>JGI12316J15309_10003421_pt1 | contig 196088 bp, 153 predicted proteins | sample MarCyaLeptolynsp_FD_15309 | JGI IMG/M metagenome (IMG submission 15309) | reverse complement strand
GGAGGGCATCGAGCAGCCTGAAGGTTGGCGTGTGGCGCCGGGCGGCGCGATTGCGACGTGTGGTCGTTTGCTCTGGGGGCGGAGTCGGATTCGGGGTCGGGGTCGGGGTCGGACTCGGACTCGGACTCGGACTCGGGCTCGGACTCGGGGGCGGACGCGGTTTCGGTGTCGGGGCGGTCTGGGGGCCGGGGCGGGGTTGGGGAGGAGAACTGGGGGGCGGGGGGCGGTTGTTTGGTTTGTGGGCGTCGTACACTGGCGGCGGTGAGCGAGGTGCGGCGCAGCTGGATCGCGGTGGGCGTGGCCGCGGTGTTATGGCTGGGGCTCTGGCTGATTGGCGCGGTAGTGCGGGATGCGCCTCTGGATCGGCTGGCGGCCGAGGGCAACGGTGTTTATCGCGGCAGCTGGCATTTTCCGCGCGGCGGGCCCTACATCCTCGGCGTGCAGGGCGGGCCGCAGGCGCGTCTGGCGGTGGATGGTGTGTCGCTGGAGCTGCGGCCCTGGCGGGGGCAAACCGACGTTCGCGTTGCGCGCAAGGTGTTCGCGCCCGGCGTCTACTCGGTCGCGGTCGAGGCACCGGCGGGCAGCCGCCTCGTCTGGCATCCGCCCGGGCGCCGGGGGCCGCCCGAGTACGTGCCGCCGTCGTCGCTGTCCCCCGAGCCGCCTGGCCGGGCGGCGTTTGATCGCCCTGGCGCCTATCTGGCCGACGCGCTCGTGGCCACGGCGATGCTTGCCGTGGCCCTCGCATTGCTGGTGTTTTTGGCCCGCAAGCCGCTGCGTCGCGCCGACCGCGGGCTCGTCGCCGCCGCGCTCACGGTGTTCCTGGTGGCGCTCTTGGTGCGCCTGTTCGACCTCGGCGGCGCCGGTCAAACCTGGGATGAGGACGTTAACTGGTCGGCCGGTCGCAACTACGTCCTCAACTGGCTCACCGGCGACTTCGATCAGCGGTCGTGGATCTGGAACTACGAGCACCCGCCGATTTCGAAGTACCTGGCTGGTCTGGGCGCGCTGTGGACCGACGGCTACGGGCCCGCTCGCGCGCTGTCGGCCACGGCGCTGGCCGCCGCGTGCGCCCTGGTGGTGCCCATCGGGCGTCGGCTTTTTTCGCTGCGCGTCGGCGCCCTGGCCGGCGGCCTTGCCGCGCTTTCGCCGCACCTCATCGCCCACGGCAAAGTGGTGGGCCACGAGGCTCCGGCCGTCTTGTTGTGGACCGCGGCCGTGTGGCTGTGCCTTGGCGCCTACGACGCGCCGGGAGAAGCCACCGGCGCCGGGCCCACGCGTGGCCGCCTGGCCGGGCGCTTTGCCGCGATCGGTCTCGTCGTCGGGCTGGCCTTTTGGTCCCGGTTTGCCAACGGGCTGCTGGCTCCCCTGGTCGGCGGCATCTTGCTCGCCCGCGCGCCCCATCGTCGGCGCGGCGAGGCGGTCGCGCTAGGCCTGGTCGTGATTGCCGGCGGCGCGGTCGCGTTGGGGGTCGCGGCCTGGCCAAGGCTCTGGGAGACGCCGTTCGATCACCTGGTCGAGGCCTGGGCGCGCCTGTCCAAGCCCCACGATCCCGAGCCGTACCTGGGCACCGTCACCAATCGGCCCCCCTGGCACTATTTCTGGGTGTACATCGTCGCGGCGACGCCGCTCGGCGTCTGGCTCGGCTGTGCGCTTGCGCCCTGGGGGCGGCCACGGCGCGCACGGTCGTGGTTGGTGCTGTTTTTGTGGTTTGCCGCGCCCTTCGGCGTCATGGCGTCGCCGGTGCGTCAGGATGGGGTTCGCTACGTGCTGCCGGCGCTCATCCCTGTCGCGCTCGCTTCCGCGGTTGGGTTCGACGCCGCGATGACGCGGCTGCAGCGATGGCGGCCGCGGGCCGCGTATGCGGTTCCGGCTGCCCTGGCCTTGTACTTCGCGGCTACGACCGTCGCCGCGCATCCGCACTACCTCGACTACTACGGCGAGCACGCCGGCGGCACCGCGGGCGCCTTCGAGCGGCGGTGGTTCGAGACGGGCTGGTGGGGCCAGGGCATCGGCGACGCCATGGTCTTTCTCAACGAGCAAGCTGCCCCCGGCGCGGTGGTCGACAAGCGCCGCTTGCACCCGGCGCACCTCGCGTGGATGCGACACGACCTGTGGGCGCCGCAGGTGCGGGGCGGCCCGTTTCCGTCGCCCGATGCCGAGTGGCTGGTCGTCAACCAGTGGCCGTTCTCCTCGCCCGACGACTGGTCGTTGGTCTACGAGGTGACTGCCGGTGGCGCGCCGCTGGTTCGCGTGTACAGGCGCGCGCGCTAGGCACCTCGGCTTCACTTGCTCGTCGCCCGGTAGACGCCGCTCCACCGTTTTGGGGGCGGCGTCACCAGGTAGCCGTTGACCCGGTCGAGCATCAGGGCTGCGGCCGTGTCTTCGGGCCGGTCGGCAAGAACGGCCTCGAAGGCGCTGCTGGCAACTCCCCAATCCCGGGCGAGGTACGCCTCGAAACCGCCCTCGTACCTGGCGATGCGGGCGAGGGTCGCGTCGTCGACCTGGCCGGCGTAGCCGACGAGCTCGTGTATGACCAGGCCTTGCGCCTTGCCCTTCACCGCCACGCGGTCGAGCGTGCGCGTCACGAACTGGTCCCGAGTGGCCCGGTAGGTGGCGTCGCCCATGATGATTTCGGTGCCGTAGAGCTTGTTGATGCCTTCGAGGCGCGACGCAAGGTTCATCGCATCGCCGATGGCCGTGTAGTCCAGGCGTCGTTCGCAGCCAAAATTGCCGACCATGACGTCGCCGGTGTTCAGACCGATACGGGCGTGAACGCCGGGCAATCCCTGGCCCGCGAAGCGCTCGCGGAGCTCGCGCAGGGCCTGCTGGCAGGCCAGGGCGGTGCGGCACGCGGTGGCCGCGTGGTCGGGGTTGTCTTCCGGGGCGTTCCAGAACGCGACGATGGCGTCGCCGATGTACTTGTCGACGGTTCCGCCGGCCTTGAGCATCTCGCGCGTCATCGCGTCGAGATACTGGGACAGCATCGACACGAGCTGATCCGAGTCGAGCTGCTCGCTCAGCGACGTGAAGCCAGCGATGTCGGAAAAGTACATCGTGATCTCGCGCCGCTGCCCGCCGAGCTCGGCAACCTGGCCGGAGGTGATGATCGACCGCACCAGGTCGGCGGGCACGTACTTGCGAAACGAGCGCAGCCCGGTCTTCATTTCTTCGACGGCGTGGGACAGTTGGTCGAGCTCGCGAATTTGGGTCGTCGGCAGTGCTTCGCCGTCGAGGCGCAGGTCGGCGATCGCCGCCGTTTCGCGCACGACGCGTCCCAGCGGCGCGGACACGCGCGAGGCGATCAACAGCGCCAGCAGCACGGCGACCACCACGCCCGCCAGGCCGACAACGGCGGTCGTGCGCATGGTTTTGTGCACGCCGCCCAGGATTTCCTGCTCCGGGATGAGCGTGCACAAAACCCAGGCCGGGTCGCCCGTTTCGCCGATGCGCAGGAAATCCCCGAGATAGGTCGTGCCGTCGGCCTCGAGGTTGACTCGCGTTACGTCGCCGAAATCCGGCGTGCCCTCGATTTGCGCCATCAGCGACCGAACGCGGCCGTCGTCGACATCGTCGGCCGATAGCGCTTCGCGCTCGCCCTCCTGGCCGGTGGGGCGCGTGAGGGCCAGGCGCGCTTGCGGGTCTTCGGCGACCGCATCTGGGTGGGCAAGCACGCGCCGGCTGCCGTCTCGCCGCAGCTCGACGATGAACGCGAAGCCCTCCTTGCCGATGGCCTCGCGGCGCAGGTACTGGGAAAGGCCTATCATGTCGAAGTCGGCCGTAAGCACACCGACCAGGGAGCCGTCGCGCATCACCGGAGTCGCTCGCGTCACCCCCGGGATGTCGCGCAAGAAGATATACGAGTCGGTCCAGAGCGGCTCGCCAGCCTCGGCGGCCCACCTGTAGTACGGCCGCTCGAACGGCGGGGTTCGCGGGTCGGCCGGCGTCTCGCGGTAATCGTCGCGCCCGCCTTCGGCAAGGGCGTCGTATTCGAACGAAGTTCGGGTGCCGCCGGCCTGGGGCACCAGCTTGACCACGCGAAATCGCCCGTCGGGGGTGTGCTGCACGTGCACGTAGGCGCCGGTCGCGAGCCCGACAGACAGGTACGAAAGCGACGGGTTCGCGCGCATCGCTTCGAGAAAGTAGGCTTCGAGAGCGTCCAGGTCGTCGGGTTCGAAGGTGCCGCGCTCGATGAGGGAGTGGGCCACCTGGCTTTCGGACTCGGCCACGGCCAGGGCGCGCAGCAGGTGCTGCTCGATACGGCGCGATGCCTCGCCCAGGACCTTGTCCCCCAGGTCGTCGGCGACGTAGCGGGCGTTGACGTACGCCGCGGTCCCGACGGTGGCCACGCCGACCCCCAGGACCCCCACCAGCACCAGCGTGAGCACCGAGCGGAACCTCACATTCGCAAGCATACCGGAATACCGCGGGCCGGCCGGGTGTTGTCCGCCCAATGCCCGATGTCCAGACCACGTCCGGCCGGATTCGGGTCGCGTTGCGACGGATGGCGCTAACGGTGCTCGCGCTGTACCTGGGAATTGCCGCGTGGATGGTCGTGGAGGCCCGCTCCCAGGCCCACGAGCCCGGCGACGTGGTTCTGATTCTGGGCGCCGCGGTTCACGATGACCGGCCGTCCCAGGTGCTGCAGCGGCGCATCGATCGGGCGGCCGCCTACATGGTCGAGCACCCGGCGGTGTCCGCGGTCGCCTGCGGAGGCCGCAGTCCGGGCGACCGATTGTCCGAGGCCGAGGTCATTCGCAACGAGCTCGTGCGCCGGGGCGTCGCGGGCCACCGCATCGACCTGGAGATGCGATCGACGAGCACCGCCGAGAACCTGCGATTCGCCCTGCCGCTGGTGCGCGCCCGGCTGGGCGCCGAGTCGGGGCGCGTGCTCATCGCCACGAGCAACTTTCACCTCGCCCGGGCCAAGCTGCTGGCGCGCGCGCTCGGGCTCGATGCCTACGGCCTGCCGGCGGCGACGCCCCTGCGACTGCTTCCCTGGGCCAGCACTCGCGAAGTGCTCGCCATCGTTAAGGCGCTGGCCGTCGATTTGGCGGCCAACGCGCGCGCACGCTAGCGGTTGCGGCGCAGGCGGCGCTGCCGGGCCCGCCGCTTTGCCTTGCGCTTTGCCTCGCGCTGTTTTTGGGCTTTGCGCGCGGCCGCGAGCTTTTGCGCATTGGGCGGCGTGCCGGCCAGGGTGGTGCGTTTCTTTTCGCCGTCGGTGGCGCTGCGCGTGCCGCCACCGGCTCGCTGCAGGCCGTCGCGGTGATGCACTTGCTCGTGCAGGGCAATGGCGAACGGTTCGGCCGCAGGAGCGCCGCCGCCGAGGTCCGCGAACAACCGATCGCCCACTCGATGCAGCGGTGTCGGCTGCGCGGTCGGTACCGCTTTGGAAAAGCTGACGAACTCGTCGAGCGCGTAGTCGGCAAATGGCCCGTAGAGCGGCTGGGGCATGGCGTGGCGCGCGGGCAGGGTGTCGTCGCCCAGGGTCCACGCGGCGCTGTTGTTGGCGTACACCGGGACGAGCTCGACGGCCGCGAGGCGCGCACCCTGGAACTCGACGCGGCCGATCATCGAGTACAGGCGGGCCCCGGTTTCGAAGTGGCGACGCGTCTTCGACCCGAAGGAGAAGTTGCCCAGGTTGTAGAAAATGAACCCGTCGCCGTAGCGCTCGACGCCCTGAACGACGTGGGCGTGGTGCGCGACCACCAGGTCGGCCCCGGCGTCGATGAATCCGTGAAACCGGTCGACCGTGGCCGCGCTGGGCGTGTGCACGTACTCGGGACCGAAGTGAACCGACACCATGACGACATCGTGGCTGGCGGCGGCCGCGGAGATTCGCTCGAGCAGATCGGGCGCGTGCAGGCTACCGACGCGGGTGGCGGGGCCGCCGTTGGCCAGGGCGATCATCGCCAGGCGAACGCCTTTGCCCGGCACCTCGACGGTGACCGGGGCTCCGGCTTCGGCCTGGTCGGCGCCAACGCCAGCCCACCAGATCGGCCGTTCGGCCGCCGTCGTTTCGCGCATGAGCGCCAGGGTGTCGTCGATGCCCTGCCCGCCGGCGTCGAGGGCGTGGTTGTTGGCCAGGGAAAACAGGTTGAACGGGCCGCCGTCGACGGCGTAGGCCAGCCGCCGGGGGTGGCACGTGATGGGGTAGGTCTTTTTGATGACCGCCCGGGCGGTGGTGAACGGGCACTCGAGGTTGGCGAAGTTCAGGTCGCCGCCCGAGAGAATGGGCCGAACCAGCGCAAAGAGGTCCGGCCCGGCGGCGTCGATATCTTTGATGCCGCCCCAGCCGTCCGGCCAGGCCACGTCGCCGACCACGTTGAGCACCCAGCGCGCGTTGCTCGCGTGGCGCCCGGGCGTCCGAGCCGACGACGCGGCGGTCGTGCCCTGGGCCGGCAAAACCTTCGCCGCCTGATCGCCGCCGGGGGGGCGTGCGTCATCCGCGCTCGCGGAGCTGGCGAGAGCGCAGCACGCAAGGAGCCAGGGGACGAGCGTACGCCGAAGACTCCGCATATCACCGGTGGTATCGCGGTACGGGCGCTACCGCAAGGTAGCGCCTGTCGGGCCGTGTCCTACTCGAGCTTGTCTCGCCGAAGGCCGCGCGCGTTCCACGTTTTGGTGCAGATCGGGACCGGCTTCTTCGTCGAGCCGCGAAAGTACTCGGCTACCAGCACCATTTGCAGAACGCCGTCCTCGACCTTGCCCGCGGCGGAGAACTTGCCGAGCACGCCGGCGATGCCGGTGCCGCCCAGCTTGGCCTTCACGTTGAACTTGCCGTGCCTCGGCATGCGGCCGAACATCGTCGCGACCAGCGGCACCTGCATCGTTAGCTGCTTGCCCTGCTTGCCCAGGTTGACCACGCCGGTGCGCAGGTTCATCCCGGTGTTTTCGCAGTTGTTGGCGATCTCGTTGAACTTGACCTCGTAGTCGCCGGCCAGTTCGCCGGCGCCACCACCTCGCTTGCCGCGGTTTTGGGCCAGGGCAGGGGCGGCCACGGCGAGCGCCACCGCGATAGCCAGGCAAGTTGTCGTGAGTCGGTTCATGAAGCGCCTACCGAGGTGAGACCCCGGTCACTGGGTCGAAATTCATTGTCGCATCGGCCGGCTCGGACGCGCAAAGCCCCCTGGGATTTGCCAGGGGTTACCGGACCTTACCGCGGCCGGGGCGTCGCTTGCGCGCGCGCCTGCGGGGCATCCCGGTAGATGTGCAGCACTTTCGCGCTGCGCACCTGGTCGTTTTCGCGCGCCACCACGGTGATGGTGTTGTCGCCGGGCCACAGCGGGATTTCATGGGAAAACGACATCTTGTCCGGCCGCTTGGCGCCTCGGTTCGAGCGGTAGAAGACCTTCTTGTTGTCGACCTTGGCGTCGCGGTTCGACACGAAGGCGTAGACGTCCTCGATGCGGGTGTCGTCGCTGGCCGTACCCCGGAGCTTGAACACCGGGTCCCTGGTTTCCAGGCGCCGGGTCTCGATGGCCAGGGTCGGCGGCGTCACCTGCCACTGCTGTTCGACGGCTCGGGCGTTCGCTTTCGCCGACCCGGCGCTGCGCACGGCGCTGGCCGAAACGAACGCCGGCGCGCCGTCGTAGCTCACCTGTACGAACCCCTTGTGTCGCCCGGTGGCGGTGAGCACCGTGCCGCGCGGAGCCAGGGCGATGACCGACGAATCGGGGGCGGCGCCGTCGCGAATCTCGGTGCGGCCGCGCGAGATGAAGCGCACGCTGCCCTTTTCTCGGGCGGGACCCGCCGACGGAGGCGACACGTTGTAGCGAATCTTGTCGGACACGGTCTCGCGCATCACCGGGTCGTACACGGTGAGCTCGAGGATGACCTCGTTGCGGTCGAAGCCACGGGTCGGTTCGAACGCGAACTCGAAGGTTTTGCTGGCTCCAGGCTTGAGGCCCTCGTCGACCTGGAAGCGGCCCTTCTTGATGATCAGGCTGTCGAGGTCGCCGCCCGATTTGTTGGTCAACAGCGCCGTGAGCTCGCGAGCCTTGCCGTCGCCGGTGTTTTTGACCTCGACCTGCAGGCGCAGGTGCTCGCCCTTTTGAATGAGACCGTCGCCGTTGCCGTCGTCGACCAGGCGGTAGCGGTAGGCGAACATCGGCGGTTTATCGGCCTGAATCTCGAGCCGGGCCACGGGCTTGTTCGCCGGCGCTTTGAGCGCCTCGCTGAGGCTGAAGGCGATGCGATCGACCCGATCGGGCATGTCGGACGGCACCTTGACCTTGGCCGAGAAGCTGCGGGTCTTGCCGGGCTCGACCTTGCCGAAGACCAGCTCGAGCTCGTCGATGAGTCGGTTGGACGTGCTGGCCTCAGCCAGGACTCGGTACGCGGGGCCGCTGCCTTTGTTGGTGACCGAGCCGGTGACCGTGATGGTCTGGCCCGCCGTGATCTTGTTGCCGCTCAGCGGCGCGCCGTTTTCGTCGGTCAGGGAGATCGTCCCCTCGAGCTTGGCGTTCGACGCGGCGGTGCCGGCGGGCGGCGCCGACCAGTCGATGCCGAGGGCCCCGAGAGATGAGACCACCCGGGACTCTTGCTCTTTGCCGCGAGCGTCGAAGTACGATTCCGCGCCGGTAAGGATCTTGGTGCGCCGGGGGCTCTTGGCCTGGGCGAGCAGGTCGCGGGCGAACTTGATCTCGAAGTCTTCGACGATTTCGTCGGTGTCGACGGGCTCTTCCTCGCCGGACTCGTCGCCGTCCTCGGCGTCCGCTGCGCCGGCCGGCCGCTCGTACAGGTAGCGCAGGGTTTCGACGGGCCGCGGCCCGGCCTTGGCGTGCTTGGAGGTCAGGGCCGACTCGAGGTCCTTTTCCTTGAAGGTGTGCTTGGTGCGCAGCAGGCGAATGCGGTCGTTGGCGTTCTCGAGCTTGTCGGGGACGTACATGCGTACCAGGCTGATGTCCGGCTGAATGCCGACCGATTGGATCGACAGGTCGCCGGGCGTCAGGTACTCGGCGATGGTGAGCTTGAGCTTCGACGCGTCTTCTTTGTTGTCGTAGAGGATTTGCACCGAGCCTTTGCCGAAGGTCGAGTCGCCGATGACGACGGCCCGGTCGAGGTTCTTGAGGGCGCCGGCGACAATTTCGGACGCCGAAGCCGACGAGCCGTTGACCAGGACGGCAACCGGAGCGACCCGCTCGGTGCCCTTTTTGCGGGCCCTGCGGGCGTCGCGCTGGCGCCCGCCCACGGTGGTCACGATGGTGCCCCGGTCCACGAACAGGTCGGCGACCTGGATGGCCTGCTCCAGCAGGCCACCCGGGTTCCAGCGCAGGTCCACCACCCAGGCGGTGGCTCCCTGGTTGGCCAGGTCGCGCATGTGGCGCTTGACGTCGCGGGCGGTCGTGCTGGAGAACTGGGTGAGCTTGAGGTAGCCGACCTTCTTGTCGAGCATCTTGCTCTGCACCGACGACACGGCGATCTGGCCCCGGGTGATTTCGAACTCGAGCAGCTGGTCTTTGCCCTTGCGCTCGACCTTGATCATCACCGGGGTGCCGACCTTGCCGCGCATGCGCTGAACCGCCTGGTTGAGCGTGAGATGTTCGGTCGGCTCGCCGTTGATCATTACGATGTGGTCGCCCGACTCGACGCCGGCGCGAATGGCCGGGGTGTCGGGCATGGGCCGCACGACCGTGAGTTTGTTGTCGATCATGCGAATCACGATGCCCAGGCCGCCAAAGCCGCCAGAGGTCGAGATATCCATCTCCCGGGCCGCCTCGGGGTCGAGCAGGACCGAGTGCGGGTCCAGGGTGCTCAGCATGCCGTTGACCGCTGCGTATTCGACCGCCGCGAGGTCGGCACCGGGGTTCATGTTCGCCTGGATGAAACCAAAGATTCGCTTGAGCCGGCTGGAAAGGCGCCACGGCGAGTCGACGTCGTCGGTGGCGAAGGTGCGCCGCTTGTCGTTGACCACCACGACCACTTCGTTGCGCTCGGGGTAGGGCTCAACCAGCACTTCGGGCACGTTGAACTGGACCGAATCGAGCGATTCGTACAGCATGCGCTGGGGGTCGATTCGCTCGGGATCGACGTAGGAGTCCCGGATTCGGACCAGGGCCAGGTTGAAGATCTTGAGCTTGGTGAGATTGTGTTTCGGCGCCACGCTCGAGGCGGGCGCCCCCGGGGCGGCCCGGACTTCCTTATCGCCGAACGAGATGGCCAGGCCTTCGGGGGTCTCTCGGTAGACGGTGAGTACCAGGGCGGCCAGCGCCGCGGTTCCGATGAGTATCCCGTTCCAGCGCCTGCGCATCGCTTCTCAGTATAGACGCGAGGGTGCGCCCGGGCTACGACGATGACGGGGGCGGGCCAGACGGGGCCGGAAGCGACGGTTTGGCACAGCTGTTCCGGCTCGTTGGCCCCGCTGATTGACGCGTGGGAATCAGTGTGTATGTTCCGCCCGTGAACGAACACGTCCTTCGTCCGTCAGATGCGTTCGCCCCTCGCCACATCGGGCCGAGTGAGTCCGAAGTGGCCGATATGCTGCGGGTACTCGGCTACCAATCGCTCGACGCCCTCGTCGATGCCGCGGTTCCGCCGAGCATTCGCAAAGAGGGCGGCCTGGCCCTGGGAGAGGGCCTGGGGGAGCGGGCCGCTCTCGCAGCGCTGCGCGAACTCGCCGACAAGAACGACGTTTGGCGGTCTTACATTGGGACCGGCTATTACGGAACCATCACGCCGCCGGTGGTCCAGCGCAACATCCTGGAGAATCCCGGCTGGTACACGCAGTACACCCCGTACCAGGCCGAGATCGCGCAGGGCCGACTCGAGGTTCTGCTCGCCTTTCAGACCATGATCGGCGACCTGACGGGCCTGCCCATGTCGAACGCCAGCCTGCTCGACGAAGCCACGGCGGCGGCCGAGGCCATGGCCATGTGCCACCGGGTCGCGCGCGGCAAAAAGAACACCTTCTTCGTCGCCGACCACTGCCACCCGCAGACCATCGCCGTGGTCGAGACCCGAGCCGAGCCCCTGGGCATCGAGCTGCGCGTGGGCTCGCTGGACGAGCTCGACGAGCTTCTCGCCGCCGGAGACGTGTGCGGCGCCCTGGTCCAGTACCCGACCACCGACGGGGTCGTGCGCGATTTTGCCGCCCTGGCCGACACGCTGCACGCGAACAAGGCGCTGCTGGTCGTTGCCACCGACCTGCTGGCCCTGACGCTGTTGCGCGCTCCCGGCGAGTTTGGCGCGGACATCGCCGTTGGCTCCAGCCAGCGGTTCGGCGTGCCCATGGGGTACGGAGGCCCGCACGCCGGGTTTCTCGCCACGTCCGAAGACTACAAGCGCCAGGTTCCCGGGCGTCTCATCGGGGTCTCGAAAGACGCCCGCGGCAAACAGGCCTACCGCCTGGCCCTGCAGACCCGCGAGCAGCACATTCGCCGGGACCGCGCGACCAGCAACATCTGCACGGCCCAGGTCCTGCTGGCCATCATGGCCGCCCTCTACGCCGTGTACCACGGGCCTGCGGGCATTCGGCGCATTGCCGAGCGCGTGCGCGGCTGGGCGCTCGTGTTCGCCGCCGGCCTGGGGAAGCTCGGCTACGAGGTCGGTGACGACGTATTCTTCGACACGGTTCGGGTGCCGATGGACGGCGCGCGGGCCGAGGTGGTCGCCGGGGCGCTGGCCGCCCGCCGGATCAACGCGCGCGGCTACGACGGAGAGTCCATGGGGATTGCCGTCGACGAGACCACGGGCCGCGGCGACATCGCGGACCTGCTCGAGGCCTTCAACGGCGGCGAGGCCCTGCCGTTCGACCTCGACGAGCTCATTGCGGCGGCCGACGGCGCCGTGCCCGAGGTGTTCTCGCGCACCAGCGAGTATCTGACCCACGAGATCTTCAACAGCTATCACGCCGAGCACGAGTTTCTCCGCTACGTGCACCGGCTGCAGAGCCGCGACCTGTCGCTCACGACCTCGATGATTCCGCTCGGGTCGTGCACCATGAAGCTCAACGCCACGTCGGAGATGGTGCCGGTCACCTGGCCCGAGTTCGGCGGACTGCACCCGTTTGCTCCCGACGACCAGGCGGCTGGCTACCGCGAGATGATAGGTCAGCTCGAGGATTGGCTGGCCGAGGTAACCGGCTTTGCCGCGGTGTCGATGCAGCCCAACGCCGGTGCGCAGGGCGAGTACGCCGGCCTGCTGGTGATCCGCGCGTATCAAAACGCACGCGGCCAGTCGGCGCGCAACGTGTGCCTGATCCCGACGTCGGCCCACGGCACCAACCCGGCGAGCGCCATCATGTGTGGCTTTCAGGTGGTGCCGGTGGCCTGCGACGACAAGGGCAACATCGACGTCGCCGACTTGACGGCCAAGGCCGACAAGCACAAGGACGAGCTCGCCGCGCTCATGGTGACGTATCCGTCCACCCACGGCGTCTTCGAAACGACGATCCGCGAGATCTGCGAGGTCGTGCACGGACGCGGCGGGCAGGTGTATCTCGACGGCGCCAACATGAACGCCCAGGTCGGCCTGTGCCGCCCCGGCGACTACGGTGCCGACGTCTGTCACCTGAACCTGCACAAGACGTTCTGCATTCCTCACGGCGGCGGCGGCCCGGGCATGGGCCCCATCGGCGTTGCCGAGCACCTCGCGCCCTACCTGCCCGGCCACCCCCTGTCGGACGTGGGCGGCGACGAAGCCATCGGGCCCGTGTCGGCGGCGCCCTACGGCAGTCCGTCGATTCTGCCCATCTCGTGGATGTACATCGCAATGATGGGCAACGAGGGGCTCACCCGCGCCAGCGCGATCGCCATTCTCAACGCCAACTACATGGCCAAGCGACTGTCGAATTCGTTCGACGTTCTGTACACCGCCGAGAACGGCACCAGCGCTCACGAGTTCGTCATCGACTGCCGGCCGTTCAAAAAAACCGCCGGCGTGAGCGTCGAGGACATCGCCAAGCGGCTCATGGACTTCGGCTATCATGCGCCGACCATGTCGTGGCCGGTGCCGGGCACGCTGATGATCGAGCCGACCGAGAGCGAGTCCAAGGCCGAGCTCGATCGCTTTTGCGACGCGCTCATCGCCATTCGCGACGAGATTCGCGCCATCGAGACCGGCGCCGTGCCCGGCGACGACAACCCGCTGGTCAACGCGCCGCACACCGCCGAGATGGTTACGTCGACCGAGTGGAACCACGCCTACACCCGGGAGCAGGCGGCGTATCCCGATCGGCGCCTGCGCGAGCACAAGTTCTGGCCGCCCGTCGCGCGCATCGACAACGCCTTCGGCGACCGCAACTTCGTGTGCAGCTGTCCTCCCATGGAAAGCTACGGCGAGGACTGACGAGCGCCGCCGTCACGGCCCCGCGGTCGGCGTTCGCCGGCCCGGGCCCGCCGGCTCAGCGCCAGCTGCAACCGATCTGCCCGAGGCACGAGTTGCGGTCGCGAAACCCGAAGCAGCTGCGCGGATCCCCTTCGCACGTTGAGCCCCACCGGCAATCGAAGAAGCTGTCCTGGCAGTCGGATTGGTTCGTCTCGAGGTCGCAAATGTTGCTGCGCGGGGCGAAGCAGGTGCTCTGATCCTCTTCCCACTTGCAGAAGGGCTCGAAGCCATCCTCGCAGGTAGCTTCTGTGCTGCGCGCGAAACACGTGTCGCGTTCGGGTTCGAAGCAGCCTTGCCGCCACGAGCATCCGTCAGCGTTGGCGCAGAACGTTTCGGTGAGCTGGTTGCACTCGAGCGGTAAGCCAGAGCAGGTGCCGTCGGTGTCGTTACCCCCGCCTCCGCCACCGTTCGCGGCGCGGCTTTCTCGCGGGTCGTCGTAGCTCGACAGCTCGTCGCATCCGGCGCCGAGGAGCGCCAACGAGAGAATCAGGATCGAAGTTCGCCGCATGAGAAAATCTCCGCCCGGCATCAGAAACGCAGGCCAATCGCGATTGGCTCGAACCAGAACGTCGGGCCGCTCAACGTTCGAAAGCCCGTGCTCAACGTCAGGTTTCCAACCGTGAAGCTGGCCCAGGCCCGGGCGTGGGCGAGGATCAGGGCGCTTTCGCTGGTACCATCGTCGTCGACGGTGCTCAGGTAGATCCCTGGCGCCCAGGTGGCGCCGAGATCGAAGTTTTCGCTGACGCGGATGAATCCACCAATTTCGGCCGAGCCGTACATGTGCCGGAACGAGAGGTCGGCGTCCATTTCCGAGGTGATCGAAGCTATGCCCAGGGACGCTCCGAGGATCGGCACGAACTTGCCGGGCTGGAAGTCACGTTCGCGCGACAGCTCGACCGCCGCGCCGAAGAATCCGCCGCCCCCGGTCGAGCCGGTGTCCGGGTTCATCCGCACGTTGTAGCCGCCCCAGATTCGCACCGGCTGGCTGCTACGGGGATTCGTTACTGGTTCCGGGGCATCGTCGAACTCTTCTCGGTCGTCGACTTGTCGCGGCCGGGCACTGCTGCGGCGGCGCGCGAAGTCGACGAACGACGATTGCTGAACGATCGCTGGATCTCGTCGATACGCGATCTTCGACAGCCGAATGGCTTCCCGCTCCATACGCCCCGCCAGTTCAAGCGACTCTCGGGCCGAGAGGCGGTTTTCGCCAATCTGCTCGACGTCGCCGTAGCGCAGGAACAAAGACGCGTTCCACAGGTTTCCAGCGATGAAGGCCAACAAGCCCGGGTCCTCGACGCCGGCGCTGATTCGGTCGAGGCTGCGCCGCAGATTGTCGCCTCGCAGTCCGTCCTTCAGATCGCTCGCGTCCTGCAGGCTGCGCAGGGCCCCCGTTTGGACGAGTTCGTCGACGACGACGGCACTTTTGCGCTGGGCCTCCGAAGGGCCGGCGAACGCGCCCGATGCCAGGGTTGCTTCGGCGCGCGCGACCGCGTCAGCGAGTTCGGCCAGGGGCACCGCATAGCCGATGCCCTGGGCACCTGCCCCCATTCGTGCGCGGGCGACGACCATGCCTACGACCTGGTCGTTGGTGTCCAGCAGAGGCCCACCCGAGTTGCCCGGGTTGATGTCCATGTCGATCTGGAGAGTGCCGTCGTCGAGGCTGCCGGCGATAATCCCCCGCGCCGATTGGGCAAACTTCCGCGTGGCGTCCAGCGGGTATCCGACCGCGAATACCGTCGACCGCACGCGCAGGGTTGCGTTGTCGGGGGCGAGCCGCAGCGGCGCGAGGGTATCTTCAATCGACAGAATCGCGATGTCGGACTCGTTGCTCTTGTAAACCACCCGGGCGGCGCCAAAGCCGGCATCACCGGGGCGGCGAACAACTACGTGAATCGCGTCCTCGACTACGTGTCGCGCGGTTGCCACCAGCCTTCCCGAGCCGACGGCAAACCCGGTGCCGTGTCCCGCGTTTGTGATGGCGAAGTGAATTTTCGCCCCGTCGAACTCGAAGCTATCGACGCCGACTGAGCCCACGGCAAAGACGCGAACGGTAGAGTCATCGACGGCGCCGTACTGGACCTGTCCGGCGTCGCCGGGGCCTGCTGCGGCCGCCGCGGGTTGGGCCCCGGGGCTGGTTTCGACCGGTGGTGTCGTCGTGGGCTCGTCGAGCGCGGGCGTGAGCTCGGGGGCCGAGGCTTCACTCTGCGCCGCCGCTGCCGAAGGCGCCAAGCAAGCGAGAAATACAACCGGCAGCAGTGGACCTCGCTTGGGCGAGGACGATGACGCGGATGGCACGTTGTTACGATGCACGGTGCCCGTGTGGGACGTAAAGCCACGGCCCGCGGGTGACCGAAGGAATGGCCCAATCTGGGTTACCGCGCCCGTTGTCGGCTCGCGGCACCGCGGTTGCCCGCGCGCCGTTCGCGCGCAGCGGCGAAGCGGTTTCGCACACGCGCGTGGGGATGGCGCGCCGCTGGCGACCGGCCGGCGTCGATATCCACGGCTTGCTCCTGGACCGGCGGGACCGCCTTTTCGCGTTTGAACGCCGTCGCGGTGCGGCGCGTCTGCCGGAAAGCACTGGTAACCTGCGCGATTTTGGCCAGCAGCGCGGCGCGCGGCGACCGTGCTAGCCTGGAGGTATGACAGGGTGGGCAGTACGCGCGGCTGTGCTCATTGGAGCGCTTGCGTCGAGCGCGTGTCTCACCACCGTGCACCGGGGCAATGCGGTGCAGGGCCCGCTCGCTCTGGGCGACCCCGAAACGCTGCCCGAGTCCGCCCCGGCGGTCATTTTGATGCGCGACGTCCATTTGCCGCGCTTTATCTCGCTGCCGAACACCGCGTACTTCGTCGCCGTTTCCAAAGACCGGCTGCGGTTTCACATCGAGCTGTATCACCGCTGGGACAGCATCGCCGACGTGTCGACCTGGGAAGCGTGGCTCGAAGACGAAGACGGAACCCGCATCGAGGCTCAGTCGAAGGAGTCGTTTTCGGTCAAGGGCATCAACGAGCGCCTGGCGTTTCAGTTTTCCGGCAACGTCGGCCCGTGCACGCGCCAGCCGTGCTCGTACTGGCTCAGCGTGTACCGCGGTCGCGGCGACGTTACCTTCTACGCGCGCGACATCGTTCGGCCGCGGCGCAAGCTCACCCTGGTAATGAAGCGCTTCGGCTACGAATTTCGCTACCGCTGGGACTTCGTGGGGGCCGATGGCGAGCCTCGTGAGGGCCAGGACATCGAAGGCGTGGTGGGCCAGCTCGTCGGGGTTGAAGCGAACTCGTCCTTCGAGCGATGATCCTATCGCCAGCGGCGCGGTAGCCCCGCGGACAGCGCTGAGCGATAGGAGCCGCCGATGATCGACTGGAACGAGCAGCAAACCCAGGTGCGCGCCATGGTGCGTCGCTTCGTCAAGACCGAGATCGAGCCCCGGCTCGACGAGTTCGAACACGAAGGCGTGCCGCCATACGATGTCCTGCGCAAAATGGCCAAGACCTTCGGCCTGTCGGACATGGCGCGCGCTCGATTCCAAAAGCAGCTTGGCCGCGACAGGGAGCGCGAGGCCGCCGAGGCCGAGGGCAAGGTCTGGACAGAGCCCGCGCGCCGCGAACGAAGCCCCGACGAAGTCGCGATGGAAGCGGCCATGCGGCTGCTGCCCGTGGTCGAGCTTTGTCGCTACAGCCCGGGCATGGTCACGGCACTCGGCGTGAGCATGGGGTTAACCGCCGGGGCGATTCTGTCGAAAGGCACGGTGCGACAAAAAGAGCGCTGGGCTCTCGACCTCCTCACCCTCGACAAGATCGGCGCCTGGGCGATCACCGAGCCCGGCTCGGGGTCGGACGCGTTCGGCTCGATGAAGTCGGTTGCCCGGCGGCGGGGGGATGGATACGTCCTCAACGGCTCGAAGACGTTCATTACCAACGGGCCGTACGCCGACACGATCGTGTTCATTTGCAAGCTCGACGAAGAAGACGGCGCCGATCCGCGGGAGCGCAAGGTCGTGCAGTTCGTCCTCGAGCGCGGCATGAAGGGCTTCGAGCAGAGCAAGCCCCTGCGCAAGATGGGCATGCACTCCTCGCCGACCGGCGAGCTCTTCTTGTCAGACGTCGAGGTTGGCCGAGACCGCCTGCTCGGCGAAGACGAAGACCGGTCGAGCGGTCGCAGCAGCGCCAAAGACACGTTCGGCGCCGAGCGCGCGGGCGTGGCTGCCATGGCGCTGGGCATGGTCGAGCGCTGCCTCGAGCTATCGGTCGACTACGCAAAGACGCGCGAGCAGTTCGGCAAACCCATCGGCGAGTTTCAGCTCATCCAGCTGAAGCTCGCGAAGATGGAAGTGGCCCGCATGAACATTCAGAACCTGGTGTTTCGCCAGATCGAGCTCGCGGCTGCCGGCAAGTCCATGACCCTGGCCGAGGCGTCGGCGTGCAAGCTCTACTGCGCCCAGGCCGCCATGGAGGTTTGCCTCGAAGCCGTGCAGCTCTTTGGCGGCAACGGCTACATGGCCGAGTATCGGGTCGAGCAGCTGTGCCGCGACGCCAAGGTGCTGCAGATCTACGGCGGCACCGACGAGCTGCAGGTCACCCACATTGCGCGCGGACTGCTGCGCGACTGACGGTTTCGCGGGGCTGATTCCCTACGCCAGCGCGGCGTCGACGATGGCCTGGGCTTCGGTCTGAATCGCCTCGAGATGGTCGGCGCCGCGAAAGCTCTCGGCGTAGATCTTGTAGATGTCTTCGGTGCCCGATGGCCTGGCGGCAAACCACCCGTTCTCGGTCACGACCTTCAGCCCGCCGATGGCCGCGTCGTTGCCCGGCGCGCGGGTCAACTTGGCGGAAATGGCTTCGCCCGCCAGCTCGGTCGCCGTGACCGCTTCCGGCGAAAGCGCCTTGAGCCGCGCCTTTTGCTCCGGCGTCGCCGGGGCGTCGATGCGCTGGTACACCGGGCTGCCAAATCGGGCTTCGAGCTGAGCGTAGTGCTCGGCCGGGTCCTTGCCGGTGCGGGCCAGAATCTCGGCGGCGAGCAGGTCGAGAATGATGCCGTCTTTGTCGGTGGTCCACACGGTGCCGTCCTTGCGCAGGAATGAGGCGCCGGCCGACTCCTCGCCGCCAAAGCCGTAGCTGCCGTCGAGCAGGCCGTCGACGAACCATTTGAATCCCACGGGCACCTCGGCGAGGCTGCGGCCGATGTCGGCCGCGACCCGGTCGATCATGCTGCTCGACACCAGGGTTTTGCCGACGCGGGCGCTCGTCGGCCAGTCGGTGCGGTGCACGAAGAGGTAGGAGATAGCGACGGCGAGGTAGTGGTTGGGATTCATCAGCCCACCGCGCCGGGTGACGATGCCGTGGCGATCGTAGTCGGGGTCGTTGCCCACGGCGACATCGAAGCGGTCGGCCAGATCGATGAGTCCGGCCATGGCGTAGGGCGACGAGCAGTCCATGCGGATCTTGCCGTCTTTGTCCACACGCATGAACGCGAAGGTCGGATCGACCACCGGGTTGACCAGCTCGATGTTGAGGCCGTAGGTCTCGGCAATGGGGGCCCAGTAGCCGATGCCCGAGCCGCCCATGGGATCGACGCCGATAGACAGCCCCGCGCCGGCGATGGCCTCGAGGTCGACGACGTTGCGCAGGTCGTCGACGTACGGCTTCACGAAATCGTGGGGCCGAACGTGGTCGGCGGTGAGCGCCCTGGCGCGCGGCGTGCGGCGCACGCCGGCCAGGCCTGCCGCGATGAGCTCGTTGGCCCGGTCCTGAATGGTCCGGGTGGTCTCGGCTCCCGCCGGGCCGCCCGACGGCGGGTTGTACTTGAAGCCGCCATCGGATGGCGGATTGTGCGACGGCGTGATCACGACGCCGTCCGCGAGACCGTTGTCGCGGCCGCGGTTGTGGCTCAGGATTGCGTGGGAGATGACCGGCGTCGGCGTGTAGCCGAAGCCGTCCTGGTAGCGGACGGCCACGCCGTTGGCGGCGAACACCTCGAGCGCCGACGTGAACGCGGGCTCCGACAGGGCGTGGGTGTCCATGCCAACGAACAGCGGCCCGTCAATGTCGCGAGCCGCCCGGTGTTCGCAGATCGCCTGGCTGATGGCGAGGATGTGGGCCTCGTTAAACGAGCCGCGCAGCGAGGTGCCGCGGTGGCCCGAGGTGCCGAACGCAACGGCCTGGTGCGAGGCCTCGGGATCCGGCGTCGTCGTGTAGTACTCCGACACCAGCCGGGCCACGTTGACGATGAGCTCACGGGGGGCCGGCTTGCCGGCGAGTGGATGGAGCGCCATGGCGCGGATGGTACTCGACCCGGCGCGTCATGGCATGCGCGGCGTCCACCCGCGTGTGGCGCGGGGGAGCCCCAAGCGAAGCCGATTCGCTCTGGAGGGGCCGTGCTCGCCGGCGGGCGGCCCCGTCGTCGCATCGGCGCGGGCGGGAGCTAGCCGGCGGCTTCGCCGGACGCGTCGCTTTCGTCCGGGGCGCAGTAGGGGGCCAGGTCGTCAAGGGCCGCGCGCAGAGCCGCTTTGTCGAGCTTGTAGTGGCCGGTGCGACCGTGGAGCTCGGTCGGGTGCAAAAGCCCGGCGTCGCGCAGTACGTGCAGGTGGTGGTGCACGGCGCTGTCGACGATTTTGAGCTTGCGCGACAGCTCATCGACGGTGCGTTCGCGCTTTCCCAAAAGCTCCACGCAGCGCAGCCGGGTGCGATGGGACAGAGCCTCGAAGATTCGGACGGTGGCTTTCTTCAAGTGACGTCGGTAGCGAAGGGTGGTTTCGCCCGACCTCAATGATGTGCGATCATCGTCACCTCGGTCAATGGCCCAGCCAGCATCCTCTTGGAAGTCCCGGTGGCTTGCGCCGGTCTCGGTCATGGCCATCGCGTCCCTGGCGGTGTTCGCGGGCTTTTACACCCTCGACTTCTTCGTGACGGGCGCGCCACCCGGGGCCGATGGGCCAACGGCGTTCGACCGATACGTCGGCTTCGACTCCGATACGATCCCCGACGCGGTTACCGGTTTGGCCGCCATGATCGCCGCGGTGCTCGGCATTGTCATCACGGTGGTCTCCATCATCGTGCAGCTCTCGGCCGATCGATACACGGGCGTTGCGCGTATGTTCCTGCGCGACCGCGTCAACATTGGCGTGATGACCTTCTACGTCATCGCGACCTCGTGTGGCGTTTGGGTGAGTCTCTCGGTCAAGAACTCGTTCATGCCGCGCGCCGCCATCGTGGCGATGCTGATCGCGACCACGATCGCGCTGGCGGTCATGCTGCCGTACTTCGCGTACGTGTTCTGGTTTCTCGACCCCTCGAACATCGTGGCGCGAATTCGCCAGGAGGCGGTGCGAACCACGTCGGCGGCCGCCGCGCGCGACGGCAACCTGGCGACTCTGCAGGCCGACACTCTGTTCGCGATGGAGGAGCTCACCGACATCACCAGCAACTCGATCTCGGGCAAGGACAAGATCATCGCGAGCCGGGCGGTTGATGCGCTCAAGGACTTCGCCCTCGAGTACATCGCCATCAAAGGCCAGGCGTCTCCCGAGTGGTTCGGCATTGGCGCGGGGATTCGCGACAACCCGGACTTCGTCGCCATGGATCCGGAGTCGTTGATCGATCTGGAAGAGCGACGCACGTGGGTCGAGTGGAAAGTGTTGCGCCAGTACTTCGGAATCTTCAACGAAGCTCTGGCGGCCATGCGCGACATCAACTACCTGGTCGCGATCGACACGCGATACATCGGCGAGGCCGCCGGCGATGCGGGCGACGAAGAGCTGATCAAGCTCGTGTATCGCTACATGAACTCGTACATGCGCGCGACGCTCAACGCGCGCGACGTGCGGACCGCCTACAACCTGCTCAACCAGTACCGCAAGCTCATCGAGGCGATGATCCGGCGCGACCACAGCGACGCCGCTCTCGAGGGGGTCGGGCACATTACCTACTACGCGCAGACCAGTTTCGACATGCAGCTGGCCTTCGTTACCGAGACCGCGGCGTACGACATCTCGGCTCTGTGCCAGCTTGCCCATCAGGAAAAGAGCCCGGCCCACGATGAACTGCTCGCCCGGTTTCTCGAGCTCGACCGCTCGGGGCGGGGCAAGAGTCAGGAAAAGGGACTGCTGGGCGTGCGCAAGGCCCAGGTCAAGCTCGCCGCCTACTACCTCTCAGTGGGCGCCGACAAGAACGCCCGGCTCATCGCCGACGACATGAAGGACGAGCCGGCCGAGCGACTCGAGACGATTCGAGCCCAGCTCGAGCGCGTGACGACCAAGGATTTCTGGGAAATCATCGACCGCGGGCGCAACTTCGAGTTCATGCCCGAGCCCCAGCGCCGCCAGATGGCGACCTATTTCGGCTGGCTCGGTATCGAGGGCTCGTAGCAGCGGCCGGGGGACTCGCCGCCGGGGCGTTCGCGGGCCTACCTGCCCGTCTTGGCGCGATGCTCGCGTTCGAAATCCCGACGAGGGCGACTACACTTGCGCATGTGAAGACATTACGGGTCGTCGCACTTTCGCTCGTGGCCGCTTGCGCCGGTCCGTCGAACACTCCGCCGCCGCAGTTGCCTCCATCGGCCTCGGAGGGCGCGAACCCCAACGGAGCCGCCGGCGCGCTTTCTCATCCGGACGAGGTTCACCTGGCGGACGTTCGCCAGGTCACTCGCGGGGCCGGCGAAAACGCCGAGGCCTACTGGTCGTTCGACAACAGCGAGCTCGTGTTCCAGAGCTCGCGCAAGCCCTACGGCTGCGACCAGATTTACCGGGTGCCGGCCGACGCGACCCCGGAAACTCAACCGGTGCTCGTATCGACGGGGGAGGGGCGCACGACGTGCTCCTACTTTCAGCCGGGGCAAACTCGCCTGGTCTGGTCGTCGACCCACGAGGACGACAAGGCGTGCCCGGCGGCCCCCGACATGTCGCAGGGCTACGTGTGGCCGATCTACGACGGCTACGACATCTACACGTCCGAGCCCGATGGCAGCGACGTTCGCAAGCTCACCGACAGCCCCGGCTACGACGCGGAGGCCACGGTGTGTCCGAAGGACGGCAGCATCGTGTTCACGTCTACGAGAGACGGAGACCTCGATCTGTACCGCATGAATGCGGACGGTTCCGACGTTGTTCGTCTCACGAACACGCCGGGTTACGACGGCGGCGCTTTCTTCAACGCCGACTGCACGCAGATCGTTTGGCGCGCGTCGCGGCCCACCGGCGATGCGCTGGCCGACTACCAGCGGCTGCTCGCCCAGGGCCTGGTGAGGCCCAGCAAGCTCGAGCTGTTCGTTTCTGACGCGGACGGCAAGAACGTGCGGCAGATTAGCTACTTCAACGCGGGCTCCTTCGGTCCCTATTTCTATCCGTCGGGCGATCGCATCATCTTTTCCTCGAACCTCGGGTCCGACTCGGGGCGCGAGTTTGACATGTGGGCCATCAACGTCGACGGCACGGCGTTGGAGCGCATCAGCCACACCGAAGGCTTCGACGGCTTTCCCATGTTCTCGCACGACGGCAAGTTCCTGGCTTTCGGGTCGAACCGCAACAACGACGGCCCCCGCGAAACCGACGTGTACGTCGCCCGCTGGGTGGGTGGCGAACCGCGCCAGGTCGTCGAGCGCGCGGCCGATCGCATCAAGCGCGACGTCGCGTGGCTCGCCGATGACGAGCGGGGCGGTCGGGGACTGGGCACGCCGGGGCTCGAGGCCGCGGCTGCGTATCTCGAGCAGCAGCTCGCTGCCATTGGCGTCGAGTCGGTGTACGAGGGCAATTCCTATCGCCACGGCTTCGACGTGGTCATGGGCGTCGAACGAACTGCCGAGACCGCGCTTTCCATCGACGGCAAGGCGGTCGCCGCCGAGGCGTTCGTGCCGGCGTCTGGTTCTCGCTCGGCCAGGGCGTCGGGTCCGGTGGTGTTCGCCAACTACGGCATCACGTCGAAAGAACTCGGCATCGACGACTACCGGGGCAAAAATGCGAAGGGCAAGATCGTGGTGGTGCGCCGCTTTGCCCCCGAGGGCGGCAAGTTCGCCGACGCGGAGGTCCAGCGCCGCTACAGCGACCTCGACTACAAGGCCTTCAATGCCCGCGAGCATGGGGCGGCCGGGCTCATCGTCGTCGACGTGCCGCGGGTTGGGCGCGGACAAACGATGGCCGACGACGCGCCGCTGCCGCGGTTGACCGTCAATCGCCACGGCGATGCGGGCATCCCGGTGGTCGTGGCTACCCGGGAGGTCGCCGGCCGCCTGGTGCGCGGTCGGCACCGGGCGTCAATTACCGTGGACCTGCAGAGAAAGAAGCAACGGGCGCACAACATCGTCGGAAAGATTGGCGCCGGCGCGCCGAACAAGAAGGCCGGGGTGCTGTTCGTCGGCGCCCACTACGACCATCTCGGCACGGGGGGAGCAGGTTCGCTGCACCACGGCGGCGCGCCCGCGCCGCACAACGGCGCGGACGACAACGCGTCGGGCACGGCGGCGTTGCTCGAGGTCGCCCGCGAGCTAGCGCGACGAAAGGGGGAGCTCCAGCGCGATGTCTACCTGGTCGCGTTCTCTGCCGAAGAGACCGGCATACTCGGCTCGACGGCGATCACTCGCGATCTTCCGAACGGAGTTGCGGCGTCGGACATCGTCGCCATGCTGAACATGGACATGGTGGGCCGGCTGCGAAACAACCAGCTCAGCGTGCTCGGGGGCGAGTCGGCCAACGAATGGGGCGAGGTCGTTCAGCCGGCCTGCGCGAGTCATCGGGTGTCGTGCGCGCTCTCGGGCGACGGCTACGGGCCGTCCGACCACACTCCCTTCTACGCGGCCGGCGCGCCGGTTTTGCATTTCTTTACCGGCGCCCATGAGCAGTACCACACCCCCGCCGACGACACCGGGTTGCTCAACTTCGCCGGCACGGCGCAGATCGCGGCCATCGTGGCCGACGTCGCCGTGGCGACGGCCGGGCGCGAACAGCCTTTGACTTACAAGGCGGCGCCGGCGCCCAAGCGCCGTGGTGACGTGCGCAGCTACGGCGCGTCGATGGGGACCATTCCCGACTACGCCGGCGGAGACAAGCCGGGCGTCCTGCTCGCCGGCGTTCGCAAAGGCGGTCCCGCGGACCGCGCCGGTCTGGTGCGGGGCGACCGCATCGTCAAGATCGGCGCCACCGACGTGCGTGGCATCCGCGACATGATGTTCGTCTTGCGCCGCAGCAAACCGGGGCAGAAGACCCGGGTCACCGTGGTGCGCGAGGGCAAGAACGTCGTCGTGGACTTCACGTTCGGCAAGAGCACGCGCCGCACGCGCTAGGCGCCTTCACCCGGGGCCGGGCGGCGCCGGGATTGGCCTGGTGGCCTGAGGCTTACAGCGGCTGGCGGAAGGCGGCCTTGGCTGCAAAGCACACGTCCATGCCGACTTCGTACGTCTGCTCGGCGATGGCGCCGACGACTTCCATGTTGAACTCGACGGCGCCGCCCCGGAGGTAGTCGGCAACGTTGACGTCGGCACTGGCTTCGAGGTCGAGCTCGGGGGCCGGCTCGCCCGAGTGGTTGTAGGCGAGGATTGCCACGGGCTCCAGAGGGAGCTCGGGCTGAGCGATGTCTACACCGAGGCTGCGCACGAAGCCGAGGTCGTTGGCGCCGGCGCCGGCGTAGAGGACCACGCTGCGCACCCGCACGTCCGCCTCGAAGCGCTCGTCGAGGTCCATGGTGATGGAGTCGTTGGCGAAGCTGTTGGAGGCAATGCCGTTTTCATCGGCGACGAACGAGACATTCATTCCCTGGACGCAGACTTCCTGGGTCTCGACCTCAACGGAAACGAGATCCATGGAGCAGGCCGAGGAGGCCAACAGAAACAGTACAGCAGCGAAACGGGTCATGGTCGGTTGGTTCCTGGTCGCGATCAGAGGTAGATGATGAAGCCGAGCTTTGCCGACGGGGCCTGCACACGGATGCGCGGGTCGTCGCGCACGTCCACGGTGATGCCGCCGTCGTTGTCGAAGGACGAAGCTTCGATGGAGCCGTTGATGTTGCGCACGCGAGACCACGCGCGCGTCATGCCGGCCCGGAGGTAGAACGTGACTCGCTTGTGGCCAATCTCGAGGCCCACGTGGGCGTTGACGTAATCGTAGGCAACGTCGCGCAGGGCCGGATCATCGGCATCGGCGCCGGTGAAACGCTCGACCATCGGGTTGGCGTCTCCAGGAAAGAAATGGCCGGCTTCGAGGGTTAGCGACGGGGTGACCACCGCCTGCCAGGGGCTGACGGTAAGGCCCGCCCGAACGCCGGGGCTCACGCCGTTGTAGCTACCGCCGGCGTGAAGCCGCAGCTGGTCGAGCGGTCGCCACAACAGCGAGCCAGTGGCCCCATCGGGCACCCCAGCATCGACCATCAGCCCTACGTCGGCTCGCGCCGACGGCGCCGCCAGCGCGATGACCAGGCCAGCGGCCAGCCCCAAACTGCATCTCGTCCCCACGTCATCGACGCTACGCGATTTATTCTGAAGGAAAAAGAGTTAATTTAGATTACGTTGTTTTTGGCGCCAGTTTCGCGTGGGTGAAGTAGTTCCAGGTGGTTGTGCTGCACCTGGGGCGCTGTAGGAACGGGAGGCCAGACCTGGGCGAACTCACCCTGGCGACCTGGCTTTCCCCACCCGCCTGGCCGAAGGAATCGGCGGGAGTGGCGCGATCAGCTCACGAGTCGTCGGCGGCCAGGGCCCGCTCGTCGACCACTTCCCGGCGCAGACGGGTGCCGTCGTCGTATTCGGTGACCCGGATCGTGCTGTCGCTGTTCCACCGCATCCAGCGGCCGTGGCGCTTGCCGTCCTTGTACTGGCCGACGGTCCAGGGCTTTCCGCTGATCTGCCACTCGGCCCAGTAGCCGTGCAGCGTGCCGTCTTTGTAGCGGCGCTCGAAGGCTTTGCGGCCGTTGCTTTGCCAGTGGATATGCTGCCCGTGCCGGGTGCCGTCCGGCCGCGCGCACCACACTTCGTTGCCGCCGGGCGGGGGCGCCCCGCGCAGCGATGTCCCCTCGGGGCACCGCGCATCGTCGGTTTGCAGCCAGTCGGCCTCGAACAGAGGGGACGTGGTGCGAAATCCGGCGGCCGGCTCCGCTGCCGCGGGGGCGGGGGTGGGCTCGGCGGGGGCGGTCGCAGTGTGCTCGCCCGCGGGCCGCAGGCCCGAAAGAGCGGCGGCGCCGATGACGAGCACCAGGGCCGCGACGCCGACCGCCAGCGCGATTCGCGACCGTCCACTCATGTCGCAGTGATAGCACGCCGCGCCCCCGACGCCGCCGTAGCGTCACTGGCGACCGGCTCGAGCTCGAGCCAGGCTTGCGTGCCGTCGGTCGGGGAGGGGGCGACAAGTTCGATGCGGCGCCGGTCGGGCCGCGGTTCCACAGCGTGACGAGGATCGGCGGTGGCGAGGACCAGGCGGCAGGGCGCGCCCGGGGCGATCCGGCGCGCCACCGCCGCCGCGATCGAGCCGAAGGTGTGGCGCGCGTTGATCTCCACAAGAGGTCGAAGTTGCCGCTGTCCGCGGTCGTCGACGTACTCGAATGCGTCGATGCCGAAGGGGCCGCGATAGCCCTGGTTGTGCAGTGCGGTGCCGGTGGCTCGAGCTGTCTGCACCAGCGCGTCGCGCGTCTGGCTTTCTACCACCGCCGGGCCGATGTCGATGCCGCGCACGATGCCGACCTCGTCGGCGTGAATGGCGTGGGGCAGGTCGATGTCGATGTCGCCCGCTTCGGCCACCCGACCGCAGCACCCGAGGTCTCGCACGCGCTCGAGCCACGGCTCGAAAAGAAGCTCGCCGAAGCGATCGAGCAACCGGCGGACGCGGGCGCGCGCCGGGTCGTCCAACGTTGGGCCTCGTCGCCGCAGTCGCAGGCGGCCGGCGGCCGACATCGGTGCCTTGACGATCCACGAGCGGTCGCCGGGCCAGCCCGCCGCCGCTCGCTCGACTTCGTCGACCGATGACACCAGGTGCGCGGTCGCAGGGGCCACGCCCATCTGGACTTCGAGCTCGTGGCCAAAGCGCCGGTGATTCACGCGCGCGACTACGGCGGGGTCGCTGCCGCCAAACACCGACGTGACCGACCGAGTCTGGCACCAGGCGAGTGCGGCTCGGTCGTCGGTGTTGCCCGCGGCGTCGACCAGGTTGCCGACGACCGGGACGACGCGCGCAAGCCCACCGCGGCCGGTCGGCCAGACCCAGCGAGCCGGGTCGACGGCAGCCGGGGTCCACAACGCGTCGCCGTCCTGTCCGAGCGCAGACATCAGCCCCGCGAGGGCCGAAATGCCGCGCAGCACCCGCGGCGGGAGGGTTTCGTGGCGCCGCCCGGACAGCTCGACTTCGGCGTCGAGGTTGCCGATGAGCAGCATCCGGCGACCCTAGCAGTCGCCTCCGAATCCAAGGCCGGCCCAAGGCAAGAACCGTGAATCTCCCGAAAGTTAGAGGCTTTCATTTCACACGCCGACCGCGCTCCGGTAACCGGACGGTCAAGGTATGAGAACGAAAGCAAAAGAACGTAAATTCCTCTTGAGAGGCGTCTTATATGTAGCTCTCATTTCTTTTTTCGTCGCCTGTGCGGCGGACTCGTCGGGACCGGACGAACCCGCCGATAGCTCGGGCGAGCCGGGTGATCCTCCCAATGACCCGGGAGACCCGGGGGACCCGGGCGACCCGGGAAACCCGGACGGTCCGGTAGAGGAGCTGCCCGACGACGGTGGGCTGACCAACACGTCCAGCAGCCTCGAGGCGGTTCTCGAGGGCGGCGAGCTCCTCGGTGCCTGCGATCGGTACTTTGCCGACCCGACGTCGGCGACTCACCGCGAGATGCTGTTGTGCGGCAAAGAGATGTTCTTTTACGAGGGATTCGACATCCCCGGGTTTCCCACCGAGATCGCCTCGTTCCTGGGCGATCGCCTGACGTCGGTCGCGGGCTGGACGGCCTTCGGCCTGATCGAAGATCCGTACGGTCGGCCCGGTGTTCCCCTGGGAATGGTCGACGGGGCGCCGATGCAAACGGCCAACGACTCCCTGCCGACCCTGACGTTTGGCTGCGCCAGCTGCCACTTCGGGCGCACCGCCGATGGGCGCTACTCGGTGGGCCAGCCCAACCAGGCCTACGACTACGGCGGCCAGACCCTGGCGCTGATGATCCTCGCCGAGCTCGTGTTTCAGCCCGAGATGGCCGTCAATCACCATCCCGGCGCGGTCGCGCGGATTCAGCCGATCCTCGACGAGTTCGAGGCGCAGTCCGAACTCAAAAACGACTTCTTGTGGGTGCTGCTGCCCCTGCTCGGCGCCGCGCCCGACGCACCCGCCCTCGACATCGAGCAGGAGGGCCAATACGCCAGCTGGAAGGCCGGCACCCAGGACCCGGTCATGCCACCCGTCGGCAGCGACGACCGTGTTCACCTGCCCCTCAAGATTCCCTCGCTGTGGCACATCCCTGAAAAGCACACCGTGGCCGCGTCCGGCGGCGTCGACAGCTCGATGATCGGCTGGGGCGGCAACTCGTCGAGCATGGCGATGATGCTGCCGACCTTCGTCCTGTTGTCGGACAACGACACGACGTGGACCTCGGAGCGCCTGCATCCTCTGGCTGCGTACGTCTACAGCCTGCGGGCTCCCGCCAACCTGACGCCCCCGGGCGCCGACCGGGTCGCGCGGGGCGAGCAGGTCTACGCCGATCTCGAGTGCGCGAGCTGCCACGCCGGGCCCTACGGAAGTGGTTTGCGGATCTTCGACCTGGACGAGGTCGGCACCGATCCAAGGCTGGAACGCTTTTTGGACGCGGACCTCGACGGAATCCCGGAACCCGAGTACCTCGCTCCCGAGGGCCTTTCCCACGGCGTCAAGAGTCCACGGCTGCGCGGCCTGTGGTCGCTCGACATGTTTCTGCACAACGGCTCGGTCACGTCGCTCGAGGCGCTGCTTTGCCTCGAAGGTCCGCGGCCCACGGTCGAGGCGGAGCCGCTGTCGGATCGAGGACACGACTTCGGCTGCGACGCCTCGGTAGAGGACCGCGAAGCGCTGGTGGACTACCTGCGCAGCCTGTGAACCGCCCGTGACCGGGGTGCGCTTGCCCCTGCGGCGTTATCGTCGCCGCCCGTTGGGCCGGCGCGCCTCGGTCGCTTCGAGCTCGTCGATGAACGAGCCGTCGATGCCGGCCGCTTCGCGACTTTCGCGGTCGAACACCTTGCCGCGGGCCCGCCATGGGCCCAGCGGAAACTCGACGTGTTCGTTGTAGGCGTCCCAGGCGCTGGTGTTTGGTGCCTTGAGCTGCTGCAGCCAGTGCCAGCCAAATCGAACGTGCCGGATCTCATCGCGGTGGACCACGTCGAGGACATCGGCGGTGTCGATATCGCCCGCGTCGCGGGCCGCCGCTGCGTATTCGCCGGCGAAGTCGAGGTTGGCGTTTTCGAAGGTCAGCCCCATGACGCACACGAACTCCATGGGGCCCCGCAGGTCGTCGAGCTGGTTCCAGAAGTGGCCGGTCACGGGCAGCTCCCCGAAGCGACCGCCGAACGCTTCGAGTCGCTCGATGTAGAGCCGGCAGTGTTTCTGTTCGTCGACGAGAATGCCGACGAGGCCGCGGCGAAACGCCCGCGGCGCGTCGGGGTAGGCGAGGATCGCCCAGGCAAACAACTCGGCGGCCTGAAGTTCGTGGTTGGCCAGGGCGTGCAGGATGCGCCGACGTTGCGACACGTCGGCCATGCCGACGACCGGGGGCACTTTGACCCGGCGCGCGTTTTCGATGGGCAGCTCGTCGGGCCGCACGGGCTCTGCCAGTCTCAGCGCCGGGCCGGGCTCGTCGTCGGTCAGCTCGCGGGGTGGCGCCGCGAGCTTTTCGGCCAGTGTGGGTGCTTCGAGCACTCGAAGTGCGAATTCGCGCAGTTCCATGGTCCCAAACTTCTGCTGTGCACAAAGGCCCCAAAAAGGCTCGGTGCGAACCGCCCTATCGTGCACAATTTAGGGTCTATGGCAACGCTGCTCGTCTTGCTCGCCTCTATCGCCGTTCAGGTGGTCCTGCTGCACAAGATTTTGGGCGTGCCCTTTCGCTCGTCCGAGCTTTTGACCCCCGCGCGCGTTCAGCGGCTGCCGGCGCCCCGGCGCGGCATTGCTCAGCGAATCCCGCGCGCCCGGGTTCGATAGGCGACGGCGAGCAGTCCGAGCAGTGCCGCGGCGCCCGGGCCTATCGGGCCGCGGGTACCGCGTGGCGCCGCGCTGCACCCGCCCGACGTTTCCGGGGGAGCCTGTCCCGGCCCAGGGCCGAAGAGAGCGAGCAGGTGGGCGGCCGAGTTTTGCGACTCGCGCTCGCAGGTGCACGGTCGCTCGGTGTTTTCTCCGCACGGCGCGGCCTGGTTGACGAACTCCTTGTCGCCGCACTCGAGGTAGCTCATCGCGTCGGTGCACAGCACGGCGTGGTCCAGGCCCCACGCGTGAGCCGCCTCGTGGGCGATGGTTTCGGCCAGGACCCGCGGGCGGTCGCCGATGCGCTCGGCAAACACGAACGCGACCGCGTTTCGAATCGGGCCCGAACAAGTGAACGGCGCCAGGCCGCCGAGGTCGTCGCCGCCGCCCAACAGCGCCGGGTCACCGCACACGAAGACCTCGTCGTGATTGGCGAGCCCCGGGTCGACGTCGGTGACGAACACGTTGAACCGGGTGAAAATCTCCCGCGTGTGCGTGACCGTCTGCGTCCACGTCGCGTCGGAAAACGGGAACGCCGGCAGGCGCACCGCGCCGTCGACCAGCGATGAGCGGTCGGTTCGGGCGTCGTCGACGCCCTCGGACACCGTGACTCCGCCGTCGCAGCGATTGAGGTACAGCACTTGCGATTCGCCTTCGGTGCTCGAGCTGGTGGCGCGCAGCTCAACGCGGTCGGCGGGCACCTCGACGAGGTCGCTGGCCGACGCCGAAAGCGGCAGCAGCGCGACGCTCACGGCACAGACCCGGCCAACCATGCGGGCGAGCGTAGCGCACCGAGGCGGCCACCGCCTGTGGCATGTACACGTGCTAGGTTCGCCAGCGGTGGACGACACCCGCACACCTCTGACGCCAGCGGACCGCAACCGCGCCGTTAATCGGGTGCTGTTTACGATTCTGTGGCTCAACCTGGTCGTCGCGGTCGCGAAAGCGGTCTACGGCTGGTGGTCGGGCAGCCTGGCCGTCGCCACCGACGCAGTGCACTCGCTGCTCGACGCCGGTTCCAACGTGGTTGCACTGGTCGCCATTCGGTTCGCGTCGCAACCCGCCGACCCCAAGCACCCTTACGGCCACGCCAAATACGAAATCATCGCCGCCCTGGCGATCGGAGCGCTCATTGCCGTCGGCGCGGTACGGTTCGCCTGGACCGCCATCGACGCGTTGCTCAACCACGGCGAGGGGCCCAAGACCCCGGCGGTCGGGTTCGCGGTGATTGGCGCGACCCTGGTCGTGAACATCTTCGTTTCGGCCTACGAAGCGCGCAAGGGCAAGGAACTGCGCAGCCCGCTGTTGACCGCCGACGCGACGCACACGGCGTCGGACGTTCTGGTGACCGGCGCGGTGCTGGTGGCGCTGGTGGTCGCGCGGCTGGGCGTTGGCTGGGCAGACCCGCTGGTGGCGCTGGTCGTCGTCGTGGTGATCGGGGGGACGGCCCTGCGGATCCTTTCAGCCAACCTCGGCGTGCTGGTCGATCGGCGGGCCGTCGATCCGGAGCGAGTCGTCGAAGCCGGGCGCAGCGTGGCCGGCGTGCGCGGCATACACCGCGTCCGCTCTCGAGGCACCGAGCAGCTGGCCCACGTCGATCTCCATCTCCAGCTCGATGGAACCTTGAGCCTGCGCGAAGCCCATGGGGTGGCGCACAAAGTCGAGGCCGCGATTGTGGCCGCGATCGAGGGCGTCGAAGACGTCACGATCCACGTGGAACCCCACGACGACGTGCCGGAAGCACTCTGACGGGCCCCGCGCCGGCGGAGGACGACCAAAGCGCCCCTTCGGCGCTGGCGAAGCCGTACTCCTGGTTACGGGTTCTGCACTACACTGGAGGAGGGTGGCTCGAAGCTTCGGCATACGGGCGCGCGCGGCGATCGCGCCGCTCGCCGCTCTGGCCTCGCTCGCGGTTGGCGGCTGCGCCAGCGACGGCGCGGTTTCGGTCACCCGGTGGACGCTGTCCGTTCCCGAGGCGCCGGAGCCGCTCGCCATCGAGTTGCCCACCCGGTTCGAGCTGCCCGACCGCGACCTCGAGTATTCGTTGGTGACCACCGTCGAACTGCCCGCGTCGTGGCGCGGTGCGCCGCTGACGCTTTCGATCGACCACCTGTTCGCCGACGCCGCGTTGTGGATCAACGGGGTCGAGATGCCCGGGTTGTTTCACCGGGCGCCCGGCGGCTATCGCGGCGACGGCCCGGTTGGCTGGTCGATTCCGGCGTCGTTTACCGCGGATGGTCCGGTTCGCCTCGAGCTTCGCGTGCGACACAACTGGGCCCTCGGCGCCTGGTTCGACACCGTGCCGCATCTTCGGCCCGGCCTCGACAACGCCCCCCGCGCTGCGTTCGTGCGCTCGTTCAACCGCTCGACCGCCCTGTTGGGCTTCGGGACGCTAATGACGATCTCGTTCACGTATCTGCTGTTGTTCGCCATTCAGCGCGAGCGGCGCTGGTACGGCTGGCTCGCGTTGCAGATGGCGTGTGCATCCGTGTATTTGCTGTTCATCGCCGGGCACCTCGAGGGTGTCGGGCGCGTGGCGGAGGTGCCGCTGTTTTCGTTCACCATGTCCATGGCCGTGATCTCCTCGGTCTACGCGGTCAACGCGCGCTTCGAGCTGGGACCGCCGTCGCGCGCCTGGGCCTGGCTCGCCGTGGCCCACGTGGTTGTTGTGGTGGCGACGCTGGGGCCGTTTACGACCTATCGCTACTACGGCGCCCTCGCCGTCATCACGATCACCGGCATCAACGCCGTCCACATCTGGCGGCTCACGGTGCTGACCCGGCGCCGGCCGCGACAGCCCGGCGTGCTGCCCAACCTCGTCGCCTGGTGGCTGGTCGTGTTCACGGCGCCCTTCGACGGCATTCCGTGGCTGGGCCTGCCCGACGTGGTCAGCGGGCTGCGCCTCGGGTCGCTCGGCCTGGCGGCCTACGCACTCATCATGTTCGTCGCGCTATGCGGCGACCACCTGCGCAGCCTGCGGCGCGCCGACGCCCTCAACGCGGAGCTGTCGCGGGGGCTCGAGCGCATCGAGAGTCTCAACGACGAGCTGCAGCGCCAGGTGGGCGAGCGGTCGCGTCAGCTCGCCGAGGCCATGGCCCGGCTCGCGCACGGCAACATGGGGCCACCGAAAGTCGAGCCGGGCGATGTCATCAACGACCGCTACCGGGTGCTCGAGCGCATTGGCGCCGGGGCCATGGGGGCCGTCTATCGAGTCGAGCGAACCACCGACGGGGCAGTGTTTGCCGCCAAGGTTCTCACGGGCGCCGCCGGCGCGGCGCAGCTGTCCCGGTTTGCGCGCGAGGCGCAGACTGCGTCGGAGATTCGCCACGACAACGTCGTCGCGGTGGTCGACGTCGACTTTTCGACCGCCGGGTACATGTTCCTGGTCATGGAATACGTCGACGGCCCGTGCCTCAAGGACCTCGATGGCAAGTTCGGCACGGTGTCGTGGGCTCTGGAGGCGCTGGCCGAGATCGCGGCGGGCGTGGCGGCGATTCACGAAAGTGGGATCGTTCACCGCGACCTCAAGCCGGCCAACGTGTTGGTGACCCGGCAAGACCCGCCGCGAGTCAAGATCACCGATTTCGGCATTGCCACAGCGGTTGCCGACACCGCCGATGCAGCCGGTGCGGGCGCGCCGGCGCCCGCGGCCTCGGCGATTGCCTCGGTCGCGGCAGCCTCGTTTTCGTCGGCATCGACGGCAACGGCAACCGGGCAAGGCGGCCCGGGGCCATCGGCGGCCCCGGTGTCGGACTCGGCGCTGGCGGCTTTGCGCGCGCACATCGAGGGCGGCGCCGGCGACGCCACAGGTCGCACCGGCGGTAGTGCCTTTACGCTGGCTGGGTCGACAGCGGGTTCGGCCGGCGGGTCGCAGCTCACCCGCACCGGAGCGCTGCTCGGCACGCCCGTCTACATGGCGCCGGAGCTGGCGCATGGGGCAAAGTTCGCCAGCGAGGCGTCGGACGTCTTCAGTCTCGGCGTGATGGCTTTCGAGATGCTCACCGGCCGGCGCCCGTTTGCGGTGCCGCCCTGTCTGGCGCGGTCGACAGGCACGCCCATCGAGGAACCGCCGTCGCTCACAGACCGTTGCCCGGAGCTCGACTCCGCGGTGGTCGCCGTGCTGACCCGAGCGCTGGCCGTCGACCCGGAGCGCCGGCCAGGCGCCGCGGAGGTCGCGGCCGTGCTGCGAGGGACGGATGAGAAGCGCGCCAGCGCCGTGGCGGTTACCGCGCTCGCGGACCGCCCGCTCTAGCGCATGAACGTCGTGGCGAAAAAGCCGGCGTAGGCGAGCAGCAGGATGACGCCTTCGGTGCGCGTGATGCGCCGGTCGCCGCGCATCACGATCGCGCCGAACAGCGTGAGGCCGATGAGGAAGTACAGGTCCAGCTGCACCGCCGCCATCGGCGTATCGATGGAGCGAATCATCGGCACGATGCCGAGGATCAGGAAGATGTTGAAGATGTTTGAGCCGATGACGTTGCCCACGGCCAGCGACGAATGGCCGCGGGCCGCGGCCACCATGGACGCCGCGAGCTCTGGCAACGACGTGCCAATGGCCACGATGGTCAACCCGATGACCCGGTCACTCACGCCGATCAGTTCGGCAATGCCGCGGGCACCCGCCACGAACAGCTCGCCGCCGACGTACAGCGACGCCAGCCCGGCCAGCACGAACAGGGCCATCTTGCCCGTTCCCTCGCCACCCGGCTCACTCGGCGCTTCGTCGGCCGCCGCTTCGGCGACCACCGACGCTCCGCGCTTGGCCGCGTACAGCGTGAGTACGGTGAACGCGACCGACGCGAGAAGGAACAGCAGGCCCTCGACGAAGCCGATGGCGTCGTTGAGCAGGGTCAAAGGCAGCACCAGCACCGATACCAGCAGGATCGGTACCTCGCGCTTGATGAGCGAGCCGTCGACCTCCGGTGGCGATACCACCGCGGTGAGGCCGAGAATCAACCCCAGGTTGGCGATGCACGACCCGACAACGTTGCCGAGCACCAGACCGTCCTGGTCTTTGAGGATCGCGGTGCTGCTCACGGCCAGCTCGGGGGCCGACGTGCCGTAGGCAACGACGGTGAGACCGATCACCAAGGGCTTGACCCCGAAGGCGCTGGCGAGACCGGCGCCGCCTTTGACCAGCCACTCGGCACCAAAGTAGAGAACTACCCCACCTGCGAGCAGGCTGATGACGTCGATTAGGACGGACATGACGACTGCGAAAGGATTGGCAGACTATCACGCCTCTGGCGAGAGCCGGCGCTCGAGCCTGTTTAGCAGCAATACGACGGCGGCGCCGGCGACCGCGGCCAGGCCGGCCGCCGCCAGCAGGCCGGCGTCGCTGGCGGGGGCGATGTTGTTCATCGGCCCGGCTTTGCTCTCGTAGTTGTCCTTGAAGGGCCAAAGCGCCACCAGCGAGCCGGCCATCAGCCCGGTAAGGACCGCCATGGTGGTGTCGTGGGCGCGTGCGAGCAGCGTTCGCAGCAACGGAATGAAGGCCGCGACGCCCAGCGCGATGCCGGCGAGAAAGACGGCCAGCGTGCCGAAGGCCCGGTCGTGGACCGCGCCGGCCACCGCGGTGTACTGGCCGATGATCACCAGAAACAGCGAGCCGCTCACGCCGGGTAGGAGCATGACCGAGATGGCCCCGGCGCCGCCGAAGAGGAGCATCCAGGTCTCGGGCTCGCTGCGCGCGTGGGGCAGGTAGGCAAACGCCGCGGCAACGACTAAGCCGAGCGCGCCTGCCATCCAGTGCGCCGGCTGCCGGGACCGAATCCGGCGCCACGGTTCGCGCACGCTCGCGAACACCAGTCCGAAGAAGAACGCAAAGGCGATGGGGGCGGTCTCGGGGCGGCGAATGACGCCGGGTTCCTCGGCGGCGCCGACGAGCAGTTTGGTGGCCAGGTAGTACGCCACGACGACGCCGGCCCCGAGCGGCACGAGCAGGGCCAGGGCGCGGCCGAGGCGCCTGCGCCCCTCGGCGTTTCGCACGAGCGCGGGCGACCGGACCACGGTGTCGAGGGCGCCGATGAAGCGCTCGTAGATGCCGAGGATGAGGGCGATCGTGCCGCCGGACACCCCGGGGATCGCGTCGGCGCCCCCCATCAAGAGGCCGGCGACGGCCGCGAGGTGCGGGGGCAGGGGGCGGCTTTGCGGCGCGGAGTCGGACACCGGCCCCACCTTACTCCGGCGGGGCCTCCTCGATCAGGCGGCCGGCATCGGAAACGAGGGCCTCGACCCGGGCGGGATCGTTTGAGTCGTAGTAGCCCCGGATTTGTCCCGCCCGGTCGACCAGAACGAAGTGCGTGCCGTGGATGATATTGGGCACGTCGCCCACCAGGCCTTCGTTCTCCATCGAGATCTTCAGCCCGTCGCGGACGGTGGTTCGGACCTGCTCGGGCAGGCCTGTGAGGAAGGTCCAGCGGGCCGGGTCCGCGTCGAACTTGGCCGCGTAGGTCCGCAGCCGGGCCGGTGTGTCGTACTCGGGGTCGACCGAGAACGAGACCAGCAGCGGCTCGCCGCCGAAGTCGGCCGTCATGCCCTGGACCCGCGCCATTTTCTGGGTGAACACCGGGCACACGGTGGGGCAGCGAGTGAAGATGAAGTTGGCGATCCAGACTCGGCCGCGCAGGTCGTCGCTGCCGAACGCGGTTTCGTTTTGCGCGTCCAGGGAGAAGGCCGGCACCGCGCCCAGCACCGGCAGGGCCGGGGGCGCCGCCGGCCGCGTCAGGGCCGCGGTGATGGTGGCGGCGAACAGTCCCGCAGCGACCATGAGGATGAGTCGCGGGTTGCCGACGATTCGCTCGGCCAGGCTGCGCGGCACGTCCTGGGGCGCTCGAGACGCGACGGCGGATTTGCTTTGGGTCGACATCGATACGGTCCCCCGAGACGGCACGCTAGCACGGGCCGCCATTCGATGCCCCGACCGCGGGAGTTGGTTGCGGCGCCGCAAGGCCCTGAAACCAATGGTGTGACTTCGGCTCGACGGTTGTGCTGGCGAGCGGGCACGTGGTACGTCCGGCGGTGGTGACCACGGCATCGGTTCAGACCGCCGCCCGCCGCTGCAGCGCCGGCGTCCTCGCCATGCGCTTCTTTTTGCTATCGGACGGATTTTCGTTCGCCGCGCTGTTCGTTTCGTACGTCGCCTTGCGCGCCGGGTCGTCGTCCTTGAAGCCGGCTGAGGCGCCGGAGCTTTCCGCCGGGATCGCCGGCGGACTAACGCTGCTCCTGGTCGGCGCCAGCGCCGCCATGGTCGGTGCGCGGCGGGCCGCCGGCAGCGGCAAGTCTCGAACAACGCTGGCCTTGTTGGGCGGCACCGCGGCGCTGGGTGGTTTGTTCTGCGCCGGGCAGGTGCTCGAGTACCGATCGCTGGCGGCGGCCGGGCTGGCCATCGGAGACAGCCTGTACGCCGGCACGTTCTACGCCCTGACGGGGTTTCACGGCCTGCATGTCTTCGCCGGCGCCGTGGCCGCGACGGCCGTGGCCGCGACCGTGGCGCGGCGCGGGGCCGCCACCTTCGACTCCGACCGAACCAGCCGGACCGTCGCCGCTCTCGGCCTTTACTGGCACTTCGTGGACGCGGTCTGGATCGTGTTGTTCACTTCGCTTTACCTGTGGTGATCGTCGTCGCAACCAGCGCGGTGCTGGCAGCCCTTGGTTGCCCGGTGTGCGCCCTCAACGATTCGACGCGCGGCGATGGCCAGTGGTGGGCCGTGCTCGCGGCGCTTCTGGTTCCGTTCGTCGTGGTCGTCGCGGTCGGCGCAGTCATTCGCCGGGTGCTGCGCGCGGAGGACCCGGCCCCGTGATCGCCCTCGCATCGGTCATCGGCATGCCCGGCGTGCCCGGCATGCCCGTCGACGCGTCGGCCGAAGGCCATCGCATCGACGACCTGCTGTTCGACACCAACGTGCTCGTTGCGGCCCTGCTTCTCGTCGTTGTTGGATGGCTGGCGACCATCGCCGTGCGCTTTGGCAAGGGGCACCAGGCGGCCTACGAAAAGGGCGACGGCCCCCGCGCCTGGGTGCTGCCCGTCGCGCTGGGGCTGTTCGTGCTCCTCGTCATCGACGGCAACCTGTTCGTTCGCTCGACGCGCGACACGGCGGTGTTCGACGACATCGCGGCGGTCGACGCCGACCCCGGTGTTGTTCGCATCGAAGTGAGCGGTCGCCAGTGGGCGTGGGACATTCGCTACGCCGGGGCCGACGGGCGTTTCGCCACCCCCGACGACGTGGTGACGCTCAACGACATGCGGCTGCCCGTGGACCGCCCGGTGTCGATTCAGCTGGGCGCGGTCGACGTCATTCACGGTTTCTATTTGCCCAACTTTCGCGTCAAGCGAGACGCCGTGCCGGGCATGGTCAATCGCGTCTGGTTTCGCCCCGTCGAACTCGGCACGTACGATCTCGCGTGCTCGCAGCACTGCGGCGCCAACCACTACCTGATGGCCGGCCGCGTGACCGTGCTGCCCGACGACCAGTTCGAGGACTGGATCGCGGACGAGTCGCGGGACGCCAAAGCGCGGTTCGATCCCGAAACCACCTCGACCTGGGGCTGGACCTGGCGTCCCGTCGACTAGTCGGTCATGCAGCGCGACACCCACGACATTCACGACCCGCCGACCGGCCTGTGGCGCCGGTACGTGTTTTCTCTCGACCACAAGGTCATCGGCAAACAGTACCTGTGGGCGTCGCTGGTGTTTCTCGCGGTGGGCGGCGTGCTGGCCATGGTCATTCGGTGGCAATGGGCCTACCCGGGCGAAGCCGTGCCGATCGTCGGCAACGTGCTCTTCTCGGAGTCTGCCGGGGCGGTGACGCCGGCGACGTACCCGATGGTGTTCACCAACCACGGGCTCATCATGATCTTCTGGGCGGTAACGCCGCTTTTGCTGGGCGCCTTTGGCAACTACGCCATTCCGCTGCAGATCGGTGCCCGGGACATGGCGTTTCCGGTGCTCAACATGCTGTCGTTCTGGGTGTTCTTCGCGTCCCAGGTGCTGGTGATCGCGTCGCTGATGATGCCGCTGGGCATGGCGTCGTCGGGTTGGACGATGTACCCGCCGCTGTCGGGCCCCGAGGCGACGCCCGGTCACGGGCAGACCCTGATGCTGCTGGCGCTGTTCGTGGCCGGCGTGGCGACCATTCTCGGTGCGCTCAACTACGTGGTCACCGTGATCCGCTTTCGCGCCGAAGGCATGACCTGGACCCGTCTTCCCCTGGCGGTGTGGGGCCAGTGGCTCACGGCCATTTTGAATCTGCTGTTCGTGCCGGTACTCGGCGCCGCGGCCATCTTGCTCTTGCTCGATCGCACGGTCGGCACGTCGTTCTTTGCGGCTGGCGGCCTGGGCGAGGGCGGCGACCCGCTTCTGTACCAGCACCTGTTTTGGATCTTCGGCCACCCCGAGGTCTACATTCTGATCCTGCCGGTCTGGGGCATCGTCGGCGATCTGCTGTCGGTGTTTGCCCGCAAACCGGCGTACTGGTATCGCGGCACGGTGGGCGCCATGATCGCCGTGGCGGTCCTTTCGGGATTGGTCTACGGCCACCACATGTACCAAACCGGCATGAACCCGGTGCTGGGCATGTCGTTCGAGGTGCTCACGCTGGCCATCTCGTTTCCGGCGGTGGTCATGTTTACCAACTGGCTGCTGACGTTGTGGCGCGGGTCGCTGCGGGCCACGGTGCCAATGTTGTTCGCCCTCGGCACCGCGTGGGTGTTTGGCATCGGCGGCCTCACCGGGCTCGCGCTCGGCGCGATTTCCACGGACATCTACCTGCACGACACGCTGTGGGTGGTGGGGCACTTTCACCTGACCATGGCGTCGGCGTCGTTTCTCGGAGCTCTGGCCGCGCTGCACTACTGGTTTCCGAAGATGTTCGGCCGCGAGCTGTCGCCGACGCTCGGCAAGATTCACTTCTGGGGCACGGTGGTAACCATGACCGCGACCTTCGGGCTCATGCACCTGGCCGGGTACGCGGGGCAGCACCGGCGTCTGTTCGACCCGTTCGAGTATCAGTTTCTGGCCGGACTGGCCGACCTGAATCGACTGACCAGCTACTTCGCGTTCGCGCTGGGCGCCTTTCAGCTTGTGTTCGTCGTCGACGTGTTTCGCGGCGTGTTCGCCGGTCGCGTCGCCGCCGACAACCCGTGGGGGGCCGCGACCCTCGAGTGGACCGTGGCGTCGCCGCCCCCGCACCACAATTTCGACGAGTATCCCCGGGTCGTACGCGGGCCGCACGAGTATTCGGACCCGGCGGGCGCCGCGGCCCTCGGGCGCGACTGGATCGCCCAGGACGAGGTCGTGTCGGGCGAAACGGACGCGGGCGATGGCTCGTCTGGCAGCGTAGGATCGGCCCTGTGAACGCCAGCGGCAACACGGTGAGCGGCGCTGCCGCCATGGACCGCGGCGCCGCCATGCGCGCCCGGGACGCGACGCGCCTCGTCGGCGTGGTGGTGTTTCTCGGGTCGTGGGCCATCGCGTTCACGTCGCTGCTGTTTGCGTATTTGTTTTTGCGGGCCCAATCGGATCTGGCCTGGCCGCCGGTTGGCGCGCCCGAGCCGGCGGCCGGGCGGCTGGTCGTCAACACCGCGGTGGCGGCGGCGGGCAGCCTGTTCGCGCATCGAGCCGTGGCGTTGGTTCGCCGCGGTTCGCCGCGCGCGGCGGCGGCGTGGCTGGCCGCCGCGGCGCTGGCCGGTGCGGCATTTCTCGCCCTGCAGGCGGGCCTGTGGCTGGACCTTTGGGCGCGCGGTCTCGTGTTGCCCAGCGCGAATCGCTACGCGTCGGTGGTGTACACCCTCACCGGGTTTCACGCTCTTCACGTGCTGGTCGGCGCGGTGGGGCTCGGCGCCCTTTCCTGGCGCGCCGGTCGCGGTCGGTTTTCGCCCGGCAACTGGGCGCCGGTCCGTCACTGGGCGCTTTTTTGGCACTTCGTTGGGCTCGTGTGGCTGGCGATGGTCGCGGTGGTGTTCGCCCTGTGACTCGCGTGCGCGCCACCCTCGCGCCGGCAACGGCGGCGATCGTCTTGCTCGCCGCCACCGCGTGCGCCCCGGAGCCCACGTTTCGAGAGCCCGTGACCCTCGGGGGTGTCCCGGTGGCGGCCAACGTGCTCGAGCAAGGCAAGCGCGTCTACACTCACTACTGCGTCAACTGTCACGGCGACGACGGCGCCGGCAACGGTCGATCGGCGCGCGGCTTGTGGCCGCCGCCGCGCAACTTCACCCGGGGCGTCTTCAAGTTCGGCGGCGTCAGCGAGCCGGCCTTGCCGTCCGACGACGCGCTCGCGCGCATTGTTCGCCACGGACTCAATGGCACCGCCATGCTGCCCTGGGACCTGTCCGACGGTGAGCTCGCGGCGGTGATCCAGTACATCAAGACCTTCTCGCTGCCGGCGCGCCCCGGCGACGGGGGCGTCGAGTTGCCGCCGGTCGGCTACCGGGACCCCGCTCGCGCTCCGGCAGAGCCTTCGATTCCGGACGACCCCTGGGGTGCCGACACCGCTGGCGCGGTCGCCCGCGGCGCCGAGTACTACCACGCGAATGGCTGTCAGCTTTGCCACCCGGCCTACGTGTCGCCGGAGCAGCAGCTCGAGTGGAACGGCATGCCCCGCGTCGTCAACGACCAGGGCATCGGGCCGTGGGACCCGGTGCCAAAGCCGAGCGAGACCTACGGCGCCGTGGTGGTCCCGCCCGATTTTCTTCGCCACCGCGTGCGGTCGGCGCGCGAGCTGCGGGACCGAGACGGCCAGCTGCGCTACGAGGCCCGTGATTTTTACCGCATTCTCGCGGCGGGCATTCCGGGCACGGCCATGGCCGGCTGGGGCGAGACCGCCCAGCCCCGCGACCTCTGGGCCCTGAGTCACTACGTGGCGGATCTCGCGTCGAAGCGCGACACCGACGCGGGGCGGGCTCTGCGGGCCGAGCTCACCGCCATCGAGCCCTGGGATCCGGGCAACTTCGACTACGGTTACGACGACGAGGGCGCCGAGGGCGAAGACGCCGGCGGCGACGAGGCCGGCGCCGACGAGCCCTAGCGCCGCCCGGGCGCAGCCTTTCCGATCCCGAGGCTATACACTCGCGGCGATTGTGAAGGCCGCGTTTGGCAAACACGGCGGGTCCGGCAAAAGCCGGCGCGCGGGCAAAGCTCTGGCTGTGCCGCTGGTCGTACTGGCTGCGATGACGGCGTGTGCAGGGGCGCAAAAAGGGGCCGCGAGCCGCCCGCTCGAGGGCCGCCGGGTGCGCGACGTCACCATCGTCGGCAACAAGAGCTTCGGCGACGACGAGATCATCGCGAAGCTGGCCCACCGGCCGCCGTCGAGCGTGCTGTGGCTGTTCGCCCGGGAGCACACGACCTACAGCCCCCTGGAGCTTCGCGTCGACGGCAAACGCGTGGTCGCCTTCTACGCGGAGCACGGGTACTTCAACGCCGAGGTCGTTGCCCTGTCTGCCAAACCGGTCGACGAGGACGGGGTCTCGATCGAAATCCGCGTCGACGAGAACGCGCCCACGCGGGTGGCGGACGTCCGGGTGGTCGGCGTTCCCGGCGGCGTGGGCGACGTGGTGCGACGCGAGCTCGCAAAACAAGGCGTGGCGCCGGGCCGGGTGCTCGACCACGCCGACTACCTCGAGGGCAAACGCCGCGCGGTGGATGCGCTGGTGCGCCGGGGCTTCGCCTTCGCTCGCCTCGAGGGCAGGGTCGAGGTCGACCGAGACGAAAACCGCGCCGTCGTGATCCTCGATGTCGACGCCGGCCCGCCCGTGCGTTTCGGCACCGTGTCGGTCACGGGCATTCGGCGCATGCCCAGCTCGCTGGTGCTGGACCGCGTGGCCTGGAAGTCCGGCGACCGCTTCGACCCGAAGCTCATTGCGTTGACGCAGCAGCGACTGACCGAGCTGGGCGTGTTCTCGGCGGTTCGAGTCGACTACGACAAGCTGTCGAGGACTCGCAAGGTCGACATGATCATCTCGGTGGTCGAAGGGCCGGCCAACGAGGTGCGGGCCGGTGGCGGCGTCGGTATCGACAACATTCGAATCGACGGGCGGGTGCGGGGCGGCTACGTCGGTCGCGGCGTGGTGTGCACCGGCTGGTTTTGCGATCGCCTGCTCAACCTGCGCTTCGACGCCCGGGTCGGCTACCTGCTGTTCACCAACGCCGACGAAAGCCGCAACGTCGTCTTTCAGGGCGATATTGGTCTCGAGCGCGTCGACTTTCTGCTGACGGGCCTGCAGGTCAACGCCAGCGTGGGCGCCAGCCAGGAAATTTTCGAGGCCTTCGAAAGCCGCGCGTTTCCCCGCATGTCGGTGAGCCTGTCGCGACTGTTCTTCGACGACCGCCTGCGCCTGCGCCTGGGCTGGCAGTTTCGCCGCCTCGAGGTCACCCCCGACGACGAAATCATCGCTCGCCAGCTGGTCTTGCCCGACAACGACCGCCTCGGATTCTACGAGGCGAGCGTCATCTACGACGCGCGCGACAACTCTCTCAACCCGCGCCGCGGTTGGTTTGCCAGCCTTGCGGGCGAAATTGGCACCAACTACGCCCTCGGCGAGATTCGCTACGAGAAGGCCACGGTCGACCTGCGGGGCTACCAGCCGCTTACGCGCCGGATCGTTGTCGCCGCCCGCGGCCGGGTCGGCCTTTTGCGATCGCGCCTCGCGGAGATCACGCCCATTACCCAGCGCTTCTACGGCGGCGGCCCGTTCGGCCAGCGCGGGTTCGTGTTCCGTTCACTTTCGCCGGAGATCCCGGACATCAGCAACAAGCTCCTGCCCGTGGGGGGCGACGGTCTGATACTTGCCACCGGTGAACTGCGCGTCCGCTTGACGCGGTTTCGCGGCGAGTGGCTGCGGTTGGCGCTGTTCGTCGACGCCGCCGACGTGACCGCGGAGTTCGAAGATCTCGACCCGACCGATCTGCACTACGCGGTCGGCGCCGGCATTCGCTACGACACCCCGGTCGGGCCCGTGCGCCTCGACATCGGCGTGCGCCTCAACCGCCGCGATCTGGTGCGCGGCGACGGCAGTCTGAACCCCGAGGCCGGCGGCCTGGGCGCGTTCGCCCTCACGGTGGGAGAGGCCTTCTAGTGTCGCTGCGCCGTCGCGCGCTGCGCTGGGGGCTGCGGTCGCTCGTCGCGGCAGGTCTGTTGATCGCGGTGGCGTTGGCGTTCGTCGCGCTTGCGTTGGGCACCGACTGGGGCAAAGAGCAGGTCCGGCGGGCCATTGTCGCCGGCGTTGGCAGCGCCGTGAGCGGCACCAGCCTGGGAGCGGTCGAAGCCGTGTCTCTCGGCGGCGACATCGTCGTGCGCGACCTCGTTCTCGGCACCGACGCGATCGTCGTCGAGCGCGCGGCCATTCACTGCGACCTGTGGCCGCTTTTGCGCAGTCGGCTCGAGTGCGACTCGGTGGTCGTGTCGAACCCTCGGATAAAGGTCGACGTGCAGGGCGACCGGGTCAATCTCGAGGACATGGTCATTGCCGCGGGCGAGTCCGGGCCGGCCTTCGCGATCGAGCTGACGGGGGTGCGCATCGAGGGCGGCTCGACCCGCGTCATCGTCGACGCCGATTTCGACGACGTGTTCAAACACGGCACGGTCGACGCGTCGGTGCATTTGGCCGACGAGCGAACAATCGACATCGCCGCGGCCGCGGCTACCTGGCCGTCGTTCGGCCTCGAGGCCACGGCAAGCGACGGCCGCATCGAGCTGTTTCGCGACGACCGGGGCGTGGTGCTGTCCGGCGACGTGGTCGGAGCGTGGCGCGGCCTGCGGGCGCAGCTGTCAGGGGTTCGCTACCAGGTCAACGAGGTGGCCGTGCGCGCCGATTCGGTTGTGAACGGACCGCGCGAGGCCCTGGTCGCGCTGCTGCGCGACTATGGCGAGCCTGAGCTCGCCGACGAATTGCGCACCGGGGGCGAATTCGTCGGCGTTATCGACAAGCCCGGGGAAGGCCTGCCGTTCGGCGCCCGCGGTGAGCTGGCGCTGGGCTCGGCGGCAACGCTGGGGCTCTCGCTCGAGTCCATCGATGCGCCCCCGCTGGTGTTCGAAGGCGTGGCCCAGCTGCGCGACTTCAATCTCGCGGTCCTGGCTATGTCGGCGCCGGACAGTGCGCTCACCGGGCCCGTGCGGTTTCGCGTCGACCTGGGAGAGCGAACCAACGCATCGGCGGCGTTCGACGTAGCGGGGAGCCTCGCCGGCGCGGCTGTCGACCGCCTCGACGGAGAGGTTGCGCTGGCTGGCGACAAGGTCGCTGCCGACCTTCGCCTCGCAACCCGGACCGGCCAGCTGGCCGCCCGGGCGGAGCTAGACATCGCCGACGAGGTGGTCATCGACCAGCTGACGGCGAACGGGCGCGGCGTTCGGCTCGACGGCCTCGCCGGCGCGGCGGGCGGCCTTGCCGATATCGACGTGCGCGCTCGGGGGGCACTCGATGCGCTGACGGTGAACGGCCGGGTGCAGGTCGCTCGAGCCCGCTGGGAAGACCTGCGTGCGGGGACTCTGACGGCGACCATCGCGGTCGCGTCGGTCGATGTCTTCGACCCCCTGGCGGGGCTGGCGGGGCGTATCGATGCCGACGTGCGCAAATTTCGAGGACGCGGTCAGACCATCGACCGCGCCCGGGTAAACGGGCGCTTTGCCGACAGCGGTCGGCGCGCCAACGTCTCGGTCGACCTGCGCGGACACGAGGTCATCGACCGCGCGGTCGGCACCTTGCGCGTCGAGCGGCGCGCTGGGAGCACCGACCTGACCCTTACCGAGGCGCGGCTGCGCTACGGCGGCCTCGAGTGGGTCGGTGAGGGGGCGTCCACGGCCCGGGTGTTTGACGGCGGGCGGGTGCGCGTGCCGCGCGCCGCGGTCCGGTCGAAGGCCGGGCGCCTCGAGGCGAACGGCGAACTCGGTGGCCGGGCGGACACGGGGTTGCGCGTCGTGGCGACCGCCATCGATCTCGGCGCGCTCGGCCCGCTGCTCGAGTCGTTCGGCGCGTCCACGGCGGAGCTGGTCGGCACCCTCGAGGCCGACGTGAAGGTCGAGCAACGCGGAGGCGCCACCGGGCTCGCCGGGAACGTCGAGGTCAATGACCTTTCCGTCGCCGCCGACATGCCGCCGCTGTCGGGGCGGTTTTCATTCGCCGCGGGGCTTGGCCGCGGGGCCCTCGAGGGCAGCTTTGGCATCGACCGCAGCGGCGGTGCCGGAACCGTATCGCTCGAGTCGCGAACGCCGAACGACGTGACCGATCGCGCGGGTTGGCGGCGGCTTACGCGCGCGGACGTATCCTCGGCAACCGTCGAAGTGGTCGGAGTCGAAGTCGCGGCCATCGACGGCTACGTCGGCGGAGCGTTGAGCCGGCGGCTCGGCGCCGCTCAGGGCAAGCTCGACGCGTCGCTGCGCTTTCCGAGCGGCCCGCGCCGCGCCGCCGACATTACGGCCGACATCGCGGGGGTGACGGTCGTGGTCGGCGACGCGGTGGTCGAAAAGCTGGGCGCCCTCGTGCGGGCCGACTGGGACGTCGACGCCCTCAACGGCAGCGTCACGCTTCGGCGCGAGCGACGCAAGGCCGTCACGGCCACCGTTGCCCTCGACCTCGGCATCGACGAGTGGCTGCGCAAGGCGCCGGGCCAAATCCTGCAGTCGTCGGTGCGGGCGCAGGCCGACATCATCGGTCTCGATCTGGCCGACCTGCAGGAACTCGGCGCGCTGTCGGTGCCGGTTGAAGGCAAGCTCGGCGCTCGTGTCGTCGTGTCCGGACAGCTCGCCGCGCCGCTGCTCGAGGTCAAAGAGGGCGAGGTCGCTGGATTCTCCGTGGCCGGGATTCGGTTTTCGCGTCTCGAGTTCGCCGGTGGCTGGCAGCCGGGAGTCGCGACGGCACAGGTCGAGGCCGTGCAGACCGCTGGCGGCTCGCTGGCCGTGCTGGTCAACTACGCGCCGGAGGCGGGGGAGGGCTCTGCCGAGGTGCGCGCGGTGAACTTCGACCTGGGCGTCTTGCGAGCGCTGTCGGACGCGCCCACCGATACGCTGGCGCGGATTCGCGGGATGTTCAACGCCGAGCGGATTGCGCTTCGCTACGCGGGCGGTCGCATCGATGGGGCTGGCGGTTTCACGGCCGACGGCGTGCGCCTGCTGCTGGGCGAAAACGCCCAGGAATTGGAAAATCTGCGACTCGTGGGCAAGCTGGGCAACGGACGCATCGACATCGAGCAGCTGTCGGCGACCTCGGGCACCGGGCGGATCGACGCCAGCGGTGCGCTGGCTTTCGACGGCTACGTTCCGTCGCGCCTGGAGCTGTCGGGCGAGGTCGCCGAGTTTCCCTACGTGCAGGACAACTACGTGCTCAGCATCGACGCCAGGCTCGGGCTCGACGTCGCGCGCGCGACGGTCGAGTCACCGGACGGGGGCCTGCGCCCCTGGAAGGGCGACCTGACCATTGCGTCGGGGGTGGTGCGCATGGGCGACACCGGCGTGGAGCTTCAGCCCCTCGGCGATCTGGACGACGTCGTGTTCGTCGATCGCCGGGCCATCGAAGCCGCCGAAGGCATGACCGCGCTGCCCGTGGTGGAGCTGCGAATTGCCACGTCCGGCTTGCGAGTCGAGCACCCGGACGCCAGCGGCACCGTAAAGGCCGACCTGATCGCGCGCTTTGTCGCCGCCCGGCTGGCCAGCCTCGAGGGCCGGGCCGAGGCGGTGCGCGGCCAGGCCGAGATTTTCGATCGAACCTATCGCATCGTCGAAGCGTGGGCCGACTTTACCGGGCCGGTCGAACCGGCGATCCACATCGTTTTGCAGCGCGCGTTTCCGGTCACGCTGGTGCGCGTGAACGTGGACGGCACCATCAGCGAGCCGATCATCGAGCCGGTCGCGGAGGGCTACACGCGGGCACAGGCCCTGGCCATCATGCTCGGCCAGGATCCCGACGACCCGGCCCTGGCCAACGTCCCCGCCGAGAGCCAGCTCGGGGGGGCGATCGCCAGCGCGGTGGTCGGCGACCTGCTCGGCGAAGTGCCCCGCCGACTCGGCATCCCGATCCACGTGTTTCGCCCGCAGACCGATGGCTTTCAGCTCGGCTGGTACCTGCGGCCCAGCGTGCTGGTCGGCTACCGCGCGCGCACCGGTACCGTCAACGAGCGGCAGAACGCCAACGAGGGCACGGTCGAGTACCGAATCTCGCGCAACTGGATCCTGGAGGGCCGCTACGGCGATGCCCAGGTCGGCGCCCTCGACCTGCTGTTCATCATGCGCTTCTGAACGCGCGCCGGGTCGGGGCCGCGCTCGGCTGGGGCGTTTACGCCCGGCCCCGTCGGACGGTCGCGGCCCTGGCGTCGAGCCGCTCGCGCTGGAGTGCTCGTCTGCCTCTCTCGTTTTCGGTTCGGTCGGAGACGAGCGGAGCCAGCCCCGGGGCATCCGGGGCTGACGCTCGAGTCGTCATTCCTGGGGGGCGGCTGGCTCGCCCTCAGCGACCAGGTCGTCGTCGTCGTCCCAGGGCTTGGGCTGCGGTCCGGGGACAATGTGGGCCAAATCGGGATCGACCCCATCGTCGCTGCGCGGTCCGGCAGCGTCTTTCTCGATGCGGCGCTCTTTGCGCTGCTTGATCTTGTCGGCGCGCTTGCGCTGGCGCTCTTGTTCTCGCTGTCGTTTTGCAAAGGTGGCTTGGTTTCGTCCCATCTATCCTCCGATTTCAGCGGGCCAGTCCTGGTGGGCGGGGAACCGCCCTTTCGCGATCGGCCAGGTACTTTCAGTCTCGTGACAATTCGATCGCCGCCGACAGGGTAACCCGACGCCCCCATGAAAGGCGGCGACGTCGCGGATTTCGTCGCTGGCGATTCCGGAAACGATTGCGGCTGCGGGCCCCGGGACCAAGGTTATCCGGAGCAAATCCCCGGACTTTCACGGCTCCGTCGGAACGCCGGCCGGAAACTGCGATCCCGGGGATCGGCGCCCAGTGTCAAAGACCGCACACTCGCGACCAGCTGGCACATTGGCTGTGGTGCCTGGGGCACACCGAGGCCGCCGTTTCAGCACCGGGCTCCCGGTTTTCGCGAGGGAAGGGGCGGCCCGGCGGTTGCAGTTCGTTCACTCGATGCTCGGTCGACTGTGCGCAGTGGGTGTGTTGGTGTGGGGGCTGTCGGGCTGCGCGGCCGCGCTGGTGGTGCCGCCGTCGCGGACCGATGTCGGGGCCGTTGCCGCTACCGACTCCAGTCGGTCCGCCGCCCGCGTCTCGGCGGGGGTTCACTACGCGAGTGCGACGCGCGGGCACAACGTCGCCTGGGACGCGGGCGCCGGGGCGATACACGAAGAAGAGGTGCCCCATGTCGACGCCGTCGACCCGGCAAAGGATCCGAGCGTCGGCAAGGCCGGCTCGCGCTATCGCACTGGTGGCTACCTGGAGTTTTCGCGGGCGATTCAGAGCAACGCCTACCAGCGCTCGTGGCTCGGGCTGCGGGCCGAGGCGCTCATGCCGTCGGCGCTGCGCGGACCCAGGCGCGACCAGCTGGTCTACGCGGTCATGGCCCGGCTATCGACCGAGCTGTATGCTACCGGGGCCGGCATTGGCGCCGAGGCCGCGGACAGCGCGTTCGTCATCGGCGGCTACCGCGGCACGTTCGCCATCGGCCTGTACGCCGAGGCCGGCCTGCGCGGCCAGCTCGACGGCACACCCGCGTTCATTGCCAGCAGCGGCTTGAGTCTGCGTCTGCCGTTCATGGCCGGCGCCGGGGTCGCGGTCAAGTAGCCCCGGCGCCGCGGACGCGTCACGTCGGTTGCGCGCCGGTGAGGCGGGCGTGGTCGCGCGCGATGGCCGCCTGGCGCTTGGCGCCCAGGTAGGTTTTTCGCAGCGCGGGGTCCTGGAGCGCGGCCGAGCGCTCGCGCACCAGGTCGCGGGCGCGGCCGGCGGTTTCCCGCGCTTCGTCGAGCAGACCGGCGGCCTCGCACAACGTGGTGTGCACGTGCAAAATCATCTCGCCGCCGTCGCGGCTCTTGTTGGCTTCGTAGCGGGCGAGGGCGGCCCGCGAGCGCTCGACGGCATCGTCGTCGCGGCCGAGTCGAGCGAGGGCCAGGCCTTCCACCGCCAGGCTGTACATCTCGCCCACGGGCATCGGCATCTTGCGCGCCAGGCGCGTGGCCGAGCGGGCGAGCTCGAGGGCGCCTTCGGCTGGCTTGCCGGTCTCGAGCTGGGCCAGGCCTACGTAAATGAGCGCTCGAATCTCCTCGTAGCGGTCGCGGCTTTCGGTCGCGAGCTGCAGCCCGCGCTCGAACATCTCGAGGGACCTCGCGTACTCCTCGCGCTGAAAGAACACCTGGCCCAGGGAGATCAGCATGTCGGCGTTGGACCGCTCGTCGCCGTTTTTCTCGGCGAGCTTGATGCCCTTGCGCAGGTACTTCTCGGCCCGGTCGGGGTCGCCCAGGTCGTTGTACGTCTGGCCGATGTTGCCGAGCTTGAGCGGCATCGAGGCCCGGCTGCCGAGCTCCTGGTCGATCTTGAGCGAGCTTTTGTAGTGGGCGAGCGCTTGCTCGGGGTCGCCGAGTTCCGAAAAAGCGATGCCCATGTTGTTGAGCACTCGCGCCTCGCGGCGGCGCTTCTTGAGCATCCGGTAGATGACCAGCGCTTCGGCGAACGACTCGACCGCTTCGGTAGCGCTGGCCTGGTGCCACTGCACGGTGCCGCGGGCGTTGAGAATCGAGGCGCGCTGCAGAAGCGACTCGCTGTCGTCGCCGCACAGGTCGAGAGCCTGATCGCACAGCCGCAGCGCCGCCTCGTGCTCGCCGATCTGGCGCTGGACCGAGGCGAGCAGCCGCAGCGCTTCGGCCTGCAGCAGCCGGTGGTTGGCGACTCTGGCGCTCGCCAGCGCCAGGTTGGCCGATCGTTGGGCCGCCGGCGTGCTGCCCGTATCGAACAGGTATTGCGCCTCGCGGCACTGGGCGAGGGCCAGCTTTCCCGGAGCTTCGAGAGCTTTGGCCGTGGCCAGCATTTTCTGGATGTCGGCCCGCTGGTCACCTCGCCGGGCGAGATGGCGCAGAATGCTTTCGCGTCGCTCATAGGCTTCGAACCGCAGCTCGTGCTCGTCCGGGCCGAGCAACTTGAGCGCGCGGGCGAGCTGGCGCATCGCGTCGCCGGTGCCGCCGACGCCGATGGCGTAGCGGGCCGCGGCGATGTAGCGCGCGGCGGCCTCGCGGTCCTCGACGGCGAGCTCGAGGTGGCGCGCGATGATGGGGTCGTCTTGCCCTTTGCGATAGCCGGGCGCCTCGGCGAGACGCCGCGCCGCCGCGGTGTGGAGCGTGCGTCGCTCCTCCTCGGGCAGCATCCGGTACGCCACGGTCATGGTCATGTCGTCCCGAAACGACAGCAGTCCGTCGGAGCGCCGGTTCATCATGCCCCGGTCGACCAACGCGGCGAGCTCGACTTTGACGTCGCGCCCGAGAAGTGCCGTCACCTGGTCGCTGGTAAACGAACGGCCGAGCACCGACGTGTGCATGAGAACGTCTTTTTGGGCCGGGTCGAGCCCGTCGATGCGAGCGGACACCAGGGCCTCGATGCGGGTTGGCACCTGCACCGGCGCGTCGCGCCGCACCCAGTGCAGCAAGCCGTCGGGGTCGGCGCGGACCACGTTTCGCTCGATCAGGGCGTCGAGCATTTCGTTGATGAAAAACGGATTGCCGCCCGTGCGCGAGACGATCTTGTCGGCGAGGTCGTCGGCATGCTCGCCCTCGGCAAAGCGGCGCGTGACCAGCTCGCGCGCCGCCTCCGGGTCTAGCTCCGACAGCATGATCACTTCGGCCTTGGCGGCGGCCGCCCCTTCGAGCATTTTGGCATCGGGGCGGGCCGTCGAGATTGCGTAGATCGGGCGCACGCTCGGCAACTTCGACAGCTCCGAGAACAGCTCGCTGCTCTGGTCGTCGGCCCAGTGCACGTCTTCGGAGACCACGACCAGGGGTTTGTCGGCTTCGAGCTTGCGCTCGACCCGGGACAGCGCGGCCAGGATGAGCTGCTTGCGCTCGGCGGGGTCGCTGTCGTTGTCGATCGGGTCTTCGGCGCGCACGCCGAGCATCATCTCGACGGCGCGGACCATGCTCTTGACCTCTGGCGTGTCGGTTTCGTCGCCGAACAGGGCCCGCGTGACCATCTCGAGGCGCCGCCGCACCTCGGCGGGGTCGGCGCCATCGCCGACCGCGAGCAGGTCGCGGGCGAGGTCGGCAAAGATGCCATAGGGCGTGTACGAGGTCGTCGAGCGGGCCGCGGCGCGGACCACGATGGCTTCGCCGGGGGCGATGGTGTCGAGAAAGGCGCTTACCAGACTGCGCTTGCCCAGGCCCGCTTCGCCGGCGATGAGCACCTGGCGCTTGTCGCGGGCAACCAGCACCGCGCGATAAATATCGCGCAGGCCCTTGAGCTCGAGTTCGCGGCCGACGAGCTCGCCCGGCCCTAGCGAGCGCTCGCGCATTTGCTGACCGCGGTCTTTGGCGCCGCGCAGCGCGTAGACTTTGGACTGGACGAAGCCCGGTGGCGTGTCGGCGCTCGGGTCAGCCGACGGATTGACCAGGTCGGGCTCGGTGGCGACATCGACGGTGTCGAGCTCCTCGAAGGTCCACTCGTCGCGGGCCACCCGGAACACACCGGCTCCAACCAGCAGTTCGTCGCCGGCAGCCGCGCGCGCCAGGCGCCGGGCGACGGCCGTGGCCGACGCCGAGAGTTCGTAGCGAAAGCGGCTACCGCCCCGCCGGTGAAGCACCGCGACGCCGCGCTGAACGCCGATGCCCAGGCGCGCCGTCGGCGCCATGTCGCCGACGATGGCTTCGAGAGTGTCGATGAGCGAGAGCCCGGCTCGGATCGCCCGGCTCGGATCGTCTTCCGCCGCGACCGGCAGCCCGACCACCAGGGTCAGGCCGGCCTTGTCGATGCGGTGCACGTGGGCGTCGTGCTTGAAGGCGACATCGCGAGCGGAGTGGGAAAACTGATCGAGGAGCTCGGCCGCGCGCTCGGCGCCAACCGCCGCCTCGAGGGCCGACAGCTCGCGCACCTGGCCCTCGATGACGAACACGTGCTTGCGCTCGCGGGTCTCGCTCAGCCCCGGCAGCGGCGTCGCCAGGTGGCTGCCGCTCTCGGAAAGCGAGCCGTTGGTATCGTTGGAGCGCCCGGTGCCGCGCGCGAGCAATGGGTCGCTGCCGTCAGCGCTCGGCGGCAGGGGCGGCCGGGTCGAGTCGGGAATGGTCGCCGTGACGAACGCGGCCAGCGTGCTCGAATCGATGGGGCCGTCGTCGGCGTCGGCGGCGTGGCGAAACAGGAATCGACCGAGCGCCTGCTGAAAGTCGCGCGCCGTCTGAAAACGCTCGCTGCGGTGAAATGCGAGCGCCTTTTCGAGAGCGCGGGCCAGGCCGTCGGGAACGCTCGGATTGACCTCTTGCGGCCGGGGAACGTCGCCGGACTTGACCTTCTCGAGAACTTCTTTGCCCTTGCCCTCGAACAGCTGGCGACCGCACACCAGCTCGAACAGCAGAGCGCCAGCGGAGAACACGTCGGAGCGGCGGTCGACCGCTTCTCCGCGGGCCTGCTCCGGGGACATGTAGGCGAACTTGCCCTTGATGACCCCTTCTTCCTCGGTGATGGTGCGGGCGCGGGCGATGCCGAAGTCCACGATCTTGACGGCGCCGTCCCACGACACCAGCACGTTGTGCGGTGAGATGTCCCGGTGCACGATGCCGAGGGGCTCGCCGAAGTCGTCGGTCTTGCGGTGCGCGTAGTCGAGGGCCTGGGCGACCTTTTGCGTTACGTAGGCAGCGATGCCGTACGGCAGGTGCGGGCGCGTTTTTTGCGCCTGTCGCAACAGGCGCAGCATGTCGACGCCCTCGACGTGCTCCATGGCAAGGAAGAACGAGTCCCCGACCGATCCAAAATCGAAGACCTGGACGATGCCCGGGTGATTGAGGCCCAGGGCGATCTTCGCTTCGTCGACGAACATGGCCTGGAACTGCTGTGAGCGCGCAAAGGCCGGATGGATCTTCTTGATGACCAGATCCTTCGACAGGCCCTGCGCGACAGCGGTCCGCGCCAGGTAGACCTCGGCCATCCCGCCTCGGCCGATGCGGCGCACCAGCTTGTATTTGCCGAACTGCTCCATCGCAGCCAAGTGCCCGAGATTGTATCAGCCGAAGCCGCCGAAAGATCGATCGGCAGGGCGCCCGAAAGTGCTCTTCCTTGCGGTCCGATCGCCGCGACATCTGGATCAGAGATCCGGCCCGTTTTCGCTCGAATGCGCGTCATTGCCCCCCGACTCTCGGGGACCGGCGAGCCGAACCCGGCTCCGGCAGGCGGAGCGAAAAACGTTCACTTCGATGGCCCGAATCCGGCCGTGGGCCGGGCCGGCCCACGGGTCTCCGAAGGCGTGTCCTCCGGGACCCGGCGGTGGAATCGTACAGTCTTGCGGTCTCGCTTGGGCCAGCCGGGCTTCCTACCGAGCCACTCGACACCGGGACCGCTTGCGCTCAGCTCCAACAGTGGCTCCCACGCCGCCGCACTGGCCTTCGATATCGACCACGGTTCGTCGGCCCGGCGGAGCGCGAGCCGCTACTTTTGGACCGGCAGGCGGGTGCGCTTTTCAGGCGTCGGCTGCAGGTCGGCGAAGAAGTCGTTGCCCTTGTCGTCCACGACGATGAACGCCGGGAAGTCCTCGACCTCGATCTTCCAGACCGCTTCCATGCCGAGCTCCGGATACTCGAGGACCTCGACTTTGCGAATGCTGTCCTTGGCCAGCCGGGCGGCCGGGCCGCCAATGCTGCCGAGGTAAAAGCCGCCGTGCTTGCCGCACGCATCGGTGACCTGCTGCGAGCGGTTGCCCTTGGCCAGCATGACCAGGCTGCCGCCGGCCGCCTGGAACTGGTCGACGTACGGGTCCATGCGCCCGGCGGTGGTCGGACCGAAGCTGCCCGACGCGTAGCCTTCGGGGGTCTTGGCCGGACCGGCGTAGTACACCGCGTGCTCGCGCAGGTAGTCGGGCATCGGCTCGCCGGCGTCCAGGCGTTCTTTGATTTTCGCGTGCGCGATGTCGCGGGCGACGACGACCGGTCCGGTCAGCATCACCCGGGTCTTGATCGGGTACTTCGACAGGGTCTCGCGGATTTCGTTCATCGGCTTGCGCAAGTCGATGCGAACGACTTCACCATCGAGATCGTCGGGGAGGGTTTCGGGAAGGTATTTGGCCGGTTCGGTTTCGAGTTGTTCGAGAAAGATGCCCTCGGCGGTGATCTTGGCGAGGGCCTGGCGATCCGCCGAGCAAGACACCGCGATGCCCACCGGGCACGAGGCGCCGTGGCGCGGCAAGCGAATGACGCGCACGTCGTGGCAAAAGTACTTGCCGCCGAACTGGGCGCCGATGCCGATCTTGCGCGACAGCTCCAGAACCTGCTGTTCGACCTCGGGCAGGCGGACGGCGTGGCCAAGCTCGTTGCCCTGGGTGGGCAGGTTGTCGAGGTAGCGCGCCGACGCGTACTTGGCGGTCTTGAGCGTGTACTCGGCGGAGGTACCGCCCACCACGATGGCCAGGTGATACGGCGGACAGGCGGCGGTGCCCAGCGAGCGCATCTTTTCTTCGATGAAGCTCATCAGCCGCTCGGGGTTCAACAGCGCCTTGGTTTCCTGGTAGAGGTAGCTCTTGTTGGCGGAGCCGCCGCCCTTGGCCATGAACAGGAACTTGTAGGCGTTGCCCTGGGTGGCGTACAGCTCGATTTGGGCCGGCAGGTTGTTGCCGGTGTTCTTTTCGCTGTACATGTCCTGCGGCGCGAGCTGCGAGTAGCGCAGGTTGGCCGTGTGGTACGTGTCGTAGATGCCGCGAGACAGCGACGCGGCGTCGTCGCCCTCGGTGAGCACGAACTGGCCCTTTTTGCCCATGACGATGGCGGTGCCGGTGTCCTGGCACATGGGCAGCACGCCGCCCGAGGCGATGTTGGCGTTCTTGAGGAGCTCCAGCGCCACGAAGTGATCGTTGGCCGAGGCCTCGCGGTCCTCGAGAATCTTCTGCAGCTGGGCGAGGTGGCCGGGGCGCAAGTAGTGGGCAATGTCGCGCATGGCTTCGCGCGCGAGCAGCGCGAGTCCTTCGGGCTCGACCTTCACGAAGGTGTGATCGCCGGCCTCGACGGTCGACACGTAGTCGCTCGTGAGCTTGCGGTAGGGAGTGTCGTCGTCGCCGATGGGCAGAAGGTCTTGGTAGCGAAAGTCGGTCATGGCTATCGTCGGGGTAGCTCGGGGTAGCTCGGGGTAGCTCGGGGTAGCTCGGGGTAGCTCGCCGGTGGGCCTTACAGGGACCGCACCGTCAGGTTGTCGAGGTAGGCGTCGCTTTGCCAGTTGTTGACGCCGAAATAGCGATGGCCCTCCCCGAATAGCGGAGCGGGGTCATCGAAGGTCAAGAAGGGCTCGCCGTCCACGAACCACTGCAGTCGGTTTCCCTGGCGAACGATCCGCCAGCGGTAGCGGCGTCCGCGCTCGACCCGCGGCTCTTTGCGGGTGACGCGGTCGTGGCCGTGTTCGTCCATGCGGGCGATAAAGGACAGCGTGTTGTTCCAGCCACCCATCCCCAGCACGTACGCGGTTGCCCGGTACGCGCCGCGGTCGACGGCGTGGGCGTAGCCGTCGCCGTACAGCTCGACCTTGATGTCGCCGTCGGCGCTGTTGCTCCAGATGTCGAACTCGACCTCGACATCGCGAGGGAGTTGCTTGCGGAGCCACACCGGGTGGTTGTAGGCGCCGCGCGCGTGCAGGGCACCGTCTTTTATCGACCAGTTGTCGCCGGTGACTCGATAGTTACCGCCGATGGCGTCGCGCTCGAAATCGTCGGTCCACGCACCGCCCTCCGCTTCGATGGGCGGCGGGTCCGGGACCTTGCAGGCCGGGGCAAACCAGGTCGCCACGGCCATCGCTGCGCGCAGAGTCCAGCGCACGAGGCCAGGGGGTGTCCCTAGTTTCGGAGCGGTTCTCGCGAAGTCCATGGAGTTTCAGACAAGGCGCGAGGAGGGAGTTGGTTGGACCACCAATGACCGAAGAGCAACGCCGTATGAGGTTTCAGGGGCATAGTGAGTGTTGGTTGGACACTAGCGCCCCGAGTGTACCGAACAACCGATGGGCGATCCCGGTGGGACGGCCGGGACCTGGGCCGCGATGAATCCATCGTCGCTGGAGCGGCGCAAAAATCGCTCGATTCGGCTCCGCTGGTGGGTTTCGAAGGCGCCGGCCCCCCGCGACGCCGTTGCGATGGTGCGCAGGGCCGCCTCGGCCTGGGCGCGGACGCCGTGACGGGCCTGGGAATCGGCAGCAAGGGCGACGAGACGATCGGTCAGGGCGACCTGGACTTCTCGCGCCAGCGCGCCCTGGCGTTTGCCGGCGGCCGGAGCTCGAAAGGCGGCGGCGACCAGGGCGTCGAAGGCCTCGGCCAGGTCGGGCAGGGCCGGATCTCGACGATGTTGATCGAGTAGCCGGGCGGCGCGGTCGCGCTGGGTGAGCTCGGCGATGACCAGGTCCGCGGCTGCCCGGGCGGCTGCTAGCGAATCGAAGGCGGGCCGCGATTTCGAGTCGAACTGCTCGCGCGAGCGGCTCACGCCATATGCCCGCGGCACCAGTGACCGAACCAGGGGCTCGGGAATGTCGAGCTGTCCGGGGGCCAGGGCGCGAACGAGGGCGTCGAGAGCCCGCCGCTGGTCGTTCGCGGCAACCGGTTCGGCCCGGGCGCCGGCATCGCCGTTGTCCCAGTACTGGTACTGGAGTCCGCCGACCGACTTGGCGGCCGCCTCGACCTGGTAGCGGTGAAACAGGTAGATCGGCACGAACGCTTCCTCGAGTTCCGAAAGCGTGGCGTCCGCGGCGAGGTTGTCGGGGCCAAAGCGGTCGATGGCCAATCGGCGCACGGCCATCACCTCGTCCAGCGCGGCGATGGGATCGGCGCCGTTGTCCCACAGGTTGCCGAGCGGGTGTGCCGCACCGGGCATGCGTGAGTCCGCGTCGGTGATGAAGGGGAGTCCGCGGTCTCGCGCTTCGTCGAGCACGGCTTGCAGGCCCGCGGCTTCGTCGTCGAACTCGCCGTACGCGTAGCGCGCGGCCAGCTTGTCCCAGTCGCCGATGCCGGTGTCGTAGGCCGCCGAGACGTCGAAGGTGCCGTCGGGCTGGAGGCGTACGAGCGGGGCGGGGTAGTCCATCACCGACGCGCGGCCAAAGGCGCTGGCGGCGAAGTTGTGGGCAAAGCCGAGGGTGTGGCCCACTTCGTGGGCGGCCAGCTGGCGGATGCGCGCCAGGGACAGCTGCACCGGGTCGGTCGGCTTTCCCGTGCCCGTGTCGGCGGTGCCCAGCAGCCCCTCGAAGATCGTGCGGTCCTGGCGAACCCGCAGCGAGCCGAGGTTCACGTGACCCTTGATCATTTCGCCCGTGCGCGGATCGACCACGCCGAAGCCGTACGACCAGCCGCGGGTCGCGCGGTGGACCCACTGAATGACGTTGTATCGAACGTCGAGGGGGTGGACGTCGTCGGGCAGTATTTCGACCCGGAACGCGTTTTCGAAGCCGGCTGCCGCAAACGCCTCCGCCCACCACGACGCGCCCTCGACCACCGCGCTGCGCACCGGTTCGGGAATGCCCGGATCCACGTAGTAGACGATCGAGTCGCCGCGGGCCAGACGGTGGCGCACGAGGTAGCGCGTGGCGATGGATTGGTCGAGCGGGGCGGCGTAGTTGGCAAAGCTCACGTTGAACGAACCGCTCCGGGAATGAAAGGGCCGCGGCCGGTAGCCGTCGTCGGGCAGGCGCACGAAGGATTGGTGCAGCGCGACCGAGAATTCGCTGCCCGACGGGGCGGCGGCGGCGACCTCGCTGCCCGGCTTGTCGGCGGCGAACGTGAGCAGGCTTTCGAGCTCGACGTTGTCGGGAAACGCGAGCACGGCGCCCGTATCGAGGACGCTGCGGTCGCCGTCCAGCTTGTACGCACCCTGGCCCGACCGGTCGAGAGTTGCGCGGACTCCGTGGGCGTCGCGCACCGCAAACGGCGTGAGATCGACCAGGGCGCGTCCGTCGTCGTGGCGCGCTTCGACCGGGCCGGCCCACAGCACCGAGGTGGCGAACGACTCCCGGGTAGCGCCCACCTCGGCTGGCGCCGTCGACAGCGCCCGGTACCCCAGGTTGACCTGCTCCACCAGCAGCCGGCCGCCCTGGACCCGCAGATCGACCAGGCGGGTCTGCCCGAGCTGGCCGCGATCGAGCCCGACCGGATTCGAGCCCAGGCCGGTGACCAGGCCTTCGACGTACAGAAAGCGCCCGAGCTCGCCGCTGGCCGGCACTTCCAGCCAGACCTTGCCGTCTTTGTTGTCGACGTACAGGGTTAGCAACCCCGCGCGTTTGTCGGCTTTGCCGACGATCGCGTCGAACGCCGACGGTCCGGCCGTGTCGGCGGGGCCGGAGCAGCCGGCGGGGGCGAGCAGCAAAACCAGGCACGCGACCAGGACCGAGCGAAAGGGCACGGGATGGCTTGTAACACGGCCGCCGAACCGCCCCTCACCGCGGTTCGGCCCCGGATTCGGTCTCGGGTTCGGCCCCGGGGTCGGTCTCGGGTTCGGCCCCGGGTTCGGTCTCGGGTTCGGCCCCGGGTTCGGTCTCGGTCTCGGGTTCAGGTTCGGTCTCGGCCTCGGCCTCGGCCTCGGCCTCGGCCTCGGCCAACTACTGCGATGTCGACGAGCGGTCCGCGTCGAGCCGTTTGCCGAGGACGACGACGTCGCTGGGCTCGTAGCCCAGGTCGGCGTAGAAACCTCGGGCGGCCTGGTTGTCGCCTCGCACCATCAAGTTGATCTTCGGACAGCCGCGCGCTTTGAGGCGCTGCTCGCACTCGTTCATGAGCGACCGCCCGACGCCACTGCGCTGGCGATCGGGCTCGACGGCGAGGTAGTAGACCCAGCCGCGGTGGCCGTCGAAGCCGAACATCGCGGTGCCGACGACGGCGCCGCCCTCGTCGGCGACGAGCAGCTCTTCCCAGCGTTCGGCGAGTTTGGTCGCCAGGTCCCGGTCGGGATCGTTCCATGGCCGCACGAGGCCGCACCGACGCCAAAGGTCGACAACCGCGGCCTGGTCCGACAGCTGAAAGGGTCTCACCGTGTGGGCCGGATTCAAGGTGCCGCGATAGTAGCGCCCGCGGCGCGGCTCCGGGCGAAACCCGACGGCAAACGCCGACGCCGGGTTGGACCGGCGCCGGCGGCGGTCGCGCAGAGCGTGACTACGGCGCGGGCGGTGGACCGAAGGCCGACAGGTCGAAGTAGTCGCGGTGCGCCACGACTTTCCACTGGGGCCAGTGGCCGCCCGGCAGTCTCACCGAGCAGAGCTCGTCCGCTCGGCGACGCCGTTCCGAAATCGAGAGGCACTCGCTCGCCCGGGTCGTATCGTCAGGATCACACACGTCCACCAGCGCGAGGCGCGTCGCCGACGGCAGGGAGAACGGAAAACCGGTGAACGTCCCGACGAAGTCGTACGTGCCGACGACCGTGCCGTCGCCTGGGTTTTGCGTGTAGGTAACGCCGGTCGCGTCGGCGTCGATGGTCTGGTAGGCAACCTGCAGCTTGGCAATGATCGCGTCGCGGCCCTGCACTTCGCCCAGCGGATCCGCAAAGCTCGCATCCTCGGTGTAGAAAACCGGGTAGAGCGCCAGCACGTCGTCGAACCCATCGACGTCGTCGATAATCGTTTCGCCCACGCACGCCTGGCCGGCTTCGATCGCGGCCTCCGTGCGCGCTTCGTAGAGTTCGCGCAGCAGGCCAAACCAGCCGCTGTCGGCCGATGCATGGCCCGTAAATGATACCAAACAGGCCGCGAACGCGGCTCCCGTGGCAAGTCGTCGCATCATTGGCAATCCTCTCCGCAAAGTGCAGTACGCCCCGGAACAAAGCGTCCCCTGACGCTTTGCCATGGTGGTTGGGGGCTCGATGTGCGCGCACCCTAGGGAGCTGCGAACGGCCGCGCAACACGGCTCGCGTCCGGAATTGCGAGTCCATTTGTCGACGCGACGTTCGGTTGCAGTCGTCACCAACATCACGTGGCGCTTGTTGCGTTGCCTTCAACGCTTTCGCTGATACCGAAAGCCGCGACCGCTGGCGTGTGCACAAAACGAGCGCGCGCGGGACGCGGTGGCGACGCGCGTGTGACGCAGTTTGCTCTGCGAGCGTCGGCGGCTACGCGGCCCCGCCGCGCGCGCGGGCATGGGTGGGCAGCTCGGCCACCGCCCGGTTGCGCAGTTCGGCCGCTTCGTCCAGGGCGCTCTCGGTGTCGATGCGCTCGGTCGGGTCGGGCGAGCCAATGCGGAACAGGTGGTCCTGCACCGTCGCGGCGAGGTCCGACGGCCACCCGGCGCGCAGCTCTTCGGGCAGCGCGAAGTCGGCGCGGCGACGGGTGCCGGCGATGACTTGCTGGCGGGTCCACGGGTGCTTGCCGGTGAGCATTTCGAACAGAACGACCGCCGCCGCGTACAGGTCGGAGCGCGGCTCGGCTTCGCCCCGTCGCTGCTCGGGCGCCATGTAGGCGAGAGTGCCGACCGCTTCGGTTCGAGCCGGTGCCCGCTGGCCGCTGCCGCCGCTGTCGTCCGGGCGGTCGGGGTTGGGCAGGTGGGCAATGCCGAAATCGGCGAGTACGATTTCGGCGCCGGGGTCGTCGGCATCGCGACGAAACATGAGGTTGCCCGGCTTGAGGTCGCGGTGGACGATGCCGCGCCGGTGGGCGGCGGCCAGCGCCGACAGGATCTGGCGATGGCGCTCGATCGCGCGGCGCAGGGGGCGCGGGCCGCGCTCGCGTAGCACCGAGCGCAAGGTGCCGCCGCCGGCCAGTTCCATGACGATGCGGCGCGCGCCCTCGTCGATGTCGAGAATGGCCACGATGTTCGGGTGTCGCAACGACGCGGCGACCCTGGCCTCGTCGAAGAAGCGCGCGCAGGCCGCGGCCTGAGCCGCAGCGGCCAGGTGCGGGTGGAGCAGCTTGACCGCCACCTCCCGCTCGAGCTCGGTGTCGCGAGCGAGGTAGACCACGCCGGTGGCGCCGCGACCAAGTTCGCGCACGAGCCGGTAGCGCGCACCGGTTCCGACGCCGAAGCTGTCCAGCGCCGCGATGGTTTCGCCCATGACCGGCGCGCGCGCCGTGCCGCGCGCGGCGCGCAGCCGGTCGACCCGGGTCTTGACGTTGAGGTAATCGACATCGCGGGCGAGGACCGCTTCGTAGTAGCGCAGGGCGAGGACCTCGTCGCCGCTGCGCCGGTGGTGTTCGCCGAGCAGGTAGTTGGCTCGCAGCGCGTGGGCCGAGATGCTTCGCAGGACGTCGAGATGCCCCAGGGCGTCGGCCCACTGACCTCGGTCGGCGAGCAGCTCGACCAGCCGCGCGCGCAAGCCAACGACGGCGTCAGCCGGGGTGTTGGGCGCGACGATGAACTTTTCGATCCACTCCACGGCGAGACGCTCGTGGCCGGCGACCGACAGCGCGTTGACGTGATCCCAGAACTCGTCGTCGCCGATTTCGACGCGGCGCTTGCCCGCGGCCACGGCAACGGCGAGTTGGTCTAGCCACTCGTCTTCTTCGAGTTTTGGGAGTTTTGGGAGTTTCGGCGGCCTTGACGCCGCTGGCTGGTTGGCGCGCCTCGGCAAGTTCGCGGCCGGGTTCGTCCCGGCGGACCCACCCTCTCGGGAGGGCAGTTCTCGCCTCGACTCGGTGCGCGTGAGCTCGGCGAGGTCGTCACCCCGGGCCCAGCTCAAGAACCGCTGCCAGCGAGAGTCCGCCATCAGAGTATGTCGACCTCGATGCCGTCGACGATGAGAGCGTCGCCGTGGATCAGCTGAATGTCGCCCCGCGCGATGAGCTCGCCGTTGAGGCGTGCCGACCGCTCGGGGGGGGCGGTGCGCACCCAGGGGCGACCGTCGCGAAACTCGGCCGACATGGCAAGGCCGAGCAGCGGCTCGAGAGCGACCGGGCTTTCATCGCGCCAAAAGCAGGCAACGGCCCCGCGATCGAGGCCGCTTTGCATGCGCAGCACCAGTCGCTGGGGCTCGTTGGCTACCTCGTAGTCAACCGTGCAGTCGTCGCCGATGCCGAACGAGCCGGTGCCCCGCAGCGGCACTGCACCGGCGATGGGCATGCCGCCAACGAGCGTTCCGTTGCGCGACTTTCGGTCGCGCAGCAAAAAGCCGGACTGCTGGTCGCCGTCGCCGTTCGGGACCCCCCACGCGACCTCGGCGTGCACGCGCGAAACTCCGCCGGACCTCAGCACAACGTCGCAGAGGGTGTCGCGGCCGATGGTGAGGGACTCGCCGGAGCGCAGCGCGAGCTGAGGGGCGATTTCGTGGCCCCCCCGGGTGCGGCGCCGAATGACCACGAGCCCGCCGCCGATGAGGCGCGACTCCAGGTCGTCGAGAAGGGTTCGATACTCGGCTTTGCGGTCGGCGACTTCGACGCATCGGCGCAGGGCGTCGCGGGCCGCGAGGCGGTCGCCGCCCCGAGAGTGGACTTCGTACTCGGCAAAGGCGTCGCGCAGGGCGCGGTCGCGGTCGGCGTGCTCGGTGATCCGCGACAGGGCGGCTTCCATGCGGAACACCAGGCCGCCCATTTCGAAGATCTTGGCGGCGATCCGGTCCTCGCCAATCTCCTCGAGCGCGGTGCCGGCCTCGTCGTACTGCCCGCCTTCGGCCATCAGTTTGGCCGCGTCGCGCACCCGCTCCCGGTCGCGCTCGGTGGCCACGCCCTGGTCCTTGGCCTTGGTCAAAAGGGCCCGACCTAGCGCGACCGTTACTTCGCGCCGCAGGTCGTCGTCTTCCCGCGCCCAGTGCAGCGCGTCGCGCAGGGCGCGAATGGCGTCGTCGCGGGATTCGGTGCGCCGCGCCCGGGCCACGTGCACCCGGACCGCCGCCTCGTGTTCTCCGGCCAGGGCGTAGCGCTCGGCGGCCAGTTCGAGATCGCCGGCCGCCTCGGCGGCGACCGCGGCACGGTAGTCCGCGGAAAACACGCGCTTGAAGAACGACACGGTCCGTCCAGCATATAGCCTCGCGAGCCGGTGCGCGCTACTGTCTGTGCGTCGTGCTCGAACACGTGGCCATGGGGCAGTCCCGTTTCATGACGCCGGGGGTTGCCCCCGACGCGCGCGGCGTGCTGCTGGGCCGCTTTGGACTGCTGGTGTTTCCCACCATCGAGGGGGTGGTGAGCTGGTTTCGGCTCTACTCGGCAGAATCCAGCGTCGACGAGCTGCTCGCCGATCTGGCAATCACCCGGTCGCGCACGCCGCTGCGCAGCCAGGATCTGCTGGTCCGCATCCCGGCCGGCTCGAGCTACACCATGGACCGGGCCGCGCGCTGCGCGCGTCTGGTCGGTGGGGCGACCTACACCGGGACGAGCAAACACTTCGTTCGCTATCGCGACGACCGGTCGCCCTACGGCTACGACGCGGTCGATATTCAGGCGCTCCCAGAGGGCGCCGATATCATGGTGCACAACCACGACTACACGCAGACGTACAAGCGCGAGGCGGACATCGCCTTCGACAATCTGCTGTTTCGATTGTCGCTGCGCCGAGTGCCCGGCGGGGGCAATCTGCGCGACGACGAGCGAGCCGACCTGGTCCTCGTGGTCGCAGCTGGCCTCGCCGAGGGCGTGGTTCGCTATCTGTGGCGCAACCGCGTGCAGGCCAGCGTCGCCCTGGTCCGCGCCGGTTCCCGCAGCGCGTTCGACGACGAGCGCGGCGAGCGGCTGCTCATGGCCCGCGCGTCCGATCTGCCGGCCCGGATCCTCGAGCTGTTCATGGCTACCCCCGGCATCGACGTATTTCGGCCGGTCGCGCCCAACGTGGCCGTCGAGGTCGGTTTTCGCCATTTAATCGACCTGTCGTCGTGCGCCTCGGTGTTCGACGCCGACAACTTCTACCTGTTTTGGGGCCGAGGGGATCGGGTCGACACCATCGCCGGCCCCGTCGAGCTGTCCGACATCGAGCACCTCACCCGCATCGACATCGACCTGGATGCCCCGACCGAGTACGGCAAGCACCAGCTCGACCAGGCCGATCCGGTGGGCGTCGAAATCCGGTTGGCGCCGTCGCTGGCGCCGCCGCGCCACGTGGTTGGGTCGCTGATTCCCAACGACAAGGGCGCGTGGCTCAAGAAGCTCGTGTACGCGCTCCCTCAGCAGACGATTCGCGGGCATCGCGTCGCCGTGACCGACCGCGGCATCCTGCTGGTGGCCAACGAAGAAATCGACGTCGTGCCCATCGGGCAGCTTCTGTCGGAGCTGGCGCCCGGACTGCTGGTGCCGCTGGGCATGGACCTGGTGCCGCGGGTCGCCCCCGACGTGCTCGGCCGAACGCTCGGCCACGGCGCGGGCATGCTGACCGTGTTTCCGCCCGACGGGACCCCGTTTCAGGTGCCCGAGTCGGCGCTATTGCCCCTGGAGCGGCGCTCCATCGCGAAAATCGAGGTCGACTCGGCGGTGGCGATTCCCATGGGCGTGGATGCCGCGGCGGACCCGTCGGTGGTCAACGACCCGGTGGGGCGCTTTGCCCTGTGGGGCTTTCCCGAGGCCGGCGGTTCGCGCAAGGCGCTGCCGGCGCCGGCCCCCGGCGAGCCACCGGGCGGGGACTCCGAGTAGGCGTCAGTGGCCCGCACCGTCGGACAATTCCTCGAGGGGTTCGTACTGCCGCTGGTCTCGGGCGGCGAGGTTCGGGTTGGCAAGCCGTATCGCCCCGGCGAGGTCGATGCGTTCGTGGTCGACCTGCCCAATGCGTCGGTCGAGCAGGTCGACGTCGACGACGCGCGCGAGCGCGCCATCGCCGACCTGGTGGTGCGAACGCCGTCCCTCGTGCTCGACGACGACGAGCTGTACCTGGCGGCGGCGGTCCACAACCTGCTGTTTCTCGAGCACCCCCAGGTGGACTCGTGGACCACGCCGGAAAGCCGCCTCGACCGCGTGCGCGAATCGGCGCGGGTGTTTGCCCACCAGGGGCCGGCCGAGGATCGGTACCGGCTGCTGGCGCGACACAGCCTGCTTCACAACCTGTTCGACCTCAGCCGCACCGACCTGCTCGTGACCTGGTGGACCGGCAACGCGCGCTACTTTGGCCAGCGGCCGCCGGGGCGCCTCACGCGATGGCGCGGCGTCCGCCGCGTGCGCGAGGAGACCAGCGTCGCCAGCTACAGCGAGCTGCTTGGCGATCCCGATGTCGAAGGTATCGTGGCCGACCTGGTGCGCTTGTCGCCGCTCACCGACCTGATGGCTCAGCCTCGGGAAGGGCCCGCTCTCGACTGGACCTTTGCGGTCTCGGTGCTGCGCGACGCGGAGCTTGCGCGGGCTGTTGCGTACCGCTCCCTCGAGGTTACGGAAGGCGAGGGGGCGTTCGCCGCGCCGGCGCGCATGGCGGCGGCCCTTGACCGCTTCATCGATCGCGGTCCCGTTGCCGCCGATCTGCGCGCGGTGGCGGCCTTTTTGGTCCACCTGAACGCTCTCATCGCCGTGGGCGAGTCCCACGACCGCGACCTGGACGCCCCATCGGCCGCGCTGACGACCGCTCTGGCGCCCGAGCGCGCCGCGCGTCGGCCGCGGGGGCTGGCGACGTTTTTTGCGCTGCCCGACGCCATGTCGCGGGTCGACGAGCGGCTGGCCGAACCGCCGGGACTGCGCCAGGACACCCGGGCGTACCGCCGCTGGCGCCAGCATCGGGGGCAAGTCCGTGTGGCGCTGGGCGAAGGCGCGGTCGAGGCGCTGGCGAACCGGCTGGCGTCGGCGCTAGGGGTGCCGAGAGCACCCGACCCCACGCCGTCTCCCACGGCTCCTTCGTGACCCGGAACAGGTCGGGCCTCGCCATTGCGCGGATGGGCCGCGGACACATCCCAACAGTGCCCGTTCCAGGTCACGAGTCCCGAAGGGGCCTCGATCGGGCACCGGGCGCGAGGCGCCTACCGGGGCAGGCGTGCTAGAGTGGCCCCGAGTTATCGGGAGCTTATGGCTAGTCAACCACCGGCACCGCATCCCCCCGTCGACGTCGCCCGCATTGGCGGCAAGCTGCAGGAAGTCGCCCGGGTCCTAAACGCGCAGTTCCTCGACAAGCAGGAGATCATTCGCCTGCTCGTCGTATCGGTCGTGGCCGGCGAACACATGGTGATCGTCGGTCCGCCGGGAACCGCCAAATCAGCGCTGGTGAGGACCTTTTCCCGGCTCATCGACTCGAGCTACTTCGAGTACCTGCTCACGCGCTTCACCGAGCCCAACGAGCTGTTTGGCCCCGTCGATATCAAGGAGTTCCGCGAGGGCACGTACCGGCGGCGAACGGACAAGATGCTGCCCGAGGCGGAGATCGTCTTTCTCGACGAGATCTTCAAGTCCAACTCCGCGATCCTCAACTCGCTGCTGACCATCATCAACGAGCGCAAGTTCGCGACCGGGCCGGAGGTGCGCGAGGTCCCGCTGATCTCGATGTTCGCGGCCAGCAACGAGGTGCCCAACGACGAGAACCTGTCGGCCATGTTCGACCGCTTCTTGCTGCGGGTGCTGAGCGAAAACCTCGACTCGTATCACTTTCACGAGCTGGTCGCCCGCGGCGTCGCCAACGAGATTGGCCGGATGACCGGGCGCGACAAGCAAACCCAGCCGATCTTGTCGGCCGCCGACCTGCACGCCCTGCACCGCAGCTTCGACCGGTTCATGGTGTTTCCCGAGGACTTCCTGGCCAAGTACAAGGGCCTGGTCTTTCAGATTCGCTCCGAGGGCATCACGGTCAGCGACCGGCGGGTCGTCAAGTTGCTCAAGCTGTTCGCCGCCTCGGCCGTGTTCGACGGCCGCGACCGGGTGACCGACGGCGATTTCTTCATCTTGCGCCACATCTGGAACAACCTGGATCAGGCCGAGCTGCTCGAAGAAATCGTCAATCCGGTGGTCGACAGCTACTACCGCGATCGGCCCGAGGAGCGCCGCTTCATCGGACCCGCGGCCAACCTCGACGACCTGCTCAACGAGCTCAACCTCATCCGCGAGCTGTTCACGGCCGGTGGCGAGCTGTCGGACATTCAGCTGTTTTCGCAGCTCAAGAACCTCAACGAAATCAAGGCGGCGCTGGCGGCCATCGACAACGAGACCGCGCGGCGCATGATTCGCGAGGTCGACCAGATGCTCGAGAGCGTGTTCGCGTCGTCCAAGTTCGGGAGCTAGCGCGTGCTCAGGGTTCTCATCTTCGACGACGTGGTCGCCGCGCGCGGGGAGGAGTTTCGAATTCCCGGTCTGAGCGTGTCGGTGGCGCCGCACGCGGACGATGCGGTCACCCTGTGCACGGGCGGGGAGGCGCCCGACGTGGTGTTCATGGACTTTGCCCTTGGCAAAGGGCGCGCCGACGGCGCGGCGGCGATCGCGGCGCTTCGGTCTGCCGGCTTTTCCGGGCGGATTGTCGCCATCTCGAGCGACCCGGCGGCGAACGCGCGCATGGCGTCGGCCGGCGCTGACGAGTCGCTGGGCAGCAAGTCGCACCTGCGGTCGTTTCTCGTGCATCTCGGCGACACGCATCTCGCCCGGTAGCACCTGGTCCCATGCTCCCGGAAGAACGCCGCCATAGCTACCTTGCCCGTCAGATCGGGACCCTGGCGCTGTCGCACGTGCGGGTCGAAAACCCGATGGCCGCGGTGCGCGCGGCGGCCTGGCACAACACCGTGTCGCGGCTGGGGCTGCACCTGCCGCTCTTCGTGGTGCACGACATAGGGCAGCTGTTCACGGCACCGCGCGCCAGCGGCTGGACCATCGCGCCCAGAGCCGACCTGTTGGCGCGGATCAACCCGCCGCCGCCGGTGCGCAACCTGCTGTCGCAGTACACCGAGCTGCTGCACAAGATCGGCCAGTCGGAAGTCATCGAAAAGGCGGCCGGCTGGCGGTTGCGCGACGACCTCATCGCCGTGCTGCTAACGCGCGCTCTTGGCGACGTGTACGCGCGCTGGCGCGACCGCGGCAAGTCAGCCGGTGCCGAGGAGTTGCCGCTGGACCCGATTCTGTTTTCCGACAACGACGCGGCGGCCCTGTTCAAGAGCTTCGATCCGCAGCCGCTGTGGGGATTTCTCGAGCACCTCGCCAGCATGGCGCTGCACATCTACACCAGTATCGAGCTCATCGACCTCGACACGCTGAAGCTGCTGGGCCTGTTTCGCGAAGACAGCGCCAACGGCGCAGACGCCATTGGCAGCGCCATCGACCTGGTCGACTTGTTCTCGGCGCTCGGCTCGGCCGAGGCGTCGGACATCGCGAACTTTTCGCTCGACCTGTTGCCGTCGGTGCTCGAGACCAAGCGGGCCTCGGGCGTGCAGTCGTTCTCCATCGACGGCTACGCGTCCATCGAGCGGCGCGGCAACGTCGATTCGCTGGTGCTTTCCGAGCTCGCCTACGACCGGGAGGTGTTCGAGCAAAAGGTCGTCGACCGCGAGCTGCTCTACTACGGGCACGAGCAGCAGCGCGAAGAAGAGCGCTGGCTCCAGTACGTGCTGGTCGACTCGTCGGCGTCGATGCGCGGCCAGCGGCAGGTGTTCGCTCGCGGTTTGGCACTGACCCTGGTCAAAAAGCTCGCGCTGCAGGGAGACGAGATCTGGCTGCGCTTTTTCGACTCGCGCCTGCACGAGATCGTCAAATCGATACCCGGGCGAACGTTCCCAGTTCCGTACGTGCTTTCGTTCCGCTCCGAGCGCGGGCGCAATTACGCCAAAGTATTTCGGCAGCTGGTTCTCGAGCTCACGCGGCTCAAGCGCGAGAGTCGGCGCAAGGTGGTGCTGTACATCATCACCCACGGCGAGTGCCACATCAGCTCCGAGCTGGTGTCAGCGCTCGGGCAGCACGCGTACCTCTACGGCATCATCATTTTGCCGTCGTCGGAGATAAGCCTGGAGTTTTTGCCCCTGCTCGATCGGCACCAGGTCGTCGAGTCGGTGTCGCTGGCTTCACGGGCGGGCCGTCGGGACCGCGCGCTCGACATCGTGTCGGACGCCAGCCACGAAACGGAACGAAAGAAAGACGACACGCCGTACCCGGACGGTCCGTCCATCGAGCTGTAGGGCCTCATGGCGCGCGACACGTTTGCATCGATTGAGAGCACGGCCGCCCAGGCCGAGAGTTTGGCCGCTCAGGGGCGCTACAGCGAAGCCGAGCTGCACTACCGCGATCTCATCGGCCAGACCCACGTCATCGACTACGAGTACGACGACTGGCTCCGTCGACTGGCCGAGATCTATGGCCTGCTGGGGCGCCGACGCGAAGCCGGGTACATCTACCTGTATCTGCACTACTTCGACCTCGCGCGCGACTGCTTTCCCGACGACGAGGGACGGGTCGATCGGGCGCGGGTGCTCGAGGTGGAAAAGCGCTGGCAAGAGGCCGCGCTGGCCTACCAGGAGGCGGGCCTTCCCGTGCACGCGGGTGTCGCTTTCGAAAAGGCGCGCCAATACAAGCGCGCCGCACAGACCTGGGAGCTGCTCATGCACCTCCCGGCGCTGCGCGACCGCCCGTACGAGCTGGCGCTCACGCATTTCAACTACGGAATGTCGTGCATGCGAATCGACGGCGAGTCCGGTGCCGGGCGGCGGGCGCTCATCGACTCGCAGCGCCGGCTCGAGCAAGTCGCCGACGACTTCGAGACCCGCGGCGAGCGAGAGCGCGCGTTCGACTGCTACCAAATTCTGTTGAAGCTGGGCAAGGAATCGGGCTCGTTCGAGAACCTCGCCGAGGGCTACATCAACTGCATTCGGGTACTGCGCGAAGACAACCTCAAGTTCTACGTGCTGCAGTACTACGAAGATTTCATCAAGCTCGCCCTGCAGCGCGGCGAGCTCCACGCGGCGTCGACGCTCTACCAGGAGGCCGCGGACTACGCCGCCCGCAGCGGGTTGCCCTACGACCGGCACTACCTGGGCCAGGCGGCCGAGACGTGGGTCAAGTGCGCGCGCAAGTCGCAAGAAGACGGCGCGCCGGTCGAGCTGACCGAGAACGCCCTCATCGCCGGCGTGTCGTGCTACTCGTCGGTCGGCGACTACACCGCCGTGTGCCGGCTGTACGAAAAGCTGTCGGACTTGCCGCTGCCCGACAAAAAACGCGACCGCTACGCGCGCATCGCCACCAACTACGCGAACGCGGTGCAGGAAACCCGAGACGCACCGGAGTTTCCCGAGTACCTCAAGCAGCAGCACGCCTACGCCGACATCTGGTTCGTCGACCTCCTGGAGTGGGAGCTCGGGGGCGACCCTCAGCGCGTATCCGCTTCCATCATTGGGGACCTGCGCTACCCCGACGGCATTCGCCGTCGCGCTCTCGTGGTGATTCTCACGTTGGCCGACGCTGCGCGTCGCGGCGACGAGGCCCAGCCGGAAACCCTGGCCCGGGTGGCCGAGCTCCTGGGCGAACTGCAGTCATACGCGGCCTTGCGACCCCTGGAACGCCTGTACACCCACGAAGACCCGCGGGTGCGTCGAGCCGCCGTGCGCGCGCTGCGCTTTTTGTTTTTTAAGCGCTCCTTTGGACTGATTCGACAAGCGCTGGGCGACGACGACGCGGGCGTTCGCGAGGCGGCGGTGGAAGCGCTGCGGGGCCTGCACTTTCCCCACGCGTTCAACCCGCTGGCCCGCATCTACCGCGAATCACAGGACCCTCGGGTCCAGGCGGTGGCGCTCGAGTCGGTCGGCAAGATCGGAACCATCGAGGCCGGGGAGATGCTGCTCGAGGTTCTGCGCCAGGAAGAGGGCACCTTGCGCGAGGGCGCCAAGCGCGCGCTCGCGGGGTTCGACAACGCAGACGTGTTGCCCATCGTGCGCCAGTACCACCAGCTCGAGACCAACCCGGAGGCCCGGGGCGCGCTGGAGGAATTGCTTACGCGAGCCGGCCACCCGGTTTGAATCGCCGCTTCGCCTGGCGAACCGGGGCGAATTGCTTTGTAAAGCCTGGCGCGGTCCCGTACGGTGCCTGGCATGGGGACCTCCTCCGATCTAGGCGGCCTGCTCGACGCCCTGGATCAGCCGGTCCTCGTGGTGACCGACCAGGTCTTCGCGTACGTCAACGATGCCGCCGCCGCGTTCCTCGGCGCGTCCCGCGAGGAGATCGTCGGTAGCCGGGTCGACGACTGGCTGTCCGGATCGGTGTCGGCCGCGGCGCTGCAGCGGCTCGACCGCAGCGGTGCGGTGGTCGAGTTTCGCCGGCGCGATGACGACGTGGTTGCCCTGCGGCTCGAGACGCCCAAGCCGGTGTCGTTCGAGGGCAGCGGCGCGCTCATGATCGTCGGTCAGCGCGGCAAAGCGAAGTCCGCCGACGTGCTCGAGCGCCTCATCGTGGTCAATCGGCTCACGACGCTGGGGGCGCTGGTCGCGGGCATTGGGCGAGAGCTGCAGACCTACCTGGTCGCGGTCGGCGACAATCTCGACGATCTGGTCGCTCAGGTGCGCTCGCAGCTGGCGCCGGACGCGAGCGAATCCATGGCGGAGCTGCTGGACTCGACGGTGTTTGGCGCCGAGCAGCTGCGCCACCTGGCGACCGACGTCGGCTCGTTGGCCAGCGATGGCGCCGAGGTGCAGCTGGTCGATCTGGCCGAACTCGTGCGGACGTCGCTGCGCCTGGTGCGCGCCGACGTCGAGCGGCGCGCCCGGCTGGTCGAGCGATACCTGCCCGGTCTGCCGCCGGTGTGGGCCAACCCGGCGAGGCTGTCGCAGGTCGTGCTCAATCTGGTGCTCAACGCGGTGCGCGCTCTGCCCGAGGATTGCACGGCCGAGTCGAACTCGATCGTCATCGAGGTCGGCACCGACGGCACCGGCGACCCGCTGCTGGCGATCAGCGATACCGGTACCGGCCTGCCGCCCGAGGCGCTCGAAGCGCTCACCCGCAATCGCCCGCCGGGCGCCTCTCAGCCGTTGCCCGAGTCCGGGCTTGGGCTGTATCTGAGCCGCGAAATCGTTCACGAGCTCGGCGGCGAAATCGACCTCGACACCGAAAAAGGGCGTGGAACCACGATGTTCATCACCCTGCCTGCGGCCGACCTGAGCGGTCGCTCGGTGCCGCGCGTTCACTGAGTCAGCTTCCGCTTTTTTGCCCGGTTGGGTGGCGGATCCGCGCCCTCGCAGGCCTGCTAGTATCCCGCGGATGACCAGGAACTGGACCCCGAACTCGTGGCAGGTGAAAGAGGCGCTGCAGCAGCCCACCTATCCCGACGATGCGGCGCTCCAGGCAGTGTGCGATCAAATCTCACGCCTGCCGCCGCTGGTCACCTCGTGGGAGATCGAAGCTCTCAAGGAAGAGATTGGCAAGGCGTCGCGCGGCGAGCGCTTCATCTTGCAGGGTGGTGACTGTGCCGAGAGCTTCGAGGATTGCACCTCGGAGACCATTGCCGCGAAGCTCAAGATTCTGCTGCAAATGAGCCTGGTGCTGGTGCACGCGACCATGCGCCCGGTGACGCGCATCGGCCGCATGGCCGGCCAGTACGCCAAGCCGCGATCGAAAGACACCGAGACGCGCAATGGCGTCACCCTGCCGACGTACCGCGGCGACCTGGTCAACCGGCCGGAGTTTACGGAGGCCGACCGCGTGCCCAACCCGGAGTTGCTGCTCCGCGGGTACGAGCGTTCGGCGCTCACCATCAACTTCATTCGCTCGCTGGTCGATGGCGGCTTTGCCGACCTGCACCACCCGGAGTACTGGAACCTCGGGTTCGTCGAGCAGTCCGACCTGGCCGAAGAGTACGCGCGCATCGTGCGCGACATTCGCGAGTCGCTCGACTTCATGGAGGCGGTGACCGGTCTCGAGCTTCACGACCTCGAGCGCGTCAACTTCTACGTGAGTCACGAGGGGTTGTCGCTGCGCTACGAGCAGGCGCAGACCCGCCAGGTGCCCCGACGCGACGGCTGGTACAACCTGACGACCCACATGCCGTGGATCGGGATGCGCACCGCGCAGATCGACGGTGCGCACGTCGAATACTGCAAAGGCATCCGCAACCCGGTGGGCGTCAAGATAGGCCCGGGGATGACCGACGACTGGCTAAGCCAGCTGGTCGACGTTCTGCACCCGGACGACGAGCCCGGCCGGCTGGTTCTGATCCACCGGACTGGTCACGGTGCCGTGCGCGACAAGCTGCCGGCCTTTATCGAAGCCGTTCGCCGAACCGGCAAAACCGTTGCGTGGATCGTTGATCCGATGCACGGCAACACCGAGACCACGCAAAACGGCATCAAGACGCGGCGCTTCGACAACATTCTCTCCGAGGTCGAGCAGTCCTTCGAGGTGCATGCCGAGTTGGGCTCGACCCTGGCCGGTATTCACTTCGAGCTCACCGGTGACGACGTGACCGAATGCCTGGGCGGAGCGCGCGACCTGTCGGAAACGGACCTGGAGCGCGCCTACAAAAGCCGGGTCGACCCGCGGCTCAACTACGAGCAAGCTCTCGAGATGGCCATGCGCGTGGCCCGACACCTGCGCCGCAAGCGTTGAGGGAGAGTCCCCGGTTTCGGGCTCGGGCTTGGCCCGGGCCCGGGTCGGTTGCGGCCTCGGTCGTGGTTTTCGGGCTGGATCTCGGGGCCGGGGTCGGATAGCGTGAGGCCGTGCTCCTGAACGCGCGCAACTCGCAACAGTGGTGGTGGCTCCTTTCGTAGGCGGCCCCCTTCGCGCGCACTGTTCGCACGCTACTCACCACGGCCGCCGATGGCGGCCGTTTCCGGTTTCGGGCCGGTTGGGGTGACTGCCGTCGGTGTCCGACTCCCAACGGAAGGACTCGCGACATGGATACTCTCATTACGGGCGTCAAGCCCACCGGATCGCCTCACCTCGGCAACTACGCGGGGGCCATTCGGCCCGCCATCGAGGACGCCGCGGGCGCAGCGCGCTCGCTCGTCTTCATCGCAGATGCCCACGCTCTGAACGCGCTGCGTGACCCGGACTTACTTTCGCGATACGTCCGCGACGTCGCGGTCGCGTATCTCGCCTGCGGCGTTGACCCGTCGCGCACGCTGTTCTTTCGCCAATCGGACGTCCCTGAAATCTTCGAGCTGTCGGCGCTGCTCGGGTGCTTTTGCCCGAAGGGCCTGGTCAATCGCGGCCACGCGTTCAAGGCGGCCGTCGACGCCAATCGAGCCCGAGGGCGCGACGCCGACGACGGCATCAACCTCGGCCTGTTCGGCTACCCGGTGCTCATGGCGGCCGACATCCTGGCTTTCGACGCCACCGTCGTTCCGGTCGGCGCCGACCAGCGGCAGCATCTCGAGATCACGCGCGCGCTGGCGCGCCGGCTCAACCGGCAGGCCGGCCCGGGCACCGTGGTCGTGCCCGCGGTGCGCGTGCGGCGCGGCGCGGCGGAGGTGCCCGGCGTGGATGGCCGGAAGATGTCGAAGAGCTACGGAAACACCATCTCCCTGGTCGCCGAGCGCGACGAAATCCAGGCCGCCGTGGCGCGGTTCGTCACGGACGGCCGCCAGCCCGGAGAGGCGGCCAGCCCCGAGGCCACCGCGCTGTACCGGCTGGTGCACGCGGTAGACCCCGATGGTGCGGCCAGCGTGGCCGAGCGACTGCGGGCCGGCGCGGGGTACGCCGAGGTCAAAAGACTCGCGGTGGATGTGCTCGACCGGCACGTCGAACCGCTGCGGCGGCGCGCCCGCGATCTGCGCGGCGACCCCGGCGAGATCGAACGTCTGCTCGCCAGGGGCGCCGAGGGCGCGCGCGCTGTCGCCGGTCGCGTTTTGCTCCGGGTCAAGCGCTCACTCGGACTCGGCCCCCTGGCCCGCAACGCCGTCAGGCGTGCCGTGTGAGCCGCGGGCCGAGCTATCGTTTCAGGGCGCGGGCCAGCGGCAGCGGGGCCGGGGCGTCGGCGCCTTCTTTTTCCACTTTCACGGCCCACAAGTACAGGCTCGTGTAGTAGGCCATCCGCACGAAAATGGAAAACGCAGTAAACAGGGCCAGCATCGTGCCGCCCAGACCGATCGCCATGACCGTGCCGGCGGTGCCGCCCACCACTTCGAGCGAGACGTAGACGACGCCAACGATCGCCAGGGTGACGACAAAACCGAGCAGGTTGGAGATGGCGCGCACACCCACCTCGCCCACGCCGACCAGCAGCAGGTTGCCTTTGTGAAGGGCGCGAACGCGGGATAGAGCGTCGCGAATGCCGATGTCCTCGATGATGATCGCGGGCAGCATGAGGAACGTGAGCACGGTCCACACCGACTCGATGATGCCGGCCACGATGCGGCCCACGATGCTACCGGCGCCCTCGTCGTCGCCGCGGATCGCGCGGGTGAGGATCGAGACGATGGTCGAGATGACCGCGAGGAAAACGATGGCCAAGAAGTTTTGCCGGGCGTCCCGAAACGCCTCGGACACCGACACTTCGTTGCCCTCGAGATGGGCGTCGACCATGTTCACGGTCATGCCCTGAAAGAAGTAGAAGATGAGAAACGAACCGAAGGTACAGACCGCGCCGAGCACGGCTCCCGTGCCCTGGTTTTCCTCGAAGTCGATATCGAGGACGACGATCAGCGCGATCCAGGCGGCGATGTACACCACGGTCGCCATGACCAGGTACACCGACGGCTTGAACAGCGTCCGGTTTTCGAAGCCCATCCCGAGCGCCTCCTTGATGAAGCGCCACCCCTTCCCCACGCTGTCGAAAAAGCCCATTGGGACGATTGTATACCTCGCGCCCGCTGGCGCAGTTGCGAACCGTTGGCCACGGGGGCGGCTCCTACATGTCCGGCCATGAGGTTCGCGACGGCAGCGCCGCGCGCGAATGCGGCTACGTTGGCGCAACCGGCCCGGATGGCGAACCGACTGCGATGAGCGAAGGACTTACGATCGTTGGACTGGCGCTGGCGCTGCTGTCGGCACTGGCGTGGAGCGGGCTGGACGCGGCTCGCAAAAGCCTCGCCGGGCACCTGCAGCCGCTGCCGGCGGTGGTCTTGCTCACGTGGGGGCAGGTTCCGCTGTTCGTCGCGTGGTTGGTGGCGTCGGTGCCCGAAGGCGCGGTAGCGGTTCCTCCGGCGGCGTACTGGCTGCCCGGGCTGGCTTCCGTCGCCGGCAACGTGGTCGCCAATCTCTTGTTCATGGTGGCTCTGCGGCTGTCGCCGCTGTCGGCGACGGTTCCGCTGCTCGCGTTCGTTCCGGTGTTCGCGACGCTGGTGGCGCTGCCGCTGCTCGGTGAGCTGCCGACCCCGTCGGCGCTGGTCGGCATCGCGCTGGTCGTCGGCGGTGCGCTCGCGCTCAACGCAAACCGTTCCACCCGCGGCCTGTCCGGGCTCGTGCGAGGACTGCTGGCCGAGAAGGGCAGCCTGCCGATGCTGGGCGTGTCGCTTTGCTGGGGCTTGAGCGTCGCCTTCGACAAGCTTGCCATCGCGTACGCGCCGCCGCCGGTGCACGCTCTGGCGCTCAACCTCGGCGTCGGCGTGGTGCTGTTGGCGTGGCTCGTGCGTCGCGGGCAGCTCGCGGCCCTCGGCGAGGTGCGGTTCGTGGTCGGCCCCTGGCTGCTGGCCGTCGTCTTCGCCGGACTCGCGCTTGCCGCCCAGCTCGTCGCCCTGGGCGAGCTGTACATCGGCATCCTCGAGGCCATCAAGCGCTTCGTCGGCCTCGCTATGGCCGTTGTGCTGGGGCGGATGCTGTTCGCCGAGTCGATCAGTGCGAGCAAGCTCGCCGGCGTGGCGCTCATGGCCATCGGCGCCGCCGTGGTCGTGCTCGGCCAGTAGCGGCGGCCGCGTTACGGGGCCTGGCCGCGCAGATACAGGCCGCGAATCTCGCGCGGCGACGCCGGGGGCCCGGCCCGCAAGGCGGTCTCGTCCCACACGACCGTGGCGACGTGGGGCAGGGCGACGGGGGCCGACCGGGTCGGGGCGTAGACGACGATGACGTTCACGCGGCGCAGCTCGTCCAAGACGAAGGACTCGCCCGGCTCGAGATAGCGGCCCTCGGCAATGTCGTAGAGCTCGACGCGAAACTGATCGGCGTCGCCCTCGAGGCGCAGGTTCGACAGCTCGTAGGCCGGCTCGAAGCCGCCGATTGCGACGCTAAACGTCGAGCTCCCGCCGGCAGCGACCGGACCGAAGTCGATGACCGCGCCCAGACCCGACTGTCGAATCTGTCGCGTGGTGGGTGAGTCGCCGGTCGGTCGGCACTGCATTGGGTCGCCGAAATAGCTGCATTCGCGCCCGTAGTTAACGGGCAGGTCGAAGCCTCCCAGCGGCCCGTTGTCGGTGCCGCGCCAAAACCACGATGCTCCGCCATCGACCGACGCCCGCAGCTTGAACCCGTATCGACCGTCGGCCACGTCTTCGATGCAGTTCGAGTTCGGGCGGAACGACACCAACTGGAACGTGTAGAGAAAGTCGTTGCCCTGCTGGCGCACGAAGCGGGCCGGCACCCCGGTCCAGCCGTTCGCCCGAGCGTCGGTGAACAGCTCCACGTCGAGAATCGCGGCGGCGGCGTCGCGCTCGCTATCGCTGGAAAACGTTCGGTCGGTGAGTCCCGGCGCCCACACCAGGAACGCGCGCTCGAAGTACGAAGACCCGCTGGCCCCCGAGTTCTGGCAGCCAGTGGACATGGCGAAATCGGGGCCGAAGTCGGTATCGGCGCGCGAGTACTGCCGGTTGACGAACCGGTAGCTGCCAAAGCCCCCGATCCAACCGACGGAGTACGACTGCGGTCGCAACGAGTAGTTGGCGCCATCCTGGCTGTCCCATGCCTCGGCGCCGTCGGTCGTGACGGCGCGCACCCACAGCTGTCGATCGCCGGCTCCCTCGAGCGAGGCGGCGGGCACGGTCGCCCGCCAGCGAGTGTTGTTGCCGAAGGGGCCAGCGCCTTCGGCGTCGATCTGCATGGCGACCGATTCGATCGACTCGAACGTGGGGTCGGCCCAAAACACGTCAACCGTCGCCGCCGCGCCCGGCGGGTACGTATGGGTCACGATCGACAGGTCGCGTCCCGCCGGCGCCATGTCGAACGGAATCGCGGTGTCGCCGATACGCAGCTCGGTGTCCCCGACCCAGAGAAACGTCGCTGCCTGCTCGGAACGTACGATGGCTTCCGGTGCGTGGTCGATGGAGCATCCCGTGGTCGCCAGCATCACGGCGGTCGCGAAGCAAAGGAGAAACCGTCGTCGGGTCATACGCCGGCGCGAAGCAAGGCGCGTGCCCCACCCAACGTCTCGAAACCCCGCGCCGTCGACAACGCGTCGTTGCCAAATTCATCGCCAGCCGTTTCGCTTTGTCACGCGGGTCGGGCGGTTCGAAAAAAAGCGCGCCGTTGCGACAAAAAGCGCGGGCACGGCGTAACCAGCCGCGGGATAGAGTGTCGACGCGATATGAGATGGCTGGTTCCCGCGTGGTCGCTTCTGCTGGTCTTCCTCGCTGTGGCGCCGGCGAACGCCGGTGGGCCGTCGTCGGGCCAACTCGGCGGCGATCAGGTTCGGCGACTGACTCGTCTTGGTCAGCTGTGGGGCCAGGTGCAGTACCGTCACCCGAGTCTCGGATACCGCGCCGATATCGACTGGGACGCGGCCCTTGTCGAGGCAATCCCCGCCGTGGTTGCGGCGAAATCGAGCGACGACTACGCCCGGGCCGTCGAGCAAATGCTCGCGCGGCTCGACGACGGCGGTTTGAGTCGGGTCTGGCGACAAGGCGTCGACGAGCTCGTCGACGCCAGTGCAACGACCGATGGCAAGGTGCGAATCCTTCGGGTTCGCTCCGGCTCGACGACAGGGGTTGCTACGGCCCTCGCGTCGGACCCGGACGAGCGAAAGGAGTCGGCGATCATCGTCGACCTTCGCGGGGCTACCCAGCAGGCCGCGTGGGCGGCGAGTCTGCTGCTGGCCCGGGAACTCCCGGATGTCATCGACGAACCCGTAGCCGCCCTGGCGACCCGGGCGCGAAAGTTCTCCGGATATCCAACCCAGACCGGTCAAACCTCCGGCGGCTATTCGGCCGGCATGGACGTGATTCCCGGCGAGGTGATCGAGCCGCGCGACGCGTCGCGCCCCACGCGCCTGGTGTTCATCGTCGACCGCGGGACCGCGCTGCCGTCGTGGAGCGTGGCACTGCACGAGCGCGGGGACGCAGCGGTGGTGTTCGTGGGGCCGGGGCAGCCGGTCGTCGACGGCAACCACGACTCCGTTGACCTCGGCGAGGGGCTGTCGGCCGCATTCCTCGTGGGCGAGCCGGTCGCCGTTGACGGCTCGAGGCCCACGGTCGTTCCGGCCAGGCGAGTCGCCGGCAACGATCGGAGCGATGATGGGCCGGCCATGCGCGCTGCTCGTAAGCTGGCGCTGGCGCGTCCCTTGCCCGCACCCAGGACGCCACCCGCGACCGCGTTGCCCGCGCCCGTGTTCGCGCGCGACCGAATCTATGCGGACATGGCGTTGCCGTCGCCCGAGTATCGCCTGCTGGCTCTGTTTCGCGTGTGGAACGTGATCGACCTGTTTTACCCCTATCACCACCTCATCGACTGGCAGCCGCGCCTGGCCGAGTTCGTTCCGGTGTTCTGGGCGGCCGCTAGCGAAGAAGCCTACGCCCGGGCGATTCTTCAGCTTGGCGTGCACACCCGGGATGGCCACACCCATGCGTATGGCGGCGCCATGCAGCAGCTGCGCGGGGCTGCCGCGCCGGGAGTCTCCGTGCGCTTCTTCGAGCACCGCCCTGTGATCGAGGATCTCGCCCCGGAGGTCGCGTCGAGTTCCGACCTGCGCGTGGGCGACGAGCTCGTTGCCGTCGATGACGTGCCGGTGGCCCAACTCCTGGCCCGGGTCGGGGACATCGTTCCGGCCTCCAACCGGGTCACCTGGGGGCACTACGTCGCCAAGAAGATGCTTCGGGGGGCCGACGGTTCTTCGGTCGAGCTGACGGTCCAGCGAGCCTCGAAGACAATCGAGGTCGTGGTCAAGCGCGACCGGCGCTGGTACCAGGGCGAAGTCCCCGAGAGCGCGTTTCGCCTTCTCGATGACGAGACCGGCTACGTTCACATGGGCCTTCTCGATCGCGGCCAGGTCGACGACATGTTCGCCCGCTTCGAAAAGACCCGCGCCATCATCTTTGACCTGCGCAACTATCCCAGGGGAACGGCGTGGGTGATTGCTCCTCTTTTGGCGGGGCACAAAGACCCGGCGCCGGCGGCGGCGTTCTACCGGCAGGAGGTGGGGCGGTACCGGGCCGGCCGGCATCATTTTTTGCAGCCCGTGCCGCCCAATCCCGGAAAGCCGCAGTACGAGGGGAGAGTCATCGTGCTGGTCGATGAACGCACCCAGAGCCAGGCCGAGCACACCGGGCTTTTCTTCGAAGCCGCTACCGGGGGCCGCGCGGTGTTCGTGGGGACCGAGACCGCCGGCGCGAACGGCGACATCACGCGAATGGGGCTCCCGGGCGGGATCTACTTTGGCTTTACCGGGCACGACGTGCGTCACGCCGACGGCCGGCAGCTGCAGCAGGTGGGCCTGCAGCCGCACGTGCGCGTTCGACCGACCGTCTCCGACGTGCGGCGCGGCTTCGACCGCGTGCTCGCCATAGGCCGCGCCTGCGCCCGGGATCCCGAGCCGTGCCGGCGAGGCCAGGTGCCCTCGCCCTAGCGAGCCCGACCTACGCCTCTGGGGACGCGTTCGCGATCGGCGCGAACGCAGCGCGAAGAGACGAAGGCACGTTCGGCGGCAGGCCACACACGAATATGCGAGTTTCTCCGCCGGTTCGAGCGGGGTAGCAACGAGGGACCGCGCGGCTGAACGCGCGCCAAGGAGACCCTGTGACCCGCTTCTCTCTCAACAATCCCCGTGTCTCGGCTCGCGCTCTCGCGCTGGCTCTTTGGGTGGTCGGTTCCACCTGTTTCTTCGGCTGCGCGGCCGAGGTGGACTTCGAACACAACGGTTCGGCCGACGAGTTTCCGACGATGTCGCTGCGCGCCGTGGCCGACGCGGTCGAACCGGTGCTGGCGTTTACCGACAGAGCCGGTACGCGCTGGCGCTACGCCGGAGGAGTCGACTTCGCGCAGGACGTCCAGGATTACTCGGCCGACGACGCGGAGGACGGCAGCGACGCCGATGGTGGCTGGCGGGCCGCCGATGAGCCGCTGTCTCTCGTGTTCGCGAACGGACGCGAGTACCGAAGCGTGCTTGCCCTGGCGCAGCTGAACGTCCCTGACCTGTCGACGGACCCCGGTGAGGTGGTGGCCGAGGTCATCAACGGGCGCGACGACCGCATTCAGGTGAACGCGCCCTGGAACCAGCTGCCGCCGTTTTCGCGGGTGGTTCACCTGGTCAACGCCCGGGTGTCGTGCTCGGGGGCCATGTTCGGACCGCGCCACGTGTTGACCGCCGGTCACTGTCTGCACCAGGGCAAACGACGCGGCCGCCACTACCCGATGACCACGGCGACCCCGGGCCGTTCGTGCGCCGCCGGCGCCGCCTGCCAGCCCTTTGGGTCGGCCAACGAGCTTGCCCGCATCGTTTCGCCCGCCTGGCGTCGCGGCATTCGCTACCGCTGGTCCGAAGACTGGGCGATTCTCATTCTCGACGACGACCTCGGCGACGACACGGGCTTCTTTGGCTACGGCACCACGGCCAAAAGCCGGCTCAAGGATCTGCGGGTGACGACCTACGGCTACCCGGGCGACAAGGCGTGGGGCACCATGTGGGGCACCTCGTGCAGCGTCGGCGTCGTGTTTCCGCGGCGGTTTCGCTACCAGTGCGACATCGCCAACGGCCAGAGCGGCTCGGGCATCTGGTCGGGGAACCGCCTGGTTGGCATCGTGAGCAACAGCACCCTGTTCGCCAACCGGGCCGTGCGCATCGAAAGCGACATCGTGCGCGCCATGAACGCCGCCCTTAGCGACTTTCCGTAGCGCCGAGTTTCCATGCCGGCGGAGACGACGGCTCCGCCGGCAACGGGCCGGCGCCGCGTCAGGCGCTCTCGGCGCCAGGCGCTGTCGAAGCGCCGCTTTCTACGAGCGTCAGGGCGTCGTCGAAGGTATCGACGATGTGGCTCTCGGGCACGAGGGCGCCGGTGATTTCCAGGGCCTCGAGACGAGCGCGCGGCTGCGGCTGCAGGCCGACGATGATGATGCGCACGCCCTGGCCGTCGAGAGTCAGAGCGGCGTCTTCGAAGGCGTACACGCCGGACTGGTCCATGTACGGCACCCGGTCCATGCGAATGATGAGGTTTTTCACGCCGGCCGGAAGCTGCTCGGCCAGAGCGCGAAAGCTGGACGTCGAGCCAAAGAACAGCGGCCCGACCAGGTGCTTTACGAAGACGCCGTGGGCCACGTCGGCCTTGCCGCGGCCCGCCGCTTCGTCGTCCCACGGAGGCTCTTCATCGAGCTCGCCGACCGAGTCGTCGGTCGGCGCTGCGGGACCCGGAGCTGCGTCGTCGCCGCCGCCGAATGACTCGACGCTGCTTCGGCGCTCGGAAAAGTCGCCCATCTGCTTCATGAAAAGCACGCTGGCCATCACGATGCCGGCGGCCACGGCCTGGATGAGGTTGCCGAAGACGGTCCACAGCAGCACCACCAGCATCACCGCCGAGTCGCCCTTGGGCACCCGGCGCAGGTGGCGAAAGCTCTTGAAGTCGAGAATGGCCACGCCGACGCTGATGAGCAGGCCGGCGAGGACGCTGAGCGGGATCACTGCGGCGAGAGCGCCGGCGCCGAGCAGCACGATGAGCTGCAGCAACCCGTGAAACGCCCCCGACAGGCGGGTGCGTCCGCCGGCGTTGATGTTGACGACCGTACCTTTGGTAGCACCCGCGCCGGGAATACCGCCAAAGGCGGCCGCGACCATGTTGCCAATGCCCTGGCCGATGAGCTCGCGATTGCTGTCGTGTCGGTCTTTGGTCAGGTTGTCGGCAATCACCGACGTAAGCAGCGAGTCGATCGAGCCGAGAAGCGCCAGGGTCATGCCCGACTTGATGATGAAGCCGTAGTGCTCGCTGGCCACGGCGAACATGTCGCCGACACGCAGCGGCGGAAAGCCCGAGGGAATGTCGCCGATGCGGGGCACGTCCATTTTCAGAACGACCGAGACAACCGTCCCCACGACCAGGGCCACGAGCACGGCGGGAATCTTCTTCGTGATTCTGGGAAACGCGTAGTAGGTCGCGAGGGTCAGGGCGCCAAGGCCCACGGCGCTCGTGTTGATGGCCGACAGCGGTTCGCCGATGCGCGCGAACACGTCGATGGTCGACTTCGGTGACGACGAACCGAGGAACGGCCAGATCTGCAGCGCGATAATGATGATTCCGACGCCGCTCATGAACCCGGAGACCACCGGATAGGGGAAGTACTTGACGTAGCGTCCGACGCCGACGAGGCCCAGCACCGCCTGCAAGACGCCGCCGACGAAGAAGGCGAGCAGAGCGATGCCCAGGCCGGCCTCGAGGCTGCCCGTGCGCTCGATGGCGTAGGCGGCCACCGCGGCCGACACGACGGTCATAGGGCCGGTGGGCCCGGAGGCCTGCGTGCGGGTTCCGCCCAGCAACGCGGCAAAGATGCCGACGCCGATGGCTCCGTACAGGCCCGCCGCGGCTCCCAGCCCAGACTGAACGCCGAAGGCGAGCGCCAGCGGCAGCGCGATGACGCCAGCGACGAAACCGCCAGCCAGGTCACCCTTTAGATTCGACGTGTCGATCATCGCTTCGGTGGTTTCCCCTTGGGCTGCGCGCCCGCCGCGATAGTACCCCGGGCGACAGCCGGGAAGCCCGCGGAGCCCGGCGTTTCGAGCCCGACGGCGCAACGCAAAGGCCCCCTGGCGAACGGGCGCCAGGGGGCCGGGGATCGGTCGGGCACCGCGCGGGCGACCGTGTGCGCGGCTCAGTAGCGGTCGGAATCGCTTTCGGGGGAGATGCCGAACTCGGCGGTTTCGAGCCCGTTGATGGTCGAGCCGTTGCCCCAGAAGCTCGACATGTTCTCGAGAAAGCCGCACGGAAACGGCAGGGTCGGCGTCGTGGCGGCGTCCAGGGCGGCGAGCGCCTCGTCGGGGATCGCGATGTCGAGACACGCGAGGTTGTCCTCGAGCTGATCCATCCGTCGGGCGCCGATGATTGTCGATGCGACGCCCGCGCGCTTTTGCACCCAGTTGAGCGCGACCCGGGCCGGGGTGGAGTCGATTTGCTTGGCGGTGTCGACCAGCAGGTCCACGAGCTTGAAGGTGTCCTCGTTGAGGTAGCCGTTGACCCAGTCGCCCCGCTCCGACTTCGCAGCGTTGTCGCGGGTGAATTTGCCGGTGAGAACGCCGCCCTTGAGCGGCGACCAGGGCGTCACGCCCAGCCCGAGTTCCTGGGCCATGGGGATGAGCTCGGCCTCGACGGTGCGCTCCATGAGCGAGTACTCGATCTGCAGAGCGACGAACGGGCTCCAGCCGCGCATCTGCGACAGCAGGTTTGCCTGGGCCACCTTCCACGCGGGCGTGTCCGACACACCCACGTAGCGGATCTTGCCGGCGCGCACCAGGTCGTCCAGGGCGCGCATGGTCTCTTCGATGGGCGTGAAGTGATCCCAGGCGTGCATCCAGTACAGGTCGATGTAGTCGGTCTGCAGGCGCCGCAGGCTGTTGTCGAGCTGCTGGACGATGGCCTTGCGGTTGGTGCCGCCGCCGTTCGGGTCTTTGCGGTAGAGGTTGCCGGTGAACTTGGTCGCGATGACCAACCGGTCGCGCTTGGACGGCTCTTTGCCCACGTGGTCACCGATGATCTTCTCGGAGTGACCCTTCGTGTACATGTTCGCGGTGTCGATGAAGTTGCCGCCGTGCTCGATGAAGCGATCCAGGATGGCAACGGAGTCTTTGGGGCTCGTGCCCCAACCCCAGTCTTCGCCAAAGGTCATGGTGCCGAGGCACAGGGGGGAAACGCGCAGGCCGGACCGGCCCAGGGTGACGTAGTGGTCGAGAGGCATGGGTATCTCCTTGAGCGATTGTCGGTGAACGCCGACCTACAAGCTACGCGGTGTCCGGCGGCGCCACTAGCCGATGCCTCCGGACTGCTTGCCCAAACCTACGGGCCGGCCAGGTTGGGGGGGCATTTGGGGCGTTCCATTGGCATAATCCTCCGAGGAGCATGGCAGCGACTTCCCGCGACTCGAGCGCCCTTGTCGACCGCATCGCCCGCATCGCGGTCGACACGGGCATGACGGAAACCGGCCTGCCTGGCCTGCGGGTGGGCAAGATGACCCGCCCGATGGCTCGAACGCCGGTCGTGTATTCGCCGTCTTTGTGTGTGGTCGCGCAGGGGCGAAAGTTCGCGTACCTGGGGAACAAGCCGTTCGAGTACAACCCTCGCAGCTACCTGCTGTGTTCGCTGCCGCTGCCCATCGAAAGCGAAATTCGGGTCGCCAGTCCGCAAAAGCCGATGTTGGCCGCGGTGCTCCGCTTCGATCCCGCGTCGATTCGCGAACTGCTCGCGGAGATGGATGACTTCGACGGCCGGCCGACGTCGCCAACCGGCGGCATCGCCGTGGCGCCGTGCCAAATGACCGACCGCGTGCACGACGCGCTGGTCCGCCTGCTCGACGCGGCCGCCGATCCGATGGAGCGTCGGGTGCTCGGGCCCGGCCTCGAGCGAGAGTTGCTGTTCGAGGTGCTTCGCGGGCCCAATGGCGGTCTGCTGCGCAACTTCGTCATGCGCGACGGCAGCGCTCGTCGGGTCGCCACGGTGGTGAGCTATCTCGAAAAGAACTTTCGCGAGCCCCTCGACGTGTCGTCGATGGCCAGACAGGCGGGCATGAGCAACTCGACCCTGCACGAGCATTTCAAAAAGGCCACGTCGCTGTCTCCGCTGCAGTTCGTCAAGAAGATGCGCCTGCACGAGGCCCGCTCGCAGCTGCTGGGCGGGCGGCGGGCCAGCGAGGCCGCGTACGACGTCGGCTACACGAGCCCGTCGCAGTTTTCGCGCGAGTTTCGCCGGATGTTTGGCCAGGCGCCCAGCGAGGTGGCCGCCGCGGTGTGACGCGCGGGTCGGCCGAAAACGAAAACGGCCCCCCGTCGTAACGGAGGGCCGTTGGTGGTCGATGACGCGAGTCGCTAGATGCGCGGGCCGGCTTTCTTGACGGCGTCGCTTGCCTGGGACTCGTATTTTTCGAAGTTGTCGCGGAACAGGTACGCGAGCTTCTTGGCGGTCTCGTCGTAGGCCTTCTGGTCGGCCCAGGTGTTTTGCGGCACCAGGACCTCCGAGTCCACGTCGGGAACCGCCTTGGGGATGGCCAGGCCAAAGATCGGATCCTCGGTGGTTTCGGCGCTGGCCAGAGCGCCCGAGTGAATGGCGTCGATGATCGAGCGCGTGAGCGAAAGCTTCATGCGCTTGCCGGTGCCGTTCCAGCCGGTGTTGACCAGCCACACGTTGGCGCCGTGCTTCTTGATCTTCTCGGCGAGAATCTCGGCGTACTTGGTCGGATGCCAAACCAGGAAGGGGCCGCCGAAGCAGGGCGAAAAGGTCGCCTGAGGGTCGGTGACGCCCATCTCGGTGCCGGCGACCTTGGCCGTGTACCCGCTGATGAAGTGGTACATCGCCTGCTCGGGGGTGAGCTTTGCCACCGGCGGCAGCACGCCGAAGGCGTCGCACGTCAGAAAGATGACGTTCGACGGGTGCGTGCCCACGCACGGCACCTTGGCGCTCGGAATGTACTCGATGGGGTACGACCCGCGGGTGTTCTGCGTGATGCTGGTATCGGTGAAGTCCACCTCGCGGGTGTCCTGGTCGTAGACCACGTTTTCCAGCACGGCGCCGAATCGCAGGGCCTGGTAGATCTCCGGCTCGGCCTCGGCCGACAGGTCGATGGCCTTGGCGTAACAGCCGCCCTCGATGTTGAAGATGCCGTCGTCGGTCCAGCAGTGCTCGTCGTCGCCGATGAGGGTGCGGTGCGGGTCGGCCGAAAGGGTGGTTTTGCCGGTGCCCGACAGGCCGAAGAGGATCGACGTGCTGCCGTCGGCGCCCTCGGTGGCCGAGCAGTGGGCCGACAGGATGCCCCGCTCGGGCATCAGGTAGTTCATGACCGTGAAGATGCCCTTCTTCATCTCGCCGGCGTACTCGGTTCCGAGAATCACGAACTCGCGGTCGCCCAGGTGCAGGTCGACCGACGTGGTCGAGGTCATGCCGGAGGTGTAGCGGTTGGCCGGGAACCCGCCGCCGTTGTAGACGACGTAGTCGGGTTCGCCAAAGTCGGCGAGCTGCTCGGCCGTGGGCCGGATCAGCATGTTGTGCATGAACAGCGCGTGGTAGGCGCGGGCGCAGATGATGCGAACCTTGATGCGGTATCGCTCGTCCCAGCCCGCGAAACCGTCGACGCAGTAGAGGGTCTCTCGCGTGTTGAGGTAGTCGATCGCGCGCTCGCGATTGACCTTGAAGATGTGGTCTGAGAGCCGAATGTTGACGTCGCCCCACCAGACGTTCTCCATCGATGAAGGCTCTTCGACGATACGTTTGTCGGCCGGGCTGCGGCCCGTCTTGGCGCCAGACAGCGCGATGAGGGCGCCGCCCGAAGCGATTGCGGTTCCGCGCTCGTTGCGCAGCGCCATTTCGTAAAGCTCAGCCGGAGCGGCGTTGCGGACGATGTCGTGTACGTGAATTCCGTGTTGTTCGAGAGAGAACGTTTTGCCCAAGGTTCCGCTCTTTCCGAGGTCCGGGTGGTTAGGGGAATGGTGCCGGCCTCTATGTTTAAAAAGAGAACACACGAAGGGCCCCAGTTCAATCGCCGCCGGGCGCTTGACCGCCGCTTCACCGGAGTCAAGCCGGCGGGGCCGGGCCTCATGGATTCCGACGAGATAGGCGCGCCGGGCGGACACCGGGTCGACCCGGCTTGGTAAGCTCGGGCCATGCCAGACTTGGTGACCGGCGCCGCAGGCTTCATCGGGCGGAGGCTGTGCGCGAGGTTGCTCGGGACCGGGCGCGCCGTGCGCGGCCTGGCCCTCCCGGGGGAAGACGTGTCGGGGCTGGACCCGGCGGTGGAGGTCGTCCGGGGCGACATCACCGACCGCGACTCGATGCTGAGCGCCACTCGCGGCGCCCAGCGCGTGTACCACCTGGCCGCGGTGGTGGGGGATTGGGGCCCCGACGAGCTGTTCGAGCGGGTCAACGTCGGCGGGACGCGCAACGTGCTGGACGCGGCGGTGACCGCCGGGGCCGACCGGGTCGTTCTGGCGTCGAGCATCGTGGTGTACGGCTCGGGCCTGCGCGGCGCCGTTTGTGACGAACAAGAAACACCGCGGGAGCGTGGGGTGGGGCCCTACAGCCGGACCAAGCGGGCCCAGGAAGAGATCGCCCTCGACTACCACCAGTTCGGCCGCGTCGAGGTATCGATCGTTCGCCCGGGCAACGTGTACGGACCTGAATCGGGCCTCTGGGTTCACGAATTGGTGCGCCAGCTCCGCGCCGGAATGGTGCCGCTCATTGACGATGGCAACGGCAACGCCTGCATGGCTTACGTCGATAACGTGGTCGAAGTGCTGGCGCTCGCCGGCGAGGTGCCCGGGGCGGCGGGCAACATTTACAACGCCAACGACGGCAGCGGGGTCAGCTGGCGCCGGTACCTGAGCGATCTGGCGGCCGCCGCCGGAGCGGCGCCGCCGCGAGTGCACCTGCCGGGGCCGCTGGCGGCCGCGACCGGCCTCGCCATGGAGACGGTGTGGCGCGCGATTGGCGCGTCGCAGCGACCGCTCATGACGGCCGAGGCCGCCATGCTGCTGCGCAGCCGCGCCGACGTCTCGATCGAGCGCGCCCGGCGCGACCTCGGTTTCGAGCCGCCGGTACCGTACGACGAAGCCATGAGGCGCGTCGCCGCTCGCCTGAGCGAGGCGCCCGCCCATTCGACCGGAGGACCATCGTGAAATCTGCCCTCATCGCCGCAGGCGCGCTGTGGCTCCTGGCCCAAACCGGGTGCGACCCGCAGGCCACAGCCAGCGGCAGCAAGGCGGTCAGCGACGATCAGGTATCGCGCGTTGGCGAGACCTGCTCGAGCTCGCTGCACTGCCAGACCGGCCTGCGCTGCATACAGCAGCGGTGCGTATCCGACAAGCAGTCCCGGCTCGGCGACCTGTACGCCGCGGCCGGGGACGTGGCCGCCGGCAAGGGGCGCAACGCCGAGGCCATCGCCCACTTCGCCACCGCCGTGACCCGCTACGAAAAAGACGGGGTTGCGGTGCCGGCCCGAGTGCTGTGCGCCCAGGGCCGGGCGCTGTTGCCCGACCGCCGCGACCGCACCAAGGGCGAGCTCGCGGCCCGGGTGCTGCACAAGTGCGTGCTCGAGGCCGCGCCCGGCTCGCGGATGCGCGAGCAGGCCATGCGCGACCTGGCGCTCATGATGGACGTCGGGCTCGACCCGGAGATCGTCGGGCGCGACCGGCCCGCCGACACCTATCTCACCAAGGCGCCGGCCAAGCCGCCGACCGAAAACCTGACTCTCACCGTCGCGGCCAAGGGCAACGCACCCCGGTCGCGCACGTTCTCGGGCTGGCTCGAGACGCTGCAGACCCCGGACGCCAAGGCAGCGCTGGTGCCCTGCTGGGAAGCCAACTGGAAGCAAACCAACCAAAAGCGCCTCGAGGTCGAGCTCGACCTTCGGTACTCCTTTCGCCTCGACGAGTACGACGACTTCGACCGGTCGACCCTGGACGTGAAGGGCAAAGAGGGCGCGGCGGCGTGCGTGGCCGAGAAGCTCGCGCCGGTGGCCGACGAGTTCTCGCGGCGCGGCGCCGAGGCCCGCTGGGGCGCCAAGGTCGTTCTGACCCTCGAGTAGGCAAAGGCCCCGCTGTCGCAGGGGGCGGGCGCGGGCTCTGCTCCGTGGATGGTCTCCAGCCTCGGAGCGCCTGCGCGCTAGTTGTTGGGCGCGCTTCCGTCGATCCAGTCGCGAAGGAGCTGGATCTCCCCGTCGGTGAGCGGCGTGCGCCCGAGCGGCATCTGGGCGCCGCAGCCCGCAGGGATGCCTTGCCCCGTTACCTTGGCAAACAGGAAGCTCTCGTCGGCGGCTCCGGCATCGACGTAGGGAGGGCCGCAGCTCGACGCTACGTTGACGATGTTGTCGTAGGCCATCGCCAGACTCAGGCCACCCGATGCGCCGCCGATGTGGCAGGCGGGACCGCATTTGGCCGTGAACAGCGGCTGAATATCCTCGGCAAAGCTCACCCCATTTCCGTCGCCGCGGTCGCCGTCTCCGCCGTCTCCGGTTCCGCCATCGCCTGTCCCGCTCGACGAGGAGTCGCCGCCGGAGGTTTCGCCGTCGCCGTCGCCGTCGCCCCCGTCGCCGTCGCCGTCGCCCCCCACGGTTGTCGCGTCGGACGTGTCGTCGACGACCTCGTCGTCCCCGCAACCAGACACCACGGCGACGAATCCCAGTAGCACCAAGCCCAAAACGTGCATGCGGCGATACTAGCCCGGCCACAGCGGGGCCGCGTTCAGCTCGCGGCAGGTCCCCGCCTTTCGGTACCGGGACCGCGGGGCCGCTCCTGCTAGGACCACCCGTCGGGATTTCCAATGTCTGCGGCCGGGCGACATTTTTCCGTGGAAAGACGGTGCGCTAGCGTGCTAGACAGCTCCGTCATGGCCGGCTCTGTGGATCTGCGCGCGCTTAGCCGCGACGAGCTCGCGACCTTCGTGCGCGACGAGCTCGGCCAGCCGGCGTTCCGGGTCGGGCAAATCTGGCGCTGGGTGCACGCGCGGGGCGTCACGTCGTTCGACGAGATGACCGACCTGTCAAAGTCGCTGCGCGCGGTGCTTGCCGAGCGTTGCGAACTCGGCACCCTGGCGGTCGACATGGCCCAGGAGTCGAGCGACGGCACCCGCAAGCTCCGGCTGCTCACGCGCACGGGCGAGGCCATCGAGAGCGTCCTCATTCCCGACGGCGACAAGCTCACCCAGTGCATTTCGTCCCAGGTTGGTTGCGCTCTCGACTGCCAGTTTTGCGCGACCGCCAAGATGGGGCTGCGCCGCAACCTCGACGCCGGTGAGATCGTCGATCAGGTGTACCGGGCGCGGGCGCTGCTGGCCGAGGTCGAGCCGGGGCGCCGCATCACCAACCTGGTCTACATGGGCATGGGGGAGCCGCTTCACAACTACAAGGAAGTGGTGAAGTCTCTGCGCACCCTCACCGACGGCGACGGCGCCAACCTTTCCCACCGGCGCATTACCGTTTCCACGGTGGGCCTGGTGCCGGGCATTCGCAAGCTTGGCCAGGAGGACTTTCAGGTCAACCTGGCCGTGTCGCTCAACGCGTCGAACGACGAAGTGCGCCGCGAGATCATGCCGGTCAACAAGAAGTGGAACATCGCCCAGCTGCTCGACGCGATTCGCGAGTACCCGCTGGATGCGCGGCGCCGGGTCACGTTCGAGTACGTGCTGCTCGCCGGTGTCAACGACAGCCTGGACGACGCGCGACGCCTGGCGAAGCTGCTGCGCGGCATGAAGTGCAAGGTCAACGTCATCCCCTGGAACCCGCACCCGGAGGCCCCCTACAAACGGCCGTCGGGCGCGGCCATCAGCGCCTTTCAAAACGAAGTGCGGCGCCTGGGCCTGCCCGTGTATCTGCGCACGCCGCGCGGTGATGACATCGACGCCGCCTGCGGCCAGCTCGCCCTGCGGCCCAACAAGTCCGAATCTGAGCTGGTCCAGCTCGGCACGCGCTAAGAGCACGTCCTAGAAACCAAACCCCCGCCGACGGCCAGGATTTCGGACCGTTGCAACCGGCGCCGGCGGTTCGACGGCGATCGGTAGGGTTGCTACAAAACCCCCATGGCGGTGACCCATTCCGACGCCCTCGCCGCGCTGCGGTTCGACAACACGTTCGTCCGCGACCTGCCGGCCGACCCGGAGCCCAAGACCTACGTTCGCGCCGTGAACGAGGCTGCCTACTCGCGGGTGCAGCCGACGCCGGTATCGGCACCCGAGCTCCTCGCGTGGTCGGCCGAGGTCGCCGAGCTTCTCGATCTGCCGCGCGACGGCTACGGCGGCGATCGCGAACGCCTGGCCCGGGTGTTTTCGGGCAACGAGCTTTTGCCCGGCATGGAGCCGTACGCGGCTTGCTACGGGGGGCATCAGTTTGGCCACTGGGCCGGCCAGCTCGGCGACGGCCGGGCCATGTCCCTGGGCGAAGTCGTCAATCGGGCCGGCGAGCGATGGGAACTTCAGCTCAAGGGCGCGGGCCCGACGCCGTACTCGCGCCGGGCCGACGGGCGCGCGGTGCTGCGGTCCTCGATTCGCGAGTTTTTGTGCAGTGAAGCCATGCACCACCTGGGCGTGCCCACGACCCGCGCGCTGTCGCTGGTCGGCACCGGCGATCGGGTCGTGCGCGACATGTTCTACGACGGCAACGCGCGCCCGGAGCCCGGCGCCATCGTCTGCCGGGTTGCGCCTTCGTTCATTCGCTTCGGCAACTTCGAGATCTTTGCGTCGAGGGATGACCGCGACAACCTGCGCCGCCTGGCCGACTACACCCTGCGGCGCCACTTCGACGATCTGCTCGCCATCGACGACGAGCGCCATCGCATCGTCGCCATGTTCGAGCGGGTGTGCGCGACCACGGCCGAGATGATCGCCGGCTGGATGCGGGTGGGCTTTGTCCACGGCGTCATGAACACCGACAACATGTCGATCCTCGGCCAAACCATCGACTACGGACCGTACGGCTGGCTCGACGACTTTGACCCTACGTGGACGCCCAATACCACCGACGCCCAGGGGCGCCGCTACGCCTACGGCAACCAGCCGCGCATCGCGCTGTGGAACCTGTCGCGCCTCGGCAGCGCGCTGCACCCGCTGGTTGGCGCCGCCGAACCGCTCGAGGCGGCGCTGCGCGAGTACGGAGCGGCGTTCGAGCGCGCCCAGCGCGGCGCCATGCAGCAAAAGCTGGGCCTCGAGCACTTCGAAGCGGCCAACGACGACTCGCTGGTCGATGACCTGTTCGAGCTGCTCGCGTCGGTCGAGACCGACATGACGCTGTTTTTTCGAGCGTTGGCCGAGGTGCCCGAGTCCGATGACCCGTTGGCCGTCGTCGAGCACGCGTACTACGAACCCGGCGAGCTCAGCCTCGACCAGCGCCAGCGGGCCCTCGAATGGCTGCGTCGCTACGGCAAGCGCGTCGCCGCCGAAGGCCGGCCGGTGGCCGAGCGCCGGGCCGCAATGAACCGCGTCAACCCGAAGTACGTGCTGCGCAACTACCTGGCCCAGCTCGCTATCGACGAGGCGGAGCAGGGCGATCCGTTCAAGGTGCGCGAGCTGCTCGACGTGATGCGCCGGCCCTACGACGACCAGCCGGGGCGCGAGGAGTACGCGGCCAAACGCCCGGACTGGGCGCGGCAGCGCGCGGGCTGCTCGATGCTGTCGTGCAGCTCGTGAGCGCGGCGGCGACCGTGCGTCACAGCTTGCGCTGCTGAATGAAGCGCACGTAGGTCTCGCCGGCGGCCGCGGCCAGGGACGTAAGGTCCGGCGCTGCCGACGGGGGGAGCTCGCCGTCGGCGTGGGCGTACAGCAAGTTGATCACCCGATCGCCGATGACCACGGGGCAAACGATCACCTGCTGCGGCTCGTCGCAGTGCAGGAGCTTCCACAGGCGAAACTGAATGGTCGCGCCGGCGTCGGGCGGCGGCCCGAGGTAGACGTTGCGCTGCCGGTACGCGATTTCGAAGATCGAGGGCACCGACAGGGGCAGCGACAGGGCTTCGAGGGCCGCCGGGTCGGCGCCCGGGGCGTGGCCGCGCCAGCCGAGGGCCAGGCCCTGGCGACAGACGAGCACTAGCCCGGCCGAGAAGTTTCTCAGGTAGCCCAGCAGCGCATCGCCAACCGCGTCCCGGCTTGCCGCGTTGGCAATGGCCGCGAAAGCCTGGCCGGGGGTAGAGCCGCCGGCCTGCAAGCCCGACGCCGGCATGGAGCCCGACAGGGCCGTAGCCGGCACCGCGCCAGACAGGGGCGACCCGGGCATCGCCCCCGACGAGGCCGTCGCCGGCATGGCGCCGGACACGGCGGTCGCCGGCATGCTCTGGGAAAAGGCCGGCGGTGGCGCCAGCTCCGCGGCGGGGGCCGGTGCCGCGGGCAAGGCTTCGGAGAGCATGTCCCAACCGGCATCGAGCTCGGCGGTCTTGAGTCGTTCGCGCCTGGGAGTCGGCTTGCCGGCGGCCGAAGCCGGCACGGGCTCGGGCATGCCAAACTCGGCCGACTCTTCGCCCGGGGCGTCGTCTTCGAACGCGCGCGTGGGCTGGGAGCGGCCGGCCGTCTGGGTGCGCAGCATGCGCCTGGGCGGAACGCCGTAGAGCTTTTCCAGGTACTCGATGATGTAGAACTCGGCGGCGACCGACGGCCGGACTTTCATGCCGGCGTAGCGCGACACTTCTTCGATGGCCTGGATGTCATCGGGATCCAGGAACGCGACGACCAGCTCGCGACCGAACCGGGTGGCGGTCGCCAGCGGGATCGCCCCGAGGCGCTCCGCGAGGTGCCTTGGCACCAGCTTCTTGAGGCTTTGGTCGGCGGCGTCGAAGTGCTTGCGCCGCGCGGCCGGCACGCCTTTTTGCTGGGCCAGGGCGGCGGACACCGCGTCGGCGTACACGAACCCGAGCTCGATCAGGTTGGTGCCGATGCGACCCGAAAGCGCCGTCTGCGTGCGCAGCCCTTGCTCGAGCTGCGCGGCGGTGAGATGTCCGCTCTGTAAAAGCCGCTCCCCCAGCCGCATGCACCACCGATCGTACCACGGCGCGCGGCGGCAGCGGTTCGCGAGCGGTTTCGGCGTTCGCCAGGCCTAGTGACCTGGCACGACGCCAGCGCGTGGAGGGGCCCGGAGAGTTATCCGACGATTACCCAGGTCACTAGAACTGGTTGCGGTAGCCGACCACGACCAGGCGCGGTACGCCGGGGCGGGCGCCGAAAGGTCGCCGCGATACGATGTTGGCCTGGTCGAGCACGTTGTTGACCGTGGCGTAGACCGTGCCGGCGGTGCCGAAAGTGTAGTGGCCGGCAAGATCCCAAATGAACGAGTCGTCCGTGAACGCGCCCTCGTCGCCCTGGCCGGCCTCGTCGCGCATGCGGCTGGTGTAGCGAACCGACGTGTCCAGACTCCAGTTGGTTTGCCCGACCCCGACCTGACCGAAGGCCTGGTGCCGGGGCAGGTAGGGCTGCTCGTCACCCGCCATGACGTCGCCCCACAGCGGGTTTTCCGAATCGAAGCTGGTTTGGAACTCGGAGACGTTGAGGGTGTAGCTGGCCTGGACCGGAACGCTCCAGTCGCCCAGGACCAGCTCGGTGCCGAACAGCGTCTCGAGGCCGCCGACGTGTACGTCGCCGCCGTTGAACTGGTCGCCGATTTGATCGGAACGGCAGTTGGCGGACACGCTGCAGGTGGCCGAGAGGTTCGAGTAGTCGGAGAAGAACCCGAGGGCCTCGGCGCGAATGCCGAGGTTCTGGTAGCGGGCGCCGAACTCGTAGTTGATCGCGCTTTCGGGGTCTACGTCGTCGGCTTGGCCGGGGGCGACGGGAACGAAGCCGCGGTGCACGCCGCCAACGATGTCGAGCCCGTCGGCCACGCGAACCATAGCGCCGCCCCCGGGAATGAGCACCGCGTAGGAGTCGCGCGACGACGACCCTTCCGCCATGCGCGCGCTGGGCCGGCTCGTTTGGTCGGTCGTGACGTACTCGACTCGCAGGCCCGCGGTGGCCGTCAGGCGGCCCCACTCGGCCCGGTCGCGGGCGTGAAACGCCCAGGCCAAAGCGCCCTGGTCCTGGTCGCGATTGATGATGCGGTCGGCTTCCGACCGCACGAGCTCGCCGCCGCGCACGGCGTAGATGTCGCCGAACGAAAAGCGGTCGACGTCGTCCGAGTGCAGGCGCAGGCCGGCCTCGATGGAGTGCAGGACCGGGCCGGTGGCGCGGCGCGTGCGCGCGCGCGTCTGGATGCCCATGGAGACGAAGTCGCGGGCGTTGGTGCCGATGAGCAAGTCGTCGGCGCCCGTGCTGTCCTGGGCGCCGGTGAGCACCGCCAGCAGGCTGCGAGCGCGCTCCGAGTCGGGGTTGGACAGCGCCGAGCGCAGATCGAGGATGTCGTCGGCAAACCCGTCGAGCTTTTGCCAGTCGCGCGAAAAGGTATTGCGGTACAGGGTCGTATGGACCTCGATGTCGCCGCCGTACTCGAGCCGGTGGTCGAGCTGAAACTGCCAGTGGTGCGCGTTCATCTGGTCGAGGCTGGTGCCGAGGTAGCGCCGGTAGGGGTTGGCAGCAAAGTCGGCGTCGGTCAGCCCGGTGTAGCTCTCGTTCGAAACCTCGTCGGAGTAGCCGACCTTGAGTTCGAGCTGGTTGTACATGCGGCCGCCGCGATCGCTGTTGACCCGCGCTTTGACCATGATGTCGTTTTTGTCGAAGCCGGTGTCGCCGCCGCCGTCCAGGTCTTTGAACCCATCGGTCTGCAGGCGCACGCCCTCGATGAGAAAGCCGGCGTTGTCCCAGCGCTCGCCGACGCTGGCGTGCACCTTGCCGTAGAGGTTTTCGCCAGCGGCGACATCGATGCGGCTTTCAAAATCCTCGGGTATCGGCCGTGAAACAAGATTGAGCGACCCGCCGACGGTGTTGGGGCCGTGCTCGATGGCCGCAGGCCCTTTGAGAACGTCGAGCCGGACCATGCGCGTAATCAAAGGAAAGTAGTAGGCGGCCGGCGCCGCGTACGGGGCCGGCGCGATGAGAACCCCGTCTTCCATCAGGGCGATCTTGGCGCTGCGCTCGCTGCCCGAGCCGCGCATGCCGATGTTGGGGCGCAGGCCAAAGCCGTCCTCTTCCCGCACGTACACGCCGGGTACCGCGGCCAGGGCCTTGTGCACGTCGTCGTGCTCGAAGGTTTCGAGCTGCTTTTCGTCGAGGGAGTAGCCCGAACCGATGGGCGCCTTGCCCTCCATAACGACGACTTCACTGTCGTCGAACAGGGTGTCGAGATCATCGTCTGCGTCCGCCGCGTCGATCCCGTTCTCGGCGACCGGTGGGGCTCCGGTGGGCGCGGGCGCGTCGGCCTTGGCGTCGTCAGCCGCGTCGACGGGCGGCGGGGGCGGTGGTGTCGGGGCGGGCGACTTGACCGGGGGCAGCAGCTTGGCCGGCGCCTTGGCGACCGGGCTTCCGGCCTGAGCCAGGGCCAGGGTGGGCCCGCTCAGGATGGCGGTGGCGGCTGCGACGAGCGTGACGTGGGACAGCATAAGAAAACTCTCGTTAACGGGACCGCGCCTGCAGCTGACGCGGGGGGCCTTCGGGGGCAGGAAGAATCCAGGATTTCGGGGCCAGGCCGTTGGGCGCTCGGGCCAGGTCCACGGAAGCGTCGATCATTGGGTGTGCGGGGCGACCGTTGAGCGACACCAGCGCTTCGGCGCGCACCTGCACGGGGCCGCGGCCGCGGCGCTCGAAGTCGGCGGCAATGTGCCGGGCAAGCTGGGCAATGAGGTCGGGCTGGCCGGCCATCTCCCGCTCCTGGCGATGGTCGAGGTAGCGGCGCGGCGACATCTGAATCTCTTTACCGTCTTCGAACCGGACGAAGTAGGTCACCGAGCCATGCTTTTCGCGGACCATGACCTTCCAGGAAAAGCGCATGCCCTCTTCATTCCACAAAACGTCGCCCGGGTAGGCGAAGTGGCGAAGAGGCACAAGGATCTGAACGGCGACGTAGACGGCCAGCGCGGCCAACCCCAGGGGCGGTAGCGGCCGGTGGGAAGCGGCGCCCTCGGCGGGCGGGTCGTGGCGCGCGGTGCGGCCCAGCCGGGCCAGGAGTGTTCGCGGCCAGGACGGCGAAAAAAAGATCAGCGCGCCCGCGGTCATGATGAACGGGAACATGCCGATGTTGAACAGCACGTGGGTAAAGAAGTGAAAGACCAGCACCACGGCGAACGCATACGGTCGCGTGCGCCGCAGCGACAGCCACAGGGCAATGGTGAGGTCGTAGAGAAAGCCGGCCCACGAGGCGGCGTAGGCAACCCACAGCTCGTCGAGCCAGGGGCCCACCAGGGGCAGGTGCGTCCGGGCCGTGAGCCAGGTGTTTAGGGGCTGAGCGTGCAAGAGCCAGTCGGCCTGCAGCTTGGCGAGACCGGCGAACACGTAGACCGCCGCGAACTGAAAGCGCACCAGGTACAGCGACCAGGCAGGAGCGGTCGTCGGTAGGGGCCGGCCGGCGCGGCGCGCGCGCCACGCGTCCACTGACCAGACGCGGTCCGACGGGATCGCGACGAGGATGCCCGCCAAAAGGGCTACCAGGTAGTAGTGGTTCAGGTAGTTCGTAACGTCGATGAGCTCGGCGTACGAAAACAGAACCAGGAAACACGCAGCCGCGACGCGGGTGTACGCGCCGATAGCGATGGCCAGCGCAAACGCGGCCATGGCGACGTACAGCGCGACCATGGCCGTTGGCGAAAGCGGCCGGACCCACTCGAACCCCTGGTAGTGAAAGAAGTAGTTGGGCTCGGCAAAGAACCGCTCGAGCCAGCCGGAAGCGATGAACCGGACCGAGGCGAACGCCATCAGCACTCCGAAGAGCGCTCGAAACGCGGCCAGCGAAGCCGCGTCGACCGGCTTGGACAGGTGATGTCGCCACCGCGCCGACGCGAGCCCGCCGCCGCGGTGGGAGCGGCGGGCCGGCGCGTCGGCGTTCGGTGCGGTGGGCGACAAGGGCAGGGCTCAGTCGTTGTCGCCGGCGGCGGCCTCGGGGATGTCGAGTCCCAAAATGGTGAGGAACTGGGTCTTGAGGTCGTCGTTGAAGACCTTGATTGCCGAGTGCACCGCGACGACGCCGTCGTAGTCGTCCTCGAGCGAGGACCGCAGGGTGCCCGACAGCTCGCCGGCCAGGGTCAACGCGCTTTCGAGCTCTCCGGCCATCGACGTGGCCAGGTCGCCGGCGTTGAGCGCCGTGAGGAAGTCGTCGAAGCCGACGCCGTCCTGTCCCGGCGCGCCGCTGAGGAACACCAGCTGCACGCCTTCCATGTTGGCAATCAGGTTCTCCAGGGAGTGGTTGGCGTAGGGCGACTCGAGGTCGTCGAAGCACGGCGCCTGCGGGGTGTTGCACGAGTTGTCGGTGATGCCCGTGGTGGCGCCCAGCTTCATGTCTTTGATTTCGTCATCGACGTAAAAGAGCGCGTCGCTCACCACGTTGATCGCTTCCTGGGCACTGTCGAAACTGCTGCCCTCGGTGCCGGCGCCGACGAAGTCGGCCAGGTAGTTGCCGGCCTCGGGCGCCCAGGCATCGATGATGGTTTGCGACTGCACCGCCAGGTCGGCGGTGGCGTCCGCAGCGTAGGCGCAGCGCGCCGCCCGCCGCTCGTCGTCGGCCAGGCCCGCCCAGCCCTCGGGGGCAGCCTGGCTGGGACACGTGTGCTCCAGGCTGTCGGCAAACAGCAGGTACTCGAGGGCGTCGAGTCCGCGGCGGTTGGTGAGTCGCGTCGAAATGTCGAACCCGGAGTCGAGGCGCTTTTCGTTGACGTCCTGGTCCACGGCGCACGACGAAACCAGCGGCCACGAGTAGACGCGGTCGCGCAGCGTGTTTTCGTTCATGGCCGCCGGCCCGAAAAGCATGACCTCGGCGCGCTGCCAAGACACCATGGCGTCCCGCCAGGCCTGCCGGGACGTCTCGAGAGCGGCCGCCTCGCCGTCGCCACCAAGGGCATCGCAGTAGGCGGCGACAGCGACGACCAGCTCGTCGACGTCGCTGTCGAACGCTCGGTAGGTCGGCACGACCACGTCTTCACCGAGATCGGCAAGCAGGGCGCTGCGGTCGAATCCGTCGTCGGGCGGAGGAGTCGAATCTCCGTCGGTCGACGTGGCGTCGCCGCCACCGCTGCAGGCGGTGACGGCGAAACCGAGAATCAGTGCGAGGTTCTGAAGGCGTACTACCATCCGTTCTCTCCGTTTTCGTCGCCCAGGTTGGCGGCGTCGAACTCGTAGGCCGTGCCGAAGATGGCCCGGGCGGCCAGCAGGTCGGCCCTGTACTGCGCGATGTCACCGGCCTCGGCCGTGGGCAGGACGGGCGCGTCGCCGATGAGCGTGTGCACCTCGGCGAACTGCTCGTCGGTGAGCGAGTTGCGCGGGTTGAACTGCAGGCTCAGAGCGAAGCCCTTGAGCTCCGACCAGTGCTTGGCGTGGTCGAGAAAGCTGTAGTCCTCGGTGTCGAACTTGCCCATGTCCTGCAAGGTGTCGTTGATGTAGTGCACGGCCGTCGCGGCAATGGCTTTTTCCCAGGCCAGCACGGCGGTGTCGCGGTAGCCGCGCAGCTCGTCGAGCTGTTCGGTCGAAAGCTCGGTGCCCGCGTTGGCGTTGATGAGCGCGCGCCCGGCGAGGAACGCGTCGAAGGCCTGCTTGGTGAAGTCGGTCTTGGCGCTGTCGGCGCTGCCGCGGTCGCGCTTGGCGGCGTTGACCGACGCGGCGAAGTTGAACTCAGACGTCAGGTCGATGGCGTTGTCGCCGTTGAAGTCCTGGTAGCCGCTGGCGAACTCGGGGCGACCGCCCTTGGCGGCAAGCTCGTCGTCCGTGTACTCGTCATAGTTGCGGGCTGCGCCAAAGTAGCCGAAGCCCTCGTCCCATTGGTGCTCGAGGGTCGAGTAGGTCTTGTCGCCGTCCTGCAGATTCGACGACAAAAGGCCCTTGCCGTCCACGTCGTCATCGAGGTAGTCGTCGGTGCCCTGGGAAAACGCGACCGCCCCGAGCAGGAACTTCTGGGTGAGCTGCTTGAGGTCCTGGCCGGCCGGCGTCACGTAGACCTCGCCGATCTGCGCACCGTCGGGACCGTTGGGAATGGTGCCGCCTGCGCGGTCGACGATCTGCTGGCCGAGCACGCCGAACCAGTAGCTAACGAGCTCGTCCGGCGAGCCCACGTCGCCCTCGTCCCAGCCAACGAACTCGGCCGACCAGTCCTTGTGGTCGGTCACGGTGTCCTGACCGGCAATCTTGCCGCGGAGGTCTTTGTCGCTCGAGATGTCGTCGTACGTCATCTGCAGCAGGCCGGGCGTGGTCGTCATCGTGAGCGCCAGCGCTCCGCCGGTCGTGCTGTCGAACAGGTAATAGAAGTTGAGGTCGGCCAGGGCCGCGTTCAGGTCGGCCGGCACGTAGCCCGCTCCGTCGATGAGGTCGGTGCGAGAGTTGATGAACGCGTTGAGCTCGAAAATGAGCATCTGGCGAAATGTCTGGCCGGAGTACGAGACGCTCGACTCGCCGTCGACGAAGGCGCTGTCGAACGAGTAGGCCGGGGGCGTGACGTCGCCGTCACCGTCGCCGTCGCCGTCGCCCGTGGTGTCGCCATCCCCATCACCGCTCGTGTCGGTGCCAGGCGTGTCGGGGGTGTCCTGGGTGTCGTCATCGCCGCAGGCAGCGGCGGTCGTGAAAAGGGAAAGAGCTAGAAAGACGCGAAACAAAGACAAGAGAGACTCCTACGCCCGGAGGGTACGCCTAGATGCGAAAATGAAAAGCGTTTTCATTTTCAGAAGAGGAAAGTATCAAACTGAAAACGACTTTCAAACTCAAGCTCGAAAGGGAGACAATTTTGCTGTCGGACGAAAAACAGCCGAAAATATTGGACTTTGGGAATGGCTTGGAGTTCGTGGCTCTAGCGACGTTGGTTGCGATTTGAGGCACGGCCTACAGGGGGGGGGGGGCGCGTTCGCAACCCGAGCAGCCCGAGTTTGGTCGGCGAAGTGGTTTGACTTTGAAAATCACTTTCAGTTAGTTTTTCACGACTTTGCATGTTTCTTCGAGCGCCGCGAGCGCCAGCTGCGGACCCAACGATGAGACGACTTCCCCTGGTGCTCTTTTTTCTCTTACTCCCCGCATGCGGCGACGACGAACCCAGTTCGACCGGCGGCGACGGCAACGGCGACGTCACCGCCGCTGCCGTTGTGGAAGGCTACGCCGATATCGTCGAGGCTAGCTACCGCGACGCCTTGACGACCGCGCAGGCGCTTCAAGCAGCGATCGACACGTTCGTCGCCGACCCGACCGAGACTACGTTGGAGGCAGCCCGGGACGCGTGGCTGGCTGCGCGGGTGCCCTACGGTCAGACGGAGGCATACCGCTTCTACGGTGGTCCCATCGATGACGCAGACGGGCCGGAAGGGCAGCTAAACGCCTGGCCGCTCGATGAGGTCTACATCGACTACGTCGAGGGCAAGGCAGACGCTGGACTCGTCAACGACACGGATTTCCAGATATCGAAGGCAAGCATCCTTGGCGCCAACGAGGGCGGCGCCGGTGACATCGGCGGCCTCGGCGACGAGTTCGATGAAGAAAAGGCTATCTCGACGGGCTACCATGCGATCGAGTTCCTGCTCTGGGGCCAGGACCTTAGCGCTTCCGGTCCGGGGGAACGTCCGGCGACCGACTTCCTGAGCGGTGAAGGCGCCACGGCGCCCAACGGCGATCGCCGCGGTCAGTTTCTCTCGCTCATCGCCGGGGTCCTGGTCGAGGATCTGCAGGGACTGGTGGCGGAGTGGGAGGACGGTGGGGCATTCCGCACCGCGTTCCTCGCTGCCGATACGGACACGTCGCTGGCGCAGGTCCTGACCGGTATCGGCGTTCTTAGCAAAGGCGAGCTGGCGGCCGAGCGCATGGACGTCGCGCTCGAAACGCTCGACCAGGAAGACGAACACTCCTGCTTTTCGGACAATACGCACGTGGATTTCATCGAGAACGTGCGCGGCATTCAGAACGTCTGGTTGGGGCGCTACGGAAGCCTGGACGTTGTTGGCCTAGACGAACTCGTCGCCCAGGCCGACGCGGACGCGGCAACAGCCCTAACGAACGCCATCGCAACCAGTCTGGCGGCGGCCGAGGCTATTCCGGTCCCCGTTGACCAGTCGATTGCCGTCCGCGAGTCCGATGGGTGGAACGCGATCAACGATACGGTCGAGGCCCTGTTCGACCAGGCGGACCTGGTGGTAGCCGCTGGGTTGGCTATCGGGCTCGACAACGTCAGCGTCGATTTGCCGGAGTAGCCGGGCCGTGAAACGTGCGCTTGCCATCGCTTTGCCGGTCGGCCTTTGTGTGGCCGGTATCGCCGGTTGCGACGACGACACACCAGCGGTCGAGCCGGGCGAAGAGCTGTCGGGGGGAGACGCGACGGTTTTCGATACGTCGGATCGAGCCTTCGGGTTGCCCCCGTCGACCCTTGACCGCGATGGCGAGCGCGCGTTCTTGCGCGGTCGCGCGCTGTTTCGCGACGACTGGGTGGAGGCACCTGCTTCCACCGACTCGCGCGATGGCCTTGGGCCGCTCTTCAACGCCCGTTCGTGCGAAGCGTGCCACGTGCGCGACGGCCGCGGCCGTCCGCCGATCGGCGACGAGTTGTTGACCACTATGCTTCTGCGCCTGTCGGGGCCCGACGGCGCCGACGAGCCGACGTACGGTGACCAACTTCAGCCTCTGGCGATCCCGGACGTTCCAGCCGAGGGCAACGCGAGGGTCGTGTACGACGAGAACGGCGGGCAGTTGGCGGATGGGCAAGCGTATACGCTGCGCCACCCGACCTATGAGTTCGTTGCACTCGGGTACGGACCGATGGCCGAAGGCGTCCAGGTTTCACCGCGGGTCGCGCCGATGATGATCGGCCTCGGATTGCTCGAGGCGGTGCCGGCAGCAACGCTAGAGGCACTGGCCGACCCGGACGACGCAGACGGCGACGGGATTTCTGGGCGGGTAAATCGCGTAGCGGTGTCGGGTTCTACCGAGAGTGCAGTCGGTCGGTTCGGCATCAAGGCCAACCAGCCGACCGTTCGACAGCAGACAGCAGGGGCGTTTCTCGGCGACATCGGCCTCACGTCGTCGTTGTTCGAGAATGAAACCTGCACACCGGCGCAAGTCGAGTGTGCAAACTCGGTTTCCGGCGGCGACCCGGAGCTGTTTGCGGCGATTCTCGACGACGTAACGTTCTACAGTCGCGCGCTGGCGGTACCGGCGCGCCGCGACGTCGAGGAGCCGGATGTGCTGCTCGGTCGCAACCTCTTCGGCACCATTGGATGCGCCGCCTGCCACGTGCCGGTGCTCGAGACCGGCGCGTTTCCGGACGTACCCGAGCTCGCGAATCAGACGATTCGTCCTTACACGGATCTTCTGCTGCACGATATGGGACCTGAGCTTGCCGACGGTCGCCCCGACTTCGCGGCCACCGGGCAGGAGTGGCGGACGCCGCCTCTTTGGGGTATCGGGCTCGTGGAAACCGTCAACGGTCATCTGTTGCTCATGCACGACGGTCGGGCGCGCGGTTTCGAAGAAGCCATTCTATGGCACGGAGGCGAAGGCGCGGCGTCTCGCGATGGGTACACCCAGCTCGATGCATCGGACCGGCAGGCTCTGGTGAGGTTCCTGGAGTCGCTGTAGAGGCGAGGTCGTCGAGGCGCCTCGCTGGCGCACGGATGGATCGCCAGCTGAGGCGGTCGGGACTATGAGGGCGGAGCACTTGGAACTCATCATGCGGATTTCGGCTGTTACCTGGGCGGTGCTCGCCGTCGCACTCAGTGCCTGCGGTGGCGAAGACGGTAGCGATCGCAACGACCGCAGGCAGGAGCTCCTCACTGGGCTGGCCGATACGGTGATCGTCCCGACCTTGGCCGATATTGCCGAGGCGGTCGCCGAACTTTCGCCTGCGGTGTCTTCTCTATGCGAGGAGCCGTCGAACGCGGAGCGGCTCGCTGCTGCCCGCGAGGCCTGGCGCGCTGTTCGCCGGCCGTGGAAGCGATCAGAGGCGTTTTGGTTCGGTCCTGTGTCAGACTCTCGCATTGACGGGAGCGTAGATTTCTGGCCCGTGCGCATTGCCGACATCGAGGAAATCGTGACGGGCTCCGAAACGATTACGGCGGAGTATGTCGCCTCGCTCGGGGCGAGCCGCAAGGGGCTGCCGGCTCTGGAGTACCTTCTGTTCGCTGTCTCGGACAATCTAGGCGTCGAGCGAACGTGTGACTACGCCGTTGCTCTCGCGGCCGACGTCGCGACCAACGTCTTGCGTCTGCAAGACGCCTGGTTGCCTCGGGGGGGCGATTTTCGCGGTGCCCTCGCAACGGCAGCTGGTGGCAACGACGTCTATCGAAACGTCACCGAAGCCACGCAGGACGTGGGCGACGCCCTCTTCGGTTTGCTCCAGCGCATGGAAGACGCGAAGCTCGCGACGCCGGCGGGGTTTCGCAACGGCGGAATTCCTGTGCCGGAACGCGCCGAGAGTCGGTTCTCCGACAACGCGCTCGCCGACCTGGAAGAGAATCTCGATGGCGTCTCGAGCGTGTACGGCGGGACTCTAGGTGTGAGCACCGCAGAGGTGAGTTTCTCCAGTCTCGTCGAAGGGTTCGACCGCGGGCTCGACGCCGACGTGCGCGCGGCCATTGAGAGGTGTAAGCAATCCATTCAGGCTGTGCCGCCGCCACTTTCCAGCGCCGTGTCCGACTCTCCGGCCGAGGTGGCGGCGGCCTTCGAATGTGTGAAGGAGCTGCGCACTCTGTTCCTCGCCGATGTCGCTGGACCGTTGGGCATTACGCCGACGTTTGGCGACAACGATGGCGACTGACCCGGTGAGCGTTCGCGCGGAGCGGGCGGTGCGCTACCTGTGCGTTCCTGTCGATGCGGCATCAATGCGCGTTTGGCGTCTGCTCTTCGGTTCATTGCTCCTCATTGGCGTCGCGCGTTTCTTCTGCCACGGCTGGATTGCCTCCATGTACGTGGAGCCAAAAGTCTACTTTCCTTTGTTCGGCCTCGAGGGCCTGACGCCGTGGCCGGGCATCGGCATGTACGTGCACTTTGCGGTTCTAGGAGCCTTGGCTACCTGTATCGCGTTTGGTGTGGCACTGCGGCCCGCCGCGGGGCTGTTCTTCCTTGGGTTCACCTACGTCGAGCTTCTCGATCAGACTCACTACCTAAATCACTACTACCTGGTCAGTCTGCTCGCTGTGCTCTTGGTCTTCATGCCGATTGGCCGGCATCAGTCCACGGCGCCGCGTTGGTGCCTCTGGGCGCTAAGGGGCCAGGTCGGGCTCGTCTACTTCTTTGCCGGTGTCGCGAAGCTTGGATCCGACTGGCTGGTCGACGCTCAACCTCTATCCATCTGGTTCGCCGCCAACGCTGACCTGCCGTTGCTCGGGCCGTTGCTCGAACACCGTTGGACAGCCTACGTAGCTAGCTGGGCCGGGGCTATCTTCGACCTCACGCTTCCTCTTTGTTTGAGCCTGCGTCGCACTCGCATTCCCGCCTTTCTCATGGCGATTGCGTTTCACCTCCTGACAGTGCCTTTGTTCCAGTTGGGAATGTTCCCCTGGCTCATGATCGCCAACGCGACTCTGTTCTTTGCTCCGGACTGGCCGCGGCGGTGGTGCGAATGCCGCCTGGGCATTGCGGCGACTGGCGATCGGTGTCGCTCGCCTCGCGTTGCGCGTTTCGGGCTCGCTTGTCTCGCGATTCACTTCTGCCTGCAGGTCGCGTTGCCGCTGCGGCATTTCGTCTTCTCCGGTGACCCTAACTGGACCGAGGAAGGGCAACGTTTCGCCTGGAGAGTCATGATCGCCGAGAAGGCGGGCGTCGTTCGCTACACGGTTGCCGTCGCCAATGGGGCCGACGGAGGTGTTGCGCGAGAACTCGTGTACCCGTCGGACTATCTGACCCGGAGGCAGGAGAAGATGTTGGCATTCCAGCCGGAGATGATTCGGCTGCTGGCGCGGCACATCAAGCGCGAGTACGCGGCACGAGGTGCGGAGGTTCAGGTATTCGCCGAAGCGAAGGTCTCCCTCAACGGTCGCCGGTCGGCGTCTCTAGTGGACCCCACGGTGGACCTGTCCCGCGTCGGTTGGGCCTGGGGGGAAAGGGCCTGGGTCACGCGTGGACCCTAGACATTGCGAACGAGACCCAGGGCCCACGGGGAAAGTAGCGGTGCCGTGTGCGCCGAGATGGGTGCTCGATGACCCACTCGCGCGGTATTGTGCGCGTTCGGCGCATGCTGCACCGCGCCGGTCTCGAGCGAGGTTCTTGGTGGCCACCCGGTTACACGCGGCGGCGGGGCTGGTGGCCCTGCTTCACGCGATGAATGGTGCCGGCCACGTTGCCGAAGCGAAACGTGTCGCCGGGCAGCACGCCGACGAAGCTTGCGCCGATGCGCTCTTCGTTGACCCAGGTGCCGTTGCGGCTACCCAGGTCGCGAACGATGGGGCCGGCCGGGCCAACCGTGATCTCGGCGTGAAAGCGAGACACGGATGGATCGTCGATGCGGATCGCCACGCCGGCGGAGCGGCCCAGGGGCAGCGTCGCGTCGGGCGTGAGCTCGTGCTCCTCGACCTGCCCATTGGGCAGAATGACCACCAGGATGAGCGCGCGGCCGGCGGATGGCGCCAGGTCGACGCTCGAAGCCTCCATGGTCGTCTCGGTGAGGTCGGCGGGCATGTTCGACCCCATTGTAGTGCGACTCGGTCCGAAAGCAGGTGCGCATTCTTCGCACGGCGACAAACGCCGACGCGCACCTACCCGGTGAAGCATTCCTGTTTCGTCGTCACCGGGGCGACGATCGAGTCAGCTCTCCTTGAGCGCGGACACGAGTTCGAGGATGGCTTTTTTGCCGTCGCCGAACATCATCAGGGCGTTATCGGCCGCGAACAGCGGGTTGGGAATGCCGGCGTAGCCGGGGCTGAGCGACCGCTTCACCACGACCACGGTGCGCGCCTTGTCTACATCGATCACCGGCATCCCGGCGATAGGGCTATTCGGGTCGGTCCGGGCCAGCGGGTTCACAACGTCGTTGGCGCCGATGACCAGGGCCAGATCGGCGGTCTCCATGGTCGGGTTGATCTCGTCCATCTCTTTGAGCTGGTCGTAGGGCACGTCGGCCTCGGCCAGCAGCACGTTCATGTGGCCCGGCATGCGGCCGGCGACCGGGTGGATCGCGTACTCGACGGTGACGTCGCGCTCGCCGAGCAGGTTGGCCATGTCGCGAATGGCGTGCTGGGCCTGGGCGACCGCGAGTCCGTAGCCGGGCACGATCACCACGCGGCTCACGCCGTCCATCATCATGGCGACCTCGTCGGGCGACGTCGACTTGACCTTGCCCGCGTAGACTTCGTCGGCCGACGCGGTCTCGCCGCCTTCGCCCATGACGCCGAACAGCACGTTGGGCAGCGACCGGTTCATGGCCTTGCACATGATCGACGTGAGAATCAGGCCCGACGCGCCGACCAGCGAGCCGGAGATGATGAGGACCGAGTTGCCGATGACGAAGCCGGTCGCCGAGGCGGCCAGGCCCGAATAGGAGTTGAGCAGGGCGACCACGACCGGCATGTCGGCGCCGCCGATGGGCACGACCAAAAAGATGCCGAGCAGCGTCGCGACGCCGGTGAGCGCCCACAGAGCGGTGGCATTTGGCTCGATGCAGAGCCACGCAGACAGGCCGACCGACGCGAGCAGGAGCAGCAAGTTGAGAAACGGCCCGCCCGGCACCCGGATCGGGTTGCCGCTCATGAGCTCCTTGAGCTTGGCAAACGCGATGAAGCTGCCGGACAGAGTGACGGCGCCAATGACCACCGAGGCGGCCACGGGAATCGTGAAGAGGAGGGGAAACTCGGTGGCTCCCAGCTCGATGAACGGCAGGACGCTCACGATGGCGACCAGCACCGACGCGCCGCCGCCGAAGCCGTTGAAGGCCGCGACTAGCTCCGGCATCGACGTCATGGCAACGGTGGTCGCCAGGATGATGCCGAGAACGGTGCCGATACCCACGCCGATGAGGATTTCCGTAGCCGACAGGATTTCGTACTGAAAGAGAACCGCGACGACGGCGATGAGCATGCCGAGCGCGGATAGCCGGTTGCCGCGAACGGCCGTGCGCGGATGCGTCAGCCCTTTGAGGCCGACGATGAAGAGGACGGAAGCCAGCAGGTAGGCCAGCCGGACGATGTTTTCGGTGGTCATGGCGTGCCTACTTTTTCTTTTTGAACATGGCGAGCATGCGGTTGGTGACCAGGAAGCCGCCGACCACGTTGAGCGTGGCAAGCACCACCGCGATGACGGCCAGGACTCGCGAGACGGGGGCGAACTCCTCCGCCCTTGCAGCGAGCGCTACCGCACCTACCAGGGTGATGCCCGAGACCGCGTTGGAGCCCGACATCAGAGGCGTGTGCAGAGTCGGCGGCACCTTGGTGATGATCTCGAAGCCCACGAAGATCGCCAGGGCGAACACCGTGAGGAACATGATCAGGTCGTTGACGCTCATTACCTCCACGGTCACTCTCCTTTCGGGGCCAAAAGGCCCTTCACGCGCTCGTGCACCACGGCGCCGTCGCGGCACAGCAGAGTGCCCGCGGTGATTTCGTCTTCGGTGTCGAACTTGAGCGCGCCGTCTTCGACGAGGTGCAAAAGCAGCGACGAGATGTTCTTCGAGTACATCTGCGACGCGTGGTACGGCACGGTGGAGGGCAGGTTGTCCGGCCCCAAAATCGTGACGTCGTGGGCCACGATGGTCTCGCCGTGCTTGGTGAGCTCGCAGTTGCCCCCGCGCTCTGACGCCATGTCGACGATGACCGATCCCGGCGCCATGCGCTTGACCGCGTCCTCGATGACCAGAAGCGGCGACTTGCGGCCGGGGATGGCGGCGGTGGTAATGCAAACGTCGTTGCGCGCCACGACCTCGGCCATGAGCTCGCGCTGGCGCTTGTAGAACTCTTCACCCTGGGCCTTGGCGTAGCCGCCTTTGTCTTCGGCGCCGCCGGTGTCGAGGTCGAGCTCGACGAACTTGCCGCCCAGGGACTCGACCTGCTCGGCAACCGCCGGGCGCACGTCGTACGCCTCGACCTTGGCGCCCAGGCGCTTGGCCGTGGCGATGGCCTGCAGGCCGGCAACGCCGGCGCCGATGACGAACACTTTGGCCGGCTGCACGGTGCCGGCGGCGGTCATGAACATGGGAAACATGCGCGGCAGCGTCTCGGCGGCCATGACCACTGCCTTGTAGCCGGCAATGTTGGCCTGGGACGACAGGGCGTCCATGACCTGGGCGCGGGTGATGCGCGGGATGAGCTCCATGGAAAGAGCCGTCACGCCCGCGTCGGCCAGGGCCTGGATGTCGCCCGGCTTCGACAGCGGGTCGAAGAACCCGATCACCGTTTGTCCCGAGCGCAGCTCGCCCGGCGCCGGACCGTTGACCGTGCACAGGACCTCGGCGGAGCCGAGCACGTCGCTGCGCGGGGCAATGGTCGCGCCTTTTTCCTCGAAGGCCGCGTCGAGAAACCCGGCCTCGGCGCCGGCGCCGGCTTCGACCACGACGTCGAGTCCAGCCTTGCCCAGAGCCGCCAGCGTTTGCGGAATCAGGGCGACGCGGCGCTCGCCCGGCTTGCTTTCCCGTACGACGCCAACCTTCATGGCGGCGAGCATAGGGCGCAAGTCGCCGACACAACAAGGCGCCGACGGACGCGAAACGCAAAGCGGCCCGACCGCACGCCTTGGCGCGGTCGGGCCACGTAACGTTGGTTAACGAGTGAAGCGGCTTTGGCTACGCCGGACGCTCGGTGGTCTTCAGCTCGGCGGACGAGAAGAAGAACGCGATCTCGACGGCGGCGGTCTCCGGAGCGTCGGAGCCGTGGCACGCGTTGCGCTCGATGTCGGTGCCGACCTCGGCGCGAATGGTGCCGGCGGCCGCCTCCTTGGAGTTGGTCGCGCCCATGATCTCGCGGTTGCGCGCGATGGCGTTTTCGCCCTCGAGCACCTGCACCACCACCGGGCCCTCGGTCATGAACTTGACCAGGTCGCCGAAGAAGGGCCGCTCTTTGTGCACGGCGTAAAAGCCCTGGGCCTGCTCGGTGGTCATGCGGATCATCTTCTGAGCGACGATGCGCAGGCCACCCTCTTCGAGCTTGCCAACGACCTTGCCGATGGCGTTCTTGGCCACGGCGTCGGGCTTGATAATCGAGAAAGTACGTTCGATAGCCATTGTCTTGTCTCTTAACGTTGAGCGGGGGTTACAACAGGCCGGCGAGGGTCTTGCCCATTTCGGCCGGGGACGGAGCGACGGCAATGCCAGCCGCTTCCAGTGCCTTGATCTTCTCGTCGGCGGTGCCTTTGCCGCCGGCGATGATGGCGCCGGCGTGGCCCATGCGCTTGCCCGGAGGGGCCGTGCGCCCGGCGATGAACGCGGCGACCGGCTTTTTGCAGTTCTCCTTGAGCCAGGCCGCGGCCTCCTCCTCGGACGAGCCGCCGATCTCACCAATGAGGAAGATCGACTTGGTGTCGGGATCGTCGACGAACAGCTTGAGGGCGTCGATGAAGTCCATGCCCTTGACCGGGTCGCCGCCGATGCCGATGGCGGTGGACTGGCCGAGGCCCACGGCCGACAGCTGGTGCACGATTTCGTAGGTCAGCGTGCCCGAGCGGGACACGACGCCCACGTCGCCCGGCGTGTGAATGTAGCCGGGCATGATGCCGATCTTGCACTGGCCCGGCGTGATGACACCCGGGCAGTTGGGACCGACCAGCACCGTATCGGGGTAGTTGGCGGCTAGCTCGGCCTTGACGTTGACCATGTCGTCGACCGGGATGCCCTCGGTGATGCAGATGACCAGCGGAATGCCGGCGGCCGCAGCTTCGAGAATGGCGTCGGCCGCGAACGGCGGCGGCACGTAGACGACGCTGGCGTTGGCGCCGGTCTCGGTGACCGCCTCGGCGCAGGTGTTAAACACCGGCACCTTCTCGAGACCCTCGACGGTCACGCCCTTTTTGCCCGGCGTGACGCCGGCGACCAGGTCGGTGCCGTACTCGAGCATCTGCTTGCCGTGAAAGGCGCCGACCGAACCGGTCATGCCCTGAATGATCAGCTTGGTGTTCTTGTCGACCAGTACGCTCATTTCGCCAGCTCCACAGCTTTTTGGGCGCCGTCGGCCATGTCGGCCGCAGCGGTAATCTCGAGTCCACTCTCGGCCAGAATCTTCTTGCCGAGCTCCACGTTGGTGCCCTCGAGGCGCACCACCAGCGGGACCTTCAGGCCGACTTCCTTGACCGCGTTGACCACGCCGTTGGCGATGGTGTCGCACTTCATGATGCCGCCGAAGATGTTGACGAAGATGCACTTCACGCGCTCGTCGGCGGTGATGATCTTCATCGCGGCTGCAACCTTTTCGGTGGTGGCGCCGCCGCCGACGTCGAGGAAGTTGGCCGGCTCGCCGCCGTAGTGCTTCACGATGTCCATGGTGGACATGGCCAGGCCGGCGCCGTTGACCATGCAGCCGATGTTGCCGTCGAGGTTGATGAACGACAGGTCGTACTTGCTGGCCTCGACCTCGGACGCGTCTTCCTCGGACAGGTCGCGCAGCTCCTGCAGGTCTTTGTGGCGGAACTCCGCGTTGGAGTCGAAGTTGACCTTGGCGTCGAGAGCGAGCACCCGACCGTCGGTGGTGGTCACCAGCGGGTTGATCTCGCACAGCGACATGTCGAGCTCGGTGTACGCCCGGGCCAGCTTGTCGACGAAGCTGGCGAACTCGCGCTGGTGCGCCTTTTCGAGGCCGAGACCGAAGGCGAGGGCCCGAGCCTGGTACGGCTGCCAGCCGACCGTCGGCGAGATGGACTGCTTGAGAATCTTCTCGGGGTGCTTCTCGGCGACTTCCTCGATCTCCATGCCGCCTTCGGTCGAGGCCATCACGGTGACCCGGCCGGTGGCGCGGTCGAGGGTGAGTCCCAGGTAGTACTCGTGGGCGATGGGAAGTCCCTGCTCGACGAGCAGTCGCTGGACCTCTTTGCCCTCGGGGCCGGTCTGGTGGGTGACCAGCTGCATGCCGAAGATATCGTCGATGGCCTGGAAGGCTTCGTCTTTGGTCTTGCAGACCTTGACGCCGCCGCCTTTGCCGCGGCCGCCGGCGTGAATCTGCGCCTTGACGACCACGACGTCGGAGCCGGTCTCTTTTTGGACCGCCTCGACGGCCTTTTTGGCCTCGTCCTTCGACATCGCCGGAATCCCGAACGGGACCGGAATGTCGTACTTCCGAAACAGGTCTTTGCCCTGATACTCGTGGATTTTCATTGGAGAACCTTTTGCGCGAGTGTCGAGCCGCTGTGTAGCGTCACTGCTTGCAAAACTCAAGCGGACCGTGCACTTGCCTGGCCCCGTGGACGTTCTGTTACAGTCGCAGCAGGGGAGGGCCGACGTGTCTGAGAGCAAGCTGGTCGAAGTGGTCAAGCCGTGGGTTTCGTCGCTGCGCGACGACGTCGAAACCATCAAGCGGGTCGTAGAATCCGGAGACGTGGACGACGACGCGCGCAAGTTCGCCGCCACGGCCCTCAACTACCTGGTCACCCGGATGGACCTGGTGCCCGACTGGGAGGAGTCCATTGGCGTCATCGACGACGTAATGGTCTTGCGCACTTGTATCGCGCTGGCCCAGGACCACGACGTCGACGACGGGCTGGACAGCTCGACGCTGGTCGAGGTCGGCCGCCTGGGCAACCAGGCCGCGGAAATCGAGGAACTGCTCGGCAGCGAGCTGTTTGCCCGGTTTCGCAAGTTCTGCGCCCGGCAGTCGGAGGAAGCGGTTCGCGGGCGCAGCCCCGAGGGAATTCTCGCCGACGAAAAGCAGCGCGGCCAGCTGTACGAGGAGGTCGACGACGACCTGCTCCGCATGCCGGCGGCGACCTTTGCCGACCCGAAGTCGGTTGAGCGGCAATACCTCAGTTACCTGAAGACCAAGCTGGAGGCCTAAAGGACGTGCCCCGAGCCCCCGTTCTGCCGCCGAGCCGCGCGGCCTGCGCCGCCGCCGTCGCCGCGCTCCTGGGCGCCGGGGGCGCGAGCGCCGACGAATTCGACGACCAGGCGCGCCGCGCCGACCCGGTGCCAACCCGCGCCGGCCTGGCCGCCGAACTGTGGAGCGCCGTGGGCGACTGCGGGCGCTTGGCGGAGCCGTTCGACCAGCGCCAGTGCCGGGTCGTGCAGCGCGCGCGCCGCGCCAATCGCGCCGAGACCCGCATGCTCGTCGCCGGCGATGCGGCCGCGGTTGAGGTGGGGGCCTACGACGACAAAACCCGTTCGCTGCCGCTGCTCGTTCGACCGTGCATCGCCTGCCGCGAGCCGGTTTCGGTCGGCGGCGCCGAGCACTACGTCGTCGGCCAGGGGCGCCTGGCTGCCGCCGGCGACGCCTCGACCGTGGCGGTGCTGCACGATGGGGCGGTGGTGCTGCCCGACCCCCAGGCGGCCGAGGCGTTTCGCACCACCGTGGCGCCGCGGCTTCGGGTCGAGTTCCTGGTGGCGCTGCCCGCGGGCAAGGTGGCCTGGCGCGAGGGCTCGACGACCGGCGCGCGGGTCCGCGTCGATGGTTTTCGCGTCTACGACCCGTGCACGGGGGTGGTCGTCGCCGCCAAGCCGGCCGCCGCCAAGCTGCCGCCCGACAGCCGCGCCTGCGGGACCGTGGCCCGGGAGCCCGTGGCCGATGCGTCGCTGCCGGTGCAGCACAACGCGTTTGCCATCAACAATGCGATGGCGCCGGCGCGGGCCGCGGCGCGGGTTTGCTTTCAAACCCACGGCGAGGCAGGGACTGCGAAACTTACCGTCACGGTGAACGCGCAGGGCGCCGTCGCAGCCGTCGACGTCGCCGGCGAGCTCGCCGGCTCGCCGACCGACGCGTGCCTGGTCAAGGCCGTGCGCGCCATTCGGTTTCCGCCGATGCAGCGAGAAACGATGACGTTTCGCTATCCCGTTGATTTGCGATAGCCCATCGTGGGTCGGCGCGCCGGGGCGGGTGCAACCGATCACTTGTGGCCGCACGGAGCCACGGCTACGATAATGGTATGCGGAGCCGACTGTTGATGAGGACCCTTCCGGTACTGGCAGTGCTCGCGGTCCAGGCGTGCGGCGGCGCGGATAGACCGAAGAAGTCCACGGTCCCCAACCGCACGGCCAACGGCGACCCGTGCGTGTCGCTCAAGGTCAGCCTCACCTGCGTGGACGCCACCGTCGAGGGCCAGTGCACGGTCACCGTGCACAACATCAGCGGCGAGACCGCCATGGTGCACTCGGACTTCGCCGTGGGCGACCGCTTCGAAAACTCGAAGTGGCGAAACCTGTACTTCAAGGTCGCCGACATTAAGGGCTTCATTTACCGCATGAACGCGCGCTTTCCGCCCAGCAGCCAGCTCGGCGAGCTGCTGCTGACGCTGCCGCCCAACGAGGGCAAGAAGGCCCAGTACGACGTTGCGCTTCTGCATCATCGGGTGTCGTCGTTCGGCACGGCGATCCCGCTGCCGTTCGGCGACTACAAGATCAGCGCACATTACGACGTGTCGCAGATCCACCGGCCCGAGGAGAGTCCGTTTTGCGAACAAGTGTTCGCGTCCAACCAGGTGCAAATCGAGATTCTGGGGCCCAACGACCCGCTCAGCCCGATCCAGCGCCCCAACCGCATTCAGCGGTCCCCGCGCGGCACCAACCCCATCGACGACACGCCGTTTGCTCCGCCGGCCGGCCGACCTTTCTAGGGGCCGGGAACCCGCAATTTAGGGCCGCCGGCTGAAGGCGTCTGCCCGCGGGCGAGGCTGCCTGCGCGGCCCGGACCGGGCCCGCTCGATGTGACGCGAGCCGCGATCGGTTGTCTTGTGAGGCCAAGCCCGCACGTGGCAGAATCGTTCCAACCGGGATGGGCTACTGCCAGAGTTGTGATCGCCGTTTCGAAATCGATGGCGACCGTTGCCCCGCGTGCGGCGACGAAATGATGGCGGCCGCGCCGGGCGCCCGGCGCGCCGGCTCGACCAGCGTGGGGCCATCGCCGGTCGAGGGCGACCCCCCAAGCCCTGGAGCGCCTGCGGCTAAGCCGGCGAGCGCCCGCGACCTGTCGGCGGGGACGGACGTCGGCGGCTACATTGTCGAGGGCAAGCTCGGGGAGGGCGGCATGGGCAGCGTGTATGCCGCCGTGCATCCCGATATCGGCAAGAAGGCAGCCATCAAGGTCATTAGCCACACTCTGTGTCGCGACGACCACGCGGTTCAGCGTTTTAAGCAAGAGGCCCGGGCGGTCAATCAAATTGGCCATCCCAACATCGTCGACGTCTTCGCTTTTGGCGAGCTCGACGATGGCCGCAGCTACTTCGTCATGGAGTGGCTCCAGGGGGAGTCCCTGGGGGACCTGGCCGAGCGCAACGCGCTGGCGTTGCCCGAAGTGCTCAACGTGCTCGACCAGATCGCCGACGCCCTCGACGCCGCCCACGAAAACGCCATCGTCCACCGCGATCTCAAGCCCGACAACGTCGTCGTCGAGGACGTGCGCGGTCAGCTGCGGGTCAAGCTGCTCGACTTCGGCATCGCCAAGCTGGCCAATCCCACGGACGACGCGCCGATCGCCCAGACCCAGACGGGCATGATGATGGGCACGCCGGGCTACATTTCGCCCGAGCAAGCCCGGGGCCGCGGGGTCGATCATCGAACCGATATCTACGCTCTTGGTTCGATGACCTACGAGCTGGTGCTGGGCCGGCTGCCGTTCGACGCGGACAACGCCATGGACATGGTGATGGCGCACCTGACCAAGCCGCCGCCGCGCATGAGCGAGGCGTGGCCCGAGGTGCCGCCCGTGCTCGAGGACATCGTCTTGCGCATGATGGCCAAGGACGTCGCGAGTCGCCCGGCCCTCGGCGAGGTGCGCGCTGCGCTCGCCGCTGCCCACGAGCAGGCGGTGGAGCTGGCGGGCCCCGCGCGCGACTCGATCCGCGAGTCGTTCCGACCCCGCCTGCAAACGCCGGTCGGCCAGACCTCGCCGAGCCCCACGGCCGCCGGCATCGACACCGACAGCATGGACCTCGACCGGCCGCCGAGGAGCCGCGCACCGCTTTTCATTGGCGGCGTTGTCGCGCTCTGCGCGATCGCCGGTGCGGCCTTCGCCCTGTCGGGAGGGTCGTCGAGTGAGGGCCCGCCGGCGCCCGCTACCGCCGCGGCGCCCGCCGAGCCGGTTGCGCCTGCGCCCACGCCGGCCGCCGCGTCCCCCGAGCCCGCTTCGGCCGGCACGCTCACGGTCGTCGTAAACGTCGCCGGTGCCACGGTGGCCGTCGACGGCGAGGTCATCGCCGAGTCGGTGCGGCGGGCGCGGCTCGACATTGCCGAGGCCGGCCGCCACGAGATCCGCGTGACTGCCCCCGGCTACGCGCCGTTCACGGCGGCCGTGCAGATCGCCGACGGCGCGGCCATCGAAGTGGCGGCCAACCTGCAAAAGAAAGCCGCAGGCAAGGCGCAGCGCAGGCGCGCCAAGCGGCGGCGCGCCAAACAGGCGGCCGAGTCGGCGCCAGAACCGAAAAAGCCCAAGCGCAAGCGCAAAGGCGACTACACCCTGGACCCGTTCGCGGAGTGAGCACCCGATGATGACGATGACCCGTATCCTCGCGGTCGCCTGCTGCGTGGCGCTGTTGTCCGCTGCGCCGCCAGCGCACGCGCAAAAGAAGCCGTCCAAGCGCGCGGTCGCCAAGGCCAAAAAGCACTATGCGGCCGGAGAGCGGCACTACAACCTCGGCGAATTCGACAAGGCCGTGGTCGAGTACCGGGCTGCTTACGACCTGACCGAAAGGCCGGCGCTGCTCTTCAACATTGCCCAGGCCTATCGGCTCGCCGGTGACGCCAAGCAAGCGCTTCACTTCTACAAGACGTACCTGCGCCTGGCGTCGAATCTGCCCAACGTAGACTACGTGCAAAGCCAGATTGCGGCGATGGAAGCGGAAATGGTCGCGGCGGAGAACGCCGAGCGCGAGCGCCTGGCGGCTGAGCGAGAGCGAGCCGCTGCCGATCGGGCCGCCGCCGAAAAGGAAGCCGCGGAGCAAGAGCGCCGCGCGGCCGAGGAAGAGCGCAAGGCCGAAGAAGCGCGCAAGGCGGCGGCCGCCGAGCAGGCCCGGCTGGCGCGCGAGCAGGCTCGACTGGAAACGGTTCGTCGCGGTGGGGGCGACCCCGGCGGAGCGCTGCGCGTCTCGGGCTACATCGCCGGCGGTATTGGCCTGGCCGTGCTGGGCACCGGCGTGGCCCTGTCGGCGAGTGCGTCGTCGGACTTCGACGAGGTTGCCGAGCTCATCGACAACGGCGACCCCTGGACGGCGGACGCTCAGGACACCCTCGACTCGGCGGAAACGCGCGACTCGGTGGGGACCTGGATGATGGTGGGCGGCGGTGTGGCCGTGGCGGCCGGGGCCACCCTGTGGTTGATCGGCGCCATGAGCGGCGACGACGAGCCGGAAACGCGCGCCCTCACTGTGGTGCCGACTCGGGGCGGCGCCGCCGCCTCGGTGACCTGGAGCTTCTGATGACCCGGTTTTTCTCCTGCCTGGTGTTCGCCGCCTTTCTGGTTGCCGGCTGTGGCACGGCGCCCGACCTGCCCAACGGAGGAGTGGCCTGCGGTGTCGGCGGCCTGTGTCCGAGTGGCTTTGCGTGCGCCTCCGACGGATTCTGTTACAACGACGGCACGGGGCCGCAGTTCGACGCCGCGCCCGACAACTGCGGCAACGGCAAGGTCGAGGTCGGCGAGACCTGCGACCCGATTGAGCTGTGTCCGTCGTCGTGTGACGACGGCAACGCGTGCACCGACGACATCGAGCTCGGCGCCGCGGTCACGTGCAACCTCACCTGCATTCACGATCTCATCAGCGCCTGCCAGGACGGTGACGGCTGCTGCCCGGACAGCTGCAACTCGGACACCGACGACGACTGCTCGGCGACGTGTGGCAACGGCGAGGTCGATGACGGCGAGACGTGCGATCCGCCAGAGTCGTGCCCGACCGAATGCAACGATGGCAACGCCTGTACCACCGACGAGCTCATCGGCAGTTCGTCGAACTGCAACGTAACGTGCACGTTCACGGCGATTCGCGAATGCACGTCGGGCGACGGCTGCTGTCCCGCCGGTTGCAACGCCAACAACGACAGCGACTGTTCCGCCAGCTGCGGCAACGGAACGATCGAAGCTGGCGAGACGTGCGACCCGCCGGAGTCGTGCCCGACCGAGTGCAGCGACGGCAACGCCTGCACCATCGACAACCGCGTCGGCTCGGCCGACAACTGCAACGTATCGTGCACGTTCACGACCATCGCCCAGTGCGTCAGCGGCGACGGCTGCTGTCCCTCGGGCTGCAACAACAACATCGACAGCGACTGCTCGGCCAGCTGCGGCAACGGCAGCATCGAGGCGGGCGAGACGTGCGACCCGCCGGGGACGTGCCCGACCTCGTGTGACGACAACAACGAGTGCACCATCGACAACCGCACCGGGCAGGCCTCGCAGTGCAACGTGGTGTGCTCGAGCACGACCATTGTGAGTTGCGCCGACGGCGACGGCTGCTGTCCGCTGGGCTGCAACGCCAACAACGACGACGACTGCTCGGTGACCTGTGGCAACGGCACGATCGAGGCGGGCGAAACGTGCGACCCGCCGGGGTCGTGTCCGACCGCCGCCGACTGCTTTACCGGGGACCCGTGTCGACCGGGCTTTCTGACCGGTAGCGCCACCCAGTGCAACGCGGCCTGCGCGGTGGGCGAGATTCGCGAGTGCAAGGACGAGGACGAGTGCTGCCCGCTGTTCTGCATTGGCCGGGATTCCGATTGCGAGACCAGCGCCTGTGGCGACGGCTTCTGCGACAAAGATGCCGGCGAAAACGAAGAGACCTGTCCCGAGGACTGCGGCTTTTGTGGCGACGGCTTCTGCGCGCCCGACGAAGAGTTCACCTGCGAAAAAGACTGCGAAATCATCATCGAGCCCGAGTGCGGCAACCGGGTGTGTGAGCCCGGCGAGGGCCCGGACGGGCCGTTCGAGTGTCCGGAAGACTGCGATCAGGCGAAGCCCGAATGTGGCAACGAAGTGTGTGAAGACGGTGAGCAGCCCGGCGGGCAGTTCGAGTGCCCGAAGGATTGCGCGCCTGAGTGCGGCAACGGGCGGTGCGAGCCGGGCGAGCGACCGGGGGGCCCGTTCGAGTGTCGGCGCGACTGCGAGCAGGTAAAGCCCGAGTGCGGCAATCGGCGCTGCGAACCCGGGGAGGAGCGGGGCGGCGAGTTCGAGTGTCCTCGGGACTGCCGGCCGGGGATTCCGCTACCGGTGCACTCGGATGGTCCGATTTGCTTGCCGGTGAGCGCGCCGCTGTAGCCTGTCGCGCTGTTCGAGAGCTTGTGCTTGTCGCCGGTCGTGGTCGGTCGTGGTCGGTCGTGGCCGGGCGTGGCCGGGCGTGGCCGGGCGTGGCTGGGCGTGGCCGGGCGTGGTCGTGGGCGTGAGCGTGGGCGACGGACGGAGGCGTTGAGCGGGGCTGCGACGAGGGGGCTGTCCGTGCTCCTGGAGGGGGAGAGGTCAAGGGCTCAGGCATATGGTCCGCTGATCGCCGGGCGTCTGGCGCAGGGCGCCGTGCCGAGCATGTACCGTGGAGCGTGCGGTCCGAACTGCGCGCGGACCGCCCCCTCGTCTCCGCCCCTTGGTGCGCTGGTTTCGGCGCGTGGTCGGCGGCGGGGAGAGTGGGGGAGTTGCGTGCGGTGCCGGCCCGTTGGCCGGCAGATCGTCGTAGGTTGGCGCGGCTGCGTAGCGGATGTGCCAGCCTGCTGGGCGTCGTGTGGCCTCGCTGCGCGGTTACGGAGGCCTGCCGGTCATCGGGTGGCCTGGGGGGCGGGGAGTTGTTTCTGTTTGCGCTGGTTGGCGGGGGCGCGCTATGCCAGCGGCCATGGCTGAGGTTCGCCGCACGGTTTGCAATCGCGACTGCCCCGATACTTGTTCGATCCTGGCGACTGTCGAGGATGGCAAGGTCGTCAAGCTGCAGGGGGACCCGAAGCATCCGATTACGCGCGGCTTTCTTTGCTATCGAACCAATCATTTTCTCGACCGGCAGTATTCGCCGGATCGGCTGACGCAGCCGTTGCTTCGCAAGGGCGGCGCGCTCGTGCCGGTGTCGTGGGACGAGGCTCTCGACGTGGCTGCGGAGCGGCTTTCGACCATTCGGGCCGAGTCGGGGCCGGCGGCGATTTTTCACTATCGAAGCGGTGGTTCGCTGGGGCTGCTCAAGAAGGTGACCGACTTGTTCTTTCACCGGTTCGGGCCGGTCGGCGTCAAGCGCGGCGATATCTGCTCGGCGGCCGGTGAGATTGCCCAGGAGATGGACTTCGGTCTGTGCGATTCGAGCGACCCGAGCGATCTGGAGAAGGCGCGTCACATCATCTTGTGGGGCAAGAACCTGCACGTCTCGAGCCCGCACCTGATTCCGGTCGTCAAGCGCGCTCGCAAGGCGGGGGCTCGGCTCACCCAGATCGATCCGATCTTTCACAAGAGCTCCGAGCTTTGCGACGACGTCATTCAACCGCGCGGTGGCGGCGACTACCCGCTGGCCATGGGGGCGGCCCGAGCCTGTTTCGACCGCGGCTGGGTGCACGCCGACGCGGCCAGCTTCTGCGATCACCTCGGCGAGTTCGAGGCCCTGGCGCGGACGCGAACGGTGGACGAGTGGGCTCGCCTGGCTGACGTCGACGTCGAGCAGGTCATCGAGCTGGCGCGGCGCCTCGGCCAGGAGGGGCCGGTGTCGATCGAGGTGGGCTGGGGCATGGGGCGACGTACCAACGGCGCGACGATCGTGCGGGCCATCGACGCTCTCGGCGCCATTACCGGCAACATCGGTGTCGAGGGCGCCGGCGTGTCGTTCTACTACCAGCGGTCGTCGGGGTATGCGTCGTTGTTCGACGCGGTCGCCGAGCCGCCGCCGCGCACCATTGCCGAGCCGCTTCTCGGCCCGGTACTGCTGGCGGCCAGCGACCCTCCCGTTCGCGCGCTGTGGGTCACGGCCGGCAACCCGGTGTCGAGCCTGCCGCAGAGCGCGACGGTCGCCGAGGCCATTGAGAAAACCGAGTTCGTCGTCGTCGTCGACAGTTTTCTCACGGACACGGCCGAGCTAGCCGACCTCGTCTTGCCGACCACCACGTTGCTCGAAGATGACGACCTGCTCGGCGCCTACGGTCAGCCGTACGTTTCGGCGTCGACCCCCGTGGTGCCGCCGCCCGAGGGGGTGAAGACCGACCTCGAGATCATTCAGGGCGTTGCCGAGCGCGTTGGGCTGGCCGACGCCGTGGCCGGCTCGGCACGCGAGTGGAAAGCGCGCCTGCTCGAGCCGCTTGCGCAGAACGGTCTGACCGTTGACCGGCTCGAGCGGGAAGCTGTGCGCCGCCCGGGCTCCGCCCCCGTGATCTTCGAGGGGCGTCGATTCGCCACGGCAAGTGGTCGGGTCAACCTCATGACCGAGGCGGCCGAGCCCGCTCTCACCGAGACCCTGCCCGACTTTCCCCTGCTGCTGCACACCGTGTCGACGTCGAAGTCGCAGTGCACCCAGTGGGTCAGCGAACCCGAAGGTCCGGTGACGGTCACCGTTCACCCGGACTCGGCGGCCGGGCTCGCCGACGGCGCCCGCGCCCGACTCGAATCGCGGGTCGGTGCCATTCCCGTGCGCGTTGTTCACGACCCGCGCCAGCGAAAAGACATCGCGCTCGTGCCCAAGGGCGGCCACTTTCGCCGGCAGCAGGCCGCCAACGCAATCATCACGGCTCGCTTGACCGACCTCGGCGACGGCGCCTCGCTCCACGACGAACCCGTCCGCCTCGTGGCTGAATAGCTCGCAGGGGTTGAGCCATCGGTTCGGCGCTGTTTCTCTACCTCGCCGGTGCCAGGTCGACGATGACCGGGCGGTGGTCCGAGCCGAGGAACGGACCGACGCTGCGCTCGACCGCGGTGAGGCTGCGGCTGTGCAGGCAGTGGTCGATCGGGACCGACAGCGGCCAGAGGCCGGCGGGCCAGGTGGTCTGCAGGCCGTGGCCACGCTGTGAGTTGACCAGGTTGGCGTCGGCGAGCAGGCTGCGAAAGCCGTGGGACCAGGGCGTGGCGTTGAGGTCGCCGGCGATGGCGACGTGGCCGGTCCGGCGGCGGGCCCACGAGGCCGTGCTGCGCAGCATTGCGTCGCGCTCTGCGGCCAGCTCCTGCGACACGGGCGGCAGAGTGTGCAGCGCAAGCAGGTGAAAGGGCGTACCGGCGTGGGCGAGGGTGACCTCGATGGCGGGGACGTAGCTGTCGCCGAGCTGAATCACGGCGTGGTGGTCGGGCCGGGCGCGGGTCCAAACGCCGATGCCGAAGTTGTCGGAGCTCGGCTGCGCAATCTCGTGGTAGCCGTCGAGGGCGGTTCGCAGCGCGGCCAGCCATTGACGATCGATTTCGTTGACCACGATCATGTCGGCGTTCTGCTCGCCCAGGTAGCGGGCTACTTCCGCGAAGTTCGTGTTGCTGGTGTGCACGTTGAAGGAGACCAGCCGCAGGGCCGGGCCGTCGCCTCGGGGCGCAACGTCGCCGATGACAAGTGGCGCAATCGCGATGGCGTTGACCGCGATGCCCAGGGCGCACGCGGTCGTCCAGACCCAACGGCGGGTGGCGCCCAGGACCGCAGCGGCCGCGAGCAGGCCGAGGGCGCACTGAACGCGAAAGTGGGCCAGGAGATCGAATATCCACCAGACGCTGCCGGCAAAGCCGAGAAGCGTGGCGACCAGGCAGCAGGCGCCGCCGACCATGGCCCAGAACCGGACGGCTCGCTTCAGGTAGTCGCGCATCGTCGCGGGAAGAACGCCCACCGCGGCTAGTTTAGTCCCAGGAGTAGAGCGTGACGTCGCCTTCGAGCGTCAGTTCGATGTCGATGGCAAAGCCGGCGGCCACCGACATGTTGGTCCACTGGTAGGACCACAGGCCGTCGCTCTCGGCCTCGAATACCAGGGTACCTTCGCTCGCTGCACCGCTTTCGATGACGTCGAATTGGCGAAAGTCGTCGCGGTCGTGGCGATGCAGGTTCCACTCGAACTCGCCTGCGCTGGCGAACGCGGCGGTGACCCGGGCGCCCGGCGAGTCGACGACAAAATTGGCCTCGATGAACTGCTCTGGAGCCACGATGAGCCGCTGGGTCGTCGGCGGGTCGGCGTCGGGGGGCGGCAGGCTGAGGAACTGGTCCTCGAAACAGCCCGCGCTGCCCAGCGCAAGAGCCGTCGCGATAACGCCTAGCGCAGCCCGTGACGCCACAGCAGCCGGTAGAAGTAGGCGCGGTCGAGCTTGGCGGCGCGAGCCGCCGCCGACACGTTGCCACCGTGCTCGCTCACGAGTTTTTCGAGATAGCGACGCTCGAAGTGGTTGAGCCACTTGTCCCGGGCGTCTCGGAACGGCTGGCTGGTGTCGACGACAGGTCCGGCGTCGGTAAGGGCGCCCAGGGGCGCGGGGGTAGACAGCGCAATGCATCGGTCGATGTAGGAACGTAACTCGGTCACGTTGCCCGGCCAGGCATGTCGCCGCAGTTGTTCCGCGAAGGCGGCGTCCCAAAGGTCGCGAACTGACTCGGGTGCGACAGAAGACCGCACGCCGAGGAACTCTTCGGCGAGTCGCACGATGTCGGCAGGCCGGTCGCGCAGCGGCGGCACCCGCACCTCGATGACCGCGAGGGCGTACAGCAGCCCGGCGCGAAAGCGCTTGGTGTTGACCTCGGCGCGCAGGTCTCGAGAGGTCGAGGTAATCAGTCGAACGTCGCCAATGTCGGTCAAGGTTCTGGCGAGTCGGCTTTGCAGCTCGGTATCGAGGGCGGCGATCTCGTTGAGAAAGACGGTGCCGCCGCGGGCTGCGGCGAACACGCTGTCGTTGCCGTACAGAGCCGCGGACTGGCTGCTCGCCGACATCGAGGCCATGTCCACGGCGAGAAACGGCGCGTGTTTGCGGTCGCTCAGGTTGTGGACGGCTTCGGCGGCCGTTGCTTTGCCCGTGCCGGGCTCGCCGTACAGCAACACCGGAGCACTCGACTGCGCGGCGCGCTCGAGCAGGGCGAATACGCGACGCATCTCCGGGGTCACGCCGATGAGCGGACCGAAGGACTCGCCGACGGAAACGGGCGTTTCGGAAAAGTCGGGCGACATTTCGAAGCGCACCCGGCTCTGGCCGATGGCGATGACGCTGCCGTCGTTGAGAGAAGCGCGCTCGACCTGGACGCCGTCGACCCGCGTGCCGTTGCGGCTGTCGAGGTCTTTGATGCGGGCGCGCTCGTCGGAGATTTCGATCTCGCAGTGGAATCGCGACACGGTGCGGTCTTCGAGCCGCAGGTCGGCCGCCTCGTGGCTGCCGATCACCGCGCGACCGGACTCGCACACGTGGGCCGGTCCCGACTCTCCTGCATTCTCCACTACGAGACGGAATCGACGTTGGAGGATTTTCGGTACCCCGGCAGACCACTCGACGGTGCTGCGGCTGGGCGTATTCGGGTCAGAATCGGGGTTCATCGACTGGCAGTCTACTTGGTTTCATCGCGCGGCTCGCGACGGAGCGAGGCTTCCCGCTGCCATCAACTGACCGATAGGTCTCTTTGTGACCTGAGCCGAGGCCATACTAACCAACCGAAAAGACAGAGAGCAGCGCATCCGAAACCGAACAAATCTCCTACACTGGCGTACACGGTATGGCCGGCGCCATCGGGCCCTCCGAGTAAGGTTGCTTCGCCCAGGAGCCCCTCCATGCCCGCCGGCCGGCACCGATTTTCCTGGCACCGGTAGCCGTTTCGGCACGCGCCGTCGGCGGCGCAGGCCCCGACGTCGTCGATGAGCGGATCCATCGCGTAGGTCTGTCCGTACACCCGGCCGTTGGCGTCGATGAAAGCGGACACGCCGGTGTTCACGGCGCGGACGAGATCGGCGCGCACCTCGACCGCGCGGAACACGGATAGAGCGAGGTGCTGCCACGGTTCGGCGGTGTCGCCGAACCAGGCGTCGTTGGTGACGTTGATGAGCAGGTGCGGGTGGTGCCCGGCGAGCTCGCGACCGAAGTCGGTGAGGATGTCCTCGTAGCAAATCATCGGGCCCAGGCGGTACTGCTCGCCGTCGAGCTCGAACGGAAACGAGACGATTTCTTTGCCGCGGGCGAAGTGACCGGCGGCGCTCGGCACGAGCTTGCGCACGAACGGGAACTGCTCGAGGCCGGGAATGTACTCGCCGAACATCAACAAGAAGATCTTGTCGAACCGGCCAGAAAAGCGGCCGTCGCGGTCGAGCATGAGCGCCGTGTTGAACGGGTACGGATAGGTCTCGCGATCCATCGAGCGCGTGACGGCGCCGAAGATGAGCGGCGCGTCGAAGCCTTCGCGAATGCGGCCCCGTCTGCCCGGGGGAACGTCGCCGTCAGACTCGCGCGGGATGGAGTACGGGTACGATGACTCGGTCCACACGATGAGCTCGGCGGCGGTGTCGGTGATCGGGTTTCCGTTGCGATCGAAGCCCGTGTGGCTGCCGCCTTCGAGCTCCTTCGACACCTGCTGGAGTTCGTCCAGTTGCCTCGCGGCGAGATCGGCCCGATTCAGGCCCTTCATGTTGAACGCGATGTTGCCCTGCACGACGCCGACCGTGACGCCGGGCGCCTCGGCGCGCAGCGCATCGATTTGCCCCATTCGAACGACGCCGAAGGCGAGGGCGCCGGCAATCGCCACCCCCGCGACCGCGACAGGCAGCCAGCGGCGCCGCGCCTGCCGCTCGGACAGCGCGTCGTAAAGAGCACCGCTCGAGGCCAGCAGAAGTGCGGTAACGCCGACCGGGCCGGTCAGCTCGGCAATCTGAATGACGGCCGGGTTCCAGGCCTGCGTGATGGCCAGGTACCACGGAAAGATGAAGGGCATCAGGATTTCGAAGGTCACCATGGCCACGGGGGCGACCAGGGCCATGGGCAGCGGCCGACCGAGGCGTTCCCGCGAGTTGCGGCGAATGCCGCGCACCGCGGCCGCGAACAGCCAGAAGACCAGTCCCTGGTACGCCGACAGCAGCACGACGCCCAGAGCGCCGACGATCCACGGCATGTTTGCAAAGCGCTCGAGGAGGCTCGCGATCCAGTAGAAGCCGCCCGCGTTGCAGACCAGGCCGGTGACAAAGCCGTAGGTGAGGGCCCGGCGCCGACTGCTCGCGCGGTCGATGGCGAGCAACAGGGGCGCGAGGGCGATCCAGGCCAGGGGCCAGATGTCGAAGTCGGCGGTGGCCAGGAAGATCAAGCAGCCCGACAGCGCGGCCAGCGCCAGGCAGGCGAGGTGGCCGGGGCGCTGCTCGATGACTTCGGTGCGCTCGCGGGCGCGAGGATCGCCGCTTTTGTCATCGCCGCGGTCGGGCGCCGATGGTTTGCGCGGGGCGGCGGACCGGCGGCTCGCTTTGCCGCCGCGCGCCTTCTTGTTGCTCCGAGACGTCCGGGCCATGGAGACGCTCTTAACGCGGAACCATCAGCGAGAGCGCCCCCGGCACCACGGAAAACGCCGCCGGCAAAACTCCCGGGGTTTCCCCGTCGACGTCGAGGCGAATGGGGCGGTTGTCGACCGGTTCGGCGCGCAGCGTCCTGACCCGGGCGTGTTCGACCTTGTCGAGGGCCAGGTGGGTGCCCTGGTAGAGCTTCAGGCCGTGCACCGCCATGTCGGCGGTGGTCAGGTCGCCCAGGGTTACGACGTCGAACTCACCATCGTCGAGCTGGGCCTCCGGGGCGATGAACATGCCGCCGCCAAAGTAGCGGCCGTTGGCAACGGCGACGGACAGCACCGTGCGCGTGACGGCGTTCTGCTCGTCGCCGTCAAAGACCAGGCGCACCCGGCGGTTTTGGTACTCGAGGGCCGCCCGGGCGGTGGCGAGCAGGAAGGAAACTTTGCCGCCCAGGGCTTTGGTGGTCTTGTTGACGTAGTCGTCGACGAGTCCGCTGATGCCGAAGGACGCAATGTTGATGAACATGCGGGTGGCTGGCTTGCCGTCGTTGTCCGTGTAATCGATGCGCCCGACGTCGACCTTCTTTCTTTTGCCGTCGACCAGGATGCGGCCGGCTTCGTAGATGTCTTTGGGCAGGTCGACGGTCTTGCGAAAGTCGCCGCCCGTGCCGTACGGCAACACGCCGAACACCGCGTCCGGGTTGATGGGCGCGCCGTCGCGAAAAAAGCCGTTGGCGACCTCGTTGATGGTGCCGTCGCCGCCGATGGCCACGACCATGTCGGCGCCGTTCTCGATGGCCTGGCGCGCGAGCTCGGTGGCGTCGCCGGCTCGCCGGGTGAGGACGTCATCGAATGCTCCGACCGCCCGTCGCAGATCCGCCGCCAGGCCGGTCCAGCGTCGCCCGAGCTGGCCATTTTGCGACTGGGGATTGACCACGACCACCATCCGACTCGGTGCCATGCCAGCGAGATTACAGGAAAGCGAGCCGGGGCGCGTCGCACCGCTGCCGTAAGATGCGGTCGTGCTGGATGCCGCCGCCCTCGATCGCCTCAGCCGCGAGCTTGGCGCTCCGTCTGGTGGCGACGGGCTTGATGCGGCCCAGGAGCGCGGGCAACGGCGCGCCCAGGGGGCGTACTTCACCCCGGCGCCGCTGGTCGACTTCGTGGTCGACGCCGCGTTGTCGGCCCGATTTGCCCGGCCCGTGCGGTGGGCCGACGATGGCACTCCCCGCGTGCGCGTGCTCGACCCCTCGGCGGGCGACGGCCGGTTCCTCGCGTCAGCTCTGCGATGGCTCGTGGCGCGCGCCGTCGAACGCGGGGCACGCCCGGGGCCGGACCTCGAGCGCGCCATTGCGCGCCGCTGTCTCATGGGCATCGAGCGCAGCGAGAGCTTTGCGGTAGAAGCGCGCCGGCGCGTTCGCGACGCCAGTTTCCTGGTCGCCGAGGCGCTGCTCGGCGCCCCCATCGAAGACGGCGTTGACGTGGTCGTGGGCAATCCGCCGTACCTGCGGTCGATCAACCTCGAGCGCACCGACCCCGCACTTTGGGCCGCCCTTCGCGGGCGGTTCGCCGCCACCTCCTTCGGCGAGTGGGATCTGTACGGCGCGTTTATCGAGCGCGCTCTCGAATGGCTCGGTCCGCACGGGCACGTCGGTTTCGTGGTGCCGTCGCGCTGGCTGACGGCGCGCTTTGCCGGACCGCTTCGGGGCCTGCTCGCCCGGCGCAACGCCGTGCGTGCCGTCGTAGACTTTGGCGCCGAGCAGCTGTTCGACGGAGCGACCACCTACCCATCGGTCGTGTTGCTGTCGCGCCCGCCCGGCCAGCGCGTCTTCGTCGGGCGTCGCGATGACGCTGGCTGGCGCACGGGCGAGCTCGACTGCGGTGCCCTCGGCGATGCGCCTTGGCAGTTGTCGGTGGGCGAACTTCGCGCGCAGCTCGACCGCCTGGTCGCAGGCGGGCTCGCGCTGGGCGACGTCGCACGCATCGTGAAGGGCTGCGGCACCAACGCCGACCGGGTGTTCGCGCTCGAGCGCCCCGAGCGCCGCGCCGAACTGCTCGTCGGGCATTCGCGAGCCCTCGACGCGACGGTTGCGGTCGAGTCGAATGCCGCTCGCGCCTGTCTGCGTGGGCGCGACGTCGGCGGGTTCGAGCTGCGCGGCGAGGTCGCGTGCGTCTATCCGTACGACCGGGCCGGCAACCTGATCGACCCGACCGAGCTACAGAGCCGCTGGCCCCACTGCTGGTCGTATCTGCAGCGAACGCGCGAGGTGCTCGACGCCCGCGAGCGCGGGCGCTTTCGCGGCCCCCGCTTCTACCGCTTCGGGCGGCCGCAGAACCTCGAGTTCTTTGCCGACCCGGCGGCCAAGGTGGTTGTGCCCGACGTCGCGCGCGGCGGTCGCGCCGCCATCGAACGGCGCGGCCGACTGTGTCTCGACACCGCCTACGCGCTGCGACCTCGGCCGGGGGCGCCCGCCCACGTGACCGTCGAACTGCTGGCGGCGGTGCTCAACTCGCGGGTGGCTGCGCTGTGGCTCGCCGAAACTGGAGTACCGCTGCGCGGAAACTACGTTCGCATGAAGACCGCGTACCTGGCCGGTATGCCCGTGCCCCGAGCCGCGACCCCGGCGAGTGAAGTCACCCGCCTGGTGCGCTGCCGCGCGCCGATCGACCGTATCGAGGTCGCGCTGGAGGCCGCCTACGGCGCCGGGATCGATTCGGTGTAGTGCACAAATCGGCGGGGCGTGCGAGGGTTGGTCTATGCCGACCATGGACCAGCTGCGCGCCAGAGGGGATGCCGAGCTCGAGCGAGTGCTGCTCGCCGACCGCGACATCGCGAAGGCCATCGAGGGCTTCGACAAGCAACTCGCCGAGCAAGAAGGCGCGCGCCGCCAGCTGCTGAGTACGTCGGTGCGCCTGACGCGCACCATGGCACCCGAGCTGTTCGAGGTTATTGACACCGCGAGCGAGCGCATCGGCATGGACGTGGACCTCGAGGTCTACGTGACGGCGTCGCCGCACTTCAACGCGGCGGCCATTCGGCCAGAGCAAGGCCGGACCTTCGTGATGTTCACGTCGAGTCTCCTGGAGGGCTTCGACGACCGCGAGCTGCAGTTCGTCATCGGTCACGAGCTCGCCCATCACGCCTACGACCACCACAAGCTCCCGGTGGGGCTGCTGTTGTCCAAAAAAATTGGTCTGCCGCCCTCGCGGGTCCTCGAGCTATTCGCCTGGCAGCGGTACGCCGAGATTTCCTGCGACCGCGTCGGCATGTACTGCTGCGACGGCCTCGACCCCGCCGCGTCGGCGCTCTTTAAGCTCTCGTCCGGGCTCACCGGCGACCGCGTCAAGCTGCACGTTCACGAGTTTCTGGAGCAGGCCGCCGACCTGCAGACCGAGTCAGAGCGCCTTGGCCGCGCCGACGAACCGGCGCGCAGCGACTGGTTTTCCAGTCATCCCTTTTCGCCGTTGCGCCTGGTCGCCGCCAAAATCTTCGGCAGCTCGCAGGTGTTTGTCGGCGACGGCGGTATCTCCGACGACGAGCTCGAAAGCCAGGTCGCCGAGCTCATGTCGGTCATGCGGCCGAGCTATTTGTCAGAGAAGTCGGATGTCGCCGAGGCGATGCGGCGCCTGCTGTTTTCTGGCGGCGTGCTGATCGCCGGGGCTCACGGCGACATTGCCGAGGCCGAGCTCAAAGCGCTCGAGGAGCTGCTGGGGCCCGGCTCGGTCCCCCGCGAGCTCAACCTCGACGCGATTCGCGCCGACTTGCCGCGTCGTATCGACCGATTCAAGGAAGTCGTTCCGTCTCTGCGCCGCGTTCAGGTCTTGCGCGACCTGTGCGTCATTGCCCGGGCCGACGGCCATTTCTCCGCCGAGGAGTGCGCCATCGTCAGCGACATCGCCCGAAAGGTAGATGTCGGCGACAGCGTTCTCGACTGCGCCACTCCGCTAGGGGACGGTACCGGCATCGCCCACGGCGAGCGCATCGAGTCCCCGCTGCAGGCATCCGCTCGCCCATAGCTGGCAGCGCTTCGCTCGCTCGTCGGCCCACGTCTACCGTTCGCCCCGCGGGGCGCGCCGTTCGCCGGCTGACCGCGTGCCGGTTGGCGGGAGCGGCCCAGACTGCAGGTGTCTTTTGCGAAAGGACCCTGCATGTCGGAACAAACTGGAGTTGTCGAGGCGCTGCTGGCGCTGCCCGTGTTCGAAAGCGAGTGGGTGCTGTGGCTACTGTTCGGCCTATCCATTGCCACCCTCGGCCTGATCGCCGAGCGCGCCTACTATTTTCGGCGCCATCGCGTCGGTTCGCCCCGGTTGCGCGACCGGTTTCACAAGCACCTGGGACAGGGAGACTACCGCCGGGCGGCCGCGACCCTGGCCGAACATCGCGGTCTCGATAGCTCCGTGGCGCTCGCCGGGCTGCGCGAGCACGACATGGGCGTCGAGTCGGTCGAGGAACTGCTCACCGGCGCCATGTCCCGGGAGCAGCAGCGCTTCAAGCGGGGCCTGAGCTTTCTTGCCACGGTCGGCAGCAACGCGCCGTTCATCGGTCTCTTCGGCACCGTTCTGGGCATCATTAAGTCGTTTGGCCAGCTGTCGACGGGCGCCGCGGCCGCCAGCGGCGCGGTGATGTCGGGCATCTCGGAGGCCCTGGTCGCCACCGCCGTGGGCCTGATGGTCGCGATTCCCGCGCTTATTGCCTACAACGCGTTTGCCGGGGGGCTCAAGCGTCGCGTGTCTGCGGCCGACGACCTTTCTCACGTGCTGCTGGCACACCTCAAGCGCGACGTCGCGGAGGAGAGCTGACATGGCTGGCCAGCTCAACGACTCGGATGACGTGGTCGCGAACATCAACGTAACGCCCTTTGTCGATGTGGTGCTGGTGCTCCTCGTCATCCTGATGGTGACCTCGACGGACCTCGTCCGCGCGCAGCTTGGCATCGAGCTTCCCAGCGCGGCGAGCGCGGGTGAAGCGGTGCCGACCACGGTCAACGTGGTCGTAAAGTCGGACGGCAGTTTGTGGTTGGACGGCCGTGGGACCACCGAGGAGGCTCTGGCGGCTGCCGTGCGGGGAGCCTCGGTCGACGCCGGCGACGGCGCCGTGCAGGCGGTGGTTTCCGCCGACAAGGGCGCCGACTACGGGGCGGTCATTCGCGTTGTCGACATCGTCAAGCAAAACGGTGTTCGCAATTTTGCGCTCAGCGTTGAAAAAGCGGCTGGAGGCCGGTGATGAAGCGGCGACACGCGCGGTTGCTCGAGCGCCGACGTCGCTATCGCGCGGCCGCGAATCGAGTGAAGCACCCGGTTGGAGTGCTGGGCCAGATACCGGCCGCGCGCGAGCGCGGGACCGGGCTGTGGTTTGCCGTCGGTTCGCTGGCCGTTCACGGCGGCCTCGCTTTCGCGGTGGTTCTCGCCGAGCCCCGGCCGCCTGCCGTCGAGGCGGGCAGCGTGGTCGTAACCCGGGCCGACCCGGCGCCCGAGCCGCTTCCCGAGCCCGAGCCCGAGCCTGAGCCCGAGCCGGAACCCGATCCGGAACCTGTGGCGGAGCCGACCCGGCCGCCGCCGGACGCGGTCAAGCCCGAACCGCTGCCCGCGCGTCGGGCTCCGCGGCCGAAAGCGGCTCCAGCGACGGCTCCCGAGGCCGTGCCCGAAATCGTCGGGCTCGACTATGGCTCGACGGTCCAGGGAAGCGGGCCCGCCTTTGCCGTCGGCAACACCCGTTACGGAGCCACTGAGGCGGTCGCGACCGCTCCGGCGCCTCGTCCCGCGCCCGCGCGGCAAGGGCCCCCGAGCCCTTCGAGCGGCGCCTCGCGCAATCGCAGCGCGTCGCGGATTCCCGGGGGCCCCACGCTTACCCGGCCCGCGCGTCTGGCCGCCATCGAGCCGCCATACCCCGCCGAGCTTCGCGCTCAGGGCGTCGAAGCCGACGTGACCGTCGAGGTCTCCCTGGATCGACGTGGGCGCGTGCGCGCTGTCCGTGTGGTTGCCGGCTCGCGGCACGCGGAGTTCGACGAAGCCGCAGTGGCGACAGCTCGCAAGGAGCGTTTTTCTCCGGCCCGGCGCGGCGACGAGGCCGTGCCGTTTTCTCTGACCTTTACCTATCGGTTCCGAATCAATGACTGACAAGCTGACGTACGTAGCGCTGGTCTCGGCACTGCTCGGTGCCGGTTGCAGCGAGTCGTTCGACCCCTACAACGAGGTCGCGGGGCTGCGGGTCCTCGGCGTGACCGCCGAGCCGCCCTCGCTTTCCGAAGGAGAGCGGGCCCGGGTCGACGCACTCGTATCGGCGCCCGCGGGCGAAGTGGAGTTATCGTGGACGTGGTGCCCGTTGCCGACGGGGCCGCTGGGCAATTTCGAGTGTGCGGTGACCGAAGACCAGCTCCGGACGGCCCTGGCGGACGCGGGCCTGGACGACGACGTTTTGCCCCCGTTTGAGCTTGGCTCCGGTGCGACGGTCGAGTTCGAGTATGCGGGCGGGCGGGACCTTTTGCGCGGGCTTTGCGAGCTGCTGCGGGAGCAGCCGATTCCCGAGGCGACCGAGCTCGTGTCGTGCGACCGTCGGTTTCCCGTACAGCTGCGCCTGGACGCGAGGGCCGACGGCGAGGCGGTTATCGCGGTCAAGGATATCGATCTCGAGCTGATTGAGATCGACGACGGCGATCGCAATCGAAACCCCGACGTTGGCGCATTGACCCTCTCGAATGCCGAGGGGGAAACCGTCGGCGGCTCCGCGCAGCGGCCGGTGCGGCGCGGCCAAACCTACACGGCGTCCATCGAACTCGCCGCCGCGGCCGCACAAGAGTACCGCGATGTTCGCGCCGACAGCGGCGGTGAGCTTGTCGATCAGCGCGAGAACCTGGCGGTCACCTGGTTCTTCGAGGCCGGCGAGTTCGACGACGAGCGCACCAGTTTTGTCCCCGAGCAAAACGACATCGCCGACGCGCGGAGCAATGAGTGGACGGCACCCAGTGCGGCCGACTGGCCGGCGGCCACCGTCGAGCTCACGGTCGTCGTGCGCGACAACCGCGGCGGCATTGCCTGGACGCAATCCACGGTCTTTTTGGAGGGCCCCCAATGAGGAATCGCCTGACAGGCTTGCTTGCCGCCGCGCTCGCGGCCCAGCTTTTCGCGGGCATCGCTTTCGCCCAGCAGGCTGACCCCGCTTCGCCGGGGCCCGCTGCCCTGGTGCCGCCCCGCCTGACCGAACCTTCGGAGCCCGTGTATCCGACCGCGGCGCGCGCGGCCGGCGTTGGCGCGAGCGTGATGCTGCTCCTTACGGTCGGCGCCGACGGTCGCGTCACCGACGTCGCGGTCGAAAGCGTGGAGCTCGGGCCCGGCAATGCCGCGGCCGCCGCGGACGACTACCGGGATGGCTTTGCCGTGGCGGCGGCCGACGCGGCTCGCGGGCTGGTGTTCGCGCCGGCCCGGCGCGATGGCGTGGCGGTCCCGGTTCGCATCCGCTACCGATACGCGTTCGAACCCCCGGCGACCGGTCCCATCGACGTCGGTCCCGCCTTGCCTTCGTTGGGAGCACCGCCACCGGCGCCCGCCCAGACCGAGACGCCAGGCGTCGAAAACGTCGCCGGAACGCTGGTCGAGCGAGGCACCCGCAAACCCGTCGTCGGAGCGGTGGTGACCGTGTTTCGCGGCGAGGGCGAGCAAACCGAGGGGTACGAGGCGGTCACGGACGCAAAGGGCTCGTTCGCGTTCTACGACCTGCCTGCCGGGGACTGGCGCATTCTCGCGGAGTCGCCCGGCTACTACCCGTACCGCACCACGGAAACCGTGCGAAACGACGAAGGCCTCGACGTGAAGTACTTTATCGAGCGCGGCTCCTACAACCCGTACGACGTGACCGTCCGCGCCGAGCGGCCCAAGAAGGAAGTCAACCGTCGCTCGCTCGACGGCAACGACATCGCGCGAGTGGCCGGCACCCTGGGCGACCCGGTGCTGGTGGTCGAAAACCTCCCGGGGGTCGCGCGACCAACGCCGGGGTCCGGCGACATCTTGATTCGCGGCTCGGGACCCCAGGACACCGGTGTCTTCATCGACGGGATCTCGATCCCGATCATCTATCACTTCGCTGGATTGCGGAGCGTCATACCCGCCCAGATCGTTGAAGGGGTCGACTTGTATCCGGGCAACTACTCGCAGTACTTCGGCCGGTTCACGGGCGGTGTGTTTAACGCCCGCATCAAGGAGATCAAACCCGAACGGGTTGGCGGGGCGGTCGAGGTGTCGGCACTCGACGCCTCCGCCTATGTCGAGGTCCCCCTCGGGGATACGGCCGCGCTGGCAATCTCTGGGCGTCGAAGCTACATCGACGGCGTTCTCGAACTGGCCGTGCCGGAGGACGCGCCGGTGAACCTCGTGTCGGCGCCGCGGTACTACGACTACCAGCTCATGTTCAACTGGCGGCCGTCTCCCGCCCACTTCGTTCGGGTCTTCGGCCTGGGATCTGACGACCAGCTGCGCCTTTTGTTCGAAAACCCGGCCGACGTCGATGTTCGTCTCGAGGGCGGCGACAGCAGTCTGACGACCGCGTTTCAGCGGTTGTCGCTGGCCTATAGCTACACCCCGAACGACAAGTGGTCGGCTTCGACACTGCTGGCGGCGGGGCGCGACGATCTGAGATTCAACTTCGCGCAGTTTCGCTTCGAGCAGGCCCAGACCCTGCTCCAGGCCCGGCAGACCGTGTCCTGGCGCCCCGCGTCGTCGCTGTCGGTCGACGTCGGCTTCGACGGCCTGTACGACGTCAACGACTTCGACGTGCTCGCGCCGCGGCCGCCGCGCGAGGGCGACGTCGGCAATCCGAGTGCCGAGGACGTGCTGTTTACCCGCGTTCGCGACGAAAGCCGCCTGCAGACCGGCATGTACGTCGAAGCGACCTGGAAACCCTTCGAGCGCCTGATGATCGTGCCCGGTTTGCGAGTCGATTACTTTGGCCGCGTGGACGAGTGGAGCGTCGACCCCAGGGCGACGGCGCGGCTGTCCGTGGCGGACCAGTGGACGGTCAAGGCGGGCGCGGCGGTGGTTCACCAGTCGCCGACGCTGCAGGAGCTCAACGATGTCTTCGGCAATCCCGCGCTCGACCTGATCCGGGGAACCCAGTATTCGGCGGGGGTCGAGTGGCGCCCCCGCGACCATCTCTATTTCGACGTAACCGGATTCGTCAAACAGCTGGACGAGCTTACGAGCGCCTCGGACGCCACCGTCGAGCGCGGCGGCATGACCGTTCCCGAGGTTCTCAACAACGGGGCCACGGGCAATGTCATTGGCCTCGAACTGTTCGCCGAACACCGGTTTCACGAAAACCTGCGCGGCTGGTTGGCGTACACGCTCAGCCGGGCCCGGCGCACCGACTCGGGTGCCATGCGGTCGCGCCCGTTCGACTTCGACCAGACCCATATCCTGAACATCAACGCCTCGTACCAACTGCCGCGCAACTGGGAGGTCGGGTTTCGCTGGCGACTGGTGAGCGGCAATCCCGAGACGCCCGTGGTTGGGTCTGGTCTTCTCGTGGATGACGACGAGTACGAAGCGGTCTTTGGCGAGACGAATTCGTCGCGTCTGCCGCTGTTTCACCAGCTGGATCTGCGGATCGACAAGACGTGGGTGTACGACGAGTGGAGGTTCGGTGCCTTTTTGAGTCTCAACAACGCCTACAACCGCGGCAACGCCGAGGCGCGCAGCTACAACTTCGACTTTTCCCAATCGGGAGTCACGACCGGGCTGCCGCTGTTTCCGATCGTCGGCGTGAAAGGAGAGTTCTAATGCGTACTCGCATCGTCACTATCGCCATGCAGACCGTCTTCGTCGCCGTGGCGTGGGCGTTCGCCTCGCCCGCCGCCGCCCAAACGCTGGAAACACCGCGGGCGCGCCAGGGCTACTACGTCGGCATCGGTGTTCAGTCGTCCGGGGGCGCGGCTCGCGACGCGGACGTCGGCGGACTCGGCGCGGCGGTCGGGGGCCAGGGCTACCTGAGGTTCGGGCAGGTCGTGAACACGTACCTCGGCCTGGGGCTGGTACTCGACGGCGGGCTATCTCGCAGCGCCGATTGGACCGACGCGGGCGGTTCGTTCCGCGTCGAGGCTTCGCTCACCCCGTGGCCGGACGTGCCCGTGAGTTTGCGAGGTGGCCTCGGACTTGGGGTTCGCGCTCTGTCGCGCGCGGATTCGACAATGGAAACCGACGACGACCCCAGCGGAGCCTTCGGCGCCGCCTACAGTCTCGGAGTTGCCTACGACTGGTTTCCGTGGCGTCGCGCCGGCGACAGCGGGGGCTGGTCGGTGACCTTCTCGGCCCAGGCCCAGGTGTTGCCGGCGGGGGACGTGACCCGGGGCGTTGCGCTGTTCGGCGTGGGTTTGAGCTACTGGTCGGGGCTTTCCCGAAGTAAGCTCGACCTCCCTCTTGGAAGTGCGTTCGCGCGATGAGCCAGGACGACAAGACCCCGAACGCCGTGTCGAGCTCGAGCAGCAGTCGGCTGCCGATCATGGCTCGAACCTCCCCGGAAGACACCCGCGGACTCACCCCGAGCGACGATTTTCAGCGGCTGATGCCGGGCGGCAGCCTGCTTCTGTTTCTGTTGCTGCCGCCCCTGACGTCGTTCGTCTTCGACGAGGACTCGCTACACTGGACGCTGCAAGACGCTCTGCAGTCGACCGCGGGCTCGACGATTCCGTTCGTGTGCATTCCGGCCGCACTGTACGGCGCGTACCGCTGGTTCATGCCCGGCTTGCTCGTTCGGTTGCGAACCGACCGGCAGCGGGTTGCGCTGCACGTTGTGGCCTGCGCGTTGATATCGGGCACCGTCGCGCTGCTGGTCGCGCCCGTGTGCCGGGTGGTCAACCCGGAGATGGTGGCCAAAGGCGACCTCAAGTTCGCGATGATCTGCGTGGCGATTGGCCTGTTTCTCTGCGTCCCGACGGTGTTGCTGCAGTACTCGAAGAATCGAGAACAGCGGCTGCGCGCGGCGGAGGCCGCTCACCGAAAAGCCGTTCTGGAAGCCGAACTGCGCGCGCTGCAGTCGCGCACCAATCCACACTTCTTGTTCAACTCGCTCAACACGGTCGCGTCTCTCATCCCGGACGACCCGACCCTGGCGGAAGACACCCTCGTCAAGCTGAGCGACTTGTTTCGGTACGCGCTGGACAGTTCGCGCGCGAGCTGGGTCTCCCTCGAGCGCGAACTCGCCATGGTGGCCGACTACCTGGACGTGCAGGAGTTGCGCTTTGGCGCGCGGCTCGCCTGGGAGATCGACGTCGAGGCGGGAATCGATCCGGCGCAGGAGCGAATTCCCCCCCTCACGCTGCAGCCCCTCATCGAGAATTCGGTGCTGCACGGCGGTCAGGGGCGCGAGCCGCTGCGCGTGCTGGTATCGGTCGACCGGCTCGAGCCCGACGAAGCGCCCCACAGCTCGCTCGCGCGACCCGCCGCGAGCGGCATTCGTATTTCGATCACGGACGACGGCGCCGGCACGCCGGGCCCGCACGCAGGCAGCGGCACCAGCAGCGCGGATCTACGCCACCGGTTGTCGCTCGTGTACGGCCGCGACGATCTCCTGGAGTCGGGACCGCTCGAGGGCGGTGGCTATCGCGCGCGCGTCACCCTTCCAGGGTTGGAGCAGGGGGCTGTCGGTGACGCCTGAGCTGTTGCGACTGCTCGTTGTCGACGACGAGGAGCCGGCTCGCCGCCGTCTGGTGCGCCTGATTGCTGAGATCCCCGGGGTCGAAGTAGCCGGCGAAGCGCGCGACGGCGACGAGGCCCTGGACCACATCAAGACGTCCGCGCCGGACGCCCTGTTGCTCGACATTCACATGCCGGGGCTCGACGGAATGACCATTGCCCTCGAAAACCGCGGCGTCATTCCCGTGGTGTTCGTGACGGCGTACGACCAGCACGCGGTGGCGGCGTTCGACGCCGACGCGATTGACTACCTGGTCAAGCCCGTGTCGCGCGCGCGACTGCAGGAGGCCATCGGCCGTCTGCGCAAGCGACGGCAGACGGCACCGACCGCGAACGTCCTGCGCATGGTGAGCGAATTGGGCCAGCGGCAGGAGGCGGCGAGCGCTTGCCGCATCGCGGTGACCCAGGGCGGCACGGTGCGGCTGTTCGATGCCCGCCGGGTCGGCAGATTTTGGGCCGACGAGCGCTACACCGTGTTCCGCGCCGACGGCGAGGAGTTTCTGTCGGACGAGCCCCTAAACGCGTTGGAAGAGCGTCTGGGGCCGCACCGGTTCCTTCGCGTGCACCGCGGAGAACTCATCAACCTGGACATGGTAGTGGCGTTGCATAACGACGACGGCATCGCCGAGGTCGAGCTCGACGATGGGCAACGGGCTCGCGTGAGCCGCCGACAGGTTGGTGCCCTGCGCCGCGCGCTGGGCCTCAGCTCGTGAGGTCGTCGCGGGGCCGTCAGTCGACGACCCGGTAGCGCTTGCGCGCCTGGCGAGAAGTGGCGCAAGCGAAGTGCCACCACTCGGTGCCGATGGGGCGAAAGCCCCCCGCCTTCATGACCCTGCGGAGGAGGTGGCGATTGGCGACCTGGGCCCTGGTGAGTTGTCCGGAGCGAATCAGTTTGCGCTCGCGCCGCGGCTGCGAGCGCTCGTCGAACTGGTCGAAGGCCGTGCCCATGTCGAGAGCGACGCCCCGGTCATTGGCGAGGGTCAGATCGACGGCGCAGCCGTAGTTGTGCATGGACCGGCTCGTTCCGGTCGGGTCGCCGACGTACGGCTGTTTGGGCGTGCCGACGACCAGGCTCCACATGGACCGCTGGACCGAAAGCGGGCGCACGCAGTCGTAGACGAGCAGGCGGAGGTCCGGCCGCTCTTGCTCGAGGGAGCGGTCGGCGGCCGATAGCATGCGGGCCGCATCGCGGTTCAGGTAGCAGCGGTCGAGATCTCCATAGACATCGCGGCCGAGAAAGTTGTCGGTGGTCGAGTAGGCGAGGGCGACGCGAACTCTCGGGGCCACCGTCGCCAGATCGACGAGGTCGCCGCGCGCCGCCAGCCGCGTCGCGAGATCGAGCCCGCGGTCGTCGCCCCTGTCGTCGCCGGCGGCGGCAGGACGCCACGCGGCCGCGCACGCGAGTGCGACGGCGAGCGCGGTCGATGTGTGCCCCCGCGCTACCGACACGCAGGCAGCTCCGCGACCGAAAGGCGGTGGCGTTCGACCGTGGTGAACGTCGGCTCTCCGACGCGGGCGTACTCATTGGCGGCGTACACGTAGCGCAGCTCGACGTTCACGGGCTCGCCGGGCTCGCCGCCCAGTCGGCGCGGCGACACGCGAAACCGCCGGCGCGCGCCCGGAGCGATGGTCGAGTCCCAGGTCGTGATCTTGGTTCCGGTGGTGGGGTTGATCGCAAACCGGCGGCCGAAGAATCCCAGCCGAAGGCCGTCCGGGGCGGTCGATCGCCACACCTTGACCAGCAAGTGGCGGTGCACGTCCCCGGTCGGGACGTTGTGGCCAGCGCCTCGGTTTTCGACCGTCGATACGACAGCGCCGCGCTCGTCGCGGCACACGGTCAGGTGCAGGGCGCGGCGCAGCATGGCCGGGTCGTGGGAGCCCGGGTACGCGTGCCCGGCGCCGTCCGCAGCGTGACAGCCGCGGCAGTCGCCGGTGGCGCCCTGCTGTTCGGCGCGCCGGCGAAACTGAGCGACGGTGTCCTGCATGGGCTCGTCGGTGTAGTGGGACAGGGAGCCGTCTTCGCGGAAGGCGGGGAAATTGAACTGATGACAGCCGGCGCAAAACGCGGGACTGCCAAAGTCGCTCTGCGCGACGGTGTCGTGGGGCGAGCCCTCGCGGCGCGCGCGGGCGTGCATTCGGCCGTTGCGCACGTGGCAGGCTGCGCATGTCACGCCTTCGTCGGCAAAGCCGGAGTCGCCGGCGGCGGTCAGGCTCGCCTGCTGCAGCGCCAGCGGCACGTGGCAGTTGCGGCACCACTGCCGGGGCGTGCGTTCGTAGTCGTGGCGAAACAGGCCGTTGGTCCACGCTTGTGAGTGACGGCTCGTGCGCCACTGCGCGTATTCGTCCGCGTGGCACGCCCCGCAGGCCTCCGCGCGAATGTCGCCGGTTTTTCGGGCGCCCGTTTCGATGGGGGCGACGCCTTGCGAGAACAGCGCACTGGCCAGCAGAGCCACCAGAACCGGTGGGCTCCAGGTCATTTCGCAGCGCGCGCCACGTACTGAACCCGCTCGGCGCTGTAGCCGCCGAGCTGGGTAGCGCGGGCGACTACCTCAGAGCCGTCGACCTTGTCCCATTCGTACACGGTGGCGAGGTTGTCTTTGACGGAGAGCTCGAGCCGGCCGTCGCTGTCGAACACGAGCAACTGCCAGTGCCCGGCCGAGAACTCGCCGTCGCGCTCTTCGAAGGTGCCGCACTCGACCACCAGCAGCTCGCGCATCATGGTCGAGCCGCCGTCGGTGGACGAGCGAGCGGTCTGGGGCGTCCACGCGTACTGGTAGGTCTTGTCGAGGCCGCGACGGCACTTGCGCGGCTTGGCGGCAATGGCGTCGAGGGGAGTGGTGTCTTTGAGCTCGATGAACACCCGGTTGAGGTAGACGGAGTTGAAGTAGCCGACCTCTCGGGCGATGGGCGTGTCCATGGCCCAGCTGCCGTCGCTAAAGATGGATTCGTAGGCCGACGGCACGAACACGTTGTCGACCGGGGGGATGGTCCGGCGGTCTTGGCTCTTGATGCGCACGTGACCCCAGTCGGCGAATTGTTTGTCGATGGCGGCTCGGGCGCGGGCGACCGCGTCTTTGTGCTCAGGCATCTGCTTGCCGAGGGCATCCACGGCGGCCCGCGCGTAGCAGAACCGGTCGTCCGAATCGCGGCAGGCCTTGTTGAGTTTGTCGGCCTTCTCGGCCTTGCGCTCGTAGCCGGCGGCGATCGGCAGCTTTTTGGCCGCGGAGGACTTAAAGAGGCTTGCCGCTCGGAGTCGCTGCTTCTTCCACTGCAGCAGGCGCTTTTTCTTGCCGCGCTCGAAGCTGGGGTTGTCGGGCACGGTCGACGTCGCGTAAATCTGCAGGTCGCTAACGCACAGGTCGGCGTAGCGGCTGCCGTCGTAGGTGGCCGTGAACAGGAGCTCCACGCCGGCCACTTGCTGAGCCGGAATGTCGATCACGACGTCCTGCCAACCCCACTTGTCTTCCAGCGTCTTTTTGTAGACCTGGCCCGAGGGCAACACCTTGATGGCGACTTCCTTACCGCGGGCGTTGCGCCCAAACAGCCGTTTGCTCTTTTGGTAGCCGTTGCGCAGTCGCAGGCGCAGTTTGCTCGTCTCGTCGAGCTCGGTGAAGGCTAGCTTGAGCCACTCGCCGCTGCCGTGGCCCTCGGCTCCCTCCGTCCACGCGGTCTTGGGGTCGTCGTCGCCGACGTAGTTCGGGTGGTAGTTTTCCTGGAATCGGTTCCAATCGTTGGAAAGGTAGGAACTGGCGGCAAACGTGTCGGCGTAGAGGCGCCGTTCGTATGCCTTTGCACCGGCATCGGTGGCGGCGCGAGTTTGAGCCTGCGCGGTGGCCGGTACCAAAAAGCACGCCGCGATCAAAATCCCCCCAGAGGTGCGCATGTCCCTGGATTGTACGCGCGCGGTCTCGGGTTTATTCGCCGTTTTCGTCGAGACAGCGCCGCTACACTTCACGCGGCTCGGTAGCCGGGTTACTCGGGCGCGTCGCCGCTCGGGGACAGCTCTTCGATGATGCTCGGCAAGTCGCGGACTTCGACCGAGTCCGGCGCGTTTCGGCGCAGCATGAAGGCGCATGTGCCACACGACGTGACGACGGTTCCACCACCCTTGCGGGCAATCTCCGCCAGCCGTCGCTTCGACATCGCGTCCGCCGTACGCGGCATGGTCTTCGGCAGCACTCCCGCGCCGCCGCAGCACTCGCTGTCGGTCCCCGACCAGGCGAACTCGCGCACCTCGGCCACCCGCGACAGGGCGCGGCGGGGCTGATCGACCACGCCGACGTGACGGGCCAGGTAACACGGGTCGTGGTAGTAGACTGGCTTTCGGTCTTCGGCGGGGGCGATGCGATCGGCCTGCTGGGCCAGGTACTCGGCCAGGTGGAGAACCTCCGGGCGCACCGTGATGCCCTCGGCCGGATAGAGGGTGCGCATGGCGCTCGCGCAGGCCGAGCAGTTGAGCACCACGGTCTTGAACCGCTCGACCTCGGCCGCCACCTTGCCGGCGTGCCAGCGGAACATGTCGGGGTAGCCCGCGGCGAGCAGCGGATAGCCCGCGCACACGTTGTGGGCGTCGACCACCCGAACGTGCTCGGCGCCGACGCGGCGAAACAGCGACAGGGTGCTGGCGATGTCGTCGCGGCTCTTGTCGACCATGTCGCAGCCCGGCCAAAAGCCGACGTTGGCGTCGGACGAAAACGATTCGGCGGGGACGGCATCGCGCAGCTGTTTGACCAGTCGGGCATCGCGGTTGCGAAACCGATCCGGGTATTCGGCCAGCGCGGGGTGGCCGTGGCCGCGGGCGGTGGCTTCGGCGCGCCCGGCGAACAACACCGAGGCCGGTTCGTTGCCGTGCTTGCAGTAGACGGTGCACTGACGGCAGCCCGTGCACGCCCAGATGGGCGCGCTGCTGGCCGCGTCCCAGGTCGCCGCGCCCTTTCGGATCTGGTTGAGGCGCGCCATTTTGGCCTGCGGAATGTGCGGCTCGAGGCCGTCCGTGGTCGAAACGGGGCAGGCGTGCCGACACATCTTGGGGCAATAGGTGCAGTACTCGAGTTGAGTCACCACATTGAGGGACGCGGAGCGGGTCGCCACAGCACAGCCACTATACCATCGCGCCCATGAGCACTCGGGACGTCACTCTCGGAACCCTCGCCGCCCACGCCGGGCGCCTCCCGGCCGAGCGCCTCGGCCCGACCGGCGGCACGCCCCATATCGACCCGCTGGTGCAGACCTCGGTCTACGACTTTGCGACCATTGGCCAGTCGGTGCCGGCCATGGACGGCGACGGCATGGTGTACGCCCGCCACGGTTTGCCCAACGAAGAGCAGCTCGGCGCCGCGGTGGCTCGACTCGAAGGGGGCGAGGCCGGCCTGGCCACCAACTCCGGCATGAGCGCGGCGGTCGCGCTGGCGCTGGGGCTATGCAGCCAGGGCGATCGCCTCGTCGTGCAGCGAGACTCGTACGGCGGCACCACGGCGCTGCTCAAGCACGACCTCGCCCGCTTTGGCATCGGCGTCGCGATCGTCGACGCCTACGACCACGAGGCGGTCAAGGCCGCGCTGGCCGCTGGCGCGAAAGCGCTGCTGGTCGAGTCGATCTCCAACCCGCTGATGAAGACCGTCGACCTCGAGGGGCTGGCGGGGCTTTGCAAAGGCGCGGGGGCGCAGCTGGTCGTCGACAACACCTTTGCGACGCCGATCGCGTGTCGCCCTCTCGAGCGCGGCGCCGACCTGGTGTGGCACTCGGTTACCAAGTTCATCGGCGGTCACCACGACCTGTGCGCCGGCGCCATCGTCGGCAGCCGCGAGCTCGTCGGCGCGGTCGAGCCGGTCGCCCGCCGCATGGGCCTGCGCGCCGCCCCGTTCGAGGCGTGGCTTGCGGTGCGCGGCGTTCGCAGCCTTGAAGTGCGCATGCGCCGGGCCATCGCCAACGCCGCCGACATCGGCCGACGCCTGCGGGACCACGCCGCGGTCAAGGCCGTCTACGAGGCGGCCGATTGCGCACTGGTGTCGTTCGATACGGGCAGCCGTGCCGCCGCCGAGGCGCTGGTCGAGCGCTGCCAGCTCATCACGCTGACGCCGTCGCTCGGCGGTACGACCACGACGTTCTCGCATCCGGCTACGTCGTCGCACAAAGCCCTGTCCGAGGCCGAGCGGGCCGAGAGCGGCATCACCGAGGGGCTGCTTCGTCTGTCTCTGGGCCTCGAGCCGGCCGACGATATCTGGCGCGACCTCGAGCGCGGCCTCGGGTAGCCGGCGGGGCGAACCGGTGCCGCCGGCTCGTCATCGCGAGGCGGCGACACCGTCGCCCGGCAGGGCTTTGCCCGGGCTTCGAACGAGGGGCTACGGCAGGCCGGGAAACCCCGGGCCGCCGCCGGGCAGCCGCGGTCCGGGGCCGGGCCACGGGGTTGGCGAAGGGCCGGGAAACGGTCCGGGGCCGGGCAGCGGTTTCGGCACGTCGGGCAGAGGCAGATCCGGAACGCACTGGTCCGGGTCGACCGGTTGTTCGGCCGGGCCGCATCCCGGAGGCGCGGGCCGCCCACCGCCGCCACCCGTACCGGGGGCGGCCGGGTCGCATGCGCACGAGACCGCACCTTCGACCGAGCCAACCGCGCGCGCTCCGGGGCTCGTGGCCGGGCATTGAATGGTGGCGTCGCACCACAGGTCGAGCTGTTCCATGGCACTCGGTCCGTAGTCTTCCCGGACGTGCTCGACGCACTCGGGGCGAATCCCGCCGACCGGATCGTGGGGGTTCACGAGGCAGCGCACGCGCTCGGACCAGCCGGGGTTGTAGCAGCCGAAGCCCATCGCGTTGGCGAGCTGCGGCCCGACACCGCCCATCTCGCAGGCGCAGTAGGCGATGGGATCGAGTCCATTGATGGCACCCGAAGGGCCGGCGATTCCGCGGCCAAGGCCGCCAAACGCTCCGCCGGCGGCGTCGAACGGCACGCAGTCGAGGCTGCCCCAGACAGCCTTGAGCAGGCGTACGGGCGCGAGCACGATGCCCCAGAAGACCTGCGACGGGGTCGTTGGGGTTTGCACGACCGTGCGCGTTGGGCTTTCGACGGCGTTGAGGACCACCGAGCCATAGCCGCCCGGGCGGTCGCCGTCGTGCTCGAACGCCATGGTTTGGGTGGTCGTGCGGCCCTCGTCATTGCGCCGCTGGGTGATCGCCACGTGATAGTCACCATCGTCGGAGGTGTGGCGGTAGTTGATGCTTCGGCACTGGCCCGAACCGTTTTCGCAGGGTTCCCACTCTTTTTCTTCGAGGGCCCGCTTGGCCGACGCTACGGCGTCCTGTACGTCGGGCTCGTCGTCGAGGGATTCGACGAGCGAGTCGATGCCGTCGCCGACGGGGCTTTCGCAGTCTTCATGGGCATCGGCCATGTCCGCCAGGCACTCGCTAAGGCTCCGTCCCATTGCGCCGAGACTTTGACCGCCGCCAGCGGTGGGCAACGTTGGGCAGGTACCGAACGAGGTCTCGATTGGAGTGATCGGCTGGCCGGCGGTGAGGCCGGGGATCGACGGGGTTTGCGGAAAGCGGGCCAGCGCCGACGGAGCTCGCGCCTCGCGACTCGAAAAGCACGGGTTGGCGAGTTCTCGAAGGTGCCAGGCCAGCGCGTGCTCACGGAACAGCGCTGCGCGTTCAATCGAGACGCTCATGTCATCGGCGAGACGTTCGTCGATGGCCCGGTTCACCCGGTCGATGCGCGCGAGAGCGGCCGCAGCTGGGGCGCCGTATCTGCGGAGGGAGCAGGTTTCGTCCGTGAGCCGAGCGAGGGCGTCTGCGTGTTCCGCGCGTTCGCTGGCGGTGGCGCCGAGCCCGCGCAGCGCATCGGACATGCGCGGCCACCAGGCTTGACGAAACTGCAGGCCATTGCACTCGACGACGGTCGCGAGGGTCTCGGGCGAAACGACCGCGATCGGTGGCAGCGGAACGGGGAGTGGAGGCGGGAGCGGTATCCGAGGGATGGAGCGCGGTATCTTCGGACCGAAGATGGCTTGCCCGCGCTGGTTTGCGGGGCTGCTTTGGTCGGCGGTCTGGCAGCCGGACAGTGCGGCAGCGGCAGCGATGGTGGCGAACATCGCGACGAGCATGCGCTGTCGCAGCTCACGTGCGGGGAAGTGGGTCATGGGCCTTGTTGTGGCCTGCCGCTTCGCGCCGCACCATTCGCACGATCATGTAAATCGTGCGGCCCGCCGGGACACGAGAGTGGATTCTTCAACGGGTGGCGCCGCCTTGGGCGCGTTTGCGGGACGCGCGGCTTACGGCGCGTAGCTGCAGAACCGACCGGTTTTGACGGCTCGCTCGAAGTGCCGGCCGAGGCCCGGGTCGAGCTCGGCGATGCGCCGCAAGGCGTCGCGGATGCGGCGCTGGACGTTGACGCGCGCGCGCTCGACGTTTTGTCCGGTGCGGCGCGGGCCGCGCAGGCCCACGGCTCGCGACAGCTCCGAGGTCAAAAACTCGAGCTCGGAACGCACCCGTTCGGCCCGGCCTAGGTCGCCGTTGGCCTCGGCCTCGTCGAGCTCCTCCCGCAGGTCGCGGGCGCGGCTCCGGTACGCGGCGACCGCCTGCTCGTCCACAACGGGGCCCGCGTCGCCGACGTCAATCGCGCCCTCCGGCGCATCGGCAGCGACGAGGTCGAGCACGTGATGCGACTCACCGGGAGCGCGAACCAGATGGGACAGAAACAGAAGGCCCTTGCTCGCCCGGGCGCGCACGGCCACGTCGCCGAGCTCGATGAGCCACACGTCACCGTCGCGGTTCATCGACGCGGTGGCCGCGGGGCTGTCGTCGACGGCAGTCGGTGGAATCACCGGCGCCGAAACGGGGGTTGCCGGGGCCAGGGCGTTGGCCAGTTGCGCGGCCCGCGTCGCCACACCGGCCATGTCGAGCTCGGCCGCGACGCGCTGGGAATACTCGATCAGCTCGCGAGCTCGCTCGCTCGAGCCGGCGCCACACTCGCTGTGCAGGCGACCGTAGTCGAGGGCGAGCCAGGCTGCCGTGGGGGCGCCGTCCAGGCGCCGGGCGGCGAGGATGCCCGCTTCGAGGTGCCGGGCAGCCTCTTCGGGGGCGCCCATGGTTTCGCGGGCAAGCGCGATCGAGTACTGCACCGGCTCGTCCCACGTCATGCCGGCGACCCCGCGGCTTACGAAGTTCGTTTCCGCGCCCGCGGTCTTCGCAACGAGGACAGCGGCCAGGTTCCGGTCGCTCCGGGCATGGGCGAGCTCCGCCAGATCGCCGAGGGCGGTGCGGTCGCCAAACTGCAAGGTCGCGGACAGAGCCTCCGCGAGCTGGGTTGGGCCCGCGGTGCGCCCGGCGAGCTGTTCGGCGGCCGCGGCGGCCACGGTGCCGACGAAGTCGACGGGCGTGTCGGCGAACAGGCCGCGAAGCTCGGGCACGAGCGCCGCCAGCTCGTCGGTACGGCCGGTGAGTCGATACAGCCGCAGGCGCTGGTAGGTCGACGTCTGTCGGGCGCTGGCGTCGCCCGCCCGGCGGCCCGCCTCCGCGGCCTGGCCCATGAGGGTCTCGGCGGCCGCAAAATCGCCCACCCACAGGGCGCGGGTCGCGCGCAAGGCGAGGGCACGCCACCGATAAGCGTCGTGGTCGAAACGCTCGGCCGCGGCGGTGAGCTCGCGAATGGCCGCTTCGGCGGCCGGGCGGTTGCCCAGCTCGAATTCGTTCATCGCCAGGCGCAAAGCAGCGCGATAGACGTCGGCATTGGCTCCGCGCCGTCGGGCGAGGGCGAGGTGTTCCCGGTTTGCGTCGATCCGGTCCGCGGGCGGAGTCACGTCCACGAAGGCGGAACACCCGGTTCGCAGCACTTCGAGAAGGGTGGCGTCGTCGCCAACCGAGCGCGCCATGGCGATGGCCTTGCGCGCGAGCGCCACCGGAATCGCCGGGTCGGTGGCTGGCTGAACGGCCGCGGCGTGGCGGGCGAGCACCCGGGCGCGCAGGGGGGACTCGGTGTCGCCCAGGCCGCGATTCGCCTCTTCGAGCAACGCCACGAGGTCGGTGTCGACGCGCGCGTGCCGCAGCACCGACCCCAGCCCGAGACCGACCGCCGCGAGCAAGTCGACGCGTCCGAGGGCGCGAGCGCCGGCCGCGGCCGCCATGCAGGCCCGGCGGCCCGCTTCGTGGTTACCGGCGCGGATCAGCGCTTCGCCGAGCTCGGTGCGCAGCTCGACGCCCGCGGCCTGGGCATCGTCGTCCACGAGCTCGAGCCCTGTCTGTAGAAACGCGGCCGCTTCGTCGAACGCGAGAAGCCCGACGGCCTCGTTGGCGGCGCGCCGCAAAGCGGCGACGGCGCGGTTGCGATACTCGCCGCCGGCGGCCTGCCAGTGGTGGGCGATGGTGGACCACGCTCCGCCGGCTCGTTCGAGTAGCTCGGCGGCCGCTCGTTGCAGTGACTCCCGGCGCGGCTCGTCCAGCTCGCCAAGTGCGACCTCGCGAATGAGCATGTGGGAAAAGCGAGGCGGCACCGCCGAGAGCAGGCCGGCGCGTGTGGCTTCAGCCGTGAGCTCCTGGGCGGCGGCGGGCTCGACGTCGGCCAGTGCAGCGGCCCGCGCGACGTCGACGTCGCGACCGAGGACCGCGGCCACCTGAAGAAAGTACCGGCACGGCGCGCTCACGGCGGTCAGGTGTTCTCGAATTGCCGAACGCATGGTCGCCGGGATTGCCAGGGCTTGCTGCGATTGCTGTGCGCCGGGTTGCTGCCGCAGCAGTCGCACGAGCTCGGCGAGAAACAGCGGGTGTCCCTCGGTTCGCTCGAAGATGCCGTCCACGAGTGCCGATGGAGCGTCGGCGAGAGCGCTTTGCAAGTAGTCGGCAACCGCTGGCCGATCGAGGCGACCCAGCCCGATGCTCCTGGCGCTCCGAGCCACCTGATGAAAGAGCGGCGCGTCGCCCCCGGCGGTCCGGCTGGGGTCGCGGGCCGTGCCGATGAGCAGCAGGCCGGCGCCGCGGGCCGGGTGGGACAGAAAGTCGAGGAGCATCAAAGAAGACGCGTCGGCACAGTGCAGATCCTCGACCGCGATCAGGCGAGGCTGCGCTCGCGTCGCCTCGAGCAAGAAGGCCGCCACTGCGTCGAAAAGCTCGAACCGGGCCCGCTCCGGGTGCGCCGGGGCGGAGGTCTCCTCGTTCGAGGGCGACAGCAGCTGCTGTATCGGCGTCGGAAGGGCCCGGTCGGGACGCACCAGCGAGCGCAGGATTTGAATCCACGGCCAGTACGCGGGGGCGCCGCCGGATTCCCAGCAGCGGCCCCAGTGGGACGAAACCCCCTCGCTCTGAGCGTCGGCGGCGATCTCCTCGAGCAGGCGGCTCTTGCCGATGCCCGCTTCGCCGGTGACGAGCCAGAGTCCACCGCTGCCGCGCGCGGCTGCTCGGCTTGCCGCGCGCAGGTCGCGCAGCTCGTCGGCACGGCCGACGAACGAAAGCAATCCGGCACCCACGGCCGCAGTGTTGCAGAGTCGCTGCGACGCAGCCAGACCGATGCTCACGAGGATTGCCGGCGGCCGTGACGCCAGGTTGTGTTCGCGGGGGCGTAGTTGTGGCGCACCGCGACGACCTGAAAGCCACACCGCACCATGTTCCGATACGAGTGTTGCGGGTCTCCAGGGGCGGCTTCCCCGGTTTCGGTTGTCATCCATCGACACCCGAGATCCATGGCCATGCGAACCCGCTCGGCCATGACGGCGCCCTGAGCACCCCGCTGGCGATGTTCGGGGGCCGTGGCTCCTCCGGCCAGATAGCCGACTCCCCGGGCGACGTACAGCAGCCCCACCGAGGCGACTTCGCCGCCGGCGCGAGCGACCGTGATGTGCCACTTCGGTCGGTCGGCGAGGGCGGCGATCGCGGGAGCGAAGGCATCGGGCAGGTCGAAGGCGCGCGCGTAGATAAGCCCCGCGGCGGCGAGGTCGTCGGGGCGGGCCTTTTCCACGGTCAGGTCGGTCGAGACCGTGGGATTGGGGCCGCGGGCGCGCGCCAGCTTGACCCACGCCCGCGGGTATCGCTCGAGGCCGGCAAAACGCGCGGCCTCAGCGTCGAGGGTCTCCGTGTACACATGCACGAAGAAGCGGTCGACTCCGCGGTCTTTGTAAAGCGCGGTCACGCGGGCGAGCTCTTCCGGGTCGGAAGTGGCGCCGATGACTCGGTTGAGCAGAATGCCGCCAGCCCGGCAAACGAGGGCGGTCGCCGGCCCAACGGTGTGCACTTCGAGCCCGAGGCTGGCGCGAACGGTGGCCGGGGCGGAGGTCAGGAGGTCGGCCCAGGCGGCCGCCTCGACGGAGTCTGCAATGTCGCAAGTCGCGGTCATGCCCCCGAGGCGTGACCCCGGTTGGAACAGTGTTCCGGACCCCGATCCGGCGGTCCCGGCACGTCGTTCCGCCGGGAGTCACGCGGTCGACATGTGCGCGGCTCTTCGGCCTGTTGCGTCGCGCTCGCTGGCCTAAACCATCAACGATTTAGAAGGATTACTTGCCGTGAACAGCCCCATTGAAGCCGAGTCCACTCTCCTTTCGTGCGCCGGCACCGAAACCTATTTGCAGTTCGTTCAACAGTTCCCCCTGCGCGACTTCTGCGCCTTCGAGTTGTTCGAGGACCCGGCCGCACTGGCGGAGTTCGAGCGCGGGTTTCTGGCGCCCATCGCCGCCGCCGCAGCGCACGGTGGGCATGCGCTGCTGGTCGATGCGCTCGCCTGGCGGGCCCACCCCGACTACGTCGAACGCCTGGGATACGGGCCCGCCGACCTCGAGCGATTGAACCGAAAGGCGGTGGAGTGCGCCCGGGCGTTCGCTCGCCGAGCCAGGCAGGCGGCCCTGAGCCGGGGCACGTCGCCCGGGGCTATCTACATCGGCGGCGATCTCGGGCCGCGCGGGGATGGCTATCAGCTTTCGGGGGAGCCCATGACGGAGGCCGCGGCCGCCCGGTATCACCGCCAGCAACTCACCGTGCTCGCCGAGGCCGGCGTGGACGTCGTCAATGCGCTCACCATGACGAGCGTTGCCGAGACCGTGGGGATCGTTCGCGCCGCTACCGGGCTGGGACTGCCGGTGATCGTCTCGCCCACCATTGAAACCGATGGCACCACCCCCGACGGGCTCGCCCTCGGCGAGTTCATCGAGCGCGTGGAAGAGGCCACCGGCGACGCGCCCCTGTACTACATGGTCAACTGCGCGCACCCGACCCATCTCGAGCCGACCTTGCGAGCGGGTCGGGACGCCGGCGCCGCGTGGCTGCATCGGTTTCGCGGGTTTCGCGCCAATGCGTCGGCCCTGAGCCACGAGGAACTCGACAACTGCGACACCCTCGACCGCGGAGACCCGCAGGCGTTGGCCCGGGCCATGGCGCAGCTCGCCCGCGACTACGACCTGTCCCTGCTCGGCGGCTGTTGCGGGACGGATGCCGAACACATTGCCGCACTGGCGGCGGAGCTTCGCACCGCGGACGCGGACGCGGGCCGGCTCGGCGCGTAGTGACCTGGAACAGGTCCTGTTGGGAAGTGTCCGCGGCCCATCCGCGTGACGGCCGCTAGGTATCGATGAGCGCGGCCGGGTTCATGATGCCGTGCGGGTCGAGGCGTTCGCGCATGGCCGCCAGGTACGGGTCGACCTCTTTTTGCGAATGGCCGAGCAGGGCGGCGCCGGCCTTGGCGGCCGCTTCCGTGGCGGCGTCGATGGCGGACTCGAGGGCGTCGCCGGCCAGGGGCTGGCCTAGGTCGTCGGTCAGCGTAAAGAACAGCACCGCGCCGTCGGCGTCGAAGCGCGAGATGTGGGCGCGCGCTCGCGCGCCGGCCAGGTTGGCCGCGTCGCGCACGGCTTCGTAGATGGGCAGTTGCTGACTTGGCGTGGCCGCCATCTGCAAGGTCGGCGCTGGCGCCGCCGATGGTTCGTTCGTGCCGGTGCGCTGGCGCCACCACTGGTCGGCCGGATCCGCGCCGAGTCCGCTTCCGCCCATGGCGGTGGCGGCGCTGGCGACCAGGTCGCGATCGACCACGGCGAGGTCGGTGGGGCCCGCCGTGGCCACGACCAGCACCGCCTGGTCCGGATCGCAGATGGCGTCGCCAAAGTGAGCCAGGGCTTCTTCTGCGTCGTACACGCGCATGCCGGCGGGCCGGGCGTCTTCGCGCAGCGCCAGGTGAACCGCCGAGAGCGCCGCCGATACCGAGGGCAACGCGTGGGCGTCGAGCAGGCGCGACTCGGGCCGCCGGTGGATGCGCAGCACCACCGAGGTGACGAAACCGATGGTGCCTTCGCTGCCGCACAGGGCGCGGCCCAGGTCGGGGCCGCTGGCGCGCCGCGGCGCGACGCGGGTGTGAATGGCGCGGCCGTCGGCCAGCACGGCCGACACGCCGAGCACGGCATCTTCGAAGAAGCCGTGCCGGGGCGAGGACTTGCCCGGGGTGCGCACGCTCACCAGACCGCCCATGGTGGCGTTGAGGGCGCCGGGCGGATAGTCGCCAATGGAAAGTCCGCGGGGAGCGAGCACGCGCTCGAGCTCCTGGGCGGTGACGCCGGCCTGGACGTGGGCGACCAGCGAGGTCTCGTCGAGGTGCAGCACGTGGTTCATGCGGCGGCTGTCGATGAACAGGCACGGCCGATTGCGAAGTTCGCCCACGCGCGGGGCCCGGGCCACGTTGCCCAGGGGAATGACGCACACCCGCGTTTCGCTGGCGAGGCGAATGAGCTCGGACACCTCGGCCGCCGACCCCGCCCGCACCCACCACGCCGGGGCGTCACCGGGTTCGAGGGCAATGCCGAGCTCGGCGAGCTGGCGGCGCGAGCTGCCGACGTACCCCTCGCCAGAGATGGCGGCGAGTCGCGCCGTGACGTCGTCGCGATTGACCGAGTTGCTCACGCCTGCCACCGCCGTCGTGCGGGCAGGCCGAGCTTGCCGGGATTCATGATGTTGTCGGGGTCGAAGGTGTGCTTAACCGCGCGCAGAATCTCCATGGCCTCGCGGTGTTCGCCGCGCATAGCGTGGGCCTTGAGCAGGCCGACGCCGTGGTGATGGCTGATGGTGCCGCCGCTGCGCGACACCGCCGCCATGCCGTCGCGCCAGATGGCGTCGTAGATCTTCTCCGCCTCGGCCCGGGTGTCGCCCTGACCGGCGAAGGAAAAGTAAATCGAGCAACCCTCTTCGTAGGCGTGGGAAAAGTGGGCCATGACGAACGCGTGGCGGCCGATGGCCTCGCGCACCGCTTCGTACATGTCCATCAGGCGCTCCCAGGTGGAAGCGACTTCCATGGTGTCGACGAACGCTCCGTTGGCGAACACCTTGGACATGTTGTACGAGACCGAGTACCGGTTTTCGAGCCAGTGTAGGCCGGGTTCTTCGCCGATGTTCTTGCCGCCGGCGCGCTCGAGCTCGGCGAACACCACCCGCGCCTCGACCTCGGTGCGAATGCGCGCGCCTTCGCAGCCGACGATGAGCAAGCAGCCCTTGCGCGAGATGCGCTCGCTCACGGTGTTGAGCACCGAGTTGAACGCGCGCGGTCGCGATAGGGCGGCAGACAGAGCCGCGCGGCCGAGGCCGCCGCGGTCGCTGCCGGACAGCAGCGTGCCGGCGACGCGCCGCAAAAAGCCCGGGTCGCGCTCGGTGGCCGCGGGCGCCAGGGACGGCAGGGCTCCGGAGCCGGGCGCGGGGACCGGGGCGTAGCGGCTGGGGTCGAGGGACTCGCCGGGGTCCGATTCGCGATTGCCGAAAACGTGGACCAGCGTATCGACCTCGTCGTAGAGGCGGACCACGGCGGGTTTGAGTCCGCGCTGCATCACGCGGCGGATTGCCTCGACCCCGGCGGTCGCGTCCTCGAACTCGAACCCCCGCAGCACGCGCAGGGCGGGCGCCAGGTGAACGCGCAGGCGCGCCGACGTAATGACGCCGAGGGTTCCCTCGCTGCCGACCAAAAGCTGGGTCCAGTTCGGCCCGGCGGCGGCGCGGGCCAGGTCTTCGGTGTGAATGACTTCGCCGCGACCGGTGACGACCGTGAGGCCGGCAACCATGTCCTCGATCTTGCCGTACTTGGTGGACATCTGCCCCGCCGCCCGGCACGCCAGCCACCCGCCGACGGTCGAGCAGTAGATCGACGACGGAAAGTGCCCGAGGGTGTAGCCCTTGTGCTGCAGGGCGCGCTCGAAGCGCTCGCCGTTGATGCCGGCTTCGACATCGACCGTCATTTCCTCGCGGTCGACGCCGCCCAGCGACGTCATGCGCTTGAGGTCGAGGGTGATGCCGCCGGACACCGGCACCGCGCCGCCGCACACCCCCGAGCCGCCGCCGTACGGGACCAGCGGTATGCCGCGCTCCCGGGCCAGCCGCACGATTGCGGCGATTTCTCGGGCCGTCTCCGGCCAGACCACGAAGTGCGGGGGATGCTGGGCGCTGGCGCCGTCGCGCACGGCAAACAGCAGTCGCGGCCACATATCGCGGGAATAGGTGTCCAGGTCGGCGTCGGCGCGAGACAGCCGCCGCTCGCCGACGATGCCCGCGAGCTCCTTACCGATCGAGTCCAGACCTTCCACAGGTCCTCAAAGGTACTGGCCGGGAGGCGGCCGGCGCAAGGCGCGGTCGTGTTACACCCGCGCCATGAGCGAGGTTGTGAGCGTAGAGCGAATCGCCCGAGCCGCCGTCCTGGGCGCCGGGACCATGGGGCACGGGATCGCGCAGGTATTGGCCGCGTGCGGGGTGCGGGTCGCCATGCGGGACATCGATCAGGCCGCGGTCGAGCGCGGCCTCGAGCGCATTCGCGGAAACCTCGACAAGGGCATCGCCCGCGGCAAGGTGACCGAGGAGCAGCGGGCGGCCACTCTCGAGCGGCTGAGCGTGACCACCGATGTCGCCGAGGCGGTCGCCAACGCCGACGTCGTCATCGAGGCCGCCCCCGAGATTCTCGACCTCAAGGCCGAGATCTTTCGCGACGTCGAAAAAGCGGCCCCGCCGGCGGCGCTTCTGGCGACCAACACCAGCTCGCTGTCCATTGCGTCGATCGCGTCGGCGCTTGCCAGTCCGGGGCGCCTGGTGGGCATGCACTTTTTCAACCCGGTGTTCATCATGAAGCTGGTGGAGGTGGTGCATCACACCGACAGCGATCCCGACTCGGTCGAGGCGGCGCGCGCGCTGGCCGAGCGCATGGGCAAAACGCCCATCGTCGTTCGCGATGCCCCGGGATTTGCCTCGAGCCGGCTCGGCCTGGTCATTGGCCTCGAGGCCATGCGCATGGTCGAGCAAAAGGTCGCCTCGCCGGCCGACATCGACCGGGCGATGACCCTCGGCTACGCCCACCCGATGGGCCCCCTGGAGCTCACGGATCTGGTTGGCCTCGACGTGCGCCTGGCGATTGCCGAGTACCTCGAAAAGGAGATTGGCCCCGGGTTCGCGCCGCCGGCCATCCTGCGCGACATGGTCGCCGCCGGAAAGCTCGGCAAGAAGTCGGGCCAGGGCTTTTACACCTGGGAGAACGGCAAAGCCGTCAAGTAGGGCGCCTGGCGACCGCGGCTAGATATTGTTGTTGCGCAGGCGGGCGAGGTTGAGCAGCGCGGCGCGGGCCCAGGCGCGCTGTTCCCGGTCGCCGTGAAGTGCCTGCTGGATCAGCTGGCTGATCTCTGGTGGGAACAGCGGGATGGGATCGAGCGGTTCGTCGTCCTTGCGAACTTCGAAGTGCAGGTGTGGTCCGGTGGACCGCCCGGTGGTGCCGACGCCGCCCACGACGTCGCCGGGGACGACGCGCTGGCCGCGCTTGACCTCAATGCGCTGCAGGTGCGCGTAGCGAGTTGTCCATCCGCCGCCGTGGTCGATGATCACCAGCTTGCCGTACGCGCCCTTGCGGCGAGCGAGCTTGACCACGCCCGCGGCGGCCGCAAATACCGGGGTGCGGCGGGCCGCGCCAAAGTCGAGGCCGTTGTGCTGCCGGCGCCGGCGCGGGCGAATGGGATCCCGTCGCTTGCCGAAGCCCGACGACGGACTGCCGAGCACCGGCAGCGCGCGCAGCTCCAGCGGGCCCGCCCAGGGGTCGAGCAGCGGTTTCGAGTCGGGCTCGGCGACGAGGGCGGCCTCGGGCAGGGCTTCGTCCGCGTCGGTGAGTGCGGGGGCACCGAGCGCGATCACGAGCACGTAGGCGTGTATGTGGCGGGGTTGTCGCAACGTCGGCGCGGTTTACGAAAGCAAGTCCCCCCCGTCAACCCTCAAGTCGACAGTGACCGAAAACCGAATACTGGGACAAAACTGCCTCTGTGAGCCGTTTTCGCGCGTTTACGGTTTCGGTCATGACGGTGACCACACCCGTTGCGTGCACGCTGTCGGGCGGGTTTTGAGCGCTGCTCATCGTGGGTTCGGCGACTTGCGCGCACGTTTGCGGTCCCACTAACGTGCTTTTCATGGCCAAAGGTGACGATGCGCTGCGCTACCACGTGGAAGGACGCCCCGGAAAGATCGAGGTCGTTCCGACGAAGAAACTGGTGACCCAGCGCGACCTCGCGCTCGCGTACTCGCCGGGCGTTGCCAGACCTTGCCTGGAGATCGAAAAGGATCCGGAAAAGAGCTGGGACTACACGGCGCGCGGCAACCTCGTGGCCGTTATCTCCAACGGCACCGCCGTGCTCGGCCTGGGCGATATCGGCGCGCTGGCGTCGAAGCCGGTGATGGAGGGCAAGGGGTGCCTGTTCAAGAAGTTCGCCGACATCGACGTGTTCGATCTCGAGGTCGACGAGACCGACGTGGACAAGTTCTGCGACGTGGTCGCCGCCCTCGAACCGACCTTCGGCGGCGTCAACCTCGAAGACATCGCTGCGCCGGCGTCGTTTGAAGTGGAAGAAAAGCTCAAGCGCCGAATGAACATTCCGGTGTTTCACGACGACCAGCACGGCACCGCGATTATTTCGGGCGCCGCGTTGCTCAACGCCTGCGAGCTAACCGGGCGCGACCTGGCGGCGATTCGCGTGGTCGTGTCGGGAGCCGGGGCCTCGGCCATCGCGTGCGCAACGTTCTTCGTCGAGCTCGGGGTCACCCGCGACAACATCATCCTGTGCGACTCGAAGGGCCCGATCTACGACGGCCGGGACCACGTCAACGAGTACAAGGCGCGCTTTGCCGGGCCGGATACCGGCGCGCGCACCCTCGAAGAGGCGTTGAAGGGGGCGGACGTGTTCCTGGGGCTTTCACGCGGCGGTCTGGTCAACGGCGACATGGTGCGGTCGATGGCGGACAAGCCGATCGTCTTCGCCCTCGCCAACCCCGACCCCGAGATCCCGTACCCCGAAGCCGTGGCGGCCAAAGAAGGCGTCATTGCGGCCACGGGCCGGTCCGATTTTCCCAACCAGGTCAACAACGTGCTGGGCTTTCCGTACATCTTTCGCGGGGCCCTCGACGTGCACGCCACGGAGATCAACGAGGCCATGAAGGTGGCGTGTGCGCGCGCCCTGGCCGAGCTTGCCCACGAAGCCGTGCCCGATGTGGTGATCGATGCGTACGGCGGGGCGCAGCTTCGCTTCGGCCCCGAGTACCTGATTCCCACGCCGTTCGATCCGCGGACGCTGTGGTGGGTGGCGCCGGCGGTGGCGCGCGCGGCCATCGAAAGCGGCGTCGCGCGCAAGAAGATCGATATCGACGACTACACGCGGCAGCTCCAGGAGCGGTTTGGCGGCACCGGCTACTCGATCATGCGCAGCGTGGTGTCGGCGGCGCGGGCCAACCCCAAGCGCATCGCGTTTCCCGAGGCCAGCAACCCGAAGGTGCTGCGGGCTTGCGACATTCTCGTGGAAGAGGGGATCGCGCATCCGGTGCTGGTCGGGCGCCGCAGCGAGATCGAGTACGTCGCCAGCGAAATTGGCCTGGGCGACATCGCGTCCCGCTGTGACGTGGTCGAGCCCGACAACTTCGACAAGGCTGGCGACTACGTGCTCGAGCTGTACCGCAAACGCCAGCGCAAGGGCATGACCCGGACCTATGCGCGCACGCTGCTGCGGCGCAGCAACGTGCTGGCCGCCATGATGGTCGAGCGCGGCGACGTCGACGGCGTGGTGTCGGGGCTCAAGCTCAACTACCGCGACACGGTTCGCCCGATGCTCCAGGTGCTCGGGCGCGCCGAAGGCGTGCGCAACGTTTCGAGCATGTACATGATGGTGCTCGACGACGAGGTGAAGTTCTTCTCCGACGCGACCATCAACGTCGATCCGGACGCCGAAACGCTGGCCGAGATGGCGATTCAAACGGCGGACGCGGTGGCCGCGTTCGACATCCGTCCGCGGGTGGCGATGATCTCGTTTTCCAACTTCGGCTCGCACCCGGCGGCCGAGGCCGGCAAGGTTCGCTTGGCGCTCGAGCTGGTTCGACAGCGCCGGCCGGAGCTCGAAATCGAGGGCGAGATGCAGCCCGACCTGGCCCTGGACAAAGAGCTGCTCGACGAGCTGTATCCGTTCAACCGGCTCAGCAAAGAAGCCAACGTGCTGGTGTTTTCTTCGCTGGCGGCGGCCAACGCGGCGTACAAGATTCTCCAATCGCTGGGAGGCGCCAGCGCCATCGGACCGATCCTGCTTGGCATGGCCAAGCCCGTCGCCGTGCTGCAGCGCGTCGTGTCGGTCGACGAAATCGTCAACATGGCGGCGTGGACGGTAAAGATGGCGCAGGCCCAGGCCAGCCGGCCGCGCTGAGCGCGTCGCCGGCGCGCATTTGTTGCGGGAGCCCGGTGCCGGGCCGCAGGAGCTGCAGGCCCCGGGGACCGGCGGACCGGCGGCAACCGCGGCCGTAGGCCCGAATTCGCCTCGCTCACGGGAGCTGGCGCCCGCTGGGTCGCCTCGGCGGCCCCGGCGGCCCGGACCTTGCAAAAACTCGGAGCACGAAGGGAAACACGATGCTCCGAGTCCGAGACATCATGACGAGAGACGTCCTGTCGGTGAGAGCCAACGCGACGGTGCAATCGGCGGCGTGGAGCCTGGCGACGCAAAGCGTCGGCGGAGCGCCCGTTCGGGACAGCGCCGGCCACGTGACCGGCATCCTGTCCAAGTCGGATGTCGTGGACTCGGTGCGGGTGCACGACGAGCCCAAGAAGACCAAGGTCGAGAGCGTGATGACGCCGGTGGTCTGGGCCGTGCATCCCGACGACAGCGCCCTGGACGCCGCCACTCTCATGGTCGACAAGGGCATTCACCGGGTGGTCGTGCTCGACGGCCCCGGGCAGCTCGCGGGCATCGTCACCGCCACCGACATACTTCGCGCCCTGATCGGCGGCAAGGACTTCGGCCCGCCGCCGGCCAGAGCCAGGCGGGCAGCCGCCGGAGCCAGCGAGGTCGCCGACGCGACCGAAACCCCAACCAACGACTGAGCACATCGGAGAACACGAGATGAAACTCGAACGATTGACCGTAGGCGACATGATGACCACCGCGCTCATCACCCTCAAAGGTGGCGACCGCCTCACCCGCGCCGACGTCGATATGAAGCTAGCCAACGTGCGCCACATTCCGGTGATCGATGACCGGGGGCACTGCATCGGCGTGTTGTCGAACCGCGACGTGCTCGGTGCCGCCTCCAGCGACGGCAGCCCCATTCCGATCGGCGACGTCATGACCAAGCAGATCTTCACCGTGCGCCCGGACACCCCGGCCCACGAAGCCGCCGAGCTGCTCATTGAGCACAAGATCGGCGCTCTGCCGGTCATTGGCGAGGAAGAGCAGCTCATCGGCATCGTTACCGAGACCGACTTTCTGGTCGTAGCGCATCGCGCCCTCATCGAAGCGGACGACGAGTAGCGCGCGATGGGGCGCCGGCTCGGCCCCGGGTTGGGGCGGTGCCCTTTCGCTTTGTTTGTCGCGACGGAGGTCGGCGACCCGGCGACGTTCACGGGTCGCCGGGGCTCCTCGTGGTACCCGGCGGCAGCGGACGAACCCGGCTGCCGAGGGCGACACCAACGACCCGGCGACGGAGCTTTGTCGGCGCTACTGGCCAGCGGCGGCGATGAGGGCGGCGTTGTCGGTGATGCGCAACGTCGTGCGCGTGGTTTCGATGGCGCCGAGCTCCGACAGGGCGCCGAGCGCCCGAGAGAACGTCTCCGGGCGCATGCCCAGCAGCTCGGCCATCACCCGGCGAGGAAGGGTGAGCGTGACTCCGCGCGGGCCCTCGTCGGCGAGCCACGCGGCGACCCGCTCGACCGCGCTGCCCGAGGTGCGCGCGTGCCGAAGCTCGGGGCCGCACGCCGTGCGCAGAGTGATTTCCAACGCGGTGCGCGCCGGGGTGCCGCTCGGGCCGAGCCACGCGTCGATGCCGTCGCGGGTCGCCCCGCACACGACGACGTCGGTCGCCGCTCGCGCCGTGTCGAGGTAGCGGTCGTTGACCACCGCCTCGAGGCCAATGAAGGCACCCTGCAGGCGAACGGCGTGGGCCCTTTCGGTCTCCGAGCTGCGGTCGAGGCGGCTGAGCACCACGGTCCCGCGCTTGACGAACCACACGTGGTCGGCCGTATCACCCTGCAGGTAAAGCAGCTCGCCGGCCCGGCGATTCCGGTCGATGAAGGGGCAAAACGCCCCGGCCCCAAGGCCCGATGCCCGGCCAACCGAACACTGAGCGCAATTAATTCCGGAATCGACCTCTGCGAGCGCCATGGTGCCAGGTAGTGCGAGTTCCGTGCCGCCTCTTGATGGCGGTCAAGTTCACCACCGGCGGCGTCAGGCGTCCGGTGAGCGCGGTACCAGCAATACTGGCACCTTGGCGTTGCGAAGCACCCGGTCGGCCACGGTGCCGAGCACGCGCTCCTGAGCAGTTTCGCGGCTGTGGGAGCCGACGACGATGAGGTCGAAGTTGCCCCGGTCGGCGAGCTCGAGAATCGAGTGGGCCGGGGTGCCGATTTCGAGCACCGTCTCGATGCTTGCCTGGCGGGCCAGGCCGGAGCTGGCCAGGGCGCCCAGTTGCTCGACGCGGTCCTCGCGCATGCGTTCGAGGCCGCTGGTGACCTGTTCGCGAGTCTGGCCGACCGCCGACTCGACCGCGAACGCGGCGGGCTCGCGCCATACGTGCACCAGGGTGAGATGGGCGTCGCCGCCCACGAGCTCCGACGCCGCGCGCACCACGTCGTTCGAGACCGCCGAGAAATCAACGGCCACGAGCGCCCGCCGAAAGCCGGCCTCGTCGAGGGCGCCGAAGTCGGGGTTGGTCACCAGCACCGGGCAGGGCGCCGTGCGCGACACCTTGGCCGCGACGCTGCCGAACAGATAGCGCAAAGAACCGCTTTGGCCGTGGGTGCCCACGACCAGCAGCGACGAGTCGCTCTCGCGCGCCTCGGTCACGATTTCTTCGACCGGGTCGCCTCGCCGATGCAAGGTGGAGATGTTGGCCCCCGTTCCGGTTCGGGCCAACCGCGCCCGCAGGTCGTCGAGCTTGCGCGCCGTGTCGAGGGCGTAGCTCTCGGACAGCGCGTCCCACGCCTGGGGCGGCACGTACACGGGCTCGGCGGCCAGCACCGCAAAGTGCGGCAGCTCGTCGACGTGAAACAGGGTCAGGCGGGCGTCGCGGTGGCGCGCGATGACCCAGGAGGCGTCGACGGCGGCGGTCGACGCCTCCGAGAAATCAGTCGCGGCCAGGATGCGCGCCGGGCTCACTGATCGCTCCCGGCGTGCACCACCAGCACCGAGATCGGCGAGTGCCGGACCGTGGCTTCGGCGACGCTGCCGAGCAGCAGGCGGCGCAGGCCTCGGCGACCGTGGCTGCCCATGACCACGAGGTCGTAGGCGCCGCTTTCGAGCCGATCCTGCAGGCCGTTGACCGGCGACTCCTCGACCGCTTCGAACACGATCTTGTCGTGCTGCGGGCGGTAGCGCTCGAGCAGGTTGTTGCCCATCGCCGCGGCGGTTTCCGACAGCTCGGTGCGCAAGGGCTCGACCACCGAGCCGGCCGACGCGGTTGGCCCCCAGTAGCCGGTGGCGGTTGCCGGCAGCTGCCAGAAGTTGACGAGCTCGATGACGCCTCCAGGCGCGACCAGCTCCAGCGCCGTACCCAGGGCCTTCTCGGCCGTGGACGAGAAGTCGGTGGGCACCAGGATGCGGTTGTAGCCGCCCGACGTGTGGTGCTTGCTTTTGCGCGCCACCATCACGTTGGTTTCGGTCAGGCGCACGACCCGCTCGGCGACGCTGCCGAGCAGCAGGCGGCGCAGGCCCGTGCGGCCGTGGGTGCCGATGATCACCAGATCCGCGTCGAGCTCGCGGGCGGCGTTCGCTACGCCCACGTCGGGAAACGCGTCGATGACCATATGCGAGACCTCGACTCCCTGCCCCGAGTGGGTTTCGCGGAGCTGTTCGAGCTGCTGGCGGTTTTCGTCCAGAGTGTCGCGCATCATCTGTTCGAAACGCTCGGCCGCGCCTTTGACCGAGTCGGGAACGTCTGGATGCCCCGGTTGGGGAATCGAGCACGCGTGCAGCAGCACGAGCTCGGCGTCGGTGTGGCGAGCGATGTTCATGCCCTGGTCCAGAGCCGTCATCGCTTCGCTCGAGAAGTCGGTGCCAACGAGGATCTTTTTAATCGCCATCGCGTGTCTCCTTGGCTCCTGATTCTGCAAAGAGTTGGCCAGGCCGAGCCGCCGCACCTCGGCTTGCGCAGACCCCTTCGAAGCCGGGGATTTCGGCGGAAACGGCCGCGCAGCCACCGCATCCTCACCGCGGCGAATCGGCCGCCCGCGCAATATCTGCGTTTGCGCCGCGGGTTCGGCGTTCCTTGCGCTTTGCCCGGGTGGGGGGTTTGGGCCCGGCTCAGAGCTCCGGCGGCCCGGCGATCGGCAGCGCGATGGTGAAGACGGTCTGGTCGGCCACCCGGTCCACGCTCAGGTCGCCGCCGTGGTCGCTAATGATGCGGTGGCAGATCGGCAGCCCGAGGCCCGTGCCGCCCTCCTTGGTGGTCGCGAACGGCTCGAACACATCGACGCCATCGGGCAGCCCCGGTCCGGTGTCGGCGACCCGCACGCAGGTTTCGCCGCCGGTTTGTTCCAGGCTCACGGTCACGGTGCCGCCGCGGCCGGCCGCCTCGATGGCGTTGCGCATGATGTTGAGGAGCACCTGCTTGAGCTTCTCTCCGTCGCAGCGGCTGCGCAGCGCGTCGTCGCCGGACTCGACGCCCAGGGCAACCCCCGCGTCCTCGGCGTCGGGGGCCAGCAGCGTCGCCATGTCTTCGGTGAGTCCACGCAGGTCGGTGGTCGCGAGCCGCAGCTGGCTCGGGCGCGCGAACGAAAGGAAGTCCTGCACCAGGCCGGCCAGGCGCTCGAGCTCGTCGCGCACGATGCCCGACGCGCGGACAGCCTTGCTGGCGGTTTGCTCTTCGAGCTTGCCGAGCTGGCGGTCGACCAGCATGAGCTGCAGCTTGGCGGCGTTGAGCGGATTGCGAATTTCGTGGGCCAGGCCCGCGGCGAGGGTGCCCAGTGAGGCGAGGCGCTCGGCACGGCGGGTTCGCTGCTCGAGAGAGCGCTCCTCGGTTACGTCCACGCCGATGGCGCAGGCGAGATTTCCCTCCGCCGCCGCGAGGGGCGTGATGTGCCAGCGGACCCAGCGGGCCTCGTCGTCGCGAGTCACCAGGCGCGCGTCGAAGGCGGAGGTCGCAATCCCGGCGATGGCTCGCTCCATGGCGTCCTGCACGTGCGGGCGGTCGTCTTCGAAGCACAGCGTTCGCAGGCAGTCTTTGCCCAGGACCTCGCCGCGCGTATAGCCCGAGGTGAGCTCGGCCGCGCGGTTGAACAGCAGGGTCTTGTGGTCGGCGTCCGTGGCGATAACCAGGGCCGCGGCGTTTTCGACGATGGCCGTGTAGCGCGACTCGGTGATCTGCAGGCGGTTGCGCAGCAGGTCCTTTTCGAGGGCCTCGGTTCGGCGAACGTCGGCGACCCAGTCGTCTCGATAGGTCTCGAGCATGACGGCCAGCTCGACATCGAGAATCTTGCCGATCGCAGCCTCGACCCGCTGGCGCTCGTCGGGAGCCTCGGCAAAGGCCGTTTCCGCGATGGCCATCAGGTCGGCCCGGATGCCGTTCATGGCCGTGAGCATGTAGCGCTGGGGCAGGCGCACCTTGACGTGGACCCGCCCGATGCGGGCGCGGGCCGCAAAATAGTCGTCGTCCCAGGGACCGCTGAGGAGTCGGTCGAGCCAGTCGACCAGGGTGACCTTGAGGCGCTGGACCTGCTCGGGCCCGGAGAACACCGACTTGGCCTTGCTGTGGTTCGACAGTTGTTCGTAAAAGTGCTCGGAAATATTTGTGAAATCCGGGCTCGCGTGGGGATGCAGGGCCCGCAGAGCGGCCTCGTCGTCGGCGCCAAAGCCCACGTATTCGAGCACTTCGGCGATGAATTCGGATTCTGATTCGTTCGAGCGCACGGGCAGCTTCCTGAACCGGACCCGCCGCGAGGTTTGCAGCGGGCGAGACCGGATCCGCAAAATTTGCGCAAGGCCTGCGCGGACGGCCCGCGCAGCGACGGCACGAGCCTCGCATACCACAGCCAGCATGCAGACCCAAAGCACAGCAGGCGTCGCCGGTGAGGCTCGTCGCGTCGGCAGGCGTCGCGGTCGCGTGTTGGTCGTCGACGACGAGGCCAACGCCCGCACCGCGTTGGCCGAGCTGCTGCGCGAAGAAAACTACGACGTCGAGACAGCGGCTGATGCCTTCAAGGCTCTCGGCAAGCTCGACGCGTTTTCACCGCACGTCGTGCTCACCGACTTGAAGATGCCGGGCATGGACGGCATTGAGTTGATGCGCAAGCTCGCGGCGTCCGAGCACGAGTGCACCGTGGTCGTTATGACCGCTTTCGGCGCGGTCGAAACCGCGGTCGAGGCCATGCGGGCCGGCGCGGCGGACTACCTGACCAAGCCGCTCAACTTCGACGAGCTGCTGATCATCGTCGAGCGGGCCCTCGAGCAGTACTTCTTGCTCGAAGAGACCGGGCAGCTGCGCGCGCGTTTGCACGAGCGCGACCGGATTACCAACATCGTCGGTTCGAGCGACGTGATGCACGACGTGTTTCGCATGGTCGAGCAGGTGGCGCCAACCAGGGCGTCGGTGCTCATTACCGGCGAAAGCGGTACGGGCAAGGAGCTGGTCGCGGCCGCGCTGCACGAGCACAGCAAGCGCAGCAGCGGGCCGTTCGTCAAGCTGCACTGCGCGGCGCTCGCGGAGACGCTGCTCGAAAGCGAGCTTTTCGGCCACGAACGCGGTGCGTTTACCGGGGCGGTGGCGCGGCGCGACGGCCGCTTCACCGTGGCCGACGGCGGCACCCTGTTTCTCGACGAGATCGGCGAAATCTCGCCCTCGGTGCAGGTCAAGCTCTTGCGCTTCTTGCAGGAGCACCAGTTCGAGCGAGTCGGCGGCGACCAGACCCTCGAAGTCGACGTTCGCGTGATCGCCGCGACCAACCGCAACCTGGCCGCGGAAGTCGAGGCGGGGCGGTTTCGCGAGGACCTCTACTACCGCCTCAACGTCGTCAACATCGACATGCCGGCGCTGCGCGACCGGCCGTCGGACATTCCGCTGTTGGCGGCTCACTTCCTGACCAAGTACTCCGACGAAAACGGCAAGGATTTGAGCGAGTACTCGAGCGAGGCGCTCGACGCGCTGGTGAGCTACGAGTGGCCGGGCAACGTGCGCGAGCTCGAAAACGCCGTCGAGCGCGCGGTGGTGCTGGCCCAGGGCCCGCAGGTCGAGCTCTCCAACCTGCCCGTGGCGCTGGCCCGGGCTGAGCGCAAGCTCGGCGGCGCCCCGCAAATACCGGGGGCGAGCCTGGCCGACATCGAACGCTACGCCATCTTGCAGACGCTGGAGGCGGCCGGTGGGTCGACCTCCAAGGCGGCCAAGATTCTGGGCATCAGCGTGCGCAAAATCCAGTACAAGCTGCAGGAGTACCGCAGCGCGCCCAAGAGCAATCTCGCGGCGGTCGAAAAGACGAACTAGCGGTTGGCCTGGACCGGCGGCGCCCGCCGCCGGCCGGGCGATCTCGTCTCGCTCCTGACCGGGCTCGCCGTTCGCTAGAGGCTGCTCGAGAACCTGCGCCCGCTGGCCTCGAGCAGCCGAGCGGCCAGGTAGGTGTCGAACACCATGGCGACGTTGCGCACCAACAGGCGGCCGGCTTCGGTCGTATCGATGCGGCGCGCATTTCGATCCACGGCACACAGCTCGTCGAAGTCGCCGGTGGCAAGCTCCTCGAGCTCGCCGGCGAAGTCTTGTTCGAAGTCGACGCGGTGCCGGGCTTCGATGTCGGCGAAGGCGACCTGGCCGTGGCACATCAGCTCCATGATGATGTCGCGCCGCACGAGGTCGTCGGCGGACAGGCGCAGGCCGCGGGCAACCGGCAGCTCGCCGGCGTCGATGAGCTCGTTCCACAGGTCGATCCGCGATTCGTTTTGCCAGTAGGCCGCGCCCGTGTCGCTGATGCCGCTGGCGCCGACCGCGAGCAGGTGGTCCGCGCGTCGCACCACGTAGCCCTGAAAGTTGCGATGCAGGTCATCGCCATCGGCGGCCCGGGCCAGGGCGTCGTCGGGGCGGGCAAAGTGGTCGAGGCCGATGCGGCGATAGCCGGCGCGGTCGAGGCGCTCGAGGGCGGTTTGCAGGAGCCGGGCGCGGAGCTCGGGCCCGGGCACGCTGTGGCGTCGCTCGACGAGCGTTTGGTGCGGCAGTCGGTCGGGAAGATGCGCGTAGCCAAAGAGGGCGACGCGGCTGGGCGCCATGGCGATGACCTCGTCGAGGGTCGCGGCAATGGTGGCTTCGGTTTGTGCCGGCAGTCCGTAGACGAGGTCCACGTTGGTGGTCGCAAACCCCAGGACGCGCGCTGCGTCGAGCACGGCCGCGGTCTGCTCCACTGACTGAAACCGGTTGATGGCGGCCTGGGTCGCCTCGTTGAAGTCCTGCACGCCAACGCTCACCCGACTGAAGCCGAGGCGCGCCATTGCTTCGATTTGCTCGGTCGCGGTGTTGCGCGGGTCGAGCTCGATGCCGAGCTCGGCGTCGTGGGTCGGGGAGAAATGCCGGCGAATTGCGTCGATCAGGCGCTCGAGATCCGCTTCGCGCAAGAAATTCGGGCTTCCGCCGCCGAGCGAAAGCTCCGCCAGCGGCAGGCGGGTGCCAATCGCGTCCTCGAGCATGGCCAGCTCCGTTACCAGCCGCGACACGTACTCGGCGCCGCGGTCGCGCTGCCGAGACACGACCACGTTGCAGCCGCAGTACCAGCACAGGGTGCGGCAGAACGGAATGTGGCAATAAAGCGAGACTGTTCCGCCACTTCGGCCCAGCTCGGCGAGGGCGCCGCGGGCGTCGTCGGACGAAAACGCCGGCCTGAACTCGGTGGCCGGGGGATAGCTGGTGTAGCGCGGTCCCGGCTTGACGTGACGAACCAGGGTTGCCGGGTCGAGCGGGGCGGACGAACACAGCGACGTCATCCCGCCTTTCCTTTTCACGAAGCGTGCCGCGACGTTTGTGCTGGAAATGGGCGGCTCGAGCGTTTACGACAAAGAAGGGAGGTGTCTATGGAGTGGGGCAGAGTCAGCGATGTGATGACGCGCGAGGTCGTTGCCGTGGCACCGGATACCGGCGTAGAGACCGCGGCGCGCCTGTTCACCACGCATCACATAGGCGGTGCGCCGGTGGTGTCCGGCGACGGTCGTCTGCTCGGCGTGGTGACCCTGGCGGACCTCGTCGATCCCGATCGGGACACGACCCGGAAAAAGGGCTACTCGCACTTCTACACGGTCGAGGCCGGCCACGCCTACGAGATCGGCGACGGCGCCGAGACCACGTCTGGCCAGGTCGGCGACGTCATGAGCCCGTTCGTGCTGTCCATTGGCGCAGGCGCGAGCCTGCCCGAGGCGGCGCGGGTCATGATCGACGACGGCGTTCACCGACTGCTGGTTCTCGACGGCGAGTCGCTCGTGGGTATCGTCACATCGACGGACCTGTTGCGCGGCCTGGCGTCGGTGATGAATTAGTCCCGGCTTTGCCGGCCCGAACGTGAGTCCGGTGGTCGCACTGGGCCAGCCCGGTTGCTAGCATCCGGCGGTGCGAACGTTCGTAATGAGCATTCTGGTGAGCGTCCTGGCGGCCGGCGCGGCCGCGTGCGGCGGCAGCTCGGGCAGCGACGACACTACCGCAACCAGCGGCGACACCGACGCCGACACGGATACCGATACCGGCGACCCGACCGACGCGGGGCCCGACGCGTTTAACCTGTGCCCCGGCCAGGTCACGCTGACCGGCGACTACATCGATTGGGACAGCACCGACGACCAGTTCCTGGGCGTGGCATCTGCCGAGGTGAGCCCGGTCGACAGTCCCGGTGACGCAGTGATGACTGCGCCCAACGGTCGCTCGGTGCTGTGCGTGGAAGGCGGGGCCGCCGTGGACGTGCAGTTTGCGCAGCAAGACTATGTCGACCTGGTGTTCTCGGCGCTGCCGAGCCCCGTGCCCTACACCGTGCGCGGTCTGGCGACCGCCGACGTCGACGCCGTGTTCGTCGATCCGCTGCCGGCCATCGACAACGCCACCGCGCAGCTTCTGGTCGACGCCCGCCTCGAAGACGGTACGCCGGTCGGGGCCCCGTCGATCGCGGCCGCCAACGCGGGCCTGTTTTCGCGCGATGGTGTCGGCCCGTTCGTCGCCGGCGACACGGGCACCGGGTCGTACCTGTTTGCCAACGTGGCCGTGGGCGACGGCAGCACGACCCTGACCATTGGTGGCGACTGCGACGCCCGGACCGAGGTCACCCTGAGGGCCGGCGCTCTGGCGTTTACCCGCATCCTCTGTCGCACGGCTCCCTAACCGGGCCGATGCTCGCCTACGCGCTGGTGCGGGACAGGCGCAGCTGGCCGCGCAAAATGGCGCGCTCGAGCGCGTCGGCGAACGCGTAGAGTTCTTCCGCGTTGCGCGGCGCCGCGGCCAGGCTCAGGGCGGTTTGTTCCTGGGCGCTCAGGTGGGTCGCAAACGAGTCGACGAGCCGCTGGCAGGTTGGAGCCTCGAGCCCGGCCAGCTCGCCGGCGAGGGCGACGGAGGCCGCGACGTCGTCGGTTGGGCTCGACGCGTCACCGGTGCCGCCCAGTCCGCTTACCAGGATGGTCGGAAATCCGAGGTCGTCGATGAGCACGTGTTCGTCGTCGACGGCGCCGTGGGCCAGACCGGCCGCGTGCAGCGGCGCCAGCGCGCGGGCGAGGCGCTTGGTCAAGCGGGTCGCAGCCGCGGGCGACAGCGGTGCATCGTCGCGGCGCTCGCGCGCGGGAGAGCCCGACGGAGCTTCGTAGACCGCAAGCCCGTCGTCGCGGTCGTAGGCGAGAATGCGCTGCAGGTACGGACCGCCGCCTCGGGCAAACGCGTACAGCCGCCGCTCGTGTTCTTCGTCGAGAGGCCCACTGTCGAACCGCTCGAGGATCACGGAGCGGTCGAGGCTGACGTCGACGGCGCGGCTGAGCCGACTCTGGTCGGTGCGCCCGAGCGGTGTTTCGAACGCGTACCGCTCGTTCGACTTGTCGTCGTCGGAGTCGGCGGCGCCCTGCTGGGGGACGTCGGCCGATGGTTCGTCCTCGCGGGAAGCGGGCGCGCGCGGCAGCACCAACGCCTTGGGCGCCCCCGCCGACCCGAGGTCCACGTCGCGAATGGCGCGGCGCAGGGCGTCGATCGAGTCGTAGCGCTCGGCGGGGTTCTTGGCCAGCAGGCCGGCGATGATGTCGTTCCACGCCGGAGCGAGGTTCGGCGCGACGTCCGTGGGGCGGGGGGGCGTTTCGCCCAGATGCTGGGCGACGAAGTCGGGACCGGAAAAGGGCAGCCGGCCGGTGAGCGCCTGAAACAACGTGATGCCCAGGGCATAGAGGTCGGCGGCCACCGACAGCGGCGCGCCGGTGATCTGCTCCGGCGACATGTACGCGAGCGTGCCGATGAGGCCGCCGGTCTGGGTCTGGCCGAGGTCGAGCAAGTGGGCAATGCCAAAGTCGCCCAGCTTGGCGGTGCCGCGACCGTCGAAGAAAATGTTGGGCGGCTTGACGTCGCGGTGAACGATGCCGCGGCGGTGGGCCAGCTCCAGGCCGTCGATGACGTCGAGCACCATGCGCCGAACGGCCCGCTGCTCGAGGGGCCCCTTGCCGATGCGGTCTGCCAGGGAGCCACCGGTCATGTACTCCATGACCAAAAAGCCCTTGTCGGCGGAAAAGTCGAACACCTCGACGAGGTTGGGATGGCGCAGGGAGCTCGCGACCCGGGCTTCGCGCACGAACCGCTCGTAGGCCGAACGGCCCCGGGCGTGCACCGTGTTGAAGACCTTTACCGCGACGGCCCGGTCGCTCACCTGGTCGTGGGCGGCGAACACCCGGCCCGCGCCCCCGGAGCCGAGTGCGCGGTCGACGCGATAGCGCCCGGCCAGGATCTTCCGTTCGTCGGGGCTTTCGTCGGCGGCCTCCGACCCGGGCTCGCCGGTGCCCGCCGGCAGCAGGCCGCCGCGGTTGGCGCGTACGAACTCGTCGAGTTCCGCCGGCAGGCTCGGGTCCTCGGCGCGGGCCTCGACCAACACGGCGCGGGCCGCATCGCGCAGGCCGAGGGCGACGAGCTCGACCAGCAGCGCGCGCCGGGCCTGCGGTCGCGTGACCTCGTATCGCATCGCCTCTTGCAGGTGCCGAACCGAGTCGTCGTGCTTCATGCGGCGCGCGAGCAACAGGCCGAGCTGTAAATGCGCCGGTGCCAGCGCCGGGTCGCCCGCGCTGTGAGCGACCATTCGCTCGAGCATGCGGCCGGCTTCGCGATCGCGCCCGACCTGCTCGAGCAAGCGCGCCGTGTCGAGATCGCGGTGGCCGCTCTTGTACAGCTCGATGGCGCGCTCGAGATCGCCGAGTTCCTCGGCCAGTACGCCGGCTCGGGAGAAGCGTCGGCGTTTCGCCAGGACGTCCACCGCGACGGCGAGATCGCCGGCCACCCGGAGCTGCTCGATGAGGGTCTCGACGAGCTCGTCGTCGTGGGCGTCGATGGCGTTGCGCAGGGCCCGGCCCAGGTCGCCGGCTTCGCGAGCGCACGCGGCGGCGGCAGCGAAGTCCCAGATCTGCTCGTAGAGCTGGGTAGCGCGTTCGAAATCGCCCTTCGCCCGGGCGGCGTCGGCGGCCTCGGCGTAGCGTCCATCGGCGACGAGTTGGTCGACAGACGGCGGTTCGGAGGGCTGGTTCGACGGTGGTTCTGGCCGTTCACTCATGGGCGGCCCTTCACTCGCGGGCGGCAAAATGGTACACCGCAGCGGGCCTACGCACCCATGGAGAGGGACCAAACGTGACAGCAGCGCCCGAAGCGATTGGTGTTCTCGGCGGCAGCGGGATTTACGACCTGGCCGCCCTGGAGGACGTTGAAGAAGTCTCGGTAGACACGCCCTTTGGCGCGCCGTCCGACGCCCTCATCACCGGGCGCCTGGGCGATCGCAAGCTCGTGTTCTTGCCTCGCCACGGCCGTGGCCACCGCATCCTGCCCCACGAAATCAACTACCGGGCCAACATTCACGCGCTCAAGCAGCTCGGCTGCGGCTGGGTGATTTCGCTGTCGGCCGTGGGCTCGATGAAAGAGTCCATCGCCCCCGGCGATCTGGTCATCGTGGACCAGTTCATCGATCTCACGAAAAAGCGCATCAGCACGTTCTTCGGCGACGGCGTCGCCGCCCACGTGATGTTCGGCGACCCGGTGAGCAAGCAGCTCGCCGACGTCCTGCACCGGGCGGCTTCGACCGAGGTCGAAGCGGGCGGAGGGACCGAAACGGTGCACAGCGGCGGCACCTACGTGGTCATGGAAGGGCCCCAGTTTTCTACCCTTGCCGAGTCGCGCCTGTATCGAAGCTGGGGCGTCGACGTCATCGGCATGACCAACATGCCCGAAGCCAAGCTCGCGCGCGAAGCCGAGATGAGCTACGCGACCGTCGCCATGGCCACCGACTACGACTGCTGGCACGAGGGGCACGACGACGTCTCGGTCGAGGCGGTCATTGCGATTCTCAAACACAACGCCGAGCTGGCTCGCAAGGTGCTGGTTCGCGCCGTCGAGCTCCTTCCCGCCGAGCGTACCTGCCCGGCCAAGTCTGCCCTGGCCGACGCCATCATCACGCAGCCGGACCAAATCCCGGACGCCGCGCGTCGTCGCCTCGACCTCCTCATCGGAAAGTACCTCACGTGATCGGACGCAGCGCGAATCGCTCTCTTCTCATTGTTGGCTCGGTGGCCCTCGACGATATCGACGGTCCCTTCGGCCCGCACAAAGATATCCTCGGCGGCTCGGCGTCGTTCTTCGCGGCGGCCGCCGCGTACTTCACCAACCAGGTGCAGATCGTGGCCGTGGTCGGCGAGGACTTTCCGCAGGAGCATCTCGACTACCTCGAGAGCCGCAACATCGACATCAGCGGCGTGCAGCGGGTGCCGGGCGAGTCGTTTCACTGGTACGGCAAGTACTCCGACGACCTGACGTCGCGCGAGACTCTCGACACCAAGCTCGGCGTGTTTGCGGACTTCAAGCCGCAGCTGTCGGAGCGGCAGCGCGACGTCGATCTACTGTTTTTGGGCAACATCCACCCGGCGCTTCAGCTCGAAGTCGCCGAGCAGGTCAAGGCGCCCGGCCTGGTCGCCGCCGACACCATGAACCTGTGGATCAACGAGTTTCGCCCCTCGCTCGAAAAGACCCTGCGGGCAGTGCAGCTTCTGGTCATCAACGACGAAGAAGCGCGCCTTCTTTCCGGCGAGCACAACCTGGCCAAGGCGGCCGCCGGCATTCGCAAAATGGGGCCGCGGTCCCTGGTCATCAAGCGCGGCGACGCCGGCGCTTACCTGTTCCACGAGCACGGCACCTTTGCGGTGCCGGGGCTGCCGCTCGAGGACGTCAAAGACCCCACGGGCGCGGGCGACTCGTTTGCCGGTGGCTTCATGGGCTACCTGGCGTACAGCGGCGGTACCGACGCCGCGGCCATTCGCGCCGCGATGATCACTGGCAGCGTCATGGCCTCGTACCTGGTCGAGCAGTTCTCTCTCGACGGCCTGCGCAATCTGTCCCAGGAAGCCATTCAGAAGCGCTTCACGGCGTTTCACCGCCTGAGCCAGTTCGAGCACCTGACGCTGTAGCGCGGGAGATGCGCTCGGCGAGTTCGTCGTCCACCGGCCGCAGGTCGTCGGCGAGCTTTCGGTGCAGCGCGCCGACGATGTCGCTGTAGTCGCCGCCAAAGGATGCGCATGCCTGGCATTCGCGCAGATGGGCGTCGACCGACTGACGCGACGGTTCGTCGAGGGAGCCGTCGAGATAATCGGCCAGCCTGGCCAGGACGTCGCGGCACCACAGGCCACCGGCGTGTCTCTCGTTCGTCACGGGGTGCTTCCTTCCTTGACCCGGGCCAGCAGCTGGAGGCGGGCCCGATGGAGTCGGCTCTTTTGCGCGGCGAGCGAGATGCCCAGCAGGGCCGCGGTGTCCGCGCCTGAGAAGCCTTCGAGGTCGCGCAAGACGAGAATCTCCGCCGATTCCGTCGGCAGCGCCGCGAGGGCCGCGCGCAGGGCCTCTACCTGCTGCCGTCGCACGGCCTCCGTCTCGGGCGTGTCCGAGCCCCAACCGGCGCGGACGCCGAGCTCGAGCAGCGTCGGTTCGCTATCTACCTGCCGGCCGGCTTCCCGCCGCAGGCGGAACGCCTCGTTGCGCGCGATGGTGAACAGCCACGCCTTCACCGTCGACTCGCCCCGGTAGCGCGCCGCGTATTTCATGGCGGCGACGAACGTGTGCTGCACGATGTCGTCGGCGTTGGCGTTTGACGGCGCCAGCGTGCGCGCAAAGCGCTGGATGCGCGCGGCGTAGCGCTGAAACAGAGCCGCGAATGACCGCTCGCATCCGGTGTTCGCGACCCGCGCGAGCAGTGCGCGGTCTTCTGTGGCGTCGTTGCCCGTCGGGCTCACGGCGAAAGCGGCGCGCCTCAGGACGCTTCTTCGAGAGAGCAGGTGCGAACGCCGAAAAGCGCGTACGCGGGGCAGCGCCCCAGCAGCCCGGTGGCCAGGGGGACAATGCCGATCAGGCCCCAGAGGCTTTGCGGGCCAAACGGAACGATTGCGAGCAGGCCGAGGCCGAGGCCGACGCGAATGGCGCGGTCGACTTTGTGTTCGTTTTTGGGGAACAGGTTCATGGTTCGTTTCCTCCTGACGACAAGAGTCGCGGCGGGCCGAAAGGATTCGAGCCGCCGGCGACTAATTCGTGTCGCAAGAGGTAGGTGCCTGAAAACACTGCGCGCTCAACGGGCACGCGGGCGCCGGTTTTGCTCAGGCGTAGAACTCACTGGCGAGCTTGTCGCCGAAGTCATCGGCGAAGCGGCCGACGGTGCCGATCATCAGCGAGAACTCTTTGTGGTCCAGCCCGTCGATGCCGCGCCCAACCTGCAGCGCGACGGAGCCGTCCTTTTGCACCAGGAACGCGGCGGTGCCGCCCATATCGCTGTTGAGCTCCAGCAGCCGGCGCAAAAAGGCTTCGGTGTTGGTCTCGGGCACCGCCTCGAATAGCGGCGCGTACACCACGATGCTCTCGCCGGCGGCTCCGGTGATAAGCGTTGCCGCGCCCCACTCGATGCGAAACATTCCGTTGCCGATTGGCTCGGCGGCATCGTCGAAGCCGCTCTTGGTCAACAGCTCGGCGACCAGGTCTCCCCCCGACATGAACAGGATTATACTCGACGGCGATGCGTGAGCGCAGTTTCTGGGGCTGGGGCTGGGCTGATAGATTTCCCGGTGAACGCGATGCGCTCGGGCCGCAGGTGGCCATGCTCACCGGCGCCACGCCGCGGCCGCACGAGCCGCCCGCGCTCGATGCCGTGGACATGCCCGCGTCGCGCCTGGAGGTGCCGGGCGATCTCGAGGAATTCGTCGCTGGCGACCGGCGGTCGCGGGCTTTGCACACCTACGGGCGCAGCTTCGAAGACGTCTGGCGCGGTTTCGTCGGCGACTTTCGGGCGGCGCCGGACCTGGTGGCGACCCCGCGCGACGACCGTGAAATCGAGCGCGTGCTCGAGTGGGCCGCGAAACAGCGGGTGGCCGTGATTCCGTTTGGCGGCGGCACCAGTGTCGTCGGCGGGGTCGAGGCCGCCGTGGGCGACGGGTTCGAGGGGGCCCTGGCTCTGGACACCACGGCCCTCGAGCGGGTGCTCGAGATCGACGACACGTCGCTGCTGGCGCGCATCCAGGGCGGCGCGCGCGGGCCCGTTCTCGAAAACCAGCTCGCCGAAAGCGGGCTAACCCTGCGCTTCTTTCCGCAGTCGTTCGAGTTCTCCACTCTCGGCGGGTGGATCGCAACTCGGGCCGGCGGCCACTTCGCCACCCTGCAGACCCACATCGACGACCTCGTGGCGTCGGTGCGCATGCTCACGCCGAGCGGAGAGTGGAAGAGCCTGCTCGTGCCCGGCTCGGCCGCCGGGCCAAGTCCCGACCGCCTGGCCCTCGGCTCCGAAGGCATCTTTGGCGTCATCACCGACAGCTGGGTGCGCGTGCGGCCGCGGCCGCGCTTTCGCGCCCGGGCCACGGTGCGCTTTCGCGAGTTCGACCGGGCCGTCGCGTGCGCGCGCGAGCTTGCGCAGTCGGGGCTTCACCCGTCGAACTGTCGCGTGCTCGATCGCGTTGAAGCGCTGATCAACGCCGTCGTGGCCGACGGCAGCAGCGTGCTGCTGCTCGGTTTCGAATCCGACGATCACCCGCTCGAACCGTGGATGGAGCGGGCGCTGGCGATCGCTCGGCAAAGCGGTGGGACGCCCGGCGAGCCGCGCTACCGGGCTGCCTCCGCCGACGGGGCCGACACCGGCCAGGCCGACGACAAGTGGAAGGCCGCGTTTATCGAGGCGCCGTATCGGCTGAACGCTCTCGTGAGCCTGGGCGTCATCGCCGACACGTTCGAGACCGCCTGTACCTGGTCACAGTTCGCCGAGCTCCATCGCGAAGTGACCGGGGCGGTGGGCGCCGTGCTTCGCGACCTCTGCGGTGGCGGCGTCGTCGCGTGTCGGCTTACCCACGTCTATCCCGACGGCCCCGCGCCGTACTACACATTCGTCGCCCCCGGCGGCCCGGCCGAGCGGGGCAGCGACACCCTCGACCGCTGGCGGGCGGTCAAGCGCGCCGCCGGCGACGCCGTCATCGCGGCCGGCGGCACCATCACGCACCACCACGCGGTCGGCCGCATGCACCGCCCCTGGTACGACCGGCAAACCCCCGAGCCCTTTGCCCGAGCCCTGCGCGCGGCAAAGGACGCCCTCGACCCGGCCGGCGTTCTCAACCCCGGCGTGCTTGTGTAGCTGGGCGTGGCAGTGGGCTATCACTGCGCCGGCGCTCCGACGTTCTTGCGCCTCGGCGTTCGTTTCGGACTCGCCGTCGCTTTGACGTGTCTCGCTTGCGGACAACCGAATGGCGACGCGCTACGGAGTCGGCCCGAGCAGGGCCGGGGCGCGCCGGCGGAGGGGGCAAAGGATGACGGTCCTTGGGCCGTCCCCCTCGTGCCGAAGCGCCCCAGGATGGGGCTCGCGATTCCCACCATGCAGCAGATGAAGGCGAGCGGCGTGATTGATCTGCTCGCGATCGGTGGCGACCCGGGGAGCTTTTGTGTGCATCTTGTTCGCAGCGATGACGGCAGCTGGATGGGGTTTGCGCTGCCGCAGTGCACCCCGGACTCGAACAACGGTGCCGAGGAGAGCTCGTACCATATGACCGCGCAGGGAGACCGTCTGGTGTTTCGCGGCGAGGAGCCCGCTGGGGCCGACGCGCCCGAAAACGCGATCGCGATAGAGCCGGCGGGACCAGATGGGCGCTGGCGGGTCAGCGCAGACGGCGAGCAGTACGAGGTGATGCCTGGCGAGATGCCGTGGGACCGTCGCGCGCGTGAGCGGCTTGATGCGCTGCAGGCATACCTCGAGTACGTCTCGTCAATCGACGGGCGTTTTGCGGAGTCTGCGGCCGGCGACTGGCAGTTGGCCGGGCAACCTCTCGACTGCCAGCAGGGCTACGTCGACTGTGCTCTGAGTCGGCATGCTTTGCTGTGTTCGTATGGAGAGACCAGGACCGTGGTGGTCGAGGCCGCCCGGTCCGACATCAAGGTGTACGAGTTCCCGCGTGAGGCACCGACCGTGGCGATGTGTCGCGGGCCCGGAAAGCGGCTCGGGTTTGGCCTTGCCGGAGGGCGGCAATGGCCGGCCGATCGCTAGGGGGCGGCACCCGGCGTGCTCGTCTGACCTCAGCGCGCGGCGGGATCCGGGGAGTTCAGTCCCTGCTGTCGCGTTGCAAGGCACTGAAGTTGCTGGCGATGGACCGGCACGTGTTTTGCTGATTACGCCAGGTGACGTGAAGACCTGGTTTGCATTCGGGGCGTTGGTGGCACTGCTGGCCTCGGGCTGTGTAGGCGCCGACTATGCCGGGACTGAGTTTGCGTGCACCGAAGCCGACCCGGTGTGTCCGTCCGGGATGGCCTGCGTCGCCGGCGTTTGTGCCTCGCTCGACAGCGTCGGGCAGCCGGACGGTCCGGGCTCCGACAGTGGCGACGACGACGGCGCGGATGACGATGGTCAGGCCACGCCAGCGCAGCCGGACGCGGGCCCCGATGCGCCGCCCGACGCGGGCACGCCCGACGCTGGCACGCCGGTTGCCGTCGTCATGACGTTTGGTGAACGGACCGGCGCCGACGTCTCGGGGGTGACCCGCGACACCTGGCTCGACAGTTCCGATCCCATCGGAGCGAAGGGCCGCGAGGAGGTCGCGTACACCGATGCGTTGCCGCCGCGTCACGCGCTCATCGACGTCGACATCAGCGCCGTGCCGGTGGGCTCGACGGTGCAGTCGGCACACCTGGTGCTGGTCGTCAACGACCCGCTGGAGGCCGGCACCCTGGTCGCCAAGCGCCTGCTGGTCGACTGGTCCGAGCGCGACGCAACGTACCTCGACCGAAACGCAAACACTCGATGGCCTGACCCGGGCGCCGGGGGCGACAGCATCGACCCGACGCCCGCGGCGACCTTCGCGCCGGCGACGGTCGGCGAGTACCGGATCGAGGTTGCAGCGGCCGTCGTTCAGGGCTGGGTCGACGATCCGGCCAGCAATCACGGACTGCGGTGGGAAAGCACCGCCATCGAAAACGGGGCGGGATGGCACACCCGAGACGACCGGGATGCCCTTGTTCGCCCGCTGCTCGAAGTCGAGTACCTGCCGCCGCTGTAGGCGCCGGAGCAGGCCGCGCCGCGCGGCTGCCGCGAGGTGCCCGCTAGTCGCAGTACTGAAGAGTCAGGTTGCCACGACGGGTTAGCCGCCCCCGGGCATCGTATTCGTACTCTCGCGTTTCGTCCGGGACGAAGCGAGAGTCGCTCAGGAACCGCTCGCGTTCGACGTTGCCCTCGGCATCGCGATCGAAGTACATGGCCGGGCCGAGCTCCCCTGGCTGGATGCCCTGGTTTTCGACGGCGTGTAGCTCGCCGAGGGCGTCGTATCGGAACACCCAGGTGGTGGGCCACGACCGCTCATCGGCCCGTTGCCGCGTCGACGCGAGCTCGATTGGGTAGCCGTGAGAATCGAGAATGTAGTCCACGCGAATCTGTGTGTCCCCGGTCTGTTCCGAGATGAAATAGGGCGTGTTGCCCGGAGGGTAAAAGGCGGTGAAGTCCACGGGCGCGTCGGAGTCTGAGTTTCGGCGCACCACCCGCGCGACTCGTCCATGTTCGTCGTAGGCGTACCGAAACTCGAAGGTCTGGGCGCTGGATTCGGACAGGAACGTGGTGGTGCGGCTCGCCAGCATCCCGTCGGTGAGTCGCTCTTCGATGAGCATGGTGGCGTCGCTGCCGGGGCCCACGAGGGCCTCGGCGACGCGCAGGTCGTTCGAGTACCGGTAGCTGACCTGCCACTCGCCGGTCGTCGCGCACGGTTCGTCGACGTAGAACTTGGGCGTGTCGAACCCTTCGAAGTCGATGGGCGGGAGCACCCGGCGCGCGTCCGTCAATCGAGGAATGCTGCAGGGCTCACCTTCGGGTACGCAAATACGAGTGGCGTCGCAGCACCTTTCGGCCGCCTCGCAGACGCAGCCTTCGTCGTTCGAGTCATCGGCTACGACCGAGCAGCCCGCAACGAGCGGCCACGAGCAAATCAACAAGGTCAAGGTTCTCATCCAACGCCTCGCTTTCCCTCTACCGCGAGCAAACGCTCGCGGCGGCCACCCCGGCTTGCTCGAAATGCTAGCTCGGCGGTGTTTCGCTACTGCCCCGCGGGTGCAACGCGTTCATGTCGGCGGCGCCGATGGCGCCGCCGTGGGCGGCTCCGCGGGGCGGTTCCCGCCGCTAGATTTGCTCGACCATCTTTCGAGCCACACCGCGCGCGCTGGCTGGATTCTGGCCCGTGACGAGACGCCCGTCGACGACTACATGTTCGAGCCACGGTTGCTTCTTGGAAAAGAGACGAGCCTTGCGAGCAAGTTCTTCTTCAAGAAGAAACGGCACGTCGTGGATGGTTTCATAGTCGATTTCTTCTTCACGAGTGAACCCGGTCACCGACTTGTCTGAGAGGAATGGGGTGCCAGTTCCGTCGTTCATCGGGAGAAACGCCGATGGCCCGTGGCAAACCGCGCCCAGGACTTTTCCCGCGCCGAAGTGCGCCATGGCGATTCCCGCAAACTGGGCATCTTTGGCGAGATCCGTCAGGAGGCCGTAGCCGCCGGGATAGAAGATTCCGTGGTAGTCGGCGCCGTTCACGTCGGCCACGGCAAGCGTGCTCTTGAGCTTCGCGGTGAACGTCGTGTCTTGGAGCACCTGCCGGTTGACCTCATCTCCCTCGACGTCGAGCCCGTAGACCGGGGCCTCGCCACCATGAATGGATGCGATATCGTAGTCGTAGCCCGCTCCGGCAAATTCGTGCACCGCATGGGTCAGTTCCGGGGCGTACGTCCCGTTCGGTTTCTCTGTGTTGCCGAGGAAGGCGTGATTGGTAACTGGAATCAGTATCTTCTTCATTTGAACGTGTCCACGTAGTTGTGCTGATCCTGTGGTTGAATCGTTTCTCGATCAGTTTTGCGCTGGCAGCCGTACCTGCAAGAGGGTGGCCGGGCTGTTCCCGCCCTCGAGTAGATGCCCGGTCGTCGTGACGAACAGAACCGTCTGGCCCGACACCGATCGGGCTCGTACGGCGGTCGGTGCGTTCGCGTCATCGCACAGCACGTTGCGCGGGGCCCCGGCATCTCGAGTTACGAGCAATTCGCGCCCGTGCGTCGCGATGACCAGCCTTCCGTCGGGCAAGAAGTCAAAGTCGTCGGTACCAACCCCGCTGAGATAGACCTCCAGTTCTCCCCTTGCGCGCCCCGTTGCGTCGAGGGGAATGCGAAATATCGAGCGGGCGGCAGAGGACGACACGTAGAGAAACCCACTGCTGCGTTTCACGCCGTTGGCGCCCGGAAGAAAGATCGGAGCGAATTCCGGCTTCAAGAGATCCGACTGGACGAGGAGCTCGAGCTGGTCGGTGCGCGAATTCCAGAGCCAAACCGCACCGTTTAGCGAGTCAGCGATGTAGTACTCACCGGGTTCTGCAAACTCGATTCCATTCGCGAAGCCAATCTCCGGCAGGGGGATTGTCTTTGCCGTAGCTCCCGCGCCGTCGAGAAGCACCATCCGGCCGGTGCCTGCGAACGCCGCGGGCTCGGAGAAGGGCTCTTTGTGAGCGGCGACAAGGAAACCGCTTTGCGTCGGTAGAATGCTGGCCGGATAGGCATCTAGCGTCGCGAATGGCAGCAACCCATCGCTCCGGTCGTACCTCCGGACCGTCCGCGCGAAGTAGTCGGTGAGGTAAACGTCGCCATCGGGCGCGACAGCGAGGTTCTCCAAGAAGTGACCGTTCGGCAATTGCCCCAGGGTGGTGGCCGCAAGGCAATCACGAGGGTTGTCGGCCACGGCGGGGCCTGTGGATGCGCAGGCGCTTGCAAGGGCCGCCGCGAGTGCGGCGAGGAGACAGCGACTGGCCAGCAGTCGCTTGTGGTGAACAACGTCTTTCATGCGTGCGCTCCTAAAACTGCAAGGATGTGTTCAGAGCAAAGAACCGGACCGTCTGTCCCGCATTCGCGCGAACGAGCGGCCCGGCGGTCGCGACGACGGTAGCCAGGTCGATCTGAATCCTCGGGGTCGGGGAAAAGCTTGCGCCGGCTTCGAACAGGGCTGTCGTATACCGGTCATCGCCGACGCTCAGCAGCGGTCGATATCCTGCGGCATAAATTGCGTCATCCGTAGAGAGCCGCCAGATCCACGTGATGCCCGCGTAGGCAGTCCAGTGACTGCCCGGCCTCAGTTCGACGCGCGGATGCACGTCGACTGCGTTCGTGGGAGCGTAGGTTGCCGCCTGGCTGAAGTACGCGAGGTTCGGATACAGCGCATGAAACGTTTGCACGTCGGGGTTCGTCGGATCGTCGTCACCGCTGGCCGCATTGGCGCGCAACGTCAGGCGCGGTGCGGTTGCAACATCGGCGAACTCGTAGCTCGTTTCTGTTGCCAGCCCCCAGGCGGATATCTGACCCGTGTCGGTTTCGCCGAACTGATACGCGGCTTCCCAGCTCGCTGCGAGTCCGTGAAGGGAGCCGTGAATGCGCGCTCCAACGGTGTGACGAGTTTCGCCGACCGTTCCCTGGAGGTACGCGACAGCGGGCGTCTCGCGACCAATGTAGAAAGCGTCGATACGAATCTCGTCCAGAGCGCGTAGCGCGGTTCCGTAGAGCCCCCAAACGACCTCGTCGAAGCTGCTGCTGTCCCCGAAGGCCTGTTTGTTGCCCGACACCGGCCGTCCGAAAAAGAGAGAAACAGCCAGCTTCTCCGTGGAGAGTGCGGCGTGCGCCGCGTCGAACGCGAGACGTTGATTGATCGTCTCGCGAATGCCGAAAAGACGCGATGACCCGACTGGCAACTCCTGCCTGCCGAGTCGCCCTTTGAAAGTCGCGTGCCTCCCGGCCGAGAACGCGCCTTCGATGAAGGCCTGGTGAAAATCGGGTCCACTCTCCTCAATGGGGATACTGCCGCCGGGGAACCCGGTCTCGTGGTAGGCGCCGAGCTGGAAAAAGCCTCGCAGATGCTCCGCGATGTGCAGATCTGCGTGGATCAGGAACCGGTTCTTGACCGAGGTGAAGTCGTCGACCCCGGGTATGCCGTAGAGGAAGTTGTCCACAGCCTCGATTCGGAGCCGGTAGTTGCCGCCGAGGGTCAAGTACGTGGTTCCGCTTGCATCGAACGGAATAAATTTGAGGCGATCCAGCCCGCCGGGGCGACGGCCTGGTGGTCCGAGGTCGGAATAGTCCTCCTGCCATCGAAAAAAGCGAAGCCGGCTTTGAATGAGCGAGCTCGACGCTCTCTCGTCGGCTTCGTTTTCGCCCTGGCTTTCGTTGTCGCTTGCGGTCGAGTTCTGCTCTGGGCCCTCGTCGGCATGAGCTACGATCGCGGTGATAGCCAGCGGTAGAGCGACCCCGGCGAGAAACGCAGGCAGTGTGCTTGTCCCCATTGTGCTCTACATCACCTGTCTTCGCGCGCGCGTCGCTGCGCAACGGGAGTGCGCCTTGCGCACGGCTCGTGGCCTACTCATGCCTGGATGGGTAGCCGCGCCGCGTGCGATTTCCACGACGACGAACTGGACGCTGCGTCAACGAAACCAAAACGATGGCGACGCGGGGGCTTGAAGGCAGCGATCACCTCGGACTCGCTGAACCTGAGCCCAGGGGGCTCTTGCGGTACTGTCTCGACCTGTATGGCGCTCGGCCAACTGGAGGCAGTGTGACAAGCGATCAGCTCGAAGCCCTGCTCGCGGTGGTGGACCGTGGCGGGTTCACAGCGGCTGCGGAGTTTCTCGGCGTGAGCAAGCAGGCCGTGAGCCGTCGGGTAGCCGAGCTCGAACGCGAACTGGCGGTGGCGCTGTTCACCCGCTCTTCACGACACGTAAAGTGCACGATCGAGGGCGAAACGTTCGTCAAGCACGCGCGTGTCGCGCTCCGTGAGCTGGCCGACGGCGTGACCCAGGTGAAGAATCAGCACCGCGATCCAACCGGAGAAATTTGGATCGGTGCTCCCGGTTTGTTCGCAAAGAAGATCCTGGCGCCGGTCGTGAGGGAGCTGTTGGAGCAGCACTCGAAACTCCGGATCGGAGTGCGCGCGCTAGGAGCGGCGGACATGCTCGACTTCGATGAACTCGACATCATCGTCGCGGTTGGTGCGCTGCCGGACCTGAGTGTCCAGAGATTGCACCTCGGTGAAGCGCTAAACGGCTGTTTCGCGGCTCCACGGTATCTCGAACGAGCTGGACTTCCCCTGGAGCCGCGCGATCTGCTGGAGCACGACTGCTTGAGCTACACGCGCCATCGGGACGTCGGCGTGTGGAACCTCAGCCGCAACGACGGGACACCGGACGAGGTGCCCATCCGCAGTCGACTCAAGTCGAACGACGCCGAGTACATCTTGGAAGCCGCAGCCGCAGGTATGGGCATCGCTCACCTGCCCGTCTTTCTATGTTCGAAAGCCGTGTCAGAGGGCCGGCTCCGGCGAGTGCTACCGGACTGGAAGCTGCGCATCGGCCCGATCCGCGCGCTCTATCAGAAGAGCAGCCTCCCGACACCCGGAGTTGAGGTCGTGCTCAACAGCCTGCGCAACCATCCAGCGTTGCGGGAGATCTGATGCTCCCCGGGCGCGTCGAGGGTGTGGGCGCTCGCGTTCTAGCGGGACCGGGCGTGTTCGACCTGACCGGCGATCTTGCTGACCGAGCACGCGAAGCGCGTTGCCAGTGCTCCCTGGCGGGCGGCAAACAGGGCGAGCACGGCGCCAGTCGCGGTTGGGTGCCAGCCATCGGTGGCCGAGAAGTACACGTAGAGGGCACCAAAGCCCAGCAACGTGAGAAGCGCCGAGTGCACCATGGGCTGCCACGACGTCGCGACGATGCGCCAGCCGCGCACGAACCCGCGCACGGCGCCGAGCTCGGAGTGGCGCGAGATTTCGACCCGCGCGTAGTCGCTCGCAGTGAGCACCACGAGCCCCAGGGCAAAGGCCGGGCCGACGCCTCGCATCAAGGCTGCAAAGTACGCGTCGAAGGTGACCGCGTAGCTCATCGCGTCCCGGTTGGCGGTCGTGCCGACGCCCAGTACGATCAAGACCGGCACCATGGGCACCAGCGACAGCAGCCACAGTCGAAAGTAGGCAGCCAGGGTGGCGGCGCCGCCAGCACCGAACACGCGGGCTCGATTGGACGCTGGGTCTTCGAGGAACACGGCGATGAGACCGCCGCGTAGAAACCACGACAGGACCGCGTACGCCGATCCCACGCCGAGGGTGAACAGAAAAATCGTGACCCAGACGCCGCGGTCCCCGCGAGACAGGACGCCGATGAAAGCGGCGGCGTCGCCGTTCATGGCGTGCTCGAAGGCGGGAAAGCTGCCGAAGGCAGCCGTTGCGGCGAGCATGGCCGCCGTGCCGACGACCGCCGACAGCGCCAGCGACACGAGGTAGACGCCGAGCACGACCCAGCGGTGGCGCCACAGCGCGCGCGAGCCGGCGCTAAACATTCGTCCGAGACCGGCCGTGCCGGGCTTGCCGGCGGCGGTCACAGTCCCACCGCCTGCAGGAAGACCTGCGTTGCAAACTGCATGGAAGCTCCTATTCGCCCGTCGCGCTGGCTGTCTTTGCGCTGAGAGGATTTGACCGTCGCGACGTTGAGGGGCACGCGGCCGTCGGGGTCGATGGTCACGGCTGCCACCGGACTGGAACGCACCAACTCGAGGCGCAGAAATGGACGGTCGCGGCGCCACGGAAAGCGTTCGGACGAGCCGTCGGCAAGCTCCACCTCGACCTCGGTGTCGACCTGAATGTCGCCGTAGTTGACGACCAGGACATCGCAGATGCTGTCCGTCTCGCTGTCGGGGGCGTCGGCTTCGCCGACGGTCTTGCGCTGGTCACCCTCGCCGAACACGCCACGGGGCTCGTGTTGCGCGCGGCATTTGATCGACCGCACGCGGAGGTCGGGGACTGCCCGTCCCGAGAAGACCGGGTCCACGTACCACGAGATGTCCTCGCCGAGGGCGTGGGAAAGAGCGGCGAAGAAGTCGTCGCCGGTGGGGTGTTTGAAGGCGTACCGCTGGGCGTATCGCTTGAGCGCCGCGGCGAACCGATCGGGGCCGACCGCGTTTTCGAGGGTCCGCAGCGCTAGCGCCGTGCGCGCATAGGTCTGGCCGCCGTAGGCGCCGTTGTCGGGGAACTCGTAGCTCTTGGTGCGAATCGGTGCCGGCGGGTCCACCGCTGTGGAGTTCTGGCGCACGCGAAAGTGGCTGGCGCGCCACTGGCCCCACTCGACGGTGTTGGCGTTGGCGCCGTAGACCATTTCCATGACGGCGCCGTCGATGTATTCGTTGGTGCCTTCGTCGAGCCAGGCTTCGTCGATTTCGTTGGAAGCCAGGATGCCCTGAAACCAGTTGTGGCCGACCTCGTGAACGGTCACGAACTCGGGCATACGAACGCCCTCCGGGGTGAACCAGTTGTCGCCCGCGGTGGTTACGATGGTCGGGTATTCCATGCCGCCGGCCCCTCCGGCTGCACGCGGCGGCGGGTCGATCACGCTCATGCGCGTCCACGGGTAGGGCACCAGTCGGTCGCTGAGGATCTCGATGGTCTCGATCGCGGCGTGCAGGTGGCGCTCGGCAAACGCGCGCTGCTCGGGGTAGGCGTACACGCGAACTTCGACATCGCCGTGCTCGGTTGTGGCGGTGCCGGTGATGAACTCGACGTAGGGGTCGATCATCCAGGCAAAGTCGTGCACGTCTTCGGCTCGGTACGTGAGCTTGTGGCGGCCGTCGCCCGCCTCTTCGGCAGCGGTGAGGACGCCGGTGGCGGCGACGACGTGAGTTGCCGGGACGTTCAGCGTCACGTCGTAGGTGCCGAAGTCGGCGAAGAACTCGGAGTTGGCGTGGAACGCTTCGCAGTGAAAGGTCTCGCTGCCGCGTTCGCCGACCAGCACGCCGACCTTCGGAAACCACTGGCCGACCATCGTGAACTCGCCCTTGTAGCCGGTGCGAGCAAACACTTCCGGCAGCTGGGCTTCGAACTCCATGGCCACCTCGACGGTTTCGCCGGGGCCCACGGGCGTTGCGAGCGGGATCTCCAGAACGGTCTGGTCTCCGTGCTCGGCACCGACGCCAATGTACCGGCCCTGGTCGCGAACGTCGGCGCCGCCGGCTATGCGAACCGACGACACTTCGATCCAGCCCCAGCCGGTATCGGTGGATTTTGCCGAGCGGAACGAGCCCCGCGATTCGCGCATGAAGACCGAGTCTTCGTTCTTGAACGCGTTGAGGTACAGGTGGAACGGCAGCGCGCCCACCGGTGAACCACCGGTGTTGGTCCAGCGCAGCGTTTGCCGGGCAGTGAGCCGGTGTTCGTCGGCGTCGTACTCGACGTCGATCGAATAGTTGGCGATGCGCGGCGACACCGGCTCGCCGCGCACCAGCGGCCCGAACGAGTCGGGCTGGGGCAGCGGTTTTGCGGTCGGGGCGGCGCGCTCGCTACTGCAGCCCGTGGCCAACGTCGACGACGCGGCCAGGGCTACCGCGCAGCCGAGCCATGCTCTTACTGCCATCCTACGAGCCCTCTTCATAAGGCGGACATACACCGACCCTAGTGCCCGAGCAAGGGTTCGAGTAGTTTCAGCCAATGACCTTCACCGCAACCTCCGAAGAAGAGACGTTCGCGCTCGGTCGCGCGCTCGGTGGCGCGGTCGAAGCCGGCGACGTTGTCGGACTTACGGGCGACCTGGGAGCCGGCAAAACCTTGTTCGTTCAGGGCCTGGCTCGCGGTCTCAATGTACCGGACACCGTTCGCGTAGTGAGCCCCACGTTCACGCTGGTGAATGAATACCCGGGGGGCCGCTTGCCCCTGCACCACGCGGACCTATACCGATTGGAAGACGAGGGCGAGCTCGACCACATCGGGCTGTACGACGCGATGGGGGGGCCCGGGGTCGTTGCGGTTGAGTGGGCGGACCGGTTCGACGTGATGCCGCGCGACTGCCTGGCAATTCGCATCGAGGTCGTCGATGACGCGACCCGCCGTCTGCACGTGAGCGCGCGCGGCAAGCGCAGCGAAGGACTGCTAAGCCGCTGGTCGTCGTCGCGGTCGTAGGGCGCTAGGGCGTCGCCTGCGCGGCGCGAGCGCTGTTTATGATGTGATCGTAGAGGTCTTTGCGGGCGACGCCTTTGGCGACCAGCGCCCTTGCCTGGCGGCGCTTGGCCTCGACGATCATCTCGAGCGCCTCGATCGGGAGGGCGCCGGCGACCGGTGTGCCGTTGATGAACGCGGTCGGCGTGGCGGTGACGCCAATGAGCATGCCGTCGCGAAGGTCGGCGTTAATGGCCGCCTTCGCCGCCCCCTGGTCGAGGGCCGCGCGAAACGCATCCATATCGAGGTTCAGCTCCGCCGCATAGCGCTCGAGGTCGGCGCGGCCCAGGGCGTTCTGGTTTTCGAACAGGCGCCGGTGCATCTCCCAGAACTTGCCCTGGGCGTGCGCTGCCATGGCCGCCTCCGCCGCGCCCATCGCGTGCCGGTGAAACGCCAGGGGAAAGTGGCGAAACGCGAGCCGCACGTCGCGCGGGTACTTGTCGCGCAGCTGGTAGAGGGCTTCGGCGTTGCGCGCGCAGTACGGGCACTCGAAGTCCTCGAACGTCACGATCGTAACGAGGGCGTCGGCGGGGCCCGTGACCAGAGCGTTGGGGCCCATGGGCACCGGGTACACGGCATCTCGGTCGAGCTGGCGCCGTGCCTGTCGGGGCCGGGCCGCGCGGTCTCCCGAGGTCTCGCCGTCGGCAATGATTGCCTCGTAGACTCCGGCCGCGGGGACGCCGCTGGCGACCTTGCGCCGCGCGCGTTTGAGTTCGTCGTCGATCAGGCGAATGAAGTCGCGCGGCGGACGGGCGCCCGACAGAGGTCGGCCGTTGATGAAAAACATCGGCGTGCCGCCAACGCCCAGGGACTCGGCCAGCTCGAGATCGGCCGCGATCTTGTCGCGGTGCGCATGGCTATCCATGTCGCGACGAAAGCGGGCCATGTCGAGGCCGAGTTCGCGGGCGTAGTTGGTCGTAGAGCGCCGATCGGTGGCTCGGCTGTCGAAGATGCGGTCGTGCATCTGCCAGAACATCCCCTGCGCGGCCGCCGCGTAGCTCGCCTCCGCTCCTTCGACGAACTCGCGGTCGAGGTCCAGCGGGCGCTGCTTGTAGACCAGGCGAATCTCGCCCGGGTAGAGCTCGAACAGGGTGTCGAGGGTCGGCCGTACGCGCCCGCAAAACCCACAGGCGAAATCGGAAAACTCGACGATTGTGACGAGGGCGTCGCGCGGTCCGCGCGACGGCGACTCGCCCACCGGAACCCGGTACGTCTTGTCGGGGTCGAACGACAGCTGTGCATGGGCCGATGCCGCACCCACGAGCAGCGTGACGGCGGCCGCCAGCACCGTCGCGCCGGCGAACGCAGCGGGACCAACGAGCCTGCGAAGCGCACACGTCATGACTTCGTACGCTACAGGTTCGCGGCTGTTGGCGCCATGACGACCGCCGTGCGCGCCTCCAATTTGGCGACGCGCTGCAACGGGTGGTGTACCATCGACGCGATGGGGGAACCGACGGATCAAGAGCAGCGCGACCGCATCAACGAGTTTCTGCAGCGCTTTGGCCGCGAGCGCGACATCTCGCTGGCGCCGCTGTCGGAGCAGGGGGTTGGCAAGCTGCAGCGTGGCTCCGCCGTGCTCACGATTCACGTGCTGCCCGAGCAGGGGGTGGTCCTGTTCGTTTCCCATCTGATGAAGGTGCCCGACGGCAACCGAGAAGGCCTGTATCGCAAGCTGCTCGAGCTGTCGTTCCTGGCCACCAGCGACGCTGCCTACGCGATTGATCGAGCGACCAACGAGGTCTACCTGCGGGCGCTTCGCCAGCTCGAGGGGCTCGACTACGAAGAGTTCGAGGACCTCGTGCACACGGTTGCCAGCGTCGCCGACCAGTGGGACGACGAGCTGCGCGCCGAGTTCGCCGCGTAGCTGGCTGGCCGCACCGAGCGTCAGGCGCGACAGCCCCCGCGATACCAGGGATACTGGTTAGTTGCGTTCGCCGCCGAGCAGGCTTAGCTGCTTGCCGCGCCGGCGGCCGCTCTTGCCGCGCCGGGTGCGCCGGTGGGGCCGCGCCTCGAACAGGTCGAGCTCGTCGCCCTGGGGCTCGGTGTCGGCGATCACCGAGAAGGACAGCTCGGTGACCTGATCGTCCAGGGCCGCGAGGCGCCGGCGGAGGGCGTCGGCCATGGCGCGGCCAGAGGTGGTCGGGCTGGGCAGCGCCACCTTGAGCCGCTCGAGCGCGCCGTTGCGTCCGACGGTCAGCTCGAGGCCACTGGCCGCGCGACCGCGGCCGCGCAGCCGCTCCGAAACCCGGTCGAGGGCGGTCCGCGCGGCGAAGGCGACGTGTTCCGGCGGGCTGCCCGGCGCGAGGTGAACGCCCTCGCGAATGGGGCCGTCGGGACGGTAGTCGAGGACGTCGTTGGGACCGTCTCCGCGGGCCAGGCCGTGCAGGTCGACCCCGCCATCGGTGTAGCGCCGCATGCCGGTCGGCGGAGGAAGCGCGGCGAAGTCGCCGATGGTGTGAATCTTAAGCGCGCCCAGCAGTCGTCGAAGGTCGCCGTCGAGGGGCAGCATCGACAGAGGGAACGGAGCCAGAAACGCACCGGAGCCGCCACGCGGCACCGAGGTCACGGTTTGCGCGAACAGGCCGCTGGCCGGGCCATCCCCGTCCTGGTCGCCGCCGCGGAACGTGGCTGCCGCAATCCAGGCGGTGAAGCGGTCGTCGGCGATGCCGATGCGGGCTCGCATGCCGTGGCGATTGACCGCGGCGATCAGTTTTTCGCCGAACGTAGCGCCGCGGGCGCCAGCCGGCACGTGGGCGAACAAAGCCCGGTGTGCCCGGTCGAGTTCGGCGATGTCCCAGCCGTCGTCGGCGCCGATGTCCACCGCGCGCGACAGGCTCATGAGGCTGTCGGCCAGGGCGCAGGCGGCTTCGCGGTAAGCGTCGGGCTCCGCCGCAATGATGGTGAGTTCGCCTCGGCCACAGGCCACGCGGTCGCGCGCGGCCTGTACGTCGTCGCCGGGGCGCACCCCGAGTTCGTACGCGGCGCGCGACGCGGACACCACGCGGCCGTCGCGGGCGACGGCAAAGCTTTGCCCGGCGAGCCGCGGGTTGCGGCGCACGTGGACTTGAACGGGAAAGGAAGGCAGGTAGATGCAGGCGATGCGCATATCGGTCCCTGTACTGTTTCGATGTTCAGTATAGGGCAGGGCTCTGATAGCGTCGGCCGACATTGCTCTTACCTGCGGGAATTACTCGGGAAATTGTCCATTGCCGGGCGTTTATCCGCCGGCTCGTTCGAGCTTAGCAACAAGGGATCTGCCCTGTCTCGAATTCTGCTCCCGTTCCCGGCCTATTTTCCAAGGCGTTGAAACTACGAGGGAAACCCCAAATGCGACGGCAACGGTAAGGGCCCGGATCTGCTAGATCGGTCCCCGCCGCGCCCACTCTCGCCGCGGCTGGCGGGATCCGGGTGAAGCGCTACCAGGCGGAGCGCTTTTCGCTGCGGCGCCGGTCGTGGTCCGCGTCGACGAGCGCGACGTAGTCGAGGCGCGGCGCCTCGTCGGGCCATTCGAGCGGCGGGGCGTCGCCGAGGTCGTTGAGGCGCGCGTCGAGGGTTGTGGCCAGGGCGCTCGCCGTTCCCGGTTCACTCGTCGCGGCGGTGGTTTCCGCGATCTCGCGCAGCTCGTCGGTGAATGTGCGCGCGTCGGCCTGGGACACCCGGCCTCGCATGACCAGGTCCTGCAGCGAGTTGGCCAGAGTCGAGGGGGTGTGGCTGGGGTCGGCCAGCATTTCTTCGACCACGAACAGCACCTGCGCCGCGGTGAGCAGGCCGTCCCGGTGGAGCACGCTGGCTGCCTGAAAGTAATTGTAGATGGGAACCAGCCGGCGGCCGAACCGGGAAAAGCGGGCCGTTGGCGAGCGCCGGTCCAGGTGAATCAGGATGCGGTCGACGGAGTTGGCGCGCTCGATGCGGCGGCATAGCTGCATCGCGCGCTCGATCTGATCCGGGTAGGCGCGCGCGGCCGCCAGGATGCGCGGCAGCTCGTCGAGCTCGACGGCCCCCGAAACCAGATCGGCGTACAGGGAATAGACGACCGCGTCGGCTTCGGCGTCGTCGCCAAACAGCGTTTCCGCAGGCTGATCGTCAAGGCTGGCGCGACTTTCGAGCAGCGCCGGCAGCTTGTAGGGCACCTGGGAGCGCATGGCGCGAAACCTGCCGCGCAGCAGGTTGCTGAGGTTGTCCTTGAGTACGAACTCGTCGTACTCCACGCCGTCGAGTTTGAGCTTGGCGTCGAGCACCCGCCGCATTTGCTTCGGGCTGCCGCTGATAATGCAGATGCGGTGGTTTTCGCCGTCGCCGCGCAGCGCGCGCAGGAGCGCCGGGGCGCCGGGCACGGCCTGCTTGTCGCTGGCGGTCTCGAAGGCGGTCTTGACCAGGTCGCGCACCGTATCGAACTCGGTGCGCAAGTAGGTCTTGTCGAGGTCCCAGCGAAAGACGTGCTCGGTGCGCGCCACGTCGTTACTCTAGCAGGCGAACAACGGCGACTGCGGGGGCGCGGGATGCAGGCTCACGCGCGCGAGCGCTTGCCGCCCCGGCGATCCTCGAATTCCGCCAGGCCGGTCTCGATTTTGCCAGTCAGGTCGCCCGACAGTGCCTTCGCGGCGACCTTGATGGCGTTGCCAATGGCCCGTTCTTTCGAGCGTCCATGGGCCTTGATGAACAGGTTGCGAAAGCCGAGCAGGGGGGCGCCGCCGTATTGTTCCCAGTCGGTGATGTCTTTGAGCCGTTGAATGCCGCCGGACAGCATGGCCAGGCCGGCCCGCCAGAGGAGCTTTTCTTTGTAGGCGTAGCGGGCCAGACCGATGACCGTCTCCGACACGCCCTCGAGCATTTTGATGACGACGTTGCCGACGTAGCCCGAGCACACCACGACGTCGGCGACTCCGCGGGGGATGTCGACACCTTCGACATTGCCGATGAAGTTGAGCCCGGTGTGAGCCAGCAACATCTGGTGGGCCTCGACGACCGCCTTTGGCCCCTTGCCGGCCTCGGCGCCGTTGGACAAAAGAGCGACCCTGGGACGCGCGTTGAGTGACACCACCGAGGCGTAGGCCGCGCCCATGAGGGCAAACGCGACCAGGTCGTCGGCGCTGGCGTCGACCGTGGCGCCGACGTCGAGCATGAGGGAAAACGGGTCGTTCTTGGCGCCGCGGCGCAGCTCGGTCGGGTACACGGCGGCCAGGGCCGCGCGGCGAATGCCCGGCACGAGTTCGAACTTGCGCGCGCACGCCAGCACCGACGCTCCGGTGTTGCCGGCCGAGACCAGGGCGTCGGCTTCGCCCCGGGCGACCAGCTCGGCCGCCTCCAGGATCGACGCGTCGGGCTTGGCGGCGACGGCCTGGCGGGGCTTTTCGTCCATGTGAATGACGGACGCGGCGTGGTGCACCCGCACGCGGCCGCCATCGTGGCGAACGCCCGGCAAGATGCGGCCGATGCGCCGGGCGTCGCCGACCAGGATCAGCTCGACGTTGGGCAGGTCGATGGACGCCGCGCCCGCGCCCTTGACGATCTCGTCGGGGGCGTGGTCACCGCCCATGGCGTCGACAGCGATTCGGTGCATGCGGCGCCACTATAGCTTCGCCGAATGGCGAGAAGTGCGCGGGGGCGCGGCGCCGGGCGAATTCCTCGCCGGACCCGCGGGCGTGCGGGGCTCCGGGTGAGTTGCGCTCGCGCCCGTTGGTCCGCTCCAGTCTCGCGAACCTGCTAGGCTCTGGCCAATGATGTGGCACGCGGCGCGGTTCCTCGCGGTGACAGCGGTCCTGGGGGCCTGTGCGAGCGGCGGTGACGCCGCGACGGAGCAGACCACCACGCCCAGCCCGGCGCCGGTCGCTCCGACGTCGCAGCCGGGCCTGGCTGCGCTGGACATCGAGATGGAGGAAGGCAACGACGGCGTGGCCGCCCTGGTGCGGGCGTCGCTGCAGGCCGGCTGCAAGGTTCAGCAAAAAGAGCAAGACGGCAATCCGAGCCTCATCTCCGAGTGCCCGGACGGTCTGTTTGGCGCGGTGCAGGTCGGCAACACCCTGTCGATCCGCTGCGTGGACATGGCAATCGGAGACTGCGAAATCTTCGTGTTGTCGATTCTCGACGCCGCCGAAGACCGGGACGTCCCCGGCGAACCAGGCGCCGCGGGCTCGCCCGAACCGAACACCCCTTGAGTCGGTGACTCGGTAAGTCGGTGAGCCGCGCCGCAGCCGCGGCGCTCCTCGCCGTGCGGGGCGTCGCGGCGCGTGAGCGCTGTCGGTCGCAGACGCGGCGCGGCGGCGGGCACGCTCGGTGGCAGAACCCTCCGCCGCGCGGCCTGCGTCCTTACGCGGCCGCCGCTTGCGGCGATTGCATGTGCTGCTGCAGCGTCTCGCGGATGGCCAGTCGCGCCCGGTAGGCCCGGGTTTTCACGGTCGCGACGTTCAGGTCGAGCCGACGGGCGATCTCGGTTTCGGTATAGCCTTCGAGAAAGCGCAGCCAGAAGATGTCCTGGTACTTCTCTCCCAGCTCGTCGAGGCGCTTGCGCACAATCTCCATGGCCTCGCGCGCCGCGCCGCGCTCTTCGGGGCTGGAGCGCGGCGACGGCCGCTCGAACACGACCTGGTTGTCGGCGTCGGCGGTCGGCGCGACGAGCACCTCGCGCTTGCGTCGCTTGGCTTTGCGAAGGTGCATGAGCGCCGTCGTGGCGGCGATTCGGTACAGCCAGGTGGTGTAGCGCGAGTCGCCGCGAAAGCTGTGCCGGTGCCGGTGGGCGAGCAACAACGCTTCCTGCGCAATGTCGGCGGC
>JGI12316J15309_10000591_pt1 | contig 196143 bp, 173 predicted proteins | sample MarCyaLeptolynsp_FD_15309 | JGI IMG/M metagenome (IMG submission 15309) | reverse complement strand
GCGTGTAGCTAACCAGTACTAATTGCTCGATAGGCTTGATTACTCTTAGTCATTACCAATGCACAGACTTGAACTTTCATTGATGTGAAATGAAAGTCCGTGTCGGGAAGATAAGAGATCTTTTGTGAATTCAGTCTGCGTTTTGCCGGACTGGTGGCTATGGCGAGGCGCCTGCACACCATCCCATCCCGAACTGGAACGTGAAACGCCTCAGCGCCGATGGTACTCCGTCTTAAGGCGTGGGAGAGTAGGTCGCTGCCAGTCCTGCTAAACGCAGATTGAGATGAATATTGAAATCGTCAGTTTCCTGACGATTCCCTCCGAAACGCTTGTCACAGTTTCAAAAGGGCGTATCTTGCGTGTGTAAGTCGCCCTTTTTTATTGATCTGTCGTATGACAGTTGTGTGAAGCGCTTGATGACGCGGGGTGGAGCAGCCCGGTAGCTCGTCAGGCTCATAACCTGAAGGTCGCAGGTTCAAATCCTGCCCCCGCAACCAAAGCTCTTCACCAGTTTGCCCGGCCAAGTGCCGGGTTTTTTATTGCGCGGGGTGTCGCCGCCCGGTGCTTGTCGGCTCATACCTGAAGGGTGAGACGGATCACGCAAATGATCCAGTGAATCATTTGCGCCGTCGAACGGTTCAAATCCTGCCCCCGCAACCAACTCAAAAAAGGCCCCGCCATCGCGCGGGGCCTTTTTGTGTTCCTTGGGGTTTGATCTGACTCTCCGAGTTTCAGGTTATGAGCCGTGGGCGAATAACTTGAAGGGTGAGCGGTCGTCCGGACGAAGTCCGGCAAAACGATCCGGTGAATCGTTTTGAGACCCGAACGGTTCAAACCTGTCCGCCGAAGACTTGGCGAAGGTGGATCCTGCCCCCGCGACCAAGTTCTTCACTATAATCAATGATTTAACCCTTCACCCAATCGGGTGAGTGGTTTTTCTCTGCCTGCCCGAAAGCATATCGGAAGCAGTTGACAGGGCTTTCACCAAAAACATAGATATTGTAAAGACAACTTATGGTTATATGACCTTCTTTTAAAAACCTCGGGTTTTAGAATGGATTGGCGTGTTGGGAGCCCATAACAAAGTTGGGCCAACCAATCTTGGAAACTCTGTAAGTGTTTGTGCGACTCCAACGCTCTGACAGACTGCAAGGAGCACAAAGCAGTATTGGGTTTGAGATTCAATGCACAACTATCATTTTCTGAATCTGAACGACAAAGAATTCGAAGTTCTTGTCAATGACCTGTTGGCTAAGAGAGAGAACGCGACCGTTGATCGTTTTAAACCAGGAAAAGATGGGGGTATCGATGGTCGTTTCTTTGAAATCTCTGGTTCAAGTGTAATCATTCAAAGCAAACATTATGCTCGTTCTGGATTTTCTCAACTAAAATCTACCTTAAAAACGATCGAGCTCCCTAAAATTAAGAAACTAAACCCAAATAGATATATTCTTGCAACGTCGGTCGAGTTGTCAAATGCCGAAAAGCAAGAGCTTATAAGTCTCCTATCGCCTTATATCAAAAATGAAATTGACATAATTGGTAAGGAGAATCTCAATGATTTATTGGGTCAGCACTCTGACGTCGAGAAAAATCACTATAAATTGTGGTTGTCGAGCACAAACATTTTAAATGCAATCACAAATAACGCGATTGTTGGCCGAAGCCGCTACAAGATTGAGGAAATCACTAAAGAGTCGCAGCTGTATGTCTATACAAAGAGTTTTGATGATGCCCTGGAAGCGTTGTCAACAAATGGCGCCATAATAATTACCGGTGAAGCTGGAATTGGAAAGACAACAGTAGCAAATCAGCTTGCGTTGCATTTCGCCGCGAACGGCTTCGAGTTCATTTTTATTGAGGATGATATCTCTGAGGCAGAGTCTGTTTATGAGCCCGGCAAGAAGCAGTTCTTTTTGTATGATGATTTTTTGGGTCGCAATTACCTTTCAGTCATTACCGGGCGTAAAGATAGCCGAACGCTGAGTTTTATCGAAAGGGTTTCGCAAGATAAAAACAAGAGATTTGTTTTGACCTCTAGAGCGACCATTTTGGCCCAGGGTAAATCTTTAAGCGATCTTTTTGACATTGCCGGTGTTGATGAAAAGGCATTCGAAATAAGGTTTCAAGATCTCTCCGATCTCGATAAAGCAAAGATATTGTACAATCACATTTGGTTAAGTCTTTTGGAAGAATCTTTTATAGAGGAAATCTATAAGCAGAAAAGATATAGAGAAATAATAGGGCACCGTAACTACAATCCTAGACTTGTATCATTTATTTGCGATGCGACGAGACTAGGTGAAACGACTCCGGAAGCGTATTGGTCTTATATTCATGAGCGCCTGGAAAACCCTGCTGAAATTTGGGATCAAACTTGGGCCAATCAATTAGATGATCTAATGAGGTGTGCCGTCTCATTGGTTGTTTTTAATGGCGGCAAGATTGATGAAACGATACATCGCAAGTCTCTCCGTAGGCTGGCACTAAAGAATGAGCTTGCTGATGCGTCCAATTTCACTACAAGGTACAAGAACGTGCTCAAGAAGTGCGTAGGAACGGTGCTAAATCGAGTTTTTATTGTGCACAGCGAAGTCTATCGCTTCGAATTATTCAATCCCTCTGTTGGTGACTTTGTGATTTCCCAATTTCAAGAGGATGAAGACTATATTTGGCTAATGCTGTCTAGCTTGGTCACCACTGAATCAGCTCAGACTCTAAGTAATCTAAGCCGTAGTGAGATTTTGAATGATGGCACTTTTGGCAAGATATTGAAAAGGTTGCTTACCGATCTTGTTGCAGGCGGGCAATATGACGAAGACAATTTCGGGTTTTTGATTCTGTGTTCACAGTTAGCAACAAAAAATATAAAGAAGATTGGCGCTGATGCATTTGAATTGATTTACCCAATTCTTTCTGTTTCTGGTAATTGGATATATTGCCACGGTTTAATATCGGAATCGTGTGATGTTCTAATGCAAATTATTGCATGGATTGATGATGAGGAAGTAAGTGATCGGCTGATATTAGACTTTCTTGAACTTTGCTCTTCCTATAATCCGGGTTTCGAAGAGTTAGAATCGCTCTTTTGCTTGGCTGAAGAATTGAGCTTCAATGCGGATAAATTAATATTAGATGATTTCCGATCTTATGTTGTAGAAAGTTTTGAGTTGGAGGTGTCGGAGATAGTCGTTGATGACGGTGTTTTGGATTACTATGATGAGCTTGAAGAGGTTGAAGAAGCTCGTAAGGCGCTCAGGATTTTTCTTGAAGACAAGTTTGGTTTTATGGATCTTAATCCAGAACAGATTGATCGGTTAGTCGCATTATTCGATATAGAATTAATTATTGAGGAAAATTTGCGAGCAAGGGTAGAGGATTATTCTCACGAGTATCTTTATGAAAAGCCACCACCATCGTTTGATCCTCAAGGAACAGCGGATGAGCAAATAGAAGATCTATTTCATAGGTGATCATCTCCGGCAACCTCATTACTTTTGAGGGTTAATCACACCTCGCATGCTGAATCCTCAAGTACGAAGACATATTTGCTTTTTGCATCTTAGTTTGGAACAAGTCGATATCTTCCTCACTCATGTCACCATAGATTGATGAAAGGCAATCTAATGTTCGTTCGACATCATGAGGTTCGAAGTCATATGTGTGGCAGCAATTGGCTGCAAGTCCTAATTTCATCTGCCAAAACATTGCTATTTGTTCCTGACTCAGAACTTTTTTGATTGTCGGCGGATCAATAATTAATGAAGTTGGAGAGTGATGTGAAAGAACTTGCTCTACCGCGCCCCAGAGTGTGCTGTTGGGCCAGCGTGATCGATTTGTATCAGCACTAGGCGTGCATAGCCTAACTCATAACCTGAAGGTCGCAGGTTCAAATCCTGCCCCCGCAACGAACAAAAAGAGCGCCGCATTTTTTGCGGCGCTTTTTCTTTTCAAGGCCCATGGCAAGTCCACCTGTCATCCTCGGACGTGTTCTGAGCGTGACAGCTTTTAATGTTGCCACGTACTCAACTCCAAGGTGAACGGAACACGCAAATTAACACATGACTCGTTTGCGCTGTCGAATGATTCAAATCCGGAATCAGACGTGTACAGACTTCTTTAACTTTGATCGGTTAATCCTATTATCAACGACATTGGAATAGGCCATAGCTATTAATAGTTGAGTGCATATCGGGGGACACGCACATGACAAAAGCCGGAAAATCCATTCTTCTTGCGACCACAGCCGTTTTTGCTCTTGGGTCACCGGGCGCTGCTCTCGCAGACGGCGACGCGCTGGCGGATCTTCAGCGCCAAATCTTGTTGCTCCAGTCGCAACTCGACGAATTGATGGCCAAAAGCGATTGCTGCGATCACAAAGTCAAATTCAAGGCCTTTCCGGAAATCTCTAGCGGGGATTGGAGTGCAAAAGTGCGGGGGCGCTTAATGCTCGATTGGGCCACTGTCGACGGTGATGCGGCGGTTCTTCCCGGCGAGGACGATTATATCGAGAACGCGATCGAGGCCCGCCGCGCACGCCTTGGCATCCAAGGCAAAATGCCGATGAAAACGGCCTACAAATTGGATGTGTCATACAATGCAGCGGACTCAGACATCACGGTTGAGGACGCGTATCTGCAGTGGAAGACGCCGGCTGGCAAGTTGACGGCAGGTCAGCATAAGCCGCCTGTGTCTCTCGAAAAGCAGACCGATTCACTTCATACCACTTTCATGGAGCGGGCGGCCTTTACCGATGCCTTCGGCATGAAACGCCGGGTCGGTGTCTCGATCAATCCGTCGGGCGACAATTGGAGCGTCAAGGCGGGTGTGTTCGGCGCCAATCTGGAAAAGGAGTATTCCAATGAAGGTTATCTGCTTGGCCTTCGCGGCACCTATGCGCCGGTCAATGAAAAGGATCGCGTCGTTCACGTGGGCGCTTCGGTCACGCACGAAGACATTGAGGACTCCTCCGGTAAGTTTAAGGCGTATCAGCGACCTCAAGTGCATCAAGAGCAGCGCTATCTCAATACGTGGGACGTGAGTGCCGATTCCGTGTTGAATTACGGGGCCGAAGGCGCCGTGGTCTTTGGACCCTTCTCGGCCCAAGCCGAATACTCAAAGTTGGAGCTCGATACGCCGTCCGGCAGCGATCCGGAATTGGAAGGGTATTATGTTGACCTCAGCTGGTTTCTGACCGGCGAGTCGCGCAAATATAAAGCCTCCAAGGGTGCTTTTGGCCGCGTGACTCCCAAGGCCGCGGTCGGCGAAGGCGGATGGGGCGCCTGGCAAGTCGCTTTGCGCTATGACCATTTGGACCTGACGGATGTGAACCCGGAAAATATGGGTCCGCTCACCCCGGGCACGGGCGGCGAGCAAGAGGCGATCATTGCCGGCGTGAATTGGCATTTGAACGAATACGTCAAACTCATGGCCAATTACTCCCATGTGGAAATCAAAGACAGTGAACAAAATTACGAAATTACCGGTGTGACGGATAATGAAATCAATGCCTTCCAACTGAGGGCCCAAATCGACTGGTAATGATCTGAGAAAAATAGTTTTCAGATTGTTTGAGGGGACAAAATGAAAATGTCGAATTTCGATATCTTTAAGATGGGAAGGACCATCTCCGTCGCGCAGAAACTGATGCTGATCGTTGGGCTGTGCATTGGATTCACCGCCATCGTTGCCGGCACCGGGATATACCAATTGGCCAGCATTGGCGGTGAAATTGAGTCTATTGCGGAACAGGATATTCCGCTGACAAATGTGGTGAGTGAAATCACCGTTGGTCAGCTGGAACAATCGGTCCTGCTTGAGCGCATCATGGGGCTGGGGGGCGTTGTTCCGGAGAACCGATTGGCGGTATTGATGGAGGCCGAGGTAGGATTTGAGGATTATGCTAAAAAGGTCGACGCCCAGATTAAGCACGGCGAAGCCTTGGCCAAAGACGCCATTGCTCATGCGCATAACGAAGAACAAAGAGCCGAGTTCGAAATGGTCTTGCACGCGCTCGAAAAAATCGAAAAAGAACATAAGACCTATGATGAACACGCATTGGAGATCATCAACTTGATCAATGCCGGCAGGGTCGCCACCGCCGGTACCAAGGCCCAACGGATCCAGCAAGAACAGTACGAACTCAATCACGAGCTGGAAGAGTTGCTGGTCGAAATCGAAAACTTCACTTTGGCCGCGGCCCTGACGGCGGAAGAGCATGAAAAGTTCGCCGTCAAACTCATGATCGGCATTTCGATCGTCAGTGGTGTGTTAGGTCTCGGATTCTCATCTTTGGTGATGCGGCGCAGCGTGGCCCAACCTTTATCGTCGGTGGTCACCGCTTTGAATAGATTGGCCGAAGGAGATACCGGTGCGAGTGTGGAAGTTCGCAGCGAGGATGAAATCGGTCAAGTGGCCAAAGCATTCCTGGTCTTCAAGGAAAAAAGTTTAGAAATGCAGCGCCTGGAAGAGGAAAAGGCTGAGGCAGAAAAGCGGGCCGAAGAGGAGCGCCGCCGCGGCACCCTCGAATTGGCGGATAATTTGGAGAATAGCGTAAAAGGCGTGGTCGAGGGTGTGACCACTGCCGCGTCGGAGATGGAAGTGTCAGCGCAGACCGTGGCGTCGGCCTCCGAGGAAACAGGCCAGCAAGCTGCCACCGTTGCTGCTGCGTCAGAGCAGGCGACCACCAACGTCAAGACTGTAGCCTCGGCGGCCGAAGAACTTACCAGTTCCATTCAGGAAATCAGCCGCCAGGTCTCGCAAGCCACGCAGACAACCAGCAAAGCTTCCGCGCGCGCCGAACGGACCAATGAGACGGTCAAGGAACTCGCCGAAGGCGCCAGCAAGATCGGCGAAGTGGTTGATATTATTCAGGACGTTGCGGAACAAACCAATTTGCTGGCCTTGAATGCCACGATTGAGGCCGCCCGCGCAGGCGATGCCGGCAAAGGCTTTGCCGTAGTTGCCGCCGAGGTCAAATCTCTGGCTAACCAGACCGCCAAGGCCACGGAGCAGATTATTCAGCAGATCACCAACATGCAGAATGTCACTGATGATACGGTCAAGGCGACAGAGGATGTGGTTCTGGCCATGGGAGAGATCAGCGAAGTGACCTCCGCCATTGCCGCGGCGATGGAGGAGCAGAATTCTGCGACCGAAGAGATCGCCCGCAATGTCCAGCAAGCCGCTGCAGGCACCCAGGAAGTCTCATCCAACATTGGCGGGGTGAACCAGGCGGCCGGCGAATCCAGCACCGCGGCCACCCAAATGGTCTCAGTGGTCGGTCAGCTTTCCAAACAGTCGGAAACGCTGCGCGATGAAATCAACAATTTCTTGGGCAGAATTCGCGCCGCGTGATGTCACGCCTGCTGCGTCTCCTATTTCGACGTGTTGATGTAAGCCCCCATCGTCATGTTCGGACTTGATCCGAGCATCCATGGGTGTTTGAGACTAATTGCAAGATTGTATTGATCCTCGCAACGCGTGCGCGGATGACGTTCGTGAATTTGAACTGATCACGCCGCCGCCTTCTCCCCCACATAAAAGCCGGGACGGAAGAGTTTCATGGTGATCGCGCCGACGCCGGCGAGGACTAGCGCGAGAACAAACAGCCAGCCGAAAAATGGGATCAAGGCGATGGCGCCGACGAGGAGGGCGCCGATGCCAGCGGCGAGCACCCGCGCGCCGAAGCCGTCCGGTTCCGAACGGCCTGCGAGCTTTAACGTGCCGACGCCAAAGGCATAGACCGCCACGACGTATCCGGCAAACCCGAGCACCAGGGCGATGAAGATGGACACGGGCAGCAGCAGAAGCCCGATGAGGGTGGCCGCGAAGATGATTGCCGAGCCGAGGGCCGCGGACTGCGCCAGAAAGCCGAACCAAAGATTGCGGATGGGTTGCGCCAGTAAGTTACGGCGCAGGTTGGCGAGGCTTTTGGGAAAGAAGGCGGCAATGAGTGAGGCTAAGACGGCGATCGTCAGGGCGCCGACCAAATAGGAGCCGAGCCGCGTCTGCCAGGTTTCCCCGGTCAGCTCCGCGCGCATGTCGTCCCATTCATCGATCGACCGGCGCTCAACTCTTGCGATCGGTACAACGGTTTCGGGCACGTCGAGTGTGCCGATCTCTTCTTCGAATACAATAAAACGCCCGTCGACCCGCACGTCATCGGCAAAGTCGACGTCTTCGGCGGCAAGATAAACATCACCGGCAAAGACGCTTTCCATTCGAACCTCTTCCCCGGCAAGGAGGGCGTAGCCGCCGATCGGTCCATCCAACGTGATGGTCCCGGCTGCCGCGATCAAATCGCCGCCGACCGCGCCGATGGTGAGATCACTGCCCGCCAAGGTCGCGTCCCCGGCGATGGGTCCCTCAAGAATGATATCCATGGCAGCGACATAGGCGTCGCCCCCGATCGCCCCGCTGACCTCCACGCGCCGGCCGGCGAGATGCCCGGACCCCAGAATGTCGCTTTCAACTTTGACCGTGGAGCCGGCGGCGAAGAGATCATCAATCCCCGCCTCATCAACCACCACGGTCTCACCGCGCATGAAGCGGTCGCTGCCGATAGACGACACGGCGGTCTCGTCCTGCGCCCAAGCAGGCAAGCCAAAAAGGATTAGGCCCAAGGCCACTAGTGGGAGTTTACGCACCATGACTGTCTCCTCAAATCTACACCCTTGGCATGCCTCATGCGGCAGCGGCCCTATGCGATTGCCTTTCATACATTGGAGACGGCGACCTTGATCTTGGTCAATTGATACAAACGTGTCGCAAGGCAGCTCTCAGATGCCGTTTCGCCGCAAGTTTGAGACTGCGAATTGGAACCAAGAGAATTTAGTCGAGCAACCAAGCAAAGCGCTGTCTGACCTCTTCTTTCGCCCCGCCTTGAAGGCAAAATCCGTGGGAGAGGATCAGATTGTCAAACTCCCATTGCAGAATCGTGTTGAGACTTTTTCGTGCAGCGTGTTTGTCGCGGAAACTCATTTTGACATCTTTCGGGACGCCGCCTGTCTTGCCGAGAATGCCGGCCATTCCTTTCACGATCCGCCAGACCCAGGACTCTTGCAACGGATCATGTTTTTGAATGAGATCGGTGATGATCAAGCTAGATGAGGTTTTATGAAAGAAGACGACTTCGTCTAAGAAGGCATGTCCTTCAACCGCATGATGCGCAATCTCACTTTCCCATGGGGGCGTTGCGTCATTTGTCAAACAGCCATCTAAGGCAATGCTCGGGTGACGTTCATTGAACGCCGGCGATCCCCAAACCTGGGCTTGCGGGTAATGCGCTTTCCAGGGGCCAATCCCGAGACTGTGGATCTTGTTGGGCGCGATGAGGTGTTCCACTTTTCCCAGTGCATCAAAGGATGATGTGATCTCCGGCGACGGTTTGACAGGGGAGTGAATCCAAAGGCCGCCGGATGCGAGCCGGACAACGGTCATGCGGGTGGTGAAGGGGAGGAGGCCGAACATTTTGACTCTGTCCCCGTCGAGGGTCCAAATATTTGTGCCGAAAGGTTTGGGCGCTGCATTCATGTCACGCTGAACTTCTTGTCGATCAAAGTGCATACGCGGCGCGAATAGATAACGCGCCGTGCGGATCCATAGAACCCGGCTTGCCGAATAACAAATTTGTTCTAAGGCTGCAACGGGGCCGCGCTGCGCGAAGACATCCGGCGCATGATCAACAGGAGTCCCCCAAGGCCCAACAAAAGTACCCAAAGGGTGGCCGGTGTCGGCACGAGTCTCGCTTCTCGGGAGGATGACCAAACACGTCTTTGGGAATATTCGAAATTATCGAACAGCACGCCGTCTAGATTGCCGCCGCCCAACGGGTCGTCGGAGAAATCGAAAGTGCTGAGGGTACCGTTGGTCGTAATAAAGCCGAAAAAGCCGCTCGATCGGGGCGCGCCGATGTCATAGAGCGTGCCGCCCAAATTGAGCTGAAAGAAATCGGCGGAATAATCCGTATTGGTGTAATCGAACCCAAAGGCGAATAAGCCTTGATCAAAGGTAATGGTGAAGAGCGGATCGGTCAGGGAAAAGTTGCCGTCGAAGTCGAGAGCGCCACCGGCGGTGATCGACTGTCTGCCCGTACGGCCGAAGCGGCCCGTATGGGTCTGGGTGGTGAAATCGCCAAAGTCATTCACGCTGGGGAGCAATCCGGCGGCATCGCCGTCGAAATCATAAACCGTGGTCACGCCGGCGGCCGCTTGGAACAAGGAGCGGTCAGAAAAGGTAATGATGGCGGCCTGCGCCCCTGCCGCGGCCAAGACATTCACGAACAACAATGTCAGAACAAACTTCTTCATTTCCGGCCTCGCCCTTTAGTGAAGAAGCTTACCGAAAAGCCTTTAAGAATGCCTTTACGGATTGCATCAGTCCGGTGCCGGTTTTGCGATTACGCCAAACGTTTTATCGTCTGTCTGGTTTGTCCCAAAACCATCCACAATATCAATCAGTTCAAATCCGTTTGCGTTGAGTTCGGACGTGATGCTCCGAGGGGTGTAATACTGCATCCAATTGTAAACATCCCAGGTATCGTTTTCTTCGATGATCACAAAGTGATCGAGCGAGATGTTTTGATCCTTGTATCGATAGGCGTTGTGAAAGGCAAAATAGTCTCTGTCCGACCAGAACCCATCCATGTATTCATGTCCAAAGGTCGTGCTCTCAACCTTAGCCTCGAAGGCTTTCATCGAGGCGACATCAAAGACAAAAAGTCCATCTGGGCGCAGACTTTTGCGCACTTTTCCAAACAAGGTTTGACGCTGACCAGGTGAAAGCGGGCAGAGATCACAATAGATCAAGGTGATCAAATCTTGGTCCTGGGGCAACGGGTCGCTGAGGTAGTTCGCAACGATATAAGTGACCGTCACATTTTTGTCGGATGCGCTCTTCTTGGCATACTCAATGGAGTTGGCCGAGAAATCCAACCCTGAGACTTTCGCGCCATAATTGGCATAACGCTCCGTATATAGACCCGGGCCACAACCCAGATCACACACAGTTTTGCCGTTCAGGGAAAATTTCTCATCCAGCCACGAGGCGAAGCGATTAATGGCAACCAATGGGCGGGATGCCAAAGGCGTGTCTTGGTTCAGATGTGTTTGCAGCATCTGCTGTGCTAAATGCGGCCGGGTCCACAATACATCAGCGGTGTACACGGAAAACGCCGTTGGGCGTCGATGAATCTCTCTAAGCTGATCATACATCTGCAAGCCTTTGGAACTCCTGGTGGTTCTAGATTTTACGGGCTGTTGGGTTCATGTCTCTATTGCTTCAATCGCTTCTTGCCGCAGCCTAGAAAGAAACTCTGTTTCATGTACTTCGCCGCGTCTTCTGAGGATACGTCTCCTTCTTCCACGAGGACCCAACCAGCCGTCAGTATACTGTCGAAAAACGCGACCAACCATTCGTTCGGCAAGCCGGGATCGACCTCTTTTGCTTTCTTGGCTTGGTCAAACACGATGAATAATTCTTCATACATTTGCTCTTCGACCCGTTTCACCTCTTTGTTGTCTTCTACAATGGTCCACAGATTCACGAGGAATTTAAAGCGGTTCGCGATGGGCATCAGAATATCGATGATCTTGTCCAGGGCTTCTTTGCCTTTCAGATCCCGATGGGACGCCAAAGCCGTTTCGATCTCTTCATAACATTTCATGACCAGGGCTTGGATCAGCGCCTCGCGGGACTCAAAGTGGCGATAGAGAGTCGCCCGGCCGATGCCCGCCGCCTCGGCGATCTCCGACATGCCCGCTGAAGAATTGATCAAGAGGGTGTCAATTCCCGCTTCAATAATGGCTTTTTCCGACCGAATAAGACGCTGATCTTTTTTTCGAGGCATTCTTGTCTCATATCTTGACATTTTTTATGATACATATATGTCTCATATATTGAAGGGTTTGGCCAGGGCGAAATGCCGTGGGGTTGGAGCAGAGGACATGACGATCGAACTGACGAAAAAGGGACCGGATATGGGGGAAAAACCGGCAAATCCCAGATCCCGGCGTTTTTGGATTTGGCTGTCTGTTGGGATTCTGATGTTGGTTCTGGTGCTGCTCAGTTTCACTGAAGACACGATTGACGTCACCGAAACAAAGGCGCCGCCGGTTCTCCCGATGGTCTCCGTGGAGCCGGTTGCTGCCGGGCCGCAAAAAATTCAGGTGCGCGCCTTTGCCGAGGTCCGTCCGAGATGGTCCGCGGATTTAAGTGCGGCCGTCATGGGCCGTGTGGACCGCGTGTTCGACAGTGCATTGGCCGGTGAGCCGGTCGAGGCGGGCACGCCGCTGATTGAAATTGAACAAAGCCGTTATGTGGCGGAACTTGCCGCGGCGGAATTGGAACTCAAGCAAGCAGAGCTTGCTCTTTGGCAAGCTAAGAATGCCACACAGGTGGCGCAGGCGGAATTCACACGCACAAACACCGCGCCGCCCAATGATCTTGCGTTGAAACTGCCCCAATTGGGCATTGCCGAAAGCGCCGTCGTGTCGGCCAAGGCGCGTGTGGCGGCGGCAAAGCGTCAGCGTGAGGATGCGACCATCACGGCCCCATTTTCTGGATTTGTTACAGCGCGTTTCGTCAGTCCTGGACAATTTGTCAATGTCGGTGACCCGCTGCTCAAACTTGCGGACAATAGCGGGTTTGAGTTGGTGGCGGAAATTGGTGCCCGGGATTGGTCGCTGTTGACACGCCCCCTCGCGGGTCAGACCGCGACGGTTCTGAGTCAAGAGGGCGAGGCCATTGCCCAAGCGACGGTGCGTCAGGGCGGCGGCTTCTTGGATGAAACCACCCGGCAATACCGAGTCTTCTTGGAAATCGCAAATCCGGATACCAATGCAATCCTCGCGGGCGATTTTGTCACTATTGTCTTACCCGGTGCGACCGTTTCATCGGCGCTCGACCTGCCGGCTTCCGCGCTCACCAAAGAAGGATATGTCTGGCACCTTGACGATGAAGATCGCCTTCAGCGCAGCACGCCGGAGGTTCTGTTCCGGCGTCAAGACCGCGTGATCATTAAGTCAATGACCAACGCTCAAGACATGCGTGTCGCCGTCACGCCGCTTGTCTCCTTCTTGCCTGGCCAACAGGTTGCGCCCCGTATGGCGGAGGATTGAGCTCATGCATTTTCTCACCGGTTGGTTCATTCGAAACCCTGTTGCCGCCAATCTCGTGATGGCTTTGGTGCTTTTTCTCGGCGCCATGACCGTCATGACCATTCGGATCGAAGGCTTTCCGCGGATTCCGCCCGAAAGCATCACCATCTCGACGACCTATCCCAGCGCGTCCACGGCCCAGGTGGATGAGTTGGTGACGCAAAAAATCGAGAAGGCTCTGGAAGGCTTAGAAGGCGTGCGAAGTTTATCTTCTCAGTCCAGCGAGAACTTTTCTGTTGTCACCGTGCGCCGGGCCGGCGGCCAAGACCTTCAAAAGCTGCTCGATAAAGTCCGGCTGAGGATCGACGGCATATCAAATTTGCCCGCCACGATTGACCGGCCCGTGATTCAAGATGACGGTTACGATTTCCCGGCCCTCTATTTGAATCTGCACGGCCAAACCGATCCGGTGACGTTGCAAAAACTTGCCAAGGAACTGCGCGAGGACTTGCTGTCTCATCCTGAATTGTCGCGCATGAATGTTTGGGGCCTGTTTGACCGGGAAATGCAGATCGAGATCGCGCCGCAGATTTTGCAAAGATACAATCTGACCATCGCCGATGTGGTCGACAAGATCCGTCTGAGTTCGCTGAACTTTCAATCGGGTACAATTCGCTCGGCGGGCGGCACGATTCAGCTTAGGGCCGATAACCGCGCCAAATTCGCCGGCGAATATGCGGAACTGCCGATTATTGAGCTTGCCAACGGTACGTCGATCACCTTAGGCGACATCGCAACCGTTCAAGACACCTTTAAAGAGGGGGATTATCTCTTCCGCTTTAACGGTGAGCCCACGGCCGGTATGGAAGTCCTCATCGGGCAGAAAGAAAACCTGCTTCGGGTCTCAGAGGTCGTGCACGAAATCGTTGGGGCGTTCGAACAACAATTGCCACCGAACATAAAGGTGACGATTTGGGGCGATAGTTCCGGCTATATCGCGGACCGCTTGACCTTGCTCAGCACAAACGGATTGCAAGGCCTGTTTTTGGTGATCCTGGTTTTGTCGCTTTTCCTGAATGTACGTCTGGCTTTCTGGGTCGCCATGGGGATTCCCATCGCGGTCATGGGGGCGCTCGCCGTCGCCGGCTCCCGCTGGGTCGATTATTCCCTCAACGACGTGACCACCTTCGGTTTTATCATAGTGCTCGGCATTTTGGTCGACGACGCCGTGGTAGTGGGCGAAAGCGTTTTTGAAGAGCGTCAATCCAACTCGGACCCCATTGAGGGAACGCAAAAAGGGGTAGACAAAGTCGCCGTCGCGACTGTGTTCGGCGTGCTCACCACCATTGCCGCCTTTTTCCCTATGCTGCTGTTGGACAATCCGCTCGGCAAGGTCTTGGCGGGGTTTTCTGGCATTGTCATCCTGGCTCTGATCTTTTCGCTGATCGAAAGCAAATTCATCTTGCCGGCCCATTTGGCCTATACGGACATCACCAACCGGCCCCGCCATTGGCTGTCGAAATCTTGGGCCAAGGTTCAAGATGTTTTTCAAAACGGATTGGTGTGGTTCCGCGAGACAATTTATGCGCCGGCCTTAAAGGCCTCCATACATCATCGCTATGCCGCGATCATTTTGTTCGTGGCCGCCGGTCTCTTAGGCTTGGGCCTCATGGGGCTCGGCAAAGTCAAAACCGTTTTCTTTCCCGAGGTGCCGGGGCAAATCATCACGGTGAATCTGGAGATGGACGCCCGCGCGCCGTTCCATTTGACCAAAACCAATTTGGAACGCATTCGGACCATCGGCCAGGAGGTGAGTGAAGAGTTTGGCGACGCACAATCCCTTGAGGCGCCGCCCATACGGTCCATGTTCTTGGAAATCTCCGATCCCACCGCCGCGCAGCTTTATGCGGAGCTGACCCCAGTCGCCGATCGTCCCACTGTCGGTATACTGAGTGTCCTGGAGGCGTGGCGGACCAGAACGGGGCAGCTCGAAGGGGCGACACAGCTCCAATTCACCGGGTCCGAAGAACTTGCGGGCGGCTTTCAACTGCAATTGTTTTCGAAGGATCCGGTCCGTCTGGAGCTGGCGAGCAATGCCTTGCGTGATTTTCTGGGCAAGTTCGAAGGTGTCGCGAATATTCGCGACACGCTGGCGACCGGCCAACCGGAATTGGAAATACGGGTGAAGCCAGAGGCACGAAGCTTAGGGTTTGATACTCAAACCCTAGCATCGCAGATCGGGAATTCTTTTGGGGGCGCCGAAGTCCAAAAAGTCAGACGGGACGGATCTGAAATTCGCGTCATCGTTCAGAATACCGGCGAGGCGCGCGATACAGTGGACGATCTTTTGCAGACCCGATTGCGCAGCAACACGGGCAAATGGATTCCGTTCCCCTCGGTTGCCGAGGTGAAAGGCGGCTATGTGCCCGGGATCCTTCACCGGGAGAACGGCAAGCTTGTCAATACGGTGGCCGCTTCCATCAACCGATCCGTTGTGGCGCCGGAGGAAATCGGGCAGGCGGTGTTTGAAGAGTTCGAGCCTGACTTGGCGGCGCGATTTCCGGGCGTCACCTTGAAAAGAGCCGGGGAGCTTGAAGAGATTGGTGAAATTCAAAGCGGTCTGCTCCAAGCCTTGTTGCTGGCTGCGGTCTTGATTTATGTGCTGATGGCCATCCCGCTCAAGTCTTACTGGCAACCTTTCATTATTCTCGCCATCGTGCCTTTTGCCTTTATCGGCGCGGCGCTTGGCCACTTGATCATGGGATTGCCGCTGTCCATTTTGTCTTTCTTCGGCATGTTGGCGCTCAGTGGTGTCGTCATCAATGACAGTCTGGTTTTGATCACCCGGTATAATCAAGCGCGCGAGACCGGTTTAGCGGTTGCCGATGCCATTCAACAAGCGGGAACGAGCCGCTTCCGCGCCATCTTCCTCACCACGGCGACCACGGTCATTGGGCTTCTGCCGCTTATGACGGAAACATCGGAGCAGGCGCAGTATCTGATTCCGGCCGCGGTGTCGCTCGCCTTCGGCGAACTTTTTTCCACGGTGCTGATGCTCATTCTTGTGCCCGTGCTCATCGCCGTCACCGAAGATGTGAAGTCGGCGTTCGGCGCAAGGCTTCCAAGAGCAAAAGCCCATGCTTAAAGGTGAGCAGCTGACCATCGGCACGCTCATTCGCACCTTTCGAGGGCCGATCAGTTTAACCTGGTGTCTGACCCTGGTTGAGACGGCCCTCACGGCCTTGGTGCCTCTGTTCATCGGTTTTGCGATTGACGGTTTGCTCGAACAGGACCTTGATGCCTTTTATGTTCTGGCCGGGGTCTTAACCGGTCTTATTGGTATCAGCGTCGCCCGGCGCATTTACGACACCCGAGTCTATGGCACGATACGGGTGGAGTTCGGCTGCGAGCTGACCGGCCGTTCCGCCCATATCCCCATCTCCAGCCAAACGGCACGATTAGATATGGGGCGCGAGCTTGTGGATTTTTTGGAGCAAGAGGCGCCGGAGATCATGAGCGCCGCTGTCCAGCTTGTGGTCTCCCTCATCGTTCTCTTCTTGTTTGACCCTGTTCTGTCTCTCGCGGCTCTGGCCGGTGCGATGGTGATGATTGCTATCTACACGCTTTTTCATCGGCGTTTCTTCCGCCTGAACGCTCATCACAATCAACAGACCGAACGACAGGTTAGAATACTGGAGATGAAGTCGCCCAGCGCGATCCTGTCTCATCTCAGCCGTCTTCGGCGCATTGAAATCAGATTGTCCGACACGGAAGCCTATGTTTACGGGGCCATCTTTTTTGTTCTGATGGGCGCTTTGCTCTTCAATCTCTGGTTTGCCGCCACTTATCTTGCGGCAACCGTCGGCACGATCTTTTCCATCATCAGCTACTCTTGGGCCTTTGTGGAAGCCGCGCTCATTCTGCCCGTCACATTGCAGGCTTGGTCTCGCCTGTCGGAGATTATGCAGCGGATCAACAAGGCCGATTGAGCGGCTGCCGGTTGACGGCATCGGATATTGAAAGGGAATGCATGGGTGCTCTCACGTCCCAACATTCGGAATGTGAAATCTATCTAAAAAAAGGGATCCGCGCATATACATGGGGGCGTATTTGTCCAAGAATGTAGTCTTGGACGCAAGGATTGATGGATGGCGATCGATATTAAAGTGAATGGGGCGGACGTTACCTCAGAAGCGGATCCGGAAACGCCGTTGCTGTGGGTTTTGCGGGATGAGCTCGACCTCACCGGGACGAAGTACGGCTGCGGCATAGCTCTCTGCGGCGCCTGCACGGTTTTGATCGATGGCGCTCCCGCGCCGGCCTGTTCCATTTCCTTGGCGGCGGTCGAGGGGCAGAATATCGAAACGATTGAAGGATTGTCCCCTGATCGATCTCATCCGGTGCAGCAAGCATGGATAGAGGTCGACGTGCCGCAATGCGGCTATTGCCAATCCGGACAAATTATGACCGCAACGGCGTTGTTGGCGGAAAACGCGAATCCAACCGATGACGATATCGACATGGCCATGAGCACCGTGCTGTGCCGCTGCGGGACTTATCCGCGCATCCGATCGGCGATTAAACGCGCGGCCGAAATCTCGAGAGGCGGGTGATGAAGGATATTATGACACCTCCACTGTCACGGCGTGGGTTTCTTGCGGGATCTGCAGCGACTTTCGTCGTGCCATTCGTCGTGCCGGGTATCGCGAAAGCGGGAACACAACCGGTCACGCTGAATGCCTATCTTTGGATCGAGCCCGACGGTGCCGTAAAGATTATCTCGCCGACCTCGGAGATGGGCCAGGGCACCCATACCGGCTATGCGGCGATCGTCGCGGACGAGCTCGGACTCAATATCGATCGAATTTCGGTGACCGTGGCCACGCAGCCTGCGCCTGAATATCGGCTGTTCTTCGGTCAGATGCGGAGTGTCGGCAGTTTCGGTATCCGCGCATGGATAGAGCCATTGCGCAATGCGGCAGCCCAGGCGCGGACCGTCTTTATTCAAGCGGCCGCGGCACGTTGGAATGTTGCGCCGGCGGCGTTGGACGTCGAGGACGGCATTGTGCTTGAAACAACAGGTGGAAGGCGTGCGCCGTTGGAAGATCTGATTTCCGAGGCCGCAGCTCTGCCGTTGCCGGAGAAGCCTGTGCTTAGAGAGCCTAGTATGCGCCGCTATGTCGGCAAGGCTGTGCCCCGCATTGATACACCCATCAAAACCGATGGCAGCGCCATCTATGGCATTGACGTGAGTTTACCCGAGATGCTTTACGGCGCTGTCCGCCTTTCGCCTGTCTTCGGCGCATCGGTTGGGCGATTCAGTCGCAACTCGGTGCCGGACGCTATCGCCGTGGCGGAAGTACCAGGCGGCGTCGTGGTTGTCGCGGAAAGTTGGTGGAAGGCCAAGCGTCTCGCCGACAGTCTTGACATCTCCTGGCAGTCAACGCCGCACGACACGCTCTCGAGTGATGACATTTCCCGTCAACTTCAGGCCGGCCTCGACGTTGAGACGGCATCCATTGCCGTCGACCGGGGCGATGTCGATGCAGCGCTCGCCGGTGCCGATCGTGTTGTCGAAGCCGATTACGAAGTGCCGTTCTTGACCCACGTTTCAATGGAGCCGATCACCTGCACTGCCCAAGCGAGCGATACGCGTTGTGAGATTTGGATGTCAACACAGGCACATGACGTTGTGCTGACGGCGCTCGAAGAGACAACGGGGTTGCCGGCCGACGATATTTTTATCAACACCACTTATCTGGGCGGTGGCTTCGGCCGCAAGACTCATGGCGAGGTGGCGCAGCAAGCGGTGATCGCGTCTCGCGCCGTTGGCGGCCGTCCGGTAAAAGTCATCTGGGCGCGTGAGGATGATGTTCAACAGGGCCAGTATCGCCCGGTCATGGCGGCACGTATGCGCGCATCGCTTGGGTCCAACGGCCGCATCCCCGCACTGCATGTGCGGCTCGCGGGACCGATGATGGGAAAAGAATACAGCCACATCACGATTCGGGACGGAATGGATCCATTCTCACATGCCGTCTTGTCCGATCAAAAATACGTCCCCGGCGATTTCCGGCTCGATCACGAGGAAGTCTCGGTGCCGCCGACTACCTGTCCTTGGCGCGCCGTATCGAGCAGTCAAAACGGATTCTTTCTGGAAGTGTTTGTCGACGAATTAGCCGCGGCGGCTGGGCAAGACCCGCTTGCCTTCCGGAAAGCGCTGCTCGCCGATCATCCCTCACATATTGCCGTACTTGAGTCGGTCGAGCGTCGATCTAACTGGAGTTCACCGCTTCCCGGTCCAAACTGGGGCCGCGGCGTCGCGATCGTTGAAAGTTACGGTTCGCGTTGTGCGCAAGTGGCTGAGGTCGAGATGATTGATGACCGGCCCGTTGTGCGGCGGGTGTGGCTTGCCATGGATTGCGGCGAAGCCGTCAATCCGGGGCAAGTTGAGACCCAGATGGTGGGCTCCGTGATCGACGCGCTCGGTCCGGCGCTGCGATGTCAAGTCACTCTCAAGGACGGCCGTGCGGAACAGTCGAACTTCGATACTTATCCTATCTTGCGAATGGACGAGGTGCCCGACATCGACGTTGAGATCGTCAATACCGGCGCACCGATCGGCGGCATCGGTGAGCCTGGTTTGCCGCCGACCGCGCCGGCTGTTGCCAATGCGATTTTTGCCGCGACGGGCCGGCGCGTGCGGCGCATGCCGTTCGACACCATTTAACCAAACGTCATTCGCTCAATATTGGCTGAAGCTTTTCGAACAGAGCGGCGGCGCTGGTAAACGCGCCCTCGACGCGGCCTTCAACACACCAATCGCCGATGGCGGCCAGTTGATTCTGCGGATCCATCAGCATTTGGTGAGGCTGTTTCTCAGCAATGGCATAGCGCCATCGGTGGAGTTCCATGTGAGCCGCCTTGGTTAAATCGGCGCCGACAATTTGGCTGGCCACTGTCAAAAGGTGGCTTTGTGATATCGAAAGATCGTCATCCACGTGTTTCTCAGACCAATCATTATTGGCATGGATGACCATCGAAGCGCCTTGGGGACGTCCGGGCTTGTTGCTGTTCAGCGCCATCCAGCTGATGTCTGAATTCACCACTCTTACGGCCTGCCAAGCAAGATCGATGGGTTTTTCAAAGCCCAGCATCAAGGTGTGACATGGCTTCATCGTGATCGATTGCAGAATATGATGGTGGACAAATTGCTGCGGCATCAGGGCGGCAGACTGGGGCGCCGGCGCTGTGCAGACAACCCAATCAAATCCCTCAAAGCTTTTACCGGCCTCATCTTGTAACTGCCATGTCGCTCCCGTTTTGAGGATCGACACGATGCGGGCTTGCAGATGGATGGATTGAGACTCCGCAAGTTTTTTGCACAAAGCATTCATACGGGGTACCGCAACGTAATGGGGAGAGGTGTCATCCCAGCGGCCCATTTCTTGAATGCGGTTTCCGTCAATTTGGGCAATAGCTGGCGCCCAGGACGCGACCAGGCCTTCTTCTATCAAGGGCGACAGAAAAGTCCGAAAAGCATCTGACTTCGCCGTGAAATATTGTGCGCCGTGATCAAATTCAAAATTGCCTCGATAGCGGGTGGCCATTCTCCCGCCAACACCCCGGGACTTATCGAACAGTCGGACCTCGCATTGCCCTTTGAGAAATTGGGCCAATGCCAATCCCGCCAGACCGGCACCGATGATGGCGACTTTTGTCATGCCAGTCCCAAAATAGCTAAACACACGATCACAATGAATGTGACATTGCGGCGGGTTTCGTAATAAGGCCGGCTCATCAGATCTTGTTGATAAAGACGATGATCGATCAAGAGAAGTGCGGCAAAGCCGGCCATACTGAAGAAAAACATCATCTGGACGGTGAAGGCCAGAAACGCGATCCAGCTCGCAACAGTCAGAACATTGCTTGTCACAAAGAGGTTGAGCGAAATTTCATTATGGCGATAGAGATAGGTCCCCCAATGAATGCCGTTCATAAAAGACAAAATGGTCAAGGCATAAGCCGCTGCGATTTCGTCATAGCGTCCCAAGACCGGCGCGTCGGCGAAGCCCGATGCCATCATGACCGCACAAGCGATGAAGGGGATCGCCCCGGCAAAGGCCAAGAGTCGGTAAGCTGGGCTTGCGGGCAAGGTCACGAAACTTGGTTCTTATTCTGCCGGCATCGGACGGAGCAGTATTTGACCTCTGCCCAAACATGCCGCCATTTTTTGCGCCACGTGAAGGGACGTCCGCAAGTTACGCAAGTTTTCTGAGGCAGATCTTGTTTTCTCACTGCGTCTAGCCGGTGCTCGGCTCCAAACGAATGAGGGCGCCATTGGTTTCATCCGTGAGCAGATAAAGATAGCCGTCGGGACCTTCCTGAACCTCGCGCACTCGGGCGCCCACCGGGATCGACTGCTCGCTGGCGACGCTGCCGTCATCATTCAGGATGATATGACGAATTTCATTACCGGCAAGACCACCGGAAAAGAGATGTCCTTGCCAGGCGGTAAAGACATCGCCTTCATAGACCTCAAGACCGGATGGGGCTTGGGTGTCCATCCATACCAAAAGCGGATCTTCCATACCGGGCAAGCTGGTGTTTGGGGAGATTTCCGTGGCGCCCCGGTAATCGCGGGCATGGGTGGCTTTGGGCCAACCGTAATTGCTGCCGCCTTCGATACGGTTCAGTTCATCGCCGTTCAAGGCACCATGTTCGTTGGCCCAAACCGTGCCGGTGGATTGGTTGATGGCCAAGCCTTGTACGTTTCGGTGGCCATAGCTCCAAACATATGGGCCGGCCCCGGGCTCAGCAGTAAAAGGATTGTCGGCAGGGGCAGAACCGTCTTCGTTCATGCGCAAGATCTTGCCGGTCGCGCGCGCAACTTGTTGGGCACGCAAACGAATGAGCTCGCCGTCCACGGAGACCGGCGGATTACCGCCGTCACCGATACTGACCAATAGGGTGCCGTCATTCATCCACAGAAGGCGCGAACCGAAATGTTGGCCGCTCGGTTTGAGGTCTTCGACTTTGTAGATAATCTCAACGTCGCTGAGTGCGTTGCCGTCAAGTACCCCGCGCGCCACTTGTGTGCCATTGGAGTCTTGGGTCCCGGCTGAATAGGTGAAGTAAACCAAATTGTTTGTTGCAAAATCCGGATGCACCTCCACATCCAGAAGGCCGCCTTGTCCGAGCGCCAAAACATCCGGGAGACCTGAGATCGGGGCCTCCGCACGTTCGCCGTCTGTCACGCGCCACATGCGACCGGGCCGTTCGGTGACCAGCATGGAGCCGTCCGGCAGCCAGGTCATACCCCAGGGGTTTTCAAGCCCGCTCAGCAGGGTGACAAGTTCCACGCCTTCCGTCGGCGATGCGTCGCCGCGAGAGATGACGGCACTGGATGTACTCTCTTGAGCCTCCGGTCCACAGGCGGTGATGGTCATACCGAGGCAAAGGACGGTCACGGTAACGCGCAAAGACATGGTGTTTGGCCTCCTTGAATCTTCGGGACTTTCGATTATCTACGTGCGTTTCTCGATCTCAGACCCATAGGGATTTTGTGATCTTTTGCAAGGTTCTCCCGAGGGGCTGTACATTGTTTTTCATAGGTTTTGCTTATAAGTCGTATCAGAAACAACCATTTCAACCGATCAAACGTATTGTCTAGTCTAGCGCCTAATACGACGCGTAGCAGGACAAAAGAGTGTGAGCTGCGCCGGGCAGAGACACTTGAAATTGGAGATGAAAATGGACGCAAAAACTGGATCCGGTGGTTGTCCCGTCATGCATGGCGGCAACACCGTGATGGACAAACCTGTCACCAAATGGTGGCCGAACACCCTGAACCTGGACATCCTGCATCAAAAGGGCGCCCGCACCAATCCGATGGATCCCAACTATAACCATCGTGACGCGGTGAAGGCGTTGGATTTCGAAGCGGTGAAGTCGGACGTCAAAGCGCTGCTGACCGAAAACCAAGATTGGTGGCCAGCGGACTTTGGTCATTACGGTGGATTGATGATCCGTCTCGCTTGGCATTCGGCGGGATCTTATCGTGTGGCCGACGGTCGCGGCGGCGGCGGCGCGGGCAATATCCGCTTCGCGCCTCTGAATTCTTGGCCGGACAACGCCAATCTCGACAAAGCGCGCCGTCTGCTCTGGCCAGTAAAAAGGAAATACGGCAACGCCCTGTCCTGGGCGGATTTGATTTTATTGGCAGGCAACATGGCGTACGAGTCCATGGGGCTGAAAACTTTCGGCTTCGGCTTCGGGCGAGAAGACATTTGGGCGCCAGAGACGGATGTCTATTGGGGCTCGGAATCCGAATGGCTGGCGCCCAGCGAAAATCGCTATGACGATTTGGACGACGCCACCACCTTGCACAATCCGTTGGGCGCGGTGCATATGGGTCTGATCTATGTCAATCCGGAAGGGGTCAACGGCAATCCCGATCCGGCGCGCACGGCGCTTCATGTGCGTGAAACATTTGCCCGCATGGCCATGAATGACGAAGAAACCGCGGCGTTGACCTGCGGCGGTCACACGGTCGGCAAAACCCATGGCGGCGGCGGTGCCCATGACCGGATCGGTGTGGAACCGGAAGCGGCCGGTGTCGAAGCGCAAGGTTTTGGTTGGGCCAATCCCGGTCAGAACGGTAAAGCGTCGAACACCTTTACCTCCGGCATTGAAGGATCTTTCACCCAGCATCCGACACAATGGGACATGGGGTATTTCGACTATCTCTTCAATTATGAATGGGAGCTGCAAAAATCCCCTGCCGGCGCATGGCAATGGCAGCCGGTCGACATGCCGGAAGACAAAAAGCCCGTCGATGCGAGTGATCCGTCGATCCGCCGCGCGCCCATCATGACCGATGCGGATATGGCGATGAAGGTGGACCCGATTTACAATGAGATCTGCCAAAAGTTCATGGCTGATCCGGATTATTTCGCCGACACCTTTGCACGGGCTTGGTTCAAGCTGACCCACCGGGATATGGGCCCGAAGGTCAATTATCTGGGTCCGGACGTTCCGGAAGAGGACTTGATTTGGCAAGATCCGATCCCGGTCGGCAATAGCGATTATGATGTCGCCGCGGTGAAAGCGAAGATCGCGGCAAGCGGTTTGACGTCTGCTGAAATGATCGCCACCGCTTGGGACAGTGCGCGGACCTTCCGTGGCTCCGACAAACGCGGCGGTGCCAACGGTGCCCGCATTCGTTTGGCCCCGCAAAAGGATTGGGAAGGCAATGAGCCGGCGCGTTTGGCCAAAGTGCTGGGTGTATTGGAACCCATCGCAGCAGAAGCCGGCGCGTCCGTAGCGGATGTCATTGTCCTGGCCGGTAGTGTTGGCTTGGAGCAAGCCATTGAAGCGGCGGGACATCGCGCCGATGTGCCGTTCACCCCGGGACGCGGCGATGCCAGTGACGCACAAACGGACGCAGAATCTTTTGACGTGCTTGAGCCTCTGGCCGATGGTTTCCGCAATTGGCAGAAGACCGACTATGCGGTCAGTCCGGAAGAGATGATGCTGGATCGTGCGCAATTGCTGGGCCTGACCGCTCATGAGATGACGGTGCTGGTCGGCGGCCTGCGTGTCCTTGGCGTCAATCATGGTGGATCGGCTCACGGTGTCTTCACCGACCGCGTGGGTCAATTGACCACGGACTTCTTCGTTAATCTGACCGATATGGCCTATAGCTGGCATCCGGTGGAAGCGGACGGTTCGTACGAGATCCGCGACCGCAAAACCGGTGCGGTCAAGTGGACGGCGACCAGTGCGGACCTTGTGTTCGGATCAAGTTCGATCTTGCGCGCTTATGCAGAAGTCTATGCCCAGGACGACAATGCGGAGAAGTTTGTGGCCGACTTTGTCGCGGCCTGGACCAAAGTCATGAGCGCGGATCGCTTTGATCTTCAATAGAGGCGATCTCATAAACAATGGAGCCCGGTGTTTCAGCAACGCCGGGCTCTCTTTTTTGCAAACCTGTTGTCAGTGACGTACTTGCCTATTTGTAGACGACGGCATGGAGTGCGCTTGTTTCGACTTTGTGAATCTCTTCGTCCCAGAGCCGTTTAAAAATTCGCGCCTTCAGAACATTCTGTTCGCCTTTGTTCAGTTGATCGATTTCCCCTCTGAAGCCAGAGCCGATGCAGATGGTCCACCAATCTTCGGGTGAGGCAAGTGATTGGTAGTCTGATGCGCAAAGAATCTCGGGTTCACGCGTCCCGCCGTCGAGCAATAAACGTCGGAGGCCATTGGGTACGGTGAGCCGTTCCCAGGGTCGGGGCGCAACTTTGAGATTGGGCCGAAGACGCCTCATCTCTTCATAAAAGATTGGAACCGCTGGCTCAAAGGAGCGTTCTGCCCAAACCGTCACTACCAGTCGACCGTTCTTTCGCACCTGTCGCCATAGTTCGGCGATCTGCTGTTCCATGCCAGGAACGAAAAATACGGAAAACACGCTGATAACCGCATCGAAGCTCTCATCTGGTTCGCCGCTGTCAGACATGTCGGCGTGACGGAATTCGATGTTATCAAGATCCAGTGCTGCAGCCTTCTGCTGGGCCCGGGCCAACATGCCTTCCGCGACATCAAGACCAATGACCTGGCCTCCGGGGCCGACCGCCTTTGCCGCCGGAATGGCCGACGCACCGGTGCCGCAGCCGACATCGAGCACGCGCTCACCGAACTCCAGCGCTGCCAATTCGATGGCGCGGCGGCCGTGGCGGTCCCAGAATGCCAGCGGTGCATCGTCAAAATGGTCTGCAGCGGCATTATATGTTGTCGCGGCTTTTTGTGCCGAGCTGTCGTTGACGGCATCCATTCGATCGGGTCCTTTCTAAATGTCGCAGAGCGGTCTTGCCATAAGGGCTCTCTACGATTTGGGGAATGATCGAACCGCCAAGTCACTTGATCGGCAGCACAAATCGGTGAGCTAACTGGGGGAAATGTCGAAATGTAAGACGTCCTCGCGCACCCCCAATTTTGTATAAAGCGAAATGGCGGGGTCGTCCGAGAGGTCGGCCTGAACAAAGACCGTCCAAGCGCCGCAGGTGCGGGCAATCTCCTTCACCCTCTCGATCAAATCCGTAGCGACACCCGTCCGGCGATGCGCCAGGTCCACGGCCAAGTCGTAAATGTAGATTTCGCTTCGTTCTTGCTCAAATTTTCTGAGTTCGTAGGCGGCAAGGGCACCAATTACCGCACCATCTTTGATTGCGACCAGTGCAATGAAGTGTTTGGACTCCAAAAGGTTTTCGATATAGGCGTCAGATGGGCATGCTGAGGTATACGTCTCGACCTCCTCAAAGGCGTCGCCGAACAGCGCATTCATTTTCTTAAACAAATCGACGTCGCCGGGTGTCAAGCGACGCGCCTTGAATGATCGCCCATCGTCTCCTCTTTTTTGTTCGCTGAAGTCTGCATTCATGACCTTATTCCGTATTTCGCGGATGTGTTTAAACCGTTGTGTATTTATCGGGTAAGATGCTGCATAGGAATGGTCGTAACAGCAAGACACTTAAGTCCAATAGCCGGAATGTCCGGGAGTAATAGCCGTGGATGCCCTGTCTGAGATTTTACGCGATGCGCGCCTAACCGGTGGTGTCTTCATGAGCGGCACCTTCTCCGAGCCTTGGTGTTTGGCCACAAATGTCAAAGCCGGTGATTGCAGCCCGCATCTTGGGGTCACAGATCACCTGGTTTTGTTTCACTATGTTGTCGACGGTACGATGACGATCGGACTGCCCGACGGAACGCGGCAAGTCTTTTTGCCGGAACAGGCGGCTATCTTTCCGCATAATGACGACCATACCCTGTCGGGAAGCGAGCCCACGGAATGTTCTGAACCCTTTGATGAATCAGACGTTCCGGCCCCCGGCGAACTCAGGACGATTGAGATCGGTGGCGGCGGCGCGCAGACACGTATTATTTGCGGCTTTCTCGGCGGCAGACTCTTGGCTTCCGACCCTCTTTTCGCGCTACTGCCGCCCATGTTGCGGTTTGACTGTGCGAGCGAACGCGCCGGCCCGTTGGTCAAGATGTCCTTTGAGCTCGCAGATGGTGAACTTTCGAATTCCCGACCGGGTTCCGACGCTATGTTGGCGCGCCTTTCCGAGCTTTTGTTTGTGGAGGCGGTGCGGTCTTATGTAGAAGGGTATGCGGAGGACTCAATGGGTCTTGTGGCTGCATTGCGCGATCGTTCACTCAGCAAAGCGGTTGCGCTCATACACCGAGCGCCGGACCAGGCTTGGTCTGTGAGCGGGCTTGCTAGTCATGCTGCTATCTCAAAGTCCGGCTTAGCGGAACGGTTTAAGCAGTATCTGGATTGTACACCGATGGAATATCTGACGCGCCACCGTATGCGTCTTGCGGCGCGGGCCCTTGAGACGTCGGACGTGCCACTTTTGGATATTGCGGAAGCTGTCGGCTATGGTTCGGAAGCGGCATTGAGCCGTGCTTTTAAACGATGTCTAGGCGTCTCTCCATCGGCTTGGCGAGAGCGTCGCAGCAACGCAAATCAAGCCAGTACGTAATAGAGCAGCACATAAGTGCTGAGCAGGACCGCAATCCAAAGCGCTGTGGTCCCGATCGGCCAGGAACGTGAGAAGGTCCCCTCGATTCCCCAATAGACCAGACACCGAATGCGCAAAGCTTCTAATTGCCGGAACACCCACTGTGTTAAGTCTTGCATGCCGGTACTCAGACGGATGCGCGTGTACTCGTTGAAGCGATAGAGCAGGTTGCGCCAAATCCAATCCGTATCCAGCGAAATGGTTAGCGTGCGTTTCATGGCCGGCAAGAATAAGAAGAAAGCCAGGCCGGAGAACAAGAGTAGCTGTAGGTAAAGGACAAGCTTATCGGGCTTATAGGCTTCGTAAGATACCGGATAGGGAAGATACTCATAGATGGCTTGGGGATAGACCCCGAGAAAGATGCACAGTCCGGAAAAGATCGCCATGGCTAGGCTCATATTCCAAGGGGCCTCCTTGGGACGCAATCCGGAATCTTTCTGAAAGAATACAAACCAGGGAAATTTGATGCCGGCGTGAAGGAACACGCCCGCCGAGGCTGCCAGTAAAAGAAAGTAAACCAAGGCAAAACCTTCGACGACGGCTGCTTCGGAAATCAGGGCCTTGGTCGTGAAACCCGATGTCAGTGGGAAGCTGGAAATCGACAATGCCCCGATAATACAAAACAGGCAGGTGAGCGGCATGGTGCGAAACAGGCCACCGAGGTCGGTACATTTGCGCATGCCGGTGCGATAAAGCACGGCGCCGGCGCTCATGAAAAGAAGAGCCTTATATATAATGTGCGCAAAGGCGTGGGCAGCGGCGCCGTTGAGGGCGAGTTCCGTGCCGATGCCGACAGCGCAAACCATAAAGCCGACTTGGTTGACGATCGAATAGGCCAGGATGCGCCGCGCATCGTTCTCCAGCAGCGCATATATAATGCCGTAGAAAATCATATAGAGACCGACACCGATCAAAATGGGCTCGCCCGGGAACAGCAAGATCAGCGTCAGCACGGCGGCTTTGGTGGTGAAGGCAGAAAGAAAGACGGTACCCGTCGCGGAGGCTTCCGGATAGGCGTCGGCGAGCCAAGCCGAGACCGGCGGAGCTGCCGCATTGACGAGCACGCCGATCAAAATCATCCAGGTGGCAAAACTATCCGCCCGCAAACCTCGAATGTCGAGTGAACCGGTTTGAAATGCCAGGCCGACAATGCCGACCATGAGAACCACGCCGCCTAAGATGTGCATGATGGCATAACGGGTGCCCGCTTGCCGGGATTGCGGTGAGGCGCCGCACCAGACGACAATGGTCGAAAAGACCGCCATGATTTCCCAAAAAACGAATAAGGTCAGCAGGTCTCCGGCAAAGGCAACGCCGATCGCGCCGGCGCCATAGGCAAAGGCGGCGGCCAGTTCCAAACGGCTGGCGTGCCGATAGGCATAAAGTCCACCCACGAACATCATCAGGGCAAAGATGGTGCCGAAGAGACGCCGCACCGCACTGCCTTCGACAAGCTCTAATGTATAGCCCAAGAACCCGGCCGTTGCGGCGACGCCGTCAGGCAATTGCCAGATCATCCAAAGCGTGCCGAGGGAGGCGACGGACATGATCCCGGCGCGAATGACGGCACTGTTCGCCGACGCAATCAAGATTGCGCCGAATAAAGGCAAGAGAGCGGGTGGGAGAAACTCAATCATCGTAATAGCGCTCATCCCGTTTCAATATCCAGCCCAACGCCTTGGCGGCGAACACCATGGCCACACAAGATCCAAAGCCAAACAGCGCGCCGAAGCCGATCCATCCGTCGAGCCCGAAATAGCCTTTCACCGGAATAAAAAACTGCGCCAAGACGGTGAGGACCAGAACCGCATAAAGCGCAATCCACAGCATGCGAATGGTCTTGGGGCGGACCAGCCAATGATCCGAATGATCCATCTCGCTCATTTCACATATCCCTCCATCATTTGGGATGCCAGGGTGACCACCGGTCCTTGAAAAAAGAAAAAAGCAAGGGTGAGGCAGGCCGTTGCCGTCAAAGCGATAACCGCAGGCAGCGGAGCTTCACCATGTGGCTTTGCCGACGCATCTGCGTTTTGCAGCCAAGCAGCATAAAGAATGGGCAAGAAATAGGCTGCATTCAAAAGCGTACTTAAAATGATCGCAGTGATCGCGATGATGTTATCTGCCGCAAAGGCTCCGCCGAGAATATACCATTTGGACACAAAGCCGCCCGTGGGGGGCAGGCCGATCATGCTCAAGGCGCCGATGGTAAAGGCACCCATGGTCCAGGGCATGGCTTTGCCGATTCCGCTCAGCTGATTGAGCTCCGTCTTTTTCGATGCGGTGTAGATGGCACCGGCCGCGAAGAACAAGGTAATCTTCCCGAAGGCGTGGGCCACCATATGTGTGGCCGCGCCGATCCCGGCAATGGGGTGAAGGATCAATGCCGCCATCACCACGTAGGACAATTGCGCAATGGTCGAGTAGGCCAAAAGCCTTTTGAGATTTGTTTGGCGCAAGGCAATGATGCTGCCGATCACAATGGTGAAGGCGGTGAGCAAAATCAGCCAAGTGGTAATGTTTTCGCTGGCCAGAAGATCAAAGCCGAAAATGTAAACCACAATTTTGGTGATGGAAAAAACGCCGGCTTTGACGACGGCGACCGCATGCAGCAAGGCGCTCACGGGCGTCGGTGCGACCATGGCGGCAGGCAACCAGCGATGAACCGGCATGACGGCGGCCTTGCCGATCCCTAAAGCGAACAGACCCAGCAGAATACTGAGCGCCGGGCCGGCCAAATTGCCGGACAGAATGCCGCCTTCTGTAAAATCAAGGGTGCCCGTTGCTTGATAGGTCCAAATAATGGCGGGCAGAAACAGACCGATGGAGGTCGCCAGCAAAATACCCAAATAAACGCGCGCAGAGGCGACGGTTTTTTGATCCCCCTTATGGGAGACGAGCGGGTAGGTCGACAGCGTCAGAATTTCGTAGAACAAAAACAGAGTCAGCAGATTGCCTGCAAAAGCGATGCCCATAGTCGCGGACAAGGCAATGGCAAAGCTGATGTAAAAGCGCGTTTGGTGCTTTTCCTGATTGCCGCGCATATAGCCGATCGAATAGACCGAGTTGATGATCCACAAGGTCGATGCAAGGGCCGCAAAGATCATACCTAAAGGTTCAATCCGAAATGCGATCGCAATACCCGGTACCATTTCTTCGAGTGCGAAACTGAGACTTTCGCCGGCAATGATTTGAGGCACAAGGGTCCAAACTACCGACGCGAGACAAAGTGCCGTCACTAAAGTGATAGCCTCTCGGATGTTGCGGTATCGTTCACCCGCCAGCGCCATGCCGAGGGCCCCAATCAAAGGGATCCCCATGGCCGCTATGATCGGCCACCCGCTCACGGCAAATGCTCCAAGAGAATTTCAGCGGCCTGGGTCGAAAGAGAGACCGGGATTTGCGGCAGAATGCCGAAATAAATATTCGCCAATACGGCCGTCCAGGTTGCCGCCAATAGTGGCCAAGGTGCTTCGCCGGCGATGATCTGCCCAGGATTCTTGTCGGCAAAATAGGCCGCTTCCACAACACGCCAAATATATATGACGGCCATCAGTGAGCTCACCAAGATCACAACGACCATGACGATGCCTAAGGCCCCTTCATTCATGGCGGCGCCGATCAAATACCATTTGCTGATGAAGCCGGCGGTGCCCGGCACGCCGATCAGGCTGAAGCCGGCCAGAACAAAAGCCATCATGGTAAGAGGCATTTGTTTGGCGATGCCTCGTATGGTTTCGATGCGTAACATGTCGACCCGTGTGGCAAGACATGCCACGGCCAAGAACAATGCCCCTTTGGCCAAAGCGTGATTGAACATATGAGCAATGCCCGCGGTTAGCCCAATGACGCTCACCAAACTTGCGCCAAGAAGAATGTAACCGATTTGTGCAATCGACGAGTATGCCAACATGCGCTTGATGTTGCGCTCACCAATGGCGACGCCGGAGGCCACCAATATGGCGACAAGCGCCAGCGGTGTCAGAAAGATGCTGAACTGCAAATCGTGTTCGGCCAAATTCTGTTGAAATACCAAAAAGTCAAAACGCAGCAGGACGTAGAGCGAAACTTTGGTCGAGCAGGCGGCCAAGAACACAGTGACCAGATTGGGGGCATAGGTATAGGTGTTCGGCAACCAAACATGGAGCGGGAACATGGCTGCTTTGAGGGCGAGGCCGACAGTGACAAAACCGGCCGCCACCAGTATCGGCCGAAGCTCGCCGACGCCGGCGATACGCGTTTCCATATCCGCCAGATCCAGCGTGCCGGTCATCATGTAGATCAAACCTACACCAATCAAATAGAAGGTCGCGCCTACCGTACCCATGACTAGATATTTGAAAACAGCCGGCAGTGCACGCCGGTCCGTACCCCCGGCGATCAACACGTAGCTGGAGAGCGAAGAAATCTCCATAAAGACAAAAATGTTGAAGGCATCGCCAGAGACCACGATACCGGCGAGGCCCGCCAGTGCGAGTAGCCATGCCGCGTAAAATAGCGGCTCGCCGTCCGGGCCCATATGCAGTTGATCGCGTCCGGCGATCAAAGCGACCGATGAGGCACCGGTCACGATCAGAAGCAGCAAGGCACTGAAGGGGCTGACACGAAGTTCAATGCCGTAGGGCGCGGGCCAAGATCCCATGGCATAGCCGATGACGCCCTCATTGAGGACCATACCTGTGAGGGCAACGGCGATGGCAAAGGCCATCACGCTGGCGGCGCAGGCGGCCAGCCACGGTAATCCGCGTCCCTGCAACAACAGCAGGAAGGGTGCTGTCAGCATGGGAACCAATACTTGCAGAGCGGGAAGTTGAGTGGTGAGGGTCACGGTTCGCGGTGCATTTCTTGGAGTTCGGTTTCTTCGATGGTGCCGTAGGCTTCATTGATCCGAACAATGATGGCCATGCCCAGAGCCGTGGTCGATATGCCGACGACAATGGCCGTCAGAATCAAAACCTGCGGAAGAGGATTGGAAAAGATCTGGTCCGTGACACCTTCTTGAATAATCGGCGCCGTTCCGCCGTCCACCTTATCCATGGTGATGTAGAGCAGAAACACGGCAGACTGGAAAATGGAAAGCCCGAGGAGTTTTTTGATTAGGTTGGACTTAGCGATCACCGCATAGAATCCGACCATCAACAAAATGGCGAACACCCAATAATTATAGAGACCCAAAATTTCCACTATCGTGTCTCCCGCGCCGCGAATGCATGAAAGATGGACAGCAATGCCCCGGAGACGGTGATGCCGACACCCAGTTCAACCAAAAGAATGCCCATATGCTGTCCATCGATCGGGTCGGCCGCCAAAACCGAATAGTCGAGAAAGTTGCCGCCCATGAGGATCGATGCCACCCCAACGGCGCCATAAAGAATGGCGCCGCCTGCGACCATGGCCAGCAAAAGCCGGCGCGGTACGGCGGTCAGCGCCGCGGTTTCGCCATCCAATAGCGCATAAAGCATGATGCCCGTGGCAATGATTGCCCCCGCCTGGAAGCCGCCGCCCGGTCCGAAGTCGCCGTGGAATTGCACATAGAGTCCGAAGAGAACAATAAAGGGCACAAGAAGTCGTCCGACCACTTTCGGGATCAAATGATGTCGCAAGCCTTGCGGCGAGGGCGCTCTGTCTGGGGGAAGTTTTTGCGATGTGCCGAGAACGAAAAGCACGCCGATGCAAGCGGTGAGAACAACAAACACTTCGCCCAGCGTGTCGTAACCGCGGAAGCTTGCCAGCACCGCGGTCACCACATTGGGGATATCGATCAATTCCGGCGTGTTCTCCAAATACCAGGGGGCCACATGTTGATGGACAGGCGCTTCGGGATCGCCGAGCCGCGGTTTGTCAAAAGTCGCATAGATCAACGTTGCGGCGGCCACACCGACAACGGTCAACGGCAGCCATCGATTGGCGGATATCACGCGCTCATGTTCGCCGGTAAGTGCCAGCGCGCTGAGCAAGACGATTGTTGAAACCCCGGCGCCGATGGCCGCCTCCGTTAGCGCCACGTCTGCCGCGTCCAAAACAAAAAACGTGCTCGCCATCAGCAAACTGAAAATACCGGTCAGCATGACCGCGACAAAAAGGTTCTTGGCGCGGACAATGGAGACGGCGCTGATCACCAGCAAGGTCAACAAAAAGATGGCAAACAAAATAATCATGGGCTCTGCGATCCGTCCGTTTCGTTGGGCAGTTTTTGTGCCTTGGGTTTCATGCCCGACAGAAGCGCCGCATTGGCGAGGGCATAGGACGCGGTGGGTCCGGTGAGAAGCAAAAAGCCGAGGATCAAGAGAAGCTTCAGAACAACCAGTAATTCCTCGGCCTGGCACATGACGCCGAGCAGGATCATGATCGTTCCCATGGTGTCCGTCAGACTGGCGGCGTGCATTCGGGTATAGAAGTTGGGCAATCGGATGGCGCCCAAACCGCCGATAAAGACGAAGATGCTGCCGCCGAGCAGCAAGAACCAACTGAGGATGTCGAGAGCTAAAGCCATAGGATCAACTCATGTCCTCCGGCTGTTTTGGGTCGGACGACGTGGTGCGGTTCTGGAAAAACTCGAGTACTGCCAGAACGCCGACAAAATTGATCAGGGCGTAGGTGAGGGCCAAATCCAAAAAGTCGGGCCGGCCATAAAGGAAAGCGACAACCGACAGCAACAAGGCGGTTTTGGTGCCGAACATATTCACCGCGAGCACACGGTCATAGACGCTGGGCCCCAGGACGGCGCGGGCCAAGGCAAGAGACATAGTGGCCAAGATGGCGATGGAAACGACGTAATACACGACTTAGTCCTGGGTCAGATCAGCGGCGCGTCGGTTGAACTCGCCGGCTTTGATGTCTTCGGCCCCTTGCCGCGTCAGGCAGTGCACCTGCAATGCGCCGTCATGCACATCCATGGTGACGGTTCCGGGGGTCAATGTAATGGAGTTCCCTAAAATTGCCTGTCCGATGGGGCCCGGCGGCAAGGCGTCAAACTCAACGATGGTGGGGCTGATGGATAATTTCGGGTCGATGATCAGCCGTGCCACTTCAAAGCTGGACTTGATGATCTCCGGTATCAGCCAGGCCCAATAAGCCGGCAGCTTGGTAATCACTTGCAGAGAGAAAACACCGCGGTCGAAAAAACCGATGCGGACAGCGACTACCACGCAGAGTAGGCATGACAGGAGGCCGAGCCCCAGAATGAGCGGTTTGTAGATGCCGGACCAGGCAAGCCAAACCCCAACAAGGATCACCAGCAGCCCGACGATCGAGCCCGTTCGAATTGATTTCCATCCTGGCATGACGGCCGCATCGAAACCGCGAAGGCTTCGTCCCTCAAAAAATACAACACGCGGACCCGACTCGCCCGCCCGCATCTTCTAACACTCAGACTTTTTGCCGACTACCGGAATTGCCCCTCTGGCCTCGGCGAAAACGTTGCGAAGTTATTGAAATTCCTTACGGTCTTCACAGACAAACCGATCAAAAAATTCCGCTATCGCGGTTCAGAATATTGATAGCTTTTTTCTATTGTTTTTGTGGGTTTCTCCCCTTCTAATCCCAGGATTGGCCTCAATGCCTGCCGTTGGGCCCGGGGACATCTAGCTTCGGGCTCTGCGCGTAATGTAGAGTGTTGAGAAGAGCGGACCGCCATTGCCTGAAAACGGCGGTTCTCGATCAGGAGATGACGGAATGACCGATACATTGGAACGTGCCGTATTGGCCGGTGGCTGCTTTTGGGGCATGCAGGATCTGATCCGGAAATTGCCCGGCGTGGTCAACACCCGGGTGGGATATACCGGCGGGGATGTGCCCAAAGCGACCTATCGCAATCACGGCACCCACGCGGAAGGGATTGAAATCGAGTTTGACCCCAAACGCATCGCTTACCGGGACATTTTGGAGTTCTTTTTTCAGATCCACGATCCCACAACCCTGAACCGCCAAGGAAACGATATCGGTCTTTCCTATCGTTCAGAGATCTTTTATGTCAGCGAGGCGCAACGCGAAGAGGCCATCCGGACTATTGAAGACGTTAACGCGTCGGGTCTATGGCCCGGACCGGTCGTGACCCCTGTCACCCCGGTGGGGGATTTCTGGGAAGCAGAACCAGAGCATCAGGATTATCTAGAGCGCTTTCCCAACGGTTATACGTGTCATTTCCCGCGGCCTGATTGGAAATTGCCGCGCCGCGATGGGGAAGTGGCCTAAGCGGGAAAACTGGGAGCGGTCCTTAACTTGTGACTACCAACCCCAGGTGCCCGCGCCACCTTTGAACGGGCCGACGACCCGGGACGTGATCCATCCGCCGTAGAAGTCGCCTTCTTGGGCATGCACTTCTTCTTCACCGACCCAGCAAGAGTCCACACGGGAGGCGTAGAACGCCAAATAGTCTGTGATCTCGCGAAACGGCTGGGTTGGATTGGGATAGCTCCAAGCTGCTTTACGCGAGACGTTGCCGTTGACATTGATGGTCCAATATTCGGCCATGCCTTTAAACTCGCAATAGGATTGACCGGAAGCTTGTTCAATGAGGTCCTGACGAATGTCTGTGAGCGGAATATAGTAGACCGGCGGATGGCTGGTTTCGAGGACCCGGTAACCTTTCGTCGTGTCGGCGATGGTCTCCCCGGCGAAGACAACACGAAGCCGCTCCCCCACGGGTTCCAAGCGAGGAGGGCGCGGATAGTCCCAAACGGATTCTTGGCCGGGCCCCGGCTTAATTGGTTTTGCGCGTCCCATCACGAATAACCCTTGCTGTTCTTCAATTTTATCTGATGCTTCTAATAGTCGCGTCAGGTGTCGATGGATCACTCAGCGCCCACAATATACAGTCGTGAGCTGCCCGCTCACTCTGGGTGACCTTCGCCGTTCGAACCAAAAGGCAAGACTAAATGGCTCACATTTCGCTCAGTACCCTGCCGGAATCAGCTCTCTTGGGCAAATATGCGGCCCAAGAGGGGTGCTTCACGGATTGCTATATCACAGACGTATTCGGTGAGGTGAGCTTGGCGCCATTTGTAGAGGCTTTTTATACAACGCTGTTGTTCAAAGCAGAGCGGGCTATTTTACATAGGGTGCTCTCCCTGCCGTCCACGGATGAAGACGCACGGCAATTAGCGTTCGGCGAAGCTGAGGGGTTTTCCGCTTGGGTTGTTGAGGCGCGCGCGGACGACCAGCTTTTGGTGGCCGATCGCAAGGGGCGGACGCGATCGTGGTTGATGGTGGGGCCGACACCTGGAGAGGAAAACAAAACACGACTCTTTTTCGGATCCGCCGTGCTGCCCGTACACAATGAAGAGACAGGCGTCCGAGAGATGAGCGCCGGGTTTAAGGCGCTCTCCGGTTTTCACAAAATCTATGCACAGGCCTTGCTGGCCGCCGCCGCCCGTAAGGTGTCGCGTTAGCCGTCGGTCACATTGGCATCCACTTCATCCAATTGAAGCGTGAACATCTTGGCGTACCAACCGCCCGATGCCATCAATTCCTCATGGGTGCCGCGTTCGGCGATCTTACCTTCCAGCATGACCAAGATTTCATCACTGTCGGTCACCGTTGAAAGTCGATGAGCAATGGTGAGGGTGGTCCGGCCGTCGCACAAATGTTTCAGCGCCTCCATCACGCCTTTTTCGGTTTCCACATCGAGAGCCGACGTGGCTTCATCCAAAAGAACGATGGGGGCGTCTTTCAAGATAGCGCGGGCAATGGCCACACGCTGCCGCTGACCGCCCGACAATTGACTGCCCCGTTCACCGGCCTGCGTCTCATAGCCGTCGGGCGTGGTCATCAACCAATCATGAAGCCCGGCGCTTTTTGCTGCGGCTTCGATCTCTGCATCACTCGCTTCCGGATTGCCCATCGCAATGTTTTCGCGCACGGTCTCCCGGAATATGTAACTGCGCTGGGAGACAACGGCGAAATGGTTTTGCAAGCTCTCAAGTGAAAAAGACTTGATCGGCGTGTCGCCGACGGCGATCTCACCCTGTTGCACATCCCAGTGACGCAGCAGTAAATTAATCAAGGTGGATTTGCCGGTGCCGCTGGGGCCAACCAGTGCCACATGTTTGCCTTGAGGAATATCCAGAGAAAAATTGTCGAGGACTTTCTTTTGGCGACTCCAATCGCCGTCATCGGCGTCATATTCAAAAGACACATTCCGGAAATGCAGTGAGGCATCTTCGACGGCGACCGCTTGCGCCTCGCTGATGTCATCAACGGCGGGCGGTTGGTCCATCATGGAAAACAGCCGCCGGGCCGCAATGATCGAGACACGATAGTCGGTGAAGTTGTTGGCTAGGCCAATCGAGGTGTAAAAGCCGATGACCGAGACAGCGATAATGGCGGGTAGATCAACGAGCGCCGAAATCTCGCCCTGCAATGTCAATTCGACGCCCCACCAAGCGGCAGCTAAAATACCGACGGTGACAAAAATTTCTCCCAAAGCGCGCTGGGTCGCGTCGGCGCCGTAAAGTTTTTCCTGTCCGTCTTGCATCGTTGCGCCCATGGCCCAAAGATCTTTGGCGCGCTTCTTTTCATACCCGAAGGCAACGGTATCCCGAATGCCTTGAATGCTATCCGAGACAAAGGCATTCACTTCGCCCAGCTTCGTGCGATAGGCCACACCGTCTCCCCCGAGGACGGAGACCAGCCAAGGAAGCAGAAAGGTCGTCGCAAGATAAAAGGGCAGCAAGACCCAAAGGAATGTGGGGTGCACCGTGTAGCACCAGGCCAAAATAATCGTAGGCACGAAAATCGCTGCCACAGCCGGCGCAATGGTGTGCGCATAAAAGGGTTCGACCCGTTCACAATCAGTCATCACCCGGCTGACCGCATCACCCGATTGGAGCTTGGCGGTTCGTGCGGGCGCCAACGGCAACATGGCGTAGTAAAATTTGTTGCGGAACGTTGCCAAGATACGGAAGGCAACATAATGGCCCGTATAGGTTTCAATGTAAGAGGTAAGACCCACAATAGTGCCGGCGATGGCGATCCATTTCACTTGATTCCAAATCACGTCCCAATTCACGGTGCCCGCTTCATGGGCCTCGATGTAAATGCCGACACTGGCGGCAGCAATGCCCAGCACGGCGGCTTGGCCGGCAAACTTGATCACCCGCGCGGCGAGGCTGATGAACATGATGCCGTTAAAGGGTGTCATATAGGTCAGCAGCCGGCGAATGATTTGGAGATTGCTGAGGTGGCCCAAAGGCACGGCGTCGGTTTTCGCAACAGAGTTCGTGTCAATCGCTGTCATCTGTTTCGTGCCTCTTTATTCTGCCGCCGCGATCGGCCGCGCGGAGCCTTCGGACTGTCGTTTGGTGTTGACCATCTGGGCATAGATACCGCCATGATCGAGAAGCTCTTGGCGCGTACCCGCTTCCGCCACCAAGCCTCCTTCCATGACAACGATGCGATCGGCCTGCTCGATGGTGCTGAGCCGATGGGCAATGAGCAGGACGGTCTTGCCGGCCGTCAATCTGGCCAGTGCCCGGTTCAATGCCGCTTCGGTTTCCACGTCGATCTGTGATGTCGGTTCGTCGAGTATGACGATCGGCGCATTCTTCAAAATGGCCCGGGCAATTGCGAGCCGCTGGGCCTGTCCGCCGCTGAGCGCCATGCCTTGATCTCCCACTTTGGTATTGAGTCCGTCGGGCGATGAATCGACAAAGTCAAACAGCTCGGCGCCGCGCAGGGCCTGCATCAAGTCTTCATCGGACGCTTCCTCTTTGGCAATGCGCAAGTTTTCGGCGATGGTGCCGTAAAACAGGAAGGGATCTTGCGGAACGAGGGCAATCTGATCCCGGATTTGTTCCAGGGTGAGTCTTTGCTCCGGGATCCCACCGAACAGAATTTCCCCCTCTTGAGGGTCAAGGGTCCTTAACAGCAAATTGACGACCGTGGTTTTACCGGATCCGCTTCGCCCGATCAGCGCCACGGTTTCGCCCGGGTTTAGGGTCAAGGTCAGATCTTTGACCGCCGGCACATCGGCGCCGGGATAGGTGAAAGAAACGTCTTTGAGCTGAATATCGACGGCGGCTGGGAGGGTTTCCGTTTGTTCTTGGGCGAGCTCCCTTACCGGCGGTTTTTCGTCCAAGAACTCCCTGACTTTGGCGGCGACTTCCCGTCCCAAGGCGCCGGCAAAGAAAAACTCACCGATCAGCAGCAGGGTGCGGCTGAACTCCAAACTAATCAGTACCACGGCGACAACTTCGCCTGCCGACATAAAGCCGCCGGAATAACGATAAAGCGCGACGCCCATGGCGACCGCGGTTGAAAATAAGGCAAAGCCCAATTCCAGGAAGATGAATTGGGATTGGGCGACGGCCAACAGTTTCATGGTGATCTTGCGCTGGACTTCGTTGGCGTCTTCCATTTCGACGCCGCGGCTTTTGTCGCGGTTGAACATTTTCAAGGTCGCCATACCTTGAATGGAATCGAGATATTGGGCGCTGTTGCGGTCTTTAACTTCCTTGTTTTGTCCGCTGATGCGGCGAAAGCCGCGCGCCGAGGAGCCGACGAAAAGCGGCGTCAGCGGCACGCCCGCCAGCATCCAAAGACCGACCACCCAATCAATCCAAAAAATGGCAACGCACAGCATGATGGGAATGGCAATCGCCACCCAGATCTGAACGAAGTAAACACTGAAGTAATAATCGAGATATTCCACCCCTTCGGTGGCGGTATTGGCGATCTCGCCGGTACGTCTTTTGCCGAGGACGCCTGGTCCCAACTCGACGACCTTTTTATAGATGCGGTCGCGCACATTAAGTTTGGCTTCGCTGGAAGCGCGGAACTGACCGGTGCGGAAAATCCACGCCAAGGCGGCTTTCAAGAGGACGAGACCGGCCAGGATCCAAAACCATTGGCGCAGCAAATTGTCCCCTTGCCAGGCGGAGTCCACGGCAAGCCCCAAGACATAATATAAGAGAATTGTAGTGGGCATGGTCGCGATACCGGCGATTAGTCCGATCTTGACCCACTTCATCGTGTCCGGTGTCACCAGCCGATCGTCTACACCAATCATATCTGCCTTCCAAATCTCAAGAATTCTGGGTGTGCGGTGTTGAAGCGCCAACCATCTCGTCCGCGCAAGGGGTCGCGGACGTCCCAAATTTGGGTCATACTACACCTTCAAGCAGGGTTTAAGGTCAAGGCTTCCATACCTATTTAATGAACCTAGACCGGTGATCTTGGGTAAGCGCAGGAATTATGCTTATGAGCCGTGGGCTAATGACAATAGGGCAATTGGCGAAACGCACGGGCGTGTCCACTTCCCTGTTGCGATATTATGAGAAAGAAGATCTCATCACGCCAACCGACCACAGCGAGGCAGGATATCGTCTCTACGCGGATGACGTGCAGAAGACTATTGAGTTCATCAAGGCGGCCAAGCGGTACGGTTTCTCTCTGACAGATATCAAGAGCATTCTGGGTAAGGATTCCGGTGGGGAACGTGGTGATGCCGAAATCATGTCCATGGCTGAAGAACGTTTTATGGATATTGAGCGGCGGGTGACAGAGATGCTTGTGCTGCGTCACGAGCTGGAACTCTTTCTGTTCGATCTGGCGTCCCAATTGGACCGTAGCGGTGGTGAAAAGTCGGATCCCCATTACCGCGAATTGGTGGAACAGGTTTGCGGTCATGACGTGACCCATATGCCGAAATCTTCGCTGCAAAGACTGACCGAGCGAATCGGGTGCAGCCTTGCTCATTCCGAGTGGGAGGCCTTGTTCAAAGATCTACGTGGGCGCCACGTTCATATTTGGCGCGACGACGATCAATATGCAGTGCAATTCACCCCCAAAACGCCCGAAGTGGAGGCGGCTTTGAGACGACTGGCCGACAGCGAATCCGACTGCGATGTGCATGCTCAGCCTCAGGTGGCGGAGTCGGAAGAGGGGCTGTTATTCACCGCCAAAGGCGAGAATGCCTTTCTCTATGCCAAGCTGTTTTTGGCCCTTGAGGCCGCAGAAGCCTAGAAATCCGCCATTTTCACTTAAGGCTTGACCTTAAACCCAGCTTTAAGGGGCATACTCGGCCCCACGTTGAACATGCTGAGGGAAAGGTGCCCAAGCGCAATGGCGCAGACCGCTGCACATATTGATCATGATGTCGAAAGTGAACCGATGTCGCACAAACTTCGCATCGCGGGGATGGATTGCGGCAGCTGTGCCCTAACCATTGAAAACGGCATTCGTCAGCTGTCCGGTGTCGACGACGTCTCCGTCAGTTTCACGACCGAAACCATGGATGTGTCCGGCGATATGTCCATGGAAGATATTTCGGCGCGGATCCAAGAACTGGGGTATCGGATAATCGACGCGGAGGAGAAACCTACAGCCGTCGCCATAGAGCAACGCGGCCTGATGGGTTTTTTGACGTTCCTGTGGGAACAGCCGCCGTTGCGCCGGGCTATGTTTGTCGCCTTGGCGGTTGTGGCCGGTTTGGCATTGGTGCCCGGTGACGCCACGTTCCTTGGATTTAATCTGCTCAATATTCTCTTTACCGCCGGTGTGATCTTTGCCGGCGCCCCGGTTTTTGTAAAAGGCGTTCGGGCACTGCTTCATGCGCGCAGCTTCACCATCGATTTGTTGATGGCAGTGGCCGCCTTCGGCGCCATATCCATTGGGGCCACCGGCGAGGCTGTCACGGTCATCTTGCTCTTTATGTTGGGTGAAGCCCTCGAAGCTTATAGCGCTGAGCGGGCAAGGGATTCACTGCGCAGCCTTTTGTCATTGCAGCCTCAAGAAGCAACCGTCTTGCGCGCCCATGATGACGGTCATGGTCACGATGATCATGACCATAACGCCCATGCCCATGAGTCACACGATCATGCGGTTGTGTTGCCCATCGAAGAGGTGTTGATCGGCGACCGGGTCTTGGTGCGCCCGGGTCAGCGGATACCTGTGGACGGCGACATTATTTCCGGCATTTCATCCATCAATCAGGCGCCGGTCACCGGGGAAAGTGTTCCCGTGGTCAAGACGATCGGCGAAGAGGTAATGGCCGGCACCGTCAATGGCGAAGCCGCACTTGAGGTTCGCGTCACTCGCGCCGCCGATGACGGCACCATTGCGCGCATTGCGCGTTTGGTGGAGCAGGCGCAGGCTCAGCGCAGTCCTGCCGAACGCTTTATCGATCGATTTGCCCGCTGGTACACGCCGGCCGTTGTCGCGTTAGCGTTTTTCGTTGCCGTGATCCCGGTCGTCTTTTTTGGACAGCCGCTTTTGACGGGTGAGGGGGAAACCCAAGGCTGGCTTTATCGCGCATTGACTCTCTTGATCATTGCGTGCCCTTGCGCCTTGGTGATTAGTATTCCGGTCACGGTGGTGAGTGGGTTGACCCGACTGGCCCATCTCGGCGTACTTGTAAAAGGCGGCGCGCAATTGGATCGCCTGGCCGACGTCAACATCATTGCGTTCGATAAGACCGGGACATTGACTCATGGCGCGCCTAAGGTCACGGAAATCCGAACAGCCGATTGCGAGCACGAAGCGGGCCGTCAAGATGAATGCGCCCCGTGCGATGATTTGGTGACTCTTGCGGCATCGGTCGAGCGCAATTCCGAACATCCGGTGGCGGCGGCGATTCTGGAAGAAGCGAAACAGAGGTTACCGGGAGTGCATGTGCCACCCGCGCAGAATGTGAAAGCCGTACCCGGACGTGGCGTGGAAGGCACCCTCACGAGCGGCGCGAAAGTTTCCGTCGGCAATGAGGCCATGTTCGATAAAACGCCGGTCGATTGGCAGGACGTGAAAGACCAAGCGCAGTCTACACACGATACCGGCAATACGATTATGTATATCTCACAAGACGACAAAGTGGTTGGCCATATCGGCGTCCAAGACCAAGTGCGCGAAGCAACCACACGAGCTCTATCCGAACTTGACAAGATGTCACCGCCCATCCGAAAGGTCATGCTGACCGGCGATACGGAGCAATCGGCCAAACGTGTCGTAGAAGAAATAAGGGGGATCGATTCCTACCGGGCCGAGCTGCTGCCGGACCAAAAGCTGGAAGCTATCGAAGAGCTGAAAGGAAATGACGGCGCTGTGGCCATGGTCGGCGATGGAATTAACGATGCGCCGTCTTTGGCGAGCGCCGATATCGGCATTGCCATGGGCGGCGGCGGTACAGCTCAAGCCATTGAAACCGCCGACGTGGTTCTCATGCAGGATGATTTATCCCACGTGCCGATGACGTTGCGTATCGCGCAAAAGTCCCGCACGATCATCAAACAAAATATTGTCTTGAGCTTAGGGCTTAAATTGGCGTTTCTGGCGCTCGCCATTCCGGGTCTGTCGACCCTTTGGATGGCGGTTGTTGCGGATGTGGGGGCCACGCTCATCGTGACTTTGAATGGTATGCGCTTGCTGCGCGAGACTTGATGACGCAATGTCACGCAACGGAATCATGGCTGAATAGCTGAGACCCCGTCGATGGCCGTTTGAAAGTCACCGAGTGGGCGCACGCGGAATGGATTGCCGTTCAGTTTGGCGTGGACGATACGATCGCAGCGAAAGGATCGAATGTCCCGTCTCAGGTGGTCCCACGCCAAGACATACCAAACAGGATAGCTCAGCAAAAGATAGTGGGGCTCGATCACCCGCTCGGTCGTCCGGTCATTTTCTGCCCGGTAGCGTAAATGCAGAGTTTGGGCGACCAAAAAAGCCTCATGCAAAATTTTGACGACGGCCGTTTTCGGCGGGGCGAATGCCGACAACACAAAGGGCGATGCCGACTCACCAATGAGAATACGTTTTTTGAGTTGGTTGAGTTTGTGTTTCGTTGACGGAGAGAAGGACGCCATCAGTTTGCGTCGTACGGATGACAAGTTTGCCATGAACAGAGGTGACTTCATCTGTTCGGTGACGGCTAAACTGACAAGCAAGTCAATCGCCTCTGTGTGGGTGAGGTTGAGCCTGCCGATGCCCCAGCTCCAATGCAAACGCACGCCACCGCCCCGGCCTCTGTCCGCATCAATAGGCAGTCCCTGATCTCTCAAGATTTGAATGTCACGGCTGATCGTGCGGGGGCTTACACCGACCTCCCTCGCAATGTCATCAACAATCACGGTTTCATCCGACTTCAATTGGGCGGTGATGCGTTCAAGGCGCTGAAGCCGGGAGAGGGTGGTTTTTTGAGTCATAAAAAAATACGACACTAAATGTCGTATTTGTCAATATAACAGCCTCAAAATTATTTGGAGGAATTGTCTTATGACAAATACGATTACAGTGCTTGCACCGGCGAGACTTGCGCCGGGAAAAACCGAAAGTGAGCTTCTGGCGGCGTCAGACAAGTTTCAGGAGGAATTTGTCCGTTTGCAGCCAGGTATTCTCAGACGTGAATTGGTCAAAAGGGCAGACGGTGAGTATTTGGATATTGTGCAATTTTGTAGCCGAGAAGATGCGGATGACGTCATTGAAAAGGAAAAGACATCCAAAGCCTGCCATGATTTTTTTGCATTTTTGGATATGACCGATATGGATGAGTCCGATATCGAAATCACGATTTCCCTCGCCACCTATGCCTGAGTTGAGGTTCGCCATACCATGGAGCCCTTTAAAAACAACATATCGCCGGAATTGGTCATCTGTTTTGCGGATCATCTGGAAAAGCGATTGGATGGATTCGATCGAACGGCGTTTGAAAACGTGATTCTTGAAGCCCTTCCGACGCTGGAGCTGAAAGCTCGGGCGGCGTTGATTGCCGAACATCTCCATCATGCTTTGCCCAAACGCAATAAAACCCGCGCCAAAATCATTCGGAATATGTTGTACCGTCATCACGATATTCCGAAGGGGCAGCAGAGCGACGATCAGGGCATAACGGGTTGGGGTATGCTTCCCCTGTCCATGGTTGTCGGCAAATACGGTCTTGATGACTTTGACGGGTCACTTCTGTTGCTGAAAGATATGACCCGTCATTTTTCATCCGAATTTGATGTTCGGTATTATTTGCAGGCCGATCAGGACCGGGCTCTGTCGATCATGGGTTCATGGATTGCCGACCCCGACCCTCATGTCCGGCGCCTTGTTTCTGAAGGCACGCGGCCACGCCTGCCATGGGGGATTCGATTGCCGGGTTTTGTGGACGATCCGCTGCCGCTTCTGCCTTTGCTAAGTGCTTTAAAAGATGATGAGTCAGAATATGTGCGGCGGTCTGTCGCCAACAATCTCAACGATATTGCCAAAGATCATCCTGATCTGGTGGCCGGCATTGCCGAGGCCTGGTTGAAGGATGCGGATGACAATCGCCGAAAATTGGTCCGGCACGCCTGCCGATCCTTGATCAAACAAGGACATAAAAAGACCCTCAGGGCTTTGGGGTATCAAAAGCCCTTGGTCGTCCTGGATCGGCTCGACATTCAGACACCTGAGGTCAGGCTTGGGGACAATCTCATTTTTGATATGCAGCTTTCATCAATCAAGAACCGGGCGCAAAAGCTGATCGTTGATTATGTCATTCATCATCGCAAAGCGAACGGAATGACCTCTCCCAAGGTCTTTAAATGGAAGCAGGTCGCCGTTCCAGCCGGGGAGACTTTGCAGGCAACAAAAAAACACGCCATCAGACAGATCACCACACGGCGATATTATGGCGGCGTGCATGCCTTAGAGATTTTGGTGAATGGCGTTTCCATGGGGCGAGCCGAATTCAAGCTTGTCCTCTGATAGCCGTAAAGACTGGCCGCGACCGCCTGCGCCGCCGCTCGTTTTGAACAACGACGGTGGACGCAGGCGATAGCTTTTGCGTCCTACATAACCCGTTTCATTTCCGAATAATCGCCTTCGGTTTTGAGCGTCATCGTGACGTCGACGTCGGTCCGATTGCGCCAAAACCATCCGTGATTACCGTCAAAGGCCGCTTCCAGCACCCCTTCGTCACTGGGCACCGCGCGGCCTTTCTCATAGGAGATCCGCTGCCCGCCACCATTGCCGTGGGTATCGTAATTCAGTAAGCCGCCATTGGCGGTCCACTCAAAACGGGCCTTGGCGCCGCCTTTCATCACCAATTTAATCTCGGCGCCTTCGCCGGGCGTCAGCGTGATGGAGACTTCATCTTTCTTGACCGGCGGTGTGGGTTCCGCTGCCGCCACCGGCGTTTCCGCGGGCGCCGCTTCTGCGATTTCCTGCGGGACACTTTCAGCGGGAAGGACCGGCTCTTCAGCGGGTGCCGGTTCTAAGGTGGCCGTTTCCTCAGGCACTGCTTCCGGTGCCGGCTCCGGCGGTCGAGCGGCGGCGGCCTCGGCTTGTGCCTGCGCTTCTGCTTCAAGGCGCCGGTCGGCTTCGGCTTCTTCGGCGAGCTGGGTTTTAATTTCACCCATTTCCGTCAGGCCCAACATGCGGCCGGCGCCGGTCGGGTCGATACCGTATTCCGACGGCAGGACGATTGTGACCAAAAGGGCTGCGGCGGCGAAAATAGCGATAATCGTCGAGCGCAGCAATTGCGCCGACGAAGGAAGTTCGTCTACGGACGGCTTGTTCGCGTTATACATGGTTTTCAATCTTTCATATATTCTGTGAGACGACATAGCCGGTGAGCTGATACCCGATCAGCATAAAGCCGGCTGTCATCATGAGGACATTGGCGGTATAAGCGTGCTTCCAGAAACCCGCTGTTCGGCGCCAGTAGCCCATTAAAATCAAGATACCGGTGAGCGCCAGCAATTGACCGATTTCAACGCCTACATTAAAGGCGAGCAGATTGGGCACGAGCCCATCGGGCGAAATCTCATATTCAAGAATCTTACTCGACAGGCCAAAGCCATGACACAAGCCGAAGACCAGCGTGGCCGCCTTGGTATTAGGTTGAAAACCGAACCAGCGTTGGTAAGCGCCTAAATTATCGAGGGCTTTGTACACTACCGATAGACCGATGATGGCATCAATAATGTAGCTGTTGATGCCGATATTATAATAGACGCCAAGCAGCATGGTGGTGGAATGCCCGACCGCAAAAATCGTCACATAAATGGCGATATGCTGAAGCCGGTAAAGGAAAAACACGACACCAAAGAGGAACAACAAATGGTCGTAACCTGTAACCATATGTTTGGCGCCGAGATAGATAAAGGGCAGGATATGAACCCCGGTGATTTCTTGGATGTAGCCCTTGTCGCCTTCGGCAACCGCATGGGCGGAGGCCGCGCTCATAAAGAGCAGAAGTAAAAATGGGATACCGAGACTCAGCACAAACAGTCGCTGTGATATCGGTAAAGTAAGTTGGCCGTTGCCGGCTTTTGGATAAGACATGCGTCAATCCCTCAAGAAACGTAATAAACAATACCCGTATCGGGCGTTCTGCGTTTAATGGGGATTACGTTCGCGGCGGACGGTCCAGCCCGAAAAGTTGGCCTTGGTCGTGAGACCGCGGTGTCACAGACGCCCACAAATTGCCGATCGGCGTCCGCATATCGCCTCGCAGGTTCAGTGGGACGGGCAAGTCGTGGGAATGATCGCCCGGATTGTGACCGTGCGAATGACCTGAATGCTGATCATCACCGTCATGAAAATGATGGTCGTGGCTATGGCCGTGATCGTGATGATGTGCGTGTGATGGGACGCTCATATGAGCCGCTTCGGTCTGAGACGTGTCGGCCGCGTGCACATCCTCAAGATGGCCAAGCGGTGCAATGAGCATGGAAAACGACACGGCAATGGCCAGTGCCAAACTGAAAATCGTATGAAGGGGCCGCTCTTTCATCCGCGCTTAGCTGTTACTCACTTAACCCTGTCTTCAACTCACCGACTCTTATAGGCCGCCAGGTGAAGGCTGGCAAGCCGGGGAAAAATGGCTCAATCCTGCCCCACATCGTAGAGCGGCACGGTGCTGATGGACATTTTGGCGGACCCGTCTTGAATCTGTTTGGCGTGTGAGATGTAGATAAGCGTTTGATTGGTCTCATCGAGAATGCGTTTCACGTTGAGTGATTTCCAGATAATGGAACGGCGTTCCGAAAAGACGGACTCTCCTTCGTCGGACCGGTCGATATCCCCGACCACCAACGGCCCGGTCTGCCGACATTCAATGGATGAATTCGATGGGTCTTCAAACCAATTGCCTTTTTGCAGGCGGTCAATCAATCCACGTTCAAAATAGGCCACATGACACGTAACACCTTGAACGTCCGGATCTTGAAAGGCTTCGATGATGATGTCATTGCCCAGCCAATCCACATCCACATTGCCGACTTCCTCGGCAAAGGCTGGAGACGTCAGAAATAGCATTACAAAAACAACACGTAACGGGTGACAGAAGTTCATTTGGGGCTCCGGTTGTTGGGTCAACATCAAAAGGCCAGTCTATCTCAATTGGCGACGGAGCTACATACAAAGTCCAAAAGCGAACTTTGCATAGTGTTGAGTATGACTTTGCAGATCGATTTGTCATACAAGGGCTGCCTGTATTTGTTGACGGTCTTGCCGCGGGGTCGCTAAGCTCGTTACCTCTTATGTGATTGGAACACGGACGATCGGGCAGAGGGAGATAGGCCATGATTCTCAATCAGTATCAGAAATGCGTAGGAACGTTTTCAACAGTACAGTCCATGGCGTTGGCGTTGTTACTTGTCGCCGCGGTGCCGACAGCCATTGCGCAAGAAGACCATTCGCAACATCGTATGGCCCCGCAAAACCAAGACCATGATCACTCATCTATGACTCAGGAACAATTTGATGAGCTGCGCGAGAAGGTCGAATTTTATCGTGAGCTGCCGAACGAAGCGATTGTCGCCAGCATGAGCCGCATGCGCAATATGGGCGGCATGATCAGCGATGCCGATGTGATTGGCGATGTCGGCATCTTAGCCCTGGCCCATGGCTATACCGATGAGGGCAATGTGCAATGGATGGAGAAATTTGACTCCGTATCCGAGACCTATCCGACCGCTTATGGACTGGGTATGGCTATGATGGGCGGCGAACATATTCAGCGCGCCATTGACGGCTTGGAAGCGGCCGGTGCCAAAACCATTCTTGTATTGCGCACCGAAACCGGCGAGGCCAATTCTCTGGTCTATCAATGGGAATATATTTTCGGCCGCAGAGATGAAGCCTCTTATCTGGCGGGTCAACGGGTGACGACCAATGCGGATATTATTTGGGGGCCGTCGCCTACGGCCCATCCCATTATGGCCGACATCATGTTGGATCACGCACGGGCGCTCAGCAGTAATCCGGAAAATGAACTGGTCATGATCATGGGCCACGGCGCCATGACCAAAAAAGAAAACGATATGGATCTGGAGATCCTGTCCAAACATGCGGCGCAAATTAAGGACAAAGGCGGGTTTCAAGATGTCAAATATTGGAACGTACAAGATGATCTGCCGCCGGACGGGCGGGCCGCCAACGTGACCAAGATCCGTGCCATGATCCAAGAGGCGAAGGATCAAGGCCGGGACGTGATTGTGGTGACGAATGTTCTGACCCAAAGCGGTGTCATGGGCCGATTGAAAGCGGATGCGGATGGATTGGGCGCCAAGTTCAGCGATCGCGGACTGATGCAAAATCCGCTTTTTTCCGAGTGGATCAAAACGGCGCTTGAGGAGAATATCAGCAACATTTAGTGTTTCTTCCATTGAAGAAGTGCTGAAAGTACCTGCCGTGAGTCCTGAAGATTCGGAACTGTCGTCGCTCGCGGCGCAGACCCAAGAGGTTTATCAACGCAACGCGGCGCGCTTTGATGCGGAGCGTCCCAAAGGCATGCATGAGCGTGTGTGGTTTGACCGCTTTCTCAAGCTGGTGCACGAAGGTGGCGCCATTTTGGATCTCGGCTGCGGCGCGGGCGATCCCATTGCGGCCTATATGTCGGCGCGCGGGCACAGCGTGACCGGTGTCGATGCCTCCCAAGCCATGTTGGCGCTGGCGCAAGACAAGTACCCGGACGGCGATTGGCGGTGGGGGGATATGCGCCGGCTTGATTTGGTGGAGCGCTTTGACGGTATTGTCGGCTGGAATAGTTTCTTTCATTTGCGCCAAGATGAGCAGCGGTCGGTGCTCCCATTGTTGGCAAAACACCTTAAGGATGGCGGCGTGCTGATGCTGACCGTCGGCCCGGAGGCCGGGGAAGTGTCCGGTCATGTGGGCGACGATGCCGTCTATCACTCAAGCCTGTCACCCGAAGAATATGAGAGCATATTGCGCGATCTGGGGCTGTCGATTGCGGAATTCGTCAAAGAAGATCCCGACTGCGATTTTCAGACAGTTTTGCTGGCGACAAAAACGGCGCCTCAAGGCTGACCGGTCCTAACTTTGTTTGCGTACTTCTACCCGCCGGTTGAGCGCTTTGCCGTCCGCCGTGGCGTTATTGGCGACCGGTTCGGCTTCACCTTTGCCCACGGGCCGCAGACGGTCGGCGGAGATCCCCTTGTCGATCAGCCAGGTCACCACCGATTGCGCGCGCCGGTCCGACAAAGAGAGATTGTAATCATCGGCGCCGTCGGAATCCGTATGCCCTTCAATATCGACCACAAGGTCGGGTGCGCTTTGCAAGGCCTCCAGCAATTGGCGTAAAGCCGCTGCTGCAGAGGCTTTGGGCACGTCACTGTCATACTCAAAAAGGATCCCGTAAATCAGCGCGACACCGTCGGTCTCTAACGCTTCGGCGATGGGATTGCTGGGCGGGGCATCGCTGCAAGGCGTGGTCGCATCCTCAGCGGCCACGGGACCGCCCCAAGCGCTGCGGCTGCGTTGACGGTAGCGCACCCCTGCCAGGGCGCCTTGACTGTCGATGGTCAAAAGCGCCGTGCCGGTAATGTCCGCCTCCGATTTCCAGTTGAGCAAGGCCACCCCGTCATCGACGGAGCCGGACAAGGTGCCGCCGCTGCGCCCACTATTTTCCACATAACAGCCGGTGATGGCCGCGCCGTCTTGTTTGAGCTCAATGAAATCGGCGCGCCCGCTTTTGTAAATGCCGGTGAACCTGGTGTCATCGGCGGGCGGGGTCACGTCGCCGTAAGCAATCACTTCGTCGAAATAGAGCCAGGATGTTTCCGTTTGAGCACCTTCCACCGTAAAGCGCAGCCAACGGACCGGTGTTGCCACCGTTACATCTGCCAAGGTGGCCCCATCGGGCGCCGCTTCAATGCGGGCGAGTTCCACATAACCGGCTTCTGCACTTTCCGCTGACCCTTCAATCAGAACCGACTTTGCCGATCCACCGGCCACGCCGCCCGGGCGGTCGCCCGAGCCGTCAATCCCGACTTGGGTGAGGCTGGTCTCGGCAATCAGTTCAAAGACGAATTCATAAGGGGGCGGGTTTTTCTTGGTGCTGGAATTCCAATTGCTGGTGTCGTCGCCGTCGGTCAAGGCCAAAGCGCGCGCCGGATCGACCGAGGCGGAGACCAAGACCGCACCCTTGGCGAGCGTTAAGAGATCTTGCGGCGGCGCGGCTTCCTCAGTTTCAGTGGGCGCTGCCTCAGGCGGTGTTTCCTGTGCCCATGATGATGCGGCAATCAGCAGCGCAGCGGTGAGGCCTGAAATAAAAGAGCGGCCATGTGACATGTTGTTTCCCCTCAAAAACACAAATTCAGCTTGTATCAGGCTAGGCATATTGAGATGGAGGATCAACAGGGACTCGATACTTGTTTCACAGCGTTTCAGGTTTTCATAAGCTTGGGCGGAGAGATTGCGCCCAGCCAATGACCAGCCCCGCAAAAGGGCGGGGAAAGCCGAGGATAAAGGGGAGTTTTCATGGACAGAGATACGGCGGTTGCCATGGCCCAAGCGGCCATTAAGGCCAAGAACAAGCGCTTGGTGGACGCGGTGCTGGCGGTGGAAGCAGCGCGCGGGCCGCAAACCCCGCGCCCCGTGGAAGAGCTGCCGCTGATTGCGGTGACCTGTTCCACCGGTTGGGAATGCTATGCCATTGTTCAAGAACTCGTAAATACACGGCGCTACCGCGTGCGGGCGCTCTATCGCACGCCGGGTACTCAGGCGGCGGCGCGTCTGGAAGCGCTCTTTGAGAAGACCGAAAACGAGCATCCCGGCTTGCTGACCTTGCGGTCGGGCACGGATATGAATTCCGAGGAGATCCTGACCGAAGCTTTTGACGGCTGCGACGGTGTGGTGTTGTACACCACCGCCAATACGGCGAAAGCCGGCAAGATCACCAATCACGGCAATGATCCCAAAGGCGGCATGAATGCGGTGATGCGCCAAGTCATGGCGTCCTTGGGCGCGCTGAAAGCGAACCCGTCGGTCAAACACGTCATTACCCTGATCTTTCCCACCGACAAAGTGCACGGCATTGTCGACGGCGCGCCGCCGCCGCCTTGGTGGATTTATCAAAAACTACGCATGTCGGATTTTCTGCGCGGGCAGGGGGTCAACGTCACCTGTATTCATCGCCCAGCCTATTATTATGCCATGCACCGTGTCGACTATAATGACACGACGCAATTTCGCGGCGACTCCAGCCTTTCACAGACCATGATCAAAGAGGACAATCTGTCCGGCATCAATGATCCGTCCTTTTTGGTCAATTGGGTCGATGTGCGCGACATCGGCAAATGGGTCGGCACGTGTTTTGATCATCCGGATATTTTCCGCAATCAGGATTTCTCCATCGCCTCTTGCGCCCATACGGGGCACGAATTGGTTGAGATGGCGGAAAAGAACAATCGCCACGGCACCACCTTCAAATACAAACAATTTCCCATGTGGCTCATGAAGACCTTGAGCAAATTCACCGAAGAGGTGGTTTATCCGCTGCGCTACGCTCAGTGGTATAATAATGAGACCAACGGCTACGACTTTGCTCACAATGATGATTTGTCAGATCTCGCCCGGATCCATCCTCCGTGGACGTTCGAAAAGAAGCTTGAAGACTGGGGCATCAATGACATTGAGCCTAAAAAGGCCAAGTGATTGAGCCCACGGAACGCGGGCCTGGTCGCGAAGTGGATATGTCTCTCTTTTTGATGCGAGTCACCGGCGCCTGTGGCATGATCCGCCGCGCTGGGGAGTCGAAACCATATCTGGAGGACACAACACATGAAAAAAATTTGGATGGGAGCCGCGGCCCTGGTCGCCGGTTTGGGCATCAGCGGTGCGGCGCTGGCCAATGATTTCAGCTTGGCATTTGAAAACACGCTGAAAGTGGACGATGCCAACGGCACAACGTTGATCTATCTCAATGAAGACGGCACCTACACCACCGACCGCGACACGGCAGGCAAATGGAATGTCACGGACTCGGAATTCTGCTTCACACCGGACACGCAACCGGCCATGTGTTCACCTTTGCTGGTGACCGACAAAGGCATCGGGGAATCCTGGACCTCGACCTCCAGTGACGGCAGCTCCACGGCCACCTTTACCTTGGTCGCCGGAAGGTAAGATTGCTAGTCCCTTCAAAGGACTTGAAAGAACAAGGGCCCCGCGGCGACGTGGGGCCTTTTTTGTTTGGAGAGACGACGCTTGTCCGTCAACAATCTTGCCAACACACAAACACCGGATCGACGAGGTTCTTGTAGACCGACCGATGGAGTGAATCCGCCGGGTCTTCGCCGCTGAAGATATATTTGACCGCGCGGTCCGATTGGGCGCGGTCTTTGAACGTCATGATCATAAAGTGCGTGTGATCGCGATTGTCATCCGTATCTAGAATGGTATCGCTTTGCCGTTCACCAATGGGACCCAGCGCATGTAGCAAATCTTGGTCTTTTAGATGTTCTGCATAGACTTTGAGATCGTCCTGCAGCGTTTCCAGCGCGGTGGGCGCGTTCAACTTAAAACAAGAGAGCATGTGAAACATGGGAAAACTCGTTTAGCGCAATGCGGGAACCACATGTTCGCCGATGACTTTCAAGGCGTCCAGAGGGTCATTGTGCAGGCGCAGTGAAATTTCCGTGAGACCCGCTGCGCCGAATTTGCGGAAGCGCTCAATTTCCCGGTCAAGATCGCCCATATCGCCGGTCGCCGTCATGCCGTGAATCAGCGGATTGATGATCTCATCAGGCACACCCGGAATCTCACCGGACTTGGTCCACATGGCTTGCATGATCGCCGGGAAATTCTCGCGCACGATTTGGCACTCGTCGGGCCCCAGCAAATAGGAAATAAAGTCATCGCTTAATTGCCGGCCGCGAATGGCGATCTCGCCCCGCGCCTCGTGATAAGCTTCTTGCTTGGTCTCTTTCATGTGCCAGCCGAAAAAGTTCCCCAAAGGAAATGTGTTGGACGGGTCCGCCCGTTTGGCTTTGCCTTTGGCGATGGCTTCGTTCACTTCGCCCATACGTTCCAACGGCATGTCGCCCAATTGCATGCCGTCGGCCAGGCGCGCGCCCATGGCCATCATTTGCGGGCCCATGGCGGCGGCATAAACTTTCGGGGCGGGGGCTTTCGCCCAGGATTGATCGCAGGGGAAAACAACTTTGAAGATCTCACCGTCATACCCTTGGGTCAGCGCATTCGCGCCGGCTGCCTGCACGATTTCGATCGCTTCGCGTACGGCCCGCACAATGCGTTTGGGTTTGGGCGCCGCGATTGCGTCGGTCAGTCCTTCGCCGGCGCCGATGGAGACAATGGCCCGCCCGTCGCAGAGCTCATTCAAGGTCAAAATCGAATTGGCAATTTTAAGCGGATGCATTTCAAACGGGCTGATCGCCATGGGCGCCAACAGCAATCGCTTGGTCGCTTGCGCCACGGTTGCCAGACTCAAAAACGCATCCCAATTGGTGTGATAGTTCGAGACCCACAGCGCGCGAATGCCATAGCCTTCCGCCGCTTCGCCAAGCTCGGCGACTTGTGTGGGGGTCAGGTTCGGTCCGAGGATGATGTCGACTTGCATAAAGCGCTTTCCTTTTGCTTTTGCCTCCAGCTTATTTGCTTTTCAATTTTTGCCGACCAACTTTCTTCTAATGGCTCAAAATATATTGTTGACCGATCGGTTCCGAATGGTTTAGGGTCCGCTCCAATTACCCCCAATCGGGAAGCGAGAGATGGCACGGCCCCGGGAATTTGACATTGATGATGCGTTGGATGCGGCCATGCGGGCCTTTTGGGCCCATGGCTATGAGGCGACGTCGCTGACCGACTTGATCGATGCGACGGGTCTACAGAAGGGCAGTCTCTACAAAGCCTTCGGCGATAAACACACGCTGTTTCTGCAGTGCCTCGATCATTACGCCCAAAATATTATGGCGATCCAAAGCGAGGCGCTGGAATCCGGTTCGACACCGACGGAATCCCTCAGTGCCTGGTTCGACGGCGCGATTGACTATGCCATCGGCGAGGAGGGGCGGCCGCGCGGCTGTTTTGCCATGAACACGCTGGTCGAATTGGGCCCCCATGATGCGGTGATCGTCGAACGACTCATTCATCACAAGACCCGTTTTATTGAACTCATCAGTTTACGGATCAAAGAAGGTCAGAAGACCCAAGAGTTTCGCGGCGATATTCCGGCCGACACCCTAGCCGATATTTTGTTCACCTATGTCATGGGCATGGTGGGCAGCCTAAAAGGCGCGTTTGAGCCCGCAGAAGCGCGGAAAAATGCCGATGCATTGATGGAAATGTTGAAGAGCCAAAATTAACCACTTGCTTGACCGGATCAGCCCAATGTCGTTTTTCGACCCTGCGCCGGCAGTCAACCCCCCAAGGACAGCGTAAATGTCTCAGTTTGTTAATCCGATTGACCGCCTTGCCGTCACCATGACGGAACTCGTCTTGAAGTTTCGTTGGATCGTATTGATTTTGGCGGTGGTGGCGTCCGGCTATATCGCGCAGAATGCGGCCACGATTGAAGTGGCGAACAATTATCGCGCCTTCTTTTCAAACGAAAATCCGGAACTGACGGCGTTTGAGACTTTCCAGTCGACCTATACCAAGAACGACAATTTCCTTTTTGTCATCGTGCCGAAAGACGGCGAGGTCTTCAGCAACGAAACACTGACTGTGGTCGAGGAGCTCACCGAAGGCGGATGGCAATTGCCCTTTGCCTTGCGCGTCGATTCCATCACCAATTTTCAATACACCTATGCGGAAGAAGATGACCTGATCGTTGAAGACTTGATCAGCGATGCGGCCAATCTGACCCCCGCGGAACTGGCAACCAAGCGTGAGATTGCTTTGGCCGAACCCTTGCTGCGCGATCAATTGATCACTGCCGACGGTCGTGCCACCGCCATCAACGTGGTGTTGCAATATCCCGAAAAGGCATTGGATGAAGTGCCCATCGCCGCGCACGCGGCGCGGGATTTGCGGGCGCAGCTGCAGGCCGCCCATCCGGATGTGCAAATCGTGATCTCCGGCGTCTCCATGTTGAACGATGCCTTTGCGGAAGTCAGCGTGCAGGATTTGTCTCTGCTCATGCCGATCATGTTTTTGGTCATCATTTTGATGACGATCGGCTTCTTGCGCTCGGTCAGCGCCACGGCGGCGACCATGTTGGTGGTGATCCTTTCGATCTTGGTCGCCATGGGGTTCACCGGGCTTTGGGGCATTGATCTCACCCCCATTGCCGGTTCCGCGCCGATTATCATTCTGACCTTGGCGCTTGCCGATTCCATGCACATCCTAATTGCTATGCGTGAGAAGCAAACCGAAGGCATGGCCAAGCGCGAGGCGATCATTGAGGCCATGCGGGTCAATTATCTCGCCATCGCCATTACCTCGCTCACCACCACGGTCGGATTTTTGACCTTGCGCTTTTCCGATGCGCCGCCGTTTCAACATCTCGGCACCATTGCGGCGGTGGGGATCGGGGCTGCCTGGTTCTTTTCCATCACCGTCTTGCCCGCGGCGCTCAGCCTGTTGCCGGTGAAATTGATCCGCAGGCCCGCCCGCTTGGACAGTGTTGCGGTTCTGGGCCGCCTCGCCAATTTTGTCATTGCGCGTTATGTGGCCGTCTTGATTGTGGCCGGGGTCGGCGCGGGCGCCATCATCGCCCAGATCCCAAAGATCGCTTATAGCGATGAATTCGCGAAATATTTCGACACGCGCAACGAGTTCCGGCGGGATACCGATGTGGCGTCCGAACATTTCGGCATCTACCCCATGGAGTTTTCCTTGGGCGCCGGTGAGGCGGGCGGCGTGAGTGAGCCCGAATTCCTCGCCAAGCTGGAAGAGTTTACCCTCTGGCTGCGCGAGCACCGCCATGTCACCCATGTGTTTTCGCTGACCGACATTATGAAGCGGCTGAATAAGAACTTGCATGCGGACGATCCGGCTTATTTCCGTTTGCCGGAAGACCGCGAACTCAGCGCGCAATATCTTTTGCTTTATGAGTTATCGCTTCCTTACGGACTTGATCTCAATGACAGGATCAATATCGATAAATCGGCCACCAGGCTGACCGCGACCCTGAAAAATGTTTCGACCATCGAAGCGCGGGAGTTTCTGGATGAAGCGGTCGCGTGGCTCGAACAAAACGCGCCGCCGGAAATGATGACCCGGCCGACCAGTGCGTCCGTCATGTTTGCCTATATTGCCCAGCGCAATGTGGAAAGCATGATCAACGGGACCATCCTCGCCATTGCACTGATTGCGGCGATCATGATCGGGGCGCTCAGGAGTATCAGTCTCGGCATCTTGAGTTTGGTGCCGAATGGTTTGCCGATCCTTGCGACCTTTGGGGCTTGGGCTCTGCTCGTTGGGACCGTCGGTTTTTCCGTCGCCGCCATTGCCTCTATCTCGCTCGGGATCATCGTCGATGACACGGTACATTTCTTGACCAAGTATGTCCGGGCGCGCCGTGAGCAGGGCCTGAGCACGGAAGATTCTATCCGCTATGCCTTTAAAAATGTGGGCGTCGCCATTTTTGCCAATACGGTCATTCTGATTGTCGGCTTCTTGGTGTTGACCGCTTCCACATTCAAAATCATCGATGATCTGGGCATGCTGACGTCGATCGCCATCGCGTTTGCCCTCATCCTCGACTTCTTTTTCTTGCCTGCATTGCTAATGGCGATGTCGAAAATCAGTGACCGTTTTGCCAAAGGAGACCGCCATGGCGCGCCTGTTCCCATATCCACCAAGTAAATTTGCTTTTGCGGCCGTTATAGCCGCCAGTCTGGCGGCGCCTGCGGTCTTGGCCGAAGCACCGGAAAGCGATCCCAAAGCGTTTGAGATCGCCGCACGATCGGACCGGTCCGATGCCGGGTTCGGAGACAGTGTTGCCGATATGAGAATGGTCTTGCGCAACGCAGCGGGACAAGAGACTGAGCGCACCATGCGTCTGTCAACCCTGGAAAAAGAAAGCGAAGAGGTCGGCGACAAGAGCCTCATTGTTTTTGACTCGCCCAAAGACGTGGAAGGGACCGCTTTGCTGTCCCATGCGCAGATTTTGGACTCCGATGACCAATGGCTTTATCTGCCCGCGCTGAAACGGGTAAAGCGCATTTCTTCCGCCAATAAATCGGGGCCTTTTGTGGGCTCGGAATTCGCCTTTGAAGACTTTACCTCGCAGGAGCTCGGCAAGTTTTCTTACACCTATGAAGGCGAAGAAGAGATTGACGGGTTGGGACACGATATCGTCGTCCGCTATCCGCTTTATGAGAAGTCCGGCTATACCCGGCAGGTTTCTTGGATTGATCAAGAGATCTTCCAAACCCGCAAAGTCGATTATTATGATCGAAAAGGCGATCTTTTGAAGACACTGATCTTTGAAGACTACCGGGAGTATGACGGCGTGTGGCGGCCTCATCTGATGAAGATGACCAATCATCAGACCAACAAAGAGACGGACCTGATCTACTCCGATTACATATTCAAATCGGGTCTGTCGGAGCGGGATTTTGTCAAAGGTGTGCTTGAGCGTATCAGATAATCATGGCCCTTCCGTCAAAGATCATAACCGGGCTTAGTCTGAGCCTGATGGCGACGGGCGCCGCCCAAGCGGGCGAGTTCGACTTTTCCGGCTCGATCGGCCTGGAAGCGCGCACTTTCTTTGACGAAGCGCAGTTCGACAAACAACTCGATGTCTTTCAGGGCTCAACCATCTTAGAGCCGGAACTGCGCTGGGAAAGCGCTGACCGGGCCCATCAGATTGTGGTCAAGCCGTTTGCGCGGCTCGATTCGGAAGACGATGAGCGCACCCATGTGGATTTGCGCGAAGGCTATTGGCGTTACACCGCGGACACTTGGGAAGTCTTGGCAGGCGCCGCCAAAGTGTTTTGGGGCGTAACGGAATCCCGGCACTTGGTCGACATCATCAATCAATCGGACACGGTCGAAGATACGGACGAAGAAGACAAATTGGGCCAGCCCATGGTGCGCGCCACCGCTTTCACCGATTGGGGCGATTTGAGCTTTTTCATCATGCCGTATTTTCGCGAGCGCACCTTTCCGGGTGCCGAGGGCCGCTTGCGCACGCCATTGCCGGTGGCGGCAGATGATGCCATTTATGAATCCGATCAAGAGCGATTTTACCCGGATGTGGCCGTTCGCTATTCCCATTATTTCGGCGATTGGGATGTCGGCCTCTCTTTGTTTCATGGCACCAGCCGGGAGCCCATCTTTGACGGCGTCAATGCGGACGGTGAGCTCATTCCGTTTTATGAGATCATCACCCAATTGGGCGCCGATATTCAGTACACGACGGGCTCATGGCTGTGGAAATTCGAAGGTATTGTGCGCGAAGGGCAGGGCGACACATTCGCCGCCGTGGCGGCCGGGTTTGAATATACCTTCTTTCAAATCGGCGGCAGCGACAAAGATCTGGGGCTGCTGATGGAATATCTCGGCGACGGCCGGGACGACACGGCGCCGGTGACGATTTTTGACAATGATCTATTTGTCGGCACGCGTCTAGCCTTCAACGATACCCAAGATACATCGATCTTATTCGGCGCCATTACCGATTTGGAAAACGGCTCCACCGGTTTTCGTTTAGAAGCGGAACGGCGTCTCGGCGACAGTTTCAAATTGGAGTTGGAAAGCCAAGTCTTTGCCGAAACCGATGAGACAGATCCCACCCAAGCCTTTGAGCAAGACAGTTTCGCCACCGTCAGGCTTTCCTATTTCTATTGAGTGACATATGAGTGACCGAGAACAATTGTCCGCTATCGGCAAAGAGGCCGTCGGCCTGGAGCGGGTGGTCTGGCCCCGACACCAGAATTTGTTGACCGCCTGGCTCAACAGTGACGATGTCAAGCGCTGGTGGCTGGACCCGGCAGAGCGTCTGAACGAGATCCGTGCCACGCCGGAAACGGACCACGCCATGATCATGATCGGCGAAGTACCCGTCGGATATATTCGCTGGGAATTGCCCGACCGCGGGGTTCTGGCCTCCGTCGGTCTGGGGGAAGTGCCAGATGGCGCGATCGACATTGATTTGTTCATCGGCGAGAGCCAATGGCGCGGCAAAGGGCTCGCCAATATTGTCTTGGATATTCTGATCGACCGTCTGTTGCGGCAAACAAAGGCCCCCGCGGTGGGCTTATGCACCTCCGTGAACAATCATGCCGCCATTCGCGCCTTTGAAAAAGCCGGTTTTGAAAAGTCCATTCGCTTTGAAGCCAAGACATTTGGGCCGATGTGGTTCATGATGAGAGAGTTGCCGCGTTAGTCTTTTTTCATCTTACCTGGGGCGGGTTGTCCGTACTCGGCGATGAAGGCTTCCATAACGGCGGTGAACTTTTTGGCGTCCACGACTTCATCGAAGTTCTCCAAGAGAATCGTCAGCAGATAATTATTGCCGAAATGCCAGTCCGCGTTCAGGTCCCTGAGCCGGTCATAGGCTTTTTCGGTCAGAGCGGCGTTAAAGCGCTTGGGCAGGGGCAGTCTTTTGGGCGTTTTGGCCATATTTGTCTCCGCAATGTTGCCCATTCTGAATAGGGGGCTTTTCGCGGTCTGCCAAGCGACTTAAACTGGCGCCATGTGATGAAAGACGGAGCAATATCATGCGCATGTTCAGATTTTGCATAGCTTTACTCGTCGGCACCTTCGGTGCTGCTTCAATGGCCCACGCCGCCAACTATCTTGTGTTCGGCGGCACCAGCGGTTGCGGTTTGGAGACCGTGAAGCTATTGCGCGGCGCGGGTCATGAGGTCACGGCCTTCGTCCGGCCGACCTCGAACTTGGAGGGGTTGGAGCCGCTGGGCGTCACCTATGTTGTGGGCAATGTGCTCAACAAAGAAGATGTCGACACAGCCTTTGCCTCCGGCAGCTTCGATGCGGTGATCAGTTCACTCGGCGGGCGGCCCGGTGAGCCACGGCCCGATTATGTGGGCAACAAACACATAGCGGATGCGGCACAGGCCTCTGGGATTGCCCGTTACATCCAAGTCAGTGCTATTGGTGTCGATCAAGCGCCGACGGAAAAACCCGAGCCTTCCAATTACATGGGCAATGTCATGTATGAGAAAAAGCGCGGCGACGATTATGTCATCAACGGTCCGCTCGACTTTACGATTATTCGCCCGGGCGGGTTGCTGGACGGTCCGCCGACCGGCAACGGCAAACTCTTGGCCAGGGAAGACACGACAGGCGGCACGATTATGCGGTCGGATGTGGCCGCCTTAGTGGTGGCGGTGCTCAATGATCCTGAAACCGTCGGGCAAGTCTACAACGTCATCGACCCTGAGCTGAAAGACAGCCGCATCGGGGCCGACGCGATCAATCGGCAAGTGCAAGAGCAAGCTGAGTAACAGCTTTGAGCGCGGCCTAATTGTTGAGACGGGCCGTTTCTTCTTCCGCACTCAAGCGAGTCATGTCTTCGGTCAGCTGATCGACCGCAGAGAGCGGGCGTTCCCCGGCAGGGCGAAACATATCGGCCTCCGCATTCGGCACCAAGGCCAGGACAGACCAATCTCCGCCGTCATCACGACATGCCAAGCCCTCTTGTGGGGTAGGCTCGTTTAAGCGAAAGCGGCGGCAAAATTCCCCATCGGGGTTTGTGAAGCTGGCGACCGGTGTCACCCCGCCCTTCGCTGAGAGTGCAGGTTGGGAGCCGAGCGCATCAGCGAGTGTCGCAGACAAGGTGACACCGGTTTGGTTGGGACCTGAGATAAAACCTAGATTGCCGAGAAAAACACCAATGACCAGCGAAACGGCTAATGCGGCGGCGGTCATGGCCGGTTGTTGCCAAACATGCACCTTGGCCTTTCGATGGGCGGCGAGGTCTGTGACATTATTCTCGACCTGTTCTTGTTTGAGCAGGGAGGTCAACGCGTCCGGTACCGGTTCCTCGACAATGTCGTTGAACGCCAGATCGATTTCCGCTTTCAGCAAGTAATGTTTCGAAAGCTTTTCGCGCAAGGCCGGATCCGATTGCAAAGCCGCCTCAACACGTGATCTGTCCGTCGCATCCAATTGATTATCGGCATAGGCCATCAAGAGTTCTTCGGTGATCTCAGTCATGCCGTGCCTCCTGTGCCCAAGACATCTTGTTCCAGTGATTTGCGCGCCCGGGCGAGGCGGCTCATCACCGTGCCGATGGGAATATTCAACAATTCGGACGCGTCTTTGTAGGAATGACCTTCGACGAGGACATGGGCCACCACCAAGCGCTGTTCTTCCGGCAGACCGGCGATCGCGCGCATGACCCGCTCGGTCATTTGCCGTCTTTCGACTGTGACCCTGCCGTCTTCGGACTCCAAAAGCGTTTGTTCTTCGATATCGACATGGGGGGTTCGATTGGCGACTTTGCGCTTTTCGTCGATCCAGAGATTTTGCGTAATCTTAAACATCCAACTGCTCAATTTGTACCGGCTGTCATAGCTCGCACGTTGTTCCAGCGCGCGCAGAATGGCATTCTGCAAAAGGTCGTCACCATCCGCACGTGTCCCGGTCAAGGCGGCGGCAAAGCGCCGCAACCGGGGCAACAGATCAATGATTTGATCCTCAAACTCGCTCATACTCATCCGCGCCTGTTATGGTGAGACTACGGGAACGCGACATGGTTTATTCCCGGCGATTTACGTTTTTTTGGTTGGCCTGGAATAAATTATAAAGACAAGACGTAGTCTGAGCGTAAACAGAGTGGATTTTGGCAGAAGGAGGGGCGTTTTGAAGCGCCGTATTGTCCTATTTGCGTTGGTTTTTGCGCTGGCCGTCCCGGTGGAAGCCGCGCCGCAGCCGGGTGCAGCCAAGCTGAAGGCAAAGATCCAAGAAAAAATTCAGGAACGGGTTGCCGAAAGGGCGGCAGAGCGGGCCTCAGCCCGTGCCGCACGTCGGGCGGCGGCCATTGCGTCACGGCGCTCCGAGGCCATCCGGGAAGCCGTGACCGTGCGGCGGGTCCAGCGCCGTGTTGTCGAGCGCGTCCGCCAGCGGGCAGCCGCGCGGGTCGCGCAAGACCGGGCGGCTCGGATCTCAGAAATGGCGTCGGAATATCAACGCAGCCGGGCAGAGCGCAACCAGCGCCAGGAGCAAAGACGCGGCGAGCTGCAAAGACAATTACGGGCGGAATTCGGATTGGAATTTGCGCGCCTTAACAATCGTGATGTTTTAGCTCGGCAGGACGAGATTTTGGGGATCAATTTGTCACCGCAAAGTTTGAGTCGGGCGGCTGACTTGGGTTTTCGTGCAAAGCAACGGCGACCGCTGAATGCGCTGGGTCTCACCATTGACGTGCTATCGTTGCCGGCCCAGACGTCCTTAGAAGATGCCTTGTCGATCCTGAAAGACTCCGATCCAGAAGGGACCTATGAACTCAATGCGGTCTTCGATCGTAGCGGCGACGCCGAGCTCAGTGACATTGAACCAGCAGTTCTCACGGCGGCGCAAAAAGGGTTAAGTTTTACCGTCGGCATGATTGATACCGGGGTTGACCCTGAACATGCCGCGCTCACCCATGCGGACATCGAACAACAGAATTTCGGCGGCAGTCCGGATACAGTTGCGCGCGATCATGGCACGGCGGTCGCGTCCATTGTTGCCAGTCTTGGCCGCCCCCATCTGAAAGTGGCCGACGTGTTTTCAGGTGAAACCGGTTTGAGTGATGCTACCGGGATCGTGGAAGCGTTGAATTGGATGTCTGAACAGAATATCGGCGTTGTGAATATGAGTTTGAGCGGACCGGACAACGGATTGGTGCGTTTTGCCATTGAGCTCTTGATTGATCGCGGTCATTTGATTGTGGCCGCTGTCGGTAATGAGGGACCCGACGGCGCGCCGCAATATCCGGCCGCCTATCCCGATGTCATCGGTGTGACGGCAGTGGATGCTCAAGGTGAGATCTATGACCGGGCCAATCGCGGCGATTATGTCGATGTGGCCGCGCCGGGTGTAGAAATCAGCGCGGCATCTTTAGAGGGCGTGGAATCTTATAGTGGAACCTCCTTTGCGACGCCGGTGGTTTCGGCTTATCTCGCTCCTTTGGTGACCAAGCCCGATTATCAGCAGGCTGAGCAAGCATGGGGCCGTTTGAAGGGCGACGTGCAGGACATGGGAATTTCGGGTCCTGATCAAACCTACGGCTACGGTCTGTTAACCATGTTGAACAGCGCGGTCGCCGAATTGTCGAATTGAATCAATTTTCTGGGAATAAAACCTGATCCTGCTGCGTAGTGAATGTACCAGCAAACGAAACCCCTGGAGTAGATCATGACACATTCGACCAAACACTATATGCAGGCCGCCGGCTTTGCCGTTTTAGCCGGGCTCTTTGCGTCCACGTCAGCTGTGGCCGAAACGCCAGAGGTGCCGGAAGAAGTAAGAGAGATTTTGCAAGAAGCGCGCGAAACGTCTCAAGAGGCACGCCAAGACGCCCGCGGCACCAGCCAAGAAGCTCGTGAAGAGTCACGGGAAGTGATTCAAGAGGCCCGTGAGGCGGCCCGCGAAGAAATCCGCGACATTCGATCCGAAGTCGATTTTGAAGATGAAGATGCGCGTGCGGCGGCAAGAGATGCGATCCGCGAGGTGAAAGCCGAAGTGCGCGACGTGACTCGTGAAGCCCGCGGTGACGCACGTGAGACCACCCGTGAAGCGCTGCAAGAGGCCCGTGAAACAACCCGCGAAGCGCGCCGGGAAGCCCGCGAGGCCATTCGTGACGCCCTTGACGAGGCGGCCGACGACACCTGATCGGCACGTTTGAATTTGAGATTTTTCTAATCCCCCACAGTGAAAACAGAAGACTGGAACCATTATGTGCTCTGACTCTCGACCCCCTCTCAGGCCGGTTCTGGTCTCTGTTTTTGCGGCCCATTGTCTTCTGCCCGTGTCCGCATGGGCGGAAGACGATACGGGTTGGTACGCCACGCTCGAAGTTGGCGCAGAATATTCCAGCAATCTTAATGTTGATGAGATTGACGTGGATTCCGGGGCGGACGATTACGGCGCTCTCATTGATGCCTCCATCGGCTATGATTATGAGTTTAGCGGCGGTCAGCGTCTCTCTGCGTCATATGATTTCTCGCAATCGCTTTATGACGAAAACAGCGACTTTGATTTGCAGTCACATATAGGCACACTCGGCGGCGAGTTTGAGGCAGCGGATTTCATCTTCACCACGACATACAGTTATATCGATGTCTATTTGGGGGGCGATGCGTTTTTGGATATGCACCTCATCCGGCAAAGTATTGCCCGGCTCGTGGGTTCAAGCTTTTACGTCGATGCCAATTATACGTTTATGGACAAGTCCTTTGATGATCTTGGTGAGCGGGATGCGGAGAACGCCTCTGTGGGTGTCGATACCTACTACTTTTTCAATGAGGCAAAGTCTTATGTCGTGTTTGGTGTTGAGTATAACCAAGAGAATGCGGAGAGTGAACTGTTCGACTATGATGGGTATGTTGTGCATGCGGACGTGAAGCTACCCACGCCGGTCTTCGGTGAAGACAGCACGGCCAAATTGGGCGTGAAATATACCGAGCGTGATTATGATACTTTTCGCGTCGACCTGGGCGAGGCCCGTCAGGATGAGTATTACCAATTCAGCGCCTCTTTGACGGCACCAGTGACCAATTCGCTGAGTGTGGTCGCCGATTACGAATATGCTGACCGGCAATCAAACCTGTCGACGGCGGATTATGTGGAGAACATCGTTTCCTTGGGCTTGAGATACGATTTTTGAGGCGTTGCACAGGCGACCAAAGAGCTGTCGCCGGTCCTAGTTCGACATGCCGAACATCTCGATAACCTGAGCCCCGGTCAAATTCTCGGTTTTGTTTCCGAAGTCGTAATAAGCCGGTTTTTCATCAATATAGACTTGATGGTCGAAATTGAGATCACCGTCCGGAAACAGACCGGCCGGCATGATGTATTGGCCTGTGGGCTTCAGCCGATAGAACAGGTGGCTGCCGCACTTTTTGCAGAAACCGCGTTCGGCCCAGGCTGATGAGTCAAAGACCGAGATATTGTCCTCACCGTCGATGGAAACGTCTGTGCCGCAATCAATGGCCATCAGTGGGCCGCCGCCCCAGGTTCGGCACATGCTGCAATGGCAGGCCCCCACATTTGGGCTGGCGGCTTTGGCCGAAACCTTGACGGCACCACATAGACATTTTCCGGTTGCGCTGGTTGTCTCCGCCATATCTGATCCCTCTTCTTGAACATTGCGGTGACCTTAATTGTCAAGAAACCATAGGGACCCGTCAAGTGTGATGTGGCTTGGTATGGATGGTCGCGTTCCTGAGCATTCTTCGAAGTTTGTTGGCCCCCCTATGCCAAATGGTGTGCTTGTAAGACCATATGTCGTCCAATTCGGGAAAAGTTTTCCGGCAGTCTTCTCCACGCAGGTTATCCAGCTTGGTTGTGATCTCTCTAAACTGTGGAAGGTGCCATTGGTGATCTTCAGCATTCATGTAATCTTTGACGGCAGTGAGACTCTTGGCCATCGCTTCAATCTCGTCGGCCGATAGTTTTTTCTCTTGTCTCAGCTTGTCGATATAAGAGTCGATATGGGCGCCGGCTTTTTTCTTCATGGCTCTGGGGAGAATTTGCGTGCGATAGAAACTGGGCTCTTGAAGAGAATGGAAGTACATCCTTGATGGTGGTGTCTTAAACTCTTGCAGCAGACTCTCGCAGAGCTCGGGAAGGGATAGAATGTTAAGCACCGAAACAGTGGTTCCGAACGACAATTCAATATGCGGGCATTGCTGTCGCAGCTCATGAATATTGTCGATATAAGCCGTCCAATCAAACCCGTGACGCATCAATTCGCCGCGGTCGCCGATCGCGTCAATACTTGCCTCAATTTGGATGGTTTCGAAATGGTTCCAGAGATCGAAGAGGGACTCTCCTTGAAACTGTTTCATCGACATGTTGAGGTTGTACCTAATACGGACATCGGTCCTTTTGTGTTTGATCAACATCTGTAAGAGCCGGTAATGCTCGATCATCATAGACGGCTCGCCGCCCGCAAAGTAGATATCTTCCAGTCCCTCAAGATAAGGCGCGAATTGCTCCTCTACCGCGTCGGCATTGGCAAAGCTTCTGATTTCGGCCGTCGTGCCGGCCGTGACGCCGATGGCTTGCCCGTCGGCAAACCACTTCGAACTTGAGCCGTGCCAACAACTGCGGCACTTGAAATTGCACAGGTTGGAGAACCTCAAGTCCAGAGTCGCGGGACCCTTTGGAGCACTGTTGAGTGGGTCTTCACTTTGAGCCACGGTTTCGACCCAGTCCGGAAACGCCCCGTTGGATAATTGCCGAAGGCTGGTGCCCTCGCTGTCGTCGCGATCAAAACATTTCCAGCAAGCGGATGGTCTTTCTCCGGTCAAGAATTGCCGTCTTAGATCATGGGTCGCCTCGCCGGTCCAAATGGTCTCAAGCGATGTCTGTGGGTGCGATCCCAGGCTTTCGCCAAACTCACAGCACGGCGTGATCTGCCCGGTCGTTGCCACATGCTGGGAAATCCACGGCAGGATACAGAACGTTTCGGGAAGTTTCTGGCTCAAGACATTTCCCTTTGGATCTATCGGTCGCGAAAATTTATATCACGATCATCCTAGACGAGACCTGTTTTAGACTCGCTTAACGAGTCGCTGACGGCAAAGCGCCGCCGAGACTCGGCGCTTTGCCGCCAAAAAGGGCCCTGTGGAGGCCTATGTGGGGAAGGTGTGATTCCGGTCACATCTGGCACGGCGATTTGCGGCCACTCTCCGATCTGACGATGACCTGCGATCAAGCAGGCGATGGAGGAGGCGAGGCCATGGCTCAGATTGTGAGATATATCCGGTTCTTTGACCGGAAAAACGGAAAGCTGGTGGGAGAAATCACGTTGCCGGCGCTGCCATTGACGCCGCTTCAGGTCTTGTTTGGCCAATCATCCGACAATCCGATGTATGAGTGCTTTGAGATCACAGAAGCCCACCGCTCCTATTTTGAGGTTTTGGCTGACCGGAAACTGGACTTTGAGTCTTACGATTACTTTCTTGAATGTGATGCGGTGAACGAGCCCTGTTGATTTCTTGGCGTCAGCTTTTGGCTTCACCGGCTCGCAATGACTTGAGCTCTTCCTGCAGCAGATCAAATCGTTTGTGCAGCGCCTCTATCTCCTCATGGGTAAAGGATTTGATGCCCGCACTCTCTTTTTCATGCTGTTCCTTTTGTGATGTCTGCATCGCATCCACAATGATCCCGATAAACAGATTCAGGACCGCAAAGCTGGTAATGATAATGAAGGGAACAAAGAATACCCAAGCCCAGGGATAAAGCTTCATCGTCGGACGGACAATGCCCATGGACCAGCTTTCAAGTGTCATGATCTGGAACAATGTGTAGCCGGATGCGCCGATGGTGCCGAACCATTCTTGCATCTGTGGATCGGGGTGCGTGCCGAACAGTTTGGTTGCGAGCACAGACGCCACATAGAAGATAAGACATAAAACGCCGATGACCGACGTCATGCCAGGGATGGAGTGGGCGATGGCGCCGATTACCCGGCGCATCTGAGGAACCACCGAGAGTAGACGCAAAATCCGGAGAATGCGCAGAGCCCGCAAGATCGCCCAGGCGCCGCTGGTGGGCATCCATGCGACAGTCACGATGGCAAGGTCAAAGACGTTCCAGCCTGAGCGGAAAAAGTCCATCCGGTAGGCGTAGAATTTGAGGGACAGCTCTATGGTGAAAATGACAAGAATGATCTTGTCGGCCCAAAAAAGTATTTCACCATAGGCATCGACAGCCGCAGGACTGGTCTCCAATCCTAACGTCACGGCATTGATGAGAATGAGGGCCGTAATGCTCCAAACAAATCTCTGACTTTCGACCAAATCCGCAATATCTCGCCGCGGTCCTGATAAAGGCGTGATAGAGTCTGGCTTGACCATCTCGGAATCCTCTCATGTTCCTTGGTTACAAGATGAGCCGCCTGTCCCTTTCTGCAGGACATGACCGCAGCAGCGGCAACAAATCAAAGAAAGGCAAGGAACTCAATATCCTATAGCTATTTTTGCATTCGATTTCTGCAGAAAATGCCAATTCATGGGACGGTGACATTACGCGCGCATTTGATGATCGTTCTCCGACGATTTCCTTTCCAGCCCGTTTGTGAAACACTTGATCCCGGTCGGGTTCGGATAGGCAAAAACTATGGAGAGGGCGTCATGATATTTCAACGGACAAGTTTCAAGACGGGGTGCGCGCGTCTGGGCACCGCAATGGCGTTGGCATCGAGCTTTCTCTTATCCGCGTCATCCCTGGCGCTCGCCCAAATGGATCATTCTCAGCATCAGGGCCATCAACATCAAATGACAGCGGCCCAATTTGCTGAGCTTCGCGAGAAAATTCAGCTCTATCGCAATTTCACGGATGAGCAGATTGTTGAGAATATGTCGCGCATGCGTGATCTCGGCGGCATGATCAGTGGCGCAGACATAACTGGGGATATCGGCATACTCGCATTGGCCCACGGCTATACGGACGCGGCGAACCTGCAATGGATGGAAAAGTTCAACGCGATCTCACAGGACTATCCGACCGGTTACGGATTGGGGATGGCGATGATGAACGGTAATCATATCCAAAAAGCGGTCGATGGTTTGGAGGCGGCCGGGGCCAAGACCATTCTCGTTCTGCGCACCGAAATGGGCGATGTGAACCGGCTCAACTTTCATTGGCAATATCTTTTTGGTTTGCGCGAAGAGGCGTCCTATCTCTCCGCACCGCGCATCCAAACCGGTGCAAAGATCATCTGGGGGCCGTCCCCGACGGCACATCCCATCATGGGAGAGATCATGCTCGACTATGCCAAGGCGCTCAGCACCGAGCCCTCAAACGAACTGGTCGTCATGATGGGGCACGGCGCCATGACGCAAAAAGAAAACGATATGGATTTGGCAATCATGGCGGAGCATGCACAAATCATAAAGGCGGGCGGTGGTTTTGCGGATGTCAAATTTTGGAATGTTCAGGATGATTTGCCCGCCGATCAGAGATTGGCGAATGTAACCAAAATTCGCGGCTGGATCGCTGACGCGAAAGAGCAGGGCAGGGACGTGATCGTGGTAACCAATGCACTCACCCAAAGCCTTTTGGTAAGCAAACTTCAGGAAGATGTTTCTGGATTAGACGTCAAGTTTAGCGATCTTGGTTTGATGCAGAGCCCACGGTTTGCCGACTGGATTTCTGCGGCTGTCGACGAAAACCTGCCCTAGACCAAATGGGGTAAGACGGCTCATTCCGCTGCTGTCAAAAACCCTTGAGATGCTGGGGGTGTTCTGCGGTTCGGTAAATTGCCGAGTTTCTTCGATTGAATCTGTTGTGTGATGTCTTCTTCGCAAGAGCCGCAATCGGGCACGCAACCATGAAAATGGTGCACGTCCAGCCAGGTCTTTGCACCGGCATTGGCTGCGTCTTCTACCTTGCGCTCATTTAACGCGTTGCAATTACACACAATCATGAGTTTTATACCGCTCGACTAAATTCACGACCGCGTTTCTACTTGATAATGATTATCAAAGTCAAGTAAAGAACTGCGGCGATAAAAAACCGGCAAATGCCGCCGATAACAGGAGACCATAATGAAGGGCGACAAAGAGGTTTTGACTCAGCTCAATATCATTTTGAAAAACGAGCTGACGGCCATCAATCAGTATTTTCTGCATGCGCGCATGCTGAAGGATTGGGGCTTCGAGCGCCTGGGCAAAAAGGTCTACGACGAATCCATCGGTGAAATGAATCATGCAGATTGGCTTGTTGAGCGCATCTTAATGCTGGAAGGTTTGCCGAGTATGCAGGCGCTCGACAAGCTGCGGATCGGCGAAAACGTTCCGGAGATGTTTGAAAGCGATCTGGGCTTGGAGATGACCAATCAAGGCTGCTTGAAAACCGCGATCGTGCTTTGTGAAGAAAAAAGAGATTTTATCTCACGCGAGATTCTGGAAAAAATCCTAGACGATACGGAAGAGCATATTGATTGGCTTGAGACGCAACAGAACCGCATTGAGCAGGTTGGCCTGAAGAATTATCTCCAGGAGCATCTCTATAAAGAGGGTGGTGAATAATAGCTCACCACGCTTAAGCCCCATTCGGCTGATCGTTATCTCACTATCTTTTCCGGCGCTAACCTTCGAGCAGCTAGTTCAGCTGCTGGGCGGGTGTCGTATCAAATTGTAAGGAGAGCACGTCATTGAATGTGTTCTCGATCTAGGTCGGTGGTTCCGAGCACCGGAAAGAGCTGGCGGTACCGGCTAGTTCCCATTTGACCTTTATCAATGCGGCATGCGTCTTGCTGTTGGAAATTGCGGCCTCCCAGAGTTTCCAGAGAAACGGAGGCAGCGATCAAAGATGTCCAAAGTGATGAAGGCGGCGATATTTGTAGAGCCGGGACGCATTGTCCTTGATGACAAGCCTATTCCCGATGTCGGATCGAATGACGCGTTGATCCGCCTGACGACGACAACCATTTGCGGAACTGACGTCCATATTTTGAAGGGCGAGTATCCAGTCGCCAGAGGTTTGACGGTGGGCCACGAACCGGTAGGTGTGATCGAAAAACTGGGCTCGAATGTTCTGGGTTACCAAGAAGGTCAACGGGTCATTGCCGGTGCAATTTGTCCGAGCGGTTACTCCAATGCCTGTCTCGATGGTCTATGTGCCCAGGACGGTCAGGGCGCCGCGCATGGTTTGAAGCCGATGGGCGGTTGGCGTTTCGGCAATACCATTGATGGCTCTCAGGCTGAATATTTGCTTGTACCGGATGCGATGGCCAACTTGGCGCCGGTACCGGATGGTTTGACCGACGAGCAAGTTCTTATGTGTCCTGATATCATGTCGACCGGCTTCGCTGGGGCCGAATCTGGGAACATTAAGATTGGCGATACGGTTGCTGTTTTTGCGCAAGGGCCCATTGGACTGTGTGCTACCGCCGGCGCCAAACTGCGCGGCGCAACCACAATCATTTCCGTCGAAGCCGTTCCTGAACGCATTGAGATGTCACTGCGGGTGGGCGCCGATGTTGTGATCGATTTCCATGAAAACGATCCGGTTGATGAAATCATGCGGTTGACCGGTGGGCGGGGTGTGGATGTGGCCATTGAGGCTCTGGGTCTGCAATCGACCTTCGAAAGTTGCCTGAAGGTTTTGAAACCGGGCGGCACGCTGTCAAGCTTGGGTGTTTATTCTGATGATCTTCAGATTCCGCTTGCCGCATTTCATGCCGGCTTGGGGGATCATAAGATCGTGACCTCTTTGTGCCCGGGCGGTAAGGAGCGGATGCGCCGCCTCATGAATGTCATCGCATCCGGACGCATCGATCTCCAACCGCTCGTTACTCACCGTTTTGGTTTAGATGAGATAGAAGAAGCCTATGAGCTCTTTGCTCATCAGAGGGATGGTGTTTTGAAAGTTGCGATCACTCCTTAGTACGTCTCCAGGATCGGATCTTTCTATCCACCCAGACAGTAAAATCCTATCCGCCATCACATTAGATGTAGTGCACATTAGTTTATAAACGCATCGTGGAGTCGGCGGATGAAAACTATATTAATGGCGACTGATCTGTCGGCCCGATCGGATCGGGCGCTTGAGCGGGCCGTTTTCCTCGCAAAACGTCTTGGTGCGGAGTTAAAGGTCTTGCACGTCATCGATGACGGCTTGCCGACGTCAATTGCCGAGGCTCAAGAGGGTGTCGCGAGACAGGCCCTCCTGGAGCAGATTGAAGAGCGTGCGGTCGACGGCGGGCCCAGTTTCTCGATTGAGATTGTCTTTGGCAGGGCTTATGCCGAAATTCTTAGGTTCTCGGAAAAGCTCAATGCGGATCTCATCATTCTGGGGATACACCGAGACGGTAAGTTCAGAGAGATGTATCGGGGGACGACGGCTGAACGGGTCATTCGTGCGGGCAATTGCCCTGTCCTTGTTGTGAGGGACCGTGCCGCAAATCCTTACCAAAGGATCATGATCGGCGTTGATTTTTCCGTCTATTCTCGGCGCGCAATAGAATTCTCCGTCAAATTTGTGCCGGATGGAGTATTTCACCTGGTGCATGCATTTGATGTGCCGTTCAGGGGGTTCTTATCCGGCGCTAATATCGGACAAGAGATCACTAAGAAACACCAAGTGCAGTTTCAAAAAATGATTGATGAGGAAATGGCAGCATTTCTGAGCGGGCTCGGCGAGAATGCGCCGAAGTTTGAGCGGGTGATGCAAGAAGGGACGGTTCGTGAGGTTATTCACGGTCAAATTGACAAACTTAAGCCTGACTTACTCGTGATCGGCACTCACGGGCGAACGGGCGTTGCCCACGCTTTCCTGGGCAGCGTTGCGGAAGATTTGCTTGCCAATCCACCTTGCGATGTTCTCGCCGTCAAGGCCTGGTGACATCAAGTTGCACTGGTCCAGGGGGCCGGGCGGCCGCCTAGATGAAGCGACATCAGAGTCCTGTGGAAGGGAATGTGGTCGCTATAGAGTCTATTCGGCAGGTTCGCCGGCCATTGCGTTGCCCATGGACCTCCGGTTGTTTCGCGCGTGATGCCGTTCATCAAATCAGTAAAGACATTGCGGTGAATGGAAAATTTCTTCAGCGTTTCCCGCCGGATAGTGTGAGGGTCCAAATTTAAACCAGCCAGCTCATCGACAGCTGCGGCGACTGCAGACGGGTCATCCTCTACCCAGCGGGTATAAGCAGGATCCAAAAGTTCGTCTCGTCCGCCTTTGTTTTTCGTGGTCACGACGGGCAGGCCCGCTAAAAGGTATTGTGCGCTGGCATACATGGCGCCTTCTACAGCAGAGAGGCAAAGCCCCACCTTTGCTTGGTTCAAAAGATGATTGATCTCAACGTCGCTAAGCCAAGACGATGAATTGTCTAAAGGGTCATTGAGCCAAACGGCATGTTGATTCTCGTGGGCGATCCTTCGTGTCTCTTCTATCGTGACGTCGGGTTTCACATACGAGATGAGAGCCAGACGATTGATCTTCCGAGCCAGCTCGTGACGTTTAAATGGGGCGAGGGCAGCGTCATAAATCGCATCATATTTTTTGGCCTCGCCCGTTGGGAAATAGAGCCTTTCGTCTAAGAAGCCATTTTGATTGCAGAATACTGTTTCCAGACCTGCCTCATGAAGGAACTCGTCTTCCTTTGGCGTATTGGTGAGGATGATGAAACGGTAATGCGGGAAGCGAATCTGACAACTGGCGATGAGCCCTTTTAGTGATTTGATCAAGTAGTTGTTTTGGTGGCACCAAGAGAGGCCAATGATGAGCGTGACGGGCTTAAAGCGTAAGCTTTCGAGCAGAAGGCCGAACAAACTCTTCCGGTTGCGTAGTAAATAGTCCTTCACATAAATGACGGCTGGGTTGACTGACAGCACTAGGTAGCTTTGGAAAGGGGCGCCTGCCGTTCTCAGCTTTTGGTTCATCTTTGTTCTAGAGTTCGGAATCGCTGATTTACCTCCAACATTTTTGATTTACATTTTTTCGTAAAATGGCCTTGTATATAACGTTCGGCTTTACTTTGGAGCGTCGTCGAAGATCTTTTATCTGCCGGATGATTCCCATATTCATGCATAAGGTATATGTGGGCATGTTGCAAAGTGGCGGCGGTTGTGGGCAGCGTCTCCCCAATCTGGGTGAATCGTTGTCGTCACCGATTCTTGGAGGGTCGAGGCTGAAGGATGCTGATTGCCTCCATAGATATCGAGAGGAAGCCTTCTTGGCACTGAGTGCTCAGCTCATGCCTTCTTGAAGTCTGTTTTTCCGTACGCCCAAGCCGATCGCAAGGGCCCCGCCGACGGCCGTTATGAGGTAAAGCTCCGTCGTCATGGCAAGGGCGATCAGAAGAGCGTCATGGGCCTGATAGCCAAGCTCTGACAGCAGGAAAACCATCGCCGTCTCACGGACCCCCAAGCCGTTGATGCTAATGGGTAGGGAGCTTACGATTGAGACCAGCGGAATGGCGAATAGGCACACGATCCACTCCAAATGTATGCCAAACGCGAGGCCGATCACCAGTGCTGTGGTGGCATGAATGGCTTGAATGACAATCGATAGGCTCAGTTGCCGGCACAAAAATACCGGGTGTTTCAATGAAGGCTTAAAGACGAGCAATGCCTGCCAAAGATCGTGAAGGTGTTGTTTAATCGCCAAAGTTCGCAGGCGTTTTCCGATCCACCGCTTTACGGTCTCAGGTAGGTGGAGTGCGGTATAAAGGGCTGTAAGACCTATCGCCAAAGTGAAGACCAGCTGCCAAAATGGCATGGCTTCTGAATTCAGCCATAGGCCTGCCGAAATGGCCAAAACAAATAATCCGGCGAATCCGAATATTCGATCAACAACGATTGACACCGTTGCTTGTTTTATCGGGACACCTTCCTTGTAAACAAAATGAGCGCGGAGGATATCTGCGCCGACAGTGCCGGGCGCGACAAGAGACGCACCTTGGGACATCAAGCTAATCAGGCTAAGTCGCGGAATGGGAATTGCGTGATCTAGTTCGCGCAACGCATAGTGCCAACGAATGGACCAAACGCAGACAGCGCTGAAGGAAAGCAAGATAGACAATAAAAGAAAACGGAGATCTGCGTTGACGACGGACGTCCAGATATCATCGCTCCAGAAGCGGTCGATACACCATAAGACCAACGCAATTGTTAGACCAACGCGCAGTACAACGCTTCGGCTCTTGTGGTTCCAGACCGATAGAAGAAAGATACGAATCCTGTCGATCACAGGCCCGTAACCAGACAAAACGGTTCGTGTATACAACGTTCCACCTCTGCAGACGGATTCTTGCCTGTGTTTTGCATGGCAGAATTACGTGACAGTTCCATGAAGAATTGACCGGTGGTTTTGTGAAACCTATCCAATCGTTCGGTCATTGCGTATGGTCGAATGATGATTCTGACCAATGGCGCCAACTTTTACTGTAGGCAAATTCTGATCATGGGCGTGAGACAGAGTAATGCTTGATGATCTCACCGTCATTGTGCCGACGAAAAATGAGAGCCAGAATATCAAAAGTTTTTTGAGGTCGCTGCCATCGCAAATTCCTTTGGTGGTTGTTGACTCCAGCGATGATGACACGCGGAACATTGTCGCAGATTGCCGTCGCGAAAACACCCTGATCATTCAAGAGTATTGCAATATCAGCCGGGCCAGACAGATTGGCGCCGAGACGGCACAAACCTCCTGGCTGTTGTTTACCGATGCGGACGTCGTTTTTCCTGAATCCTACTTTCGGCGAGAGATTGTACCTGGCGGAGCGGGTGTTGTGTACGGACCGAAACTATCTCGTGACGCCTATGTGCGATACTACAAGCTGATGGCGCGCGGACAACAGCTCAGCCAGCGATTCGGCATACCGGCGGCGACTGGGTCCAATATGATTGTCCTCAAGCGGGCGCTCGTCGAGGCGGGAGGATTTGATATTGAGTTGCCTTGCAATGAAGATTCAGAGTTGGCTTGGCGCATCGCGCGTTTGGGGTATCCGACCCTTTTTGATCTGCATTTGTGCGTCTACGCCATGGACCATCGCCGTTTGGAAAAAGGCAAAGTCATCAAAACGCAGCATTCGGTGTTGCGGTGTATTTTGATGTATTTGGGTCTGATGCCGGATCGATGGCGCTATCGCGATTGGGGATATTGGGCACCTTAACCACGGATTACCTCTGGGCTCTTGAGCCAAAAGTACCTCACCGCCCGTCTTCTCGAACCACTTATTGGGATGCGTGCGTCCATCAAATGGGGCGTGGATTAGTGATTTTGTGATGCGTGAGTCTTGATAGATATGCGCTGGGCCATCTGTAACAAAGACGACATTCTTTCGTGGCTGAAATGTCATGAAACCGACATCCGGCCGCGTTAGCACCTGTTGAGTAATGGCCCCAACAACTCAAAATCGGTCATACGCGTGTTAGTCCGAAACGAACGCCCGCAATCAATTGAAGACCCTTCTGCGAAGACGAAATCTATTGACCGGAAGGCGCGCTCCGTATTGGGACAGATGTCCGGTGGGCTATCGCCTCTGGCCTTGGCCAGTGTTGTGTCCGATTGGACGGTTCATTTGGCGACCTCGCCGGGCAAGCAAGTGGCGCTCTGGCAACAGGCCTTTGAGAATATGACTGCGCTCGCGCGTTTCACTGCGTCAAGTTTTGGGAAAACAGATCAAGCCGAGCCACCGGCTCAGCCGAAAGCCGGGGACCGTCGATTTCAGGACGAAGCTTGGGCGCAGGCGCCATTTTCTCTCTACCAACAGGGGTTTCTCTTGGCTGAAGAATGGGTGGAGGCCGCCACGACGGGAATTGCCGGCGTCAGCGAGGCCGATGAAAAAGCCATTTCGTTTGCCGCTCGTCAGGTCTGCGATGTTTTTTCACCGTCGAATTTTCTGCTGACCAACCCAGAGGTCATGCGGCGGACACACGATGAGAAAGGCGCCAACCTGACCAAGGGTGCATCTCACTTTGTAACAGACACCATGAATGCCGTTACAGGCGCGACCAATCCGAAGAATGGCGAGTTTGTTGTCGGTGAGACCCTTGCGACGACGCCGGGGCGAGTGGTCTTCCGCAATCATTTAATCGAACTCATTCAATACGAGCCGACGACGGAAACCGTCCATCCTGAGCCGCTGCTGATCGTCCCCGCTTGGATCATGAAATACTATATTTTGGACCTCAGCCAACAGAACTCAATGGTTCGCTATTTGGCATCTCAAGGGTTCACGGTTTTTATGATCTCTTGGCGCAATCCGGGCGGTGAAGATGCCGAGTTGGGAATGGAAGATTATCTGGAGCAAGGCCCGTTGGCCGCTCTTGATGCCATTCAGAAGATAACTAAATCGCTCAAAGTGCATGCCGCCGGATATTGTCTTGGCGGAACGCTTTTGAGTATCGCGGCTGCGGCGATGGCGCGCGATGGTGACGATCGATTGGCGACGGTTACGCTTCTCACCGCCCAAACAGACTTCACGGAAGCCGGCGAACTGATGCTCTTTATTAATGAGAGCCAGGTTTCCTTCTTGGAAGATGTCATGCAAGACAAAGGCTATCTTGAAGGCAGTCACATGGCGGGTGCCTTTCAAATCCTTCAGTCGAACAATCTAATCTGGTCGAGGATGAAGAGGGAGTATTTGTTGGGGGAGCGATCGCCCGTCAATGATATGATGGCTTGGAATGCGGACACCACACGGATGCCGGCGCGTATGCACTCTGATTACTTACGTAAGTTGTTTTTGAAGAATGAGCTGGCGTCCGGAAAATATGAGGTGGGCGATCACCCAATTGCCTTGCGTGATGTTCACATTCCGATTTTTGCTGTTGGCACGGAAACTGACCATGTCGCACCCTGGCGATCGGTCTTCAAAATCCACACGCTTTGCCATTCTGATGTGACCTTCGTCCTCACGAAAGGCGGCCACAATGCCGGGATCGTGTCGGAGCCGGGCCATCCGCGCCGGCACTTTCGGGTTCATACAGTCCGGGAAGATGATCACTACCTCGCGCCCGATGATTGGCTGGAAGTGGCGACGCTGAACGAGGGCAGCTGGTGGCCCGAATGGTGCGCATGGTTATCGGCTCGATCCGGCCAACGTAGACAACCCCCAAAACCCGGTCCATCTCTTGGTTCGGCACCGGGAACTTATGTGATGATGGAGTGACTCAATCGTGCTGGCGAAAACGCTTTTGCAGGGAAAAAAAGGCTTGGTGGTTGGCGTGGCCAATGAACAGTCGATCGCTACCGGATGTGCTCGTGCCTTTTACGAAGCCGGTGCAGATCTTGCGGTGACATACCTTTCCGACAAGGCAAGGCGTTTTGTTGAACCGATCGCCGATGAAGTCGAGGCCGACTTGTTCTTGCCGCTTGACGTGACGGACGATGCTCAGCTGGAGTATGTTTTCAACCAGATTCAGCAAAAATGGGGCCGTCTTGATTTTGTCCTGCATTCCATCGCTTTTTGCCCCAAAGAAGATCTCCATGGGCGCGTGACCGACTGTTCGCGCCAGGGCTTTGGATTGGCCATGGATATTTCAGTTCACTCGTTTATCCGGATGGCACGCCTTGCCGAACCTTTGATGACAGAAGGTGGCACATTGTTGACCGTATCCTATCAAGGCGGCGAAAAGGTGGTCGACCATTACAATATTATGGGCCCTGTCAAAGCCGCCTTAGAGTCAACCACCCGATACCTCTCGGTCGAGTTGGGTGGAAAAAATATCCGTGTCAACGCCCTGTCGCCGGGACCTTTGGCCACACGGGCGGCCTCCGGCATTGATCACTTTGATGATTTGATGGAAGATGCCAAGCGTCGTGCCCCGTTACACCGCCTGACCAATATCGAAGAAGTCGGGGCGATGGCAGCCTGTCTTGTCTCCGACTATGCCCGCTCGGTCAGTGGCAGTACGTCTTATGTTGATGGCGGGCATCACATTGTTTAGCAAGATCCGCATCGCATGCAGTATATTGAGAACAAAACCTTTGATGAAATATCCGTCGGGGATTCTGCCGAAATTGTCCGCACGCTTTCCGCACAGGATATAGATCTGTTTGCCATCGTCTCCGGCGACGTGAATCCGGCGGATATCGATCCGGATTATGACCCTCACGACATCTTTGAGAAAGTCGTTGCCCACGGCATGTGGGGTGGGGCCTTGATCTCAGGCCTGCTAGGAACCGAACTGCCAGGCCCCGGCACCATCTATGTGGATCAGTCCTTGAGTTTTCTCAAGCCGGTGGGGATTGGTGACACAGTGACGGTACGCGTAACCGTGATGGAGAAGCACGAAGCGACGCGAAGCCTGACACTTGATTGTGAATGTACAAATGGGAACGGCGTTTCCGTGATCCGGGGAAAAGCTAATGTCATAGCGCCATCCGAAAAAGTTCGCCGGCCGCGTACGGCGATGCCGCAATTCCATCTACATAAGAGAGGTGCGACCTACGATCGCCTTTTGGAGATGACGGCTGAGTTGGATCCGATTGAGACGGCCGTGGTGCATCCGTGCGATGATTTATCTCTTTCCGGTGCGCTCGAAGCCCGCAAACTGGGATTGATTGAGCCTATTCTTGTCGGGCCGGCCAATAGAATCCAAGCAGCAGCGGATGAGGCGGGTCTATCCTTGTCTGATGTGGAGGTTGTTGATACCCCCCATAGTCACGCATCAGCGGAAAGAGCGGTCGAATTGGTTCATGAAGGCCGGGCTGAGGCGCTGATGAAAGGTGCATTGCATACAGATGAAATCATTTCGGCCGTTGTCGACCGTAAATCAGGATTGCGCACTGAACGTCGTATGAGTCATGTTTTTGCACTGGACGTGCCGACTTATCCGAGGCCACTCCTCATCACGGATGCCGCCATCAATATCGCCCCGGATCTGGAAACCAAGGCCGATATTGTTCAGAATGCCATCGATCTCTGTCATGCCATCGGAATTGATCAGCCAAAGGTTGCGATTTTGTCTGCCGTTGAAACCGTGAACCCCAAGATACCCTCTACGTTGGACGCGGCGGCATTGTGTAAGATGGAAGACCGCGGACAAATTACCGGGGGTCTATTGGATGGACCGTTAGCGTTTGACAATGCTATTTCCATGCAAGCGACTGAAACTAAGGGGATCGTCTCGGATGTTGCCGGTCAGGCAGATGTTCTGCTGGCGCCCGACCTCGAAGCCGGCAATATGATCGCAAAGCAGTTGATCTATTTGGCCGGCGCAGAATCGTCAGGCATTGTTTTGGGTGCCCGCGTGCCCATCATGCTCACCAGCCGTGCCGATGGACAATTGGCGCGTATCGCGTCGTCGGCCTTGGCCCAGTTATATGTGCGCCACAAATTGCCGGTGGCTCCATGAATGAGGCCATTCTCGTTCTCAATGCGGGCTCATCCTCGATCAAGTACGGTCTTTTTGCCAATGGGCATGATTTAGAGCCGCTGGCGTCGGGCCAAGTATCCCGTATCGGTCACGATCCTATATTTGAAACAAGCAATGGCACCGAGGGTCCCATCGGTCAGGGGGGTGACGGGGGACACCACGCCTGTTTGGCTTGGTTGATGCGGCATATAAGTGAGGCGCATCAAGATTTCAGGATTGTCGCCGCGGGTCATCGAATTGTCCATGGCGGCACTCAATTTGAGTCGTCCGTTAAAATCACTCAGACGAATTTGGAAGTCATGCGGGCGTTGACGCCTCTGGCGCCGGGGCACCAACCGCATAACCTTGCCGGTATTGAAGCTGTGGCTGATGCATGGCCTCTAATTGATCAAGTGGCTTGCTTCGATACCTCTTTCCACCGGACTCAGTTGCGCGAGTCGCAATTGTTCCCGCTTCCGCGCGCCCTAGCAGATCAAGGTGTATTGCGTTTTGGATTTCATGGGCTTTCCTACGAGCATGTGGCTTCGCAATTGCCGGAACTTTTGGGCGAAAGGGCAAATGGCCGGGTTGTTGCTTTGCATCTGGGAAGTGGTGCCAGCATTTGTGCCATGAAAGACAGAAAGAGCGTTGCCACGACCATGGGTTTTACCGCGTTGGGCGGATTGATGATGGGCACGCGCGCCGGAGACTTGGACCCCGGCGTTCTTCTTTATTTGTTGCGGGACAAAGGCCTTTCTGTTTCCGAGTTGGAAGACATGCTCAGTCATGAATCAGGTCTCTTGGGCGTTTCAGGGATCAGTGCAGACATGCGAGATTTGCTGTCGAGCGATGATCGCCACGCAGCGGAGGCGGTAGACCTCTTCGTGAACCGAACGTGCCAGTTTGCCGGCGCCATGATGGCCGTCTTGGGGGGCATCGACGCATTTGTCTTCACCGGCGGTGTCGGTGAGAACGCGATCGCCATTCGCCGGCGTATCGCCGAGCAATTTGATTGGGCTGGCCTTTTCTTAGATGACGAAGCAAATGGCAATCAGGCGAGACGTATCCATCGCAGTGATAGCGATGTAGCGGCTTTTGTCATCAAAGCCGATGAGGAGCGTGTTATTGCCCGGCACACCAAAGTAATCTTGGACAGCGACATTAAGGAGCTCTGATTGCGAGCGTCTAGGATCTGAATTTCGCATTAAGCTCTGTATAATCTCAGGCCTTGATTGTGGGGGTCGAGCTGACGGGATGAAGGGAGCGGTGATATGCCGGAACAGTCCAAGCCCACGCAATCAGAAGAAGACTCTGCTGGCGTCATTGCCTTTCCACCCTACATACACTTGGGATTTGTCGTTCTTGGCTTGGCGTTGGAGTGGATTTGGCCGAGTAATGTCCTGCCGCTCGCTTGGCAGCTCAGCTTACCAATCCTGCTCCTGATATTGGTCTTCCTGTTGGGTAAAAGTGCGGCGCCTCAGTTTCGCAAGAAGGGGACCACCCTTGACGTCGACACACCGACCACGGCGATCATCACGGAAGGTGCCTATGGGTTTTCCAGAAATCCGATCTATCTCGGCATGGCGCTGATCCACCTAGCCCTTGGCATTTTGATTGACAGTATATGGGTCGTGGCCGCGGTCATCCCAGCGATGCTCGTGATGACTTATGGGGTGATTGTCCGCGAAGAAGCCTATTTGACGCGAAAATTTGGTGATGAGTATCTCAGTTACAAAGCAAGCGTCAGGCGTTGGCTTTAGCGGGATGGCGCCGGCCAACCCACTCATTCCTCATACGCATCAACATCGTTACCCGGCTTGACTCGCCCGCTTGGGCCTGCCTCCGACCCCGGTTTTGGATTGAGGGCCTGCATGAGATTGCCGACCAGCTCTTCTCGGCTTGCGGTGAGTTTTGCGGAAAGCTCGCTGTCCGGGACATGAGAATCGATTTCGTTCGGCGCATTGATGCCGTGCTTTTCCAAAACCGCCTCCAAGACCATGACACGATCTTTGACGACCCAAAGCTCCCGAGTCAGCATCGTGATTGCCTTGGCAAGATTGTCTATGTCATCGACGGAAAGGGATTGACGCGCCATATTGCCGAGTCCTGAAAGTTATGACGGCTTGCGGCCGCGAAGAATCCAATAGGTCGTTTCACCGAAGCGTTCGCTCACGACATCAATAAATCCAACTTCTTTGGCGAGCGCTCCAAGGTCCAGCTCGGCTGATGCACGCCAGAAAGGTTCACCACCCCGAAGCGCCAAAAGATCTGCTTGCCATTCTTGCGCTTTGCTCAGCGAGTCATACCGTAAGACATCAACAATCAGCATGTCGCCGCCTGGTTTCAAAAGCCGGAAAGCCTCCACAAGGATGTCCTTGATCGTCTTGGTGGGGACCTCGTGAATGATTGCGAATGACGTGACGAGATCAAAGGACTCATCGTCATAACCAGTATCCGTTGCATTGCCGCGCGTGAGCGTCCACGCCCAGCCATTTTCATTCCCTCGCCGCTGGGCCTCTTCAATCATCCGCAATGAAAGGTCGTTTGCGTGAATTTCGGCATTTGGGAATTTCTGCTGCAGACTTTCGGTTGAGCGCCCGGAACCGGCGCCCATTTCAAATATCTTGCGGTAACTCTCGCGCGGCAATTCATCCAACACGTCCCGCCGGGCTTCAAAAATTTTGCCCCCATAAGCGGCTTTTGTCAGAATGCCGTGGACCAGCTCGCTGTGAATGAAGCCCATATATTCGTGTCCATCCCAACCGCCTGTGGTGCGGTGAATCCAATAGCGATTGAACCAATCTGGTGCCGTATAGTCAGGGTTCTTATCCAGAGTCGAAGGGCCATCCGATTGTAAGCGCTTCAGCTTGGCCTCTAAGGCAGGGCGCATCTCTTCGAAGGCGTCAATGCACATTTGTCCGTTATTTGTGCCCATCCAATCGATAAATAAATTGAACAGGCGATAAGGACGGGAGTGGGACAAGGCGCTTTCGATTTGTTTCCAACGGTCATCCAAGTTGGGATCTAAGGTCTCATCATTCAGCCCTTGCTCGGCAAGCTCCCTATGGCAGTCGCCCATGAGGGGAAGCGCGGTTCGGCCCAATTCGAGTGAGAAGTCTAAACTCGCCCGGCCGCGTTGCTTGAGATCAAAATCCACGAATTGTCCTTTCATAAGGCCCGTTTGTAGGGACAAGAGATCGCCTGTTATCAACCCATCCGGTGCGATCGGATTCAGAATCTACAACGGAATTGCCATCGCGTCGAACATATGGATCGCTCTGTTCACTTTTAGCTTTGCTATCCTTTTCGTCCGCACGGCGACAATTTCAACCATTGCTGTTGCACATAAGCGGTCATGGGTTGACAGTCCCATTATATTTATGGCGAACACATATTTATGATCATTCTAGGTTGTTTGGTATGACAAGAATCAACTCTGCCCTTCTGGGCTTCCTTGCTCTTCCGCTGTTCCTGACGGGATGTGAAATGCCTATTTGGGACAGGCCGCCGGCGAGCGCCGGCGAACCGGCTCTGATGGTCGAGCTGGATCCGACAAACGCGGACGATGCAGAATATATCAGGCGGTTCGAGGCTTTTAAGGACGCCAATCTTCTCGGGGTGGGTTTGCCTGACTACGACGTGACCGTGCCGGTAGAGGGGGCCGTTACCTCTCGCACCTGGAAAACGGCTGCCGAAGGTGACCGGACGATCTCCGACGATGCTATCCGCTCAATCTCTCAGTATGTAAGCCCGGGAAATGCGAGTGCCCTCATCGTCTGGCGTAATGGTGAAATTGAACATGAAGAGTATTTCGGCGACTTCACTGTAGGTACTCCCATTAAGTCGGCTTCTCTTGCCAAGCCTTTGTCGAGTTTAGTCATCGGCCGCGCCATTGCGCTGGGCTACATTCAATCTCTTGATCAACCTGTGTCTGACTTTGTCACTGAATGGCGGGGGCAAAAGTGGAAGGATCAAATCCGTGTCCGTCACCTTCTTGACATGCGGACAGGTTTCCTCCCTCAGGGATTTAGTCTGGAGACGGAGCATATTCTGAATATTGCTTACCTGCACCCCCGCCATGATAAGTATATCGTCAATGATTATCCGGTGCTCCACAAACCGGGGACGAGATATGACTACGCCAATGCGACGTCGGAAATGGTGGCTGTTGTCATTGAACGGGCCACGGGCAAAACCTATGGGGAGTTTATCGCCGAAGAGATTCTTCAAACAATGGGGCTTAACGGCGGCCGAATAGCGCTTAATAGAGAGGGCGGAGTTGCTCATTCAGGTTGTTGTATTTTCTTAGATGCCCGTACATGGCTGGCATTTGGAATTCTCGTATTGCAGGACGGTCGATGGGACGGCGAGCCGTTACTGCCGCCCGGCTATGTTGACGACATGAAAACGGGAACGACGCAAAATCCGAATTACGGCTTAGCCCTCTATCTGGGTCTGCCGTTTGACGAACGACGCGGCTATGCCAATCCCGACATCGGACTGCCGGGTGTTCTGCATAGCGAGCCCTATCTGGCTGACGATTTGGTGCTGTTCGACGGGAACGGCAACCAAGTCGTCTACATTGTGCCATCTCTGGATCTGGTGATCCTCAGGACCGGCAAAACACCGCCGAAAGATGGGGCTGAGTGGGACAACGCCTTTCTACCCAACACAATTATTCGTGGATTGCGCTAACGGCCACGAAGCGCCGTTGGCCCGCAGCTGAATGGGTGTCCCACCGGTTTCCGATCCGGCGTGATCCGTAAGAGGTCTCGACTCACCGGGCACGGTCTGGCCTGCAAAACCGCGTCAGCTGCACAAAATCTAAGTACCAGAAATGGCCTCGGGCTATTACTAAAAGAAAATTTGTTTTTAGGGCGAATTTATCGGTAATCTCTGCTTATTTTAGCCGATTCAACACATTTCCAGGACTGGATCACATAAAAATAAACAAAATAATTTGTATTATTTATTGTTATTGACAATATTATTGGATTTTTCCAAAGTCGCTCCAACAGTTCAAATATGGAGTTGACCAATGCTGCCCCAGCTTAAACATGACCTTCAATTACCAAAGACCCGGGATGAAGCCGCCCGCAGCCGATTTGCCATGAATCTGCGTGGTTACGTTATGAATGACGTCGCGCACATGATGAATGAGACCTATCACGAAAAGGTTGCCCCAGCGTACAAGCGCCAGTCCGGTCACGAGGTTTCGGACGGGGACAATGTCCACGACCTGCTGATGAATGAGCAGGTTTTCAAGTTCTATAGCTCCATTCGCTATAACGCCCAAGAGATGTGCCACCGCGCCGTAATCCCCACCATTGAGCGCCAGCGTGAATTCTTGAAGACTGAGTCCGAGCGCATGAGCGCCAAGTCCGAAGTCGGTGGATCTTTGACCCTGAATCCGGATCTCAAAGTGCCCAACTATGTTGAGAATATTGATGTCCATCTAATGCCTGGAAGTTATGTCACTGGGGATCAAGAGGGCGACGCCCGTGCCGGTGCTCTTTACGACGGTGCGATCTCAATTTTTGCCTTTGGGCAAATGGGTGACCAGATGGACGATATCGGCTGGTCGATGAGCAAGTATATCCGCCACATGTTCCCTGACTTCTCTCCCAAGAAAATTTTGGACGTGGGCTGCACCATTGGTCACAACACATTGCCCTTGGCTCAAGAGTTTACGGAAGCTGAAGTGCATGCGGTTGATGTTGCTGCACCTGGATTGCGTTATGCTCATGCTCGGGCGCAATCACTTGGCGTGCCAGTGCATTTCTCACAGCAAAACGGCGAAAGTCTCGATTTCGAGGACAATTCATTTGATCTGGTCTTCTCGTCGATGTTCCTGCACGAGCTTCCGCTTGAGTCGATCAAGAACTTCTTAAAAGAGGCCCACCGCGTTCTGCGTCCCGGTGGTTTGATGTTGAATATGGAGCTGCCGCCGAACAGCAACATGCATGCCTATGACCAGTTCTATCTCGACTGGGATTCTCATTACAATAATGAGCCGTTCTACAAGACCTTCCGAGATCAGGACGCCAAAGCGTTAAGCGAAGAGGCGGGATTTGACGGAGAGTCGTACTTCAACGCGGCTGTACCGCAATTCACATTGGTCAATGAAGAAGAGTTTATCGACTTGATGGTGCAAAATCCTGATGCCGAAATGTTGTCCAAGACCGGCCTCGTTCAAGAAGATACTTGCCACCGTTATGCATTTGGTGCCTGGAAGCAGGCCGCCGCTAGTGCCCAAGCTTAAGGAGTATAGAAATGACTGACCTCAGCAACACAACGCGCGGCCGCCGCTACAACTTTTTCAAAGATCCTGATTCCGATCAGCTTCTTTCAATGCTACTGGCCACACTTTCGGAATTGTCTGTGACCCGCGAGCGCCTCTTTGCCATAGAACGCCTGGCTGAGAAAAAGGGATTGTTCACCAGCGAAGAGTTGGAAGCCTACAAATTCTCTCCGGAAGAAGAAGATGCTCTTGGGAAGAGCCAGTCTGATCTATTGAAGGAAGTGTTCTATTCGCTGGAGTTTGACTACCGTCCTGCTGTCAAGCGCAAGTCAAACCCGGAAACCGGCGTGAACCCAGCGAATGACGAGTCTGACGAGATTGCGCCAGTCCCGTTCAGCAAGGCAATTTGACACAGTCGATCTCTCAAAGGCGTAGGGAGCTAGTCCTTTGGAACTGAAACAGCTCAAACGCTTCTTGGCTATCGTGGAAGAAGGCAGCTTTACGGCTGCGGCGGCAAAGCTTGATCTAACACCTCAAGCTTTGTCTACCGTCATTTCAAATCTTGAAAAAGATTTGGGGCTTCGTCTCTTTGACCGGACACGCGGTGGCCACACGATGCTCACGCCCTACGGCCGCACACTTGTGCGTCATGCGCAAGCGCAAGTGCGTGCAGAGCGCCGCGCTCTAGAGGAGCTCTTTGCATTACGCGATGCCGGAGGTGGATCGGTCTCCGTGGGGGTTGCTGAGGCATTCAGCCGGCAAGTGATGGCAGCGGCCGTCGCCCGATTACATCGAGAACATCCCGACATTCGCATCCATCTTTACGAAGATTATACGGAAGCCTTGCTTGAAAAACTCTGGCAAGGCGAAATTGATTTTGTTGCGGGAAGCGCGGGGACACCTGACCGCATGGATTCCAAGATCATTGTTGAGCCGCTCTACGCGCGAAATGACGTGATTGTTGCTCGGGGGTCCCATCCTCTGGCGGGCCGCGATGACCTTAAGCTGCGGGATCTCCAGCCTTATACATGGATTGTCCCGGCCAAACGGGAGATTGAGCAGCAAGTCATCATTGATGCCTTCCTGTCGGAGAATATCAACCCGCCGGAGCGCTTCATTTGGTCTGATGCCATGCTCACGGGGACTTATCTTCTGCTCCGGGAAGATTATCTTCTTATGGCAGCGCCGGCTCTGATTGGCCAGACCGGCGACAGCAGCCTGCTATCCAAGCTGAATATTGACCGTCCGACCATTCACCGAATTGCAAGTCTGTGCTATCTTGACGACACGGTGTTTTCGGCGGCAGCTGAAACATTGATTGATGCTATTCGCAATCTCTCCAAAGAAGTGGAAGGTGCCACGCCTTTGACGGAATTGCGTCCCATAGATCCTTCCAGCGATAAGAATATTTCGGCGCTTCACTAATGACACAGCCTATGACGACATCTACCGTTTCCGAGGAAACGGCATATCCGAGTTTGTTCTCGCCCATCACATTGGCGGGCAAGACCTTGAAAAACCGGATCGTCCACGCATCGATGACCACGCGATATGTGGTCAAAGGCCAATTGACCCAGCCCATGATCGACTATCATCGCAATCGGGCAGAGGGCGGCACGGCCATGACGATCACCGAGCCCCTCAATATGATGCGGTTCCAATCGGCGCCGGGCAAAATCGATGTGTTCGGCCGGGCCAACGGAGACAGTCTGAAGGCCTTTGCCGAAGCTGTTGAAGGCGCGGATTGCCGGCTGATCGGCCAAGTCCAGGACCAGGGCCGTGGGCGCCACAAAGGCGGCCGCAATTCAAAGGCTATCGGGGCGTCGGCGCTGCCGGACGATCTCAGCTGGACAGTCCCGTATGCCTTGACCACCGACGAAGTCGGGCAAATGATCGATGATTTCGCCCAGTCTTCACTTTGGTTAAAGGAGTGTGGCTGGAGCGGCATCGAAATTTCCGCCGGCCATGGCCACATCTTTCACCAGTTTTTCTCCGCGTGGTCTAATCGGCGTGACGATGTTTATGGCGGCGACATAGCCGGGCGCACAAAACTGGTCAAAGATCTGTTGGTCGCTATCCGCCAAACCTGTGGAAGTGATTTCATCATCGGCATTAAGCTGCCGGGTGAGGATGGGATCCCAAACAGTATTGACCTTGAAGAGGCCGGCCGCATCAGCGCTGAAGTGGCGTCCGTCAATGTCGCCGACTTTGTGACCTTTGCTTGGGGAGCACATGGACCCACGCTTGATTGGCACTTGCCGGATATGAATGGTCCGCGAGCGCCCTATATGGAGAATATTGTTTCTCTCGCCAAACCGTTCGGTGACGCGGCTGTCGGTGCCTTGGGGTTGATTACTGATCCGAATGAAGGTGATCAAATGGTGCGCGACGGCGAAGCGGACCTCGTTATGTTGGGCCGGCCGCTTGTGACGGATCCGGCTTGGGGCCGGAAGTCTGCCCAGGGCCGCGAAGCCGATATCCGCTATTGCGTTTCTTGCAACACGTGTTGGCAAGTCATCATGGAAAATTCGACTCTCCAGTGCGACAACAATCCGCGAGTCGGCGAGCCGGATGAAGCCAATTGGGTGCCGACACCCGCCAAAGAGCGCAAAAGGATTACCATTGTCGGAGCCGGTGTTGCGGGCATGGAATGTGCCTGGGTGGCGTCGGCCCGTGGGCACGAAGTGACGGTGTTCGGGCAATCCTCCGAACCCGGGGGCAAGACTCGGCTGCATGCAGAGCTTCCCGGTGGTGAGAGTCTCAGTTCGGTCTATGACTATCAGGCGCTGATGGCCAAGAAGGCATCGACCCGCATGGAGCTTGGCTTCCTGGCAACGCAAGAAGATATTTTGGCAACTGACCCCGACTTGGTGGTCCTGGCGACCGGCTCGGAGATGTCTTGGCCGGACGGTATCCCGGATATTTGGGAAGATGAGGGCATCTTTCTCGATATGCGCACCCTTATGGCAGAGCTCATTGCGCGTCCTTCACCGCAACCGGGTACAGCGATCATCTATGATCACGATCATACGCGCATGACCTATGCCGGTGCGGAATTTCTATCCGATAAATTTGATCGCGTGATTGTTGTGACCCCGCGCGAACGGATTGCTTCCGACGAAGCACTCGTTGTGCGCCAAGGGATCTATCGCCGTCTGATGCAGAAGGGCATCGAACTTGTGACCCTTCACGATCTAGACCCGGAATCGCTTTACGAAGAAGCGGAAGTGAATATTCGCAATGTTTATACCGGTGCGACCAGCAAGTTCGAAGAAGTTGCACTATTAACTTATTCCACGCCGCGCCGCCCGAACATCGCATTGCAAAGTGGTCTTGAGGCCGCAGGCCTTCAGGTGGAACGGATTGGCGATGCCCGAGCGCCCAGAACGCTCCATATCGCCACATCTGAAGGCTACAAGTTTGGAAATACAGTTTAATTCAAAAATCAGAAGTTGGAAATGTCATGACCCAGATCATTGTTCTCTTTAATCTTCAAACCGATGCAGACAAAGCCGCCTATGAAGAGTGGGCGAAAACCTCTGACATGCCCGCCGTACGCCGGCTCGGATCTGTCGATCGATTTGAAGTTCTCAGAATGGAAAAAATGCTCTCCGGCGAAAGTGAAACGCCGTATGAGTATCTCGAGATTATCGAGTTGAACAGCTTTGACGGATTCATGGACGACGTGAAAACCGAAGCCATTCAAGAAGCTGCAAAACAATTTCGTTCGTTTGCCGATGATCCAAAGTTCATCGTCTGCGAATCATTAGAAGATTAATCGGTCACTGCGCTGGCCACCGACCTTATTGGGAGAATGAAAATGGGTAAATTGGAAGGCAAAGTTGCCATCGTCACCGGTGCAGGCCGCCATAAAGGTCTTGGTGAAGCGATTGCCCGCCGCATGGCGGAAGATGGGGCCAAAATTGTCATTTCCGACATCGGCGAAGTGCGCGGGAAGATTGCGCCGGAACATGGCGTCGGCAAGGTTTCCGAAATGGAAGAGGTTGCCGCCAAAATGCGCGAAGACGGTGCGGAGGTCGCGACGAAGACATGTGACGTGTTGCAGGAAGCAGATGTCGAGGATCTGGTCAACTTCACCAATGACACCTTCGGCTCTGTGGATATTTTGGTGAACAATGCGGGTATCGGTTACCTATTTGGGCCCTTGTTGGAGACCACCCAAGAGGAATGGGATGCGGTTTTGGGCGTTAACCTGCGCGGTGTGTTTTTTGGCATCAAACATGCGGCGCGCAAGATGATCGATCAAGGCCGCGGCGGGCGGATTATCAATATTGGGAGTCAGGCGTCCAAGTCTGCCTTTAAGTTTACCTCGGCGTATACGTCATCCAAACATGGGCTTCTCGGTTTGACGCGCAATGCAGCGCTAGAGCTAGCAGAACACGGTATCACCGTGAATTTGGTTTGCCCTAATCATGTGACGACCGGACTTGGATCATGGCAAAACAGCTTCTTGGCGGAGAGCCGGGGCTTGAGCGTTGAGGACTATCTTGAGCAATTGAAGGAGCGCATTCCGATGGGCCGCGTCGGTTTGCCGGAAGACACGGCAAATGCCTGCGCGTTTCTCGCGCAGGATGAAAGCGTCTATATCACCGGGGACAGCATCAATGTTTCGGGCGGTGAAGAGTATCACTAAGCCCCACCCGAAATCACAAGTTCTATTTGTCAGCGCAATTGCCTCTTGAGTGCACTTGCACGCCGCGTGTGAAGTTGTAGAGTCGCGATTCCCACCATCGATGTAGGATTGCGATCATGATCTCACGCACGGTAACCAGCCTCATTTTGTGCGGCTTGGCGGCATTACTCTTGGCTGCTTGCGGTGAGCAGTCGGGTGACGGCAAAGCAGGCAATGACGGAACCGCTAAAGAGCAAAAGCCTTTGGTGACCGTCGATCCCAATCCCTTTCCGTCGACTTATGTGCCTTTGGCATCGGCGACAACACTCATTGAAAATGCGACCATCTTGGATGGCGTCGGCGGTTTGATCGAGAATGGGAGCATCCTGCTGCAAGACGGTAAGGTCGCAGAAGTCGGCCAAAACATTTCTGCACCGGACGGTACCCGGGTCATTGACGGGTCGGGCAAATGGGTGACCCCCGGGATTATCGACAATCACTCGCATCTCGGGGTTTACCCCGCGCCGAACGTGGGCGCCCATCAAGAAGGCAACGAAATGACGGCAGCCAACACGGCGCAGGTCTGGGCTGAGCATTCCGTTTGGCCCCAGGACCCAGGCTTTCATCGCGCGTTGGCGGGCGGCGTGACGACCCTTCTGATCCTACCCGGCTCGGCAAATCTATTTGGTGGGCGCAGTGTGACCGTCAAAAATGTTCCTGGACGGACGATTCAGGAGATGAAGTTTCCCGGTGCGCCCTATGGATTGAAGATGGCGTGCGGCGAAAACCCCAAGCGGGTTTATGGGGAGAAAGGCGGTCCGGCCACGCGCATGGGCAATGTCGCCGGGTATCGTCAGACCTGGGCTGATGCGCAGGCCTATAAACGGGCTTGGGAAGATTATGCTGAGCAGCATGAAAAAGGGGAAGACCCGAAACCGCCCAAACGGGACCTCAAAATGGAAACGCTCGCGGGGGTCTTAGCGGGGGACATACTTGTTCATATGCACTGTTATCGCTCCGACGACATGGCGACCATGCTCGATGTCATGAAAGAGTTCGACTACAAGATCGGCACCTTTCACCATGCCGTCGAATCCTACAAAATTGCAGACCAACTGGCTGAAGATGATATTTGTTCGGCCATGTGGGCCGATTGGTGGGGATTTAAGATGGAAGCCTATGACGGCATCCGTGAAAATATTCCGTTCGTTCATGCCGCAGGCGCCTGTGCCATTGTCCACTCTGATTCCTCCATCGGCGGACAGCGGCTCAATCAAGAAGCCGCAAAAGCGCTGTCTGATGGCAATGCTGTTGGTCTTGAAATCTCAAAGGCGGAAGCATGGACGTGGCTCTCCTATAATCCGGCAAGGTCCATGGGTGTTGAAGAGGAAACCGGATCCTTGGAGGTTGGTAAAGCAGCCGATGTCGTGCTTTGGGATGGGGATCCTTTTTCCGTCTATACCCGGGCGGAGAAGGTCTTCATTGACGGGGCACAGCTCTATGATCGTCTGGATCCGGCAGGGTGGCCGATCAGTGACTTTGAATTGGGGCAGGTCGGAGAGGGAGACGACAAATGAAACACATGCTTCTCTCTTTAACGGTTCTTCTTGTCTCGCATGTGGCGTATGCGGAGCAAATAGCCGTGGTGGGCGGTACCGTGCACACCCTTGGTCCAGACGGTGTGATTGAAAACGGTGTGGTCTTGATTAGCGACGGCAAGGTTGAGTCGGTCACAGCTGATGGGGACGTGCCCGATAGCTATCGTGTGATTGATGCTGCCGGGAAAGTTGTCACGCCGGGTCTAATGGATGCCTGGTCCCAGCTCGGATTGGAAGAAGTTCAACTGTCGGGCGGTATCAATGATGCCTCCTCGCCGGAGTCCGACTTTGGCGCCTCCATTGATGTCTCTTATGCGCTCAACCCCGATTCCAGTATCATTCCCGTGACGCGGATTGAAGGTGTGACGCGCGCTGTCGCCGCCCCACTGCGCACCGACCAATTATTCGCCGGGCAAGGCGCCGTCATTCAACTGGGAAGCTCCGAGCCTTTTTTGGTAAAGTCTCGTGCTTTCATGTTCGCTGAGATGCACGAGTTTGCCGGTTGGAGTTTAGGGGGCTCGCGAGCGGCCCTTTGGGCGCGTTTTGAAAATGACTTGCGGGAAGCAAGGCGAACCGCGGCCGGCAGATTTGCTGTGAGTCATGTTGAGCATTTCCTGCCACTCGTCGACCGTGAGGCTCTTGGGCCGGTCGTGGCAGGCGAAATGCTCTTGATCATTCGGGTCAATCGGCTGGCCGACATACGTCAAGTCATTGCACTTTCTGAAAGAGAGCCTGATTTGCGCTTGGCGATTCTCGATGGCCGGGAGGCTTGGCGGGCAGCGGATGCTTTGGCGGAAGCTGATCTTCCGGTTATCCTGTACCCCTTTACCAATCTGCCCGGTAGTTTCGATTCTCTTGCGGCGACGCAAGCCAATGCGGCACGCCTCCATGAGGCCGGTGTGCGCATTGCCATTACCACCGGGCTCTCCAGTGAAAGCACGCGGAACGCCCGCCTCATCACACAACTTGCCGGTAATGCTGTGGCCAATGGTTTGCCTTGGGAGGCGGCTTTGGCGGCGGTGACATCGGTGCCTGCAACAATATTTGGCGTTGATGATCGGTACGGTACGTTGGAGCCTGGTAAGGAGGCTGATCTCGTGGTCTGGTCAGGGGACCCGTTCGAAGTGATGAGTGCACCGGAACATGTGATTATTCAAGGCGAAGAAGTGCCATTGGTGTCGCGGCAAACCAAATTGCGTGATCGTTATTTGGGGCTCGATCCGGAAGACCGCACATACCATTACAAAAGATAGTCAGCGGTGCTCTGCATCGACATCCGGATCGATGCGGACCACGCGGATTCCGGTATTTGTTCCTTTATAAAGACTGATGAGCGCTTTGGGCATATTCTCCAGACCTTCCATCATGTCTTCTAAGGGCTGGAAGGTGCCGTCCCGGATCCATCCGGCAAGGACGGACTCGTATTCTTCGAAATGCTCGGTGTAATCGTAGACGAAGAACCCTTCCATTTTGGAATCCATCAATCCGATCCGGTAGATGTTCCGTGGGCGGTGATAGTCTGAACGATCTTTGAGATATTCCGAAATGCGGCCACAGATGGCGATACGGGCACGGCGGCGGATACGCCCCAGGACGTTATCCAACAATTCGCCGCCGACATTGTCGAAGAAGACATCTACGCCGTCCGGAAAGTACTCGTCGAGTTTTGCCGCCACATCATCGTTCTTATAGTCAATGGCAGCATCGTAACCGAGGCGGTCGACCAACAATCGGCATTTTTCAGGACCGCCGGCAATCCCGATCACCGGATCACAGCCCATGGATTTGGCAATGAATCCCACTTGGCTGCCGACGCCACCTGCCGCCCCTGAGACCAAGGTTTTCTCACCCGGTTTGGCATGGCAGATATCCCGCATGCCGATCAGTGCGGTATATCCGCTCATGGCCAGACTACTGGCGCCATAAGACAGCGGCAAATCCGTGTGGTGCATCTTGAAAGTCATATAATAGGGATCGCTATTGATCACGGCATATTCGCGCCATCCCATTTTGCATTGGATGACATCGCCTTCCTGGAAGTCCGCGTTGCGTGATTTGATGACTCGGCCGACGCCGCGTCCTTTCATCACGTCACCGATTTCCATAGGTGGCTCGAAATCGGTTTCGTTGGTCATGTAGCGCAACATCACGGGGGCCAAACCGAGATACAGCGTTTTGAGCAAGACTTCGCCGTCTTTGATCTCAGGTATTTTGGCCTCTTGGAGCTCAAAGTCTTCTTCTGTCACCAACCCCTTGGGACGGCGCGCCATGACCCATTGCTGCATGTCACTCATAGGGTGACCTCGTAAATCACCACCGGGTGTCCGTCGTGATCGTAAAATGCGGCTTCCTTCCGTCCGGGACCGGCTTCGGTGGCAGGGTGATCTCGAATTTCGAGGGTCGTTAAGCCCAGTTGCTTGGCATCGCCCAGTACCTTAGAAACGTCGGAAACATTGATCACTGTCGACGCGGTCAGCATAGAGCCGGATTGGATCGTCTCACCGGGAACTTCGATTAAAGCAAGTGTACGCACTTGGTCAGCCGAGCTCAGCGTTGCGAAGCGCGTCTGAATATGGCGCGGGATATTGAAGATCTCGTAGGAATAGGAATCAGGGTCATCCACCGAGAGCTTTGTGCACGTGAATCCCAACAGACCCTGATAGATTTGGAGCGCCTTGTCTAAATCGCTGACCAAGAAGCAGCCCCGCTGAAAATAGGGCAGGTTTCGAGTTTGGCTGGTGTTCAATGGAAGTGATCCTCCGCATGCAATGAGAGAAAGAACAATCGATCAATCGGCGTCGGCGCGGGGCGGAAATCTCGACACGCGTTTGCAGGATGCGGTCGCGCCGTTTACCTCGAGACTGATATCTTTTAAAGGGTCTGCCTCTTTGGTCGCGATCACGCTTTCGGATCGGGGATCGGTCACGCTCAGCCGCAATCGGTCATCCCAGCCCCTCTCTTCGGCGGGGTATTCGGCCCGCAGCAACATTAGTTTCAATTTGGAACCGTCACCCGCGGTTACCCCCGTTTCAAAACCTCGATCATTAGCGTTTAGGCTTCGCTGACCCTTTGCATCGGTGACGTCGCAGGTATAGGGGCGGGCGCGGCTCAATCTCACATGGGTTTTGTCTTCACGCCCAATAAACAATTGTCCGCCCATGGTGTTGATATCGTAGATCCACAATGTCTCTGGCGTCAGAACCCATTCTGCATCAGCAAAGAACTCGGCTTGACCGGCTTCTGAGAAATAGTTGCAGGTTCCGGGCCCATAGGTTTGCCGGTCCGGGGTTTTGCCTTCCAAAACAGCAAACAGCTGATCGCCATCCCGGCGCCAAAGGAAATCGCAGTTCAGTTTTGATTGATCCACATCGGGCAATTCCCGCCACAATTCCGGATTGTCTTGAAGGTCGATGAAGCGGTCCGACTCCGCCGGGGGTTGTCCGTTCATCACTACGGCGCCGCGCGCCTCGTCAATGTAGACCTCGTAAGTGATTTGGCTGCGCGCGAGCAAGTACCCATTGCGACCGTCCATATTGACTTGCCCGTAGAACACGGTATCGCCGACTTGCGGTGCATCGATGAGGGCAAATGTGCGGTACCAGTTCTCATGCTCACCTTCTTGAGGCATGCGTGTTGTCCGCTCGTAGTGCACTTGCGGAAATGCGCTCCACTCGCCCGGCAGCCATTCTTTGAGTTTTGCCATCACCCATTTGAGGTCTTCGGGGCTTTGGTCATATTCTGGGGCGGCTTTTAGCTGGTGCGAGAGACCGATCGTCAGTGCGAAGATATAGATGATGGAGCGCAACATGCCGTTTTCCTGTTTATTTGGTTTGACGAAGCCGTTGAGAGAGTCCAACGGTGTCTTTATGCTACGTGCACTTTATCAAGGATGACTCTTCTTAGAAAGGTTTGGCCATGACCGCCTTTTCGATCAGCCGGCGCAAGATTGTCTCCTATGCAGGCATAATGCCCCTTGCCGCTTTTGGAATTCACGGCCCCGCGTACGCCGCCATTGATTTCACGGATCCGGAGGAGGGGCATAAGGCCAATGTAAAGCTACGGGGCTCTTTGGCGAATGAATGGGTTTGGCGGCATTATTGGGGAGAGACTTATGCGGCCTTGCCCAACGACGCGCCGATACCGCTTTACAAATTTGAAGGCTTGATCAAAGCCAGATGGACCGACAATGGTGATGGGACTCACTCGGAACTTTTGTTTGACTTGGCCGGACATACAGATTGGGACACGGGCGACCTGCTCCAGCAGATTGAGAATCCGATTACGGGCAAGACAAATGAAGTCATGCATATTTGGGATGGGCCCAACTCAACAACCTATTCCAGATTCGGGCCGATTTATCCGTGGACGTTGGAACCGTCTAAGGACCCTGTTGTTTTACCTTGGAAGGTGATTGACGGTTCCGCCTGGTTGACCGAAAGAGGCAGCTTTGAGCGCCCCCATCCTCTGGCCCCCTCTGAGTGGCCGCTGGCGTCATCGGGTTCGACCACCGTGTCTATGATCAATGTGACACTGACGGCAGATCTCAAGGATCTTGAAAACGAGGACTTGGTTTCTGCACCTCACAACATGAAATGGACGGCGATGCGGTCTTGGATGCCCTGGCTGCTCTTGGGGCAGCGGCCGGGCCTCATGCTAACCGTCGGTATGGGGCGAAAAATCTCTGGACCGGACGCGATACCTAAATCGATGGAGAAGATCATCGAGTTACTTCAGCCGAATTATCTGACGTCTGATAAACCATGGGCCGAGGTCAGCAATAGCTGGACTCGGTACAAGTCAGAGCGTCAGCCCGCAAAATAGGCTCACCGCCTGAGGACAAAAAAAGCCGGTGGGAGAAACCACCGGCTTTTCGTGTTTTTTGTCTTTGGCTGGTTTAGAAGCGATACCGGCCTGTGATCCCGAAGGTCCGACGCTCCGGATGCTGAACCGTTAAGCGCCATGGGAAGAAGCCGTCGAAGTCGGTTGTTGAGGCTGCTGAACCATCCGGCTGAATGTTCGAAAAGAACACATCGCGGAAGGCTGATGTCGGATCGTCACTATCCAGGAGATTCTCCGACCACAACTCAATCTGCCAAGCCTCGGTTTCAAACCCTGCGCGCAAATTGACGTTTGTGAAATCGGGGATGATCGCCTGATTTGGCAGGCCGACAAAATACTCATCCCGCCAAGACACATCTGTCCGCGCGTAAAAGTCCATCGAGTTAGCAATCGGCTTGCGATAAGCCAGAGAGCCGTTCAATTGCCATTCCGGTGACCGAAGCAGCTGTTGACCTGACATATCTCCATCCGGTGCGAAGCTCGGGAACCTAGCAAAAGACTCAATAAAACCATCCTTGAGCTCTGCTTCGGTATAGGAGGCACCGACTGTCGCTGTCCATTCGTCCGTGATATTGGCTGTCAAGCTACCTTCAATACCTCTGACTTCCGCACGTCCCGCATTCTGATCAAAGGTTGGAAGCGTTGGGAAACTTGTATCGGTTTGCGGAATGACGATGTCATCCCAGTCAATGAAGTAGGCAGCGATGTCAAAACCAACCCGGCCGTCTGCAGCATTTCCCTTCATGCCCAGCTCATAGGTCCAGTTGGTCTCTGGATCATAACTTTTGGTCAAGATATCGTTGATATCCGGGTCTGGGTCGATGTCGGCGCTGTCAAACCCGCCACTCTTTGATCCACTTGCGATCGAACCATATACGAGCAGACTTTCCGTCACATCCCAGTCAACAGTGATACGCGTTGTCAGCGTATTCCAAGTGTCGTTTTGGACAAGAGTGCTATCCGGGTCAGCTATGCCGTCCAAAACTGTCGTATTGGAATCGGTTTTCTCGTCGTGGGCGTAACGCAGCTCAATGCGCGCGGTGAACTGCTCATTGATATCTGCCTCAGCAGACCCAAAGATGGCCCAAGTTTCTTGCTCTTCCGTAATAATGGAGGAGTTCGCAAGGTCGGCAATCGGGAACGGATTTGAGCCCGGGAAGTCCGCGAAAAGCGGACCGAATGCGCTGTCCCCGGCCGAGAAGAAAACGATGTCATCAAGAACGCCTGGAATTCCCGATAGACCGGCGCCCGGAGAAAACGCTGCAAAGTCGTCCGGCAAAGGCGTTTGTGAAGAAAAGGTGTTTCCGGAACCCGCTTCAAAATCGGATTCATAATAGAATGCACCGATCGATCCGCGGAAGCGGTTTTCGACTGGAGTTGAATACTTGATTTCTGCGCTCCACTCTTCCGTTTTGTCAGCACCCGGCGAGAACTGAACCTGTTCAACGTCGAAAGTTCCCAGTTCCAGAGGGGAAAAGGGGTCAGTCCTGCGCAGGTAACCAAAGAGAGTTGTGCCGTTACGGCTACCGTCAACCGCACTCGAATGCTCAACATTGCTGTAGCCACCAAGCGCTGTCAGCGTACCGAATCCAAGATCCCAATCCATCCTCAGGCTGCCGCGCCAAGACTCGCGCTCTTCACCGTCTGCGCCTTCAGTAATAAAGATGTCGTCGTCGATACTCGGAACTTTACCGCAGTAGTTGACGAGACGATTGTCGTTGCCGATTTGGTTTTCGCAATTGGCTGGAACCGAAGACAACGCAGTTGGTCCAAAATCGTCTTCCGCGTAATAAGCTGAAGCCAGGATATCAATGCTGTCAGTCGGCGTGAAAAGAAGACTGCCGCTAGCTGCGAAAGTCTCGCGTCCTCCGATATTATCGGGGCCATCAGGGTTCAAGTTGTCGTATGTGCCGTCGGTCTCGTCCCAAGACAAAGCAATCCGCGCACCCAATTTGCCTTCAACGATTGGACCACTGATATTGGTTTTAATACCGTATGTCTCATGCGAGCCAATTGTGCCTTCGACTTGGCCGCGAAACTCATCTGTCGGCTTCGCCGAAATGATATTGATCGCGCCGCTGAATGAGTTGCCGCCATAAAGAGCACTTTGCGGTCCCTTAATGACCTCAATTCGCTCGACGTCAATCTGGCTGATATCCAAACCTTCACGCGCACCGAAGAAAACGCCATCAACGAACATGGCGACATTGTTTTCCGTGCCGAGAATGGCAGTCGGCGCCACGCCCCTAATCACGGGCGTCGGCAGAAACTGACCAATTGGTGAGAAGAATGTCAGACCCGGTGTGTTGTTGGAGACATCGTCCAGATTGTTGATGGCAATGTCTTCGATCTGCTCTGCGCTAAAGGCTGTTACGGCAACAGGAACATCCAAGATACTCTCGGCCCGTTTCCGGGTTGTGACAACAAGTTCATCTAATGCGTTGGCAGGCACGGCTGGCAGTGCCATCAAAACGCCTAGGCTCACGGTAGCCATGAGTTTGTTCGAATATTTCATTGATAACCCCCTATGGTTATGCGCGTGTCTCCCAAGCCCTCGCGCAAGATCTATTTGTCAACAAACCACCTCGGCCTCAAAATGCCCGATCACAGATTTATGACATCACCTATAAGTTACCAGTTTCTCTGCCAGGCTCTAGAGTGAACCCGATTTAAATGTGACGAATTGGCTCAATAGGTCCACAGTGTTGCAAATGGGGCACGAACAGCGGGCGCCAGGCGCAAAAATATTCTAATTTCTCGTATCACATAAAATTTGTAAGTAATTGGCCCGCCAGCGAAAATTTGATATTTTTGTTGAATTCCTGAGGTTCTTGATCGGCGCAGGCAGAATCCGTCATCTGGTGTGCCCGAGAAGCCATAAACTGATGACGTGCCAAAGAAAATCGCGGCTGCCAATATACGCCCGAATCGATTTCGGATTACAATTGTGCAGCTTCGGGCTCATTTGGCTCGGCACTGCATAAATGGGTGACTAGGGGGATATTCGCCGTGCTCAGAATTCCAGCTATCGTTGCGACCATTCTATTGTTTGCCGTTATATCTCCATTGGATTTTGTTCACGCGAATCCGACCTTGCCTCTTGTTCAGACACAGCAAGGCCAGGTTCGCGGCATCACGACCGCATATTCGGATGTTTTTTTTGCACTTCCTTTTGCGGCGGCGCCGGTCGGCGAATTGCGCTGGGCACCGCCCAAGGCCGCTGGATCATGGCAGGGTATTCGTGCGGCCGACAAACGGCCACCCATGTGTATGCAAGCCAAGCTCAATTTTGCGGTTGGGCCTCCGCCAAATATTCAGCCCGTTAGCGAAGACTGTCTCTATCTAAACGTTTGGCGCCCGATTGGTATTCGCGCCGGTGCGGATCTGCCTGTCATGGTGTGGATCCATGGTGGGTCCTACCTTTTTGGATCTGGTGGTTCGCCCCGCTTTGACGGCGATTTTTTGACCGCTCGCGACGTGGTTTTAGTAACAATCAATTACCGTCTTGGAGTCTTTGGGACATTCGCTCATCCGGCCATTGAGGCTGAGCAAGAGGGCTCGGCGCGCGCTAGTTACGGCTTAATGGATCAGGTCGCTGCATTAAGGTGGGTGCAAGACAATATAGGCTCGTTTGGCGGAGACAAAAACAACGTGACCATCTTTGGCAATTCAGCCGGGGGGGCCTCCGTCAATATTTTGAGCGTAGCCGAGGATGCTCGTGGCCTATTCCATCGAGCGATTGCTCAAAGCGGTGGAATCCGGGTGGAAGATACACCTTATTTGAATCAGCAAGGAGTCAGTCCGTTTGCCACATCCTTGATGGATAACGGGATGCAGTTGGCGAAAGATCTTGGTGCTGATGACTTGGCGTCTTTGCGAGCCCTTAAATCGGAAGATATTTTGAATTGGCAAATTGAATCCAGCAGGGGGCCTTATGGGCCTGTTATTGATGGCGTGATGTTAAAGGATATGTTTGCCAAACCTTTTGTGACAGGCGGATTGGGAGAAGTCGATTTCATGTTCGGTGTTGATTCATGGGAGGCAAGCATCTTGGAGATGATCCCCATTCCGGCGGAAGTATATCTCAAATCTTTTGTCGGTGTTGAGGAAGCGCGTGAGGCCTACGGAAACCCTAGCAATGAAGTACTCAAGAGGATCATGTTTGAGGATAAGACCTTTTTCGCAGGGGCACGGTTTCTGGCTAAATACGCTGCCAAAAATAACAAAAGATCATTCTTGTATCACTTCTCCTATCGGCCCACCGCTGCAAGAGGTGATGGGCAGCCAGGTGCTGCACATAGCGACGAGGTGCCGTACATTTTCAATCAGTTACCCGGCACGGTGAGCAGTCGAATTCCTTTAACGGAAAAACAAATCACCTCAGAGGACCGCGATATGGCGGCGTTAATGGCTGATTATTGGACAAATTTTGCCAAACATGGGGATCCGAACGGTGAAGATCTGCCAGAATGGCCGGCCTATACCATTGAAAATGATGTCTGGATGGACTTGGCTGTGGAACCAAAATTGCTGCCCGCCTTTCGTTCGCAAGATATGGATTTTTGGGAAACACGCTTCCTTGAATATCTCCTGCAAGAACAGCCTGACTAAGAATAATGTTTGAGCGCTCTGCAGGGGCAACGCACAATCGTCATTCATGGTCTGAGGGTGCCATTCGTGAAACTGGCCAAAGGTAATCCTTGATCAAACGACATGGCTCACGTACCGGTGGACATGAAGTTATTTGGGGGATTCATGTCAGCACAACCGGTTCAACAGGAAGCGCGCATTCGCTCGCTGGATGTGCTGCGTGGCGTGGCGGTGCTTGGCATCTTGCTGATGAATATCTGGTCCTTCGTCTGGCCGCGGGAAGTTCATGATTATCCTTTTCTCTTGAACGACCTGCCAGGCGCGACGGTTGAAATCTGGTTTATGATCAAGGTCTTTTTTGAAGACAGCCAACGGACGATTTTCTCCATTCTGTTTGGCGCCGGGGCGTTATTGTTGATCGGTCGATTGACAGGCAAAGCGGACACCGTGTCGCCGGCGAAGGTCTACTATCGCCGGACCGTGCTCCTCATCATATTCGGTTTGATCAACGGTTACATTTTCCTCTGGCCGGCGGATATACTATTTGTCTACGGTATTTGTGGTTTGTTCCTATATCCGGTTCGTAACTGGCGGCCGCGCTCACATTTGCTTTTGGCCCTGGTCATCTTGGCAATTCCGAATGCCCTGACATATTTTGAGTATCAGGACATAACAGCGCTTAAGAAAACGGCCTTGTCGGCTGAACAGGAACAGCTCGCGGGTAACGACGTGACCGCTGAAGAGCAGGCTGCGATTGATGATTGGGCGGTAGAGCTTGAAAAAGCACGCCCTGAGTTTGACGAGGACCTTCAAGCCAATATTGATGTAATGAGTAGCGGCAGCTTTGGCGAGATATTTGCCGCACAGGCGGCGTCAACATTGATCTTGCAGACAATTGTCGCTCTACGCTCCTTCATTTGGGATGCGCTGGGCGCCATGTTGCTGGGCATGGTGCTTTATCGGGTAGGTTTCCTAACATTGGAGCGGTCTATTGGCGTTTATATCGTGACATTATTGCTCGGCTACGGCATCGGGATTCCTATTTCCTATAGTGAAGCCCTGGCGAGCATCGGGTCCGACTTTGATCCCGCCATCGTCGCCCAAGCACAATTGACCTTCGATGTTGGCCGTTTCTCGATGGCCCTGGGCCACATGTCTCTGGTTCTTCTGCTCTGCAAATCGGCATTGGCTGAACCGGTGAAACGAGCCCTTGCCGCGACAGGACAAATGGCGTTCACCAATTATCTCGGCCAATCTCTCTTGGGTGCGATGATCTTCTACGGTATTGGATTTGGCCTCTACGGCACACTTCCCGGCTATTACATGTATTTTGCCGTTGCCGGGATTTGGGCCTTTCAAATCACCTTCAGCGTCTGGTGGATGGGGCGCTTCCGCTATGGCCCATTTGAATGGCTGTGGCGTACATTGACCTATGGCCGTTTGGCATCGGCGTCTTCGTGAGGCAAAGGGGATTCAGTGTCGTTTGACAAGGCTTATCAGACCTATCTTCAGGGCGATTACGCCGGAGCCTTGAGCTTATTCCAGTCTTTGGCTGAGCAAGGTGATGCGCGGGCGCAATATCAATTAAGCTCAATGTATTTCGCCGGTGAGGGTGTTGCGCAAGATGTCGCCCAGGCTGAAACTTGGTGCCGCAAGGCAGCCGAGCAGGGCGACCCGTCTGCTCAGGTCCATTTGGGCTGGATGTGCCTCAAGGGGACCGGATCGACCCACGACGAAACGGAAGGTGTCAAGTGGATCTCGTCTGCCGCTGAACAAGATCATGCTAGTGCACAGTTTTCTCTTGGGTTTCTCTTTCACCAAGGCTGGGGCGTGAGTCCTGACCTGGTGAAAGCCTATCTATACGCGAAACTCGCCGCCCAGAATGGTGATCAAAATGGCGCCCAATTGCTGGCCCAACTGACCATGATTCTGACAGACGCGCAGAAGGCATCGGCTGAGACACTGCTCGAAAGCCGACGAACCGTTTGATACATATCAATGTGCCGATGCCTGGGTCGGATTAATGCGTTCTGGGTATTTTTGGGCTGGGGTGTCTCCGGACTGAATCATTGAAAGGCTGAGTTTTTCTCATGAGTGAATTTTCAAGACGCGGTTTCTTTGCAGCGATGGGGGCGGCTTCTCTACCGATCGTGACGCCAGGCACGGCGCTGGCTGATGTGATCTCCCAGACGGTGCCGGATTTGACCCGGCCACAGGTGAACCTGGAGTCGATGTTGCGTGTCCAAGCCAGTTTGCAAGAGGAAGATGTCCCCTGGTGGTATGATGGGACCATTTACGGCATCGTCGGGGAATCAGAACCGAAGCCTTTGGTTCGCTTCAAAGGCTGGGAGGTCTATTGGGTTCGTCCGCTTGGAGACGGATCGTACGAACTCACCGGCCATACGGTCTCCTTCTTCTATGATTTGGAATCGGACGCACCGCTAAAGACGTTTCAGAATCCTTATAGCGGTGAGCTCAATGACGTCACGGCAGCCGTACAAGGCGGTGGTGCTGGTGCCGGTTTCAATTATTCGGTCAATGGGGTCCGGCCGACGAAGTTTATTGATCAGATGCCGGATAAGCCTTTGAGGCTTCAATGGAGTTCGGCGCGTGACACTATATGGATGCATGCGGAGACAGCCTATCCGCCCGGCTTGCCGCAACCGCGAAAACAACGTCAAACCATGTTTGCGCCCGTCGCCGACTTTGTGGATGAAAAAGTTCTCAACTTGCCGACGCTCTTCAGTTCAACGGTTTTTGAGCAATGGCCGAAATGGATGAACATGGCTGATCGTGCCGGTCATGTGATTTGGCACGCCTCCGGAGCCAAGCTACGTTCAATCGACGATTTACCTTCTGCTTTTCGCAATCGTCTGGAAGCCGAGTTCCCCGAACGCACGACGGCGTTCCCGTTTTCGGGCGCAGAGACGGAATCAACCTTTCAGTGATTGGGGCTTGGCGTTGTAACCGCCACATCCGGAGGCAAGACTGATTTGGAGAACTTTACACCCGTGAGTGGTTTGTTGGGGGGTGCGCTCATTGGCGCCGGGGCGGTGATGTTCATGGCCTTGAACGGTCGGATCGCTGGCATTAGCGGCATACTGGGTGGGTTGTTGGAGACCGGTGAGAATGACTTTTTTTGGCGGATCAGTTTTCTTGTGGGCCTCATCGCCGCGCCGTTCTTCTATGGGCTCATTACCGGGGTGCCGCCGGCCATAAACATAGACGGTGGCATGATGACCATGGTGCTCGGCGGCTTGCTGGTGGGTTTTGGCACGCGCTTAGGGAGTGGGTGTACAAGCGGCCACGGGGTTTGCGGCATAGCCCGTTTGTCGCCGCGATCTATCACTGCGACGTGTGTCTTTATGCTGTGTGGGTTTGTGACCGTATTCTTGATACGGCACGCAGGGAGTCTGTAGTTTGATGAAAAGGAATGCAGCAGCCTTTGTTGCCGGCCTTGTCTTCGGTCTCGGTTTGACCGTGTCGCAAATGATTGATCCTGCAAAAGTCTTGGCCTTTCTAGATCTCTTCGGTGATTGGGATCCGACCTTAGCCTTTGTTATGGTGGGGGCGTTGGCTGTCACGGCACTGGGTTATTGTCTCGTGCTGCGCCGATCCGCACCAGTGTTTGATGCTGAGTTTTTAATCCCAAGCCGGGCCGATGTTGACGCACGTCTTGTGATGGGAGCCGTTCTTTTTGGGGTCGGGTGGGGCATTGCCGGCTATTGCCCAGGTCCGGCCCTTGCCGGGCTTGGCCTCGGTGCGGCAAAGACAATTGTCTTCTGTGTCGCCATGATTGCCGGTATGGGGCTCTTTCACATATTTGATCGTCATTTGTTGGGGCGGGCAGCAGTCGATTAAGATTTGAAATCTGCACTTGACCCTCACGTGACGTGATGGTGCACAACAGTACTTATGAAAGATATTCGGACATACACAGTCAAAGACGTCGCGCGTATGGCATCGGTCTCTGTGCGCACACTTCACTACTACCATGAGATCGGTCTTTTGGTGCCGGCCGACCGGTCGCGCGCTGGATATCGTCTTTATGACGAAGCAAGTTTGTTCCGGCTGCAACAGATCAAAATTGGTCAGGCGCTAGGGCTCTCTCTCGAGGAAATACGTCAGAACCTCGATGATCCCGAATTTGATCAGGTGCGGGCGTTGAAAGATCAAAGAGAGAAACTAGAGGCGCAGGCTCAAACGACGGCGCGAATGATTGCCGCCATTGATGCCGCGCTTGAAAGACTAGGCTCTGAAAGACGAGGAAATGCCATGACACTGAAGGATATTTTTGACGGGTTTGATCCTGATGACTATGCAACGGAGGCGGAGAGTCACTGGGGGAATTCAACGGAATACAAGATCTCAATGCACAGGACACGGTCGTATAAGGACGATGAGTGGCAACAGATCAAGGCTGAGCAAGATCTAATCTATGGTGACGTGGCAGCTGCGATGGCTGCAGACAAGCCCGTCGATCATGCAGAGGTTCGAGATCTGGTGATGCGGCATCGGCAATCGATTGACCGTTGGTTTTATCCCTGTGATATTCACATGCAACTGAACTTGGCCGCCTTATATGAATCCGACGATCGTTTTGCAGCCAACATTGACAAACATGGAGAGGGATTGACGGCTTATCTGGTCAAGGCAATCCGCTCACAGGCTGAATCTTTCATGGATACGAAAGACTGAGTTTTGCCTCTTGCCGGCATTCAGGTTTCGTCTGGAACCAGGCGAATGATCTGCGATCCTGAGGCATGCTCCAACAAGATATAGAGCTCACCATTGGGGCCCATTTCGATATCTCTAAAGCGGGCGAGATCTTCGAGCAGAACTTCTTTGTGCACCACCTGATTGTCTTTGATTTCAAGCCGCCAGAGATCGGTGGCGCGCAAGGTTCCGAGCAGAATATTGCCGTTCCACTCTGGAAATTCCGGGCTGGTATAAAAGATAAAGCTGGAGAGCGCAGGCGAGGGGGTCAGGTCCAAAACGGGGAACTCCGCCTCTTCTTCAGTGAGATCAAGTCCGAGACCCTTGGCTACATCCACCGGACGGCCGTCATAATTCACACCGCTTGTAAAGACAGGCCAGCCATAATTGGCGCCGGCAATCAGGCGATTGAGCTCATCGCCGCCGCGAGGGCCCATCTCCGTATTCCATAACTCGCCGGTAAGCGGGTTGAATTCGAGTCCCTGTGAGCTGCGGTGACCGTAGGTCCAGATCGACGGCAGCGCGCCTTCGGTATTGACGAAGGGGTTGTCATCAGGAACCCGCCCATCGTCATGGACGCGGATCATTTTGCCAAAGGGCAAGTCAAGATCTTGGACACCCATAAAGTCGAAGGAATCTTTCATGCCCAGGCTCATATAGACGTAACCCTTGTCGTCAAATGCAATGCGCCCGCCGGCCGCCAGGTCAGAGGTGGTGGTATAGGCATCAATATCAGCCTCCCAGATCACCTCCTCATCGATCCATGCGCCATCCTTAATGCGCCCACGGATCAACCTATTCATCGACACCGGTTTCTTTGAGCTTCGGCTCAGCTCATTGCAATCACTGCAACGGTCGGTGTGGTGAATATAGATCCAACCATTCTCCGGGTAGTCAGGGTGGAGCGCGACATCCAGCATCCATCCATTGCCTTGAACTTGGCCAAAGAAAGAGCCGGAATCATCATACACCGCCGGGGTGCCAGCGACCGGCCCGCTCTTTTCTCCATCTTGCGATATGATACTCAATCCGCGCATCCGTTCGGATAGCAAAATGCGTCCGTCGGGTAGCGGCGCCATAGAGAAGGGCATCTTGTCGAGCCCTTGCGCAATTTGCTCAATCCGGAAACTGTGTTTTTCCGTCTGGATGGTGCCACTCGGGATTTCGAGTGGGATATCATCGCGTTTGTCGAGGATTGTGGTGCCCTGCCGCTGTTCGGCAATATAGAGAGCCAGGTTCCAAATATCGCTCTCACGCATGGTCTCTGACCAAGCCGGCATGTCATTCTCCGGAAAGCCGTCGGCGATACTCTTTGCGATTTCCGGAACGGAGTCGCCATGTCTGAGCTCGACGCCCACCAAGGGGGTTCCGAGACTCGTCCCTCTCAGGTCTTCCCCATGACACGACCCGCAATTGTCGTTGAATCGCTTGATGAAACCGTCGACCATTTTGATTTTGCTGAGGGCTTCCATGTCCATTCCGGCAAAAGGGTCCTGCCGTTGCGCATGGGAGGCCTGCGGCGCAAAGAGCAGCGCGACGACCATGGCGCCCATCAAAATGGTGCATCTAAAGACCGGCTCAATCATGACGAAATCCCTATATATGTCTTTACATATATTAGTCTGTTTTTGAGCACAAGGAAATATGTCTGGGAACCGGATAGCCAGGATTCAGATGTCCATGATCTCAAATGCGGCTCGCTCGCCGGATTCCATGGCGCCCTCCATGCCTGTCACGAGAACACTTGTGTGATCGCCGGCAAAATGCAGGCGGCCGAATGGGGCTGCCAAGGCTGCCTCGGTTTGAGTGATTTGTCCCGGGCCGCGATAGGGGAGTGCGCCTAATGAGAAGCGGTTCTTAGACCAAGAATGCACACCGATGGGCCGGATGCTGCCTTTCATGCTTGGTCGCGTCCGATACAGTTCTTGTTCAACCCCTGCAATAATTTCGTCATCGGGCTTGTCTTGCACTAGGGGATTGTTTTGACCGCCCAGATTCACCCAGAGATAATTCCCTTCGGCATTGATCCATCTCATGACTGTACCCAAGGGGCCGTTTGTCCATTGGAAGGGCGGCCGGCCGTCTATTTCCCAATAAGCATCCTCGATAGAGAAGTAAACGCCCGTCAGGTGGCGAAAGGGCAGCTCCTGAATGGCTCTGTTTTGAAGTGCTGGAAGTGCCGGCTCAAATTGTACAGATCTCAAAATTGTCGGTGGGATGGCGAAGAGAATACGCCCGGCTTGAAAACTCTTGCCGTTTTCACATTGAACGCGTGCATGGTCTGCGTTTTGACTCACCGATTGAACAAAGTGGTCTCGTAAAATCTCGCCGTTGAGTGAATTGGCCATCGCCAAAGGCAGTGTCTGCATGCCGCCCGCGAGATTGTAAAAAGCCGGTTCGCCGGGGCGTGGCGGGCGCGACATGGCGAGCCATTGGCTGCGGAGGACGTAAAGCCATGACAGTCGTTCAGGAGGCGTGCTGCCATAAGGATTAGAAATGAGATCAAGGGCCGTCTCAGTCATATTCTGACTAAGCAGAAAGTCCTTATACGATATATCATACGCCTCCAGGTCTTCGGCAAGCCAGGAATCGATAGACTTGAATGGGTTTTCTTCTGGCCGATAGATTGAGGATAGAGCGTTTGGCGGCGTTTGGCGTTCTTGTCCTTGAAGCGGATTTCGCTCAGATGCGATCCATTCATCAAGCGTATAGGCCTCTCCATCGACCACATACTCGTATTCTGGGGTAAGGCTCTGTGGGATCAGTTCGAGACCGAGCTGGTCCACAACGTCCAATGTGCGTGCATAATAGGCGCCGATTTCTTGACCGCCCACATCAACAAGCTGAGGCTGTTCGAACTTGGTGAAAACTCTTCCGCCGATTCGCGTGTTTCCCTCCAAGACGAGAACCTTCAAGCCGGCCTCTTCCAAGAGCATTGCAGCATAAAGGCCGGACAGCCCAGCGCCGACTACAATCACGTCAGCGTCATTGGCCACCGACTGAGTGCACCCCATCACCGGCAATGACAGCGTCAGGGCTGCTGAACCCGTCTGAACAAATCTCCGGCGGCTGATCGTCGACTTGATGTCCGGTCTCATGAATTAGTGCTCCTGCTTAGGCGAAACATATGATCCAGTTTAACAAAAGTGGGAGGCCAATTGGCCTCCCAAATTGTAGCGGCAAGTGCAGGGGGAAGACACACAAGACCGCCAGATTTTTGAAATATTGTGTGGGGTTACCCCTGTTAAGCGGTAACCCCAGCACCCGGTTGTTTAGAAATTGAAGGATCCTCTGATGCCGACTTCTCGACCGCGATTAACAGCCAGGCCAAGGCAGCGCTGCAGCGGGCTGGTGAAGTTCGGCCGATAGGTACAGCTGCTACTTCCGGAAAAGGTGCCGGTTGCGGTTTCGTCTTCAAAGACGTTTCGCGCAAAAAGACCAAGAGTCCAACGATCTGTTCCTACATTGGCGGAGAGATTGACGCGTGTGGCGTCCGGAATATAAGCCTGATTGGCGATATCTACATATTGTTTGCTGCGGTAGATAACATCAGTTCTCAATGTCAGTTCTACGTCACCATTGGCAATGGGTGTTGTGTATTGCAACCCGCCATTGATGGTTGTCTTAGGAATGCCGACCGAGGTGAGACCTTTGGTAGAGCGGCCATTGAGGATGCGACGATCGCTTGACGAGCTCGCTGTGAACTCGGAATCAAACTCGTGATCCGCATAGCCGATGCCGATGTTACCCACGAGGCCTTCAGTAAACTCCGCGACGGCTTCAAGCTCGAAACCCCAAATGGTGGACTCGGCGACATTGTCCGTGAACGCAACTGTGCTTGCGGGTAGTTGGAATGTCCGTTGCTGATCCTCCACCTCTTGGTAGAAAATAGCCGTGCTAACGTCCAATCGTCCGTCCAAAAAGCTGTTCTTGCTCCCGATCTCGAAGCTGTCCAGTTTCTCCGGCTCAACATAAATCACTGCTTCATACTCGTCGTCGGTCAGGCCGGTTGGACGCGTCGTATTGAAACGCGCACTTTTGGTGCCTTGTGCGTATTGAGCATAGAACGTGTTGTCATCATTTGGTTGCCACGTCAGGGTCACCCGAGGCAGAAATTCGCTCTCGGATTCTTCAAATTCCCGACCAAAAAGATTGGTGGCTAAGCTTGGGTTGGTACAATCGGGTGCACATTGTTCAAGCGTGATCTCTTCTTCTTGATAACGGGCTTCCAACGAACCGGTAAGCTGATCCGTGAAATCAAACTCAACCTGACCAAACACGGCCATGTTTTGAGTCAATTCGCTGCCACGGCTCAGGCTATCGCTGTTAGTAAAGTTATTGACCGAGAAATTAGTGCTTTCTTCGTCAAAATAATACAGACCCGCAAGCCAGCGGAAGCGATTGTCCTCTGGCGATACAACACGCAGCTGATGTGATTGATTCTCAAACGTCTCACGACCTGCAAGCAAGGCAAACGAAAGATTTCCTGTGGCGGGAATGCCGCCGAAGAATGGGTCTGTGGCAACGCCATCGACCGTTCCGCGAGGTTGGAAGTCGTCGTTGAATTTCAACTCGGATTCATAGTAACCGCCAAGGTAAGACAGGGTGTATCCACCGATGTCCCAATCGACGACCAAAGAAGCAAAGTCACGCTCTTGTTCGAGGCCGCATTCGTTAGGTACGCCGCGGCCAATGGATCCGTCCCGTGTGCTCGTTGTGGGTTCACATTCTGTGGTGCCAGCGATCGGATCCAAGACTTCCCCACTGGGCCAGATGGTCCCGTCACCGACGGTAGCTGTGTTCACACCCGCGGCGATCCACTCATCAGGATGGGTTATGTGGACAAAGTTTTGATCGTCCTCATCTTCAGAATGCATGTAACGAAACTTGATGGACAGTGAGTCCGTCGGCTCCGCATAAACAACCGCTCCAAAGCTGGTCGTTTCTTCGCCGCCGACATCGGCTGAACCGGAGGGCGTTGTTGCGAAACTGTCCGTTTTATTGAGATTAGCCGAGAATGATCCCCAAAGTTTTTCTTGTACAATCGGGAAATCGACTCGAATACCTGCTGTGTATTTTGGCGTGTCGCCAACAGAGAATTGTGAATAGCTCGCATTCACGTTACCGCTGATCGTGTCCACTTTGGGCGTTTTTGTCACAAGATCAATTGCGCCGGAGTAAGTTGATCGCCCAAACAATGAACTTTGGGGGCCTCTAATCACCTCAATACGTTCTAGATCTTGCAATTGAAGGCTTGCGATCGAACCACTGATATAGATACCGTCAATGAATGTCGAAACACCCCGTAGGCGTTCGTCCACCGTATTCGGCGATAGTCCACGCATCGTGATGGTCGTATCCCGTCGGCTGGCAGGTGTTCTCAAATCCAGAGACGGTGCAAACTTGTCGAGATCTTGCAGTGTTTGGAGACCCAACAGTTCAATTCTCTGACTGTCCAAGGCCGTAATCGACAGTGGTACATCCGATAGGGCTTGTTCGCGTACTTTGGCCGTAACTCTGATTTCGTCAATGGCAAGAGCCGCCGTGCTGTAACCAAGGCACAAGGCAGCCAGACTGACGCTGCACATTTGCATGCCGACGCGTCTTAGGTGTCTTTTTGACATAGGAAAATCCCCCTTCATTATTAAGTTTCATGTGTTCACTTGCGCGCTTCCACTTCTCTCTCCCGCGCCTGTCAAACTGAGATGAACGCCTCGGTGCGGTCCTTGATGTCCGCAGCACTCGCGTACTCTCATATTGAATGACGACCGAAGGGCAAAGAACCGGACAGCAAATCGTTGCGAACTGCTCTCAACAACCCGAAAATGACGAGCAAAAGAAGAGCTGTTTCATTGCGTAAAATTCCTGTTGGCTGAATTTTCAACGGAAATCCAAGGAACAAATAAATTGTCCGGATTTGGTGGTCCGGTTCGTTCCTGAGTTTGGCTACACAGGCATTCCGTCAAATGCTAGATTCTCTTGGATAGAAGTGGCGGACTCGGGGGAGTGATTTGTCCAAAATAATCAACCGGAAAAGCGTGATTGCGGACCTTTACGCCAAGTATTGGCGCCCGCTGACATCGAGCATCGCGAGAAGCGCTGGCACAATGGATGAGGCAGAAGATATCGTTCAAGAGTCTTTTCAGCGTGTCTTTTCCAACGGGCGATTGCCGGAGATGAGTGATCCGGCAGGGTATCTTCGGATGACGGCCCGCAATATTCTGATTGATCGCCGGCGACATCAGAAAGTAGAGCAGAAGTACCGCCCGGAAATGTCGATGCTGGATTATGGCGAACAAGTTGAAACGATAACGCCGGAGAGAATTGTCGCTGGGCGAGAAGAAATGTCTGCGTTGCAAGAAGCTATTGAAGCGCTGCCACCAAAGCGGCGAGCCGTTTTTATCATGAGCCGGATTCACAATCTGAGCTATCGTGAGATATCGCAGCGTGTCGGAATAAGTGAAGGTGCCGTAGAGAAACACGTTTGGCGCAGTCTGGTGCAAATCAGTCAACAGCTCGGCACTTCCCCAAAGAGTAACCCTGTGAGATCTGCAGAAGAATAATATTGTGAGTACAGAAAATCACGACATGCCGGGACTGAATTCTAGTTCTGCTGATGAGCAGGCCTTTTTTTGGGTTGCGCGTTTGTCATCTGTTTATGTGAGTGACCGGGACAAAGAGCTATTCGCTGAGTGGCTTGCCGCCTCGCCGCGACATCCGGAGCTCTTCGATGAGGCTGCAAGCCTATGGGCCAAGACCGGTGAGATCGAAAGCCTTAGGCTCAAATATCCATTGGCTGAGACACAGCCGCGCGATCACGAATGGCAAAGTGTAGATCATAATTTGGGTGGGGCCGGGACATTCTTGCGCTGGGCATCAGCTATCAAAGTGGCTGCGTTTGGTGTGTTCGCCGCCATGATTGCGTTTGTGGCTACCGCCGGTGTTTGGCTCACCGAGCCGACACAGGTCTATAGTACAAAGAACGGAGAATCACAGAGTATCACTCTTGCGGACGGCTCAGTTGTCGCTCTCAGCGCTGGAACGCAGATTGCCGTTGAATATACGGATGACCAAAGGAATGTTGAGTTGATCCAGGGGGAGGCCTTTTTTGACGTCGTTAGTGTTCCCGACCGGCCTTTTGTGGTCAGAACCGGCGATGAGATCATCAGTGTTGTCGGCACAATGTTTAACGTTCTCGCCTTATCCGATCGCGTCGAGGTCTCCGTATTGGAGGGTGCCGTTAACGTAGCTCATCGCGAACTTGAGTTCATGCCCATCATTGAGTTTCAAGACTCCTATGCGGCGGGCACGCTAGGCGCCGGAGAAGCGCTGGAAGTGTTTGAAGGTACTCAGCTCACGCCAGTAAAGACTTTACAAGACGGTCAAATAGCTTCTTGGCGCTACGGGGTTTTGACATTTATTGATGAGCCTCTTGACCGGGTTGTTTCTGATCTCAATCGGCATTTCGCATCCGACATTAGAATCGCCGACAGAAGAATAGGGGACTTGCAAGTTACGGCTGTTTTTCAGATGGGTGATGTGAATCAACCACTTCGTATGTTGGAGCAGATATTACCGATATCCGTAAGTACGGATGACAATCAGCGCATCACATTGAAGGAAGACCGAAGCGACTTTCAATGACCGTGCTGTTTTACGGTATAACTTTGATGGCCAAGTCTCGTGAGGCGTCGATTTTCTTGTTAGTCGGTCGGGGCCGAATGTTATCTATGTCCTTTTCGAGAGTCTCTTTCCTTCTCTTCGCCGCCATTTGCCTAATTCTGCGCCTTAATTTGACATCCGCAATTGCCCAGGCGGACATTTTACAGTTTGAAGCGCCCGCACAAGCACTCTCTCAGACCTTGGTGGATTTCTCACGGCAGCTTGAGATCAGTGTTGCCACCTCAAGTGAAAATCTGAAGCGCCTGGAAACACCTGCTATTTCTATGAAGGCGTCAGCCGGTGAGATATTGGACGTTATCTTGCAAGGTACTGGTCTTGAGGCGAGGTTTCTTGACGGAAGGAGCGTGGTCATTGCTCCAGATGAGACGCTCACAGGCGAGGGCTCCGAAGAGTTGGAGAGTGTGGCCGCACAGGCACTCCTCGATAACATCATTGTCACGGCTAAGGGACGGCGTGCCCCATTGGGCGCAACCTCACTTTCTATTTCGGCTTTGACACAAGATGATTTGCGCTTTGACAGTTTGGGCCTGGCAAGTGTCGATCGGCTGGATCAGTTTGCGCCTTCGTTGAGTCTTCGAACGCCGTCGGGCCGTAGCAGCACAACCATTGCTATGCGGGGTTTATCACCCAATACGACAAATGCGAGGTTGCAGGGTGTTTCCGTATTTGTGGATGGCGTCGCAGTTTCCGGTCCGATTGCTAGTCTAGGGTTTAGCGATATTGAGCGGATTGAGATTGTTAGGGGCCCCCAGAGCACACTTTTTGGAAGATCAACTTACTCCGGTGCGATCGACATCGTCACGTCGTCGCCTTCTCCAGATAAGGTGGAAGGAGCGGTGTCCGCCGAAGCATCCCGTTTTTCCGTCGGAGACACACCTCGTTACAAGAGCCGGCTTCGTGTTGATCTTCCCATCAGGAACGATTCCCTATGGGCAACATTCTTCGGCGAGTTCGATAAACTAGACTCATTCGCGCGCACGCCCTCGGATAGTACGGGGACAGGAGGCGAAGAGTCTCGAGTCCTGGGTGGTGCCATCTACGGGCGTCCGAGCGATCGACTCTTCTTTAAATTTCGTTATGTTGACGACCGAAGCGATGACGAAATTCCCCTTGTACAAATTGTTCACCCGGACGAATGGGTTGCAGCCGGGCTCGACATCGAAACGGTCGGTGACGGGACCATTTGGCCGGTCGGCGAAGTATTGGACCCCCAGTCTGGAACAACTGAGTGCCAGCCGGCTGGTACGGAGCTCGGCGCTATTGGTCGTGGACGGCCTTTGGGGTGCGGGTTGGTTCAGGAACGGACCCTTGCGTCGCTGATCGTCGATTACCAATTGGAAGACTACCAATTGTCCTATCGCGGCGGTTATGTGAGATCTGACCTAAATATCAATAGCGACTTTCGACCGAGGGGCAATTTAGAGGGATTGGGCAGCGACCCATTTTTCGGCCCCGGCAGGGGACTGCCGCCTGGCAATAAATCAGCAACGGCCTTTATCGCGACTGACGAGACAATCCAAAATACGTCGCATCAGATTCGTCTGGTGTCGGATGAACGGTTTCGTTGGCGATGGCTGGTCGGCGCTTACGCCTTTGCCGAAAGAAATAAGGCGTATCGCATTAACAATTTTGCCTCATTTGCCACTGCCCGAGACGTTCCTCGGCTTCAAAGCCGCGGAACCCAACGGACGCAAAACCTTGCCATGTTCGGACAGCTCGAGTGGGATGCAACAGAGCATTTTGTCGCGTCCATTGAAGGGCGATATCAAAAAGAGACGATCAGGGCAAAACCTTGTCCGGGATGCCTGGCGCCAACATCCGCAAATCTGAAGCGAACCGAGTATGAGTTTTTGCCGCGTTTGACGCTCACATGGCGTCCGAATGAAAGGCACACTGTCTATGCACTCTATGCCACAGGGACCAAGAGCGCACGGTTCAACCTCACCGAACCTGCCAACTTTCCAGGCAATTTCGAGGACTTCAGATATGTTGAACCGGAGAAATTGGAGAGCTTTGAAATTGGTCTGAAAAGTCGCTTACTTGATGACCGTCTTCATTTGAATGCTGCACTCTACAGACAAGATATTGACGATCAGCAACGAACCTTTCAGCTAGATGGATCAACTGCTGCGTTTACGGACAATGTCGCTGAATCCAAAGTGCTCGGATTTGAAGTCGAGGCGACCACATTTCTCACGGATGTGCTCAAAGCCGACGTCGCCATAGGATATGCGGATCATGAATTCCTGTCCGACTTTGAGCCTGATTCTTTGAGAGACAATAGAATTCTCAATGGACGATCGACCAAAGGCTTGACCTCAGTCGGTATTCCTAAAACCACCATCAACCTTGGTTTGGAATATTCGGCGGCCATCGCGAATAGCGACTATCAGCTGCGAGTGCGGACCGACGCGATTTATCGCAGCAAACAATATGCTGACATTGCCAATCAAGCCTATGTCCCAGAGTCCGTGAAGTTCAATATTTTCGCAGATATCGGCAATGACAATTGGGGCGTTTCGGCGTTCGCGCGGAACGTATTTGATGAGCGTGTGGCAACCGATACGTTTTCCGGCGCCAGTTCCTGCACCTATACCAACCCCGAATTCACCAGCTTCAACGATCCGCGGCAATTGTGCCTGGGACTGGCGGTATCGCGTGGGCGGGAGATTGGGGCCGCCCTCAGATTTCGCTTTTGATCCAAGGTTTTAACCGATGCACGGAACAGGATTTCGGCTCGGTTCCAATAATTTGCAATCAATGGTGACATCCGCTACCCAATGAACCAGCGAAACCTTTTGATTTTAAAGCCAGAAAGTCGGGGAGACACATCATGCTTTTTTCCAGTCAAATCAAGGCGATGACGGATCGTCGCCGGATGCTCGGCCAAATGATGGGGGTTGGTGGTCTGGCTGCCATGGCACCGGCCCTATCGGCGTGCTCTGAAGAGCAGTCCTCTAATGCGGAGTCGGCGCCGGCAGAAACGCCTCCGGCAGCGGCACCTGTCAGCGCGCCTGCAGGCACCAATCTTGAAATGGTCAAGCAAACCATCAATTTCATGGACCCGGCCCAAAATCTGAAATCCTTCATCAAAGTGTTGGGAAATCTTGATTCGACGGTTGAAACGGTCGGATGGTTCGGCGGCGACATTTTCGCTGTGACAGAGCCGGACAAGCCACTTCAGAAAATGTTTGGTGTGGACGGTATGGGTGTCTTGCGGGTTGAGTCGCAAGACGACGGTAGCTACCGTTTGTTCAACCGCGAATGCGCTTTTTATACCGACCCTATGACGGGTGAGTATATCGACACCTGGACAAACCCTTATACACAGGAAGAGGTAGAAGTCGTTTCGATTCACAATATGACTGTGAATGCCGAGGTCGCCCCGATTTTCAAAATGGATTTTGACGGTGAAGTGCAGGAAATGCCCTTTATGCCGCCTTGGTGGATTCAGGAGAAGATCAACACGGCCATGAGCATGTTTGAGGTCCATGTGGTAGCACCCAATGCCATGACGGTGGAAGAGTGGCCAAGAGAATCGGCCGGGCCCGTCAATCGCATCAGTGAAATGTTCCATCGCTCATGCCGATTGTCCGAGCTGCAGGATGAGGATCTGACAAGCGTCAATTATGACGGTGTCTGGACACGGGTAGGTCCTTGGCTGCCATGGATGTTGCAGGGCCAAGCGCCGGGTCACATTTTATATCGGACCTTCATGACGCGCCCGGGGACCATCGACAACATGCCGGACAGATTGCTGAAACAAGTGTCTGACGAGCTTGGTGAAGAATATTTCGTCGCCCCGCCGGCTTCTTCCTGGGGCAGCCAAAATGATTCCAGCTTCAGCGTCTATATGGAAGAGAATGATCCCAAACCGGCGCTTTAATCTCGACGCAAAATAGTTTTTTTCAAAATGCCCGGTGCGCCTCTTCATTAAATGGCGCACCGGGTTTTTTGCATTATGCATGCCCGCTACCTTCGATCGACTGATGTCGATCAACACGCCATTGTCGCGAAAAATTGATGGCCCCTCACGCTCTTTGATACTCAAAGGCAAATTCCGAGGTATAGACTAGGCATCGTAAAATTAGAGGGACATAATGGCATACTCATTTCGTATTTCTCATTTTTTGGGTCTTTTCCTTTTTCTCGTTGTGTCTCCTGGTTTTGCGCAAGACATGACAGATGCCAATGAGGTCATGACTCCTGACCGCATGGGTGAGCTGATTGCACGCATTGACGAAAACGCAGAGAGTATCGGATCAGGTTGGACATTTACCGTCGAAGAAACACAGGTTCAACTAATCTATGATACAAATGCGGACCGCATGCGCCTCATCACCCCTGTTGATCAGGCGGCCAATCTGGATGTCGATGGCCTTGAGCGATTGATGCAGGCGAATTTCGATTCGGCATTGGATGCCCGCTACGCCATAGGGCGGGGTGTCGTTTGGGCAACTTTTATCCATCCATTGGGTGCATTGACGGATGAAGAATTTCTGTCGGGGATCGGACAGACCGTTAATCTGGCTGTGACCTACGGCTCAACATACAGTTCCGGGGCGCTTGTCTATGGCGGAGGCGATAGCCAAGACCGCATGCGCCGCGAATTGATTGATGAGCTATTGAGAAAAGGTCTTCCTATTTGATCAGTTCGATCGTTGAACGGTCCATTGTGGAAACGTCGATAGCGTTGTGGGCTTACTCTAGGTCCTTGGCCGAACTTGACGCAACTGTCCTCTCTGCTGCACAGTCAACTGAACTGGCGTGGCTGAAAAAAGCGGGAGGGTGAGGCGTGTTTGCTGAGTTTGCCGAAACAGTCAGCGCCGGCCTCAGCGGTTTTGTTTTTAGCCAAATCACCTTGTTCGGCACGCCGGTCGAATGGATTGTGTTGTGGATGGCGCTGCCCATGGTCATCTTTACAGTCTATTTCGGCTTCATCAATCTTCGTGTATTTCGGCTGGCCGGCGATATAGTTGCGGGGCGCTATGCTAAACCGGAGGCTGAAGGTGAGGTCTCCCAGTTTCAGGCCTTGGCAACGGCGCTCTCAGGAACGGTTGGACTGGGGAATATTGCTGGGGTGGCGATAGCCATTGCGATCGGCGGTCCGGGCGCGACTTTTTGGATGATTGTCATTGCCTTTTTTGCCATGACGTTGAAGTTCGTTGAATGCACGTTGGGTGTAAAGTATCGAATTGTTCAACAAGACGGCACAATCTCCGGCGGTCCGATGTATTATCTGCCCGCTGGTCTTGCCTCCCGGGGTTGGCCGCGATTGGGTAAGTTCCTTGGTGTTTCCTACGCCATTTTCGCCGTCCCCAGCTTGCTGCAGTTAGGACAAGTCAACCAAGCTTACAGCCAGGTGAGTTCTGTCTTGGGCTTCAGCTTTCCTTGGACCTTCGGGCTTGCTCTTTCTGCCGCAACGGCTCTGGTCATTTTTGGCGGCTTGCCCGGCATCGCACGGGTGACCAGTCGGCTGGTCCCGTTCATGTGCACGGTTTACATTCTGTCGGCTTTGGTGATCCTTTTTGTGCATCTCGATCAGATTCCCGCTGCAATTTCATCCATTGTTGAAGGGGCCTTTAATCCTGACGGTGTGATTGGCGGCGCGGTAGGCGTTTTTGTGATTGGCATGAGGCGAGCCATCTACTCGACGGAAGCGGGCATTGGGTCTTCCACCATGGTTCATGCGGCCGCCAAAACCGATGAGCCCATCTCAGAAGGTTTTGTGGCCCTGTTCGAACCCTTCATCGATACTGTGATTATCAGTACCATGACGGCCCTGGTGATTGTGGTTACGGGCGCGTATCGCATTGACGGCCTCAACGACATTCAGATCACATCAGCGGCATTTGCCAGCGTGTTCGCGTGGTTTCCGTATGTTTTGGCACTGGCGGTTCTACTGTTCGCGTTCTCGACCATTGTATCTTGGTCTTATTATATCAGCCGCGTTTGGTCTTATCTGTTCGGGGAGTCCAAAAGGTCACAGATCACATATCGCACCATTTTTTGCCTGGCCCTCATTCCTGGGGGTGCGTTGTCCGTGACACAAGTCATTGACCTCATCGATAGTTTCTTCTTTTTGATGGCCATTCCCAATATTATTGGACTGTATATTCTTGCCCCACAGATAAAGGCGGACTTACAGAGTTATCTGGCGCGCTTGCGATCCGGGGAGATCTCAAAGGCACCCTGATATGGCGTGGCTGTCATTTCCCTGGACGAAGGGACATCTGCAGCTTAATGACAGTGGTGAGGCCATGCACCTTCGAACATTTTCCAGCAAGGGAGACATGTGGTGTGAAAATAGGCGTGTTAACAAGCGGCGGTGACGTCCCCGGGCTCAATGCCTGTATTCGCGCGATTGTTGAGGACGCCGAGGAACGCGGTTGGACCGTCATTGGATTGCGCAGGGGGTGGCACGGACTGCTGCACTACAATCCGGAGCAACCCGATTCCGGCGAAGAGTTGATTTTGCCGCTTTCCAAAACCTCCGTCATCGGAATCGAAAATCGGGGTGGCACCATCCTACATACGGCCAGGGTCAACCCAAAACGGATGGCCAAGGAAGATGTACCCGATTTTCTGGTTGGGAAAGCCCGTTTCGATATGTCGACGGACCGCTATGATTGTACCGAACATGTCTTATCGGTTCTGGAGCTTTTGGAAATTGACGCGTTGATACCGATCGGCGGCGACGGATCCCTTCGTTTTGCGGCGCATTTGCATGATGCCGGCTTCCCCATCGTCAGCGTGCCCAAGACAATGGATAATGATGTCTTCGGCACCGATTACTGTATTGGTTTCAGCACCTGCGTCACGCGCAGCGTCGATAGTGTGAATACGATCCGGACGTCGGCGGATTCGCACGAGCGGATTGGGATTATTGAGCTGTTTGGCCGTCACAGCGGTGAGCCTGCTTTGGTCTCAGGCTATGTGGCCTCTGCGGATCGGGTGCTCATACCTGAAGTGCCTTTCGACCTTGCGAGATTCGCCCAACAGATTCAGCAAGACCGTGAGGAAAACCCGCGAAACTATAGCCTAGCTGTCGTGGCCGAAGGTGCCTTTCCAGAAGGTGGGTCCATCATTTATGAAGGCGGCAAGGACATGACAGGACAAAGCCGTCTCGGCGGTGTGGCCCGACTGATCGCAGCTGAGTTGCGGCAGTCTTATGGGTACGATGTTTTCACCCAATCATTGGCCTATCTATTGCGCAGCGGAGAGCCCGACGCGCTCGACAAACTGGTCGCGTCGTCATTCGGCCATATGGCCATACAATTGATTGCTCGGAAGCAAACTGGCCATATGACTGCGATTATTGACGGCAATTACGATATCGTGGATGCCGGCATGTGCATGAAGGGCACTAAAACAGTGGATGTCGCTCAAATGTACGACACCCAAGAATATCGCCCTCGGTTGAAAGATGTCCTCGGCATGCCGATGTTTTTGTACTGATTTCAGTTGGGGAGTTGGTGATTATGACCCTGAAAGTTGATGCGCGAATTGAGAAGTTTTTTGACTCCGCTCGAATGAAAGACAAAGAAGGCCTGGCGAGCTGTCTCGCAGAGTCTGTTGTCTTTCGCCCACCGACATATTGGAAAGATTGGGCCGGGCGCGATGTGACGGTCGCGATTCTCAGTCAGGTGGGTGAGATATTTGAGGATTTCAAGTATGTCCGTGTCTTCAACGATCATCCCAATTATGCGCTCGAGTTTAAGGCCAAGATCGGTGATCTCGATGCCGAAGGTATTGATCTGATCACCCTTGATGACAATAATCTCGTCAGTGAGTTCACCGTCGTCATGCGACCGCTGAAGACGGTTCAGCATTTGCGCGAGGAAATGCAGCAACGTCTCAAGTTCCCTTAAGTCTCTGAAAATTTGTCGTCATGTCGCTCTTGGAAATACGCGCCGGTGCCCGGGCACTGAATCAAATTCGACAGAATGGTCTTTCTGCTGAAGACATCTCTGCAGTTTTCGGCGCCTCGGGATCCGCCAAATGGCTCGCGATCTATGGTCTTGATGCGGCAATTTTCGGAACCTTTTTGAAGCAGGCAAGTCATCCCATTGCCCTCTACGGCACATCTATCGGCGCTTTCAAACTCGCCGCAGCGGCGCAGTCTGATCCTGTCTCTGCCTTGCATCGACTGGCGATCATGTATACCGAGCAATCATACCAAGGTGAGATTACGCCGGAGTCGATTGCTGCACAAACCAGTAAGATTGTCGGTGCGATCCTAACGGACAAGGCGATTGACGAAATTCTGTCCCACCCGGCTTTTCGGTTTCACTGTGGGGCCATTCGTTGTCATGGCCGGATGGCAAGCTCGCGCGTGGCCGCGCAAAAAATGGCCATGGTGCAGGCTTTCGTGTCATCGCTGATCGGGCGCGATCGTCAAAGAGCTTTCTTCTCGCGGTCGATCTTTCACGATCCTCGATCAGACGATTTTTTTCCTGGAAATGATGCCTTTTCAACCTCACGGGTTCCCCTGTCACCGGACAATTTTCGCCAGGCTCTCATCGCGTCCGGTTCATTGCCCGTTTATATGCATGGCGTCACCCACGTGCCGGGTGATTCGTCTGGCAGCGTTTATCGGGACGGCGGCTTGCTGGACTATCATCCAGTGCCGTCAAGTCTTTCGGGAAATTATGGTGGAGTTGTACTCTACCCCCATTTCTACCCCTATTTGAGAGAAGGCTGGTTTGACAAAATGATTCCCTGGCGAAAAGTACGCCCCGAAATGCTCCAAGAGGTAGTTTTGATCGCGCCAAGCGAGGCATTCGTCTCAAAGCTTGCAGATCGGCGGATTCCCGATCGTCAGGACTTTTATCGTTTTTCCGGCGATAACCAGAGGCGTCAGCGACATTGGCGTGAGGCCATTGAGAAAAGTGAAGAACTCGGTCAACAATTCTTGGATCTTGTCCAATCAGGCGATATCGCTGCGTTTGCTAGGCCATTTTGATAGTCTTTGCCTATCGATTGTTCACTCATATTATGCGGGATTTGCTTGATCTGGGATCAAGCGATAAAGTTTCACTGGTTGTCGTGTTTTAGCGCCGGTGTGGGATTATTGGATGGAGAATCGACTGTTTTCTCTTCTGGACGAGATAACGTCCGCAAAGAGTCTCAAAGATGTCCAAGAGGCTGCTACGAAGTGTCTTGAGTCGATCGGTTTCGACCGTTTTACGCATATCGGCTTCAATCCTTTGAGCGCAGACCCGCGCGCGGCGGAGATGTCAACATTCCCCATCGAATGGGTTCAGCACTACGTCGACAACAAATACGTCTACATTGACCCAACGGTTTTGATGGGACGGTGCTCATCGCTGCCTTTCACGTCCAATGACGTGAATGCGCTTAAAGCGCTCAGCCCTCTTCAGAAGAAGGTCAATTTTGAAGCCGAAGATTTCGGCATTCGAAACTATATCAGCGTGCCAATCCACGGCGCCTTGAACCGATTTGGCCTGCTTGTCGGTGTCAGTACAGAATCTGACAAAGAATTTCGGCAAGACATTTCGCGCAAGAAGTATGAGTTGCAGCTGGTCGGTATGGGATTGAATTCAACAATCCACAGTCTGTTGGATGAAGACGAGGGCCTGCCGGAGATCCGGCTTTCGCAACGCGAGACAGAGTGTCTTCTCTGGACGGCGCGGGGCAAAACAGCCTGGGAAATCGGTGAGATCCTAAAAATTAAGGACTCAACGGTAAATGAATATATCCAAAATGCCTCACGTAAATTGGGTTGTCACCAAAAGACTTTGGCAGTGACTAGGGCCATCGTGGCTGGGCATATCTCCCCATAAATCACAGCAAACCGGTTATTGAGTTTTACCCGTCTGCGTCAACCCCCTAATTCTGAGGGATAGACCCACTTAAGCAAACAATGTCTCCTCGCATCATGCAGAGGAGGCTAAAGTTTGATTGAGATTTGGACAGCAGAGTCACTAGCTCAGGCTCCAGATGTCGCGGATGACCTATTTCGGCTGCGCCATACTGTGTTCTGCGAAGATCTCGGATGGGTTCCAACGTCACCTGACGGTTTGGAGAGGGATAAATACGACCGGCTTAGCCTTCAGCCTATCTATCTTTTGGCGCGAAACAAATCAGGCGATGTATGCGGCTCGGTCCGTCTGTTGCCGACCACGGACAGCTACATGCTTAAAGATACGTTCGCGTATCTTTGGAATGATCAGCCGATAATAGAAGATCCATGTATATGGGAGGCCAGTCGCTTTGCGACTTTTGCAAATGCCCTCAAGACTCAAAATCAAAGTAGTGAAGGCTTGACCGCGGGCTTGCTTTTGCAAGGCATGTGTGAGTTCGGCCTGTCCTTTGGTGTCGATCAGTATCTTGTGGTTGTCACGCCCTCGATAAATGGCCTTGTCAAAAGGCTTGGTGCAATAACGCACGTAATCGGTTCGTCGTCGGAACAATCGGGACAAGCCATTTTGGCTGTCAGGTGTGAAGTCTCCGTGAGAGTCCTGAAACAGCTTCGAAATTCAACAGGCATTTTACACGCCATAACCGACCGCCAAAGAGAGGGATTGGTAGACGTTTATGCAGCATGACACGGAACACCAACTGCAGCAGGAGGCTGATCTGCAGAACGAGCTTTTGAGCGCTTTGACCTATTTGGGATATGTGGCGAATTCCGTTTCGCTCAACATGACGGCCCTTCTCATTCGGGTGGCTCGGAGCGGCGTACAGATGGAGCATCGAATGCACGCCTGGAAATCGAGATGTCAGAAACGAAATTGATCGGAAAGGAGTGACAGAATGTCCATGAACCTTGCGCAAGATTATAGGCTCGAAGACGTCCAACGAGATTCCCCATCCCTTCGGGGACCAAAAGGCCAGCCTGTGTTGGGTGTATTGCCTGAGTTTCAATCTGACCCCTTAGGTTTTGCACTCCAGGTTTCGCGGGACTACGGCGATGTCATTCCGCTCAAACTCGGGTTTAAGACGGTCTACCTCCTCAATCACCCTGATCTTATCAAACAGGTGTTTGTCGATAATCGCAAAAATTATGTCCGCAGCGAGTTCTATGGCGCGCTGTCGCCGTATTTTGGCGAGGGACTTTTCACTCTTGATGGCGACGCGCACCGGCATCAGCGCATGACGGCCATGAAGTCCGTTCGTAACAGCATGCTTCAAAACATGGTGCCAAAAATTACGGAAGCAACCGAAGATTTGATTAGGCGGCTTGAGCGAAAAGCGCAACGGCAAGAAGCCATTGATATGACGGACACCATGGCGCATCACACTTTGGATGTGGTTATGAGATGTTTCTTTTCGCTTAAGATTACACATGAACAGCAAAGAACCATCCACGATGCCTTTTCAGTGATTCTAGATGAGATTGAGCGCCGCATTTGGAAGCTTCTTCCAGTGATCGAAAGCGTACCCACGCCTCAGATGCTCCGTGTCAATCGGGCCCTAAGAGAGATTGATGATGTTATTTATAGCTTGGTCGACAGTCGGTTGGCGATGGAAGAAGACGACCAGCCGCTTGACCTCCTGACCTATTTCTTGTTGGCGGAAAAAGACCAAGCTTCGCCTGAACAACTTCGCGACATTTTGCGCGATCAGATTTTCTCGTTCATGCTTGCCGGCCACGAGACCGGCTCAAACTCTATGACTTGGACGTTCCTGAAACTGTCGCAACATCCGGAAGTGGCTCGGCGCCATTTTGCCGAATTGGATGTTGTTTTGCAGGGCCGGACACCGACTTATGAGGATCTAAACGCTCTTCAGTATACGAACCAGATTTATTACGAGATCTTGCGTCTTTATCCTCCCGGGTGGGCCTTCTCACGCACGGCGGTCGAAGATGATGTGATGGCTGGTGTGCATATCCCTAAGGGTTCATCGGTGATGTTGAGCGCCTATACAATGCATCGCAATCCGAGATTCTGGGAAAATCCGGAAGGCTTTGACCCGGATCGTTTTGCACCAGGGAGTGCGCCCAAATGCACGGATCTCAAATATTTCCCTTGGGGCGGCGGAGAGCACGTTTGTCTAGGGTCCCGTTTCTCAATGATCGAAGGTGTTCAGATCTTCGCCATGTTGGGACAGAGATTCGAGTTTGAGGCAATCGGCGGTCAGGCCATCAATCCGATTCCGAAGACAACGATACGTCCGGATCGCAACGTGTTGATGCACGCGAAGCTCAAAAACTGAGGAGTAGGGTGGCAGTAGCCATGAGTGTTCATCAGTTAACCCCTAGTCCGTCGCGCCTTGAGAGGCTGAGTTGGAGTGCCACCTCCGAGGAGATGCTTAGCATTCTCAGGCGCGACGGATGCTTGGTCGTTGAGGGTTTGGCACCCTTAAAACTGATGGACCAAATCTGTGACGAACTGGAGCCGTTTTTTAAAGACGTCGGGTACTCGCAAGGACCCTTTTGGGGTTACAAAACCAAACGCCTGTCTTCGTTGATTGCGAGATCCCCCGGATGTCGTGAACTCTTGCTTCATCCGAAGGTTTTGCCTGTTGCAGAAGCAGCATTGGCACCCTTCTGCAATGCTATTCAGCTGAATCAAACTCAGGCCATTCAAATCGAGCCTGGTGAAGTTGCGCAAGTCCCGCATTCCGACGATTTAGCTTACCCTATTCGCACGCCTGGCATGCGATGCCTGGTTAATGCGCTCTGGGCATTGACGGATTTTACAGAAAGCAATGGTGCGACCCAGATTGTACCAGGGAGCCAGGATTGGCCTGGCGAAAGAGCACCATTGCCGCATGAAATGGTTTCGGCAGAAATGCCGAGAGGTTCTGTATTACTTTACTTCGGTGCCACGCGGCATAACGCCGGCGCTAATCTTTCTTCCGAACCCCGAACAGCGATTGTCATGAGCCATGTTCTAGGTTGGTTGCGCCAGAATGAGAACCAATATCTTGCGGTTCCAAAAGACTTGGTTCGGGATCTTCCTATGAAGTTGCAAGAACTTCTTGGTTACGCGATGCACACACCCAACCTTGGCTTCGTCAATGGCCAAGACCCCAAAGCGCTTTTTGATCCCAATACGGATGAGATGGCGGGATTTCAAGATTATTTGCCTGAGAATTATTGGCCTGCTCTGGAGCAGTATCGAGAGATGCAACTTCGGCAGCAGAACGTCGACGAAAAATAGAAAGTGATCGTAGAGTCAGATGTCCGATATTGTAGATGGATCTTTGCTTCGTGAGTATATGTTGGAGCAATTGAAAACCAAAGCGCCCTCCGGTTTGGAGGTACGCCCGAAGGTGACACGGCATAACGAAATACTTACGACGTCCATCGGCCAACGCGATTACAAAGTCGCCGTTTCAACTCTCATTTCCGCGAACGGCGGACAGCTTGGCACCTGGCCTCGCGATTGGGTCGATTTGCCCGTCGACGAGCTGATCCCCTACATTTTGGAAAACTCCTAAGCGGCGTGTCTTTCGCCTTATGGTGATAGATTCGCCCTATTAATTTATGCCAGGTTTCCCCTGAAAGCTGAGCTTTCGGCGGCTTACACCAATTTAATCCCAATCCGGCCTTGGTTCGTATATTGTCGTTTAAGAACAATTTTCGGCAGGGGGAATTCTCAGACATGTCCACCATTGGCTTTATTACCATCGGCTATTTCGTCGTCGGCGTTATGTGCCTCATCGTGCTCTACTATGCTTTCAAGCTTTGGCAAGAGCAGCGCAATGCGTTGTCACTTCTGATTTTGATCCCTCTCATCTTCTTATGGTTAGACAACTTTGCCATTGTGATTGGTCAGTATATCGGCGAAGGCGGGCTTCTGACTTTTATCACCTATCTCAGATATTATTGGCACTGGCAGATGCTGCCGCTGCTGATGATCGCCGCCGGTATTTTGTTGCGGCGAGGAGGGTTTGCCTTTGCCCAGAACAAGATCGTCATGGCCTTATTCTGTGTTGCGGCGGTCGGGTTTATGATTCTGGACGTGCCTTACATTTTTCAAGTCGATTTTTATCCGACCTGCTATGGCGAAACATTCCGCCTGACGACAAATGTGCCGCAGGGTCAGGTCTGCGACCCTGCCAACCCGCCGCCGCCGGGCATTTCTGTGGCGCCCATTCCCGCCATTGGCGTCAATTTCACTTTGGTGCTGGTCGGTTTCGCTCTGTGGGCCCGCCATGGTTTTCCATGGCTCGCTTTGGGCAGCCTTTTCATGTTCGTCGCGGCCGGTGTCTCACAATTCCCGAGCTTCTACTATGGGCCACTTTTCGGCAATTTTGGTGAGCCTATCTTTAATGCAGGGCTCGTGGCGGCTGCCTTCCGGTTCGGACAGGCAAGCGGCCGGGACAGATCGCCTGTCCCAGCTTGAGCGGAGTGGACACCTCCTAAATCATTGTTTTGTATCCGCGTTTGGGCCCTTTATTCTGAGGCGGACGAGTAATTAGCTACCAGAATGGGGGCTCGGGGGTATCATGCGTAATTCAGTGAAGGCCGGACTCCGTGCGATCGGCTTGGTTCTTCTTCTTCTTCTTCTGCCGGGCTTGGCGCATGCCGCAGGCGGAACTGTTAAGGGGACGGTTCTGGATGCCATTACAAATCGCCCGATACAGCAGGGTGTGGTCAGTATTGAAGACGCGGGCAGTGTCAGTCGATCTATTGAGATCGCCTCTGACGGCGCCTTTGTCATCGAAGACCTTCCGGAGGGCGTCTACTCAGTTACGGTTCAATCAGATGGCTATGTGACGGCGATAGACCAAGATGTGCGTAGCGAAGAAGGCCGTGTCTTCGAGCTTGAGTTCAGATTGGCAAGGTCCTTTGCGCGTGTGAACGAGGTCCTTGTGACGGCTAAGGCGGTGACAGCGGACCCATTCGCGGATGCCAGTGCCCGGGTTTTGACGCGAGAGGAAATCAGGCGGAATCCAGGAACGGCGGGTGATGTTTTCCGGGGCCTGGATACACTGCCCGGTGTCTCCGCGACCGGCGAGTTCTCGAACTTCACGGTTCGCGCCCGGGATCCGAGAGACAATCTCATTCTCGTAGACAACATTCCGTTCGACAAGGTGGTACACTTTGAAGGCAGTCTCGGGGACGAAGACCAGGTTGCTGGTGGCGGTCGTTTTTCGGTCTTTGCCCCTAATCTAATCGGCGGCGCTGAGTTTCAGCCAGGCGGGTGGTCAGCAGCTTATGGCGGCAAGAATGCTTCTTTGTTGAACTTGAAATTGGCCGAGGGGAATCGAGAAACCCCTTCATTTAATCTGCGCGCGGATATCGCCGGAGGCGAGTTCACTTATGACGGCCCGTCCTATTTGGCTGACAACACAAGTATTCTGTTTTCGGCCCGGTACTTTGATTTTGAAAGACTGTTTGATGCCATTGGTGAGGAAGACAACGGCTCACCGCAATTGGCGGATATTATTTTCAAATCGACGACCAAGGTAAATGCTGACAATAAGTTGAACTTCATTGGACTCTATTCACCGGAAGAATTTGAACGTGACGTCGAGGATATCGCCGAGTCGGAAAACTTCGATGAGGCCTCTTTGGTCAATACGGAGCAGGATAGTTCCTTATTCGGAGGAACTTGGGAAACCCTTGTGGGCTCCAGCGGCCAGCTGACCAATACGATCTATTATCGCCACAGCGACAAGACGAGCATTCAAGGGGAGGCCTTTCCCGATTTGGTCGGACCGGACCCGGATCCGGCGGACATTCCCGTGCGGGAGAACATTCTGACCATTGAGGAAGAAGAAACAGAGATCGGTTGGCGCAGCGACTTCACGGCATCAACCGATCTTGGCGTTGTATCCGCTGGATTGAGAGTGACGCATTTTGATTTGGATTTCTCTCGCAGTGTCCGGGAAGACTTTGTCAGATATGTTTACGATCAGGACGATTTCCGCGCCGACCCGGATCAGCAATTCATTGTTCTGACACCGGACCGCTATAATTCTGTCTTTCGGCGGGAGGCGACGGATATTGCCGCCTATGTGGACCATGCATTCGTGATTGGTGATGTCACGATCCGGCCTGGCGTTCGCTATGACCGCGATGATCTGACGGATGAATCTCTCGTTTCTCCCCGCCTGACCATGGGCTGGCAATTGACGGAGGACACGAAGGTAACCCTCTCAGGAGGTGTCTTTTACCAGCGGCCTGAGTTTCTGGAGTTTGCCGGTAACGTCGACAATGATCTGAAAAACGAAAAATCCGTGCAGGTAAATCTGGGTGTGTCTCAGAGCCTCACCCGGGATCTGACGGCATTCGGCGAGATCTACTACCACAAGCTGGATGATGTCGTGATCTTGACGGATGTGACAAATGGGGCAGCCAACAATAATGGTGACGGATTTGTTGCCGGCATTGATCTGGCACTTAACAAGCGGCTCAGCGATAACTGGCTTGGATCGATTTCCTACTCTTATTCGGAATCGGAACTGGATGAGAATAACGGAGAGGGGTCGTTTGATGCCGACTTTCATCGGCCGCATATTTTTGGGACGTCCTTGTCGTGGCGAATCAATGATGCCTGGACCCTCGGGGCCAAGTGGAAATACTTCTCCGGTCGCCCGGCCGACTCCTTTATCATCAATCGCGACGTCTCGCCTGAGCCTGGCCTGCTGAGGTTTTCAAAAGAGAATATCGGCAACAATGATATCAATGTGGATGATTATCACAGCCTCAATGTGCGCGTGGACTATCGGCGTAGCATCGGCTCGGCCAATTTGATTGCCTTTCTCGACGTTATCAATGCCTACGGGCGGGACAACATTGATCGATTGCGTTTCAATGAGCGGCGCGGCACGATTATCGATAACGGGCTTGGTGTTTTTCCACAAATCGGTCTGAGACTGGAGTTTTAGGCCACTTTACAATTCCGCTCAGGCCTGACACCTTTACCACTCTGGAAGGGGAGTTTCCGGCCGTCAGGGCGGATGGGATTCATGTTCGACTCGCTTAATCTCACGCAAGAAATCGACAAAAAGACCTTCGACGCTGAGGAGCCTGGTCTGCGCGGCCAATTGATTGAGACCCAATATCGATTGCTGGGGTCCGATGTGCCGGTCATTGTGGTTTTGGCGGGGGTCGATGCGCTTGGGCGCAGCGATGCGGCGAAACAAATACTCAATTGGATGGACTCACGGCATATCCGGCCGTTTGCGTCTCTGGGCCCCACGGATGAAGAAGCGGACCGTCCGCGAATGTGGCGGTATTGGCGGGCCTTGCCGCGCAAGGGACGGATCGGACTATTCCTGAATTCCTGGTACGACAAGCCCATGCGAGATTATTTTCTGGGCCGCGTATCGGAAAGCGAGTTTGCCCGGCAGGTTGAAGAGGTGTTGCGTTTTGAGGAGTTGCTCACTCAAGAAGGCGCATTGATGTTGAAGTTCATGTTTATTCTGCCGAAAGAACAACATCGCATCGACGCCAAGAGACAAGCGAAAGACTCTGTGGCGTGGAAAACATCCAAGGAAGAGCAGGATATCGCAAAGGAATACTTTCAGCGCTATGATCATGCGATGGGTATTCTTGATGAGTTGCTGGCGGCTACCAGCACCAGCCATGCCCCTTGGAAGCCGATTGCGAGTGTGGATCCCAACTATAGAGATTTGACGATTGGGCGAACGCTGGTTGAGGCCATTACAGATAGATTGGAGTTGCCGCCACAAACCGCCACTGTTGCCAGCAATGGTCTGCTATCCAAAGCAGATGGGTCCAACATTTTGGACACGCTTGATTTGAGCAAGGCTCTGCCGCGTGATCAATATAAGAATGACGTCAAGGAAGAGCAGCGGCATCTGACCTCTTTGACGCTGAGCAAAAAGTTTGAAGACCGTTCGCTGGTCGCCGTATTTGAAGGCACGGATGCCGCGGGCAAGGGCGGCGCCATCCGACGTGTCGTTCGCGCGCTAGACCCTCGTATGATGCGTGTTATTCCCATTGCGGCACCCAGCGATGAAGAGCTGGCACAGCCATATCTTTGGCGCTTTTGGCGGCACATCCCGCGCAAGGGCAATATCACGATTTTTGACCGGTCTTGGTATGGCCGGGTCTTGGTTGAACGGGTTGAGGAATTGACTCCGGAAGATGATTGGAAACGTGCCTATGAAGAAATACGATCCTTCGAGGCAGAGCTTCATCATTATGGTGCGATTATTGTGAAATTTTGGCTGTCCATCGACAAAGACGTCCAGCTGAGACGTTTTAAACAGCGAGAAACCGTTACATATAAACGGCACAAAATCACACCCGACGATTGGCGCAATCGCGAAAACTGGGACGCGTATCGATTGGCTGTCAATGACATGGTTGACCGCACAAGCGTGCGCCATGCGCCTTGGACTTTGGTCGAAGCCAACGACAAGTATTTTGCTCGAGTGAAAATCATCAAGACCATCAATGAAAGACTTGAGGACGAGCTCTAAGTCTAATTCGCCAAGATATGCTCTGACGGTATTACTTGCGAACTTGAACGGGATCCAGCCGCCGGAAGAGCTCCACCAGAAAAGCGGTGCTCAGTCCGAAGAGCAACAAGCCGTTGGCCGCACAAATGCCGCCCAGCAATCGCCATTCCTCCGGAAGCAATATGTCTCCAAAGCCGAGTGTGGTGAAGGACACGGCGGAAAAGTAAAGAGCAGGCTCTAACGCGTCGAAGGCGCCGACAAACATGAAGAGCGCCGCCCAAATCCAAACGCAGACGGTCAATGCGAGCAGAAGCCAAATGGTGGCACCCACCAGCGCCAGCATGGTGTTCAGCGTACTTTGAATGATCGATCTTTTGGCGCCAAGGCGAATGAGTGCACGGATCGCTATACCAATAAATGCTGCCTCAACAACAACAGAAGCCGCTACCGTGAGAGAGCCTAGCAACAGCTGCAGAAGCATCGATATTCCTCTCTCTTTCGGCACCTGGAGACCAGAATACTCAGCGGAGCAATGACCAGCTCGCCCAAGGCGTGCCGCTCTCGTCAATGTGCTAAACTGTCCAAATCACATATATACACTTCGAAACAATTTCCGCTATCGTGTCATGGCTTTGGCTTTGCACAAAGTTCGATTTTACCGGATTCGGGACCGGCTTTTCAATCATGTCTCAGGCACGAACAAGACGTCAGGCTCTTTTAACGGCGGTCCTTCTTTCCGTTTTATTGGCTGCTTGCGTCTCTCCTGTGAGTCATCAGCCTCTAACAGCGCAAGAGTTTGCCAAAGTCAATTTCACGGAACTCGCCCCTTTTCGTTGGTGGGGTGACGAGGCGCCCAGTCAATTGGAATCAGGTATTAGGCAATTGGCCCCCGCGCTGGAGGCGCGATTCCCGGAGGCCAAGAACGCCAACCCCAAAACCGCTCCTGTCTTGAGCACTTTGGTGATCTCAGGCGGCGGCGCCAATGGCGCTTTTGGGGCCGGAATTCTCTCAGGCTGGACCGAGTCCGGAAATCGCCCTCAGTTTGATTATGTCACCGGAGTCAGCACCGGCGCGATCATCGCGCCTTTTGCATTTCTGGGTCCCGATTATGATTATCAATTGCTTGAGATCTATATGTCCCTCAATCCGGACGAGATTTTCAGATTCAGTATTGCCGGTGGTCTCTTTGGATCGGCTGTTTCCGATACCACGCCCATGCGACAGAAAGTCGAGACTCATATCACCGCTGATATTGTCGAAGCAATTGCGGCGCAAAGCCGGTCCGGCCGCAGCCTTGCCATCATCACAACCCATCTAGATGCCAATAGGCCTGTTGTATGGGACATCGGCGCCATCGCTCAATTGCCCATGATCCGTGCGCTGCCGCTCATTCGGCAACTGATCTTGGCTTCATCGGCGATACCCGCTTTCTTTCCGCCGGTCACGATTGATTGGGAGTTTGATGGCCGACGATTTACCGAACTTCATGTGGACGGCGCCGTCACCCGGCAAGTATTTGCCTACCCGGCTCAGTTTCGGGCGAGCAAGCTCAACGAGCTTTTGGGCCTCACTTTCCGCCAGCAGATCTTTGTTATCCAGAATGGGAATACGAAAACGGTTTATCAACCGGCGCCGGTCAAAACGCTGCCGATTGCTCGGCGGGCGCTCGACGTGCTCCTTCTCAACCAAATGAACGGTGACGTCGAGCGGATTTATAACTTGGCCAAACGCGACGGCATTGACTTTCATATGGTGGCGATACCACAGGATTTCTTGGCAGACGGCTCTGTGGACTTTGATCCGGACTATATTCGCTCTCTTATCGCGCTTGGACGGGGTATTGGCCGTACCGGCGATTTTTGGCAGGATCTGCCCCCAACGCTGCGTCCATAGTAAGGCAAGCTGCATCCTCTTACGCAAAGTTGAAGATCTGTGATGGCAACTGGTTCGATATTCAAATCTATATTCATCCTCGGAATTGATTTTATGGGAGGCAACGATGGCGACACGAAGCGAAAAGATAACTTTTCCGGGGTCGGACGGCCATAACTTAGCGGGTCGGCTGGATCTCCCCGATGGGGAGCCCAAAGCCTATGCTCTTTGGGCGCACTGCTTCAGTTGCACTAAAGATATCTTTGCCGCTTCCCGCGTTTCTGCAGGCCTCACGGAGCGGGGCATTGCTGTGTTCCGGTTCGACTTTACGGGTCTGGGCGAAAGCGACGGCGACTTTGCCAACACGAATTTTTCATCGAATGTCGACGACTTGATCGCGGCGGCCGACTTCATGCGGCAGAACTTGGAGGCGCCAAGGCTTTTGGTCGGGCATTCGCTTGGGGGCGCCGCTGTTCTGGCGGCGGCATCGCGCATACCGGAATCCGAGGCGGTTTGCACGATTGCTGCACCCGCTGACCCTGAGCACGTGGCACACCATTTTGAAAGTTCACGCGAAGAAATTGAGACCAAGGGAGAAGCCGAAGTTCTCCTTGCGGGCCGGCCCTTTAAGGTCAAGAAGCAGTTCTTAGATGATATCTCCAATCAAAACTTGGAGAAACAGATCGGAACGATGAAGAAGGCCTTATTGGTCTGTCATTCGCCGATCGACGAGATTGTGGGGATCGAAAATGCCACCAAAATCTATGTGGCCGCCAAGCACCCGAAGAGCTTTCTGTCATTGGATGGGGCGGACCATTTATTACGGCGCAAGGAAGATGCGATTTATGTGGCCGAGGTGATTTCTGCTTGGGCGTCACGCTATATGAGTCTGCGTGAATCGCCGAGCAAAGCCAGTTCCACGCAAGCAGAGCCGGGCACTGTGTTGGTCGAGGAGACCGGAGAGGGCAAGTTCGGCAATCGCGTTTCTGTCGGCGGTAAACATACGATCATCGCTGATGAACCGGCCAGCGTCGGGGGTCTCGACAAAGGCCCGACGCCTTATGATCTGTTATTGGCCTCATTGGGAGCGTGCAAAGCCATGACGATGCGGATGTATGCCAATCACAAGGGGTTTCCGCTTGAGCGCGCCCGCGTTCGACTAAAACATGACCGCATCCATGCCAAAGACTGTGAGACATGCGAAACGGAGGAAGGTCATATTGATCGCATCCAAGTGGAAATTGACGTGGAAGGCGATATGGATGACGCAACACGGCAACGCATTATTCAAATTGCTGAGCGGTGCCCTGTTCACAAAACACTTCAATCAGAAGTTCTTATAGAGACCAAGCACGAGACCTAGTCTTAAAACCGTGCTACGCTTCTGCCTCGGTTGGTAAGGAACTTTCATGACAGAATTACCTGATGGCCCCGGGCGGCTGTTTGGGCCTGGACCGGACGGATGGTGGGATTCCGAGCGGGTCTCATGTCCTAAGGTTTTGCGGCTCGCTGATGACGACTGGAGGATGTGGTATTACGGTCGCGATGCGTCATTTGATCGACAGATCTTGCTACCGACCGGGCGCATAGGGCTTGCTGAATCGCAAGATGGCCTCCATTGGTCTCGCGTTGAGGGCCCCAAAACTATGGGCGCCGTATTTGATCCGAGTTCGGATGAGAACCGCTTTGATTCCGGTCATGTGGGCGTCAGCGACGTGCACTATCGCGATGGCCTCTATTGGATGTGGTATTTCGGTGGGGACCAAAGCGTTCACGATGTCTTGGGGCTAAAAGTAAAGGGCTTCCCGCTCAGGCCGGGCTGCGCGACCTCGCCCGACGGTCTCAATTGGACGCGACATGAGGGGCCCTATCGAGGTGCACTGCTTGAGGCCGGCGGGCCTGAGGATTTTGATTTTCTGTTGGCCGCTTGGCCGCAAGTCATTCCCTGGGCGGACGGTTCTTGGCGGATGTACTATCACGGCATGAATGTTCGGCAACAATACACGGTCGGTTGGGCAGACTCCCATGACGGCTTGGTGTGGGAGAAGCGGGGACCATTGCTGGGCCCTGGCGAGCCAGGACGGTTCGATGATCTCGGCATTGCCACTCGGCATGTCTTCAGGCATGGAGGCCAATGGGTCATGGTCTATGAGGGTTGCGGCGATATGGGTACCCGGACCCAAGTCAATCGCCAAATCGGCTTGGCGGTGTCGGACGACGGACTTGAATGGGAGCGCGTCATGGGCCCGCACAATAATGGCAGCATCATCGCGCAGTCTCCCGAAGAGTCAGACTTTTGGGATAAGAGGCTGGGATGTCCCCATGTCGTGCCGATGCCCGATGGCACTCTGCGTCTCTACTATATCGGATCCAATGAACGACGGGGTTACAGTGAACTTGATACGGTCAATCAGATTGGGCTGGCTATCAGCGACGGTGATTTGACCGACTGGAAAAGATGGGATGGCGCCTAAAGCGCTGCCCACTTAAGTCCAATAAAAAAGGCCGGCAATATTGCCGGCCTTTCTCGTTACAACGCTCTGTCTCCAAGGGGGTTGGAGACAAGCGCGCACTTTGTTTTAGAATTCGATGTTGGCTCTAACACCGAAATGTCTTGGATCTGGTGCGAATGCAAAACCGGATGACGGGAAGAATGCCGTTCCCTCAGCCGTTTCTACGGTTCCGCCACCACCAGATGTCCAGTTCTGGAAGGAATCGTCATCCAGCAGATTGTTGACATAGAAGAGCAGACCCCAATTCTCACCTTCCAAGCCGGCACGCAGGTCAACCGTGTAGAAGGAATCGACGCCACGGTCATTGTATTCATCCGCGAAACGTTCGTCTTGATATTGAACATTTGTTTCAGCGAACCAATCAATGCCCGTATTTGCCAATTGATTCCGATACCCAATGCTGGCCGTGACGGCGTGCTCCGGAATGTCTTCCATAGTCGCGCCATTCAAGCTGACAAGGCACAGATCATCAGTGTTCCCGGGTGCCGTTGGGTCTGTGAGTGTGTCTGCGGCAGGTGTGCCTCCATTGTTGAGGACGCAATTTCCGGCTCGGGCAATGTTGCTGGTAGAGTCTGTCTCGAACTCAAAGTCCGTATATTCGCCATCGAGATAGGCGTAGGACAAAGCCAGTGTCCAATTGTCGTCCGGCTGCCATAGGGTATCAAGCTCGACACCAAAGACTTCGGCCTTACCGGCATTCTCAATTGTGGGAACAGGAAATCCACCGACAACGCGTCGAATGGGGATTTGCTTATCCGAGTAATCCTGGAAGAACACGGTTCCGTTGATTCTCAGCGTATTGTCGAGCCAAGTCGTTTTTGCGCCGAGCTCATAGGTGAGCAATTTCTCGGCATCAAATTTCAACTCGTCGAGACGAAGGTCGCGATTGGCATCGCCGAAACCGCCACCACCGATGGTGCTGATACCTGCGGGCTTAACCCCTTGGGCTACCGAGAAGAAGATCAAAGCATCATCCGTCGGGGTCCACTCCAAAATACCTTTCGGCGCAAAATAGCTATCGCTAATGGAATCCATGGCCTGGAATGTTGCCGGCTGTGCATAAGTATCTGTTATCGGATCATAAGATGCCAAAGGCGGTGCAGAGAAATCGCATGGCCGGATAACAATTGGGTCGCCTGGCGTTGGAATGATAATATCCGGAACGGCGCAGGAGGGAAGCGAGACTTCCGCATCTTCTTCTGCATAGCGACCCTCGACGGTGGCTTTCCATTGGTCCGTTATTTCCCACTCAACTTTGGCATAGGCCGACCAATGTTCCGTTTCCCGAGAAACCAAGGCTGGATTGATTTCGGTGATCGGGACGACGAAGTTGTAAAGGCCGGGGAAGCTTGGATCGAAGGGACCAGGGATCACAACCACGCCTGTTTCGATCTGCTCAACTTCTTCTTTCCAATACAATCCGCCTACGGTGAACTGAACCGGTCCATCGAGGTTAGACGCAAACCTGAGTTCATGACTCATGATTTCCGTGTCTGTCGTGAATTGAAGTTCCGACCCGCCGCGGGCAATGTCTAAATCACCGTCTGCGTTTGGAACGACGTCTTGGTCGCCGTCAATCGACTGACCGCTATCCCCGTCAAGAAACCCACCGAGGTAAGAGAATGTACCAAAATCAACGTCCCAGTCCGCCGTCAAAGTGGCCGAGAAGACCTCTCTATGGGCACCTTCATAAGGTTGACCAGTTCTCGGGTTAGCGGACAATTGTGGGACCCGATCACCCAAATCATCAACTTGCCCGGAGAATAAACCGGCAATGGAACCCGCAGACAGCGCCCCATCGTCTGTATCGGTTGCCGCCACGGCATTTGCCGGCGGCGTTAGGAAAGTATTGGCCTCAAAGAAAATGGTTGCTTGCGGGTCAAACTCGTCATCCGCATAGGAGAGTCTGCCCCTGAAAGTGAGGCTGTCGCTTGGCTCCCATTTGGCAGATGCGCTGACGCCATAGCCTTCACCGCCACCGAGATCTCCGCCGGTGAGAGCGTCTTGATAAAAGCCGTCCTCTTCCCAATAGAGGGCATTGACGCGCAATCCAAAATTGTCGCTAACCGGACCACTCACGCCGCCATCAACGGAAAATCTTCCATAATCTCCCATGTCGAGGCTGACGCGTCCTTCAAACTCCTCTGCCGGATCCTTGGTGATGTACTGAACGGCACCGGCGAAGGCCGCACGACCATAAAGTGAGCTCTGCGGCCCTTTGACAACTTCGATGCTTTCAACATCAAGCAAACGTTGATCGAACAAGAGTGAGCCACCGGCTGTAGAAACCGACTCAGTCGTAAAGTCGATGCCGTCAACGAGCACAGCTGAGTTCGGGCGCCCTCTGGTGGGCGAAAGACCGCGAATCACCAGCCGCTGATCGCCCGGCCCGAAGGCGTCGTCGAACACAATGCCCGGCGTAAACTTGGCGACATCGCGAACATCGTCAATGCCGAGCTTCTGGATATCGGCCGAAGTCAAAACGGAAACGCTCAGCGGCAAGCTCTGTAAGCTCTCTTCGCGTTTCCGCGTCTTTACAATCACTTCGGGAATTTGAGACCAAGCCGGCTCTGTCGCCAGCAGCGCTCCGGCAATCGCAACTGCCGTCCCTGATAAGAGTTTTTTATTTAGGTGCTTCATCTTACCCCCCTTGTAATGGTTAGAAGCGAGTTTAAGTTCTCAAAATACTATGCCGAACTTAGTTGTCCGGATTGAAATAGGTCACGTTTCACAAAGAAGCTCTTCACAAATCTGACCAAGACTTGCGAAGGCGATAACCAGCGAACGGCTTTACCGCTCTTGTTGGCCGCGATCAGTTTAGTGACCAGCCCGGGCGCCACGTCTTCCACGTGATCGCCCAACAGGTTCAAAAACTTTTTGCGTTTTTCAAATTCCTCTGACGCCGAGTCATAAAGATCCTTGGTCAGAAAATCCGTCACGACAATTCCCGGGTCGACGGTGCAGATGATCAGGCCCGAATTCTTGTATTCAGACGCCATCGCTTTATTGAAATAGCGCACGCCCCGTTTTGTCATGCCGTAGATGGACATGCCCGGCTGCACCATCCCGTCTGCGCCGAAACCTTCCATGTTAAAGATCTTGCCCTTGCCTTGTTCCATCATGCCGGCAATGGCAACTTTGTTGCCGTTGATCAGCCCAATCAGATTTGTGTTGATGACCCTTGGAATTTCCGATGCGGCAAGTTCAACCAAGTTGGCACGGCGGTTTGTGATGCCTGCATTGTTGATCCAGATGTCAATGTTGCCGAATGTGCTCTTGGCAAAGCGCCAAAGGGTTTGAACGTCGTCATATGTCGCCACGTCGCAGCTCTTTCCGGCGACTTGCCCTTTGCCTAAATCGGACAGTCTGCTGACGGCGCTTTCAACGGCATCATTATTGCGGCTCGACACGACGACATTATGTCCGCGTTCGACAAATGACTTTGCCAACCCAAAGCCGATGCCTTTACTGCTGCCGGTGATAACGACGTTCACGTATTAAAGGTCCCCCGCCTTCGCTAAGAAGTTGTATCCTTTATAATACTGTTTGGCCGAATGATCAAGCAAATGCACCCGATTCCAGGTGAAACAGATGGGCAATTTTTCCCAGAATTCCAAGTATTGTCGTGCGTGCCAATAAAAGATCAGATCAGTGACGATTTTGATCGCCGATTGTTGCAAATTGGCCATTCATATAAAACAACGGGGCGTTGTTTGCTTTGCTGACTTCGACTGATTGTATGTCGCCAATGATGACGCCGTGACTGCTGGCTTCGATCATTTCGTTGACGGTGCAATCAAAACACGCGAGGGCCCCGTCAATCATCGGCGCCCCGGTGACACCCTTATGCCATGGAATGCCGTCAAACCGGTCTTCAAGATTGAGGTCCGTCATTCCGGCAAATCTCTCGGCAATCGCAATTTGATCTGCGGCCAGAACATTGATGCAGAAGTGTTGAGAGGCTGAAAGAATGGAGAAAGTCACCCCGGATTTGTTGATGCACGCCATAAGGCGGGGCGGTTCGGCGGTCATCGACATGACCGATGTCACGGTGAGGCCACCCAGCTGACCTTCATAGGCAGTTGTCGCGACGGTGACAGCGCCGCCCAATTGCCGCATGCCTTGCTTGAATATTTCCGGCGTGACACCCATTCTAAAAAACTGCCGAGAATTCCGCTTTATCGCCGCCATACTCAGCGAAGAGGCGGCCATAGACGCGGCGAATAAATTCTTGCCGTTCCTGCTCAAGGCGGCCGGCCAATGCTTCCGAGGGGCGCCCTTTATCAAGATCTTCCTGAGTCACAGAGCCTTTGGTTTCCAAGAGTTCTTCCAACATCGCTTGGCGATCACGCATCACCCAAAGTTCAGCGCCCAAATCCAAGACGATGCCCATCAACTGATCAATCGCCGGGTCATCGTAATATTGAGGATTGTTTTTCTTAAACCCGGCAAGCTCGGGCACTTTTTTCAGTTCTGAATTTTCGACTGTCATTTTACGTCTCAACTTTGTTTTGCATCTACGCCGCTTTTTTGACGGCCGGGCGGCCTTTAAAGAAGATCATATTGGGGTCAAAATTCTTATGCATCTCAAACCCGATCTCCATCATGATGTCTTCGAAATTGCTCCGGATGAATCCGGGGAGAAACGGCTCGCCGTTATCCGCCCCGTCCATTTCCACAAAGAACATTGCATAGGCATTTTTGTTTTTGTCACCGGGGAAGTCGAATAGGTGAAAAACCCCGCCATCACGCAAGAGACGGTGAACTTCTCGTGTCACTTGCGTTGATACGCTGACAGGTAATTCGTGAAACAGGAGGTTAGCGACGATGAGGTCAAAACTGCCGTCCTCAAAATCAAGAGACTCTGCGGGCATTTGTTTAAACGTGATATCCAGCCCGTTCTCCAGCGAACGTTTATGGGCATAACGGACCATGGGGCCCGACATGTCGATGCCGATCACTTCCGCATCCGGATATTTTTCTTTCATCGCCATGGTCATGGCGCCGGCGCCGCAACCAATATCGAGAATGCGCTTTATCTTGCCGTCTTCCGGCTCGGCAGCTCCAAAGGCGAACATTTTGTGGGCTTGGTCGTTGGTTCCCACGCCGCCGAGAAAAACCATCATGCCGTGGTCGTAAATGTAGCCGGCGAGGTCCTCGTTCATGTTGCCGCCGGGCTGAAGGTGAATTTCCGACGACGCATATTCCGGTATCTCCAAATCGCTGTCAGTTTGAACAGAGCCGGGGCCCATACTTTCTGCTTCAGAGAGTTCCGACAGGAGGACGTCACGTCTGCGATTGAACGACGTCTCAATCCGTTCCCAAAAGCTCTCCTGATAGGTTCGTTTGACGCGGTAGTAATTTCGCAAGGCATTATCTAGCATGAGACGGTCCGTCGCCGTTTTTACTGTTTCGGGACTGGCGTCGACCGGCAGATTCTCAGATTCGAGAATGGATATACTATAGTCGGTGATCGGCTTTTGTTGCGCATGGTGCAGCAAATTGCGCGCATCGCGAATGAAGTCCACATAGGCTTCATCTTGACGGTTCGACAGAGCCGGGTAGTGGCCGGCAATTTTGCCTCGATCGTAGGCGGGTATTTTTGCGCTCATGTCTTTCTAACTCCTGAACCTCTAAACGAGATAATCTCTGGTTAAGTCTACCGAAACGTCCCAGAGTTTGGCAGCCATTTCGTCATCTAATGCGTTTTTACCTGGGGTCGCCGCTTCACAATCCACAAAGTACTGACCGCTGACCTTATCCAGGCTGGGATGGGTTGCCACATAACATGTGGTTGAGGCGCCTTCCGGCACGGTCTTAAAGAAGAATGGGCCAATGGTCTTGGCGATAAACATCATAAAGGGGCCGAAATTTCGGTTGATCCTAGTATCGACCATACCTGGATCGACGGCATTGGCGGTTGTCCCGGTGCCCTCCAAGCGTTTTGCGAGCTCGCGGGCGAAGAGGATATTGGCCAATTTTGACTGGCCGTAAGCTCTCCGCTCATCGTAATCGCGTTCGCCGGAGAGGTTGTCAAATTCAATACCGTCTTCATGGGCATTCTCATGGCCAAAACTGCTGAGCATCACGATGCGTCCTTGATCCGCAGATTTCACAGTTTCAAGCAGCTGGTTGACCAATATGAAGTGGCCCAAATGGTTCACCGCAAAATGTTTTTCAACCCCGTCAACCTGTTCCAGTTGGGGGATGGCCATAATGCCTGCATTGCAAATCACACCGTCGATGGGCTCGCCTAGTGATTTGGCTTGGTCAGCGCAAGCGACGATGCCTTCGTAATCGGTCAACTCGCAAACGAGAGGCGTGGTTTTACCCTCGACGCTATTGCAGGCGGTGACCGCTTTTTCCTCCGTGCGCGCACTGCCCAAAACATGAGCGCCACGCATGGCAAGAACGCGCATGGTTTCATAGCCGATCCCAGAGTTCACACCTGTCACCAGTATATTTTTACCGGTGAGATCAAGACCGGTCGTGACTTCTTCTGCCGTCGACTCCGCATTGAACGGACTTACCGGAACCCCGTCGACCGAAGCTCTTGCCTGAGTGCCCCCGAGCAAAGTGAGGGCCGCCAATGCGCCCATGCCTTGGACGGTATCGCGCCGCGTAATGTGATCCTTCATGGGATGCGTGACCTCGTCTGTCAAACAAAATATGTATCTATTATAATACATATTTTGTTTGTGGCAAGAGTCTCGTCTCAGATCACTATTGCATTGAATTTTATGTGTTTTTAGGCACCCAGCGCGGCGCCTTGGCCGAAGGCGTGCGAGAGAGGGTCATTTTGTATTCGAATTTGTCGGGGCGATAAAACGACTCAAAATACTCGATCAATCTGTCATTCTGATCCCGCGACAGCCGCTTCATATAAATCAGCGGACTTCCAATTGAGACACCAAGCTCGTGGGCGATTTCGGCGCTCGCTGCCGTTGCCGACAAACTCTGTTCCGCTGATGTCGGTAACAGACCAGCACGGTCCAAAACCACAAGGAGGGGCTCGTTGCCGATATCTTTCCTTTTGAGTTTCGTGCCGATCTCTTCAGGGATGTAACTGCGCATGAAGGAGAAGGACTCTTTTTCATATTTGCGGACGCGCTCGACCTTTAAGACGAGCCTGCCGATTTCCGGGACCTCTGCCAGCACAGGAGCCGGTGTCGGGATCATTTCAAACACCAACAGCTCGGCTTTTGTTTGCATACCGACGGTCAGTAGATTTTCGTAAAGCCCGCTAATGTTGGCGCGATCATCCGCCGTCAATTCCTGTTTGATCGGGTAGGTACCGCTGCCCCGGACCCGGCGAATGAGACCTTCATCTTCCAAGCGTCCAAGTGTTTTGCGGATGGTAACGCGAGAGACGTCAAATTGTTCGCGCAACTGTTCTTCGCCTGGAAGCGGCTCGTCTTCCGGGAAGCGGCCTTCGGCCAACTGTTCGCGCAAGACCAAATAGACTTGGTAATAGAGGGGTAAGGCGTTGTCGCCTTGAAGTTCCGTCCGTTTCTTGCGGCCAGGTGATTTCGCCATAAACAGCTCAGTCTTAATCGATCATCCGCATAGGATTTTCTGTCGCGATATGATTCGTGTTCCCTAAAGTATGGAAACATAGGAGATTTTGTCCCCCAATACCAAGGTGATCGGTACGTCATTTGACAGGCGGAGCAAGTTGTATTACAAAAAATACAAAAGTTAATCTGTCACTTAATAGGGTGATGCTCGTTCACTGACCTGGAAAAGGCTTCTAACAAATGCTTCGAACTGGTGCTGAATACCTGAAAGGCCTGAAGGATGGCCGCGTCGTTTATATCGGCGGTGAACGCGTCGACGATGTGACCAGCCATCCCGCGTTCCAAGGGGCTGCTCAAACTTTTGCCGCGCTGTTTGATATGAAAGCGGATCCGGCCAACAACGACACCATGTCGTTTGAGGAAAATGGCGAGCGTTTTCCCATGTATTATCTGATGCCGCGCAATGCGGACGACTTATTGAAGCGGACAAAGTGCCATCAGGCCATTGCGGACCATGCATACGGATTGATGGGACGTAGCCCCGATCATGTGTCCAGCTTTGTCACGGCCATGGCGATGACGCCTGATATTCTGGATCAGCAAGGCGAGAGATCCTATTCGTCAAACATCGTCAATTATTATGACCATATTCGAAAGAATGATCTTTATGTGACCTATGCGGTCCATCCGGCGCCTCAGTCAAAAGCGCAAACCTTGTTTGGCGACAATAAAGGCCGGCAGGCCGTCATGCGTGTCACATCCGAAGATGAAAAGGGTGTCACCTTGAACGGCATGAAGATGCTGGCAACGGCGGGCATGTTTTGTGATGAGGTGTGGATCGGCAATCTGACACCGATTGCCGAAGACCGGAAGAAAGAAGCCATCACCTGCGCCATCCCGATGAACACACCCGGGCTGACCTTATGGGCGCGCAAGCCGATGGAGCTCTATGCCCTGAACGAATATGACAGCCCGTTGGCGTCGCGGTTTGACGAAGGCGATGTCATGTTGATCTTCGAAGATGTTCACGTGCCGTGGGAACGTGTGTTCGTTCATGATCATCCGACCCTGTCTCGTGAAGTGTACTTGGATACGGCGGCCCACGCCTTCGGCAATCACCAATCCAACGTGCGTGCCCATTCCAAGATCAAATTCCTGATCGGCTTATTCCACAAAGTTGCGGTCTCCGCCGGCGTAGACAAGATCCCAGTCGTTGCCGAAAAGATCGGTCGGATGGCGGCCTTGGAGGCCGCCCTTGCGGGCATGATTTATGGCCAGATCCAGGGCCATGAAAAAATTGAGGGCGGCTTTGTCAATTTCAATCGACGCTATATGGCGGCCGCACTGAATTGGTGCCAGGAGCATTTCCCTATCATTATCGGCGAGCTGCGCGAGATTAGCGGCGGCAGTGTCTTTCAAATGCCGGCGGACATTTCCGTGCTCGGTAATCCGGACACGCGCGACCGGTTTCTCGACTATTGGCGGACCGACAAAGACTCAGCGATCGAGCGCGTGAAGCTTTACAAATTGGCGTGGGACATGTTCGGCAGCGAATTCGGTAATCGCCATACCCAATATGAGAATTTCTACGCCGGGGCATCTTTCGTCGTTCGCAGTCATAGTGCGCGCTATGCGCCTTGGGAAGAATTTGACGAAATCGTTGACGGCCTGATGGATTCCATCAAAATACCTGAGCAATATCTTCAAGATCTGGATGCCGCCAAGACGGCAGCCGAATAAGCTAAGGTTCTATGACCACATCCACGGAAGATTATGGCCGGCTCGGACGGGTCGGCATCGGTGTGCCCCAGGCCAACCCGACGGTTGAGCCGGAGCTCGCGGTTTTGTTGCCTGACCGGGTGACCATGCATGTGACCCGTCTCAACAGCGATGCGCCGGAGCCGCGGGACCGGTTCATGGCTTACTTCTTTGATTTGCCGGAGACGCTGGCGCGTTATGATACATTGAAGCTCAAGGCCTATGGCTTTGCCTGTACCGCGTCCTCTTACCTGATGGGTGATGAAGAAGAGCGCCGCTTGATTGACAAGTTCGAAAGCCAGTTCGACACGGAAATTTTGACGGGCGGCGCCATGATTACTGCGGCACTTCGGCATTTGGGAGCTGAGCGTATCGCCATCGGCGCACCTTATCCTCAGTGGCTGTCCGAGGCGAGCCATCGATATTGGAATGCGGCAGGTTTTTCGGTGGCAGACGATGTGCGCGTTGAAATTGGATCAAGTGATACGCGCAAGATTTATGAGATTACGGCACAATCGGCGACGGATCATTTGCGGTCTTTGCAAAATGTCGAGTGCGATTGTGTGGTGATCACCGGAACCGGGATGCCGTCACTCAAAGCCATTGATGCACTCAAAACGGAAATCCATGTGCCGATCATTTCAACCAATATGTCCCTAGCTTGGGGGTTATGCCGGTCCCTCGGATTGGAAACGGCGTTTGACGGTGCCGGACATCCGTTGATTGATGGCTGGCAATCACGTCTCAACCGGCTGTAGCATTCAGCGATGGCTCAACAGTCTTTTAATCCGTCAGATGTAACTGTCGAGAGTGGCCACTTTATTGCCGGGCGCTTGGCCGTCGATCGCCAGTCCGTTTTGCCGGTCGTGCGCCCGTCTGATCGTGAGACTCATGCGGATTTGCCCCTCGCACCGGCATCGATTGTTGATGATGCTGTGGATGTGGCTGAAAACGCTTTTTCATCGTGGCGCCTTAAGGCCCCAAGAGAGCGCGCCCAACTGATGTGGCAATGGGCGGCGCTGGCGGAAAAAGAGCTCGCCACAATTGCGCAGCTGGAATCCCTGGTCTCTTCCCGTCTTTATGCGGAAACGCTCAGCGTAGACGTGCCGGCAGCCATCAATTGGATTCGTTTCTATGCGGAGTATGCCGACAAATTAGAGGGCAGTGTGACAAGCTCGACCGAACAGGGCTTGGGCCTGGTGGTCAAAGAGCCTTATGGTGTGGTGGCGGCGATTGCCCCGTGGAATTTTCCCCTTGTCTTGGCCGTATGGAAGATTGCACCCGCCATCGCCGCAGGCAATTGCGTTGTGGTGAAACCTTCTGAGCTCACGCCGTTTTCCATCACACGCATGGCGCAATTGGCCGTCGAAGCGGGCATTCCGGCAGGTGTGATCAATGTGGTGCACGGGCTTGGCCCGGAGACGGGGTCGGCCCTCGTTAAACATCCAGGCGTGTCTTACGTCACCTTTACCGGATCGACCGCAACGGGCGCGCGTTTGATGGCCGATGCGGCGCTTCACGGGTTAAAGCCTGTGAGCCTAGAGCTTGGCGGCAAGGGGCCGCAATTGGTTTTGGAAGATGCCGAAGATTTGGACCAGGTTGCCGATCATATCGCTTGGGGCATAACGCGAAACGCTGGGCAATTGTGTTACGCCGGGTCGCGTTTGGTCATTCATCGTGCCCGTGAGGCTGAGATGATCGACAAACTCAAACACCGTCTTAGTCAATTGACCGCCGGCGCGACGTGGGACTCAAACACGAGCCTTGCGCCCATCATCAGTGAAGCTCAGCAATCGCGTATTGCAACACTGGTGAACAAGACAGTGGAGGAGGGCGCCGAATGTGTCTTGGGGGGCAACAGCTTTGAGGGGCCTCATTCAGCTTTGTTTTTTGAGCCCACCATCTTGCGCGCTCTCAACGCGGACATGACAGGCTACAAAGAAGAGGTCTTTGGGCCGGTTTTGGGGGTCCAGGTTTTCGACGACATAGAAGAGGGATTGAGTCTCGCCAACCATCCCACCTACGGCCTGACGGCTTCCGTCTATACGAGCAACGTCAACACCGCCTTGAAAGCGGCCAAAAGCATTCAGGCAGGCACCGTTTGGATCAATACGTGGGGCCGCAAACCGGACAATATGACACTGCCCTTTGGGGGCATGAACCAATCCGGTTTTGGGCGCGAAGCGGGCAAGGAGGGCATTGAGAAATTCCTCCGCGGCAAAGCTGTTTGGATTGATACTCCAACGGCTTAAGGGCTATGCTTTAAGATTTTGCTCGAGCCAAGGTCAGAGCTTCGCGGACATGTTCTTTGTTGCCCGCCAGCGCTAGGCATTCTGCCGCGACATCGGCCCGCGATACTTTCCAGACGGCACGCTTTTGCGAATCCAGGGGGCCGACCCAAGTCATTCGGTCTTCATGGACTTCCGGCTCGTCAGTGAGTTGCGGCGGCCGAATGATGGTCCAGTCCAGCGTGCTCTTGATCAGGTGCCGCTCTTGCCAGTCCTTATCGTTGAGCACATGTTTGAGAAACCGTTTTTGAATGTAGCTGACCAACCAATTGCCTTCGCCTTTGCTGTCGCCGGCCCCCAGGGACGAGACGACAATGAATCGCTTCGGCCCATGTTTGCTGAGCGCCTCAATAATGTTTTTGGTGCCGTCCGCGATCGGCGTCACCGGTTCTTTGATGTATGTGCCGAGCGCTGATATCACCGCCTCAAAGGGTTGCGATTGAACAGCATGCTCGACCGAGGCGGCATCGTGGATGTTGCCCTCTACCGCTTGAAGATTGGTATGAGTCGGCTCTAGCTTTGCCGGGTCGCGGAGGAACGCCGTAAGTTTATGCCCTTGGTCCAGGCCTTGCCTCAGCAACTCGCGTCCGGTTTTGCCGGTGGCACCGAATATCAGAAGGTTTTTTGCGCTCAAGAGGCTCTCCCTCATCCATGATTAAGTTGTATTCTAAAAAATACATGTTATGGTCCGCACATGCCATAGAATGAGATCCGGTGCAAGGGTAGGAGCAAGCAATGCTGGCCAGTTGGTCCAAGACGAGTGACGCCAAGTTGGGGCCCATCGCCCTCGCAGAAGGTGTGTCCGTGTGGAATGCCTTGTCTATGCAATTGGGTGCTTTCCTCATTGCCGTGCTTGTGCCGTTCTTGAATTTCGTTCAGCCCTATTTGCTGACGGAACATTTGGGTATCCCGCAAGAGCAACAAGGTCAAATTGTCGGTGATCTCGGTTTCTATACGGAGATTGTTATTTTGCTGATGTCCGGTTTGGTGGGCGCGCTGTCTGACCAAGTGGGGCGCCGGGTCATTTATGCCGTCGGCATTGCCGTGATGGCGCTGAGCTTGGTCTTGTACCCCTTGGCGAGCGGCTATTGGGAATTGGTGCTTTATCGTTTGGTCTTCGCGGCCGGTGCCGCCATGGCAGGGGCTATGATGGTGGCAGTGCTAGCCGATTACCCAGCAGAAAAGTCGCGCGGCATGCTTGCTGCCACTGTGGGTATGATCAGCATCATTGGCGTGCTGATTATGATTGCTACCATGTCCAACCTGCCCCAGCAATTTCTGACGGCTGGATATGGCAAGCTGGAAGCCGGGCGATACAGTTTTTGGATTGTCGCGGCAATTGGTTTTGTGGGTGCCGCCGTCCTTGCGATCGGGCTGAAACCCCCAAGCGGTAAAACCCAAAGGGAACGCACCGGTGCGCTTGAAACCTTGCGAGTCGGTCTTGAGGCGGCGCGCAAAAATCGCCGTCTGGGTTTTGCTTTTGCGTCTGCTTTTTGCGGGCGGGCTGATTTGGTGGTTGTCACCACATTCTTTTCCCTATGGGCCATTGTTGCAGGCACAGCCGACGGCCTAACGGTGGCGGAGTCCATTCAAAAAGCCGGTTTGGTTTTTGGTATTGTCATGCTGTCGTCTTTGTTCAGCGCGCCAATATTCGGTTGGATCATTGATCGGATCGGCCGGGTGAAGGCCCAATGTTTGGCGCTCCTGATTGCAGCCATTGGATATACGGCCATGGGATTCGTGACGGACCCTATGGGGGCCGTTGCGTTTATTCCTGCGATCATCTTAGGGATAGGTCAAATGGCGGCGATCACAGCGGCGCAAGCTCTCGTCGGTGAAGAATCGCCTGCAGACATTCGTGGTGCCATTTCCGGCTTCTTCACCTTTTGCGGCGCTCTGGGCATTTTGTTTGCGACCAAAGTGGGCGGCGAACTTTTCGATTTGTGGATGCCGGGTGCGCCCTTTGTTTTGATGGGCGTCGCCAATTTTGTGGTCTTTCTGGCGGGCGTTTGGATCTATTACACTGATCGCAGTCTTGGCCGAGTGGAAGCGGCCGAATAAGGAACAAAAAAAGCGGACATGATGTCCGCTTTTCGTTGTTGGTCTTGACTTAATTCTATTGAGGGTTGGTGAAACACTTCTGCATCAATGCCATGACCTCGGGCGAATCTACGCTCATGCGTTCAGTCTGTGGCAGTTGAGAAATCTGAATGAACTCGGCTTGTAAGGTTTCATTGCCCGCTGTTTCCGCTTCGATGCAAGCGCATCCGGCTTTCACCGCAGGCGGCGCACCATCCCGGTCCAATCCGGCTTCACATTCGGCTTTGACATCCGCCGCCAAACTGTTTGATGCCATTGAGGCCGCCAGAAAAGCTGATGCTGTCATTAATTTCCAATTCATTCGAGGATCCCTCCGATTGATGAGCCCCACAGCTCCGGATAAAAAGTATTATATCTAATACAACTTGGACTCCTGCCTGTAAAGATGCGATTTGTCGATTTAAAGAAAAAAGAGGTCGTAACCCTATGTCCGTGATTCAGGTGAAGCCGAAATCCAAGATTGCCGTTGCCGCCGGCGCGGGGGGGATCGGCCGGGCGTTGGTGGACGCCTTGCTGGCTCAACAGGCGGACGTGGCGGTTCTGGATTTACCGAGTTCATTGGCTGCCGCGTCTTTCGACGGCTCGGCCAAACAAATCGAAATTGATGCCAGACGCGCGGACAGCATCACCGATGCATTTACGCAGATTTCGCAAGAGTGGGGATCCCTTGATGGGTTCGTCAATTTGGTCGGCTTTACGGCGACGCGAAAACGGATCGGCGAGATGGATGCCGAGACCTGGTCCGAAGTCGTGGACGGCAATCTCAATGCGGCCTTTCGCCTGTGCAAAGAAGCCTTGCCGCTGCTGAAAAAGTCTTCTTCCGCGAGTTTGGTGAATGTGACCTCCAGTCTGTCGGTGAAACCTAATTGGGGTTATGGCCCTTACTCCACATCAAAGGCCGGCATCAATGCGCTGACCCGAATGTTGGCCTTTGAAAATGCGCCGGAGGTGCGGGTCAATGCAGTCGCGCCCAGCGCCGTTGATACCGCATTTCTGCGCGGCGGTACCGGCCGCAAAAAAACGGATGAAGACATCTTAGACAAAGAGGCTTACGCCAAGACCATTCCCGTGGGACGGATCGGTCACCCTGACGATGTGGTCGCACCGATCATTTATTTGCTCAGCCCCGGTTCAGCCTATGTCACAGGACAGGTTTTTCATGTGAATGGCGGCGCCTGGATGCCTTAAGCAAACTCTTGCGCCCGGGCATAAGTTGTATTAATAAGAATACATGTTGGCGCTCCTTCAAGGGGCGCGTTTTTTTGGAGACACTTGCTTCATGGCCCATCGCACATTTGATCCCATGGATCCCCAACATAATCTGGAAGCTTTCGTCAAAATGCTCAGCAATATGGATGAAAGCGCTCAGAGCATCAATTGGTATAAGGGCGGCATTTTTTCCGTCATTGGGGACGATGAAGTCAATCAACACATTTTGGGGATTGAAGGCTTCAGCGTGAATCGCGTCGAGAAACAAGAGGACGGCAGCTACCGCAATTATCAGCGCGAAGTGCTTTATTATACGCACCCGAGAACCGGCCAAATCATCGAGACTTGGCACAACCCGTTCATTGACGAAGAGGTTCAGGTCAAACATGTGGCCAATGATCCGGTCAATTCCGTTTACGCTGTCGAGTTCAAACAAAAGTTCGGTGAAGACGAAGAAGAGGTGTCATTTCCATTCCTCCTGCCGTGGACGTTTGCCGGCGATCTCGGCATGACGAGCTTTGACGTCAACACACGTTGGGCCAATTGCCTCGATCCGAAAGTTTGGAAGCGGGAATCCACCGGACCCTGGGTCCGGGTCAGCGAACATTTGAGCGCCTATATCAGCCGAGCCGAATTGGAAGATACGGACCGCACCGCTATTGCCTATAACGGTGTGTGGCAGCGCATGGGGCCTTGGCTGCCTTGGATGTTCATGGCCGGGAAACCGGGCCATCTGTTTTATCGCTCCCACTACCGCAAATTACCCGGCGGCGTGTCCGAGCTGCCCCAACACATTTATGACTATACGGAAAAGCACTATCCGAAATATCTTGAGGCCCCGAAAGAATGGATCACACCGAATGTGACCAGTTTCGAGACCTATGCCCGCGACAATGAGCCGGCTGCATAAAAGGAGATATTCCGATGACTGAATTTGGTGTCGTAATGGAACCCTCACCGGGCTATACCGCAAAATTGGCCCGGCAATTGGAAGACATGGGCTTTGAGGCCCTGATGACGCCGGATACGCAAAATCTATGCGGCGATCCTTACGGGCAATTGTCATTGGCCGCAGCCAACACCAATAAGATCAAACTCGGGACGGGTGTGACCAATCCGGTGACGCGTAAAGCGGCGGTGACAGCATCGGCTTTTGCGTCTTTGCAAATTGAATCGGGCGGCCGCGCCATTTGCGGGCTGGGACGCGGAGATTCATCGGCCGACTTTGTCGGCCTGCGCCAGGCGACCACCGAAGAAATGCGGCAATATGCCGATCAGGTGAAGACCTATATTGCCGGCGGCGATGTCATGATCGGTGAGAAGGTGTCCAGCATGCGTTGGATTCAGCCGGGCGAAGTCAAAGCGGTGCCCATCGATATTGCCTGTACCGGCCCCAAAACCATTCGCATGGCCGCTGATCAAGCGGACCGGATCAGTTTTGCCGTCGGCAGCGCGCCGGAGCGGCTCTCCTGGGCGCTCGACACATTAAATGAACGCCTCGCGGAGACTGGACGAGACCGCTCGGAGCTCTCAGTCGGGGCTTACATAATTGTGGTTTGTCATCCGGAGGAAAAGCGCGCGATCGACATGGCGCGCACGATTTCTGGTCTGGTCGCGCATTTTGCCGGCATGAAACACGCGCCGGTCGATCACCTGCCGCCGCAGCAAAAGCCATTGGCCGAGGCGCTCAAAACCGAATACGACATGAAACATCACAACCAAAGTGCCGGTTCTCATTTGGACATGGTGGATGATGCTTTTGTCGACTGGTTCGGTATTGCGGGGCCTGCACAAAAATGTATCGACCGGTTGGGACCGCTGATCGAAATGGGTCTTGATCATGTTTACGTTTTGGGGGGATCGGATGTGCCGCACCCTCATTCGGCATTCGTCAAAGCTTTTGTGGAGCAAGCCGAACGTTTTACCTCTGATGTGTTGCCGCATTTTCGGGCTTAGCGGCGAGCCACGCACCAATGACGTCATGGGGATGAGGGGAAAGCCATGTATTTGAATGTTGCGCGCGGTCTGACCGTACTGAACGCTCTGTTTCTCATCTTTATTGGGAGCCGCATCCTTATGGATCCCGGCGGGCTGCGCAGCTTGCCCAACCTTTCGTCCCCGGAAGAGTTCGGCATGATCCGATTGCTCGGGAGTTTTTACATCGGCACCGCGCTGATTGGTTTGTTGTCGGTGACGAGCCGTGAGAGGTTGCCTTACGGCATTCAAGGCATGTTGATCCTCACCACCTGTTTGGTCCTGGCCCGGATCTTGGGCATTACGTTGGACGGCAGCACGCCGAACCAAATGACCCTTCTTTATGAAGAGCTCATCTTTCCCATCATGGCGATTTTGGGCTTGGTGTTTGAGCACTTGAGCCGCCGGCAAGGATAAGCTTACCGGCGGCCCAGAGCGTCCCTATCGATTTAGGTGAGGGCGAGGGCCTGATCTAAATCGGCAATGATGTCTTCCACATCTTCAATACCAACAGACAGCCGCACCACATCGGCGCCGGCGCCGGCCGCTTCTCTTTGCTCTTCGCTGAGTTGTTGGTGCGTGGTCGACGCCGGGTGAATGATCAAGCTGCGTGTGTCGCCCACATTGGCGAGATGACTGAGCAGCTGCACATTGTTGACGATTTTCACGCCTGCATCATAGCCGCCTTTCACCCCAAAGGTGAAAACCGCGCCGGTCCCTTTCGGGCAATAGGTTTGTGCGAGCTTGTGATACGGGTCGCTTTCCAAGCCGGCGTATGACACCCAGGCCACTTTGTCGTGCTCGCTGAGGTGTTTGGCAACACGCAATGCATTGGCGCAATGGCGCTCCATACGCAGATGCAAGGTTTCAAGTCCGGTGATGAACATGAAGGCATTGAACGGCGAAAGAGCCGCACCGAGATCGCGCAGGCCCAAGACCCGGCAGCCAATGGCAAAAGCAATATTGCCCAGTGCCTCATGCAATTTGACGCCGTGATAGGACGGATTGGGTTCGGACAGCGATGGGTATTTGCCATCTTTCGACCAATCGAACGTGCCGCCGTCAATGATCACGCCACCGATGGAATTGCCGTGCCCACCCAAGAATTTGGTCGCCGAGTGCAGAACGATATCGGCCCCGTGCTTAATCGGTTGGCACAAATAGGGCGAAGCCAATGTGTTGTCGACGATCAACGGAATGCCTGCTTCATGCGCGATATCGGCAATGGCCTGAATGTCCAAGACAATGCCGCCCGGATTGGCGATGCTTTCGATGAAGATCGCTTTGGTCTTCGGCGTCAAAGCGGCTTTGAAATTTTCCGGCGCCGTTGCGTCCACCCAATTCACATGCCAATCGAACTTTTTGAAGGCTTCGCCGAATTGATTGATGGAGCCGCCATAAAGTTGTTTGGCGGCCAAGAACTCGTCGCCGGGCTCCAGCAAGGTATGAAAGGTGATAAGCTGGGCCGCATGTCCTGACCCCACGGCCAAGGCCGCTGTACCGCCTTCGAGGGCCGCCATGCGCTCTTCGAACACGCCGTTGGTGGGGTTCATGATCCGCGAATAGATATTGCCGAATTCCTGCAGACCGAACAGAGCCGCCGCATGGTCCGCATCGTTAAAGACGTAGGATGTGGTCTGATAGATAGGCGTGATCCGAGCATTGGTGGTCGGGTCCGGTTGCGCGCCCCCATGAATGGCAAGCGTGTTGAAATTATACTCAGACATGATGGTCATCCTTTCATCTTGATCGTGTCGGTCCCGGCGTGCGGGGGGTCTTTGTGGGCGTCACAGGTTTCGGAAATGTTTCGTACTTCAATGATTTATGCACAATTGTTACGACTCTGTCTCCGGAATTTGAAGCCTCTAAAGGATCCCTTTTGGCACCCCGGTTGCAGCGACGCCGGACAGGCACTAAGCTTGCCCCTCGGGGTAGGTTGGAGAAGAGGAGCACACCCATGAGGACACTCATCACAGCAGCCGCGGTTTCGACCGCTTTGATGTTCAGCGCAGGCCCGTCTTTCGCGGAACAAGAATTACTGAAAGAAGCACCCGGGGCGGATAAACATAAGCTGGGGCAATCGAGCGGCTTTGAAGGACGCGAGGCGGAGCTTGGTGAAGCGATCGCGGCGCTGGTCAAAGAAATGTCCGGCGGCGATGTGGATGTGGGCGAACGCGACGGTGAGCTCGGGCAATATGTGGCCGTGGCCCTCAAAACCATCCGGCACACGTCAACCGCATATCCCCATCGTCTCAATGATGCCCTGGTGAAACAAACCTTGGGCTATTTTCAATTCGCCAAAGACAATGATCTGATGGAAGAGATGCGCGCCCGCTCGCTCAAATCCGACAGTCCCATGCTGCTCAGGGTCAAGACCATGATCGAAAAGACCGGGAATAAGGATCTAGCCCTGGTCGCTCTGTTCGACCAAACCACCTGCCATTGGCAATTGGTTCATGAGACGGAAGTGGGCGAGGGCTACCGCCGTTTTGTCTCTCCTTTCAAGGAGGTACTCGATGTTTCGACACCTTTGGGTCAATTCGACATCACGGAAAAAGAAATCCATGAACAGGTGACCATCCCGGAAATGCTGGCCCGCGGCGAGCTCATGGGCGTGCCCTTGGAGGTCTCCCCGTGGCGCGAAGATGGGGTGATCACGGTCTCCATCAAGCAAGAAGTGATGTGACGCCGGCGCGCACAACCGAAAGGTTCATCTTTAAGCAAGGCGGACATGAACATGTCCGCCTTTTGCTTGGGAGGCGCAAGCGAATGGGGAAAGCCTGAAACTGTGACGGCCGTCACAGACCCTTGAACCCAAACGACTTAATTCTGCTAACATGCCAGGGCATAGACTTGGCGATGAGTTGTGGCGCACCGCGCCGTGATGGAACATTTCAAAACCAGGGACTGGGGAAAGATATGAAATTGCGCAAATTTTCGAAATTGATGATGAGTATGGGTGTGGCACTCGGCCTTATGGGCGGGGCGGCTTCGGCCAATGAGAATGTCATTATGGTGCTCGACGGTTCGGGCAGCATGTGGGGCCAGATCGACGGCAAAACCAAGATTGAGATCGCGCGCGACGTGATCGGCGATATGGTCAAAGATTGGGACGCTAATACCAATTTGGGCCTGGTGGCTTATGGCCACCGCAATGAAGGCGATTGCACCGACATCGAAACCTTGATCCCCGCAGCGCCGGTCAATGCTGACGCCTTCATGACTACCGTGAACGGCATCAACCCCAAGGGCAAAACCCCGATCACCGAGGCCGTGCGCAAAGCGGCTGAAGCCCTGCGCTACAAAGATGAAAAGGCCACGGTCATTCTGGTCAGCGACGGCTTGGAAACCTGCAATGCGGATCCTTGCGCTCTGGCCACCGACTTGGAACAAGGCGGGGTCGATTTCACCACCCATGTGATCGGTTTTGATATCTCCCAAGAGGAATCCGCCGGCCTGTCGTGTCTCGCCGAAAATACCGGCGGCCGTTTCTTGCGGGCGAGCAATGCCACGGAGCTGACCGATGCGGTTAAGACGACGGTTCAAGAAGTGTCGGTGGCCCAAGCGGAAATCGAAACAGAACCGGAGCCCGAAGTCACCGGTCCGCAAGGGGTTAAACTGATCCCGGTCTATTGCGAAGGCTGTGATGAAATCAAAGACAATATGTTTTGGTGGGTGTACGAGCCGACACAAGACGCCAACGGCAACCGGACGGAATTGAAGCGCGACGGCAATGTCTCGCCGCTGATTGAGCTCAATTCAGGTAACTACTTTGTTCAAGGCCGCTATGGCACGGCCTTTGCGAGCGCCGAGGTCACGGTCGAGCCCGGCAAACTGACCACCGTTGAAGTCAATTTCAATGCCGGCAATTTGCGGGTCAAAGCCGCCGCCACTGAAGGCGCCGACCCGTTGACCGACAACATGTTCTATTGGGTCTATGAGGCCAAAACGGATATGGAAGGCAATCGTAAGGAAGTCGACCGCAGCGGTGCTGCAACGGATATCTTCCGCTTGCCCGCCGGCGATTACTTCGTGCAGGCCCGTCACGGAACGGCTTTTGCCAACACCACCGTCACCGTCAAAGCCGGCGAATTGACCGATCTCGTCTTCGACATGAATGCCGGTTACATGCGGGTCAATGGTGTGCCCACCGCCGGTGCGGATCCGTTGGACAACAACATGTTCTATTGGGTGTACGAAAACAAAAAGGATCTCGAAGGCAATCGCAAAGAAGTGACACGCAGCGGCGCCGTCACGGAATTGTTCCGCTTGAATGCCGGTGAGTATTTTGTGGTCGCCCGCCACGGTAAGGCCTTTGCCGAACAGGTCGTAACCGTTGAAGCCAACTCCCTCAGTGAAATCACCTTCGATTTGAATGTGGGTTACCTCAAAGCCGATGCCATCATGTCTGAAGGCAGCGAGCCCATCGCGGACAATATGTTCTATTGGGTTTACGAGAATAAGACGGATCTGGAAGGTAATCGCAAAGAGATCGACAGGAGCGGTGCCGCTTCGGAGATCTTCCGCCTGCCCGCCGGCGAGTACTTCTTCGTCTCCCGCCACGGCACGTCTTTTGTCAATGAAGTGATCACCATTGATGCGGGGTCATTGACGGAAAAAACCATGGTGCAAAATTCCGCCAAGCTCAAAGTCACACCGGTCATGGCGGATGGCGGTACGGTGGCCTCCGACACTTTCTGGTGGGTCTATGAAAAAGAGCAGGATCTGCAAGGCAACCGCAAAGAAGTGACACGCAGCGGCGCCAAGTCAGATATCTTTATCTTGCCCGCCGGTGACTATGTTTTGGCCGTGCGCAATGCTGGGGAAGTGCAGAACACCGACGTCAGCCTGACACCTGGCCAGGTCTTGGATCTGAATGTGTCGATCCAATAATCAACCTCAGTCATGATCAAAGGCCGGCCCGACAACGTGGCCGGCCTTTTTTATTTCACCCACATCTTCCATCCGACAATCGGATGAAGCGCGCGTGAATCGTCGCTCCGTGAGCGGGAAACTCTAGGCTGCTTTTTCATCTGAGATCACCAATTTGACGGTGCGCGCCATGAGCCGACAGCTTGATTTTTCCGACCCTGAAGACAGTGCGTGGGCTCTGTCCAAGATTTTCGCCGGACCGGAAGCGGGCCGCCCGGCGCTCAATTGGTTCGGCGGCGGTGCCTTTGCCATTCGTGGTGATTTGGAGCCGATTGAATTGCTGTTCCAAGTCGAAGGTGTCACCATCATGACCATTGACGCACAAGATCCGCTACAAATTTCGGAGCGGCATCTCACTCTGTTTAAAGATGTGGCTGGTGAGAACTTCATCGACAATTGGACCTCGTCCAAAAGTGGGCGCACTGTGCCGGTTGAGTCGGCGCAAGAGGTGACGGCGAATGTACAATTGTCGAATCTTATGCCGTGGTATGTGACGAATGAAAAGGCCGTTGCCCTTATTGAGAGTCACGGCCAAGGCCGTGACAGTTCCATGCAACAATTCGTGGCGCGGCGCGAAGATCTGCAAGAAGACAACGGCGCTTTCGTCAAGACTGTCGGCACATGGCAATCGGCAACGGCCTGGTGGCCATGGATGCAAATGGACGCGGAAGATGAGGGCTATCTCTTTACGCGCAAATTCACTCGTAAATTTGCCCGCGCAGAAGATTTGTCTGGCCCCTTGCAAGCGCGCCTGGCGGATCAATTTGGGGAGGACTGGACCTGATGTTTTCAAATTTCTGGTCAGACCGTGTATTCAATTTGGATCGCAGGCAAATGTTGCGCGGCAGCGCGGCGAGCGCCGCTTCTTTGATGTTGCCATCTTTGGCCCGTGCCCAAGGGTCATCCATCGACATCAATGACCCGCAAGACAATCTCACCGCCTGGATGAAGATCTACAGCGACACGAAAGGTCATGTAGATGTCTACAGCGGCTTTAAGGGCCATATCTTTGCGGTGATCGGCGACAAAAAGCCGCTTGATCCGCTTCTGGGCTTTGAAGGCTTTGCAGTCAATCGTGTGGTGCCCCAGGATGATGGCTCTTTCTACGCTTTCATCAATGAAGTTGCCTATTATAAAGACCCGCGCACTGACGAGATCATCAATACGTGGGACAATCCCTTTACCGGCGAAAAGGTCGAGGTGTTTCAGCTTCACGCCGGGCCGCTCACCAGTCATGTCACGAAAGTGCGCAAGTTTGAGCAAAAAGACGGCACTTTTATCGAAAAGCCGTTTTTGCTGCCCTGGTATGTGCAAGGAGACGATGCATTTATTTCCATTGAGTTTAATGATGTGCGCGACAATCCTTTGCAGCCTGATGAATGGCCCCGGGAATCTGTCGGCGAAAAAATCCGCGTCAGTGAATCCATGCAGTTCATGACCGAGATGCCGCTCTTGGTGGATCCCAATGTCACCCGGGTCAATGCCACAATGTCTTGGACCTTGCTGCGCTCATGGTTGCCCTGGATGCTCATGGGCCGCCATGAAGGTCATCTCTTTTATCGCAATGTGGTGCAAAAGGTCGCCGGCATTGATGACTTGCCCCGCCGCATCGTCGAGGAAACCGAAAAACGCTTTCCGGCTTATTTGACCTCGCCGCCGGACGACACGTTCGGCGCATTCCAAACCAGCTACAAAGTCTTCAAAGCCGAACGCACACCCATGCCCGTGGAATAAGGAGGCCTCCCATGCTGACACGCCGTCAAATGACCCAAACCGCTTTAATTGGGGCGGGGGCGCTTGCCACCGGCACCCTTGCCGCCTGCTCGGAACCGGCCTTGACCTTTGACCGCAGTTCGCCGGAGCAACGTTTGCTGGCGCTAGCTAAGCTGCGCGGCAGCGCTAAGAAGGAACCGGTGATTTGGTGGCTGGACGGCACGCTTTATGGCGTGGTCGATCAAGTGCCGACACCCCTATGGCACATGGAAACGGTCAGCTTTGGCTCGTGGGAAAAAACCGAAAGCGGTGAATACCTTATGGCCCATCGCGAGCTCAGTCTGCGCAAAGATTTTGACACCGGCGAGCTGTTGGAAGAAATCGAAAATCCGTATACGGGCGAATTGCTCAAATCCGAGCACAAACCCTTCATACCGGCGCCGCTTTTGCTCTCGGCCAATGCGGCGCGCTTGCCCGAAGGGGTCAATATGCCGGCGACCTTCATCCATGACATTCAGGTACCGACCATTGCAGGCAATGATATTTGGATCGGCGAAGACATGTACGCGGAGATTCCGGCCTTTGCCCCCGGTGCCAAGCCTTGGCGCGCCAATGACATCAACACCTATCATGGGCGCTTGGATCAAGTCTTGGATCCTGATGTCGCCAGCGCCGATGCCACTATGGTCTATCAGGGCATGTATAGTTGGCGGCCTTGGCTCAACATGGGGGACATTGAAGGACAACATGTGGCGCGCATGGCCGGGAAAAAGCTTCGCAGTATTGAGGAAATCCCGGAAAGCTATGTGAAGTCCGCCGCGCTGATCGATCCCGCGTTTGTCGAGACGGGTCTCGCCGCCCTCGGGTTTTAAGAACTCGCTTTCGTACCCCATGGTCAATCCGTTGAAACATGGGTTCCAGCATTTGTAGATGAAGTGCGCAGAAGATGTATTGGTCTTAATACTGCATGTCGCCATTGCAATTAAGATCGCGCATGACACTGACCGAGGTGTTCTGTCCTGGAGGACCCGCAAGACGTGATCGGCGAAGCCGTTTCGCCCCAAAACCGAACTTTCGTGTGCATAAGGGTCTGAAAAACAGGGTATTTCCAATCTTAGAATAGCGATCAGGCGCTTGCGGACACTCCCCGAACCCCCCTATAGTGCCGCAATTCGGCAGGTCTGCCGATCACTTGAAGGGGGAACTTCATGATTAAAAGACGTTTGCTTAATTCCTTGACGGCGGCGGCCTTGTTGGCCGTGCCGGTGGCCGTGTCCGTGCCCAGTGCCGGTATTGCCCAGATCAACGAAGTTATTGTGACCGCGCGGAAGCGGGAAGAAAGCCGCCAGGACATTCCGGTTGCGGTGACGGCTTTCGGTGATCTTCAAATTGAACGCGGCGCCATTCGCAGCATTGATGATGTGGCGGATCTGACGCCAAGCTTACAATTCGACCAAGGCTTCTGGCCGTCGGACACGCGGGTGTCCATTCGCGGTCTTTTTGCCCGGGCCGGCCGGCCGAGTGCCGCCGTTTTGGTTGATGGCATTGATGCCATGAGTGAGGCGCTGGAAAGCGCCGGCGGGTCGTCCATGCTGAACACCCGTTTGCTCGACATTGAGCGGATCGAAGTGGTCAAGGGCCCGCAAAGTGCCCTTTATGGGCGCGGCGCGTTTGCCGGCGCTATTAATTACGTTACCCGGCGACCAGATATGGAAGAGTGGGGCGGCTTCGGCTCTGTCGATATTGCCGAATATGGCCGCTATGAAGCCCGCGGTGCCATCACCGGCCCGGTGGTTGAAGACAAGCTCGCCATTCGTTTGAATGCGGCGAGCTACGGCTTTGACGGCTTTTACAACAATCAGGCTACCGGCCAAGAAGTGGGCGGCGGTGAAAGCAACGGTTTCGGTGCTTCTTTCCTGCTGACGCCGAATGAAGACTTTAGTCTTTATACCAACGTTATGTATTCCGACGATGAATATGATGCGCCCGCAATTGCCACGATCACGGCAAATTCGGTCTTGGGTCCTATTCCCGGTGACACCTCACCGCGCGTATTGAATGCGGTGACCGGCACCATCACGGCCAATGAAAGCTTGATCAGTCAAGAGCCCGATCCGCGCACCGGCGGTAATTATCCGGGCACCGGCGATGAAATGCTCCGCGTCAATGTGGTGGCCGAATGGGATTTGGGCTGGGGAACCGTCAAATCTCTGACTGGCTATGTGGATAACGAGCACACCATCCAAATGGATACCACCCAGCAAGCCGGCGGCGGTGTCGGCATCGGGGGTAGCTTTACAGACGCCAATTACTTGCAGGAGTTTGAGCAGTGGAGCCAAGAGCTTCAGTTGCTGTCGAATAATGACGGCAGGTGGAATTGGATGATCGGCGCTCAAGGCTTTTGGGAAGATGCCACAGACATCAACAACAGCCGCTTCTGGCTGCGGGATCCGACCAGCTTCTTCTGTGGCCTCGGCGCCATTTGTAGTTTTGCTGATGCCGATCCGGCGGGCAAGATCATTGAGCGGGAAACCACCAGTTACTCCGTGTTCGGATTGGTCGGTTGGGACATTACGGACCAGCTCAATCTGACCGTGGAAGCCCGCTACATCTACGATGAAGTCGAGATTGCCACCAATAAGGCGAACAGTGTCACCGAAGGTTTGCAAGGCGCGCCGGGACCCATTCTCCCCGGTGTGACGGATTCCGTCGATGACAGCAATTTCCTGCCGCGTGTCAGCTTAGACTTCGACGTGACGGATGATGTGATGCTTTACGCTTCCGTCGCCAAAGGCATCAAGCCGCCGACCTTTAACCTGGCGGATATCGGCGCCGATCCGACTATCAAGCGCGTCGCGACCGAAGAACTGTTGTCGTACGAGATCGGGGCCAAAACCGCATGGGCGGATAACACGATCATCTTGAACGGGGCGGTCTTCTATCATGATTATGAAGACCAGCAGGTCCTGGTTCAGTTCCCGCCCGCAGATGGTGGCTTCTTGCCGCAATCGGGCACAACCAATGCCGGTAAGGTTGAGGTGTGGGGCGCGGAGCTGGAAGCCTTGTGGCAGCCGACCGACAATTGGAGCTTCAGCGCCGGCTATACCTATATTGAGAGTGAGTATGAAGACTTCAATTTGCTCGAGTCTCAAGTCGAAGGTGTGCCGGTCTCGTCCAGCAACATCTTGAAGTCGGGCAATTTGGAAGGGGACTTCTCCGGCAACGACACGCCGGGTGTACCCGATCATGCCTTCACCTTCAGCGGTCAGTTTGAACAGGAACTTGCCAACGGTATGGGCTGGTTTGCCAATCTCTCCGGCCGGTATCAAGGCGAGCGTCAAGCGGATGCGGCCAACTTGGTCACATTGGACGATTATTGGATCTTCGATGCCCAGCTCGGCATCACCGGTGAAAATTGGTCGGTGATCGGTTATGTGGAAAACTTGGCGGATGATGACACGGTGCAATATGCCCAAGAGTTCATTGATCAAAAGGCCGGTTTGTGTTTGGCCTGCGGCTTCACGTTCCCGGTCGCCTATTATGCCTATCTGCCGCCGCCGCGCGTCTTCGGCATCAGAACCAAGATCGACTTTTAATCTCTAAGCAGTCGATTGATCCGATTAAGGCCCCGTCATTAGGCGGGGCCTTTTTCTGTGCCGCCTTTGCCTTATAATGCGGCGAAACAGACCAAAGAGGTGACGGTTGTGAACAAGGTTTTCGGATATTTGGGGGCAGGCGCTCTCGCTTTTTGTATTCTGGGGTCCGGCGCGGAGGCGGCAGGCTCCCGGGCGGCGCTGTCAGGCGATGACGCGCGCTATACGATGCCGGCGACCATCCCGAGCTTTTCGGATTTTCTGCTGGTTGAAACCCAATTGGGTGAGGTGACGCCGAAAATCGTCACCATGGATCAGGCGGCGGCGGATTTGGCGCAATATGACGTTGTTTTCTTCGGCGAGTCCCATGGGCATGCGGCCAATCACCTGGCGCAAGTCCAGATGTTTCAGCGGCTCTACGCGCGCAACCCCAACTTAGCCCTGTCCATGGAGCAATTTGAGCGCAGCGCCCAAGGGATCATGGATCAGTATTTGGCCGGCGAAATCGGCGAACAGGTCTTGCGCGATCAGGGCAATGCCTGGGAACACTATACCTCGAGCTACCGGCCTCTGGTGGAATTTGCCAAGACCAAAGGCTTGCCGGTGATAGCGTCCGAAGTGCCGGGCAATATGGTCAGCTGTGTGGGCGAAGAGGGGCCGTCTTTCTTGGACCGTTTAACCGGGGAGCCGCGCGGATGGATTGCAGATAGACTCAATGTCCAAGACGGTCCGTATAAAGAGCGCTATCTTACATTTCTTTCCCAGGCGGCCGGCCACGGTGCCGGCGGATCGGGAATGAGCCAAGAAGAAATTTCGCGGATCAATGATTTGCGATTTGCGGCCCAGGTTAGCCGGGACGACACAATGGCGGAAAGCATCGCGCTGCATTTGGAAGATAATCCGGGCCGTCAGGTCATGCATATCAACGGCAGTTTTCATTCCGCCGCCATGCTCGGTACCGTGGAACGATTGCTCATGCGCATGCCGGATTTGAAAGTGGCGAACATTCATCCCATCCTTGTTGAGGACGGTGAAACGCCATCCTTTGGCGCCGATATGGTGGGCGAGGGACAGTATCTGTTGTTGATCCAACCAACGCCTAAACGTTTCGTCAAGATGGAGAACATAAACGCCTTTGTCGCCAAGACGCGTCAAGCCATCGATGAAAATCGTTGCGCCTACTGACTCTTTATCGCCGGTGCGTTAGCGGGCCACCAAGGTCATTTGCGTTTTCATTTCCTGACCGTCGCGGTCGTACACCACATCGACGGTTTGGCCTGGCTCGAATGTGGCAAGGACATTGGTGTATTTGCGCAGATCTCCAACGGCTTCCCCGCCCAAATGGGTCAACACATCACCGGCAGCGAGGCCTGCGGCATCGGCAGGCGAGCCTGAGGCGACTTCCGTCAACTTAATGCCGGTGCCGGTGAAGGCAAAATCCGGGGTCGAGCCGGTGGTGACCTTGCGGCCGCTGGAGACCTGGACCGGTTGCCCTTGGCCCAGCGCGCCGGATTTAGTTAGGGGCTCTGGGCGCTCGGACAGATAGACAATGGCCTCCTGCGCTATGGCGGCCACTTTGACCATGCCGTCAACGTCCAATTTGTCGGCGGTGTCCGTAGGCTGATGATAATCACTGGCCTTGCTGCCGAAGATGTGAATGGCCGGAATGCCGGCCTCTTGAAATGCCGTATGGTCGCTGGCATTGATTTCCTGGGCCACCATTTGGGTTTCAACCCCGCTCACCGCCGTTGCGCCCATAAAGATGAAGCGCCATTCGGTCGCTGAGCTACCGCCGAAGATCATCACTTTGCCGTCTTCCAAACGTCCCACTGTGTCCAAATTTACATTGCCGATGGCTTTGTCGATCGGATAGCCGTCGGCGCCGTTCTTGGCAAAATAGCGCGCGCCTTGTAGGCCGGATTCTTCTGCTGTTGTGGCCACAAAGAGGATCGACCGGTCCGGTGTGATGCCGGAAATGATCTCGGCCAGCTCCAGCATGACGGCGATCCCGCTGGCATTGTCATCGGCGCCGGGATGAATTTTGCCCTCGGCACCGGACCGTACGCCGGGCCAACCAAAGCCGAGATGATCGTAATGGGCCGAAACAATGACACTCTCGCCGGCCATTTCGGGCTTTTTACCTTTCAAAAGTCCCACGACATTTTTCACCTGTTCCGGTTTGCCGCTGGGCCCGGTCAGAGTTTTGAAGGGCTGAAACCATGTGCCGTCTTCTCCGGCTGGCGTCAGGCCAATCTCTTCAAATTGATCGGCGATATAGTCCGCCGCACGTCCCAGGCCGGCCGTGCCCACGCCGCGCCCCTCCATTTCCGGAGTCGATAGCGCGTTGGCGTGATCCCGCAAACGTTCATCCGAAAAGACCGGCGCTAAATTCGCCAAAGCGGGCCTTGGTGTCAGTTTTGCCGAACTCGGCGGCGCGCCGGCAATGGCTTTGACGATGGGTGATCCGACCGCACCCCATTGGCCTTTCAGAACATTCGTCGGTTCGGTACCCGTAAAGGTCAAATAGCTATACTTGCCGTAATGCGGAAGTTTGGAGGCAAACCCTTGGACGGCTTCATCGGCATGGGCTGTCAACAGGGCGATGGCCAAATCCGGATTGTCCGGGTGGCGTCCAATAAAGACGGCGCTGTTGGTGGTCAGGTCCACATTGTCTTGTCTCACGGCAATGGATTGATCGCTGACGGTCACCTGATATTTCGCGAGTTCTGCTCGGGCGAGGTTCGCGAATTTGTTTTCGGTCCCCAAGATCCAGACAGATTTGTCCGCGGGTAAGGACTCAAGCTCAGAATCGAGGGCGACTTTGATGTTCCTATTGTTACCGCCCCAGAAATCGGCCAAGGATTGGTATCTATTCTTGATCTCTTCGGAAGCCGATGCAGGCACGACAATTTGAATGTTGTTGGTGCCGAACATTTTAGACATAGACGGCGGGATTTCCGTGTAATGCAGGCGCCGGAACACGTCGAATTCCGGATCAAGGGCAATTTGGGTGGGGGCGCTGTCCACCCGTAGTTTCACTTTTTGTGTTTTCCTCGAAAGCGCGATGGTTCTCTTTTCCACCTTGTCTGCAAAGTAGATCGCTACAGGCAAATCCAAATCGTAGGCCTTGCCCTCTTGAATCTGTTCGACCACCAGTGAAATTTCATAGCCGTCGCCTTTGGCTTTGCTTTCGGCACTTTGAAGTCGGAATTCCGGGGCACCGGTTCCTTCGACCCATTGTTCGAAAAAGGGTTTCAGATTGGTCTCCGTGACCTTTTCAAAGGATTGGCGAATGTCGTCATAGGAGGCGCGGCGAAATTTGTTCTGCCGGTAGAAGTCTTGAAACGAGCGGACAAAATTTTCATCGCCCACTTTTTCGCGCAACATGTTCCACGTCATGAGATTTTTGCCGTACCCCACGGCTTCCGTAATGCCGTCATAACGGGACAAGAACTCATCCAAAGGAAAGTCATTCTCGGGCGTTGCGTAGTTGGTATAGCGTTGCAATGTGGTCCGCCGATACTCTGCGCCTTGACCGCGCTGTTCGGCGACCAAGTGATCGGCCATATAGGCGGTCAACCCCTCACACCAATTACCATAGTTGAAATCCACATAAACGCCGTTGCCCCACCAATTGTGTAACAGCTCGTGTGGGTAGCTTGAATGTAGAATAAAGGGGAAGCGGATGATTTGCGGACCCAGCAGAGTAAACGAGGGCCAGCCATAACCGGTCTCCCAAAAATTCTCGACCAGAGCAAATTTTGTGTAGGGATAGGGGCCCAGCATATTCTGATACATGGCCAGATACTGAGCCGTCGTCTCTAGGTATTTGTTGGCGAGCGCCTCGTCCGCACTGCGCAGGAATGCCATCGCTTTGACACCGCCGACCTGCTTTTCATATTCCGTAAAACGTGCGCCGACGAGATGTAATTCCTCGGTGGGCGTGTCGACGATCCATTGGTCTATATGCGTTTGATCTTTTGTTTCATTCAGCCCCCGGTCCCCATGGCTCACAATGCTCCACCCCGCAGGAACGCGCGTCGTCACATCGTAAGTGATGTACGTGTCCTTGGCGGTCGGGACCCAATAGGTCGATCCGGCTAGATAGATGCCCTGCTCGTTGACAAGGCCTGAGGATTGACTAAATGACCGGGCATATTCGTCGGCCATATTCTTCACCGGATAATTGATAATCCCGGAATAGCGAAGTTCAAAAACAAGATCGCCTTTGGTGTCGGCATTGACTTGATAAGTGTCGACCAGAACAAAGGTGCGACCGCTCGCATCATCCCTGTCAATGCCAATGTCATATCCTCTGTCGCCTTCGGAGATTTTCGTAAACGTGATGGAGGGATCAACATAATCGATGGAGAGCTTTGAATTCAGCTGAAGCTTGTCGACGGTTTCGCGAAGCGCCTCCGGTATGGTGACGACATTGGTGACTTCTAATCGGTTGGTGACAGGATCGAGATCTACGTCAAGCTTATGATGGATTGTTTCGCCGTTGGTGGCCTGCGCGATGGAAGCGGTCATCAAGGCATTGATGCCCAGACAAGCTGCTAAAAAGAGCGCACTTGCATGGCGTCGGCTCTCGACCGACCCAAGCAAACGGCATTGGAAAATTTTTCTCATTCTGGCAGCGGCTGGTTGAGTCAACATCACGCGTGAAATCCCTGTTCAACGATCCATATGATCTTATTTTATCATGAGAGCGATGCGGTTTTGGAGGGACTTTTGCCGATGTCGCCGAGCCGTGCACGCAGGCTATGGAAAATTTGGTATTTGGTGCACGGAGTGAGAGCCTTGATAGGCTTAATCTCAACCCAAACACGCTGAGAAAACCCTAGCTTGCGTGTGCCTTATCTGGGATTGCAGCGTGTACAGACGGCGTCTCTGCGGCCAGTGGAATATATTTCTCAATCACCTCATAGAGATTATCCGGATTGATGGGCTTTGCGACATAGTCGTTCATGCCGGAATTGAGATAGAAGTTCTGATCATCCAACGACGCATTCGCTGTCAGGGCGACCACCGGTGCCGATTCGTAATGCGGGGACAGTTGCCGGATTTTATGGGTCGCGGTCAACCCATCGAGCTGCGGCATTTGGATGTCCATGAGGATCAGATCATAGTCTGTCGTTTGCGCCTTTTCGATGGCCTCCAGGCCGTTCTCGACCAGGTCGGCATGCAGGCCGGCAATCTTGAGGAAGGCGCAGATCACCTTTTGGTTTACCAAATTGTCTTCCGCTACCAATATTCGAGCGGATGGATCAAATTGTTTAGCCGGACCGGCGCTGTCCGATTGATTTTTTATGTCGTGTCTGTTTTCCGGATGGTCCGCTTTTTCAAGACAGACAGTGAACCAGAAAACGGACCCTTTGCCGGGTTCGCTCTCGACACCGATTTCGCCGCCCATCAGTTTGACCAACTCACGGCAAATGGAGAGACCGAGGCCTGAGCCCCCATATTTGCGGGCAATGGATGAGTCGGCTTGAGTGAAGCGGTCGAACAAGTTTCTCTGAACTTCCGGTGAAATGCCGATGCCACTGTCTTTAACGGCCGTGCGCAGTGTGACAGTGGACGCATCTTTGCTTTCCAACGATGCGCTCAGAACGACTTGCCCTTGTTCTGTAAACTTGAGCGCGTTACCGAGCAGATTCTGGAGGATTTGATAGAACCGTGTGGGATCGCCGATGAGGTCGGCGGTCTGGTCAAAGTCCGCATCAATCATGAGATCGATGTCTTTTTCAGCAAAGATCGGCGTCCAGAGTTGTTGGCACTTATTGAATATGGATCTTGCATCAAAATAGGCGTTCTCCAGTTCCAATTGCTTGGCTTCGATCTTCGACAGATCAAGAATATCGTTGAGCAAGTTGAGCAGGATCTCGCCTGACTCAATAATTGTCGATACCAATTCCTTTTGATGTGCATCGATATCGGTGTTGCGCAGACCATAGGCCATTCCCAAGACACCGTTCATGGGCGTGCGGATCTCATGACTCATCGCCGCGAGAAAATTCGACTTTGCTCTGTTGGCCTCATCAGCCTTCTGCCGGGCTTGGGCGAGCTCCAGGTCCCGATTTTTGCGCTGCGTGATGTCCGTGCCTGAACCGCAATAGCCCAAGAACGATCCGTCAAGATCGAAGTAGGGTGCAGCTGTGACGTTGAGCCAGACGACGTGGCCATCTTTATGGCGGATGGGAAATTCTATCTCTCGATTGCTGAGACGTTGGCGGGCAATCTCAGCCAGGCGCGATTTGACTTTTGACCGCTCTTCTTCGATGACAATTTGCGAGATGTAACCACCAGTCAGCTCATCGCAGTCATAGCCGGTGATCTGTTTGAATTGGTCGGAAAGATAAGAAAATGACCCATCAATATGAGACTCAAAAATATACCCGCCCGATGCCTGCACGGCGCGTTCGAAACGATTCTCTGATTTCAACTGGGCTTGGTGGGCTTTTGCTAGCTGGTCGTTGACTTCCTGGAGTTTTCGGTTTTGCACCCCGAGAGCTCGGTTCTTTTCTTCGACTTCGAGCTCCTGCTGTTTTCTTTCGCTGATATCTTCAATAATTCCGGCGACGCGGACCAACTTGCCCTCATCATCAAGTTCGGCGCGGGCACGATTGCGGACCCAGACGTAAGTGCCATCGTCTCTCCTTGCGCGGTATTCAACATTGCTGCTTCGCCTTGTTTTCAGAAGCAGTTTGTTCGCCTCGGTGACCAAATGTTGATCCTCGGGATGTACGCGATCAAGGAAGTTTTTGAGTTCGGGGTCTTTTTGAGTATCAAGCGTGAATATTTCCTTCAGCCTCTGAGACGTGAACCGTTCGTTCGTCGACATATCGACTTCCCACAGCCCGACTCCGGTCGCATTGACAGCCAAATCATAGCGCTGATTGATCCGCTCGAGATTTGCTTCAAACTCCTTATATTGCGTAATGTCGGTCATGATGCCGGTGCTGGTCAGCGGCTGGCTTTCGGAATCGTATTGCGCAATGCCGCGATATTGCAGCCAAATATACTTGCCGTCTTGGCGTCTAATGCGGAACTCCATCGAGAATCCGTCACGGTCGGCTATCCGCATAGGCCGCACTGCTCTCAACTGTCCTTGATCTTCCGGATGAATCAAGGCGCGCATCTCGTCGCGGCTGACTTCTGTGCGAGACTCGGTTCGACCGAGAAAGGTCCAGAATTGCGATGACACTGTGAATATGCCGCTTTGGAAGTCATGCTTGACATAAGCTGTTTGAGAAGATTCAAGGATCAACTCAAGATCAGCCTTCGATGCTTCAAGCTTTTCCTGTTGAAGTGTTTGTAGAAGCTCTGCCGATACGCGTGTCGCTGCAAGTTTGAGCACGCCTAGATACTCCTTTGCGTCCTTCATAGGAGAGCGACTTAGGAGTGCGATAAGGCCAAGCGGGTTTTGGGCGCTGTCGAACAATGTCACGCCGACATAACCGACCGCGCGCATATCCTCTAAATCTTGATCGTCGGGATATCTTTCTTGCACCCGATCCTCGCAGAAGTATCCGCCTTCATTCAGCGTATATTCGCAGGGCGTCCCCGCCAGATCGTATTCAAAATTGTCGATACGCTTTCGTCCGACCACGCTGCAAAAGGACGTGACACGGGTCCGGTCGTCATTAAACGTGCCGATGATGGCAATATCCACATCCAAGACCTGCGTGACGGTTTTGCAGAAAGACTCCAGCCAGTCTTGTCCCAATTTTGGGACTGTGGCGTGATCCATCGTCGTCAAGCTGTTGAATAGCTCTCTGGCGGATTTTTCGGCGTCTTGCATGCCCGGCGAACCATCTCTTTTGGGATCAACACAGTACGCCAGGGAGATTGATAATCTCTTGATGGGAGGCCCATTTCTGATTGGTCGCTTAGGGCAAAAGCCTTGAAAAACAAGCGTTTTCTGACGTTTTGTGAACGCCTAGCCGATCCGGCTGCCGCTCGTTTAAGCCAACGGATCCGCAGCCGAAACGCGCCAAGAAAACCCCAGAAAAAGGCGGAATTCTGAGGCTTTTACGCCTTATTGGTGTGGCAATATCGTTGACTTTCCCGAAATAGGCGCTATATCTCAAAAATGCTTTTTTGATCTGTTTCGTGTTGATTGAAATGTCACCTTTTCGGTGAATTCAAAATTCCTATACAGAATGAGAGCTATACGGACCAATTCCGCACGGTGTGGGATCGGTATTTTTTCTATCTGTTTAAGGATACATAGATGACGACAGGAACAGTCAAATTTTTCAATATGAGCAAAGGCTATGGATTCATTGAGCCGGATGACGGCTCCAAGGATGCTTTCGTTCATATTTCTGCCGTTGAACGTGCAGGTTTGACATCACTCAACGAAGGCCAAAAAGTTTCTTACGAACTTCAGCCGGGTAAGAACGGCAAGTCTTCTGCAGAAAATCTCTCACTTGTTGAATAATGACTAAATGATCTTGATCGGCCTTTGGCCTGATCATCTCGATCCAACAGAAGGCCTCCATTTCAATGGGGGCCTTTTTGCATTCCGATTGCCGGCAATGAGCTCTTGATCAAAGTTGTTGCTGCGTGAATGCTTTATTTCACCTAATATATTTGTGGGAATAGGGCGTGCTCCACGGTTTTCTTCGTGTCTTTCTGTTCTTTCGTTGCTTTAATCCGTTAGGGGAGTTGAACGATGACTTTTCATAAAATGATTTTGATTTCTGGTTTTGCAATTGTGTCGTCCGTTTCGAGTGCTTTGGCGAATGACACACCGAAGCTTCATCCATTGGAGGCAGCTTGTGTTGATTATGAGATGAAGGGGCAGCTGATGAACGGGACGACTACCCGGTGTCATCGGAACTACGCCTACGAGCAATATGAGATTCAGGACACTAAGGTTGGATTTGGAAACTTCACTCAATCTCAAAAACAACACAACATTACGATTGGTGATACGATTTACGCCATAGATCTGTCGAGCAATACGGGTACAAAAACCCAAAATCCCATGTATGACGGGATTGTTTCGTCGCTGGAAAACCAAAGTGCGGAAGATATGGGAGACGCATTCATCGCCGCCATGGGGTTCACGCCGACGGGTGCATCCAAGACAATCGCCGAGACGGACTGTAACATGTATAGTGCGCCGCAAATGGGAACGGTCTGCTTAACTCAGGATGGTCTGATGCTTGAGCAGTCGTTTATGGGGAACACCACAACGGCGGTGAGTGTTGCTGTCGGGGACGGTGGCGACGATGCAAATTATACGCTCTATCAGAATGTCACCATCAACGACGGACCCGATCTGTCAAATGGCCTGAATCTGCAAGACCTAATGAATCAGATGGGCCAACAATAAGTCCATTATTTTCAGAGGCTTAGCCCCTAGCGTCTTGCTGGGGGCTTGCTTTTCTCCACGACCCCCTCCCGCTTTTCACGACGTGTTCGAGATAAATTTACTGGTTCGTGTGCGCGCTCGACCGTTAAATCAAACTCGGCTTTCTGGTTGAGGATTGGGTAAATGCCCAAAGGAGGTGGGGATGATGATGTTCGATGAACGGTCTCTGGAGACCGTCGTTTTTTTGGCCAATGCTATTCTCTTTCTTTTGGCTGCATTGGCCGCTTTTGCCCTCATCTTGTACTTACTCGACAGGCTGCAATCTAAAAATGCCATCCGGCGTAATTTTCCGCTGATCGGCCGCTTTCGTTCTCTATTTGAATATCTGGGGGAGTTCTTTCGCCAGTACTTCTTCGCAATGGACCGGGAGGAATTGCCCTTTAATCGTGCTCAGCGAAATTGGGTTTATAATGCCTCTCAGAATGCTGACAACACAATACCGTTTGGCTCCACAAAGGATATCAGGTCTCCGGGTACGACGATCTTTGTCAATTGCCCTTACCCCACGCTGGAAGAGCATGCTACGGCACCAAAGCCTCTTGTAATTGGTCCGGATACGGAGAACCCTTATCATGCGCCGAGTTTCTTTAATATCTCCGGCATGAGTTATGGGGCATTGTCCAAACCGGCGGTCCGTGCTTTGTCGAAGGGAGCACAGGCGGCCGGTTGTTGGTTGAATACTGGGGAGGGCGGTCTGTCCGATTGGCACTTGGAGGCAAAGCCGGACATCGTATTCCAAATCGGCACGGCCAAATATGGCCTGCGGGACAAGAATGGTAAATTGGATGACCGCAAACTCAAGCAGATGGCTCAGCGACCGGAAGTCAAAATGTTTGAGATTAAGCTGTCACAGGGCGCTAAGCCGGGTAAAGGGGGCATTCTACCCGGCGCAAAAGTCACCGCTGAGATCGCAAAGATCCGCGGTATTCCGAAAGGCAAGGATTCAATCAGCCCGAACCGCCACGTTGAGATTAACAATACAAAAGAGCTGCTGGAATTCATCGCTAGAGTGAAACGAGTCACAAAAAAGCCAGTAGGGATCAAGGCCGTGATCGGAGCGACCGGGTGGTTGGAAGACCTGGCCGACGGCATCAAGCAGAGCGACCCAATTTCATGTCCAGACTTCATTACTGTGGATAGTGCCGATGGGGGCACAGGTGCTGCGCCGCTTAGTCTGATCGATAATGTTGGCTTACACATCCATGAAGCTTTGCCTCTGGTGGTCGACATGCTGGAGACATTGGGGTTGAGGGATCGGATTCGAGTCATAGCTTCGGGCAAGCTGACCACACCCGCGGATGCTGCGTGGGCGTTGTGCGTCGGCGCCGACTTTGTGGTTTCTGCAAGAGGTTTCATGTTTGCGCTTGGCTGCATTCAGGCATTGAAATGCAACAAAGATACCTGCCCGACCGGAATTACGACTCATCAAAAATCACTCCAGAAGGGCCTGAATCCGAAAAACAAAGGGGTTCGGGTTGCGAATTACGTGGAGCGGATGAGAGACGAAGTCGGGACAATTGCTCATTCCTGCGGTGTCGATGAGCCGCGCCAATTAAAGCGCAAGCATGCTCGCATGGTATTGCCGGACGGTTCCTCCAAACCACTTGAGGATCTTTATCGCCGCTCTTAGTCCTCCCAAGGCGCCATAAGACGCGTACACCATTTACCGTCAAACAATGTGTTTGCCTCCCTATTGCAATTGTTCTAGATAGCCAAGATCGGCATGAAGCAAGTCAATCAATGTGAAAGATTTGTCGCTTTCGCGCGACTATTCGTTGTTCGTTATGAAGAATTGGAGCCAACACTACGACCCGCGGACGGGCAAAGTTTTCGGCGTGTTCCTTTACTACGCCGTGCCGGAGACCATTGCGATTCTCGCTTTATCTTCGGCCAGCTTTGTTGATGCGATCTTTCTCGGTCAATATGTAGGCGCCAGCGCGCTTGCGGCAGTCAACCTATCTGTGCCCGTCTTTGCCTTGGTTTATGGACTCGGGATGATGGTCAGCATTGGAGGGTCTGTCGTTTGCGGTAAGCTTCTGGGCGAGAATAAGACGCAAGAGTCGAACAGAGTTTATACGTCTACAGCGCTGGTAAGCCTTGGAATTGGTCTTGTGTTTCTCCTGTTCGGTGTGTTCTTCATGGATGCCGTCGTGCTCGCATTGGGGGCCAGTGGCACCGAGCTAGTCGATCTTTTGTCGACCTATCTGGGTGTCCTCGTCTGGTTTATGCCCGTATTTATGATTGAACTTTTTCTGTTCTACTTCGTCCGTCTTGATGGCCAACCGGCCCTTGCGTCTGCAGCTTTGGTCATTGGCGCGTTGGTCAACATAGTGCTGGACTGGTGGTTGATCGGTGTGTTGGGCATGGGTGTGACCGGTGCTGCGTTCGCAACAGCCATGAGCGCCACTGTCGCAAGCTTCATTCTTGTATTCTACTTTTTGTTGGGATGGTCCGGCTTTAAGCTTGTTCGGCCGATGACAAACTTCAAGTTCTTAACCCGTGCCTATGCAAATGGCTTTTCAGAATTTGCCAATGAAACCTCCGTCGGCGTGACCACTTTCATTTTCAATTGGGTAATGATCACGCGCATGGGTGTGGAAGGCGTTGCCGCGCTCACAATCGTCAATGCGCTCCTGATGGTTGGGTTGATCGCCAGCTACGGCATTTGCGATTCACTGCAGCCACTGATTAGTCAAAATTTTGGGGCGCGTCAGGGGCGGCGGATATGGTCCTTTCTGCGGATCGCCGCTTATGCGCTTACCGGCATCGGGTCTGTCATGATTCTCATTATGTTGTTGATACCGGAAATTTTGGTCGGGGTGTTCTTGCCGGCCAGTGAGGATGACACGGCGCGGATTGCCGAAGAGTTTTTGAATGTGCTCTGGATGGTGTTCATTTTTGCCGGGTTCAACATTCTCATATCGGTTTATTTGACGTCGATGCAGAAGCCTGTGGAGTCCGCTTTTATTGCGTTTTCACGCAGTTTCGCTCTGCCGGCAGCTTTTTTACTTTTGCTGCCCATTTGGCTCGGCGATTTTGGAATCTACCTTGCGCTACCGATGGCCGAAGGGCTGACATTTTTGGCGGCGATTGGACTTTTTCTCAGGAACCAGCCGTTCCGCTTGATCCGCCGCGAGAATGCGGCGTTAAGACGCCAGGCGGATTTAGAGCGGTCTTTGGATTTGGACGGCGCCGCGGCACGGAACTGATCGTCACGATGCCGGTATTCCCGCTATGTCTCTGATTTTTCATGATTTTGAGGCATTGGCGGTGCTGGCGAAGGTCTTTCATTTGAGATAGAATATCGCAATTCTGCGGCGTTTAGTGCCTATCTCCGAAAGGGGGTCGATGTTTGTGGCGTACCGTGTAGAAGATCTCGCGACAAAACTTAGAACCGTGGCGCGCTTCGGCGAGCTTCGAGAAACCTATATTGAGTTTTACTTAGCCAATGGTCCCAAGATGATGAGTTATCATCATCTGCCACCCCCCGGAGCCACAGACTTCGGCAACTCTCTCACCATTGACTCCTATGGATTTCCCACAGAATGGGTGGATCGATATATATCCAAGAAATTTTACGAGATTGACCCCATTACCAAGCATGCCTTGTCGACAACCGAACCGTTTTGGTGGTCTGAAGCCTATGATTTTCCCGACCTCAAACCGGAGGAGATCGAGTATCTGAGCCAATTGTCGAAGGCCGATCTGGGCGATGGGCTTGCAATTCCTGTTTTTGGACCCTTTGGAAGAAGCGGCTACTTTGGCCTTGGATTTGGACACGAGACCGTTGAGCTATCAATAGCGGAGGTTTCCACGCTTCAGTGGGCATGCCAATTGGGCCATCTAAAATATTGTGAGCTTCTAAATGCCAAACTGCCCGACAACGTATCTTTGTCCAGCCGAGAATGTGAAATTTTATCTTGGGTGGCCAAAGGCAAAAGCAACACAGTTATTGCCGACATTGTTGGTATCTCTTCTTATACGGTCGACACCTATTTGAGACGTATCTTCGTTAAACTCGGCGTCTCGGATCGCGTGACTGCAGCCTTGCGCGGTATCGCGATCGGCGCGGTTGCCAATTGAGATCAGCGCAAGTCTCCGGAAAGCCACATACTCGCCTCTTCTTCGCTATGTGTTGCGAAAAGGTCTGCGCCGCGCCGCATTGCATAGACAGCTGCGACATTTTCGTAGTGATCTTCAGGGGATATCACGACGGCCAATTGGGCACCGTGTAGCATTAATAAGGTACCCATCCGGTTGCCGTAGTCGATGGCGTCGCCGATACCCGTCCGTCTCAACCGGCCATTCTTATTGATTAAGAATTGGCGAATACCATTAGAGAGATGGGTTTTGATGAGCTTGAAGACGTCCTCGTAGGAGCAAATTTCAGCATCAGGATTCACGTCCACTCGCAGTCGACCTTCGTCGATCGAAAAGTCAAATACAGCCTGCTCGCCAGCTTTCACGGTAAGCCTCCAAATAGATATATGCCCTTAGCCCGATGGATTGCACGTGAGGTCAATGCGTCACGGCAGAGGTCACATAAGTGAGTCAGTAGGAAGTTGCATGTCCCTTGATTCAGGGACATGTGCCGTTTGCATACTCTTTGCGATAGAAATGGGCGGATTGAGCTTACAACGCCGCCCCACATGACGACACAATGTCGCACTTGTCAGGGTGCGGAAGTAATCGGTCACCCAAAACGGAGGTCAAAGACTAAAAGGATTTCAGCGAAATCTCGATCTCTTTCGGCCCATCTTCCAGATGGATCTTGGTTTTGTCGAAACTGGGGGGGCCGAAGAGTACTGATGGGTTATTGGAAAAGCCGAAGGGCTCCTTTGGGATGCCCAAGAAGCGTGTGTCGAGTTTGCCGTTCTCATTCTTGTCGTAAAATGTGCTGATGGCGTATTCGCCTGGGGTTAAATCAGCAAACTCAAACGTTAACGTATCGGACTCCGCGACCATTTGCGTGGTGTCAAAGACGGCCGTTTCCAAGAAGGATTCTTGCGAATTGAACAAAGCCACCGCAATTTGGCCAATACCTGGATCAGCCCGCGTGATCTGAACCGTCAGCGAAGCCGCCTGTGCCTGTGTCGAATACATAATTGCCAATAGGCTAAGGCCGGTCAGGCGACCCCTCAATCCTCTGCTGGTCATGATTATCCCTCTTACTTCTGTGCCGCTTTGATGCCGCCCCCTGGCAAAGCAAAGTCGTAGGCCTCCTCAAATAGGTCGGTTTTCATCACCTTATCCCAAAATCGGAAATAAAGTGCAAAATTCACCGCATAATTCTCATGATGTAGATTGTGATGGGCGGCGGTGATGAAATGTTTACCCACAAAGCTTTTCAGCCAAGAATCGGGCATCAGCTCATATCCGGAATGATTAAGCACAGCACAGACCGTCATCAGCGTCAGAATGAACAACAGCGCCCCAATATGCATTGGAATCAAAAAGACTAAAATTGGCAGAAAAATGGCTCCGGTTACGGATTCGGTCGGATGAAAGGAAAAGGCAGCCCATGGTGAGGTCGGGCGTGAGGCATGATGCACCTTGTGCATAATCGGAAATATCCGAGGATGGTGCATCAAACGATGAGTCCAATAGAAGTAAGTGTCATGCAGAAACAAGGTCAGGGCTATGCTCCCCAACATATAAGCCCAGCCGTAATCTGAGATGTCGGTATAGAGCAATGTGCCGCCGTCCTGCCACACCGCAATGACCCAGGTGGCGGGTAGGGCATAAATGAACGACGAAATAACGGACCACCGAATTTCCTGCGCCATGGCACTGTCTTTGGGCCGCGCCTTGGAAAGCTGGCGCGCTTTGATGCGGGGCCCAGACCGTTGCAGGAGTAGGTAGTGGAACAGCCCGGCGACGGCAAAGTATCTCAAGGCGACAATAAAGGTCAGCCCCAAAAAAGTGGTCACAAACGCCAGTGGGGTCATAGAGGGTCTTCACCGTTGGAACGCAGCTATTCGGTACAATTGCTCAATATTCTAAAGCAGGTCGGGCGTCTTTGAAACACAAATAGCGCGTAGCCAGAAGTGGGTACCTTTGATAGGGTCCCGGCGTTTAGGCCAGCTGGGCGCGCCGAGGAGGCTGCTGTGGCGTCCGACCAAGGTAGGTATATGACTGACAATGCCGAGAAATGGGACATCGTTTTTGCCGGCGGTGGACTTGCCAATGGTCTCCTGGCTTATCGGTTTCATCAGCTCCGGCCGGATCTCAATATTCTGGTTGTTGAGCGGGACACGTCCCTTGGCGGCAATCATACGTGGTCATTCTATGAAAGTGATGTGAGCCAATCTCAGAGAGAGTGGCTGGCGCCATTCATCGTGTATGAGTGGCCCGATTACGAGGTTCGATTCACGCCTTATTCGCGTGTGCTCCCCACAGGTTATGCTTCGATTACGTCCGACAGGTTTCATGACGTGCTGTCGCAGGCTCTTGGACCAAGCCTCGTGTTAGGCGCGGAAATTCGTGAGCTCAGCGAGAGCGGTGTTGTTCTCTCCGATGGACGCACATTGAGTGCCGATATTGTCGTCGACGGCCGCGGTGTCTCGAACAGCAAACATTTGGTACTCGGGTTTCAGAAGTTTGTGGGTTGGGAGGTTGAGTTGGAGAACCCCCACGGTCAAACACGTCCCATCATCATGGACGCGACTGTCGAGCAATTGGATGGGTACCGGTTTGTTTATACACTTCCATTTGATGAGAAACGGATTCTGATTGAAGATACTTATTACAGTGACGGTGCCGTCCTGTCTCAAGACAAGCTGAAGTCTGAAATCCGATCTTATGCTGAGCGGCGCGGATGGTCGATCAAGACGGTTGTGCGCGAGGAACATGGTGTGCTTCCCATCACCCTGGCGGGAGATATCGATCTATTCTGGTCTGAGGGGCCCTCTGCCGTGGCGCGGACCGGCTTACGATCTGCCTTGTTTCATCCAATCACGGGCTACTCCCTATTGGAAGCCGTGCGCCTGGCAGACCGCCTCGCTCACGAGCCGATTGATCAAATCAACCAAATTATCCGTACCTATTCCAAGTCCAGGTGGTCAGATTATGGATTCTACCGATTGCTCAATAGAATGTTGTTTCAGGCGGCCGAACCCGGCAAGCGGCACAAAGTGTTTGACCGCTTCTACCGACTGCCGGAGGCGCTGATTGAGAGATTTTATGCCGGTCAGTTGACCTACGCGGACAAAGTCAGGCTGCTTGTCGGCAAACCGCCGGTTCCAGTGTTTGCTGCCGCGAAATGCCTGTCGGAAAGCCAGTTTTTGAATAATCGAACAGATCGGGGTGTTCATCTTGAAGCATAGGGCTGCAGTTATCGGAAGTGGGTTCGGAGGCCTGGCATCGGCCATACGTTTGCAAGCGGCTGGTTTCGACGTCACTATCTACGAACAACGGGATCGGCCCGGCGGCCGTGCCTATGTTTATGAAGACCAAGGCTTCACCTTTGATGCGGGCCCGACAGTGGTCACAGATCCCAGCTGCTTGGAGGAGCTGTTTGAGATCTCGGGCAAGTCGCTGCCCGATTACGTCACACTTCAACCGGTTCAACCTTTCTATCGTTTATGTTGGGAAGACGGTTACGTTTTCGATTATACCAATGACGATGAAACGCTGTTTCGGCAGATAGCTGAAAAGAATCTGTCGGACCTCGACGGATACAAGAGATTTTTGGATTATGCTGAGGAAGTGTTCGAGGAAGGATATCTAAAACTCGGGCACGTGCCGTTTCTCGATTTCAAATCCATGCTCCGTGCGGCGCCGCAACTGGTCAAGCTTGAGGCCTACCGCAGCGTATACAGTATGGTCTCAAAATTTATCAGCGACCCTCAACTTCGGCAGGCCTTTAGTTTTCATACGCTGCTGGTGGGGGGCAATCCGTTTACGGCGTCGTCGATCTACACGCTGATTCATCCTTTGGAGCGGAAATGGGGTGTTCACTTTCCAAGGGGCGGGACGGGGGCATTGGTCCAGGGTCTGGTGCAATTGTTCCAGGACCTCGGCGGTGAAATTAATCTTTCGTCGGCCGTCGAGGAAATTGGCGTTACCAATGAGCATGTGACTTCCGTTGTCACCAAGGACGGATCTTCCAAGCCCTATGACATTGTGGTCAGCAATGCCGACATTGTGCATACCTATGAAAAGCTTTTGGGCGGTACGTCCCGTGGCCGTGCCGGCGCGAGGTCTCTCAAACGCAAGAGATTCAGTCCTTCTCTGTTTGTGACCTATTTTGGCGTGCGTAAAACCTATCCGGACCTCAGGCATCATAGCATTTTGTTTGGACCGAGATACAAAGACCTGATTGGAGAAATATTTAAGGGCCCTGAGTTGGCGGACGACTTTTCGCTTTATCTCCACGCGCCCAGTGTCACCGACGACACCATGGCGCCGGAAGGGTGCATGACGTTTTACGCGCTGTCGCCGGTTCCGAATCTTGCAAGTGCAGACGTGGATTGGGATTCGGTCGGACCGGTTTATCACGAAAAGATCTTGGATTATCTGGATCAGAGATATCTGCCGGGTCTGAAAGACAATCTCGTGACCACCCATAGTTTCACCCCTTACGATTTTCAGACCGAACTGAACGCGCATTTGGGATCGGCATTTTCCTTGGAGCCGATTCTGACTCAAAGTGCCTATTTCCGGCTCCATAACCGCGACCCAAAGATTAAGGGGCTCTACTTTGTCGGTGCCGGCACGCATCCGGGAGCGGGCATCCCCGGTGTTGTTGGATCCGCCAAAGCGACCGCGGGCTTGATCTTGCAAGACTACCAAGCGACACAGCTGGCGGTTTAAAGCCTATGGATCTCATCGTCCAACAAAGCCGCGAAATCATTGAAAAAGGCTCAAAGAGTTTTGCGACGGCGGCACGCCTCTTCGATACTAAGACGCGAGATCATGCAACCATGCTCTATGCGTGGTGCCGCTATTGTGACGACGTGATTGACGGTCAAGAATTGGGTTTTGGCCAGCAAACCCCTCCGAAAGAAATTCAGAGGGCGAGTCTTGACCGATTGTATGCGGAAACCAAGAGAGCCATGTCCGGTGCCGAGGTCACCGAGCCTGTATATCTCGCCCTCCAACGGGTGACCCGTGAATGTGACATCCCTGAACAACATCCTTTGGAATTGCTTGAGGGCTTTGAGATGGATGTTGACGAGCGGCAATACGCATCGCTCGATGACACGCTGACCTATTGCTACCATGTTGCTGGCGTCGTGGGCGTCATGATGGCCATGATCATGGGCGTCCGTGATACGCAAACCCTTCATCGGGCTTGTGACTTGGGGCTAGCGTTTCAACTGACCAATATCTGCCGCGATGTGATGGAAGACGCATCGGTGGGTCGAATTTATCTCCCTTTGGATTGGCTGGATGAAGCGGGCGTACCGACCGACCCTTCGCGTTTCACCGATCACAAGCCGGCTTTGTATGGCGTGGTCCGGCGGGTTCTGGGAGAGGCGGATCGCTACTATGACTCGTCTCTCAAGGGACTGCCCTATCTGAGCTTTCGCTCGGCCTGGGCGATCGCGGCGGCACGGAACGTCTATCGTGAGATTGGGTTGCGGATCAATCGGGGCGGGGTCACCGCTCTGGACAGTCGTTCAATTATTTCGAAGAATCGCAAGCTTTATTTGGCGGCGCTTGGCGGGGGCAGGGCGTTGATGTCGCGATTGCCGGCGGGTCAGCCAAATGATCTCGACAGATCCGGATTATGGACGCGATCAATACCTGCTTAAGACCTTAATCTTACCCAGCATTTTTTTGCAACTCGGCCTTCAGCTCCCGTGCCGGACTTGCATAGAGAAAGCCGAACGACACAGCGCCTTCTTTGGTTGAGACGGCGTGATGAAGCTTGTGCGCTTGTATTATGCGCAACATATAATCGCCCTTGAACTTGTAGGGAAACGTGAGCCTCTTGTGCACAATGACATCGTGAAAGATGAAGTAGATCAGGCCGTAGGTCAAAATGCCCAACCCGACCCATAGGGCGGGGCCATAATGATAGGTTCCGATATAGATCAATAGGATTGACGGCAAACTGAAGAACACGGCAAACAGATCGTTGAGCTCAAACGTTCCTGTTCTTGGACGATGATGGGATTCATGCAAAACCCATAACCACCCATGCATGACATATTTGTGGGTGTAATTGGCAACGCCTTCCATCAGTGCGACGGTTGCAAAAAAGATTACGGCATTCGTCAGTATGTCCAACACGTTGGTCGTCCTAAGTTCACAATTCTACTTTTACATTATCATTTCTAGGGACTGTGGCGAAGCCGGATTATTGATAGTCAGCCAATTGCCGATTGAGTTCGCCCAGATTTTCTTGTTGCGGGATTTTCTCCATATGTGAGGCAAGCATCATATGCGCCATCTGCGCGAAGGTGCGTGTGCTGCCTTCAAGAGATGAAACCGCAGCCATGGCTGACTCAACTTCGTGAACGGCCCGTTTCTCAGCATCCTCTAAGCCCAAAAGTGAGGGGAAGGTCGCTTTGTCCACGTCCTGGTGAACATCTTTTCCGGTTTGAACGATATCGCTCTTCACGTCCAAAAGATCATCCAAAATCTGAAAGGCAAGGCCCAGCCGCCGGCCGAATTCCCGAACAAGATGGACCTTCTCATCTCCTGCTTCTGCGACCAATGCGCCAATCTCGGTCGCGGCCACGAAGAGAGAACCGGTTTTCTGTTCCTGCATGGTTTCAAGATGGGCCATATTATTCCCAGTGGCATCCACTTCCAGGTCGAGTGCCTGCCCTGACGCCAGGCCTTCCAGCCCAACGGTTGTCGAAAGCACATTCGTAATCTTCATGCGCGCTTCATTGGACAGACCCGGGGCCCGGGCTACCACGCCAAATGACTGACTCAAAATTGCGATTGCCGCCAAAGTGGCAATGTCCTCACCATAACGTATGTGATTGGCCGGTTGACCGCGCCGCATCGTCGCATCATCCATGGAAGGCAAGTCGTCGATAATGAGCGACGCCGTATGAATCATTTCGATGGCACAGGCCGGGTCGATGGCTTTGTTCTCGTCGCCGCCGAGCGCCATGGTTGTCGCAACGGTAATGATCGGCCGAAACTTTTTGCCCGGTCCTAACAGTGAGTAACGCGCAGCATCCGTGAGCTTCGACATCTGGTCCTTGGAAGAGGGCAGCAATCCCTCCAACCGGATATCTACCTTCTGCTTGGCGGCGCCAATTCTCGAGATGAAATCTGCCTGTGCATCCAGCATTCGCCCAAAATACCCCTCAAAGGGGCAGCTGACGGCGCTTATGGCAGACCTTGTTTGCCCCTATTTCCTAATATTAGGACAAACTATGCCCCAAGTTGCATCAGTTCGGAAGGCCAAATTACGTGACGCAGGCAGAGGTCTCTGAGACCCTGTTTTTGCAAGAATTTCAGGGGTTTATGACACTTTTGTTACGCTTTGGAACAGCAACAATGCCGGTTTATCGACTTTGCCGGCGCCGTGCGGGAAATGCGATTCTCGATTGCTCACAATCAGGCAGAATCGGGATTTCTACAGGTCGGCGGTGCGTGCCATCTCAGCCCCACGGCGCAGTTGGTCTGCCATCTCATGATTGCGATCCCGGTGCCCGGCTTCATCCGCCCGAACGGCCAGAACAACGTCGCGCAATCGTGCATTCGGTTCCAAATTCCAATAATCGACGGCGATTTGAGGTGCCGTCACATTCTCTAAACGCCCAGAGTCGATTTCTTCAAGATAGTGGGTATAGCTGATGACCGCTTCTTCCTCGAAATATCCCACGACGCGATGCGCCGTTTTTGCAGAGATCAAATAGAGAAAGAAGTAGACGTTGTAAAAGATCGCCTGCACGGCCATCACAAGAAAGCGCTCAAACAGCGTCGGCTGAGAAATGTGAACGAATGTCATGAGATGCATACGCTCATTCTCTGCTTCATCCAAAAGTTCCCGGATCCAACCTTGGTCGTCCCGAATACGGCGCAGGGATTTGAGGTGTTGAAGCAGACCGCCGACCATGCCGGGCACGGCGGCGACGGTTTCAAGCACAACGGCGCGGTGGCCGTATCTTTTCTGGAAAAACAAATCCGCAAACAGTCTGAGAAACTTGACTAAGGCTAAGGCAATGTAGTCGCTCACACCTTCGGGCTTGTGGTGGGTGTGTCCTGCGATTGCTTCTCGGTGTACTTCTATTCTACGCATGGCGTCACTCCTGACAGTGAACTCCCCCCATACGTGGTGACTAGACAATCATCATTTTAGCGGGTGCGGCTAAAAGTGCCAAGCAAAGGCGTCTGATTTTCGGCTGTTTTCGACAAAACTGCGTCTCTATGCCGCGCATGCTGCGCGACGTTATCGCTCTCTGAAGGCTTGAGAAAACCCGCGATAGAGTGGCTTCAGCAAATATGCTAAGATCGACTTCTCACCGACATTCACGCTGGCTGAAACGACCATGCCGGGAAGCAACTGGTTCATCTCCGGGTTCGGTCCAACATACATGCGCTCCGGTTTGATTAAGGCCCGGTAATATTGTTCACCTTCAGGCGTCTGAAACGTTGTTGCGGATAAGCGCTCCAAGACCCCCGGGACACTGCCGTAGATGACGAAGTCAAAAGAGGATAGTTTAATGTCGACATCTTGGCCCAATTGAACGTGCCCAATATCGGCTGGATTAATTCTAGCCTCGATCAGCAATTCGTCGTCGATGGGAACAATCTCGAGCAACGTTTCACCGGGTTGGGCCACCGCGTTAACGGCTTTCAACGTCATGGCTTGAACAATGCCGTCAACGGGCGAAGAAATTTCGAGCCGGTTAGCAAGATATTGCATACCTTCCAATTGTTGCTGTACTTCGCCCAATTCTGCGCGAAGCTCACCGACACGCGACAGTGCATCTGAGCGACCGCTGCTGTCGATCTCGCCGATACGCTCTTGCGCTTCTGCGATGGATGATTTCACCGCGTTGAGGAGTTCCAAAGTTTCGTCAATCGATCCCCGGACTTGGCTCTCTTGTCTTTGACTATTGAGAAAGGACAGTCTTGTGCTGAGTCCTTTTTCAAACAATTCTGTTTGGGTTGCGAGCTCATCTTGCAGCAATTTGAGGTCGACCTGGAGCGACTTGACTTTCGCCTCTAAGCGCTTTTCCTCTGACAATTCTTGATCCAATTGTCTTTGCAAAACGTCCCTTTCGCGCCTTGAGGCTTCCCGTTGATTGATAAAGATGGCGGCCTGGTTTTCTTTCAAGCCGTTGTAACCGGTTACAATGTCATCGAAGGCTGGCTCACGATCGGAGGCGATCGCACGAAAGCGCTCCATCTCGAGCAAAATCGAGGCCTGGCGTTCTTGCAATTGGTCCAGCCGTGACTGCGTGACCGTGGGGGACATCTTAAGTAGAAGGTCGCCCGCCTGGACGATGTCGCCTTCGCGCACATGGATTTCGGAAACAATCCCGCCTTCCAAGTGCTGGATTGCTTGGATCTCAGTCTTGGGGATCACTTTGCCTTCTGCAACCGCTGTTTCTTTCACCTGGGTAATGGCGGCCCAAATGATTGCTGCTGAGGCCAGGCCACATATTGTGTAGACCAATGCGGAGGCGAGTTTCGGCGGCTCACTCTCTTCCAGCTCAATGGACTGGATCAGATGCCGTGACTGGGCTTCATCGATATTCACGAAGTTCTTCATCGACTCCACAGTTTCATCCAGCTTCTTTTTGGCGTTTGAGCCGGAAGGAGTTGTGCCCGTTTGCTTTTCCTTATCGACTTTCATTTTTTGCCTCATTCATTTTTCCCAAAGCTGCCGCCGTATCGAGAGCCACATCCGGGGCTCCTTGATATTCGACGACCCCTTGATTCATCACGATGACCGAGTCGGACATGCGTATATGGCTCGGCCGGTGGCTGACCATAACGACGGTGGTCTTGCCTCGTAGAGCTTCCAACAGATCCATCAGTATTTTATCGCCCGCAGAGTCGAGCGATTGTCCCGGTTCGTCCAGGACGATGACAGGTGCGTTGCGGACAATAGCGCGCGCTAAGCTGAGTCTCTGGAGGAAGCCCGGAGGTAGATCTTGTAATTGTCCCAATCCAACGCGTGTATCAAATCCTTCTGGGAGTTCGGCAATGACCTCGGACAATCCGGTCATCCGGGCGGCCTGTTCCAGCTCCGCATTGGTGGCCAGTGGATTTGACAGGCGCAAGTTTTGTGCAATGGAACCATAAAAAATATCAGGCTTTTGGGGGACATAGGCTATCCGTTGACGCAGGTCGACAGGGTCCATCTGGCGCAGATCAACATTGGCCATGGTGATGGACCCGCCTTGAGGCCGATAGAGCCCGGAAATCAGTTTGAGGATTGATGACTTGCCGGAACTATTGGCGCCGATAATGGTGACCAATTGGCCTTGTCTAATTCGAAAGGTCGTCCCCAGCAGGGCTGGATCGCTGCTGTTTTGATATCGAAAGCTCACCCGATTGAAGACGATGTCGCCGCGCAGGTCTCTGCTGACCAGGTTTGAGCCGAATGGAAAGCTCTCAGAGTCCAGCCGCATGAGCGTATTGAGTTGTTTCAGAGAGTTACCGATCTGATCCAGCTTTGAGTAAGCGAGGAAACTCGTTTGAATGGGCGACAGGACACGCCATGTCAGGATCATGCTCGCAATTAGGGCGCCAATTGTCAGGCCACCATTGATCACGCTGATGGCGCCCAAGGCGAGCACAAGAACGCCTGAGGACATGACGAGTCCATGTCCAATGGAGTCCATTTTAGCGCTATAGTTCTCGGCTTGCTCCTGAGCGCTGGTTGCCTGACCGGTCGCCAAACGGAAGCGGTTTTGCCAAATGCCTTCGACGCCCAGATCTTTGATCGAGCGCATCTTGGTGAGTGTTTCGACCATCAAGTCTTCTTGAAGAGCAGATTTGGCTGAAGAGATTCTTGTCAGTTCCTTGGCCTTCGGCACCATAAAGATCGCCAGAATGAGAAAGCCGACAATTGTCAAAAACGGCACCAGCGCAATCCAACCGGCAATAATGGCAATCACCCCGATGATCAGCAGTGTAAAGGGCAATTCCAACACCGTCATGGCCAGAGGACCGGTGAAGAAGTCTCTTAGTGATTCAAATTCCTTGATGCGGGCCAGTTGTGCGCTCACGGCGGAGCGCTCCGTGAAGGCAGGCGGCAGCGAGAGTATTTTGCTGAAAGCGGCGCTTCCCAACAGGTAGTCGAGACGACCGGCGACAAAACCTAAGAGTCTGGATCGAATGAGGCGTAGCGCAAGATCTGAGCACAATAAGATGAGAATACCGAACAGAATATAGGGCAGGGTCTCCGTCGAACCGGCACCAATCACCCGGTCATAGATGAACATAATGGTCAGAGGAAAAATGACGGCTAGTACATTGGTGAAAAAGGAAACAGTCAGAAGGATCGCGACTGACTTCTTGAATTGTTTAAGTGCTTTGCCGACCCAGCCAAACCGAAATAGCTGGAAATCTTTTGCCGCTTGCTCGGTGCGAGTGAAGTAGTAGGCGGTGCCCGACTGGCCTTCCTTGAAGTCGACATCTTGATAGGTACCGTTACGCCAAATCTCGAGACCGGTCGCTGTTCGCCGCAGAATAGGAATAACTTCCTGCCCATCTTCGCTGACGAACAGGCAGGGAAGTAGTCGATCATCCAGCTGACTTGTCGAGATGGTTGCCGGGTGGCTTTGAAAGCCCAGGCCGACAAAGACATTTCTGAGATCAATGAGATCAATTCGATCAACAAAGTGAGGAAGCGTTTCGCAGATCTCCCGCGCGTCGCCGGTCCATCCAAGTCTTTCCAAAAGCGGCATCAGGGCGCCTGCCAAGCCTGCACTGTCGTCTGAATGCCTGGACCCGGTATCCATAATGGCGCCCATGATCTTTTCCGATCCCGTATGAAAGGTCGAGGCGGTCATTTTTCGGTCGTCCCGGTTTTGCGTAGAGTATGGGACCCTTCGTCAGATGTCTTTTCTTCGGACCCATCATTCTCGATTTTCTGCGCGCGAGCCGCTGCGGTTCGATTGTTGACATCCTCGCTCAACTCTTTCAGTTGCTGGAATGTCGACGTTTGCCGGGTCGGGGCCACTTTGTCCTGCGGCGGACGCTCGGTCAGTTTGCCGGACGACAAGACGTAAACTCTGTCGCAGAGTTTTAGAAATGACGGCCGGAATGTGCCCATGACGATCGTACGATCATCTTTGATGGTCTCTAAAGCGCGCTTCAGGCAATTGTCGCCTTTAATATCCAAACCGCTATGGGCATTGTCAAAAAGGATGACCGGTGGTTCGTCAATCAAGGCACGGGCAATCGCGAATTGTTGTATGACTCCGGCCGGCAGCGTATTCACGGTGGATTCACCCAATTGAGTCTCCAGGCCGCGGGGCAATCTTTGGACAAAGCCGTCAACCTTCAGCAACTTGAGTGTTGCGATGGCTTTGTGAACGAACTCTCCTTTTCTAAAGGACGTAACGTTCTCTAGGATTGTGCCATGAAAGACCTCACCGTTCTCCGGCAAGTATCCTATCTGCTGACGGACTTGTTGCAGCGGCAGTGTGCTCAAAACCTTTCCGTCAAGCAGCACTTTGCCCTTAACCGGTTTGAGTGTTCCGTTGATCAGACCCAGAAGCGTCGAGAAGCCACAGCCGTTCTCGCCGGTGATGCCGACAACAGAACCAGCGGGAACTTTGAGAGAAACGTCTTCCAGAACCCATGGAAGATCATGTCCGTAACGGAACCAAACATTCTGAAGTTCGATGTCACCTTTGAGATTGAACTCCTGTGACCGGCTTGACGATTCAGGTTTGATCGACAAGACTTCTTTGAGCTCTGCTTGTGAGAGGCCGATACTTTGCATGCGGATCCAAAAATTGAGACCCCGCAGGACCGGCTGGAGGACTTTTCCTGTCAACATAGTGCCTGCCGCTAGGCCGCCCATTGTCATTGTCTGGTCAATGACTTGGAAACTGCCGAAGGCGACATACGACACCATGGCAAGTTGTGAAAATGTTGAGGCGATATTGAGTCCTAAAGCGTTGAGTTGGCTGAGATTGACGACCTCCTGGGCCGAGCGTTCTTGCAGGCGTTCATAGCGGCGCGACATAAGACGCTCCATGCCCAAGGCCTTTACCGTATGAATGCCCTTGAGTGTTTCCACCAAAAAGTTATGTCGCGACTTGTCCGTATTCAGGTGATCTTCCAGATTGTCATTCAGGACTTCGCCAATGAAATATGCAGTGGCGATAAGGAGAATAAGCAGTATCAGCGGGACGAACACCAAGGCGCCGCCGATGAGTGCGATCAACACTAGGTAGAGAACAACAAAGGGCAGGTCGATTGAGAGGGTGGCCGCCTGTCCCGTATAGAAGGATTTGATTGAATTCGTTGATTTCAGTCGACTGGCATAGGTGGAAACAGTTTCTTTGTTGAACTCGACGATATCTGCCTTCAGCAGGGCATTCATCGCCGCATTCTTTGTTCTGTGCTCATACCTTGCGCCAAAACCAGAGAGGATTTGAGCACGCAGGATGCGCAGGAGAACTTCACTGACCAGCGCAAAGGCCACAATTAAAATGAGCGCTGAGAATGTTTCCAACGCCGCTTTGGGAAGAACGCGATCGTAAACCTGAAGAACGACAATGGGCAGGACAAGGCCGAACAAATTGATGAATAGGGATGCCATAAGGACATCCGGACGCCGCCAGGCCGCCAACAGCGCAAAATCATTCCAATGAGTTTTCATTCAAAAATGGGCCCGTTAACACTTACGCAACAATCCGGCCCAATTTAAAGATCTGGTCTTGCGTTTTGGTAAACGCAAGGGTCTGAAACCGTAAACGGTTTCTATTGAATCCAAGAATCTGGCCTGCTTTTCGTAGCCTTACACAGGCCTGCAGTCGTTAGGCTTACTCGCCGTTTACCAAGAAACTTTAAGGAACCTTTAGCTTTATCGTTCAGGTTTAAGAATAGTTTGCCGACCTTATGCGCCGGTCACGCCTGGAGTTGAGTATGAGTTCCGATAAAGTCGATCGCCAATCCGGTAAAGCTCAGAGCTCGACGGATAGGGCGCATGCGGATAGTCAAGATGCGACCAATCGATCGATGTCTGATGTCGACGTTTTTGATGGCGTAGGCCGCGCTGATGGCACCTATGGGTCTGCTGCGGTTAATAGTGAATATACCGTTCTTCAGAACACCCATTTGGCGAAAGACTCAGCCATTGATTTGCGATGGTCAGGTGACTCTGAAGCCGTCGGAGATTATCGTCTTGCTAAATTTGATCTGATTGAGGCCGGCGCAACATCACCTTCCGATCTACCTATCTCCGATCAACAGTTCGGGTTTTTTCAGAAACTGGGCAATCTCTTCAATCGATTGTTCGAGACTCCATCGGCTGAACCGTCGCCGATTGAGAATTCGGAATTGTCTCAATACTTAAACTTGCCGTTTGCTCAACCGGCGACACCGGATATTGAAACAGTTGATTTAGGCGTATCAGAGCCCGGTCCGATTGATCCCGGTGAAGATCTGATCTTCGTCTCCAAAGTCGTGAATTCCATTGAGGATGAGTCCGCTGGCGGCGGAGGGTTGCCGGGCATTGTCATGCCGGACGAGCCTGCTGCGGATCCTGGAACCTCCGCAGATCCTGGCAATAGTGCACCTGTGGCCGGCAATGTGGATCTGGGCGCGACGAACGAAGATACGGCCATCACTTTCTCGGAAGCGGATCTCCTCGCGAACTCCACGGACGTCGACGGCGACAGCCTCTCCATTACAAATGTCAGTGTCGATGCCTCTTATGGGTCGGTGGCCGACAATGGGGACGGCACCTGGACCTTCACCCCGGCTGCTGACTATAACGGCGATGATGTGCCGCTGACCTTTACGGTGGATGACGGCACCACGACCGATACGGCGACCGCAAGTCTTGATGTTACCGCTGTCAATGACGGACCGGTGGCCGGGAACGTCGACCTCGGCGCGACGAACGAAGACACCGCGATCACCTTCTCCGAAGCCGACTTGTTGGCCAACTCAACAGATGTCGATGGCGATAGTCTCAGCATTGCCAATGTGAGCGTTGATGCGTCTTATGGCTCCGTGGCCGACAATGGGGACGGCACCTGGACCTTTACGCCGGCGGCTGATTATAACGGTGATGACGTGCCGCTCACCTTCACGGTGGATGACGGCACCACGACCGATACGGCGACGGCCTCGCTCGACGTGACGGCGGTCAATGATGGCCCGGTGGCCGGCAATGTGGATCTGGGCGCAACAGCCGAAGATACGGCCATCACTTTCTCGGAAGCAGATCTCTTAGCCAACTCAACAGACGTCGATGGAGATTCTTTGTCCATCACGAACGTCTCGGTCGATGCGTCTTACGGCAGCGTGGCCGACAATGGGGACGGCACCTGGACCTTCACGCCCGCCGCCGATTATAACGGCGACGATGTGCCGCTGACCTTTACGGTGGATGACGGAACCACCACGGATACCGCGACGGCAAGTCTTGATGTCACGGCGGTCAACGATGGCCCTGTTGCCGGCAACGTCGACCTCGGCGCGACCAATGAAGACACAGCGCTCACCTTCTCGGAAGCCGATCTACTCGCGAACTCCACGGACGTCGACGGCGATAGTCTCAGCATTGCAAATGTGACTGTCGATGCCTCTTACGGCTCGGTGGCCGACAATGGTGACGGCACGTGGACCTTTACGCCGGCCGCTGACTATAACGGCGATGACGTGCCGCTCACCTTCACAGTCGACGACGGCACGACGACCGATACGGCGACGGCTTCGATTGATGTCACTGCGGTCAATGACGGGCCTGTCGCGGGTAACGTGGACCTGGGCGCGACCAATGAAGACACAGCGCTCACCTTCTCGGAAGCCGATCTACTCGCGAACTCCACGGATGTGGACGGCGACAGTCTCTCCATTACAAATGTGAGTGTGGATGCCTCTTACGGGTCGGTGGCCGACAATGGGGACGGGACGTGGACCTTCACGCCGGCCGCTGACTATAACGGTGACGATGTGCCGCTGACCTTCACGGTGGATGACGGAACCACCACGGATACCGCGACGGCAAGTCTTGATGTCACGGCGGTCAACGATGGCCCCGTTGCAGGCAACGTCGACCTCGGCGCCACCAACGAAGATACGGCCATCACGTTTAGTGAAGCAGATCTCTTAGCCAACTCAACAGACGTCGATGGAGATTCTTTGTCCATCACGAACGTCTCGGTCGATGCCTCCTATGGCTCCGTCGCTGATAATGGCGACGGCACCTGGACCTTTACGCCCGCCGCCGATTACAACGGCGACGACGTGCCGCTCACCTTCACCGTCGATGACGGCACGACGACCGACACGGCCACCGCATCACTCGACGTCACCGCCGTCAATGATGGACCCGTTGCCGGCAATGTCGACCTTGGCGCGACGAACGAAGACACGGCGATCACGTTTAGTGAGGCCGATCTGCTCGCTAATAGCTCCGATGTGGACGGCGACAGTCTCTCCATTACAAATGTGAGCGTCGATGCCTCTTATGGTTCCGTTGCCGACAATGGGGACGGGACGTGGACCTTTACGCCCGCCGCTGATTATAACGGCGATGACGTGCCGCTCACCTTCACGGTGGATGACGGCACCACGACGGACACGGCCACAGCGTCGCTTGATGTGACGGCCGTCAATGATGGGCCGGTGGCCGGGAATGTGGACCTTGGCGCAACAGCCGAAGATACGGCCATCACTTTCTCGGAAGCAGATCTCTTAGCCAACTCAACAGACGTCGATGGAGATTCTTTGTCCATCACGAA